>Ga0181536_10000103_pt1 | contig 91174 bp, 87 predicted proteins | sample PEATcosm2014_Bin_41_FD_121105 | JGI IMG/M metagenome (GOLD analysis project Ga0181536, IMG submission 121105) | Peatland microbial communities from MTU Mesocosm Facility, Houghton, MI, USA - PEATcosm2014_Bin17_60_metaG | ecosystem: Environmental > Terrestrial > Soil > Wetlands > Peat | place... | reverse complement strand
TCGGCTCATCACATCCTGGGGCTGGAGAAGGTCCCAAGGGTTCGGCTGTTCGCCGATTAAAGTGGTACGTGAGCTGGGTTCAGAACGTCGTGAGACAGTTCGGTCCCTATCTGCCGTGGGTGTAGGAGAATTGAGAGGATTTGTCCCTAGTACGAGAGGACCGGGATGAACGTACCTCTGGTGGAGCAGTTGTGGCGCCAGCCGCAGTGCTGCGTAGCTATGTACGGAACGGATAACCGCTGAAGGCATCTAAGCGGGAAACCGACCTCAAAACGAGTTCTCCCTTGAGAGCCGTGGAAGACGACCACGTTGATAGGCCGGGTGTGGAAGCGCAGCAATGCGTGTAGCTTACCGGTACTAATAGCTCGATTGACTTGATCGTTCTCATTACTCAATGCCCATCATTGGGCGCATCATCCAATCAAGATGATGCGCAACAAAACATGGGCTCATTTCAAGACCAGGGCATCATTCCGAAAAGTCGTCAGACTTTTCGGATCAAGATGATGCTTGAGAAACAGTTTGCTTCAATTCCTGCCTTTTGCCGGCCTGGTGGCTTCGGCGAAGTGACAAGACCCGATCCCATCCCGAACTCGGCCGTCAAACGCTTCAGCGCCAATGGTACTATGTCTCAAGACATGGGAGAGTAGGTCGTTGCCAGGCCTGCCAAAGGCAGGAATATTCCTCTTCGCACACTTACAAACGGCGGTTCCCGAGCCCTCAGGGGTTTTGGCGGCCGCCGTTCGTCTTTGCCGGAACAACAAGGCAAACCGATAAAAAAGCGCTATAACTTTGGCGCGGGGTGGAGCAGCCCGGTAGCTCGTCAGGCTCATAACCTGAAGGTCACAGGTTCAAATCCTGTCCCCGCAACCAAAGTCCTGTTAGCCTCGAACCGCCGAATTTTTTCGGCGGTTTTTTTATGCCGTGTTGACGGGGCGGCCCATGAGTTTCGAAATTTTCGTTCAGTGTTTCGGGCACAGAAAACCTTGGCTGCCGCATGACGGAGCGCCCCACTCTTCTCTTTGACGGCGATTGCGGCATCTGCCGCCGCTGGGTCGCCTATTGGCGCATGCTCACGGAGGAGCGTGCTGCCTATCGACCCTATCAAGAAGCCGCCGCCGATTTCCCGACCCTCGCTCAGCAGGATCTCGCAAAGGCAATTTTTCTCGTCGAGCCCGACGGCGAAGTCTTTTCCGGCGCTGCCGCGACATTCCGCGTGCTGCAGATTGCAGGCAATACCTATTGGTGGGCGTTTTATCGATCGCTGCCGGGCTTCGCGCCACTTTCCGAATTGGCTTACGGATTTCTTTCGCGCCACCGTGGCCTCCTTGCCGCACTCACCACGATGCTCTGGGGTCCAAAGCTCGAACCCGAGCGCATGGACCTCGCGCGCTTTCTCTTTCTTCGTCTCTTCGGTGCAATTCTTCTCAGCGCCTTTGTCTCGCTTGCCGTTCAGATCCTCGGCCTTGTCGGCGACCAGGGACTGTTGCCCGTCGCGCCCTATCTTGCTGCCGCGCATCAAGGCTGGGGCGCCTCAGCCTATTGGCGCCTACCGACTCTGTTCTGGGTCAATGCTAGCGACACCGCGCTGCTCGGTGCGACAATCCTTGGTGCCATCTGCGGCGCGCTCGTGCTCGTCAATTGTTTGGTGCGCCCGGCGTTGAGCCTCGCCTTCGTGCTTTATCTGTCGCTCGTTTACGCCGGACAGGTTTTTACAAACTACCAATGGGACCAGTTGCTTCTCGAAACGGATTTCCTTGCCATCTTTCTGACGGCGGGTTCTCCCATTCTTATTTTCCTCTTTCGATTTCTGGCCTTTCGTTTCCTCTTTCTTGCCGGCGCGACGAAGCTGCTGTCCGGCGATCCGACGTGGCAGAACCTCACCGCGCTCGATACGCATTTCTGGACGCAGCCTCTGCCCGCGCCCTTGGCTTGGCCCGCAAGCCTGCTGCCGGAGCCCATTCTGCATGCGGGAAGCGGCGGCGCGCTCATCCTCGAAGTCATTCTCGCCTTCATGATCTTTCTGCCGCGCCGGCCGCGCATGCTCTTCGCCTGGGGCGTGCTGATCTTTCAGCTGATGATCATTGCGACCGGCAATTTCAATTTCTTCAATCTGCTGACCATGCTGCTTTGCCTGTTGCTCTTCGACGACCAGGCTTTGCGAAAGCTCACGCCTGCACGTTTTCTCGCTTTCATCGAACATCATCGCCCACGTGCCGGACGAGTCGCAACAGTGCTTGCAGTGCTTGTCGCGCTCATCACCGTGCCCGTCGGTCTCGACCGGCTCTGGCAGCCTTTCGCGCATAAGCATCTGCCGATCGTCGGCGCGCTGACCGACGCGATCACCCCGTTTCAAATCGTCAATCCGTATGGTCTCTTCATCACAACGACGACGACGCGGCCCGAGATCGTGATCGAGGGCTCAGACGATGGCCATGAATGGCGCGATTACGTCCTGCGCGATTATCCGGGCCCGCTCACGCGCGCGCCCTCATGGAACATTCCGCATCAGCCGCGGCTCGATTGGCAGATGTGGTTTGCGTCCTATGGCAGCGCTGCCGAAAATCCCTGGTTCATATCGCTGATGCGCGCGCTGCTCGAAGGGCGCGCGCCCGTTCTTGCGCTCATCGGCCCCAATCCCTTTCCCGCGCACCCGCCGCATTATTTGCGCGCGACGCTTTACGACTATCGCTTCGCTCCGCCCGCGCTCTGGCCGCATCATTGGTGGACGCGGCGCGAAGCGGGACTTTATTTCCCCCAGGTCACGCTCGCCGATCTCCCGCCCCCTTCGCCAAGTGAGAGCGGCAAATGATTCGCCGCAAGTGATTCGGCTTTGAATTTTTTTGTCCACATCTAAGCCGCCGAATCAGCAGCCGTGATCGGCTGGGAAATCGCAACCGTCCACAGGGACAAATCGGCTGTGAGCCGCGCCTTTGCGCACGCTTCCCTCCGCCGCTCAAGCAAAGAGGCCGGCGCGAAAAAGTCCTCCCCATAATCCTTGTCGTGGAGCTGTTGCATGATGGCGGCACCATGTGATTCTGTTGACGCGTGTTGTTGATTTGAGTCGCGCCCGCTTCGCCGCTCCCTGTCTCGCCGGCAGCGCGCGGCGCTTCAAAAAGGAGGTCTCGCCAGCGCTTCGAAGCCGCGAATCGATTCGCTTTGCCTTGGGACCGAAGCCGGGCAAAGCCGCCGTCCAGCAACACTATATTGGTCAGCCTTCCTCCCGCGATCGTTTTCGCAGAATTCGCCTAGGATCATGGCATGTCGCTTTCGCAAATCGAATTCACGCCGAGTGAAAACCCCGTCGATCTCGTCGAAAGATTAGCCGTCAACAAGCAATGGTCGTTCGATCGCGAGGAAGATGACGAAATATCGATTGTGGTGAGCGGCAGTTGGAGCGACTACAACATCGCCTTCACTTGGCTGCCAGAGATCGAAGCCCTGCATATGGCCTGCGCCTTCGATCTGAAAGTGCCGAACGCGCGCCGCAATGAATCGCTCGCCCTGATCTCGGCGATCAACGAACAGCTCTGGATCGGCCATTTCGACATCTGGCCGCAAGACGGCGTCATCATGTTTCGCCATGCCATGTTGCTCGCGGGCGGCGCGACGCTCAATTCGCATCAGTGCGAATCGGTGCTGACCAATGCGGTTTTCGCTTGCGAGCGCTATTATCAGGCGTTTCAATTCGTGGTCTGGGCCGGCAAGACGAGCCGCGAGGCGATTGCCACGGCCATGCTCGAGACGCAAGGCGAAGCCTGAATGAGCCATCTCGAATGAGCCACGCGAGCGGGGCCAATTTCCCTGCTTCTCTGGTTTTGGTCGGCGCCGGCAAGATGGGCGGTGCTTTGCTGCGGGGCTGGCTCGACCTCGGACTTGAGGCCAAACGCATCCGCGTGGTCGAGCCGCATCCCTCAGCCGATCTGACTGCGCTCTGCTCTGCGCGCGGCGTCGCGCTTGCTGCACCGGATGGCGCACCCGAAGTCCTCGTCCTGGGCGTCAAGCCGCAAATGCTGGAGGAAGTCGCGCCGCATATCGCAGGCATCCTCAGCGACAAGACGCTTGTCCTCTCCATTCTTGCCGGCAAGACACTGCAAAATATTCGCGATCGGCTGCCGCAAGCGCACGCCATCGTGCGCGCCATGCCCAATCTCGCCGCGGCGATCGGCAAAGGCGTCACGGGCGCTGTCGCCAATGCGGCCGTGACGCAAGCGCAGCGCCAGATGGCCGATGCGCTTTTGAGAGCCGTCGGCGCCGTCGAATGGCTCGCCGATGAAAGCTTGATCGATGCGCTGACGGCGATCTCGGGCTCTGGCCCCGCCTATGTCTTCTATCTCGCCGAATGTCTGGCGGAAGCCGGCCGCGCCGCAGGCTTGCCCGCAGAGATGGCCGAGCGCTTAGCGCGCGCCACGATCGAAGGCGCGGGCGCGCTCTTGGCCGCTGCTGCCGATCAATCGCCCGCGGCTTTGCGCGAAAGCGTCACCTCGCGCGGCGGCGTGACCGCGGCCGCTCTGGAAGTGCTGATGAGCAAGGACGGCCTCAAGCCGCTGCTTGAAAAGGCCGTGCTCGCCGCGAAGAAGCGCGCGGGCGAGCTTTCCGGCTGATAACCCCCTTTCACGAAAGACGTCATGGTCGCCTTGGAATGTGCGCGCGAGGGCGATAGGTTCGATCTCAAGGGACAATCAGTCCGGGAGGCATTCATGACATTCGAGACCAACGGGATTGCTCCCGCCGCCCCTGAGCGCGCAAGCGCGGCGCTGAGCCCCAAGGACGCCATTGTCGCGGCCCTGCTGGAGCTCGCCGGCGAGCGCAATTGGGAAGATATTTCTCTCACTGAGATCGCTACGAGAGCGAATGTCTCGCTTTCGACCTTCCGAGAGTGCTTTCCTTCCAAAGGCGCGATTCTCTCGGGCTTTGTCCGCAAGATCGACAAGGAGGTGCTCGATGGCCTGCCGGTGCTCGCGGCCGACGAGCCGCCGAAAGAGCGGCTCTTCGATGTGCTGATGCGCCGCCTCGATGTGCTCGCCCCTTACAAGATGGGCGTCGAAGGCATTTTAGAATGGACGAGCCGCGATCCGCTTGCCGCCGCTGCCGTCAATAAGCTCATGCTCAATTCCATGCGCTTTATGTTGGAGGCGGCCGGCATCGACTCCGAAGGCCCCGTCGGGGCCCTAAAACTGCAAGGTCTCGTCATCGCCTGGTGGCGCGTGTTGCAGACATGGCTGACCGATGACGACCCGGGTCTCGCCGTCACCATGGCGACGCTCGATCGCGAATTAACGCGCGGCGGCAAACTCGTCGCCCGCGCCGAGGATCTGACGCGCTTGACGTCGCCGCTTGTCTCGATCGCCCGCGCTCTGCTCGATCGGAGCCGCGGCCGCGGTACCTTCAAGGATCGCGTCGAAGACGAAGAGTCCCACCCGTCGCTCTGAACCAGGCTTAAGCGCAAAGCGAACTGCCGCAGTAAGACTCAGGCCGCCTTCTGCTTCGGCCGCACTTCGGCGGAATAATCCTCGACGAAACTGCGCGACAGCGTGCCTGGCGAAAATTTATGCGGTCCGATTTCAGAGACGGGCGTCACTTCGGCGCCGGTCCCGCAGATGAAACATTCTTGAAAATTCGGCAGCTCGTCCGGCATGATGCGACGCTCGATGACGTCGACGCCGCGTCGGCGCGCGATCTCGATCACCGTGCGCCGCGTGATGCCGTCGAGGAAGCAATCGGCGATCGGCGTATGCAGCGCGCCGTCCTGGACGAAGAAAATATTGGCACCGGTGCATTCGGCGACGCGGCCCTGCCAATCGAGCATCATCGCATCGGCATAGCCTTTCCGCTCGGCGCGATGTTTTGAGATCGTGCAGATCATATAAAGTCCCGCGGCTTTGGCGCAGCTTGGCGCGGTTGCCGGATCGGGGCGGCGGTATTCGGCGATGTCGAGCTTGATGCCCTTCATCTTTTCGTTCACGTCGAACATGCTGGGCCAGGGCCAAACCGCGATCGCGGTGTGGATCGTCGAATTCTGCGCGGCGACCGCCATCATCTCGCTGCCGCGCCAGGCGACGGGGCGGACATAACAATCGGCCTGATTGTTCTTATCGACGACAAGCTGCTTTGCCGCATCGAGTTCGGCGACCGAAAAGGGAATTTCGAAATCGAGCAGATTGGCGGAGCGTTTGAAGCGCTCCGAATGTTCCGTCGATTTGAAGATCTGACCGCCATAGGCGCGCTCGCCTTCAAAGACGCAGGAGGCGTAATGCAGGCCATGCGACAGGACATGGAGCTTCGCGTCTTTCCAATCGACGAGCTTGCCGTCCATCCAGATGAAACCGTCACGCTGGTCGAATGGCACCACCGACATCGATTGCTCTCCCCTCAGACCGCTTCGGACGATGTTTTGCCGGCTTTCAGGGAAACCCCGCCCGTTTCACCGCCGTAATACAGAGCACCGAAGCCGCGGAATTCATTTTACCGAGCGGATCGGTACACTCTTGACGGGTAGCAATCTTGCTGAAATATGTCAATGAGGCTGACTTAAATTGGCCGCATCTTGAAGAGATGCATCGCGCGATTGCTTAATGTCGCGACCCCAAAAAGGGCAATGGATGGACTCCGAGCCGCGATTGAAAGATGCCGAACGGCCGAGCGCGCCCCAGGGCGGCGCTGGAGCGCACCCCGCCCAGGCAGCGACGGGGGCGGAGCCGCTGTTCGAATTGATCGAGCTTCTGTTCTTCGCCTATCGGGATTTTGTCGGCGATGCTGATCGCCTGCTCGAGTCCTATGGCTTTGGCCGCGCCCATCATCGCGTGCTGCATTTCGTGAATCGACGGCCCGGCCTCACCATCGCCGAATTGCTCGACATATTGAAGATCACGAAACAGAGCCTCAATCGCGTGCTCAAAGAACTTTTGGACAAGGGCTATGTCGAATCCCGCGCCGGTGTGACGGACCGGCGTCAGCGCCAGCTCTATCCGACCGAGCGCGGCACGACGCTCGCGCTCGAGATTGCCCGCGTCCAATCGCAACGTTTCGCGCGGGTCTTTGCCGCCTCGTCTGCGGGCGCGCGTCAGGATGCGACGGCCTTTCTCTTGGCCATGATCGATCCGGCGGAACGCGAGAAAGTCTCGGCGCTCGTCAAATCCGGCGCGCACTTTCCCGCCTCGCCTCACATTGGCAATAGCCCGGGCAATGGCTCCGGGAATGTCTCTCAGACGTCGGGCGAGATGTCGTGAGCGAGGCTCCGGCAGTTTCCGAGCCGCCGATTCCGGCCGATGACGCCGCGCATCTTCTGATCGTGGATGACGATGCCCGCATTCGCGTGTTGTTGCAGCGCTATCTTGCCCAACAGGGCTATCGCGTGACGCTCGCCGGCAGCGCAGAAGAGGCTTTTGCGAGTCTCAAGAATTTCGCCTTCGATCTCCTCATCCTCGACGTCATGATGCCGGGACAGAACGGATTCGAATTCGCCGCGCGGGTGCGCGCAGAGTGCACCGATCTCGCGCAAGTGCCGATCCTGATGCTCACCGCGCGTGCGGAGACGGACGACCGCATTCAAGGCTTTGAAAGCGGCGTCGATGATTTTCTGGGAAAACCCTTCGAGCCGCGCGAACTCGCACTCCGCATCGCTTCGATCCTACGCCGCGCGAAAGCGCAGACCGTGTCGTCGCAATTGACGCATGTGCGCTTCGGCTCCATGAGTTTCGATCTCGCGCGCGGCGAATTGAAGCGCGGCGAAGAACTGATCCGGCTCACCGAGCGCGAACGGGAAATGCTTCGCCTCTTGGCTGAAAACATTGGGGGTACCGTCTCGCGCGAGGCCTTGGCAGGGCCGGGCGGCGCCGGCAACGAACGCACGGTCGATGTGCAGGTCAATCGGCTGCGCCGCAAAATCGAACGCGATCCGGCCAATCCGCTCTATCTTCAAACCGTGCGCGGCGCCGGCTATCGCCTGCTTCTCGACGGCTGAGCGACGTCAATGAGCCTCACGCTTCCTGCCTATCTGGCTCAGCCCCGCACTCTCTGGCGAAGTTTTACGCGCAAGATCGCCTCGCTGATGCCGAAGGGGCTCTATGCGCGCTCGCTGCTCATCGTCATTCTGCCGATGGTTATCCTTCAGACCGTCGTCACTTATGTGTTTCTCGAGCGGCACTGGCAGCTCGTCACGCATCAGCTCTCGACCGCGCTGACGCAGGACATCGCCGCCATCATCGATATTTATCAGTCCTATCCGCATGACAAGAATGACGAGAAGCTGACGCGCATCGCGCGGGAGCGGATGAATATTGACATCGAGTTCCTGCCCAAGGGCGCCTTGCCGCCCCCGTTGCCGAAGCCGTTCTTTTCGATCGTCGATGCGGCGCTTTCAAATGAGATCAGGCGGCAGATCGGACGACCCTTCTGGCTCGATACGGTCGGCCGCTCGAATCTCATCGAAATTCGCATTCTCTTGGATGATGCAATTCTGCGCGTCGTCGCCTATCGCGGCGCTGCTTATGCCTCGAACTCCTACATTTTCCTTTTATGGATGCTCGGCACATCGATTGTGCTGATCCTTGTCGCGATTGCATTCCTGCGCAATCAGATTAAGCCGATCCTGCGGCTTGCGGCGTCTGCCGAAGCCTTTGGTAAGGGCCGCGACGCGCCGTTTCGTCCGCGCGGCGCGCGCGAAGTGCGCCAAGCCGGCCTCGCTTTCATCGAAATGAAACACCGCATCGAGCGCTCGATCGATCAACGCACGGCCATGCTGAGCGGCGTCAGTCACGATCTGCGCACGATCCTCACGCGTTTCAAACTGTCGCTCGCCCTGATGGATGATCCCGAAACGGAGGACATGCAGAAAGACGTCGCCGAAATGCAGCGCATGCTCGAGGCCTATCTCGCCTTCGCGCGCGGTGATGCCGGCGAGACGGCGGCGCGGATCAATATGCGCGAATTTCTTGAAGCGCTGCGCAATGATGCCGAGCGGCACGGACGCAAGGCCGCCGTTACTTATTCAGGCGAGCCTTTCGTCACCGTGCGGCCGGACGCGTTCAAACGCTGTCTCGTCAATCTCGTCGCCAATGCGCAGAGCCATGCGAAGACCATCCACATCGAGGCCTTGCGCGATCAGCGTTTTCTCACCATCAATGTCGACGACGACGGGCCGGGCATTCCCGTCGATTTGCGCGAGGATGTGTTCCGACCCTTCTTCCGCATTGATGCGGCGCGGACGCAGGATGAGAGCAGGGCCGGCACGGGTCTCGGCCTCGCAATTGCCCGCGACATCGCCCGCTCGCATGGCGGCGATATTTCTCTCGCCAACAGCCCGCTCGGTGGATTGCGCGCGACGGTGCGAGTGCCGGTGTGATCGGATTTTTCCGAGGCCGGCCCTCAGCTAAGCTCAAGCCGGTCCTATCCCCATAACCGCTTGCGCGGTGAGGCAAAAAGGACGGGACGCTTCAGTTCCTTTTACAGGGGAACGCACCCGCCGAAAAAGCGGCCCCGGCTCGCAAGCCATGGGCCGAAAACGTCGGCGCGCCTGTGCCATTTTGACCAAACTCCACAAACTCCGATCGAATCTGGAAACCATAACGTCGCGACGGAGGCTTGCGGTGGAACTCAGCTCGGCATTGAGGCGTTGCGGTGGAGCTATGTGGAGCGAACTCAATATGGTCCCGCAATCGAGGACGCAGGTGGACGAGCCCCGCGTCCTTGTGATCGAGGACGAGGTGCTGATCCGGATTGCCATTGCCGAGCATTTGCGCGCGGCTGGGCTCAGTGTCATCGAGACGGTCAATGCCGACGAGGCATGGTCCTATCTCAAGAGCGGTGGCCAGGTGGACCTGATCTTTTCGGACATTGCGATGCCGGGAACGATGGATGGTCTGGCACTCGCCAAGCGGGTCAAGGAAAAGTTTCCCGAGATCCCAATCGTCCTGACGTCGGGCAATGCCCAATATGCGCTGGACAATCTGATCGCTCGCTTTCTTCCGAAACCCTACAGCTTCGACGACGCGGTGAAATTCGTTCTCGCGACATTGGAGCTCGACCAGTTCAACACGCCCTGATCTCACGTTCTCATCTCAATTGGGATTGCGAACCATGGACGATGACGCCTGTGTCTTGATCGTCGAAGCCGATGTGTTGGTAAGAAGCGCGCTTGCCAATTATCTGCGCGACTGCGGTTACCGCGTGCTCGAAGCTGCGGATGGCAGTGAAGCGCGCGAAATCCTTCTTGAGCCTGCAGCCGCCGTCGATGTCGTGCTTGCGAATGTCAAAGCACCGAAAGACAGCGGCTTTCTGCTTGCCGTCTGGGTGCGGGCCAATTGCCCGCATGTCGAAGTGGAACTCGTCGGGTCGGTCGAGACTGCCACGCATAAAGCGAGCGAGATTTGCGCCGACGGGCCGGAGCCTTCGACCCCCCTACGATCATAAGTTTGTTCTTGAACGTATGCGCCAACTGGCGGCGGCGCGGGAGCGGACCAAAGAAAAGGGCGACAGCTGAGTCCAGCCGTCGCGCCTCAGATCGTCCAATCGCTGTATTCGTCGAAATGGGGGATCACGCCGCGTGAGGCGAGATAGGCGAGCACGGCAGTGCTCGCGGCATCCGCGTTCTCTCCTTCGCGTCCGAGAATAAGTTCCGGCGCCTCAGGTGTCTCATAGGCCTGATCGACGCCAGTGAAATTCTGGATCTCGCCGGCGAGCGCCTTCTTATAAAGGCCCTTGGGATCGCGCGCGATGCAGATCTCGCGCGGCGTATCGACGAAAATCTCGATGAATTCGCCCTCCGCCAAAGTTTCGCGTACGAGCCGGCGCTCGGCGCGGAACGGCGAGATGAAGGAGCAGAGCACGATGAGGCCAGCATCCGTCATCAGCTTGGCGACTTCGCCGATCCGGCGGATGTTTTCGACGCGGTCGGCTTCGGTAAATCCAAGGTCGTTGTTCAACCCGTGACGAACGTTGTCGCCGTCGAGCAGGATCGTATGCATGCCCATGCCGTTCAACTGCGTCTCGACGCGATTGGCGATGGTCGATTTGCCGGCGCCTGAAAGACCAGTGAACCAGAGCACGCATGGCCGATGGTGCTTCAGCTGCACGCGCGCTTCTTTCGTCACCGTCAGCGGCTGCAGATGGACATTGGTCGCGCGGCGCAGGGCGAAGGCGATGAGCCCGGCGGCGACCGTGGCATTGCTGTAGCGGTCGATCAGAATGAAGGCGCCCGTGACCGGGTTCTCGCTGTAGGGATCGAAGGCGACCGGCACATGGCTCGCGAGATTGCAGAAGCCGACTTCGTTCAAAGCCAAAGTCTTTGCTGCATGTTGTGTGAGTGTATCGACATCGAGACGATGCTTCACATCGGTGACTGTGACGGGCAGCGTGCGTGCACCAATCTTCATGAGATAGGGCCGGCCCGGCAGAAGCTCCTTCTCGCTCATCCAGATGAGATGCGCACCGAACTGATCGGCAAGCGCGGGACGCGCCTGGGCGGAAGCGAGAAGATCGCCGTGGCCCACATCGATTTCATTGGCGAGCGTCAGTGTCACGGCATCGCCCGCATAGGCGACGGAGAGATCGCCGTCCGCCGTCACGATGCGCGCGACCTTTGATGATTTGCCGGAGGTAGCGACAACGATCTCTTCGCCCGGCCGAATCGTGCCGCTCGCAATCGTGCCGGAAAAGCCGCGGAAATCGAGATGCGGCCGGTTCACCCATTGCACCGGCATACGGAAAGGCAGGCTGGCGCGCTCGTCATCGACATCGATCGTCTCGAGATAAGGGACGAGCGAGGGGCCGTGATACCAGGGCGTCTTGGCACTGCGGTGTGAGATATTTTCGCCGAAACGGGCGGAGAGCGGAATCGCGACGAGGCTCTTAAAGCCGAGCGGCGCGGCAAAAGCCGTGAAATTCTTGACGATGGTGTTGAATACGCGCTCGTCATAATCGACAAGATCGATCTTGTTGACGGCGAGCACGATGTGTTTGACGCCGAGCAGAGAGACGATCGCCGTATGCCGATGCGTCTGCGTCAACAGGCCCTTGCGCGCATCGACGAGAAGAATGGCGAGATCGGCGTTGGAGGCGCCCGTCGCCATGTTGCGCGTATATTGCTCGTGGCCAGGCGTGTCGGCGACAATGAAGGCACGCTTCGGTGTCGAGAAATAGCGATAGGCGACATCGATGGTGATGCCTTGCTGGCGCTCGGCCTCGAGCCCATCGACAAGCAACGCGAAATCGATGTCCGCGCCAACAGTGCCGTGCTTTTTCGAGTCGCGTTCGAGCGCGACGAGCTGATCGTCGAGGATGAGTTGTTGCTCATAGAGCAGGCGCCCGATCAAGGTCGATTTGCCGTCGTCGACCGAGCCGCAGGTCAAGAAGCGCAGAGCCGGACGCACCCGCCCCTGGGGGGCGGGCGCAGGCTCGGATAGAGCGAGGCTCTCGACAGGCTGATGCATCAGAAATAGCCCTCGCGCTTCTTCTTCTCCATCGAGCCCGATTCATCGTGATCGATCAGGCGACCTTGCCGCTCGGATGAAGTCGAGGCGCGCATTTCGGCGATGATGTCGGCGAGCGTATCGGCGTCGGAGCGGATCGCGCCGGACAAAGGATAACAGCCCAGCGTGCGGAAGCGCACTTTTTCGAGCCGTGGCGTCTCGCCCGGCTTCAGCGGCAGGCGCTCGTCATCGACCATGATCAACGCGCCGTCGCGCTCGACCACGGGGCGCTCCTTGGCGAAATAGAGCGGCACGACGGGAATGTTTTCGGCGGCGATGTAATCCCAAACGTCGAGTTCGGTCCAATTCGACAGCGGAAAGACGCGCATGGATTCGCCCTTCGCGATCCGCGTGTTGTAGAGATGCCAGAGTTCCGGGCGCTGGTTGCGCGGATCCCAAGCATGGCTTGCCGAGCGATGCGAAAAGATGCGCTCCTTGGCGCGGCTTTTTTCCTCATCGCGGCGCGCGCCGCCGAAGGCCGCATCGAATTGATATTTGTCGAGCGCCTGGCGCAGACCCTCCGTCTTCATCACTTGCGTGTGAAGCGCCGAGCCGGACGCGATCGGCGAGATGCCGCGCGCGAGGCCCTCTTGATTGATATGGACGAGAAGCTCGACGCCGAGCCGGGCCGCCGTTTCGTCGCGAAAGCGGATCATCTCGCGGAACTTCCAGGTCGTATCGATATGGAGCAGCGGGAACGGCAGCTTGGAGGGATAGAACGCCTTCTGCGCGACATGCAGCATGACGCTCGAATCCTTGCCGATCGAATAGAGCATCACCGGCCGCTCGAATTCGGCGGCGACCTCGCGGATGATGCCAATCGCTTCGGCTTCGAGCCGGCGCAAATGCGGGGTGAGATTGGAATTCACGTAACTCTTCCGTATATACGGGTAATTCACGTCATTTGTGAGCCGTTTAAACGCTCGCCGCTTCCGCCGCAACAAAAACCCTCAGCGCGCAGACCTTTAGGTCGGCGTCCCGGGTTTCAATTGCAATGGCAGGCCGGCGGCGATGAGCACCACGCTCTCGCAATGCGCCGCGAGCCGCTGATTAAGCCAACCCTGCGCATCGCGAAAGCGCCGCGCCAGCGCATTCTCGGGCACAATTCCCAGTCCAACCTCGTTGGAAACGAGGATCACGGGCCCCGCGAGCGTGCCGAGGCTGCGCGCCAGCTGCTCGCCGGTGCGTTCGATGTCTTTGTCATTCATCATCAGATTAGAAAGCCAGAGCGTCAGGCAATCGACAAGGACGATCCTATCCTCGGCCGCCTCGCGCTTGAGAGCGCCGGCGACATCGATCTCTTCTTCGACGACGCGCCAATGCGGGCCACGTTGCCCACGATGTTTGGCAATGCGCTCCGCCATTTCGGCGTCGGCGGCTGCGGCGGTCGCGACGAGCACGGGCCTCTTGCCGGAGTCTTCTGCGCGCTGTTGCGCATAGCGGCTCTTGCCGGAACGCGCGCCGCCGAGGACGAGAAGCGAGGAAGGCGCGGGCTCAGGGCTCATGCCTTACGCCTTGAGCCGCAAGGTTCCCATGTAATCGCGCTTGCCGAGCGGAACGCCCTTGCCGCGCAGAATGTCGTAGGCGGTCGTCGCGTGGAAATGAAAATTGGGCAGGCAGAAGGAGAGGATGAATCCTTCCGCAGTGAAAACCCGCTTGGTCTCGCTCGTCTCCTGGACGACTTCTTTGCCCTCGTATGGATTGAGCTCCGCCGGAGAAACCTTTTTCAAAGCGTCGAGCGTCTCGGCGATCAGCTTCTGTAGGCCGGCATAATCGTGCTGCGGCCGCTCGCCGGGAAAACGCCGGGCGCCCGCCTTGATCGAGTCAATCGCGCCGATCGAATGAAGTGCCACCTGCTGAATCTGAAAGCGGAACGGCTTCATGTCCGCAATGATCCGGCTCTCGACGATCTCCTCCGGATCGATGTTCTTCTCCCGGCAAAAGGCGAGGCCTTTTTCGAGAAAGCCGCCGACGGCCGCGACCGTCTGCAAATAGTTCGCGACGCTGATGTCATAGAGCGTGATGGCCATGAATGTCCCTGGGGTTCGATGCGCGGTCTCGGCGAAGGCCGCAGTCTATCATGCGACAGCAAAAATCACAGTGAGGGCTGGCGCAGCGCGATCGCCTCTTGACAATGGCCGCCTCTCCTCGTGCAACTAATGGAGAAGACCCGCCTCACTTCCGCCCGCGATGGCCTCATGACACGCCTCTCTCAGACTCTGATCCTGCCGATCCTGCTCGGCCTCTCTCTTGCCGCGAACCCCGCGCTCGCCGGCGACCGTGTCGTGAATGTCTACAACTGGAGCGACTATATCGGGCCCAATGTGCTTGAGGATTTCACCAAGGAGACGGGCATCAAGGTCGTCTACGACACGTATGATTCCAACGAGACCCTGGAGACGAAGCTGCTCGCCGGCAACACCGGCTACGATGTCGTCGTTCCCTCCGGCACGTTTCTCGAACGCCAGATCAAGGCCGGTCTTTATCTCAAACTCGATCGCAGCAAGCTGCCGCATTGGAACGGGCTCTGGCCCGAGGTGCTGGAGCGGCTCGCGGTGCACGATCCCGGCAATCAATATGCTGCCGACTATATGTGGTTCACGACCGGCATTGCGTATAACGCGGACAAAGCGCGCGAGCGCCTCGGCGATCGGCCGATCGATACCTGGGACATATTCTTCAAGCCGGAGCTTTTGAAAAAATTCGCCGATTGCGGCGTCTATGTGCTCGATTCCCCTGAAGATCTCTTCACCATCGCGCTCAACTATCTCAAGCTCGATCCGAATTCGAAGAAGCTTCCCGATCTCCATCGCGCAGCCAATCTGCTCGCGGCGATGCGGCCGAATGTGAAGAAATTCCACTCGTCGGAATATATCAATGCGCTGGCGAACGGCGACATCTGCCTCGCTGTCGGCTGGTCGGGCGATACCTATCAGGCGCGCGCGCGCGCGAAAGAAGCCAACAACGGCGTCGATATCGAATATGCGATTCCGAAAGAGGGCACGCTGATGTCGCTCGATTCAATCGCCATCCCGAAAGATGCGCCGCATGTGGATGAAGCCTATGCCTTCATCGATTTTCTGCTGCGTCCCGACATCGCCGCGCGCAACACCAATACGACCAATTTTGCCAACGGCGTGCTTGCCTCGAAAGATCTGGTCTCGCAGGATATTCTCAACAACAAGTCGATCTATCCCGACCCGGATACGATGAAGCGGCTCTTTACTGTGACGTCCTATGACCAGAGCGTGCAGAAATATGTGACGCGGGAGTGGACGCGGGTGAAGACGGGGAAGTGAGTCCTTCCCCCCGGCCAGCGCGTCATGGCCGGGCTTGCCCCGGCTATCCAGGCACCGTTGCTAGGGAATTGCCCGCTCTCTTGGAGCAGCTCGCCTGGATGCGCGGATCAAGTCCGCGCATGACGGCGTAACCCCTCACCCGGCCGCTGCTCGCCACCCTTTCCCAGTCGGGGAGGGTTAGGTTCGCCCTTGAACTAAAACACTATGAGATCGCGGGGCCATTGGCGCATCGCTTGCTTGGCGATCCGGTGATGTCCCGCCCCCTGGACTTGCAGAATCTGCAAAATTCCTCCCCCCTTCGGGGGAGGATCATCATCATCCATTCTTTGCCGATGATGCGGATCGGCCTCACTGAGGCCATGCGCCAGAATGTCCATTTGTTAAGCAGCCAAGTCGTGAGCTTTGCAAATCCGGGCGAGGCACAGCCGCTCCTGGCGGTGGCCGGTTCGGGCGATGTCCTCATCGTCGATGCCCATGCCTGGGCCGCGCTCGAAGGGCCCACCGAGGCGCCGGAACTCCGCGCATTAAATGCGCGCGGCGTCATGGTCGGTCTCATCGCCGCAGCCGGACGGGACGCCGCGAAACTGCTCGCCAAACGGGGAATCTCCGGCCTGCTCGCGCCCGATGCGGAACTCGACGCCATCGCCGCCTTTGTCGAAGATTTGGCAGCGGGACGCGCCCATTTCCCGCAGAATGCCGTGTCGCCCGAAGCGGTTCTTCGCCTCTCGCGTCTCTCAAGCCGGCAATTCGAAATCCTGGAACTGATGACGCGCGGCTTGCTCAACAAACAGATCGCGTTTGAACTCGGGCTCACCGAAGGCACGGTGAAGAGCCATGTCTCCGCCATTCTTGAAAAACTTGGGTGCGATCGGCGCACACAGGCCGTCACTGCCTTCATCCAATGTTTCGGCGTCGCCCACGAACGCCCAGCCGTCGCGTGATGGCGCGGAACATCGGCGGCGCTGAGAGGTTCTAAAACCGGCGTTTCTGCCGCGGAACGTGCGGCATGTTATGATCTTGCGTGCGGCCCCGCCACGCGCCAAAGAAGATCGATCAACCAATAAGAAAGCCGAAGGCATGAGTAAGGGACTGAGCGCGCCAGCCTCACAGATCGGCGCGCGCGTTGCATACAAAGATGTTGTCGACCTTGATGCCGGCGCTCAGGGGCCGCTGCTCGAGCGTTATCTGGAGCGCGTTGCTCTCGGGCAGATCGAGCGCGATCCGGCGCAGGAAGACGCGATCCGCGTGCTCGATCGTCTGAGCCTCGCGCTTGCCTCTTATCGGCCGGCACGGAAATCGGCGTCTCTCACCCGCTTCTTCGGCGCGCGCAATGGCGCGGCCGCGCCTCTCGGTCTTTATATCTGGGGTTCGGTGGGGCGCGGCAAGACGATGCTGATGGATCTTTTCTTTGAAGAGACGCGCCAGCCGCAAAAGAAGCGGCAGCATTTTCATGCCTTCATGGCCGATGTGCATGCGCGGATTTTCGCCGTCCGACAGCAGATGAAACAGGGCACGCTGAAGGGCGACGATCCGATCACGCCCGTCGCCGAGGCGATCGCGGAGGATGCCGCGCTCATCTGCCTCGATGAATTCAGCGTCACGGATATCGCCGACGCGATGATCCTCGGCCGGCTCTTCCAAAACCTGTTTTCACGCGGCGTCGTCATCGTCGCAACGTCGAATGTGAAGCCCGAGGATCTTTATCGCGACGGACTGAACCGGGCGCTCTTTCTTCCCTGCATCGATCTGCTGCATGAAAGAATGAAAGTGCTGCATCTTTCGGCGCGCACTGACTTCCGGCTCGAGAAACTAATCGGCGAAACGGTCTATCACGTGCCGGCCGATTTCAAGGCGCATGCGGCTTTGACGAGCGCCTTCACCGCATTGACCGGCATCGCACATGGGCCGGAGGCGCGCATCGAAGTGCTCGGCCGCGCCATTCTGGTGCCGCAGGCCAAGGGCCATGTCGCCCGCTTCGGCTTCGCCGATCTCTGTGCTCAAGCTCTCGGTTCGCGCGACTTTCTGGCGATCGCGGAAAATTTCCACACCGTCATCATCGACGCCATCCCAGTCATCGGTCCCGATCAGGCCGATATCGCCAAAAGGTTCATTCTCCTGGTCGATGCGCTTTATGACCAGCATGTGAAGCTGATCGTCTCGGCCGCCGCTGAGCCCGATGCACTCTATCGCGGCACGCAGGGCGCTGAAGCCTTTGAGTTTCCGCGCACTGTGTCGCGCCTGATCGAGATGCGCTCGGCCGCTTATCTCGGCTTGCCGCATGGATCGATCCCGTCGGCGCCCTCGGGGGAAGGCCCCGGCGAGGCCTGATCCGCAGCCAAGGCGTATCCCATTGACAACACAAGATTTTTATTACGCCGCGCGAGGCCGCTTGGCCGAATTTCCGTCCATCGTCTAATTGAGCTTTGCCCTGTTCGGCCTTGCATAAGCCAAACGGTTTGGGCAGAACGCATGCAGGTATACCAGCCTGCCCTCGGCCAAAAGGGCCGCAGAGCTGCGACGTCGGAGCAAGAAATCGCGGCGTTTTTCTTCCAAGCTTCGGCCGCGCATGGTCCTGATTCTTGCAGAGCCTTTTGACCGCAAATCGTGAGCTCGGATGAACGAGCCGGAACCAGGATAGACAATGGCACGTCATAAGATCGGGTTGATCGGCGCCGGCCAGATCGGTGGAACGCTGGCACAACTCGCAGCACTCAAGGGTCTCGGCGACATCGTTCTCTTCGACATCGCCGAAGGCACGCCGCAAGGCAAGGCGCTGGATCTGGCGCAGTCCGGCGCCGTGCACGGCTTTTCGTCGGAGCTGTCGGGCAGCAATGATTATGCGGCGATCGACGGCGCGGATGTGGTGATCGTGACCGCGGGCGTGCCGCGCAAGCCCGGCATGAGCCGCGACGATCTTCTCGATATCAATCTCAAGGTGATGGACGCTGTCGGCAAGGGCATCAAAAAGCATGCGCCCGAGGCTTTCGTCATCTGCATCACCAATCCGCTCGATGCCATGGTGTGGGCCCTTCAAAAATCGACCGGACTGCCGGCGAACAAAGTCGTGGGCATGGCGGGCGTGCTCGATTCCGCGCGCTTCTCTCATTTTCTCGCCGAGGAATTCAAAGTCGCGGTCGAAGACGTCCGCGCCTTCGTGCTCGGCGGTCATGGCGACGACATGGTGCCGCTGCTGCGCTATTCGACCGTCGCCGGCATTCCTCTGCCCGATCTCGTCAAGATGGGTTGGACGACGCAGGCGCGTCTTGATGCCATCGTCGAGCGTACGCGCAAGGGCGGCGGCGAAATCGTCAATCTTCTAAAGACAGGTTCGGCCTTTTATGCGCCGGCGGCCTCCGCCATCGCCATGGCGGAATCCTACCTCCGCGACAAACGCCGCGTGCTGCCCTGCGCCGCCTATCTCAACGGCGAATACGGTCTCAAAGACATTTATGTCGGCGTGCCGGTCGTGATCGGCGCCAACGGCGTCGAGAAAGTCGTCGAGATCGCGCTCGATCCCGAAGAAAAGAAGATGTTCGAAAAATCCGTCCAATCCGTGCAAAGCCTCATTGAGGCCTGCAAGACGATCAACCCCGCCTTCGCAAAATGACGTCCTGCGGCGCCTGAAGACGCTGCATCATGAGATAAGAAAATGAACATTCACGAATATCAGGCCAAAGCGATCTTGAAGGAATTCGGCGCCGCCATTTCGCCCGGCGTCGCGATCACCGACGCTTCAGGGGCCAAAGCCGCCGTCTCTAAAATCGACGGCCCGATCTATGTCGTCAAATCGCAGATCCATGCGGGCGGGCGCGGCAAAGGCAAGTTCAAAGAGGCGGACGCAGGCGAAGGCGGCGGCGTGCGCTTGGCGCGCTCGGTCGAGGATGCTGCGCTCTTCGCCAAACAAATGCTCGGCCACACTTTGGTGACGGTGCAGACGGGGCCTGCCGGCAAAGTGGTCAACCGTCTTTATATTGAAGCCGGCTCCGCCATCGACAAGGAATTCTATCTCTCGCTCCTCGTCGATCGCGCAACGAGCCGCGTCGCCTTCGTCGTCTCGACCGAAGGCGGCGTCGAGATCGAACAGGTCGCGCATAAGACGCCGGAAAAGATCGTGAGCTTCTCTGTCGATCCGGCAACCGGCATCATGCCGCATCACGGCCGTACCGTCGCGAAAGCCTTGGGACTCAACGGCGATGCCGCGCGCCAGGCCGAGACACTCACCGCGCAGCTCTATGCGGCCTTCATCGCCAAGGATATGGCGATGCTCGAGATCAATCCGCTCATTCTCTCGAAGGACGCGCAGCTGCGCTGTCTCGATGCGAAGATGAGTTTCGATTCGAATGCGCTCTTCAAACATCCGGAGATCGTGGCGCTGCGCGACGAGACTGAAGAAGACGCCAAGGAGATCGAAGCCTCGAAATACGATCTCTCTTACATTGCGCTCGACGGCAGCATCGGCTGCATGGTCAATGGCGCAGGTCTTGCCATGGCGACGATGGATATCATCAAGCTTTATGGCGCAGAGCCTGCGAATTTTCTCGATGTCGGCGGCGGCGCCACGAAAGAGAAAGTCGCGGCCGCGTTCAAGATCATCACCTCCGACAAACATGTGAAGGGCATTCTGGTCAACATCTTCGGCGGCATCATGAAATGCGATGTGATCGCCGAGGGCGTCATCGCCGCCGTGAAGGAGGTGGGACTCGATGTGCCGCTCGTCGTTCGTCTCGAAGGCACGAATGTCGATCTCGGCAAGAAAATCATTGCGACATCCGGCCTCGATGTGATCGCCGCCGACGACCTTGACGATGCGGCGAAGAAAATCGTCGCCGCTGTCAAGAAGCACTGAATGGGCCGAGCGCAAAAATGGCGATTCTGATCGACAAAGAGAGCAAGGTCATCTGCCAGGGCTTCACCGGCAAGACGGGCACGTTCCATTCCGAGCAGGCAATCGCCTATGGCACGAAAATGGTCGGCGGGACATCGCCCGGCAAAGGCGGCGCCAAACATTTGAGCCTGCCTGTCTTCGATACGGTGCGCGAAGCCAAAAAGGCGACAGGCGCGGAGGCCTCCGTCGTCTATGTGCCACCGCCCGGCGCGGCAGACGCAATCTGCGAAGCGATCGATGCGGAGATACCACTCATCGTCTGCATCACCGAAGGCATTCCCGTCCTCGACATGGTGCGGGTGAAACGGGCGCTCTGCGGCTCGAAATCCCGCCTCATCGGCCCGAATTGTCCGGGCGTGGTCACCGCCGGGCAATCGAAAATCGGCATCATGCCGGCCAATATTTTCCTGCCCGGCTCGGTCGGGATCGTCTCCCGATCGGGGACTTTGACTTATGAAGCCGTCTTCCAGACGACGCGGGAGGGCCTCGGCCAGACGACGGCTGTGGGTATCGGCGGCGATCCCGTGAAAGGGACGGAATTCATCGATATGCTTGAGCTGTTCTTGGCCGATCCGAAGACCCAAGCGATCGTCATGATCGGCGAGATCGGCGGCGGCGCCGAAGAGGATGCGGCCGAGTTTCTGCGCAGCGAGGCCAAACGCGGCCGCAAAAAGCCCATGGTCGGCTTTATCGCCGGCCGCACCGCGCCGCCCGGACGGCGGATGGGTCATGCAGGGGCCATTATTTCCGGCGGAAAAGGCGGGGCGGAAGAGAAAATCGCCGCGATGGAAGCGGCGGGGATAAAGGTCTCCCCCTCGCCCGCCCGGCTCGGCCGGACGCTCGCCGAACTGCTGAAAGCATAGGAGCCATTAACCCTGACATGGCTGATATGAGGCGAAAACATCGCTCAAAAGATCGGTGAATGTCTGAAAATCAACGCTTTGCATCATACATAAGGGCCAAAGAGATCTGACCTAAGTCCAGCATGTTCGGTTTGAAAAAGTCTGGCATCGAACGGCGCCCTTTTTCATTCGAGGCTTGAGGCCAGGACGAGCGGAGGCTCGGAGGACAGCATGGCACGGCAAGATTCGCATAATGGAGCCAATGGGTCGGCGGCGATTGCGTCGCGCACGCCCGCGAACGATGCGTTCGAGACGAGCTCGTTCCTCTATGGCGCCAACGCTCATTATGTCGAACAGCTTCATGAGCGCTTTTTGCAGGATCCGAGCGCCGTCGATGCGGAGTGGCGCAGTTTCTTCGGCAGCTTGAACGACGATCCCGGAGCCGTCGAAAAGATCGCCAGTGGCCCGAGCTGGAAGGAGCCGGACTTCGAACAACAGCCTAATGGCGAACTCATCGCCGCGTTGGATGGCGATTGGAGCCGGCTCGAAAAAAACTTCGGCGAAAAGATCAAGGCGAAGGCGGCGGAGAAAGCCGCCAGCATTTCAGCCGCCGATCTGCAGCGCGCCTCGCGCGATTCCGTCCGCGCCATCATGATGATCCGCGCCTATCGCATGCGCGGCCATTTGCATGCCGATCTCGATCCGCTCGGATTGCAGCCGCAACAGGACCACGAAGAGCTGCATCCTTCGAGCTACGGCTTCGTCGAAGCCGATTACGATCGCAAGATTTTCATCGACGGAGTCATGGGCCTCGAATTCGCGACGATCCGCGAAATGCTCGGCATTCTGCGCCGAACCTATTGCGGGACGATCGGCTTCGAGTTCATGCATATCTCCGATCCCAACGAAAAATCCTGGTTCCAGGCGCGCATCGAAGGTCCGGGCAAGGGCGTGAGCTTCACGCTCGAAGGCAAGCGCGCGATCCTGACCAAGCTGATCGAGGCTGAGGGCTTCGAGAAATTTCTCGACGTTCGCTATACGGGCACGAAGCGCTTCGGCCTCGACGGCGGCGAAGCGATGGTTCCTGCCTTGGAACAGATCATCAAGCGCGGCGGCGCCTTGGGCGTCAAAGAAATTGTGCTCGGCATGGCGCATCGCGGAAGGCTCAATGTGCTCTCGCAAGTGATGGGCAAGCCGCATCGCGCGATCTTCAACGAATTCAAGGGCGGCTCTTTCACGCCCGACGATGTCGAAGGCTCGGGCGACGTCAAATATCATCTTGGCGCCTCCTCCGATCGCGATTTCGACAACAACCGCGTCCATCTCTCGCTCACCGCCAATCCTTCGCATCTCGAAATCGTCGATCCCGTCGTGCTCGGCAAAGTGCGCGCGAAGCAGGATCAGCGTGGCGACATGGTCGATCGCGCACAAGTCATGCCGCTTCTGATCCATGGCGACGCGGCCTTCGCCGGCCAAGGCGTGATTGCCGAATGTTTCGGCCTCTCCGGACTCAAGGGGCATCGCACCGGCGGCTCGATCCATTTCATCATCAACAATCAGATCGGCTTCACGACCTATCCGCGCTATTCGCGCTCCTCGCCCTATCCCTCCGACACGGCGAAGATGATCGAGGCGCCGATCATTCACGTGAATGGCGACGATCCGGAAGCCGTCGTCTATGCGACGAAGATCGCCGTCGAATTCCGGCAGATGTTCCATAAGCCGGTCGTCATCGACATGTTCTGCTATCGCCGCTTCGGCCACAACGAAGGCGACGAGCCGGCGTTCACGCAGCCGCTGATGTATAAGACCATCCGCTCGCATCCGACGACGCTTGAAATCTATAAAGACAAACTGATTACCGAAGGCGTCGTCACATCCGGCGAAGTCGAAAAGCAGATGGCCGATTGGCGCGCGCGCCTCGATGCGGAATTTGAGGCCTCGCAGGCTTTCAAACCCAACAAGGCCGATTGGCTCGACGGGCGTTGGGCGGGGCTTCGCCCTGCCGAGAGCGGCGACGATGCGCGGCGCGGCCGCACGGGCATCGATCTCGAAAAACTCAAATCGCTCGGCACGCGGCTCACCAACGTGCCGGAAGGCTTTCACCTTCACAAGACGCTTCAGCGCATTCTCGATGGCCGCAAGACGATGATCGAGACGGGCCAGGGCATCGACTGGGCAACGAGCGAGGCACTCGCTTACGCCAGCTTGCTTGACGAAGGCCATCCGGTTCGTCTCTCAGGACAAGACAGCGAGCGCGGTACCTTCTCGCATCGCCACAGCGTCCTCATCGATCAGGAGAACGAGACGCGTTATGTGCCACTCAATCATGTGAGCGAACATCAGGCGCGCTTCGAAGTCATCAACTCAATGCTCTCCGAAGAAGCCGTGCTTGGCTTCGAATATGGCTATTCGCTCGCCGAGCCGAATGCACTGACGATCTGGGAGGCGCAGTTCGGCGATTTCGCCAATGGCGCGCAGGTGATCTTCGATCAGTTCATTTCATCGGGCGAGCGCAAATGGCTTCGCATGTCTGGCCTCGTCTGCCTCTTGCCACATGGCTATGAGGGACAGGGTCCTGAGCACTCCTCGGCGCGGCTCGAACGCTATCTACAGCTCTGCGCCGAAGACAATATGCAGGTCGCGAATTGCACGACGCCGGCGAATTTCTTCCACATTCTTCGCCGGCAGTTGAAGCGCGACATCCGCAAGCCGCTGATCCTGATGACGCCGAAATCGCTGCTGCGCCTCAAGCGCGTGATTTCAAAGCTCGAGGACATGGCAGGCGACACGAGCTTCCACCGCGTTCTGCGCGACGATGCCGACGAGCCGAGCAGCGATTTCAAGCTCGCCAGCGACGACAAGATCCGGCGTGTCATTCTTTGCTCGGGACGTGTCTATTACGATCTCTTCGAGGAGCGCGAGAAGCGCGGTGCGGACGATATATATTTGATGCGCATCGAGCAGCTTTATCCTTTCCCGCTCAAGGCGCTCGTGACCATGATGGCGCGCTTCAAAAATGCCGAGGTTATCTGGTGTCAGGAAGAGCCGAAGAACATGGGCGCCTGGAGTTTCGCCGAGCCTTATCTCGAATGGGTGTTGACGCAGATCGGCGGCAAGTCGAAGCGGCCACGCTATGTTGGTCGTCCGGCTTCGGCCTCAACCGCGGCAGGCACCATGCCGAAACATTTGGCGCAGCTGAAAGCTTTTCTCGATGAAGCGTTCGCGGTCTAAGAGTCGGCCGCGACTCTATGTGATAGTCATGGATCAGGACCGAGTCGCCCGAGGGGAAATCTGATGACGGTTGAAATTCGCGTCCCGACGCTCGGGGAATCGGTGAGCGAAGCGACGATCGGGCGCTGGTACAAACAGGCGGGCGATCCGGTCTCGCTCGATGAGCCGATCGTCGAACTCGAAACCGATAAGGTGACTGTCGAAGTCAATGCGCCGGCAACGGGCGTTTTGTCCGAGATCATCGCGAAAGACGGAACGACGGTTGCGCCCGGCGCGCTCCTGGGCGCGATTGCCGAAGGCGCCACATCGACGAAAGCGGCGAAAACGGCCGCGAAGCCCGCGGTCGTCGCAGCTGCCAGTACGAGCCAAGAGAATGTTGCAAAGGCGGCGCGGCCGCCGTCGCCGGCCGCCGCGAAGGTCGCTGCCGATCAGCATCTCGATCTCGCTGCGATCCAAGGCACCGGCAAACAGGCGCAAGTGCTGAAAGGCGATGTGCTCGCCTTCGCATCAAATCAGCCCGCCGCCGCGCCGGCGCCGGTTCAGCTCCGCGCGCCGACGCCCGCGCCCGACGCCGTGCGCGAAGAGCGGGTGCGTATGACGAAATTGCGCCAGACGATCGCGCGCCGCCTGAAAGAAGCGCAATCAACCGCCGCCATGCTGACGACCTTCAATGAGGTCGATCTCTCGGAAGTGATGGCGCTGCGCGCGCGCCATAAGGAAGCGTTTGAACGCAAACATGGCGTGAAGCTCGGCTTCATGGGCTTTTTCGTGAAGGCTTGCGTTGGCGCGCTGAAAGAATTTCCGGCGGTCAATGCGGAGATCGACGGCAACGATCTCATTTATAAGAATTACTATCATCTCGGCATCGCCGTCGGCACGGATAAGGGGCTTGTCGTGCCCGTCGTGCGCGATTGCGATCAGCTCAGCATCGCGGGAATCGAAAAGCGCGTGACCGAACTCGGCAAGAAGGCGCGCGACGGTCAGTTGGCGATCGAAGACATGCAGGGCGGCACATTCACGATTACGAATGGCGGCATCTATGGCTCGCTGATGTCGACGCCCATCCTCAATGCGCCGCAGTCGGGCATTCTCGGCATGCATAAGATTCAAGAGCGGCCCGTTGTCATCGCCGGCAAGATCGAGATTCGGCCGATGATGTATCTCGCGCTCACTTACGATCACCGCATCGTCGATGGCAAGGAAGCTGTGTCCTTCCTGGTGCGGGTGAAGGAAGCTTTGGAAGATCCGGCGCGTCTCGTGCTGGATTTGTGAGATAGCGATGGCCTACGATCTCACCGTCATCGGCACCGGACCCGGCGGCTATGTCTGCGCCATCCGCGCCGCGCAATTGGGCCTGAAGGTCGCCGTCGTCGAGAAGAACAAGACCTTCGGCGGCACCTGCCTCAACATCGGCTGCATTCCCTCGAAGGCGCTGCTCTTTGCGTCGGAAAAATTCGCGGAAGCCGGGCAGGAGCTTGCGCATTTCGGCGTCGTGACCGGCAAGCCGAAGCTCGATCTCGTTGCGATGATGAAGCACAAGACCGATACGGTCGCCTCCAATGTCAACGGCGTCGCCTTTTTGCTGAAGAAGAACAAGATCGATCCTTTCATTGGCCTCGGCCGGATCATCAAGCCTGGCGTCATCGAAGTGACGGGGGCGGATGGGGCGAAGCAGACAATCGAGACCAAGGCGATCGTCATCGCGACGGGTTCCGATTCCGCGCCGCTGCCGGGCGTCGCGATTGACGAGAAGCAGATCGTCACCTCAACCGGCGCGCTCGAACTCGCGCAAGTGCCGGCGAAACTTCTCGTCGTCGGTGCCGGCGTCATCGGGCTCGAGATGGGGTCTGTCTGGCGGAGACTCGGCTCGGAAGTCACTGTCGTCGAATTCCTGGATCGCATTCTGCCGGGCATCGACAATGACGTTGCGAAAAATGCGCAGCGCCTGCTCGAAAAGCAGGGGCTGAAATTTATCCTCGGCCACAAAGTCGCGAAGGTCGAGAAGCAGAAGACCGGACTTAAGGTTTCCATCGAGCCGTCCGCGGGCGGCAAAGCCGAAGCGCTTGAGGCCGATGTCGTTCTTGTCGCGATCGGCCGGCGGCCTTACACGGAGGGTCTCGGCCTTGACGCAATCGGTGTCGAACTCGATCGCGGCCGCGTCGTCATCGACGATCATTTCGCCACCAACATCCCGGGCATCTATGCGATCGGCGATGTCGTGCGCGGGCCGATGCTGGCGCATAAGGCCGAAGACGAAGGCATTGCGGTTGCCGAAATCCTCGCCGGCCAGCACGGCCATGTTAATTACAATGTGATTCCGAACGTCATCTATACCAATCCCGAGATCGCCTCGGTCGGCGCGAGCGAAGAGGAATTGCAGGCAAAGGGCATCGCCTATCGCGCCGGCAAATTTCCGTTCAGCGCGAATGGCCGCGCGCGGGCGATGCGCGCGACGGACGGTTTCGTGAAATTTCTCGCCGATGCCACGACGGACCGCGTGCTCGGCGTCCATGTCGTCGGGCCTTTCGCCGGCGAACTCATTGCTGAAGCCGCGGTGCTGATGGAATTTTCAGGTTCGTCCGAAGATCTCGCGCGGACCTGTCACGCCCATCCGACGCTGTCGGAAGCAATGCGCGAAGCGGCGCTCGCGGTGGCGAAAAGAGCGATTCATATTTGAGCGCAATGCCTACCGCCTCCTCTCCCCGCTTGCGGGGAGAGGTAAGGTGAGGGGCGTAGCGAGTTGCCGCGACATTTTTCATTCGCGCATCGCCCGGGTTTGCCGGAAACCGACAAATCCCTAGACCCCTCACCCAGACTCTCCCTGCAAGCGGGGAGAGGGGTGCGGCGGCACAAGTCGCGCCCTTCAAGGCATAGCGGCTGAGTGAGTTGCGGTGGCGCCGATAAAGAGATTAGCATCCGCCGCTCAAGTCTCAGCAACCGGTTAAGAGATGCGCGGCATCCGTCTCATCGAAACGCGTCGAGCTCGCAGTCTGCGCAGAGAGGCGACCGGCGCTGAGCGCATGCTCTGGCAATGTCTGAAGGATCGCCGCCTCGACGGGTTTAAATTCGTCCGCCAAGCGCCAATCGGTCCTTACATAGCTGATTTTCTGTGTCGCGAGGCGAAACTTGTCGTTGAATTAGACGGCGCCACCCATTCGACTGATGAAGAGATCGCTGCCGACAGGCGTCGCACACGCGTTCTCGGCGAAGAGGGATATCACGTCATTCGATTTACGAATGAGGCGGTGTTTGAAAGTTCAGAGGGTGTTTGCGAAACTATTTTGGTCGAGCTGCGCAAAGGCGCATTGATTAGTCGTAGCGGCTAATCGCCAAGCCCCTCACCCATCCTCTCCCCGCAAGCGGGGAGAGGAGTCTCACAAATCCTTGAAACTGAACGGCGCCATAGTGCGCGTCTGCTCATCGACATTGAGCGGGCGCAGAACCGGCGGCGCGGCGCGCTGCGGGCAGGCGATGCGTTCGCAGAGCCGGCAGTTGACGCCGATCGGCATCGCTTCGACCGTGTTGAGATCGAGCCGCTTCGCGTAGATGAGCCGGTTCGCATATTTCATCTCGCAGCCGAGTCCGATGGCGAACTGCGGCTCGATCGCGCCATAGGCCGTGATCGCGCGCCGCACCGTGCGGGCGATCGAGAACCAGCGCGAGCCGTCAGTCAATTCCACGACCTGCGTCAGAATATGGCCGGGCTGATTGAAGGCGGCGTGGATATTCCAAAGCGGGCAGGTGCCACCGAAATGGGCAAAGGGAAAGCGGCCCGAGGAAAAGCGCTTCGAGACATTCCCGGCGATATCAACACGCATGAGAAAGAAAGGGATTCCCCGCGCTGTCGGCTTCGCCAGCGTCGTCAACCTGTGTGCGACCTGCTCATAGCTCGCGCCGAAACGCGCGGCCAAGACTTCGACATCATAGCCGACGAGTTCCGCCGCTTCGTGAAACCTTGCATAGGGCATGATCAGAGCGGCGGCGAAATAATTGGCAAGCGTGATGCGCAGCAATTTGCGCCCTGCTTCATCGCCCGCATCGAATTTGCTGCCGATCTCATTGAGCAACGGGTCGCAATCGCTGAAGGCGAGCTGATAAGCCACCTGAAAGGTGCGGCCCGGCTGATCCATCACCTCGGAAATCAAGAGCTGGCGGCGATGGTGGTCATACCAGCGCAGCCGATCGCCCATGGCATCGAGCGGCAGGACGCGAACCCTGATGCCGTGGCGCGTGCGCAGATGTTCGGAAAGGGCGAAGAAGAGCTCGTGTCCGGTCAAGGCCAAGTCTGAGGCAAAGGTCTCAGCGGCCTGGTCGAGTTCGGGGAAATAATTGCGCTGCGCATGGAGAATGGCGCGGATGCGATCGACCGGGCTTTCCCGCACGATCGCCTCGGTCCGATCCGGGTCCGCCCGCTGCGGCAGGCCGGCCTCGCTCGCCTCGCGCGCGGCGACATAGGTGCGGTATAGTTTCTGCATTGCAAAGAGGAGCGTCGGCGCATGTTCGGCCGCGTCCTGCAGTTCCGAGCGGGGCACGCCGACTTCGCGCAGCGCGGGGTCAGCGAGGAGCTGCTCCATTTCGCCGATCGACTGCTCGGCATCGCCCTCGATGAATTCGCGCGGATCGATGCCATAGACGTCGGCGAGGCGGATCAGCACCTGGACGGTAATCGGGCGCTGGTTGCGCTCCATGAGATTGAGATAACTCGCGGAAACGTCGAGTTCCTCGGCCATGCGCGCCTGGGTGATGTCGCGCTCGCGCCGTAGCCTCTTGAGGCGCGGCCCGGCGAAAATCTTGCGTGCACTTTGCGATTCTGTCGCCATGTGTGAATCCATACACCTGTCAATAACTTTACACAATGACAGATTTACACTGTAAGGACTTCACAGGCTGACTTGTTTTCGCCCGGGTGCTACCCTGAGGATCTTGCTATTTTTGGAGAAGTTCTCCTTATGCAGCCAGATCCCAAAAAGGCCCTGCGAGGGCCTTTTGTCAATCTATGTCACTGATGCGTCCAAGCGGGAGATTCCCTCAATGAGCAAAGCTCCGACCTTCGAAGACCTCGTTCCGTCCGCGCCAAAAGGTCGGTTCGACGGAATTAAGCGCTCCTATACGCCCGACGATGTGCTGCGGCTTCGCGGCTCCTTCCCGATTGCCCATACGCTCGCCGAGCGCTCGGCCAACCGGTTATGGAAGCTCCTGCATGAGCGTCCCTATCTTCCGACACTGGGCGCCTTGACCGGCAATCAGGCCGTGCAGCAGGTGCGCGCGGGCCTTGAGGCGATCTATCTCTCCGGCTGGCAAGTCGCCGCGGATTCGAATGTCGCCGGCGCCATGTATCCTGACCAGTCGCTCTATCCGGCGAACTCCGGCCCCGATCTCGCGCGCCGCATCAACAATGCGCTGAAGCGTTCGGACGAGATCGAGCACGCCGAAGGCAATGTGACGCGCGACTGGTTCGTGCCGATCATCGCCGACGCGGAAGCGGGCTTTGGCGGCGCGCTGAACGTCTTCGAGATCATGAAGGCCTATATCGATGCCGGCGCGGCGGGTGTCCATTTCGAAGATCAGCTCGCTTCGGAAAAGAAGTGCGGCCATCTTGGCGGCAAAGTTCTGATCCCAACTTCGCAGCATGAGCGCAGCCTCACCGCGGCGCGTCTTGCGGCCGACGTCTGCGGCGTGCCGACCTTCGTCATCGCCCGCACGGATGCGGAATCGGCCAAGCTCATCACCTCGGATGTGGATGAGCGCGACCGTCCCTTCATCGAGCCCAACAGCCGCACGCCGGAAGGCTTCTTCCGCCTCAAGGACGGCACGGGTCTCGATCATTGTATCGCCCGCGGCATGGCCTATGCCGACGTCGCTGACCTTCTGTGGTGGGAGACCTCGCATCCGGACCTCAAGGACGCGCGTATCTTCGCTGAAGCGATTCACAAGAAGCACCCGGGCAAGCTGCTCGCGTACAACTGCTCGCCGTCGTTCAACTGGCGGGCTAAGCTCGACGTCGCGACGATCGAGAAGTTCCAGCGCGAACTTGGGGCGATGGGCTACAAATATCAGTTCGTCACGCTCGCCGGCTTCCACTCGCTCAATCTCTCGATGTTCGATCTCGCATCGGGCTATCGCGATCGCGGCATGGCGGCCTATTCGGAGCTGCAGGAAGCCGAATTTGCGGCCGAGAAAAATGGCTATACCGCAACGCGGCATCAGCGCGAGGTGGGTACCGGCTATTTCGATGCGGTGGCCGAGGCGATTTCGGGCGGCAAGTCTTCGACGACCGCGCTGAAGGACTCGACCGAAGCGGCGCAGTTCAAGGGCGGCAAAACGCGCCCCGTCGCCGCGGAGTAAAATCTTCCTGCGGTGAAAGCATTTTGAGAACACAATAATGCCCGGTTTTCCGCCGGGCATTATTTTTTGCGGCAGCGGCTGAGCTCCTCGCGTGATTGTCTTTGCGGCATGGTATGGTTGCGTCCCGCGCAAGCCTCCAATTTGTGCAAGCCGCGAGGTAAGGGCGTGCTTTCACTGCATCTTGCCGTTTTTCTTTGCCCACGCCGCGTGTGGCTGCCTTGCCGCTCGGGGCCTTTTATGCTCAGCTTGTGTTGAATTGGCTGGTGTATCGGCTCAAAACACCACCCAAGCGCAGGGTCCGCGAGAGGGTCGATTGAAATAATATCCATTCTCACGTACGCACGCTTGCATGACGCTGGCGCGTTGCCTTGTCTGCGCTCAGCAAGGATGGCGAGACTGGGGGAGACGGCATCCGAGGGGGACGATTTTTCGATTGGAACGGCATCGCCCATCGCTCGCGCTCTGTTTCAGTAGGATCGGAGCTCACGCTTGGAGAGCCGCTGCGATTTAGGGCCGCATCGATCGTGATCGAGCGGGTGAATGCCTCCTTTCGCCAGAATCGAAGTGCGGATCACCGAGTGGAGCGTCGCGGGTGAAAAATATGTCGGTCCAGGAGAAGGCGATCCAAAAGCTGGTGCTTCACCAGCCCGACAGGGGTGAGGGCGAGAACGGCCATTTTGATCTCGCTCGAATGCTCGCCTCCCGCGAGGCGGAGCGTTACGATCTTTACGGCCAGCATCTCAACGAGATGATGGTCCGCGTTCTGCAGACGATCGGTTTCGACGTCGGCTTCCGCGCCGGGCACGGGCAATATCTCTACGATCGCAAAGGCGACCGCTATCTCGATCTCTTGAGTGGATGGGGCGTATTCGCGGTCGGCCGCAATCACCCGGTGCTGCGCGACGCGTTGAAGAGTGTGCTCTCCGCCGACCTGCCCAATCTCGTGCAGATGGATGCCTCGCTCCTCGCCGGACTCTTGGCCGAGCGGCTCCTCTCGTTCACGCCCTATCTCGACAAGGTCTTCTTCTGCAATTCCGGTACGGAAGCCGTCGAAGCGGCGATGAAATTCGCGCGTTGTGCAACGAACCGGCCCGGCATCGTCTATTGCGATCATGCCTTCCATGGGTTGAGCTATGGCTCCTTGTCGCTCAATGGCGACTCGACCTTCCGCGACGGGTTCGGCCCGCTGCTTCCCGGCTGCAAGGAAGTCCCCTTCAACGATGTTGCGGCGCTTGAAGAAGCGCTCGCTTCGCGTGAGGTGGCGGCCTTCATCGTCGAGCCGATCCAAGGCAAGACGGTCGAAGTCGCCGACGACCATTATCTGCGCGGCGCGCAGGCGCTCTGCCGCAAATACGGCACGCTGCTCATTGCCGACGAAATTCAGACGGGCCTCGGCCGCACTGGCAAATTCTTCGCCGTCGAACATTACGGGATCGAGCCCGACATGGTGCTCGTTGCCAAGGCGCTGTCGGGCGGTCATGTGCCGATCGGCGCTGTCATGATGCGCAAGCCGGTCTTTGAAAAAATCTTCAGTCGCATGGACCGCGCCGTCGTGCACGGCTCGACCTTCGCCAAGAACGATCTCGCCATGGCCGCGGGCTTGGCCACGCTGCAAGTCATCGAGTCTGAACGCCTCGTGCAGAATGCGGCGCGTCTCGGCGCGAGGCTTAAGATTTTCCTCGAGCGGCTTGGCCAGCGGTACGAGCTCGTCAAGGCCGTGCGCGGCAAAGGCCTGATGCTGGGCATCGAGTTCGGGCCGCCCCGTTCGCTCAAGCTGAAAGCGGCCTGGAGCCTTTTGGAGACGGTGAAGTCCGGCCTCTTCTGCCAGCTCATCACCATTCCGCTCTTCAAGGATCATAAGGTCCTCGTCCAGGTCGCGGGCAATGGCAACCATGTCGTCAAGCTGCTGCCTGCGCTGGTTCTGAACGACGGCGATTGCGATTGGATCGAAGACTCCTTCGAGAAGGTCGTCGCCGACAGTCATCAGGTCCCGGGCGCCGTGTGGTCGCTTGGCAAGACCATGACGGAGAACCTGCGCAAATCCGCCCGCTGACGGCCTTGTGAGCCGGCGCGGAAGGGTTTATAGGCTCAGGCCAGATGCGATAGGCGCCTCGTCGCCGCGCGTTTTTTCCTTTGGATTTTGCTGGACTGCTGGCTCGCGCGGCGCGCGACCGAAACTTGGGGTTTTGAACGATGAAATCGGATATCCATCCGTCCTACCATATGATCAAGGTCGTCATGACCGACGGGACGGAAATCCTCACCCGCTCGACCTATGGCGAAGAGGGCGCAACACTCAATCTCGATATCGATCCGAAGACGCATCCGGCCTGGACCGGCGGCTCGCAGCAGCTCTTGGATCGCGGCGGCCGTCTGTCGCGCTTCAACTCGCGCTTCGGCAATCTGAACATCGGCAGCAAGAAGAAGTAAGAGCGCGTTTTGGCGCCCTTCTTTGCGCTCCAATAAAAAAGCCCGGCTCAGCCGGGCTTTTTTACGTGTGCGGGCTTCCTCAGTCCGCGATGGCGAAGGCCGCGCGCAGCAATTCATGCTGCAACTCGACGGGCTGCGCTGCGGGGCGGGGACGCGCCGCCTCAGCCGGGGCCTGATAGATCGCGCGATCGAGATGGATAATCCGGCTCTGCAGCCGGAGCGATTTTTCGACGATGTCGATGAGGCGCGGTGGCAGTTGCGCGAAGACCTCGGGGCTGGTCGCAATCTGCTGTTCGGAGAGCTTCACTTTGCGCTTTTCGCCCGCGGCCTCGGTCTGGGTCAGTTCGCCTTCATTGACGGCGCGTTGCAGAAGGAGCCAGGAGGCAAGCTGCATCAGGCGCGTGGTGAGCCGCATGCTCTCGGTGGCGAAAGCCAAAGCCGGCAGGCGGGGAAGGCCCTTGGCCTCTTCCCGTCCGAGGCCGTCCAAATAGGCGGCGGTCTCTTCGACGAGATTCATGCCATCGCGAAACAGCGACTTGAAGCTCTCGGATGTCGCGAGCTTTGCGGCAAAAGAAACCGCGCCCCCATCTTCAAAACTCAACACTTGGACCATGACGCGTCCTTCACCCACAACCTCGACAAGGTCCAAATCGGACCCACATGGATCGATTTGGGACAGGCCCAAACCGCACCTCCTCTAGGCAGCAATAGTAGGACCATCGGGCATGCCGCGCCCGTTAAATCTTTACTAAGGTTAACGAGCCGGAGAAGTCGGCGCCACGGGTAAAGGCGCCGCCTGAGCGCGCGCGAGAGCACTGCGCGACAAAGGGGAGCGGCATGAAAAAAGAGCCGCATGAAGCGGCTCTTAAAGTTTAATCGGGGGGATGAGAAACTCGGGATGATCCACGCCAACAGTGGCGCGCCCTGAGCGACACCATTCCTTAATAATCCATATATCTTAACAAAAGGTGACCCGAGCGACATGCGCAACGGAGTGTTCGGCGCCGCATGGTCGCAGGTTTTCTCAGAATTTGAACAGCGCTTCCGCGCCGGCGCGGGTCGCTTCCTTGTTTTGCCGCATCAGGTCGAGCCGCGCGATTTCGGCCCGGAGAATCTCGATGCGCAACGCGAGTTCTTCGAGCGACAGATCCTCGATCGGCTGCCCGATTTCATGAGCCCCGGCGGCGCTGCGGCGCAAAGGGGCAAGGCCTTCTTCGTCCAAAATCATGACGGGCCTCCGCAACTGAAAACACACGCAATTCTATACCAATTGCGCCGCGAGTTCACCGGATTCCTTGACCGGAAAAGAGGGCGAAAAGGGCGGAGACCAGCAATTTCGCCGGGGCTGCCTCCAGGATACCATTGCATCCCTCGGGCGCGCTCCCTATAAAAGGAGCATTCCCCGTCATGCAGCTCATTTGGTTCCGCGTTCCGGCGCGCCATGCCCTGCGGCAGCGGCCGCTCGGCCGAGCCGCCCTGCCACCGGGCCAAGGAGGACAAGATGAATAACGCCCCGCTGATGCCCAAGGCGACAGCCGTGTGGCTCGTTGAAAACACCTCGCTGACCTTCGATCAGATCGCCAACTTCTGCAAATTGCACCCGCTTGAAGTGAAGGGCATTGCGGACGGCGAGGTCGCGGCCGGCATCAAGGGCCACGATCCGATCAGCTCGGGCCAGCTGACCCGTGAAGAGATTGCCGTAGCCGAAGAAGACCCCGGGCATCAGCTCCATCTCGCGCCGCCCAAGGTACTGCTGCCGGAGGTCAAAAAGCAGCGCGGCCCACGCTATACGCCACTGTCGCGCCGGCAGGACCGGCCCAACGCCATCCTCTGGTTGTTGCGCAACCATCCCGAATTGAAGGACGCGCAGGTCATGCGTCTCGTCGGCACGACGAAGACGACGCTTCAGGCCGTCCGCAACCGCACCCATTGGAATTCCGCCGGGCTGTCGCCGCTCGATCCGGTGACGCTCGGCCTTTGCTCGCAGATGGACCTCGATTTCGAGGTCAATCGCGCCGCCAAGGAGCGGATGCCGCATGAGGAAGACCGCAGCCAGACGCTCGTCCCCGCCGAGGTGACGACCGCCCCGCATGTGGAAATGGGCGAAGAGGAACAGGTCTTCGGCGAGCGCACGCCGCAGCCTGAGGAACAGCCGGACATCGACGTCGATTCCGTCTTTGCCAAGCTCAAGGATCTGAAAGGCAAGGAGTAAGCGCTCCGGCCGCGCAAGTCTGTCGCAAGGTCGATGGCCCAAAACTGCTTCTGACAGGATCGCTGCGGCGGCCCGGCAGGAGAGAGGCGATGGGCACCGGACGAAACGAGAAGAGCAAGGCTAAGTCGCGGATCGGCTCTTCGGTTGCTCTTGGCCTTGCGGTCGTCCTCACCGCCGGCCTCTTTACAGTGGCGGATTGGGCCGGCTCACGTGCCTTCGCCACCGACCTTCTCGGTCCTGAAGGGGAGGCTCAACCTCTTCCGCCTCCACCACCCGTGCCGGTTCGGCCTCTTCCGCCGCCCTTGGTTGTCGCGCAGCCCCGCTGCCTGATCGTGCCGCAGCCGCAGAACGATATCAGCGGCCAGGACGTGATCCGCTTTCGCCCGACTTGGGTCTGTTTTTCGCGCGGGCTCCTGGCCGATCGTTTGCCGCCGCCCCCGCCGCCGGTCAGACCCTGGTGGCGGCTCTATTGGTGAGCGCGTCCGGTACCAAAAAAGGCCTTGAAAAATACCGGGAGCGAAACCGCAAATCCTTTCAAGACAAGCCTTTGTTGACCATAACGCCGAAACGGCGAGGGTTGAAGTAAGAGTCGGATAAGGATAACCCTTATAACCGGTCCGAGACGCGGCCAGAGGGGAGCAGAGCTCCCGCTGTCGCAGGATCGGGGGTAATTGGCGATGTCGATGCGTTTCCCATCGGGCCGTGATGCGGGCCTTGGTCCCGCCGGAGCCGGGCTTTCCCGGGCTCTTTGCCTTGGGGCTGCGCTTCTTCTCCCTGCTTTACTTGCCGGCTGCGGCGATATTGCCGGCGATTTCGGCGAGCGCGCGAACAAGCCTCTGTCAAACGATCTGCAGGCGCAAATGGAGCAAATGGGCATGGCGCCCAATTCGCCCATTCTCATCCGCGCTTATAAAAAAGAGGCCGAGGTCGAAGTCTGGAAGATGAGGACGGACGGGCATTACGCCCTGTTCAAGTCTTATCCGATCTGCCGCTGGTCCGGCCAACTCGGGCCGAAGACGCGCGAAGGCGATCGCCAGGTGCCGGAGGGCTTCTATACGATCACGCCGGCGCAGATGAATCCGCGCTCGGAATATTATCTTTCCTTCAACGTCGGCTATCCCAACGCCTATGATCAGGCGCATGGCTATTCCGGCGGCGAGATCATGGTGCATGGCATCTGCTCGTCCGCTGGTTGCTTCTCGATGACGGATCAGCAGATCGCCGAAATCTATGCGCTGGCGCGCGAAGCCTTCGCCGGCGGCGAGCCGGTGATTCAATTTCAAGCCTATCCATTTCACATGACGGCGGAGAATTTCGCCAAATACCGGCTCGATCCGCACATCGCCTTTTGGAAAGAGCTGAAGGTCGGCGCCGACAATTTCGAAGTTACCAAACAGGAAGTCGCAGTCGGCGTTTGCAACAGCCATTATGTCTTCAACGCGGTGCCGGCCGATGGCGCCTCCTTCGATCCGACGGGGCCGTGTCCGCCGCTGCAGCGCGACGAGACTGTGGCGCTTGCCGTCAATGCGAAGCAAGCGGCGGATGAAGCAAAAGTCGCCGAACTCGTCGCCTCCGGCGTGAAGCCGGTGCGCACGATCTACGCCGACGGCGGCCAGAACGCGCAATTTACGGCGCGCTGGGACTATGAGCATTGGCAGGACGTCAGCCGCCCCGAGGCGTTGCAACAGGCTGGCGTCGACGTGCCGGTCACGAAGGTCAAATTGCCGTCGCTCGCCAAACTCGAAGCCGAGAAGAGAAAGGCTGAGGCTGCCGCGGCCTTGGCGGAAAAGAAGGCCGAAGCAGCGCATGCCTTTGCTTATGCCGATCAGCCCGTTGCGCCGCCTCCGGCGCCAAAGCCGCAGCAAACGGGCTTTTCGATACCCTCGCTCATTCCGGGACAACAGAGCCAAGAACAGCCACAGCCCATGGGTCCGCAGCCGCAACCTGCGCCACAACAGCAGCAGGCTTTCTCGATCCCGTCGCTCATCCCGGGACCGCAGACCCAACAACAGCCGCAGCAATTCGGCCCGCAACCGCCGCAGCCCGCGCCACAGCAGCCGGCGGGTTTCGACATGGCGGGCCTCGGCCATTTCTTTGCGCCGCAGACGCAGCAGCCCGCGCCGCCGCCGGCCCCGGATACCACCGGCACATCGCAGCAATTCCAGCAGGCGAATGCGCCCGCGCCTCAGCCGGCGAGTACCAGCCCGCGCAATCCGCAGCTCGCCACATCGACGCTGCACGAGCCTGTGCCGAGCAAATTCTCGACGACGCGAATGGCGGCAAAGCCGACGTCACCTCCGCAGCCCGAAACGCAGGCTGAAGCGAACGCCGACGCCGCCAAAGCCGCCTATGCGCAGGGCATGACGCAGACTGGCGACGACAATAAGCCCCTCGTCCCCAACCCGCTGCAAAACGGCTTTTCGGCCTTCGCGGGGGGCGATCACTGAGCGTGTGATCCGCGCATCATGCGTTGCGGATCAGGCTAAGGCGCGCTTCCGATATTTCTCCCAGCCAGCCGCGCGCAGCTGACAGGCCGGACATTCGCCGCAGCCATAGCCCCAATCGAATTTCTTGCCCCGCTCGCCGAGATAGCAGCTGTGCGTCTCTTCGATGATGAGCTCGACGAGCTTTTTGCCGCCAAGGTCTTCCGCGAGCTGCCAGGTATCGGCCTTGTCGCGCCACATCAGCGGCGTCTCGACGATGAAATTCTTTTCCATGCCGAGGTTCAGCGTGACCTGCATTGCTTTCAGCGTGTCGTCGCGGCAATCGGGATAGCCCGAATAATCCGTCTCACACATGCCGCCGACGAGATGGCGCAGGCCGCGGCGGAAAGCGACGGCGGCTGCGAGTGTGAAAAACATTAGATTGCGGCCGGGCACGAATGTGTTGGGCAGACCCTTCTCATCGGCAATGATGGCGATGTCGCGCGTCATCGCCGTCTGCGAAATGGCGCCGAGAATTCCGAGATCGAGCAAATGGTCTTCGCCGAGACGTTGCGCCCATAGAGGATTGAGCGCGACGATGGCGCCGCGGATTTTTTCGCGTTGATCGAGTTCGACGCGGTGACGCTGGCGATAATCGAAGCCGATTGTCTCGACATGATCGAAGCGCGCAAGCGCCCAGGCGAGACAGGTCGTCGAATCCTGGCCGCCGGAGAAGAGCACGAGGGCAGTGGTCATCATAAGGTCTTGCGAAATGCCCTCATCCTGAGGAGCGCCGCAGGCGGCGTCTCGAAGGATGTGGATAGGAAACCAAAGCATGGCTCATCCTTCGAGACGGCTGCTACGCAGCCTCCTCAGGATGAGGATGCCGAAGGCCCATCTATTGCGGATTCCCATCCGATAGTCCAAATAAGGAGCGGGAGGTTGGCGGTGGACGCACCACTCGCCAACCGGGTCAGGTCCGGAAGGAAGCAGCCCTAACGAGACCGGGCGGGTCTCTGTCCAGCCTCCCACCCCGACTCCATGGCTGAGCTTTATGGCCGATCCCGATGATGGTGCCAGCTTCATCGCGTTGAAAGAGCCGGCGCAGTGCATCTTGTGGAAAGAGCCGGAGCGGATCGTCGGCAAATTTGCCGCGCTTTTCGAGTGTCTCGAAACTTTCGAAGACGAGAGCCATCTCAACCGGTGTCTGTTGAAATGCCGGGAGTGCGGCCAGCTTTATTTCTACGAATTCTATGAGGAGATCGACTGGAGCGACGGCGACGACCCGCAATATAGAACCTATATTCCAGTCGAGACCCCAGACGAGATCGAATGGCTCAGAAAATCCTCGCCCCTTGAGCTGATGCGGTTTACGCCGCGCCTGATGAGGGACTTCCCGACGGGCGGAAAAGCGCCGAGATACGGCTGGATCAGATAAGCGGAAATGTCCGAAACCACTTCGCGCATGGACAAAAATAAGCCAACCGGAAAGAAGCCCGGGCCCGATGCCGCGCGGCAGGCGGCTGCGCCCTATCGCGTGCTGGCGCGCAAATACCGGCCCTCAAGCTTCGACGATCTCATCGGCCAAGAGGCCATGGTGAAAACGCTGTCGAACGCCTTCGAACTCGGCCGCATTCATCAGGCCTATATGCTGACCGGCGTGCGCGGCGTCGGCAAGACGACGACGGCGCGGATTCTGGCGCGCGCCTTCAATTATGAATTGCCGGCGCAGGGCGGCAAGCCGGCGGTCACGAGCCCGACGATCCACATGCCGGAACTCGGCGTGCATTGTCAGGCGATCATCGATTCGCGCCATGTCGATGTGATCGAAATGGACGCGGCCTCGCACACTGGCATCGACGATGTGCGCGAGATCATCGAGGCGATCCGCTATCGCCCCGTGCTCGCCCGCACCAAGGTCTATATCATCGACGAAGTGCATATGCTCTCGAAACAGGCCTTCAACGGTCTGTTGAAGACGCTCGAAGAGCCGCCGGAGCATGCGAAATTCGTTTTCGCGACGACGGAGATCGAAAAGGTTCCGGTCACAGTGCGCTCGCGCTGCCAGCGCTTCGATCTGCGCCGCGTCGAGGCGGATGTGCTCGTCGCGCATCTCGCGTCCATCTGCGAGAAGGAAAAGGTCGCGATCGACAAAGAAGCGCTGGCCCTGATCGCGCGCGCGGCGGAAGGCTCGGTGCGCGATGCGCTGTCGCTGCTCGATCAGGCGATTGCTTATGCGACAGCGTCCGTTGGCGGAAAGATCACTGCCGAGGACATGCGGCAGATGCTCGGCCTTGCAGATCATTCGCGCATCATCGATCTCTTCGCCGCGGTCATGCGCGGCGATATCGCGGACGCGCTCGCCAATCTGAAATCGCTTTACGATGCCGGCGCGGAGCCGGGACAAATTTTGGTCGAACTCGCCGAATTTGTGCATTTCGTCACGCGGCTGAAGCTTGTCGCCTCATCGGGCGACGATCTCACGGTCACGCAGGAAGAGCGCCGCCGCGGCGCCGAATTCGCCGAGACACTGTCGATGCCGGTGCTCACCCGCGCCTGGCAATTGCTGCTGAAGGGCATGCAGGAAGTCAAAGACTCGCCGCGCCCGCTCGCCGCCGCCGATATGATTCTCGTGCGGCTCGCTTACGCAGCCGATCTGCCGACGCCGGACGAGGCGCTGCGGCGGCTGACGACAGGCGGTGCCGCACCCTCTGCCTCTGCTGCCTCGTCTTCTTCGGCACCGTCTCCCGCGCCCTCGGCGCGTCGCATAGTCGGCGGCGCGGTTGAGACGCGAAGCATGCCGTCCGCTGTTCCGGTTGGAGCTACGGAAGCGCGCCTTTCATCCCTTGACGATGTCATCGCGCTCGCGGCGAAGAACCGCGACATCCAATTGAAGCTCGCTTTGGAGCGCGATGTCCGCGTCGTTCGTTTCGAAGACGGCTCGATCGAAATCGCGGTGAGTTCGCGTGCCTCGCCGCAGCTCGCGCAAAATCTCATGCGCCGTCTGCAGGAATGGACGGGGCGACGCTGGATTGTCGCGATCTCGAACAAAGAAGGCGCGCCAAGCGTTCTCGAGCGGCGCGAGAGCGAGGCGGCAGCGGCGCGCAGAGGCGTTGAGACCTTGCCGCTCGTGCAAAAAGTCCTGGATCATTTCCCTGGCGCGGAAATCACCGCTGTGCGCGGGACGGAGCCGCCGGCCGACGCCGCGCAAGCGGACATGGCCGACGCCGACGAGGCTTTTATCGATCAGGCCTATACGGAAGACGATCTCTGATCGCTTCGCAAAGCTTAAAGGAAGGAATGAGCGATGCCGGATCTGACGGGCCTGATGAAGCAGGCGCAAGCCATGCAAACCAAGATGCAGGAGATGCAGGAAGAGCTTGAGCGCATCGATGTCGAAGGCCAATCGGGCGGCGGCGTCGTCCGCGTCACTCTCTCCGCCAAGGGCCAGATGAAAGGCATCAGCATCGATCCTTCGCTTCTCGTTACGAGCGAGAAGGAAATTCTGGAAGATCTGATCCTCGCCGCGCATGAGGATGCGCGCAAAAAGGCCGACCGGCTGATGCAGGAAAAGATGCAGGCGGTGACGGCCGGCCTGCCGCTGCCGCCTGGCCTGAAACTCTTTTGATCGCAGGCGATGGCGGAGCGCATCGCGGGGCCGGAGATCGAGCGGCTCATCCAGTTGCTGGCGCGCCTGCCGGGCCTCGGGCCGCGATCGGCGCGTCGCGCCGCTCTCCAATTGTTGCGCAAGCGCGAGGAGCTGCTCGGCCCGCTCGCCGAAGCCATGCAGGTTGCGCGTGAAAAAATCGTCGTCTGTTCCATTTGCGGCAATGTCGATAGCCGCGATCCTTGCACCATCTGCCGCGACGAGACGCGCAACCCGAAGTTGCTGGTCGTCGTCGAAACGGTCGCCGATCTCTGGGCGCTGGAGCGCGCCAAGGCCGTTGCCGCGCGCTATCATGTGCTCGGCGGAACGCTGTCCCCGCTCGACGGCATCGGGCCTGACGATATCAACCTCGCGCCCTTGCCGGAGCGGGTCGCGAAAGAGGGGATCGAAGAGGTCATCCTCGCGGTCAACGCGACGGTCGATGGGCAGACGACGGCCCATTATATTATCGAGCTTCTGAGCCATCTGCCGGTGCGCATCACGCGACTGGCGCATGGTGTGCCGGTCGGCGGCGAACTCGATTATCTCGACGAAGGCACGCTCGCGGCTGCAATCAGGAGTCGTACGGCTTTTTAATCGCCCGCGCCCTTGGCGTTTGCAAATTTTCAACCTTCTCGCATTGCGTTTCGCAGCACGCTCATCGGCGGCTTTTGCCGCCGCGATTCGCCGCACTGCGGCGGAGAGTGGTTGACAGTTCGTTTATTCCATTCGCTGCAAATTTGTTCATCCTTTTCACCTAAGTAGTTTTGCTGGGCAGAATCAGAAGAAGACTGCCCAAGGCGATTCTCTGCGCGTCCGGGTTCTCGACGCGTCCTGCGACTCTGTCGAGCCTTGTTCGAGACTGGGCGGACTGCCGAGCGACAGGGAATCGTGTGGGCAAACTATGACTTGGAGGGGGAGGGTGCCCTCGATGAACTTTAAGATCGCCAAGAAAATTTCGGTCGCTTTTGCGTGCGTGCTGTTCGTCGTCGCCGCGACAAGCCTCTTTGCCTTCCTGGCCGTTCATAGCGCGCAGAATGCGGCCGAGGCTTATGGCAAGGCCAATCTCATGGCCTTCGATCTCGAACGCGCCATCGCGGCGCAGTTCGATCAGGCGCAGTCCGCCGGCAGGAACGGGACGGCCTATCAGAACGCGGTCAAGGATTTCGACGACGTTCTCGCGGCGGCGCGCCAGCAGGCGGCCGGCGCGCCGGAACTGACGGCCGCTCTCGCCAAGGTCGAAGCCGCCAACGCCGCCTGGCGCCACGATGTCGGCGATCGGGAGATCGCGCTGGGCCAAGACCCGGATACCCAATCGCAGGCGATGGACATCGCCAATTCCGTTCAGAGCGCCGGTCTGATCACCGCCTTCCGCAGCGCCGCGGCGGAGGCGCGCACGACATTCGGCGACTGGGCCGCAACGGCGCGCGCGCGAGAAATGCGCGCCATGTGGTTCGTCCATCTCTCGCAAATCATCGGCAGCCTGCTCGCGCTCGCAGTCGCGGTCTACGCCGGCCATCAGCTCTCGCAACGCATCGCCTTTCCGATCCGCATTCTTGACGGCTGTATGAAGACCTTGGCCGATGGCGACACCAGCATCGACATTCCGCATATGGGCGAAGGTGACGAAGTCGGCGACATGGCGAATACGATTCGCACCTTCAAGGCCAGTGCGATCGAGAAGATGCGGCTTGAAGCCGAGGCGGCCGAAAATCGTCGCCGCGTCGAGGAAGAGCGCCAACGGCAGGAAGCCGAGGCGCAGAAATATATCGACGCGCACAATAATTTCGTTGCCGGGATTACCGACGCGCTGCATCGCCTCTCCGATGGCGACCTCACCTGCCGCTTGAGCGATGCCTTCGCCGAGGAATATGAAAAAATCCGCTCGGACTTCAATGTCTCTGCCGAAAAGCTGCAGCAAGTCATGGTGAGCGTCGCTGCCAATACGCAGGCGATCCGCTCCGGCACGCGTGAAATCTCGGTTGCCGCCGACGATCTCTCACGCCGCACCGAACAACAGGCGGCGAGCCTCGAAGAGACGGCGGCAGCGCTTGGCGAAATCACCGCGACGGTGCGCAAGACGGCGGAAGGTGCGACCCATGCGCGCCAAGTCGTCTCGACGGCGAAACATGATGCCGAAAAGGGCAGCGATGTCGTGCGTCAGGCGATGACGGCGATGAACGGCATCGAGAAATCCTCCCAGCAGATCGGCCAGATCATCGGCGTCATTGATGAGATCGCCTTCCAGACGAACCTCCTCGCGCTCAATGCGGGTGTTGAAGCCGCGCGCGCGGGCGATGCCGGCCGCGGCTTCGCGGTCGTCGCTTCCGAAGTTCGGGCCCTCGCTCAGCGCTCGGCCGAGGCCGCAAAAGAAATCAAGGCGCTTATCTCCGCCTCGACAGGCCAAGTCGAGCAAGGCGTCGATCTTGTCGCCGAAACCGGCAAGGCGCTGGAGCGGATTTTTGTGCAAGTCGCCGAGATCGACACGATCGTTTCGCAGATCGCGACCTCCGCGCAGGATCAGGCCGTCGGCTTGCAGGAAGTCAACACCGCCGTCAGCCAGATGGATCAGGTGACGCAACAGAATGCGGCGATGGTCGAAGAGTCGACCGCGGCAAGCCACACGCTGTCGCATGAGACGGAAGAGCTCACCCGCATTCTCGGCCGCTTCCAGGTTGGCGATCAGGACGAGGAGCGAACCGTTCCGATGACGCGCGGTTCCAAGCAGGCGCCGCGTCCGGCCTTGAAGACGGTTGGCCAGCGCGGTGGCGCCGTCGCCAAGGCGCAAATCGCGCAGGATGAGTGGGAAGAGTTCTGAGGCGAAGTGCGATGCGAGCCGATGTGATGACCCGCGCGAAAACGCTCCTCCTTCCGCCGGATCTCGACGGAGTCGCGGCGGCGTCTCTGTTCGAAGTGCTGAGTTCGTCAGTCGGCGGCCATGTCGTGATTGACGGCTCGCGGGTCGAACAGATCGGCGGCCTCTGCCTGCAAATTTTGCTCGCCGCGGTCACGACGTGGAAGGCGGATGGCGCCACGCTCGAATTCACAAATCTTTCCTTGGATCTCGTAGCCGGACTCGAGCTTCTCGGAATCTGTCCCCAGTATTTTCTGGAGAGGGAATACCTTCAATGAGCAAGACAATTCTTACAGTCGATGACTCCCGCACGATGCGCGACATGCTGCTCCTCGCTCTCTCGGATGCGGGCTATCGGGTGGTGCAGGCCCAGGATGGCGTGCATGGCCTCGAAGTCCTGAAGGACGAGGTTCCCGACGTCATCGTCACCGACATCAACATGCCGCGCCTCGATGGCTTTGGCTTCATCGAAGGCGTGCGCCGCGACACCAAGCACCGCGCGGTGCCGATCCTCGTGCTGACAACCGAGAGCGACGCGGAAAAGAAAGACCGCGCGCGCCGCGCCGGCGCCACCGGCTGGATCGTCAAGCCGTTCGATCCCGTCAAACTTGTTGCCGCAATCCGCCGCGTCGCGGCCTGACACTTCGCGTAAGGAGACCAGTCCGTGGATCCAATGGCGGCCATAAAGCAGACCTTTTTCCAGGAATGCGAAGAACAACTCGCCGAATTGGAAGCGGGGCTTCTCGCCATGGAGGGGGGCGACTCCGACTCTGAGACGGTCAATGCTGTCTTTCGCGCGGTGCATTCGATCAAGGGTGGCGCGGGGGCCTTTAGCCTCGACGATCTCGTGCGCTTCGCGCATGTGTTCGAAACGGCGCTCGATCATGTTCGCGCCGGCCGCTTGGCAGCGACCCCGGACGTTTTGAAAATCAAATTGCGTGCGGCCGATGTCTTGGCCGATCTTGTGCGCGCGGCGCGCGACGGCACGACCGTCGATGAAGCGCGCTGTAAGAGCCTCGCCGACGAACTTCGTGCGCTGGATCCGAACGGCGGTGAAGAGAAAGAGGACGATCTTTCGACCCTCAATTTCCAGCCCGTGGTGGTTCGGTTCGAAGGTCTCGATGACGATGACGATGATGATGCCGAGGACGAGGACACGGCGGCGCCGATCGTCGTTCCGTCCGCCGGCGCCCGTCTTTACAACATCCATTTTCGGCCGAGGCCGAGCCTCTACGCCAAAGCAAATGAGACGGCGCTTCTCTTCCGTGACTTGAAAGACCTCGGCAAGATCAAGGTCAAATGCGATGCGTCCGGTCTGCCGCTCTTGACCGAACTCGATCCAGAAGGCGCCTATCTCGGCTGGCAGATCGAATTACTGACGGATCGGGACGAAGACGCGATCCGCGATGTCTTCGAATTCGTCGCTTGGGATTGCGATCTCGAGATCAAGGACGCCGACGAAGCGGAGGCGGATGCTCCCATGAACGACGCGAGTGAAAGTGCCGATGTCGATCAACAGGTCGCCGCACTTTTGGAACTTGTCCGCGCATCGGCCGCAGATGAACCCGCCGAGACCGCGGCGCCGGCCAAGTCCGGCGGCAAGAAAAAATCGAAGCCCGCGGTAGCAGCACCATCCGCTGCCCCCAAGGAAGAGCCGCCGCCCATGGCGGAAGTGGTCCCGCTTCCCGCGAAGCAGACTGCACAGCCGGCGTCCGCCAAAGCGGCCGCTGCGGCCGACGATCTCAAAGCGGCACCGACCATTCGCGTCGATCTCGATCGCGTCGACCGCCTCATCAACCTCGTCGGCGAACTCGTCATCAATCAGGCGATGCTATCGCAACGCGTCTTGGAGGCGGGGCTTGCCCGCGCCTCCGCCGTCGCGATGGGCCTCGACGAACTCGAGCAGCTGACGCGCGAGATTCAGGACAGCGTGATGGCCATCCGCGCGCAGCCGGTAAAATCCGTGTTCCAGCGGATGCCGCGTCTTGTGCGCGAAATCGCCGCCATGACCGGCAAGTCCGTTCGTCTTGTCACCGATGGCGAAGGAACCGAAGTCGACAAGACCGTGATCGAGCGGCTCACCGATCCGCTGACTCACATGATCCGCAATGCCATCGATCACGGCGTCGAGTCGCCGGAAAAAAGAATTGCCGCGGGCAAGGCCGAAGAAGGGCTCGTTCGGCTGTCGGCTCAGCATCGCTCCGGCCGTATTGTCATCGAAGTCTCGGATGATGGCGCTGGCATCAATCGCCCGCGCGTGAAGGAGATCGCCGTCGAGAAAGGCCTGATCGCCGCCGATGCCGTGCTGTCCGATGAAGAGACCGACAATCTGATTTTTCTGCCGGGCTTTTCGACCGCACAGGAAGTCTCCGATATTTCCGGCCGCGGCGTCGGCATGGATGTGGTCAAGCGTTCGATCCAGGCTCTGGGCGGACGAATTGCGATCAGTTCGCGCCCGGGACAAGGCTCGACGTTCACGATGAGCCTGCCGCTGACGCTCGCCGTGCTCGACGGCATGGTCGTGACCGTCGCGCAGCAGACGCTTGTCGTCCCGCTCACCGCGATCGTCGAAACATTGCAGCCGAAAGCGACCGATGTGCACGGCATGGGCGGCAATGCGCGGGTGATTTCCATCCGCAACAAATTCACGCCCTTGATCGATGTCGGCCGCGAGCTTTCTTATCGCAACACACCCGCCGATCCACTGGCGAGCGTCGCGCTGCTCGTCGAGACGGAGGGTGGCGGACGCAGCGCTTTGCTGGTCGATGCCATTCAAGGCCAGCGTCAGGTCGTCATCAAGAGTTTGGAGGCCAATTACCGGCACGTCCACGGCATCGCCGCGGCGACGATTCTCGGCGACGGCCGCGTCGCGCTCATTGTCGATGTCGATGCGGTGGTTGCGAATTCGCACGCCGAGGCGGACGCACAAGACAATGCTTTGGCCGCGGTGGGGTGACGACAATGAGCGAGCCAGGGATCGAGCGGATGAATGGACGCGAACTGATGGCCTTTCGCATTGGCGCGCAGGAATTTTGCGTCGACATCATGGCCGTACGCGAAATCCGCGGCTTTGCGCCGGCAACGCCCTTGCCGCAATCGCCCGCTTTCGTCCGCGGCGTCATCAATCTGCGTGGCGCGGTTTTGCCGATCATCGATCTCTCCGCGCGGCTCGGCTTTCCGCCGGCCGAGCCGACCGCGCGGCATGTCATCATGGTCGTCCAAGTCGGCAAGCAGACCGTCGGGCTACTCGTTGATGCGGTCTCCGACATTTTGACGGTCGGCGCCGAATCGATCCAGCCGACGCCCGATGTCGCCTCCGAAATGACCAAGAATTTTGTCCGCGGCGTGCTTGCCATCGACGGGCGCATGATCAGCCTCATCGCGCTCGATAATGTCCTGCCGGCGATGGAAAGCGAGGCGGCGGCATGAAGCCCGTTCGCACGAGCGATGTCGAGGGCGACGAAGCGCAGGGTCTCGCATCCGGCGAGTTTCTGATGACGCCTGCTGATTTTAAGCAGATCGCCACGATGCTGCATGCCGACGCCGGTATTCACCTGCCGGAATCGAAGTCGACGCTCGTCTATTCACGGCTCATCAAACGGTTGCGTGTGCTTGGGCTGAAGAGTTTCCGCGATTATTGTTCGCTCGTTAGCGAACGCGGCGGCGCCGACGAGCGCCAGCAAATGTTGGCGGCGCTGACGACCAATGTCACCCGCTTCTTTCGCGAGCCGCATCATTTCGAGCATCTGCGCAAGCAGGTGCTGCCCGCACTCATCGAGGCCGCGAAACGCGGCGGCCGTGTTCGCATCTGGTCGGCAGCCTGTTCGAACGGCGCCGAGCCCTATTCGATCGCGCTGACACTTCTATCCGCTTTTCCAACCGTCACCTCATGCGACGTCAAGATTCTGGCGACCGATATCGATCAGCACATGATCGCAGAGGCGAGCGCGGGACTCTATAACGACGCTGCTTTGCAGCCCGTCCCCGCCGATCTGCGTCTGCGTTACTTCACGGCGACGCGCCGCGACGAGGGCAAGATGTGGCAGGCAGGAGACGCGCTGCGCTCGCTCATATCCTTCCGCGAACTCAATCTCGTCGGCAGCTGGCCGATGCGCGGCAAATTCAACGTCATCTTCTGCCGGAACGTCGTCATCTATTTTGAAGAAGAGACCCAGGCGCGGCTCTGGAGCCGCTTCGTGCCGCATCTCGCGCCGGGCGGGCGGCTTTACATCGGCCACTCGGAACGCCTTTCCGGCCCCGTCGCCACGATGTTCGAAAGCGAAGCAATCACGACCTATCGCCTGAAAGAAAGGGCTCGGGCAAAATGAAGCCTATCCGCGTTCTTGTCGTCGATGACTCACGCACCATGCGCGGCTTGATCCGCATGGCGCTTGCGCGCGATCTGGAAATCGAAGTCGTGGGCGAAGCGGCCGATCCGCTTGAGGCGCGCGAGCAGATGAAGGCGCTTGACCCGGATGTGGTGACGCTCGACGTCGAAATGCCGAATATGAACGGCATCGAGTTCCTCGAGAAAATCATGCGTCTGCGGCCGACGCCCGTCATCATGGTCTCCAACCTGACGAGCGAAGGCACGGAGGCGACAATCAAGGCCTTGGAAATCGGCGCCTTCGATTGCGTGTGCAAACCCGTTCCTGGCGAAGAAATCTTTGCCGATCTGCCGCAGAAGGTGAAGACGGCGGCGCGTGCCCGGCTGCGGCTTGTTGTCGGCAAAATGCGGGGAGCCGACTCAGGCGCCGCCATCCAAAACTTCGTGCCGAACGGCAAGATCGTCGCCATCGGCGCCTCGACCGGCGGCGTCGAGGCTCTTCTCTCGGTGCTCTCGCGCTTTCCTGAAAATTGTCCGCCGACCGTCATCACCCAGCACATGCCCTCGACATTCACAAAATCTTTTGCGGAACGGCTGAACCGTGTCTGTAGGCCGCGCGTTACCGAGGCATCTCATGGGGCGCCGCTGAGTGTTGGCCAAATCTACCTGGCTCCAGGCAGCGCCACCCATCTCGAAGTGCTGGCGAAGAAATCCGAATTGATCTGCGTCCTTTCGTCCGGCGATCTCGTCAACGGCCATCGTCCCTCGGTCGATGTTCTGTTTCGTTCGGTCGCGGCGGCGGCGGGCGCCAATGCAGTCGGTGCCATTCTGACCGGAATGGGCCGCGACGGCGCGGAAGGCCTACGCGTCATGCGCGAGGCGGGGGCCAATACCATCGGGCAAAACCAGGCGACGAGTCTCGTCTACGGAATGCCGAAAGTCGCGTTTGAGCGAGGCGGCGTCGAAAAGCAATTACCACTCAATAAAATTGGCGAGAGCATCCTGAGCCTCACCGCCAGCAAAGAAAGTAAAGAAGAAGGAGGTCGATCATGCCGGCGGCATCAGCCATAAAGGTGCTGATCGTTGATGATCAGCTCACCAGCCGAGCGCTTATTCGCGACGGTCTGCAGCAACTTGGGATCGTGAACATCGAGATGGCGGCGGACGGCGAGGAGGGCCTCAAAGTCATGATGCAGAGGCCCGTGCATCTCATCATCTCCGATCTCAACATGCCGAAGCTTGATGGCATTGGTTTTTTGCGCGCCGTGCGCGCCAATGCGCCGACGAAAAACGCCGCCTTCATCATGCTGACGGGGCGCGGCGACCGCGACATCATCGCGACGGCGGCGAAATACGGCGTGAACAATTATCTCGTGAAGCCATTCACGATGCCAACTCTGAAGAGCGCAATCGAGGCCGTTCTGGGAAAATTGAAGTGAAGCATGACCTGCGCAAGTTGCCGAAAGAGTCGGGTGCGCCCGAGCCTCGGCATCAGAGGGTGAATATCGTCCAGGGCGAGTATTTCGTGACCGACGATCTCAATGTCGTGGTCACGACTTTGCTCGGCTCCTGCGTGGCTGCCTGCATCCGTGACCCGATCGCCAGGGTCGGCGGCATGAACCATTTCCTTTTACCGGCGCCTGAAGTGCGCGTCAGGAACAATGACGCCGAACGCTATGGCGTCCATCTGATGGAGCTTCTCGTCAACGGCCTGCTTCAGCGCGGTGCGCGGCGCGACCGGCTGGAGGCCAAACTTTTCGGCGGTGCGCGGACGGTCGAAGGCCTCTCCGACATCGGCGCCCGCAATGCCGCCTTCGCGGAACGCTTTCTGCGCAACGAAGACATTGTCATCGTGGGCGGCAGCCTCGGCGGCGAGAGCGGACGCCGCGTGCAATATTGGCCAGTCTCCGGCCGCGCCCGCCAGGCCATCATGTCGGCCGACAAAAACCTGCCGCTGCCCGTCGCGCCGGTCATGCCGAAAGCTGCCGATGGCGAGGTCGAATTCTTCTGATTGGATGTTGTCTTATCGCGAGCGAGTTCCGACCATGTCTCTGCCTGCAACGCAATGCGAACCCTCCGGCGCATCGACCATGGCAATGCGCGATGTCGCCGATCGCATCGGCAATGAGTTGGCCGAGCTCGCCGGCGCCATTCATCGTCTGCAGGTTCTGATCAGCCCCTTGCTGAACGAAGCGGCGCTGCGCAATCCGGTGCATCTGCAGGAATTGCAGGATATCGATCACATCTATCAGAAGGTCGGCAATCTCGCGGAATTTTTGGCGGCGCTCGCTTTGACCCTCCCAAAGGATTGGGTGCTCGATCCTTCGATCGCCTCGCAGGCGATCACTTTGTCCGCTCTGGCCTCGCGGCTCGGCTTTGCCGAAAACGCCGAACCCGCAGGAAAGCCTCTCTCTGGCGACTGCGACTTCTTTTAAGCCGCCAACGCAACCGCAGTTTCTTGTGCTGAAAAATCCGATAGAATGGCCGCAAAAGATCCATTCGATCGGAGACGCCACATGAGAAAGACGATTGCCCTTCTGGCCGCCGCGAGCTTCTTCTGCCTCGCCACTCTGCCCAGCGCCTATGCCGCCGCCGACTGCACCAATGATTATCCGACCTCGGCGCGCTCGGACTATGTCTTCGCCTGCATGAAGGTGAATGGCGAAACGCAGGACAGCCTGCAGCGCTGCTCATGCTCGATCGACATCATCGCAACGCTCTTGCCTTACGACAAATATGTCTCCGGCGAGACCGTCGCGAGCATGGATCAGGGCGCAGGCCAGATCGGCACGCTGTTCCGCGATTCGGCCTTGGCCCGGCAACAGCTGACGGATCTCCGCCGCGCCCAGGCGGAAGCGGAAGTTCGTTGCTTCTGAATGGGGAGTGAGGCCGCCGCCGTTGGGCGGCGGCTTTTCACATTGGTTGGCTCAGCGGCCATTCCTGCTGGAATTTGGCGCCCGAAGAATCGGTTGCTTCGACGCGCATCGTGCCGGCGCCGTTCGACAGATAGTCGAAGCGGAAATTCGGATCCTGCGACAGCGAAATGCCGCCCGTCACGGTGAGCACCGGATCATTGCCCTGGAAGATCTTCACCAAATTCACATAGCGCGCCGGAATATAGTAGTGCGTGATCTGATCCATCTGCATGCCCGAATTGTTCGGGTGGCGGATCATCAGCAAGACTTCCCGGCGCGAGGCTTCGGCATTCGGCGGATTGGGCAAAGCGCGCAGCCGCATGTCGCCGAGACGCGCGGCGCCCGCCTCATCTTTCGGCGCTGGCGCCGAGCAGCCGCCGGCGGCCTTCACATAAGCGACGCTGTAGAAAAGCTTGCCGTCTGCCGTTTCGGCGACTGCGTGCACATTCGTGTATTGATCGACACGCACGCGCGTTTCGATCATGGTGACGTCGGCTTTTGCGCCCGGCTCGAACACGGCCGCGAGCGGCGACGGATTGCCGTCGATCACGAGCGACACTTTGGTGATTCGCTGACCCTTGCCGAGATGGATCGTCATCGGCACAAGACCCGCGTCTTCCGCGCGCGCCGGAGCATCGAGCGAAACAACAGCCTTGTCCTCGGTCATCTTCTTGTCGTGGAAAATATCGCTGACGAGGCCGGGCCACGGGTCGTAGGGAGCGTCGGCGAGTGCCGGTGCCGCGTATATCAGCGAGATGAAGGCCAGCAAGAAAGCATGCCGCGACGCGTCCATGATGTTCTCCCTGCGCGCTTTTTAAGCAGTATTAAAGATAGGGACGGACCGCCGGAAGCGCTATCTGCGGCGAAGAATTGCCGCGCGCCGCGCGTCGCCTCTCATTCCCATTCGAGTTCGGCATAGGCGGTCGTCGCATTGCGCGGATTATAGGCACTGAAGAGCTGCCATTTGCCGGCCTCCGACTGTCCGGCTTCATGCGCCGCAGTGTTAATGTCTGCACCTTTATTGATCAGCCCACGCAGATCCTGCGTGAGTTTCAGGAAATAGGTTTTCTCCGCTTCCAGCGCTTGTGGCCAGTCCACGCCGATCGGGCCGTGGCCTGGAACGACGCGACGCGCCGGAATATGAGACAGAGCATCCATGGATTTCAGCCAGCCTATGACGCTGCCGTCGATGACCGGGACATGCTGGAGAAAGAGGAGATCGCCGGCGAAAAGCGTACTTGTGGTTTCGTCCAGGATCGTCAGATCGCAATCCGTATGCATTGGCGGCCAGGCTTGCAGCAGAATAAGCCGGTGACCCAAATCGAGACGCATCTCGTGGTCGACCAGCAGCGTCGGTACAATTAGGCGGACGTCCTTGAGCAGCGCGTCGCCCATGTCATGGCGCAGGGTCTCGATGTAATGCGGCCCACGTTCTGTGAGCGCATGCGGCAGATTTTTATGACCGACGAATGTCACGCCGGCGAAATCGAATGCTGCATTGCCGAAAACATGATCGGGATGCTCGTGGGTATTGATCACATAGCGGATGGGTTTGTCAGTGATGGCTTTGATGGCCTTGAGCAGACCTCGCCCGATGCTGACCGCGCCGCCCGTGTCGATGACCGCGACGGCGTCGTCGCCGACGATGAAGCCGATATTCGCAATGTCGCCGCGGCTCGCCGCGTCCATGAGCGTGACAGGCGCTTGATGCGCATAGACGCCCGGCGCGATTTCGCGGATGTCAAGTGACTTCACTTGGTCAAGGTTATCTTGCGCCGCAACATCAAGCGATGCAGTTGCACAGCCTATTGCGACAGTGATCATGACCAAGATTCTCGTCGCGAAAGTTTTGCGCATGCGCACGAACGAATCCAACTGCACGATTGCTCCTTAATTGCGCACGCGGCGACAGAACAACTGACTAAATGCCGATGTGAACTTAAGGTTTGATGCAATCTCCCTATTGCATACTCAACAACCTCATCATAGACTGCGCCTCGTTTCCGGCTTCAAGAACCCAGCGGACGGGAACGCTGGTGCTTCGTCGAAGGTCTAGGGTGGCGGATCATAATGATTGGTGATGTGTCGATTACTTTTCGAAGTGTCGACGAAGACAATCATCAAATGATCCAACGTCTCGCTTCTATCGTGACACGCTGCCGGAACGGATTCCCACTATCAAGGGTCGCTACCGATGCGTATTCCTTAGGGACGCATCGTTACGTCCACGACGAGAGCGTCGGGAGGAAATCTGATGCGTAAACTTTTGCTACTGTCTTGTGTTGGTGTTGGTGCTTTGTTGGTGAATGGCGCTGCCTCAGCCAATGAAGAACTCGCCAAAATGTCGAAGAACCCCAAGGATTGGGTGATGCCCGCTGGCAACTATTACGGCCAGCGTTTTACTGAGCTCAAGCAAATCACGCCTTCGAACGTGAAGAGCTTGGTTCCTGCGTGGACTTTCTCGACCGGCGTTCTGCGTGGTCATGAAGGCGCCCCGCTCGTGATCGGCGACACGATGTATTTCTCGACGCCGTTCCCGAACAATGTCTACGCGCTCGATCTCGCGCATGACGCCAAGATCAAGTGGGTCTATAAGCCCACGCAAGATCCGTCCGTCATTCCCGTGATGTGCTGCGACACGGTTAACCGTGGCGTGTCTTATGGCGACGGCAAGATATTCTTGCACCAAGCCGATACGACTCTCGTGGCGCTCGATGCCGATAGCGGCAAGGTCGTGTGGTCGGTCAAGGACGGCGATCCGTCCAAGGGCCAGACCGGCACGTCTGCTCCGTTCGTCATCAAGGACAAGGTCTTCATCGGCGTGTCCGGCGGCGAATTCGGCGTGCGCGCTTGGGTTTCGGCCTACAACCTCAAGGATGGCTCGCTCGCGTGGCGCGGCTATTCGGAAGGTCCGGACTCCGACACCTTGATCGATCCGCAGAATACGACGGCGCTCGGCAAGCCGGTCGGCGAGGACTCCTCGATCAAGACCTGGGAAGGCGACCAGTGGAAGATCGGTGGTGGCGCGACTTGGGGCTGGATCACCTATGATGCAGACCTGAACTTGATCTACTACGGGTCAGGCAACCCCTCGACTTGGAACCCCCATCAGCGTCCGGGCGACAACAAATGGTCGATGACCATTTGGGCGCGCGACGTCGATACGGGTAAGGCCAAGTGGGTCTATCAGATGACGCCCCATGACGAATGGGACTATGACGGCATCAATGAGATGATCCTCTCCGACCAGGGCGGGAAGAAACTCCTCACCCACTTCGACCGTAACGGCTTCGGCTATACGCTTGACCGCACCAACGGCGATCTGCTGGTTGCGGAAAAGTATGACCCGGCTGTGAACTGGGCGACCAAGGTTGACATGGACAAATCGTCCCCGACCTATGGCCGTCCGCTGGTTGTGGCGAAATATTCCACCGATCAGAACGGTCCGGACGTCAACACCCAGGGCGTTTGCCCGGCGGCTCTCGGCTCGAAGGACGAGCAGCCGGCGGCTTACTCCCCGCTCACCAAGCTCTTTTACGTGCCGACGAACCACGTCTGCATGGATTACGAGCCCTTCCGTGTGAGCTATACCGCCGGCCAGCCTTATGTCGGCGCCACGTTGTCCATGTATCCGCCGCCCGGCGAAACCAACATGGGTAACTTCATCGCTTGGAACGGCACGAAGGGTAAAATCGTGTGGTCCGATCCGGAGCAGTTCTCGGTGTGGTCTGGCGCTCTTGCCACCGCCTCGGGTCTGGTCTTCTATGGCACGCTCGAAGGCTATCTGAAGGCCGTCGATGCGAAGTCCGGCAAGGAGCTCTGGAAGTTCAAGACTCCGTCTGGCATCATCGGCAACGTCATGGCCTATGAGCACGACGGCAAAGAGTACGTCGCCATTCTCTCCGGCGTTGGTGGTTGGGCAGGTATCGGCCTCGCGGCCGGCCTGACGAAGCCCACCGATGGTCTCGGCGCGGTCGGCGGTTACGCTGCTCTGTCGAACTACACCGCTCTCGGCGGTCAGCTCACGGTTTTCGCTCTGCCGAGCGAATAATCGAGACAGTTGAGTAAAAAGCGCCCGGCATATCTTCGGATATGCCGGGCGTCTTTTTTTGTAGTGCCAATTGCGTTGCGGGTTTTCTTTTCAAGACCACACGTCATCGCTTTCGCAAAGGTCCGTGCGGCAAAGCCCGCATGCCGCGCAACGCGCGATCTGACATCGTCCTTACATTTTCGTAGAACGATCGGCCGCAGATGTCAGAGCTTCGCTGCTGTCGGCCCTTTGCGCAGGCTACGAAATTGTAATGACGCCTTTTGAGACAATCGAAAGGCGATATGCTATTCGAACGGCAACTTCACCCTTGCGGGCGCGCCGAGGCACTGCGATTGCCGCGAACGTCCGCGAAGCGTGAAGGCTAGGGAGACGGCGTGGTCTCGATGAGACGATGCCTGCATAAGAAACAAGCGGAGAGACAATGCGCGCGATCGGAACGAAATACCGCCATTTCGCGGGCCTGGCCGCGATCTCGGTTGCCGCTTTTGCGGCGCTGGCTTTTTGGCAAGCCCATCACGCCCTGGCGCAAACTGGCGGCGACAACAATGGCGCCATCGAACTCGTCGATCCAAAGGTTCTGCGCGTCTGCGCCGATCCGCATCACCTGCCTTATTCCAACACGGAACATGAAGGCTTCGAGAACAAGATCGCGGAGCTCTTTGCCAAGAAGCTCGGCAAGAGCTTGGCCTACACATATTATCCCGACAGCAGCGGCTTCATCAAAAACACGCTGAATGAACTGCGCTGCGACGTCGTCATGGGCATCGTGCAGGGCGCCGATGTTGTCCAGACGACGAATGCCTATTATCGCACGGCCTTTGTGCTCGTGACCAAGAAGGATTCCGATATCGCGGGCGTCGATACGCTGGGAGATCCGAAGCTCAAGGGCAAACGGCTCGGCATCACCGCAGGCACGCCGCCGGCGGACTATTTTGTCGAATATGGGTTGCTCGCCAAGGCGAAACCCTATCCGCTCGTCATCGACACGCGTTTCTCCTCGCCCGATCAGGATATGATGAAGGATTTGATGAGCGGCGAAATCGATGGTGCGATTCTTTGGGGTCCGATGGCCGGCTATCTCGCTAAGAATTCCAAAGTGCCGGTGGTTGTTACGCCCTTGGTCAAGGAAAAGAACGGACCGCAGATGGTCTTTCGCATCAGCATGGGCGTGCGTCTAAGCGATCAGAATTGGAAGCGGACGCTGAACACGCTGATCGCTGACAACTCGGCAGAGATCAACGATATTTTGAAAAACTACGGCGTTCCGCTGCTCGACGAAAAAGACGAGCCCCTCGCTCATTGATCGTCATCCGTAGACCCGCGATGTTCAGCGCACTCAGGACAAGCCTCATCGTTTGCACAGTCATGCTCTCGGCCGCTGCCATGGCCGAGACCGTGCCCGAGCGCTCCTCCTATCGACTCTCGGATTACCGCGCGCCGACGCCTGCGACCGTCGACGGTCAAAAGGCTCTGACGACGGCGGAGGCGCATAATCTCTGGGCGAATAAGAAGGCGGTGTTCGTCGATGTGCTGCCGCGGCCGCCGCGGCCCGCCAATCTCGTTCCGGGCACGATCTGGCGCGACAAGCCGCGCAACGACATTCCCGGTAGCCTTTGGCTGCCCGACACCGGCTATGGCGCGATCCCGCCCGAAACCGAAGCCTATTTCCGCCGCGGGCTCGAACAAGTCACCGGCGGGCAGAAAGACAAAGAGATCGTCTTTTATTGCTTGCGCCAATGCTGGATGTCGTGGAACGCGACGAAGCGCGCGAGGAGCATGGGCTACACCCATGCCTTCTGGTATTCGGACGGAACCAAAGGCTGGTCGGAAGCCGGCTATCCGCTCGAATTCCGCGAACCTCTGAAGCGCGACTGACGTCTACGCGCCGTCACTTACATCTTGGCTTGAATTTCGCGCGCCAGCGCAAAGAGCCTCTGCTCGATCATCACCGGCGCTTCGCAGACATAGCTCAATGTCTTGTGCCGATCCTGGAAGATACGCAGGTCCCACTGCAGCTGTTTTGCGGCCGTAGAGACGGGGCTGTTCGGATCATTCGCCTCTTCGGGCGAGGTGGATTTGTCCTGCGCTTCGTGGAGTTTTTCATTCTCGGCGCGGATTTGGTCGGCCGCCTCCTTTTGCCGGTGACCGAAGCGCACGAGTCCCTCGATCACTTCGGCGCGCTCGCTGTCGAGCCGACTGAAGAGGCCAGCAAAGAGCAGCGTCAGTTTCTGCTGTTTATTGGCGCCGGTGGAGGCGGCAAAGGCATCGATCTGCGCTTTCGCATCGTCAACGGAGAGGCGGCGTTGCGCCAGTTTTCCGGCAAGCTCATCGACCTGCGGATCGGAACTCGCGTCGAGTCCGTCGATCGAAGGGCCGGTCCACACCTGCGCCGGCGAAAGATGGCTCACTAAAATTTGCTGGCATGGCCAATCTGGATTGCTCTTGCCGGGCGGCGTATAGGCGGCCACGGCCGCAGCGGATAGACCTGCGCTTGCAAGCAGAACAAGGCCGCTGCCGATGATCTTCTTTTTCATTCCGCGTCTCCTCGAAGCGTTCCTATAGTCTTGCAACGCCCGAGCGGCAAGGGTGGATCACTTTGACGAGGAATGTGGGCTCGCCCATGGGCCGCGAATGGACCTGTCGTGACAGATTGCTTACATATGGCAGCGGTGCAATGGTGGCTTTGCCGCGCCAAGGAGGCTGGGCTATGAAGCGCCCTCTGACGTCGACCGCTGACGCTTCAGCCGATCACTTCATAACTGTCGGTGTAGAATGACCTTGATGCTTGCCAGCGTCGCCGATGTCGCGGAAGCGGAAATCGCGATCATCGAAGGCGCAGATATTATCGATCTCAAGGACCCATCGCAGGGTCCGCTCGGCGCATTGTCTCAGCCTGCCATTCGCGCGATCGTCGGTGCGGCGGGTGGTCGGCGATCCGTCAGCGCGGTTGCGGGCAATCTCGAAATGAAGCCGGCCGTGCTTGCCGAGGGCGCCGAAGCGCTCGCCGCGACGGGTATTGATTATGTCAAGATCGGCTTCTTTCCTTCGGCGGATCTTCAAGCATGCATCGACGCCTTGGCACCGATCGCCGCGCGCGTGCGCCTGATCGCGGTGCTCTTTGCCGATCTTGCGCCCGATCTTACGCTTCTGCCGCGTTTCGCCGCCGCGCAATTCGCAGGCGTCATGCTCGATACTGCCTCTAAAGGCAAGGGACGCCTTCTCGATTTCATGGCCATTCCAGCCTTGCAGACTTTCGTCGAGACATGCCGCGATCTGCAGCTTGGCTCTGGACTTGCCGGATCATTGGAGCCGCCCGATATCGCGCGCTTGCTGCCGCTCGGGCCGACGCTTCTCGGCTTCCGCGGCGCGCTTTGCGTTGGGCGCGACAGAACAGCGAAACTCGATGCCGATCATGTCAAACTGGTGCGCGATCTCATCCCGCGCGAACGCATGGCAAAGCAGGGCATCGAAGATGCCAATGTTGATTTGCGGCTGCTCGCCGCGCGCGGCTATGCGCAAGAGGCAAGCCGGATCGAGACGGACCGCCTCTTCGTGCATGATCTAATCTTGCCCGTCTTCATCGGCGCTTATGATTTCGAACGCGGCAAAGCGCAGCGCGTGCGTTTCAGCATCGATGTCGATATCAGGCGGAGCACGCATCACGCCGAGGATATGCGCGATGTATTCTCCTATGATATCGTCGTCGATACGATCCGGCTTATTCTCAGCCGCGGCCATATTGATCTCGTCGAGACTTTGGCGGAACGCATCGCCGATGCGCTGCTCGCCTATCCGCGTGTGTTCCGCGTCATTGCCCGCGTCGAGAAGCTCGATGTTATCGAGGGCCGCGTCGGCGTCGAAATCATGCGCGAGCGGACGGCGGAAGCAGGCAAACTCAGGCCCTTCGCTTCGGGTTTTTCGGACTTCTCCGCCACAAAGAGCAGCGGCTGATGGCAGAGCCGCGCCGCTCCGCTCTCGTCGTCAAACTGGGCGGCAGTCTTGCTGAGACCTCCACGTTGAAAGGCTGGCTTAAGGCGCTTGCTGCTTATAACCAGCCGCTTGTGATCGTGCCTGGCGGCGGCGCCTTCGCCGACATCGTCCGCGCGATGCAGCCCGACATGGGCTATAATAATGAGACCGCGCATGCCATGGCGCTCCTCGCTATGCAGCAATATGCGCTTGCACTTGCCTTCCTCTGGCCGCGTCTTGTTTGTGTCGAAAAGCCAAGCAAGGTGATCAAAGCGCTCAAACGCGGTGAAATCCCCTGTTGGTTTCCTTCGGTAAGCGCGCTCGATAAGACACTGCCAAAAACATGGGAGGTGACGTCGGACACGTTGGCGGCCTGGCTCGCGGGCGGGATCAAAGCCGAACGCCTTCTTCTCATCAAAAGCCTCGATCTGCCGGCACCAAGCCCAACGATGGGGGAGCTTTCGCGGGCTGGCGTCGTCGATCCTCTCTTCCCCAAATATGCGAAGGCATCCGGCGCCACGATCTTTGTCGCCGGGCCCGCGGTGCTTGCGGAGGCAGGCGCTCTTTTGGCGCAAGGCCTTGTTCCAGGAAGCGAAATTCGCCTTGGATGACGCGCCATTCGCGCTGTGCCGCGCTGCGAATCGGGCCTAAAATCAGTGAAGGCCGCAAACTCCGCCGGCAGGCTCAATGCGCTGGATTGCTTCGCTCACCGTGGTTCTTTTGACACTTGGATCGGCGGCGAAAGCCGAGCCGGCGGATCATGCGTTGTGCCAGCAACAAGATGATAAGGCGATCGCCTCCTGTTTGCGGATCGTTGCGGATAAGAAGCAGAGCGCGCAAGAGCGCGCCTGGGGCCTGATGATGCTCGGCAATATTCGCGATACCGGCGGCGGTCCGGACGGCGCGATCTCGGATTACGATCAGGCGAGCGCGCTCGACCCCGGCAATGCGTCGATTAATTTCAACCGCGGCATCGCCTGGCATGAAAAGGGCGATCATGACCGCGCTATCGCCGATTTCACCGACGCGATCCGCATCGATCCGACTTATGCGGGGGCTTTCGGCAGCCGCGGTTTGGAGTGGAGCAACAAGGGCGACGACGCGCGCGCGCTTGCGGACTACAACACCGCCCTGCAGCTCGATAAGACCAATGCCGACGCCTATTACAATCGTGGCGTTCTCTATCATGGCGAAGGCGACGAAGATCACGCGATTGCCGATTTCACCGCGGCGCTCGCGCTCGGCCCCGCGGCGGATGCCTATCGCATGCGCGGCATCGCCTTTCGCGCGAAGGGCGATTTGACGCGCGCGCTCGCCGATGACGATGCGGCGCTTCGCCTCGCGCCGGCCGACATCGCGAGCCTCAGCGCGCGTGCCCATGCTTTGAATGAGGCACATCAGATCGATGGGGCGATTGCGGATTATAATGCCATCATCCACCTCGATGCCACCAATGCCGACGCCTATGCGGATCGCGCCGGAGCGTTTCTCGAGAAAGGCCAATGGGACAACGCGCTGGCCGATTGCGGCGAGGCTTTGCGCATCGATCCGCATCATGCGATCGCTTTGGCCAATCGGGGCAGCGCCTGGGCGCAGAAAGGCAACTTTGCCAAAGCGACCGCGGATTACGATGCGGCGCTCGCCGTCGATCCGAAGAATGTCCGGCTTTATGTCAATCGCGGCCACGCCTTCGCCGAGAGCGGCGACATGGATCGCGCCATCGCCGATTATACTGAGGCGCTCAGTCTCGATCCGCGCAACACAGAGGCCTATGCGCGCCGCGCTGCGGCCTATCAGGCCAAGGGCGACGACGAGCGGGCCCAATCCGACCTCGGCTCTGTCAAGCAGCTTGAAACCAAGGCCAATTAGCCGCAACGTCTGGCGCGCCTGCTGAGCAGTGTCGGGAGAGATCACGATATCATGGCCGAACGTCTGCTGCTCCTGACAGGACATCTCGTCCATTCGCGCCTCGTCAAATTGATGAAGGGCCTGGGCGCTGTCCCCTTTCATTGGGCTGTGCTCGATATCGGCGTCCAGGTCGCGGCGCTGATGACGGAAGCGATTATTCTCCGGCGCCTGCCGCGTCCTGTGGAAGCCGATCGCATCATTGTGCCCGGGCGCTGCCGTGCCGATCTCGATCATCTTGCGCAGGAATTCGGCGTCGCCTTCGCGCGTGGTCCCGATGAACTCGTCGATCTGCCGGGATATCTCGGCCGCGGTGGCCAGCCGCCCGATCTTTCGGGCCAAGACATCCGCATCTTCAGCGAAATTGTCGATGCCTCCTCGCTGTCGATCGATGTAATCCTTGGCCGCGCCGACAAAATGCGGCGCGACGGCGCCGATGTTATCGATCTCGGCTGCCTGCCTGATACGCCATTTCCGCACCTCGAAGACACCGTGCGCGCTCTGAAGGCCGCGGGCCATCGCGTCAGTGTCGATTCAGCCGAACGCGCGGAATTGGAACGCGGCGCTTCCGCGGGCGCGGATTATCTCTTGAGCCTTACGGAAGAGACGCTTGACATTGCACTCAAATATAAAGTCACGCCGATTCTGATTCCAAAGCCGCATGGTGATCTGGCGTCTCTTGTCCGCGTCGCCGAAGCGGCGACCACGGCAAAGATTTCATTCATCGTCGATCCGATACTCGATCCCATCAATTTCGGTTTCGCCGCGTCGCTCGCGCGTTATATGGAGACGCGGCGGCTTCTGCCCGAGGCCGAGTTCATGATGGGAACGGGCAATCTCACCGAGCTGACGGAGGCCGATACGAGCGGTATTACCGCCGTGCTTCTCGGTCTTTGTTCCGAACTCGCCATTCGTAATGTGCTCGTCGTGCAAGTAAGCCCGCATACGCGCCGAACGATCGCCGAACACGATGCCGCGCGCCATTTGATGTTCGCTGCGCGCCGCGACGAAGGCCTGCCCAAGGGCTATGGAGCGGGGCTTTTGCAAGTTCATGATGTGAAGCCTTACCCCGCGTCGCCAGCTGAGATTCTGGAGCGTGCAGCCGAGGTGCGCGATAAAAATTTTCGCATCGAGACCGCGGAAGATGGCATTCACATTTATAATCGCGACATGCACCATGTCGCGCGCGATGCCTTGAGCCTTTATCCTCTGCTCGATGTCGCGGCTGACGGCGCGCATGCCTTTTATCTCGGCACGGAACTCGCGAAAGCCGAGATCGCCTTTGTGCTCGGCAAACGCTATGTGCAGGACGAGCCGCTCGATTTCGGCTGCGCGAGCGAAAAATCCGACGAAGATCTTTCGAAATTGCGCGAGATCGGCCATACGCTCAGAGCCAAGAAAGAGGGGGAAGCATGAGAGCGGGTAACGATCGATGCCGGTGATCCGCGAAGTGATCGTGACGACGGTCGATCCAGCGGGCCAAGTGCATATCGCGCCCTTTGGGCTGACCGAGCAGGGCGAATTCTGGATCATCGCGCCTTTTCGGCCCTCGAAGTCGCTCGACAATCTCAGTGCTGTGCCAATAGCAGTCGCGAATTACACCGACGACGTTCGCATCTTCGCCGGCTGCCTCACGGGGCGCCGCGATTGGCCACTGACAGCGGTTGCCGATTGTTCCGTGCCACGCTTGGCTGCGGCGCTCTCGCATGCGGAACTCACTGTTGAGCGCATGGAAGACGATCCGCAACGTCCGCGCTTCTTTTGTCGCGTCAAAAAAATCGAAGAGCATGCGCCGTTTCGCGGGCTCAACCGTGCCAAGGCCGCCGTGCTCGAACTCTGCATTCTCGTCAGCCGGCTCACGATGCTGCCGCGTGAGAAAATCGAACACGACATCGACTATCTGGAGATCGCGATCGACAAGACCGCTGGGCCCGAGGAGCGCGAAGCCTGGGACTGGCTGCTGCACAAAGTTTCGGAGTTTTACGCAGGCGTCGAAAAATCGCCTCAGTGACTCTCGGCCGCCAACAGCGCCACCGCGCAAGCTGGCGCGCAATCGCCGGCCTTGTGCCAAATCTCAGGCGTCGCCTCGACGAGATCGCTGAAATCGACATAGGGAAAGTCCAATCTTTGCGCCAAGCGTTTGACGACAAAGCGCCCGACGCCGGCGCCGATCATCGGCGCGCCCTCCTTAAATTCGGCATGCGACAGAACAAGATGCGCACCGTCGATAATCGTTCGAAGCTGCGCTTCGGCGAAGACACGCGCGAGCTGAGCGAGTTCCGAAGGCGCAGCGTCCTTCGCATCCAAGCCGATCTGCCGCGCAAGCCGCGCCTCTGATGCCGCGACGGATTTATCGCGTTGATCGGCGGTCTGCATAACATCGGCGCCGTCCGGCAATTGCCCAAGAATGCGATAGACGTCACTCATATTGGCGAACCATTCGTTCATCAGCGGCACCCAGCGGCCGCGAAAGGGAACGAGTTGCAGCCCCGCCATCAGAAAGCTGCGCACGACACCGGCATAGACCAATTCGCCATGCGCCATGCGCTCCGCATCGCTATAGCCTTGCGCCGCTACTTTTCCGTTGCGGATCGGGATAAGATCGGTGGTGGTCGAGCCCATATCGGCAAAGAGCGCCGTCGGATGACGGCGGGCGACGAAAACCGCGCTCGCGTGCCAATTCGCCGAAGCCACGGCCTGCGCATGTTCGGCGATGGCGTCGCGCGCAATCATGCCGGCGGGACCGGCATAGAAGATGAGTTTTTGCGGTTTCAGTTCGGTCTCTGCGATCTCGGCAACGCGTGCGACGCCTTCGCTGCGATCGGGAAAAGCATCGGCCAATTCCGCTGTCATCGTCGCGGCATTGAGATCGGCGGGGCCGAGCGCGGCCTTGGCCTCGGCGAAGGCGCGATGCAAAGTCTCGATGCCCTCCCAGAGCGGCGAGGCAATCTGCACTACTTTGACGATCCGGCCCGCTTCGAGCCGCGCCGCCTTCAAATGCGCGCCTCCGATGTCCCAGCCGATGATGCTTTGCATGTCTCTCCTCGCATGCGATGAGGGGGCCTCATCTTATGCCATTTTGCGCCGGCAAGCGCAGGGTGAAAAGCGAGCGCGAAAAAGCGAGCATCATGAACATCATTCCGGTGATCGATCTCAAGGGTGGCCAGGTCGTGCGGGCGGAGCGCGGCGCACGCGACAGTTATGCCCCGATCAAGACGCGATTGGCCGCATCGAGCCAGCCGGCGGATGTGGTCGCGGGCATTCTGGCGCTCCATGATTTCCCGGTCCTCTATATCGCTGACCTCGATGCCATCGAAAATCGCGGAAGCCACCAAGAGGATATTCTCGCGCTCGAAGAGGCGTTTCCCCGGGTGACATTTTGGGTCGATGCCGGTATCGGCGAATTGAAGGCCGCACAAAACTTTCTTGCGAAGGGTCGCAGCGCACTCGTGCTCGGCAGCGAAAGCCTGCGCGACATTGACGTGCTTGCCGCACTCGCGCGAAACCCGCGCATTCTTCTCTCGCTCGACTTTCGCGGCGAGGATTTTCAGGGACCGCCAGAGCTTCTCGCCGACAGCGCGCTGTGGCCTGCCCGCGTGATCGTGATGACTTTGGCCCGCGTCGGCAGCCGTGAGGGTCCCGATCTCGTGCGTCTTTCCGAGATCGTGGGCAAAGCCGGCGACGCGCACAGGGTCTATGCGGCGGGTGGTCTGCGCGGAGCTGAGGATATTGCGCCGCTGGCGGCAATCGGCGTCGAGGGCGTGCTCGTCGCTTCCGCGCTGCACGACGGGCGTCTCGATTCCAAAACGCTCGCGCAGTGGATGAAATAAAAAGAGTGCCATGAAAAAGGGGAGCCCAATGAGCTCCCCTTGATCCGTTTCGCGCTTATGGGCGCAGCGTGCCCGCGCGCTTTGCGCCGAATACTCAGGACGGCGAGAAGGGATGCTTGGCCGTGTCGCGCTTGGCGACGACTTCGGACGCCTTCGGCTCGCCGTTGACGGCGCGCGCAATCGCTTCCTTGGTGGCGCGATAGTTGAAGTCGTGGATCTTCTTGTCGTCATCGGCTTCCCAATGGATGAAGACGCCGACGCAGATGAACAGATCGTCGGCTTCCTTGACCGGAATCACGCCTTCGGCGACGCTGTCCGCGACAGCTTTGCCGACGGCATGCTGGGCCGGTCCGAACATTTGCACCGCCTGTTTGGCGCCTTTGATCGTGACCTTGTTGAACAAAATCGTGTTCGGCTTGGCGAGCAGGTTCGGCGCGACCACCGCGAGCAGGGTGGTAAAGCCGTCCTTGTTGTTGACGAGCGCATTGGCGAAAGCCGACTCGGCGACACTGCCGCGCGGGCCCATGATAAGATCGATATGCGCAATCTCATTGCCGTCGCCGACGAGCGACTCGCCGACGCAAAGTTTCGTTATCTTGGCCATGAACTTCTCCCTCCGGTAGGAATACTATTTTAAAACGCTGCCGAGACTGTTCTCGGCAGAAGACCTATCCTTGTTATCAGCGCCCACCACACGCCAAAAGCGCGGATCGGACGGGCCGGTTGGCCAGATAGCGGCGGGTTAGGCCCGCACGGGGCCTAAATCAACCATCATTGTGACGCTTGAGCAAGATGTTGCGCAGCCGGTCGGCAAAAAGCGTCGCGACCGTCAAATCGGCACTGGTTCCAGGGTTGCGCCGCTGCAATTTCAGCTCTTCGTCAAACGCCAGAAGCGCGTCGAAACTCTCCTCTTTTTTGGTTTGCAAAAGCGAAAGCATCGCTGACGCTTGCTGCTGCGTTTCGACGGCTGCGGCGGCTCCGTGCTTTCGCACAATATGCGAGTCAGGGAAAGCCGAGAGAAACGTCAGATAGACCACAACAGCGGTCCATGGTGATTTCAGGCCACACGCATGTGCCTTTTCAAGGGCAGCGAGGCCAGTCACGAAAACATCACGAAAATTCGTCGCATATTGCGCTGCAATCAGATCGCGATCGGCTGCCTCGGCCATAGCAAGAAGCAGGGTGACCGTGGCTGGTCCATGGACGTCATGGCGCGGAGCGGTGCCAAGGCCGCCGGGGTTGGCAAGCCGAATTGCGGCGAAGACCTGTTCCGCATCGCTTTGGTCGAGGCCGGCCAGCACACGCGCCAATTCGGTTTGCAGTGCGGCGCCGCCGTTCTCAGCCGCCGCGGCCAGCGGCGCGCAGAGAAGCACGATGCCGAGATTGGTGTTGAGCCCCACGGCGGCGAAGCTCGCTGAGACAGCATCGTAAACGCGCTCGCCGACAGGCTTGCCAGGCGCGCAGAGGGCCGGGGCAGCCGCTTCGGCACTCACAAAGAATTGCTCCGCCGTCATCCCATGGCCGCTGCTGAAAATATGGACATTTCCGGGCTTCAGCGCCTCCACCTCCTCCCGGCAGGCGGCAAGGAAGGCGGCCTCGATCTCGTCCGTTAAAGTCAAGATGCGAGCTCAGCCAGGGGCGGTGCGGAAAAACCGTGGCGTGCCAGAAGATCGCCGGCCAGCACATCGGCGATCGAAAAATTCGTCACGCTTTGCAGCCCTTGCCAGCCAGGCATGCTGTTGACTTCGATGACGGTGAGCCGTCCGTCGCTCGTGCGCAGCAGATCGACACCGGCAAAATCCGCGCCGACGGCCTCAGCGGATCGCAGCGACAACTCTTCGATCTCGGCGTCCGCCGCCAAAGCTTCGGGCTTCGCGCCGAGTTTGACATTCGTGATCCAATGTTCGGCGCGGCGCGTCATCGCGGCGACGAGACGGCCGTGCGAAACGAGCACACGAATGTCGGAATAGCCGTTCTGCCAATGGCCGACGAAGCGCTGCAGATAATAGACGCCGGCCAGTTCCTCGATCGGCGGCAGGTCGGATTCATGGCGGATGAGCTTGAGACCGCGCCCTTGCGCGCCGAAGAGGGGCTTCAGCACCAAGGGGCCCGACTGACACTCCTGTTTTGTCAAGGCGCGCGCCGCCCGCGGGCTCTGCAAGGCAAAGGTCTCTGGCGTCGGAATACCTTGTTTGTGCAGAAGAAAGCTCGTCGTCGATTTATCGACGCAGCGCTCGATGCTGCGTGCCGAATTGACCACGGGAAGGCCGATTTCCTGAAGTGCATGGAGCAGGCCGAGCCGAAGTGTCACCGCCTCGAAACTGCCGAGACCAATGGCGCGCACCAGCGCGAGATCGGGCAATTGCGGCCCGAAGCCGGGAATGACGATGCCGTTCGGCCGGCGTGTGTCGAAACGGCAGGCGGAGAGCCGCATCGGAACGCACTGCGCGCCGAGCCGGGCGAAGGCGCGCAGCATTTCCCGCGCATGCCATTCGAAGCGATCGACGAAAAGCGCGATCTGCGGGCCTGCGGTCATCCTCTGCCCCATCTCATCCAAAAGAGGCGTCGAGCATATCTTCCGAAATATGTCCGGCCCGGAAGGTCTCGCCGGTTTCAACGGCGGTGACAATCGCGACGGCAGGACTGAAGAGCATCGGATCGACCTTATAGAAGTCGTAACCGAAGGCCTTGAAGGTTTCGGCAAACGGCCGGCCGTGATCGCGCGAGTTGCTACTCGGCAAATCCTTGGCGAGATCGCGCGCCGCGTCGACCGGCCCCGTCACGAAGAGATGAACCACACCGCCGTAGATGATCGCATCGTTCGTGCGGCCCATTGCGGTGATGAAATCTGGATGCGGCGGCGATAGCGGTGCGCTGGCAAGGCCGTCCACGACATTGGCCAGCGGAAATTTCAGCTCATGCGCTTTGTGAAGCGCGACTTCGAGCACACGGGCGACCACTTGGACGCCGCCGGCGAGACTGTAGGTCGGCGCATAGATGAACGTCAGCCGCTCAGGCTTAACGCCGCAATCCTGCGCGACCTTATCGACGACCTCGGCTGGCGGCGGCTTCTCGCTTTCCAAAACGAGCGTCGCGCAATCGGCATGGTCCTTATAGTTGAGATCTTGGAACAGCGGCTCTTTGCACGCCAAGGCGCGCCCCGGGCCGGAGCCGAGCGCGTGAAAATCACCATGCGAAAGTGACCAGCCGGCATATTGGCTGGCGAGGCAGGCAATGACGGGATCGCTCGTCCGCACGGTGAGATGAAACGGCCACCGCGGCACGCCGGCATAGGGCGTGAGATCGATATGGCCGAGACCGCCCAGGCAGATTTTCGCAATCATGAGCCCGGCATCGATGCCGCCTTTCGCTGCTACGCCGGCATCGATCAAGGTTTCGCCGCGCGATCCCTTCGTTGCGACGACCCGCAGGCGGTCGGCCTCGGCGACCATTCGCTCGACAAGGACTCGGGCCCCTAAATTGACACTGATCTTGGCTGGCTTGCTCATGCAGCGGCTTCCTTGCTGGCGCTCTCGGTCAGGAGTTTGTGGAATGAAGCGAGGCGCTCGGTCAGGAGCGCTCGCGCGGCCGCTGAGGTTTCGGCCTCGGCGGCGACTGTGCAGACAGGATCGCCTTTGTGCAAGCGGGTTCCTGGTTTTTGTTGGTCATGGGACCACGCCGGCCAATCGAGATGCGGCATCACCGCAACCTCGAAGGGCGCATAGTAAATAGCGCTGGCAGCAGCCGGCGAAAAGGCGAGCGGGTTTTTCGGCAATGCACCCGTGCAGGCATCGCAATGCGCGGCAAAGATTTGGCCGTCGCGATCTTCGAAAATATCGAGCGTCGCGCCGGGGCGTGGATTGATTTCGAGCAGGTGAAACCCTGCTCCATTCACGAGAAAATCGACGCTGTTCAGGCCGACGAGTTGCGCTTCCACCGCAATCCGTTCCGCGGCGGCGATGATCGCCGTGCCGAGCGAAGCTTCGATCTCCGCCGGCCGCGCTGCACCGCCGAAACGAAAGGGCTTTCCATCGTCGGGCGCGGTCCATTGTGTGCTTAATCCGAGAGCATGCGCGCGGATGCCCGTCGCAAGGAGAAGGACCGAGACCGGCTCGCCGTCAACTTTCCGTTGATAATAGTCGCCATCAGCCGCTTGTCGGCCGACGGCTGCTCCGACATGAAGGCCGCCGCCGCCGCCGCTGTGCTTGATCAGCCAATGCTCCGGGTCGGCGGGTGGCGACAATGCGATTTCAGGATGCGGGATGGACAGCGCCTTGCAAAGTTCGGCGAGGCGCGCGGGCTCCTTGACTCGCGTCACCACTGCCGCGGAATTTCCATAGATGTGGAAATGTTCGGCCATTTCCGCGATGAGCTGCGGCCGGTCTTCAAATCCGCTGCCATAGACGACGCCAATCGGCGCGCGGCCGCGCGCCAGATCGTGCAGATGTGTCATCAACTCGTCGGAGACGAAACCTTGTTCCGGGTGCGACATTTGTGCCGTCGCGTCCGCAAGTCGGCGCGTATCGAGATCGTCGAAAAAATCGACGACGAGCGGACGGTAACCCGGCCGCCGCGCTGCCGCAGCCATGGCGCGCCCCGAAGGGGCGACGATCAGGATTTCAGGCGATTCAGACGAGTTCGCGTGCAAGTTTGAACGCGTCGCGGAAATCGAGGCACAAAGCTTTGTCGGAGGTTGCCATCTTCTTGAAGAGACCCGACTCGGTTTTGTATTTGATGTCGCCGATGGCGAGGGCACCGATGCCGAGGCTGCCGCCCGGCAATTCCTTGCCATAATCCTGCAGATCGAGCCCTTCGATGCCATAGGGTGGCACGGCATTGACGTCGGCCGACACCAGAAGATTGGTCGCCTTCTTCACTTGGTCGGCGGAAAAGATCTGCACGCCGGCGCGGCCGGCGCAGAGCACCACTTCGGAAAGGATGAGGCCTTCGAGCTTTTTCTCGTCCGTGCTCGCGTCCATGAAATCGACATCGACGCCGAAGCGCTTTTTGATTTCGCCGGCGCTCTTCTCGACGCGTGCCGTGCCATCATGTCCCGCGAGCATGACCTTCGCGCCTTCGAGCGCGGCAATGACGCCCGAAGAAAAGCCGACGACACCGGTCGCGCCGAAGATGATGACCTTGGTGCCGCTGAGAGTCCGCTTCTTTTTCTCCTTCAGCACTTTTTCGACGCAGGCGACCATGGCCGCCGCCGTCGTGAAGGAGCCGGCCGGGTCGGCGAAGATCGAGATTTCGAAAGGCTTGAGCAGCGCGCCCTTGGCCTTGTCGATCATGTCGAGAGCGAGGATCGCGTCCTTGCCGGCGAAGAAGACGGCCGTCTTCACGGCATCGCGCGGCGAGCGCGAGAACATGGCGTCCTGGACGAGCGGCATCACTTCATCCAGCGTGACATTCACGTAGGGCGTGACGGAATCATAGCCGGCATCGAGCGCCATATTCACGTCGAAGGGGCTCATGTGCTTCAGCGGGCTCAACATATGTAAAATGAGTTTCGCCATTAGATCGGTCCCGTCCTTCTATTACGGGGCTTGGATCGCCTCGATCCGCGCGCCGTGATTGATCCCTTTGCAGATTAGCATGGTCGGATTTGCTTGTGGGCTGTTTTCGTCGACAAGGCCAATGAGGCGCTTCGCCTCTTTCTCATTTTCGACGAAGGCGAAGCCTGTCGGCCCCCACGAACTCTGTCCAACCCCTTTCGCGCCAAGACGTTCGAGCCGGTCCATGACAGCCGCGACCTTTGCGCTGGTATAACGGGCCCCGCCTTGCGCCGGGGCAAAATAATCGCCGAGCCGCCTTTGGATGTCGGCGATGGCACCGCCGTACGCAGCGAGATCGCGTTCGACCAGCGCGGGCAAGGCTCCCATCAGCACGGAATGGCAGATATTTGCAGCCTCGGATTCTGGGAAGAGCGGCAATTTGGCAAAGGCTTCGCGTTCCGCATCCCCATGGACGCCTTTCGTTTCGCCGTCCATGACAAGAATGATGCGCCACTCCTCAGGAAACGGCAGCGATGCGACAACCGGTGGCAGGCTCTTGGCGTGACCGTGACCGCCATCGACAACGAAGCCGCCGCGCGAAAAGAGCGCGGCGCCGATGCCCGAGCGCGCGCCCCGCTGGAGAAGGAGGGAATCGCTGTCGATTTCAAGCGGCAGGGAGTCGAGCCGCCGCACGCCGGCCGCGACCGCGAGCGCGAGCTGCGTGCCGGAGCCGAGACCCGCATGGGCGGGAACAGCCTCTTCGACGACAACGCGATAGTCTTGAGCGAGACCAAGATGCTTGCACAATAAATTGAGATGGACGGCGACGCGGTCGCGTTCCGGGCCTTCGATCTCTGGCATAGGCGAACGGCGGATCGACAATCGCGTGCGGGGCTGATCGAGGGCAAGACCGATGCTCCCGAATTTGCGTCCGGCATTACCGTTAAGATCGAGGAATCCGAGGTGGAGACGCGCCGATGTCTCTACTGTGACAAGGGTTGGCATGGAGCCTCGATGAGACTTTCGGACCAAGGCGTGTGTCTGCAACTCAGGCACGAGCACACGTGGGAACTGTAAACTCTGGCATCGATCTTTCCGCATTGCACATAGAATTGAAAACCACGAAAAAGAGCCAGCTTGAGCCTACCATTGGGAAACATTAGGGGGCTGTGCTCTTGCATCGGTTTACCACCTGTCTAGACTGCCCTATCTATTCGAACCACCGTTCATTGATGTTTTTTGCGCAGCGCGTCGCCCTTCTCAAACGGCGAGTCGCGGCGCATCCGAACGGAAGGGGCCTTCGTGATGAGTACGGGTAAAGAGCACGCCTATGCCGATGACGAGATCGAGAAGCGTCTCCGCAAGGAGTTGCCGCATTGGCATTTGGAAGGGGGATGGATACGGCGTACCTATCGCACCCATGGGTGGAAAGGCACGCTGATGGTGATCAATACGGTCGGCCATCTTGCAGAGGCGGCTTGGCACCACCCGGACCTGACAGCCTCCTATGCCTGGGTTGAAGTTCGTCTGCAAACCCATACAGCAAAAGGGATTACGGACAAGGATTTTCAACTCGCCAAAAAGATAGAAGAGGTCGTCGCGTGGCAGCCCGGCAAAGAGGGCGGCGCACTCGAAGGTACGCCAACGGAAGACCAGCGCTTCGCCTACATAAAATACGATAAATAGGCGCGCGCAGCATGAACCCCGAACGAAAAAACCTGCCGCTGCGCATCGCGCTCCGAAGAGGGTTGAAATGAAAGTTCTTGTCGACGGAGCGACGGCCTCGCTCGAAACGGCCGCCGCCGCCGCTGCGCGTTTGCTCGGTGAAGCCCGCCTGCCTCTGGTGGCGGGGCTCGGCACCGATGTCGAGGGCGCGCGCGCCGCCATTTCTCTCGCCGAGAAACTGCGCGGCGCCTATGATCACATGCACAGCGAAATTCTTCTGCGCGACATCGACGTTCTGCGTCAGGCCGGACAATTCGTCACCACCGCAAACGAGACGCGCGTGCGCGCCGACTGCGTTCTCTTGATCGGTGACGATCTCACCTCGGTCTGGCCCGATTTAGCCGCGCGGCTCAATCTGACGTCACCTGCGCGCTTCGACGACTATAACGAACCGCGCAAAGTGTTTTGGCTCGGGCCTGGCAAAGGCGAAGCCGCCAGTGTCGGGGCGACTGAAATTGCAGCGCCGCGCTCGGAGCTGCCGAGTCTCCTCGCCGCATTGAGAGCCGAAGTTGCCGGCCGCAAAATCCACAAGGACTCGCCGCTCGTGCGCAAGATCGTGGAAGTGGCGCCGGCGCTCAAAGCAGCGCGTTTTGGCGTGATGATCTGGTCGGGTGAATCGATCGGCCGATTGACGATCGAAATGATCCACGGCCTGCTGCTCGATCTCAACAAAGAGACGCGCTTCAGCGGACTGCCGGTGTCGTCGCGCGCCAATGCGATGGGCGTGGCGCAGGCCTCAGGCTGGATGACCGGATTTCCGATGCGCACGGGGTTCTGCCGCGGCTATCCCGAACATGACATTTGGCGCTTCGAGGCAGGACGGCTTGTCGAGTCGGGCGAAGCCGACGCCGCGTTGTGGGTCTCGTCCTACGGCAATGAGGCGCCGAAATGGAAGCGGCACATCCCGCTTATCGCCATCGCGACGCCAGGGACACGCTTTGCCTATCCGCCGAAGATCAAGATCGAGGTCGGCACGCCCGGCATCGATCACGACGGCGTGGAATTCGCGCAGAACCTTGGTTCCTTGGCCTCACGCGATGCGCAAAAGCCGAGCGAAGCGCCGCAGGCCGCGGCCGTCCTCCGCCTCATCGAAGAAAATCTGAAAAAAGGAGAGGGGGCATGCTGATTCGCCTTTCGGGTGGTCGCGTCATCGATCCCGCGAACGGGCGAGACGGCATCGGCGACGTTTGGATTAGAGACGATCGCATCGTCGAATCGCCGCAAGGCGAGAGCCCCGATGCGGTCTATGACGTGACCGGCAAGATCGTGATGGCTGGCGCGATCGACATTCATTCTCACATCGCCGGCGGTAATGTGAATACGGCGCGCCTTCTGCTACCGGAATTTCATCGCGCCCACAGGCCGCGTCCGCCCGAGACGCCTCTCTCGACCGCCGGCTGGTCCACCTTCGAGACTGGCTGCCGCTATGCGGCGATGGGCTTCACCATGGTCGTCGAGCCGGCGGTGATGCCCCATCATGCTTTGCACGCGCATCTCGAACTCGCCGACGTGCCGATCATCGACAAGGCGACTTTGTCCGTGCTGGGCAACGATGACTTTCTTTTGTCGCTGATCCGCGATGGGGCCGGCCCCGCTGCCATTGCCGATTATACCGCGGCGACGCTCGACGCCACGAAGGGCCTCGGCGTCAAATGCATCAATGCCGGCGCCGCGATGGCGTTCAAACACAATGTCCGCTCCTTCGCGCTCGACGATGTCGTCCCCGATTACGATGTGAGTTCGCGCACGATTGTTGAGACGCTGCAGCAGGCGGTGATGGACCTCGGTCTCGCCCATCCGCTGCATCTGCATACGAACAATCTCGGCCTCGGCGGCAATGTCGAATCCGCCATCGCGACCATCGAGGCGGCGCGCGGCAAGCCGCTGCATCTCGCCCATCTCCAGTTCTATTCCTATGGCGCCGAGGGCAAGCGCGGGTTCTCTTCCGCCGCAGCGCGGCTCGCCGAAGCGGTCAATTCGAATCCCAACGTGACGGTCGATGTGGGCCAGGTGATGTTCCGGCAGACGGTGACGATTTCGCTCGACATCGTGCGCCAGTACAGCGCCATCGATACGGCAAGCCCGAAGAAGACGGTCATCTTCGACGGCGATACGAACGGCGCCGGCATCGTGCCGTTCAACTATCGCTCGAATAATTTTTACAATGCCGTGCAATGGGCGGCGGGGCTCGAACTCTTCCTGCTCACCAACGATCCGATGCGCGTCTTCTTCACGACGGATCATCCGAACGGCGCGCCCTATACGACCTATCCCGATCTCTTCGCTCTGATCATGAGCCGCGAAGAGCGGGCGAAAAAGCTCGCCGAGCTGCCGGAAGCGGCGGTGGAACTCACCACGCTGCCTTCGATCACGCGCGAATATACGTTCAATGAGATCGCGATCATGACGCGCGTCGCGCCGGCGAAAATTTTGGGGCTTCCCGATCGCGGCCATCTTGGCCCTGGAGCGCTCGCCGATGTCGCCGTCTATAACGACGATCGCGACCGCGCGGCGATGTTCCGCTCCGCCCATCTCGTCTTCAAGGACGGCGATCTCGTTGTCCGCGAAGGCCGCGTCACACATTATCGCTTCGGCCGCGCCTTGAAGGTGAATCCAAGTTACGACAAGACAATGGATCGCAAGCTGAAGACCTATTACGACGATCTCTACGGTATTTCGCCCGATCTCTTCAAAGTGCCGGCGGCGGCGCTCGGGCGCGAAAATCCATTCGGGGAGGTCGCATGCGGCCGATGATAAGAAACGGAGTGCGGATTGACGAAAGCTTCGCCGAAGCTTTTCCGATGCGTGGCACGGCGCTGATCATCACGGCGCCGAACAGGCGTTGGGCCCGGCAAGCGGCCATCACCATGACGGGCTTCGCGACTTCCGTCATCGGCTGCGGCGCCGAAGCGGGCATCGATTGCGACGTCGATGCGCGCGAGACGCCGGATGGCCGCCCGGGCGTGCGCGTCCTCATCTTCGCGATGGCGAGCGAGGAACTGCAGAAGCAGCTCATCAATCGCGTCGGCCAATGCGTGCTGACGTCGCCAGGCTCGGCCTGTTTCTCCGATTTCAAAGGGGCCGACACGTTTAAGATCGGCGATGCCCTGCGCTATTTCGGCGACGGCTGGCAGATCTCAAAGAAATTCGGCGATCGCCATTTCTGGCGTATCCCGGTGATGGACGGGGAATTCCTGTGCGAAGGAACCACGGGCTACACCAAGGACGCCGTTGGCGGCGGCAATCTTCTCATCATGGGCGCGGATTACGACAAGACCTTGCGTGCGGCGGAAGCTGCCGTCGAAGCAATGAATGGCGTGCGTGATGTCATCTTGCCCTTTCCCGGCGGCATCGTGCGCTCGGGCTCAAAGGTCGGATCGAAATACAAGGCGCTCTTCGCTTCGACCAATTCCGCCTATTGCCCGACATTGCGTGCCTCCGTCGAGACCGCGCTCGACGACGACATCGGCTGCGTGCTCGAAATCGTCATCGACGGCCTGACCGAAGCCTCCGTCGCCAAGGCGACACGGGCCGGCCTCGCGGCCATCATCAACCTCGGGCCGCGCAACGGCGCCCGTCGCGTTGGCGCCGGCAATTACGGCGGCAAGCTCGGGCCCTTCCATTTCCACCTGAAAGATTTGTTGCCGTGAAAATGCTGACTCTTTCTCTTAAAGCAAGTCCTCCTCAGAGGCTCGATCTTTCCCCGCTCCTGCCGCATCTCCTGGCCGGCAAGACGGCGGCGGAAATCGCCGCGATCGACATTTCGACCACGCGCGAAAAGATCACCGTGGGCGATGTGTTTTCCGTCCGCGCCGGCTCGACCGACGAGATCCGCTTCGAAGGCGGCTCGGAGCGCTTCGACGGCGTCGGCCGCGGCTTGCAAGTGGGCAAGATTCTGGTCGCTGGCGATGTCGGCATGGACGCCGGCCGCCTCATGTCCGGCGGCGAAGTGATCGTCGATGGGGATACCGGGCCCTACGCCGGCTCGGGCATGAGCGGCGGACGCCTTGAGGTGAAGGGCGATACGGGCGATTTCCTCGGCGCGCCGCGCGAAGGCGAGATGCAGGGCATGGCCGGCGGCATGCTGATCGTTCGCGGTAGCGCCGGGCAGCGGCCGGGCGACCGGCTTCGCCGCGGCACGATCATCATCGAAGGCGCGACGGGCGATTGTCCCGGCAGCCGCATGATCGCCGGCACGCTGATTGTCCTTGGCCGAAGCGGTGCCCATCCGGGCTATCTGATGAAGCGTGGCACAATTGCGCTCGCCAAGCCCCCGGCGCTCAGCGCGACATTCGTCGAATCCGGCCCCTATGCCTCGGCCTTTTCGGCCATGTTCGCACGCACCCTCGAACCCGAAAGTCGCGGCGCCGGGCGCCTCTTCCGCGCGCGGCTGCGCCGCTTCAGCGGCGACATGGCGGCGCTGGGCAAGGGCGAAGTGTTCATCCCGGCCTGAGCCCCATTACTACCGGAGGAATTTTGGGCGATCGGCTGTGCGCCGATTGCACGCGGCTGGCTTTCTTGCTTCCCCCCTCAACTCCTTTACAGTAAGCCTTTGTTAACCAATGGAGCCTGCGGGTGGACCCCTTGCCCAACGAGCCTGGCGCCCAAACCAACGGGTCGGCTGAGCCGCGGCCCTCGCCGCTGAAGCTCGCGATCCGTAAGGCGCGCGTTGAAGAAGCGGAACGCTCCGAAGTCATCGCCGAATTGCGCGGCGCGGAGACGGCGCGGCTCGAAATGCTGGAAGAGGAATTGCGCCCCGTCGTCGCCGACGTCCCGCAAGACGTCGATATGGTGGACATGGGCCTCATCCCCGGCGAGCGGCCCCGGCTCTTCATCGACATGATCGCCTTTGTCGAAATGGCGCGCGACCGACGCACCTATCGCTTCGTGCAGGCGACGCGCTATGGCCGCGTCGTGCTGGCCGAAAGCGAACGGATGGACCCCATCGTCAGCGCTGTCGTCGATTATCTCGCGCGCCGGCTGATCGAACGCGAAAAGGCGCTTGCCGGCGATACGACGCTTGAACAGGCGGCGCGCGTCTACACGCAGACGCACGAGCCGGAAGTGAAAAAGGGTGGGGAGACTCAGATTCGCGGCGCGACGCGCGATGCCGGTTTTCTCGGCCGGAGTTTTGCTTTCCTGATCGAGCTTCTGGGTTCGACCTTGCTCTTCGCTCTGCTGGCGATCGGCATCTGGAATGCGCTTCGCCTCGTCTCGCATTGGGTTTTGGCGCATCATTGACGCGCGTCAGGCTTTGCGGCGTCTCGCTCTTTGACAAAGGCCGCATGCTGTTCGAGCAGCGCGCCGCTGATGGCTTCCGCAATCAGTTGCCGTGTCTCGGTGATCCCATAAAGCGCGACGAACGAGCCGAAACGCGGCCCGCGATCTTCGCCGAGCAGCACCTGATAGAGCATATTGAACCACTCGTTCGACACGCCCGGACGCTCCGGCGTGGCGCCTTTTGCTTTCATATCCTGATAACGCGGAATGGGCCGGGCGATGTCGTAGAGCGCCGTCTGAATTTCTTCCGCGCTCGCTTGCGCGGGAAGGCGGCCCAGCATGTCGGAGAGCTGCGCAAGCGCCGCGCGCTCCACCTCGTCCGGCGCGCGATATTTCTTGTTAGGCCGGACGAAATCGCGGAAATAGCGCACCGCATAGGTGATGAGCTTGTCGAGCCGCGGATGGCTCTGCGCCGTTACATCGGGCGCATAGCGGCGCAAAAAGCCCCAGAGAACCTGTGGGTCTTCGCTGTTGGCGACGGTCGCGAGATTGAGCAGCATGCCGAAAGAGATCGTCGTGCCCGAGCCTTCATGGCGCAGCACTTCCGGTGGCGGCGGTGCGCCATTATGAATGTGCCAGACCGGATTGCCGAGCTGTTCTCTCGGCTCTTGCCGCGGATAGGCTTCGAGAAAGCTCAGGTAATCGTCGACCGTGCGCGGAATGACATCGAAATAGAGCCGCTTCGCCGCCGTCGGCTTCTGATACATGAAGAGCGACAGGCTTTCTGGGCTGGCATAGGTCAGCCATTCGTCGATGGTTAGCCCATTGCCTTTCGATTTCGAGATTTTCTGTCCCTTCTCATCGAGGAAGAGTTCGTAATTGAATCCGTCCGGCGGCGCGCCGCCGAGCGCGCGGACGATTTCGCCGGAGAGTTTGACGGAATCGATCAAATCCTTGCCGGCCATTTCGTAATCGACGCCGAGCGCATACCAGCGCATGGCCCAGTCCGGCTTCCATTGCAGTTTGCATTTTCCGCCGGTGACCGGCGTGACGAAGAGTTCGCCCGTCTCGGGATCGCGCCAGCTGATCGTGCCGCCTTCCACATCCATCGCTTCGATCGGCACTTGCATGACAATGCCGGTCTTCGGATGAATGGGCAGGAAGGGCGAATAGGTCGCCGCCCGTTCTTGTCGAAAGCTCGGCAGCATGATCGCCATCACGGCGTCATAGCGCGCGAGCATGCGCAGGAGTGCCGCGTCGAAACGGCCGGAGGTGTAATAGTCGGTCGCCGAGGCGAATTCATAATCGAAACCGAAGGCGTCGAGAAACGCGCGCAGACGCGCATTGTTATGCGCCCCGAAGCTCGAATGCGTGCCGAATGGATCAGGCACTTGCGTCAACGGCTTGCCGAGATGGGCGGCGACAAGCTCTTTGTTTGGAATATTGTCGGGCACTTTGCGCAGCCCGTCCATGTCGTCCGAGAAGGCAAGGAGCCGCGTCTTGATCTCGTCGCCCGTCAGAACATGGAAAGCATGGCGCACCATGCTGGTGCGCGCCACTTCGCCGAATGTGCCGATATGCGGCAGACCGGAAGGCCCATAGCCCGTCTCAAACAGAACCTCGCGTTTGCCGCTCTTCTCGATGCGTTTGACGATTTTCCGCGCTTCTTCAAACGGCCACGCGCTAGAGACATGCGCCGCCTCCATGAGCAAAGGCGAAAGAGCCGGCGTGGCGGCTTTGGACATACGTTTTCCTCGGCAGGACGAGCTGAACTCTTTATCGAGCGCCCGCTCTAGGGAAGTCGTCCCCGCTCGTCAATGCGGCGGGTTCACGGGCTACGCGCTGCGTGGCCGGCCGCGTCGCCGGTGCGCTTTCGCAACACCATGTTCGGTCTTGTACCAATGATAGGGCCGCACCATCAGATCATAAAGGCTTGTCCAGGCGGCAATGGAGATCAAACCGAAATAGATGGGCAAAAGCGCCAGGCTCGGCCAAAGCGAGAGAAGCCGGCGCCGCTTCATGCCGAGGAGGATGGGCCCGAAAATCGCCGCGCCGCCGCCGAAGAAGACGGTTGTCCAAAGCGTTGCTGCGGTCGCCTCGAAACCATTCGACGGCCAGACGGGTCCACCTTGAGCAAGCAGCCAGCCGAGAAGGGCGAGAACAAGTGGGCCGCCGAGCGGCGCGAGAACGCTGGAGAGGAGGATCACGATCATGGCCATGCAACGCAGCGGGCCGACTTCGCGCAGCAAGCGGCTTGGATTGCGGCAGAGCGTGAAGAGCGTCTGATACCAGCCTTTGCACCATCGCCGTCTCTGGCCGAGAAAGGCCGAGATCCTCGTGGGCGCTTCTTCAAAAGTCGTCGAATCGAATGTCGCGCAGTCATAGCCGAAGCGCGCCATCCGAAATCCGATGTCGGCGTCCTCGGTGACATTCCAGGCATCCCAGCCGCCGATCTTGCGCAGAACCGCGGTGCGGAAATGGTTGGAGCTTCCGCCAAGCGCGAAGGGGAGCCCCATATCCGCGAGCCCGACGTTGATCACATCGAAGAGCGCGGCATATTCCATCGCGAAGAGTTGCGGCAGCCAGCCTTGGAGATTGTCAATCGCGAGCCGCGCTTGCAGACAGGCAAGCGTCTCCGGCGCATGCGCAAAACGGCCAGCCGCGTCGCGCAGTTGCAAAACGTCGGGAAGATCCTCGGCATCATAGATTGCGACGAATTCTCCGCGCAGGAGCGGCAAGGCGACATTGAGTGCGCGCGGCTTCGTTCGCGGCGCGCCGGTGGGCGCGACGATGATCTCATGCGCGAAGCGGCGAACGGACTTCCGCAGGGTCTTGAAGGTTTCGTCATCGTCCTCTTCAATGACGAATTTAATGTCCAATTTCGCCGCCGGATAAGACGGTATTATGGCGCAAAGCCCGGAAGATTCCCGCCGTTTCGCGCCCATCTGACTCCGAAAGGAGTCAGTGAATGAGGGCGGCGGCGCGCGGCGCGCTAATCTGCGGGGCATTCTTCATCTGCGCAGTTGTGCTTTCCTTGATTTTCGAAAGTCACGGCGACAGATGCGGGCACTTGCGATTGCCCTTGAGTAATTGGAAGCTGAACGAATGCGCTTCCAATTTTGAGCGACATTTCCGTTCGGCGAGGAATTTGCGGGTCGAGCCGATCTCTATAGGAAATGTCGGCAAGGACGTATCCGTAGACATGCTTGGCAGCAATCTCTTTCATCTGATCGAATGTAAAGCTGCAATATGCGGCCTGAGCGGACTTTGGCCCAATAAAGCCGGGGCTATGTTTGACCTTGTCCCCCGTGGCATACAGGAGGCCCCATGGCTCTTCATCATCCGAATCGTCAGTAATGCATCGCAAAGTAAATTTCAGGTCGCGAGTTGGGGTATTTCCGCCGTTGATCATGTTGAAACCGAAAGTGTCGGCTTTTGGATCCGTGAGGTTTGGCGCCAGAAAATTCTGTGCGAGTATTATCGAGACGAAAGCGCGCTCGGAAATTTTATTTGTTTTCCACGTGTCCCGCAGAGTCTGATCGGTATTGTTCAAAACACAGGTTTGCAATCCAGCTACAATAACGAGAGCCAACGTGAAGAGGTGGAGCGGTTTGATCGCTTCTCTGAAATAACTAAAAAATGCGTGGTAGCGCTTTGTATTCTTGCCGGGCTCTTGTTCTATGGATTCGCTGCTCATTTTAGCGGGCGTCCCTTGGCCATATTCTTTTGGCTTATGACTTATTTGGCCTTCGTCATCGCCTTTTTCTCGCTGCGGTGACCTAAATGTCCTCCAATCTTATTCCCTGAATCTCTAATGCAGCAAGGCTTGCGAGAAAGAACGCGGCTGGGACAGTCGCTCTTGCGAGCTTATTCGCAATGCTCGCCTTCGTTTCTTTGAACCCATGCTTCTTGAGGCGCTCGGCTAACTCCTCATAGGTCACGTCCGCCCGTTTCAGTTCGGCCTTGAGGTGCCGGGCCGCTCTCTCGGCCCATTCCTCTTCTGTCTTTGCAAAAACCATCGGAAAATCCTCAAATTCGGCTTTTTATTATCATATCTGATATTTTACTATTGACAATGATATTATATGCGATAGTATGTTCTCAGAAACGAGAACTACATGTCGCAACACTTCCTTCTCACCCGGCAAGCCAAGACCCTGAGCCTCGCTCAGGTGTTCCGCATGTCGGACGCCGAGGCGGAAGCTGCTTTCTGCAAAATCCGCTGGCCTGAGACTGACGGCGCTCCGGTGTGCCCCAAATGCGGATCATTGAAAGCCTATCAATTCCGCCGTGGAATAGGAGCGCTTCGTTTCGAATGCGCCTCCTGCAAAAAGGAATTTAGCATCACCTCCGGAACGCTGTTCGCCAGCCATAAGCTGCCGCTACGCGGCTATCTCGCGGCCATTGCGATCTTCTGCAATGAAGTGAAGGGCAAGAGCGCGCTGGCCCTCTCTCGCGATCTGGGCGTCTCTTATAAGTCGGCATTCGTGCTCGCGCATAAGCTCCGCGAAGCAATGGCCGAAGAAATGAAAGGTCGCGTGATCGGTGGCGAGGGCAAAGAGGCCGAAGTGGATGGCGGCTATTTCGGGGGTTATCGCAAGCCGGCTAATTTGGCCGAGAACCGCGTCGATCGCCGGCTTGGTCGCAATCAAACCGGCAAGCGCAAGGTCGTCGTCATCATCCGAGAGCGCAATGGCAACTCCCTACCGGCGGTGTTCCGCACGGAAGGCGCGGCGCTGAAATTCATCAAGGCGCGCGTCGCGAAAGGAACCGTCCTGAATGCGGATGAGGCCACTTCATGGAACGCGCTTCATGCCGATTTCGAAGTGAAGCGGATCAATCATCAGGAAGCATATTCACTTGATGGCGCTTGCACGAACATGGCCGAGGAATATTTCAGCCGCCTGCGTCGCGCGGAAGCTGGACATCATCACCACATCGCGGGCGTTTATTTGCTTCGCTATGCGCAAGAGGCGAGCTGGCGGGAAGATCATCGCCGCATGGCGAATGGGGAGCAGATGTTTCGCGTTGCCGCCCTAGCCCTGCACAAGAAAACGTCGCCGGATTTCGTCGGATACTGGCAGCGTCACGAGGAACGGGCCTAGTGAACCTTTTCGTCCGTTTCTCGAATAAACTGTTCGATCTTTTCGGGCGCCATTCCGGCAGACCTGAGCAGGCATTTAGCGTAGTCAACGTCAAGCATACTGCGCTTGCTCAACTGAACGCGGAGCGTGGTCCCATTTTGCTTGTACATTTCCACGCGGTCAGTTTGACGCTTGAAACTAAATTTCAACGTCCTAAGCGCATTAACAACTTTTTCCCTGGGAATCACTCGCACCCCCAGCCACTATGAGTTCCCAAGGAACATCAAATTCTAGGTCACTCTCAGGCTGGGCTGGAAGGTTGACTGCACGCCAACCACGTTCTTTCAAGAACGGCACAAGCTCATTATCCGAAAGCAAGTCAAAGAATAGCAAATGCATGCTTTCGTGAATCAAACCGTGCAATTCGTCAAGCGAACTTGCTTCCAAGCACAGGTTCATAGGCTCGCAAAAACCAATCCAATGATTTGACGTAGTGCTACGCCGCGTCAGCCATTGAAGCCTAGCGTTGCCTTTGCTCTCAATATTGACCGTGCGTGGGGCCACGTGTTTCTCCCGGAGGTGCTTCGCACCAGTTCGCGATGAGCTAAGATATTGTAATAGTATACTTTTTTCTTATGCTCCTCAGTGTACAATATAATCCCTTGCCGGGCTCTTGACAAGAATCATTAAGAGAGTCTTTGCGCACGACTCACCGGCTAAAAGCCGCACGGCTTTCCCGGCACCTATCTCTCTGAAAATATGATGGTTGCGAAATGGCAACCGGGTCTAGGCGTCTCGCCAGAGCCGCTTAAACCAATTTCCATTCCTTCAAATTGCTGACGCCGGCAATTTCCAGATGCAGAATCCATGACGCTTGCGGACCATTTTCAGGTTCCCGCGCCTTGATTGCTGCCGCAGGCAATGGATGAGCTGCAAAGTAATGGCGTTGTGCAGAATGGCGTCATTCACGTCGAAGCCCTTAGCCTTCACGACATAGGCGCCCAGCTCTTTCGTCGATAGCTCTTTGCCGCCGGCCAAGGCTTCCTTACAGAGCTGCCATTTCTCGGCCCGCTTAAACAGCCGGTGCATGTCGATATATTTTGGCATGTCTTTGGGATCGCCGGTCGCCTCGAATACGCGGATCACGGCGGTAATGTGTGCCAGGTCCGAGCGGGCTTGTTCCAGCTGGCGTTCGTAAAGACGAATTGAAGCGACGATTTCACCTCGCTTTGAGCGGAGCGTCGTGACAGTGCGAATCTCTGGCATCCGCGAAATTTAAGGGCTGCCAGCGTGTTTTTCTTCCGGGCTTTGCGCCATAATACCGGGATAAGAGATTTGTTCCAGCGCCGCGACAAGTTGAGGCACGACACGCGCCTCGCGGTAGAGCGCAACCACGATGGAATAAAGCGGCAGCTGATCGTCGGAGAGCCTGCGTCCGACCAAGGGCCTCGCTTCAATCGCCGCGGCACAGACGAGAATGCGCAAGAAAACGATGGCGAGAAAGGCAAAGCCAACGAGGGCCGCCAAGAATGAACCGGGGCCGACCAGGGTCAGCGCCGTGCAAAGTGCCAGCAGCGTCCCAGCGGCGAAGCCCAGCGGAAAGAGCCTCTGCACCCGGCCCCGCGCGGAAAGCGCAGGATCGAGGCTGAGAAGGGCAAAGCTCGCATCATGGAGAATGCGCTTGCGGAAATGAGTCCGCAGCAGGCTCGAAAGATGCGTCGGCGTCGTAATCGCGAGCCGGTCCCTGAGTTCGCCATAGGGCACTGACTTGATAAGCGTGGCGATCGATGCGCCGCGCGGTGCAACGAGGAAGGCGGAATGATCGGGATGGTCGAGCGGCGCGACTCCGGCGTGGATCGCCTGCGGATATTGGGCAAGCGGCGCGATCGCCACATTCCCCTCGATGAAATGCACGCCCAGATGACGCGCCAGCGCGCGATAATAGCGCGCCTCTGATATGAGCCCGGTGGCGAGAAGGGCCGCTTCGGCGCTCACGCCTTGTGTCTTGGCGATGCCCGCGACGGCAGTGAGGAATTCGGGCGCCAGACCTTCCTGCGCAAGGAAGGCGATTTGGACAGGCCAGTTCTGGGAAGGGCGGGTCTGTGCTGAGGGATGGGAGGCGGCGGAAGCCGATGTTCGCCCGGCTTGCGCTTCGGGCGGGCTGCGAGCAAAGGTCCTGTTCGGCGGCGGAGCGTATCGGGCTAAGGGTGCAGCCCTGGCACGCGCTCCTTTCGGATGACCTGGGTCGTACATGGGATATGGACGCAACGAAACGCGATCAGCGCGACGGCTGGCAAGACAGAAGCTTAGGCGATAGTCTTGAGCGCGACAATGCGGGAAATGGCCGAATGCGGCTTTTGAAATATGCGCTTGTGATTCTCGTTCTGGTTGCGCTGCCGGCGTGGGCCGAGCAGCACGGCGGCGTTTTCATTCCGAATTTCATCGATCCGCATCACCAGCCCGAAAAACCCGACATGACAGGGCTGAACAGCATCCGCTTCGTGACCGAAGACGATTACCCGCCCTTCCATTTCGCTTTGGCCGACGGCGCGCTCGCCGGCTTCGATATCGATCTTGCAAGAGCGATTTGCGAAACGCTGAAAGTCGCCTGTACCATTCAAGTGCGCCGGTTCGATCTGCTTGCGCGCGCCCTGGACTCGAATGACGCCGACGCTTTGCTCGCCTCCTTGCGGATCGATGCTGAGAGCCGCAAAAAATTCGATTTCACCGCGCCTTATTATGCAACGCCCGCGCGTTTCGTGACCCGTAAGGATAGCAAGGTCATGGCGACGCCAGAAGGCCTTGACCGCAAGCGCGTCGGCGTCATCGCCAAGACGGCGCACGAAGCCTATCTCGCCGCCTTCTTTCCGAATGTGGAGCGCGAGACTTTCTCCGACCGCAAGACGATGCGCCAGGCGCTGCGCGACAACACGATCAACGCCTTTTTCGACGATGCGATCAGTTCGAGTTTTTGGCTCGCGGGCACGGATTCGAACGGCTGTTGCGCCTTTCGAGGCGGCCCTTACACGGAAAGCCGCTTCTTCGGCGAAGGTGTCGGCATCGCGGTGAAGAAGGGCAATCTTCAATTGCGCCAAGCGCTCGATTATGCGCTCGCTACGCTCTCGCAAAACGGCATCTATGCCGATCTTTATCTCAAATATTTTCCGGTCGGCTTTTACTGAGCCGCTGAATTCCGCGCTTCAGAGATATTTCTCGAGTTCCGCGGCGGCGACCTTGGCGGGCCGGTCGAGATTGAAGGCCGAGACAAATTGGCCGTCCTTGTCCATCAAATAGATGATGGACGTGTGGTCCATCGAATAGTCGCCGCCTTGGGTGGGGACTTTATGCGCATAGACACGGTAAGCGTGTTCTACCGCGCCGATCTGCTCTTCCGTTCCGGTGAGGCCGACGATGTGCGGATCGAAGTTCGAAAGATAGTCCTTCAAATCCTTCGGCGTGTCGCGCGCCGGGTCGACGGTGATGAAAAGAACCTTCACCGAATTCGTCGGCCCCATTTCCTTCAGCACTTGCGAAAGCTCGAAGAGCGTCGTTGGGCAAACGTCGGGGCAGTGCGTATAGCCGAAGAAGACCAGAAACGGATGGCCTTTGAAATCGGCGTCGGTCACGACGCGGCCATCCGTATCCGTCAATTGAAACGGGCCGCCGACGAGCGAGGGCTGCTTTGTCTGCGTCGATTGTGAGCCGGGCAGCATGAAAATGGCCGTCGTCACGCCGAGGACGGCGAAGGCGAGCAGAATGAGAATAAGGGGAAGGCGAGGAAGGCGGCTCATCACGGGCCGCTTCATAGCCAAGAATCGTGGAGACAAAAAGTCTCGGAAGAAAGCCTCTTGCAGGGCAAAGAATGTAACATTATAACATGACATCTTCTCGCGGCCCTCTGAGCCGCCTCCTGCCCCCGAGGATGTCCGGCCATGTCGATGAACCGCCTTGTCCTGATGATTGTGCTGGCCTTTTTCACGATCGCGCCCACCCTCGCCCCGGCGCAGGCGCAATCCACACCGCCGATTGCCATTGTTGCCGCTGAAAACTTTTATGGCGATATCGCCCATCAAATCGGCGGCGTGCATGTGACCGTGACGAGCATTCTCGAAAATCCCGATGAGGACCCGCATCTGTTCGAAGCGAGCGCCTCGGTGGGGCGCGCGCTATCCACAGCCGAGATCGCCATCGAGAACGGCGTCGATTACGATCCCTGGATGGACAAACTGCTCGGCGCCGCAAAAAACCCACATCGCAAGACGATCGTCGTCGCCGACCTCCTCGGCAAGAAGGCGGGGGATAATCCCCATCTCTGGTATGATCTGCTGGCGATCGACGCTTTCGCGAACACGCTGACGGATGATTTGAGTACGCTCGATCCGACACATAAGGCCGAGTATCAGTCGAAGCTTGCGGTGTTCCGCCAATCGCTCGCACCGCTTAAGGACACGATCAAAACGACGCGAGCGCGCTATGCCGGCGCGCCCGTCACCGCGACCGAACCGGTTTTTGGCTATATGTTCGATGCCTTGGGCCTCGTCAGCCGCAATCCGGGCTTTCAGCTCGCGGTGATGAACAATACAGAACCGAGCGCGTCGGATGTCGCGGGCTTCGAGAGCGATCTGCGCCAGCATCGCGTCCGGCTTCTTGCCTATAATCGCCAGGCGAGCGACCCAATCGCCGAGCGCATGCGTAAACTGGCAGACGAATCGCATATCCCCGTCGTGGGCGTGACTGAGACCGAGCCGCCGGGGCAAAATTATCAAGCCTGGATGACGAGCGAAGTCGATGCCGTCGCTCAAGCCTTTTCGAAATGATGCGCATGGCGCAGAGGACTATGGGATGAGTGATACGAACGCGGTCGCATTCGCCCATGTCTCTTTGCGGCTTGGCAGTCGGCTAGTCCTTTCTGACATCAGCCTCCACATTCCCTTCGGTCAGTTTATCGGCGTGTTGGGACCGAACGGCGCCGGCAAAACGACATTGATGCGCGCCATTCTCGGCCTCGTGCCGCCCTTTGCCGGCACGATCAACGTGCTCGGCGAGCCGGCGCAACGCGGCAATCCCGTCATCGGCTATACGCCGCAGCTCCATGGGCCGACGCCCGGCCTGCGGCTCAGCGGCTGGGACTTCGTCGCGAGCGGCGCCAGCGGCCATCGTCTGGGTCTTCCCGTTGTCGGGCGGGTAGAACGCGCGGACATCGATCGCGCCTTGGGACTTGTCGATGCGCAGGGCCTCGCGCGCCGCCCGATCCGCGAACTTTCGGGCGGCGAACGCCAGCGCCTGCTGCTTGCGCAAGCGCTCATCGGCAGCCCGAAACTCCTGTTGCTCGACGAACCGTTGATCAGCCTCGATCCGCATCACCAGCAGGAAGTGGTCGGCCTTGTCAAAGCGTTGCAAGGCGAACTCGGCATCACGGTTCTCTTCAGCGCGCATGAGCTGAACCCGCTGCTCGGCGCCATCGACCAGGTGCTCTATCTTGGGCGGGGACAGGCGGCGCTCGGCACGGTCGATCAGGTGATCACGGGACCCATTCTCTCGCGCCTTTACGGGACGGAGATCGAAGTCGTGCGGATCAAGGGACGCATTTTCGTGATGGCCGGCAGCCATGATGTGGAGCGCGACGCGCACCAGCACGATCATGGCTCGGGTCACGGCCATTCTCACGACCACGCAGATCTGACGCATGCTGACCATCTTTGACTATGATTTCATGCGCAACGCCTTCGCGGCGGCGACGATCGTTGCCGTGCTGGCCGGCATCGTCGGCTATTTTCTCGTGCTGCGCAGCCAGACTTTCGCCGGCCATGCGTTGGCCCATGTCGGCTTTACCGGCGCGACGGGCGCGGTCCTCGTCGGCCTCTCACCGCTTTGGGGTCTTGTTCTGATGACGGTCGGCGCCGGCGTCGGCATGGGCTTCATGGGTGAGAAACTGGCGGAGCGCGACGTCGCCATCGGTCTCGTGCTTGCCTTTGCGCTCGCCCTCGGCCTGTTGTTTCTGCACTTCTTCACGTCTTATGCGACTCAGGCGACGACGCTTCTCTTCGGCAATGTCTTTTCCGTCGATACGAGCACGATCTGGACTCTGCTCGCGCTTGCGACTCCCACATTGGCGCTGCTTGCCGTCATTTCGCGGCCTCTGCTCTTTGCGAGCTTGCAGCCGGAACTGGCCGAAGCCAAGGGCGTCCCGGTTCGCCTTTACGGCATTCTCTTTCTCACCGTCGTTGCGCTCACGACGGCCGAATGCGCGCAGATCGTTGGCGTCTTGCTGGTCTTCGCGCTGATGGTCGGGCCCGCGGCGACGGCGCAACAGCTGACCACGAGCGTCACCATGGGCATTCTCGTCGCCGCCGTTCTGGCGCTGCTCGAGGCCTGGTTCGGCATCGCTTTGGCCTTTTATACGGATTGGCCGGCGAGTTTCTGGATCACGGCGCTGAGCGTCGGGGCCTATCTCTTGAGCGTGATCGGCCGAAGGCTCCGCCCGGCTGCGGCGTAATGGGATTTGCGTCAGACGCCCCGGCGCACGATATAACGTCCAGCCCTTTCCGCCCGGCCGAAGTCCCCCGGGCGCCCCTTTCGGAGACCGCGATGTCGGACAAAATTCCCGTGACCGTGCTCACCGGTTATCTCGGCGCCGGCAAGACGACGCTGTTGAATCGCATCCTCAGCGAGCCGCACGGCAAGAAATTCGCCGTCATCGTCAATGAGTTCGGTGAGATCGGGATCGACAATGATCTCGTCGTCGGCGCCGACGAAGAAATCTTCGAGATGAACAATGGCTGCATCTGCTGCACCGTGCGCGGCGATCTCATCCGCATCGTGGAAGGGCTGATGAAGCGCAAGGGCAAGTTCGATGCGATCATCGTTGAGACGACAGGTCTCGCCGATCCCGCGCCCGTGGCGCAGACCTTCTTCGTCGATGCCGACGTTCAGGCGGCGGCGCGGCTGGACGCTGTCGTGACGGTCGCCGATGCGAAATGGCTATCGGAGCGGCTGAAGGATGCGCCCGAAGCCAAAAATCAAGTCGCCTTCGCCGATGTGATCCTGCTCAACAAGACCGATCTCGTGAGCAAGGACGAACTTGACGAAGTCGAGGCCCGTATCCGCGCCATCAACCCCTATGCGAAACTCCATCGCACGCAAAATTGTGCCGTCGCGCTCGATGCCGTGCTCGGCCGCAACGCCTTCGATCTCGATCGCATTCTGGATATCGAGCCCGACTTCCTGATCGTCGACGAGGAGCATGATCACGACCACGATCATCATCATCACGGTCATGACCATCATCATCATGACGATCATCATCATGGGCACGACCATGACCATCATGGACATGGGCACGACGACCATCATCACGAGCATTCGGGCCGCGGGCTGAAACATTATCATGACGAGGACATGCAGTCGGTCGCGATCGCCATCGACGGCGATGTCGATCCGGCGAAATTCCTGCCCTGGCTCAACGATTATGTGCAGAAGGAAGGCCCCTCCATCCTTCGCTCGAAGGGCATTCTTTCTTTCAAGGGCGAGCCGAAGCGATTCGTCTTCCAGGGCGTTCACATGATCCTCGACGGCGATCTGCAGCGCGATTGGAAGCTAGGCGAAAAGCGTCAAAGCCGCATTGTCTTCATCGGCAGGCATTTGAAGGAAGACGAAATCCGGCAGGGATTCCTCGCTTGCGCGGCTTGAGGCGATCCGGTCAGCGCTATTTGGTCCTAGCGATCAGCAAAATTCGCCTTGTCGCCTCCTTGTCACATACCGGAAATATCCGGCATGTTGAAAGGTGATGTCGGCGGCGGCTGACGTTCGGCCGTGTCAGGGCGGAACGATTTGCCAGACTGAGGACGCTCATGGTCGAAACCGTCAGCTCTCTTGCGGACAATGTCCGACCGATCGAAGCAAGCGCGCATGTTACCGCGGCCGTCTTTTTAGGCGCAACGCCGGTGCTTGCGCTCGGAGACGGCTCTGCCCTCATCGTCGGGCCGGAAGACGAGCGGCGCGTCAACGTACATGACG
>Ga0181536_10000098_pt1 | contig 93459 bp, 98 predicted proteins | sample PEATcosm2014_Bin_41_FD_121105 | JGI IMG/M metagenome (GOLD analysis project Ga0181536, IMG submission 121105) | Peatland microbial communities from MTU Mesocosm Facility, Houghton, MI, USA - PEATcosm2014_Bin17_60_metaG | ecosystem: Environmental > Terrestrial > Soil > Wetlands > Peat | place... | reverse complement strand
GCTCCGGCTCCACGACGACGCCCGCCCGCCACATCAGGCAACATCAACCAACACAAACACCGACGCGAGGTGGGGCCACTTCAAGCGTCCACGGTGGGGCCACTGCAAGTGTCCACGCCGACTCGCCCAACAGACGAACAGCGACACGAACGCACAAGATTCTCGAGGCCCCCAGTGTTTGTCCGACAGCCTCGCCCAGCCGCAGGCACGCCGGGATGCCTGTCCCCGGCGCGAAAGGGTGCACTCACCGGTGCCCTGCTGCCAGCTCGTCGCGTCCGAGCACGATGTCGATCCCGGCGAGCACGAGTTGCAGGTCGGCGGCCTTGAGTTGGCCTACGCGATCGCCGAGAATCCCGCGGTCGATGCTAACTGTCTGCGACACGTTGGCAACGGAGTCCTTCGGCAGCCCGGTCCGGTTAGCTGGTAGCAGGACATTTCCCGGGGCTGCGACGAGGCGCAGATTGCTTGTGAGCGGCACGACGACGGTCGTCGCGATACGGCTCGCATTGAACGCGTCGCCTTGCACAATCGCCACAGGGCGACGGAACCCGGGACTGGAGCCGACCGGATCAGCGAGCGATGCCCAGCGGACATCGCCCTGACTGATCACCACTCGCTGTCCTCGAGGGTACGGCGAGCTACCTCGCTGACAAACCCGTGATGGTCGAGCGCAAGATCATCAGCGAGCTCGTCGAGCGCGCGGGTGACGGACGCGGGGTCGCGTGCAGCGAGGTAGTCGCTGAGCGCGTCGCGGTATATCTGACTGCGGCTCTTGCCAGCGCGGGTCGCGAACTCGTCGGCACGACGGAACAGGTCGTCCGGAATAGAAACGGCAGTCTTCATACCGATAGTATAACCCGGTTGCCCAACACCTCAACTCGCACGCGCGCGACTGGGCGAGGGCGGTTGCGGCGCTTGCGCTACGGCGACTGACGCGGCTTCGCGGCGCGCGCTGCTGCCGAGCGGCACAGCAGCGCTCCCACCGTGAACAGCACCAGCGCCACCAGGAGCCAGGGGATCGGCGTCGACTCCTGGACGCACGACTCGCCGCCATGGATCGAGTAGTGGCAGATGTTGCCCGGACCGGAGCGGTTGAGGTAGGCGACATAGAGCGGCAACACCCCGACGCCGGAGGTGATGCCGTGAATCGCGCCGGGAGGGTTGCCTCGGCGCAGGACGGCGCGAGCGGCGAGGGCGGCAAGCAGCCACAGGACCAGGAGCAGCAGGAGATCGTAGGACAGCAGCCCGCAGACGACCGCTGCCCCGATCAGGAACCAGACCGCGAACCAGCCCCAGGGTGGGCGTGGCTCAGTCGCGGTGTCCTCCCTACGAGGCCCCGTTGCCGGAGAACACCGGTGAAACAGTGATCTGACCGCATTGGAGATGCTTGATGTCCGAGCCGCCGTAGGGCTGGATCTTCCACGCGACGGTGATCGAGGTGTAGTCGTTCGGCGGCGTGACCTCGACCTCGGACGAGGCCGGGCAGGTGGCGTTGCCAAATCCCGTGGAGTTGGCGTAGCCGAGGTCGAACGAGGCCTCGCCGCCCGGCGCCAGCGTGACGACGTGCTCCGGCTCGGCAGGCACGGTGTAGGCGATGCCGCGGAGCACGTCGGTCGGGATCGGGCTGCCGGAGGCGTCGAGCATCTGCAGGCCCGGATAGCCGTACAGCGTGCAGGCGGTCGTCGAGGTGTTCTTGAAGGAGACGGTCTGCCCGATGTGGCCGAGCGCGCCCTGCTGGAAGCCGAGCACGACGGCCAGCTGCGTGGACACGCAGCCGGACAGCGTCGCGGTCGTGCCGCTCGGACCCGTCGGGATGGTCGACGTGCTGGTGGAGCTCGCCAGAGGGAGCGACGTGCCGGAATTCCCCGTCGCCACGACCGGCGGGTAGCTCCTCGTGACGGTCCTCGTCACGGTCACGGTTGTGGTCCTGGTGACCGTCTTCGTCCTCAGGTTGGCGATCACCGCGATGCCGCCGCCGACCACCAGCGCCAGCACGGCGATCGCGACAGTCACCAGTCCGCGTCTCATCTCGGCCTGATCGTAGCTCGCCGCCGACGGCCAATGTCAGAAGACATCGAACTCGGTCTTCAGCGTGTTACTGGGAACACCGTCGAGCGTCGCGAGGATGCGCACCTGGTAGAGCCCGCCGGCGAGCGCGTGACCGGCGAGGACGCCGCTGAAATGGACCTTGTTGGCGCCGGCGAGGTCGGCGTGGGTGAACGACCCGATCGCGACATGGAGCGTGCACCGCGCGCCGGTCGCGCCCAACTTCGCGGCGACGCAGGTGCCGCTCCGCTTGACGCCGCCCTGCACGCTGAACAGCTCGATCGTGGCCGTCACGCCGATGCTGTCGCTGTAGCTGATCGTCGTGCCGGAGCCGGCACCAGGCGATGTCGGGCCGCCACCTGTCGCGGCGAAGAACGAGATCGCGGAAAGCCTGAGCTTGCTGAGCTTGGGCGGGCCGTCGGCGCTGCACGGCGAATACTCGTCAGCCCCGATGTCGACGCTGCCCGCGACCTGCGGGCAGGCACCGCTCGCGCCCGACAGCTCGCGCGGCGCGCCGTAGAAGTCGCTCGTCAGCCCGACCGGGACGAGCGCGTTCGAGCCGGCGTCGATCGTCGGGCTCGTGGCCGTCTCGTGGAAGTTGATCGATGCTGGCGCGCCGTCGTCGGAGAGCTTGGGGTCGGCGCAGATGTTGCCCTGCCCGGCGAACGGCGCGGTGCCCGAGCAGACGTCGGAGTAGCTCGCCGCCACATTCGTGCCGGCGAGCTCGCCGCCGCCCTGATCGCCGTAGAGGATCGAGTTGTCGATGGCGATCGCTCCCGGGCCGGCAGCGTCGATCCCGGCGAGCCCACCGGCCGCGGCCGGCGTGACGCTGTTCTCGCTGATCGTCGAGTCGACGATCGAGGTGTCGGCTGGACCGCAGGGGCCTGCGTAGAGCGCCGCGCCCTGCGCGTCAGCCGGCGCTCCCGCATCGTCGATCGCGTTGCCGGCCAGCACGTCGTCGGCCAGCGTGCTCTGCGTCGCCGCCGCAGCGCAGCCGCTGCCGAGGAGCGCGAGGCCGGCGCCCGCTGCGGTGCCCGTGGCGCCGGCCGTCCCGGTCAGCGTGTTGGCGGTGTAGCGCTCGCGCGTGCTCTCCAGGCTCGCACCCACCACAGCCTCGCCGCCGCCGCCGTAGGCGCCACTGGGCGCACCGCTGTCGCTGACCGTGTTGCCGGCAAAGCTGTTGGCGGTCTGGGTCACGGTCGCGACCGTCGAGTCGGCGTCCACGACCAGTAGCCCGCCGCCCTCCCCCGCTCCGTTGACGGTGTCGGCGGTGAACTCGTCCTCGCTCAGGCTGACCGGATCATGGCCACACTCGATCAGGATCTCCAGGCCACCCCCGCCGCGCTCGCCGGTCGAGCTCGCGACGGGTGGGTTCTGCGTGTCATTGGCGAACGACGATCCCTCGACGGTCAGCGACCGTCCGTCGGCGGCGGCGCAGCCGGCGCTGCCTTCTTCGATCGCCACCGGGGCCGCGGCGGTCGTGCTGTCGTGCGTGAAGCTGTCGTCGGTGAGCGTCAGCGCGCCGGCGGCGTGCTGCAGGTAGACCGCGCTGCCGGTCACGTCGGCGTTCGCGAAGCTCAGGTGCGAAAGGGTCATCGCGCCGACGCCCGAGCCGGCAGCGCTCGTCAGCTCGGGGGTGTCGGTGAGACCGGTGCCGTCGAACCCGGACGGCGTGCCGGTCGCGCCCTCGAGCGTGAAGGCGGCGCCACTCGGCAGCGTGTACGAGCCGGAGCAGCTGCCGCGAAGAATGAGCGTCTCCCCCGCACTCGCTGCGTTCAGTCGCGCCTGCAGGTTCGCGCAGGTCGCCGTGTGCGTCGCGGCGCCGGCCGGAGCCGCGAGCGCGGCGGCGGCGATGAGCGCCGGGGCGAGCGGAATCAGCAGGAGCTGCGAGCGGGACGGCATCGATGCGAAAGCCTAGGGGTCGCTCCGGTCTTAATCCGCGCCCCACTCTAAGATCGCGTCATGCCCCCGGCGGACCCATTGGCGAGGCTGCGCCAGATCGCGCTCGACATCGGGCGACTGGCGGACGAGCTCGACGCCCGTACAGCGTTCGACCCGACAGTCTTCCGCTACCTGCACGACCAGCTGCTCGACATCGCCGCCGAGATCGAAGGCGCACGCGCGCCTGACGCTTAGCCACGCTGCGGCTGGCCGTCACAGAATCCCGTGAGCCGGGTTTAATCGTGTATGGACGGTCACGAGCTCAACGACGGCGAGCTGCTTGCGGCGACACGTCTGCAGCCCGAGGCCTTCGCGACGTTCTACGACCGCTACGAGACGGCGCTGGTCGGCTACTTCACACGCCGCACCGGCAATCCCGAGGTTGCGGCTGACCTGACCGCGGAGGTGTTCGCCGCCGCGCTCCGCGCCGCGCATCGCTACCGGCCCGTGGCTCCAACCGCCGCGGGCTGGCTGTTCACGATCGCGCACAACACGCTGGCGACGAGCCTACGACAAGGTCGTGTCGAGGCTCGCGCCCGAGCGCGCGTCGGCATCCGTGACGCCGTCACCTTCACCGACGATGAGCTGGACCGGGTCGAAGCTGCAGCGAGCGCGACCGGCTGGGTGATCGAGCTGCTCGAGCGACTGCCGGCCCAGCAGCGCGAGGCGATCCGCGCCCGGATCCTCGACGAGCGCTCCTACCCGGACATCGCCGACGAGCTCGAGACATCCGAGCTGGTTGTCCGCCAGCGCGTCAGTCGCGGGCTGTCGAGCCTGCGGGCGGAAATGGGGAAGTCATGACACTGCTGATCGAAGTCCGCAGCCAGCTCTGCGTTGCCGCCGAGCGTCGAGCACGCAGCCGGAGGGTCCGCCTGCTGACGGCGCTGCGCCGGCCGGCCTGGCCTGCCCGTTGGCGGGGCACGCCGCTGATCGCCGTGGCCGTCGCGCTCGTGTCCACTGGCGGCGCCCTCGCGGCGACCGGCGTGTTCCACATCCCGGCCCCGTGGGCTTCGACCTCCGCGCTGTCGACGCCGCATCGCGACCTCGGGGTGCTGATCCCAGGCACAGTGCGGCTGCTGCCACTCAGGGCCGCCGATCCGGCGGGTGGTCCAGCCTGGGGCATACGCGTGCTGAGCACGCGCCGGGGCTTCGGCTGCATACAGGTCGGCCGTATCGAGAACGGCAGGTTCGGCGGCCTGTTCGCCAACGGGCCTGGAGATGCAATCCGCTTCCACGCGCTGCCAATCAGCGCCTTCGCCGCGACCATCGGGCAGCAGTGCGCGGCGCTCGACAGTCGCGGACGACTGTTTCTGAACGTGGAAACGGGGTTCACCCCGGACGAGAGCGACTGTGCCTTCAGGAAATGTGCGATTGGCGATCTCCCTGTGCTGTGGTACGGCCTGCTCGGTCCGAACGCGAAGAGCATCACCTACACATTCGACGGACGTCCTCACACACAGGCGACGTTCGGTCCTGAAGGCGCGTATCTCATGGTCGACGGCCTGGCCTCTGTGCCCGAAGCTGCGGGGCCGCCCGGCACCGGGCCGCTGCTCAACTTCAGCGCCCTCCCAGCCCACACGCCGATAACGACGATCACGTACCGCGACGGGCGCGTCTGTCACCTGTTCGGCCCGGACCATGGGCGCTACTCGCCGTCGTGCTTCACGGACGGGCATCCCGACGGCTATGTTCCGGTCGCGGCGCCCGCGCTCACAGACGCGCAGGTCGCGTCCACGTTGCACGGCCGCGAGCTGCTCCTCGCTGAAGGCGGGCGGGAGATCATCGTCAGCTTCACATCGCGGATTGCCGTAGTGGGGGCCCGCAGCGATTACCTCGTCAAGTTCCACGTCCCCGGGATGCCGGCCCGCGATATCGGATACGGAGGGGGCGTCAGCCAATTCCAGAGCGACATCGCCGCAGGTCAGACGGTCACCATGCGGTTCCTCCCCTTCCCGTGGGTACCACAGGCCGCCGGCGTCTTTCGAGTGTGGGTCATCTACCAGCGGAAAGCTGGGCTCACTCCCGTCAGCCTGCCGGTCGGCAGCTTCACGATTGCGATTCCGCACGCCTCGGAGAGTCACGCCGGACCGCGGACGTCCTACGGTCCCCAAGCAGCAAGAGCTCCAATGCTGTTCGTGATGGGGACGCCCCCGCGCGGCCTGCTGCGCCAGTTCGGCGCCCGCTGAGTCGCGTCGAGCGGGACAACGGCGCCGGTGCCGATCCCGCGCGACGGTGGTAGCTTGCCGGGCATGATCATCTCGACGATGAACGACCTTCCCGGGTATCAGATCGAGGAGGTCTACGGTGAGGTGTTCGGGCTGACCGTCCGCTCGCGCAACATCGGCTCGCAGTTCGGCGCCGGCCTCAAGTCGCTGCTCGGCGGCGAGCTGAAGGGGATGACGAAGATGCTCGCCTCGGGCCGCCAGGACGCCACCACGCGCCTGGCCGAAGAGGCCGAGGCGAAGGGCGCGAACGCGATCATCGCGTTCCGCTTCGACACCTCGGAGCTCGGCTCGACCTGGACCGAGATCTGCGCCTACGGCACGGCTGTCAGGGCACGCAAGCTCTGAGCGCAGGCCGCTGCGCTCAGCAGCCGACCGACGCCATCGCGTGTGACTCGAACGCCGCGAGCGTGCTTGTCACATCGGTGACCTGCGCCGCTGGCGGGGGCTCCACGACCGGCTGGGGACCGAAGTCGCTCCAGTCCAGTGTCATCTGCTCGTTGATCGTCCCGTAGCTCTTGGTGCAGACGCCGAATGACATGGTCATGCGCCGCACGCGGTGCTGGCTGTCCACCCAGACCTGGACCGGTAGCGTGCTCTGCCCGGTATACCGCTCCACAAAGGCGGCGTACTTGGCGGGCGCGCGGCTCGCATCGAGCACGGCGTAGTAGTGCGTGGTCGAAACGCCGTCGACTTGTGCGCTCCCGGCGTCCGTCACCGACCCGACCGACTGCAGATACTGGAGCTCGGACGCCGGATCGGAGCTGGAGCTGAGCGACATCGAACCGATGCCAATCGCCTGCGTGAACCCGTTGAGGTTGAACTTGGTCCACGGCGTCGGCGCGTCGTAGAGGTGTGTGCCCGCCGGCGAGCGCATGTAGACGTAGGGGTAGGCGAAGACCTCGCTCACGTGCTTGCCGTCCATCACAACCTCCCCCGCGCCACGCATCGCCGTCCCGACGCCGCTCCAGGAGCCATCCTCGCTGAGCTCGATGGTCTGATTTCCGATCACCATGCTCATGGTCATCGACAGCCTGTAGCCCGGCTCGTTGGCCGTGACATCGGCCGCTTCGCGCAGTGCTTTCGCTGACAGCGAAGTCGCAGCCGTGCCTGGGCCGCCGCTGGACATTGTGAGCAAAAGAGCGACCGCGATCGCCAGGCCGGCGACAGCCGCGAGCATGACGGTGAACCAGCGAGTCACTCCAGCGACCGTACAGCGGAGCGCTGCGCAATGCAAGCCAGGTTCGCACGCGCCGAGCCCCGATGAGGGCTTCGCCGACGACCTGCGGCGCATCCGCGAGAGCGCCGGTCCACCAGGCGAGCCGTGGCCGTCCTGATCGATACCCCCGCGTGCCAGGGCTACGAGTCGTGGCGGTGGCGCCCTCGTCGTGAAGCGTCCGCCGGCGCGGACCGACCACACCCCAAGACACCGGTAAGGTGCAGCAGATGGACGAAGGATTCCCAATCGCCTATCAGGTGCTCGAGAAGGACGTGCCGGTGTACGCGTCGGGTGGCGAGCAGGTCGGGACGGTCGATCATGTCGTTGCCGCGCCCGACCAGGACATCTTCCACGGCATCGTGATGCGGATCGACAAGAGCCAGCATTTCGTCGAGGCCGAGCAGATCGCCTCGCTGCACGAGCTTGGCGTCGACCTGGTCGTCGACGCGGCGACGGCGCGAGCGCTGCCCCAGCCGCACGGGGCGGCGCCGATGTACCGCGACCACGAGCCCGGGATGAAGCCGAGCAAGTGGGGGCACTTCGTCAAGAAGATGGAAGGGCGCGGCCGGCTCGACGACTGGACCAAGGACAAGTAGCGACCGGACCGTCGCTCAGGCTGAGCGATAGGTCGCGGCGTAGGCCGCCGGAGGGCCCTTGCCGAACGGCGATGAAGTGCCGGCCGCGGCGCAGAACTGCGCGGTCGGGCAGGACACCGACGTGAACTGGATCTGGTTGGAGATCGTGTGCGGCGAGGACCAGTGGCCCGCGTCGTCGGCGAGCGCGGCGCCGCCGCTGTCAACCGCCATGCAGAACCGCGACGTCGCGCACGACACGGCGCTCAACCCGGCCGAATGGTCGACGATCGCGGGCTTGGACCAGGTTCCGTTCGTGTCGGTGAGCGCGTTGCCGTTCGAGTCAACCGCGACGCAGAAGCTCGCGCTCGCGCACGAAACCGACGTGAGGTTCGCTGACGGCGCGTCGATCGACGCCGGCTTCGACCAGGACCCGTGCTTGTAGTAGACGACGCTGCCGGCCTGCGACACGGCGGCGCAGAAGGTCGTCGTCGGGCACGAGATCGAGTCGGACGAGACGCCGATCGGCTGCAGAGAGTGTGGCACGCGCCGGCGGCGAGGGCATCGCGAACGACGGTCGGGGGCTAACCCCCGGCGCGATTGGGGGGCGAGTCGGCTGGATAGGACCGCCGCCCGCGCGTACAGTCAGCTTCGTGAGCATCTCCGTGGCGCCCAGTGACGGGTTCGGCCCGGTAGCGGCCGGGCCGCTACCGCAACCAAGCGTGTTTGGGCGCGGCGGCCTGGCCGGCCACGTCCTGCGGCCGCTCGTGTCAGCCCAGACCTGGCTCACGCTCATCTACCTCGTCAGCGGGCTCCCGCTCGCGTTCGGGGCCTTCATGGCGACCGTGGTCGGGATCCCGCTCGGATTGGGCCTGTTGCCGCTGGCGCTCGTCGGCGTGCCGATCATCGCCATCACGCTGATCGTCTGCCTGTGCTTTGGCGCCATCGAGCGGTGGCGGGCGGCGCTGATGCTCGGCCAGGTAATCGCGCCACCGCGATCTGTCCGCCGGCCCGACGCGGGGTTGTGGGCGCAGACGCGGTCGCTGCTGTTCGGCGCGACGAGCTGGCGTGCAGCGGCGGCAGCGTTCCTGGCCCTGCCGATGGCGGTCGTCGGCTTCACGGTGGCCATCTCGGCGTGGGCGGTGGCGCTCGCCCTGATCACCCTGCCGACCTACAACGCGGCGCTGCCGAAGGGTGGCGCCGACCTGTTCGGCACGGTGCTCCACGGCGCGCCGGCGATGGTCGTCGCGACAGTCGTCGGCATCGGTCTCGGGCTGGCCGCGCCGCACATCAGCCGGGGCCTGGCGGAAGCGCAGGTCTGGGTGAACCGGCAGCTGCTCGGGCCGACGCGGCGGAGCCTCACCGCGCGCGTCGGCGCCCTCGAGCGAAGCCGCTCGCGGATGGTGGACGCGGCCGATAGCGAGCGGCGCCGCATCGAACGGGACCTGCACGACGGCGCGCAGGCGCGACTGGTGTCGCTGGCGATGGAGCTCGGACGGGCCAAGGCACGATTCGCCGACGACCCCGCAGCCGCGAAAGCGCTCGTCGATCAAGCCCACGAGGAGGCCAAGACGGCGCTGGTCGAGCTGCGCAGCCTGGTCCGCGGCGTCCACCCACCGGTACTGTCGGACCGCGGGCTCGACGCCGCCCTGTCCGGCCTCGCCGCCCTCTGCTCGGTGCCGGTCAGCGTCGAGGTCGCGATGACCGAGCGGCCTTCGGCGAGCGTGGAGGCGGTCGCCTATTTCATCGTCGCCGAGACGCTCACCAACGTTTCGAAGCACTCCGGGGCGCGCAGCGCCACCGTGAGCGTGCACTCCGATGGCGAGCTGCTGCACGTGGTGGTGCGCGACGACGGCCATGGCGGAGCGGTGGCGGACGGCCCCGGCCTCGCCGGCCTCGCCGACCGAGTCCATGCCGTGGATGGCCAGCTGACGGTCAGCAGCCCCGTGGGCGGCCCGACGGTGATCGAAGCGGAGCTGCCATGCGCGTCGTGATCGCCGAGGACTCCGTGCTGCTGCGCGAAGGGCTGACCCGCCTGCTGGCGGAGGCCGGCATCGACGTGGCGGCTGCCGTCGGAGAGGCCGAGGCGTTCCTGCGAGCCGTGGACGCGACGGTGCCCGACGCCGTCGTGGTGGACGTGCGGATGCCGCCGACGTTCAGCGATGAGGGGCTGCGCGCCGCGCTCGTGGTGCGCACGCGCTGGCCGGCGATCGGTGTGCTCGTGCTGTCGCAGTATGTGGAGGAGCGCTACGCCGGCGAGCTGCTCGCAGTGAAGAGCGACGGCGGCGTCGGCTACCTGCTGAAAGACCGGGTGGCGGACGTGGCCGAGTTCGTCGATGCACTGCGGCGCGTCGCGGCGGGCGGGAGCGCGATCGACCCCGAGGTCGTCGCCCAGCTGCTCACGCGGAAGGCCGACCCGCTGTCCGCGCTCACCGCCCGCGAGCGCGAGGTGCTCGCGCTGATCGCCGAGGGCCGGTCCAACGCCGCTATCGCCGCCGCGCTGGTCGTCGGGCTTGGCGCGGTGGAGAAGCACGTGCGCTCGATCTTCATGAAGCTCGACCTCGCTCCCGCCGACGCCGATCATCGGCGCGTGCTGGCCGTCCTCACCTACCTCGGACTGTGATGGAGAGAGCCTTGCCCAGCAACGTCACACTCACCGCCCCGCGCGCCTGGACCCTGGCCCTCGGGGTGCCCGTCGTCCTCGTCGTGATCGCCTACTGCGCGCTCAACTACGTGGCGCTCGTAGGCCGCGACAGCTTCCGCCTGCGTGAGACATCGGCGCTGGTCGGCTCGAAGATCAACGTGAGCGTCGGCTCCGGCGACATCACGGTGGCTCCAAGCGCCGACCGGCGGGCACACGTGAGCGGCATCGTCCGCTACAGCCTGATCCGCCCGAGCGTGACGTGGACGACCACCCCCGACGGAACGTCGCTGGCGAGCCACCGCTGCTGGTGGATCGACTGCGACGACGCCACGCTAACCGTGTCAGTCCCGGCCACCGAGTCGGTGACGGCCTCGACCAGCTCCGGCGACGTGCATGCGAGGGACGTGCATGGCGCTCTCACCCTGAGCGCCGCGTCCGGTGACCTCGACCTCGAGCGCGTGTCGGGGACGCTGGTCTTGAACGACGCTTCGGGCGACATCAACGGCACCGCGCTGGCGGCCGCGAACGTGAGTGGCGGCAACGCCTCCGGCGACATCGACCTCTCATTCACCAAGCCGCCAAGCTACGTGTCGATCAGCGACGTGTCGGGTGACATCACCGTGGCCGTGCCGGCGGGAGTCGCCTACCGGGTGACGGCGAGCACCATCTCGGGAAGCACGAACATCGCCGTGCGCACCAACCCCTCTGCTCGTCGCGTGATCGACCTGAACAACGTCTCCGGGGACATCACCGTCGTGCCGACGAGACGCTGAGGGCGTTCCCTGGCATTCGGGCCCGCGCGATGCAGCGCGTGCGATCATGCAGTGCGACCCGTGGGCACGGCACGCGCGCAGACCGCATGGCAGCGACTGGCTTTCGCCGCCGTCGGGCCGCTTGCCGTCGTGCTCGCGCTCACCTTCCTGCTGTGGGGCGCCACGGCGGGACCGATTCCGTCGAGGAGCCCGTTCGCCGGATACTCGTGGCAGGGCTCTGTGAGGTCGGTCCGAGGATCGTGGACGGTGCCGAGAATCATCGGCGGATCGGCGCCCGAGGTCGCGGCGACGTGGATCGGAGCGCAGGCGCCCGGCTCATCCGGGCCGTTCATCCAGATCGGCACGAACGAGCAGCGCGTCAACAGCTCGCTGCTGCCGTTCGCTTCGACGCCGAGCACCTACTACGCGTTCTGGAGCGACACCGCGCACGACTTTCGACCGGTGAACCTGTTTCCCGTCAACCCCGGCGACGATCTCGCCGCGAGCATGACACTGGGGCGCAAGGGATGGACTGTCGCGATCGCCGATCAGAGCACCGGCGAGAACGCGCGCGTCACGACGGCGCAGGAAGCCCACGGCTCGTTCAACCAGGCCGAGTGGACGCAGGAGGACGCCACGGATCGACTGACCGGCGAGCCCTTCCCCTACCCCCCGCTCTCGACTGTGTCGTTCAGCCGCCTGGCGGTCAACTCCACAACACCGGGCCTGGGCGACATGGCGTCAACCGCGATGTCCGAAAACGGCAACGAGTTGACGCCCGGCCCGCTCCACGACGACTCCTTCACACTGCACCAAGTGACGCTGAGGCTGGCAGGCAGGCATGGCCACGCTGCATAGAGAAGATAGGTTTCCCGTGATGGCAGCAGCAAGGCAACGGCCGCCGCGCAGGCGGCGGCGACAACTGTCAGTATCCGGGCGTGCTCCCCGAACCGCCGTCTAACCGGTCTGCGATTCGCCGGTCGCGCGCCTGGATCGTCGCGCTGACGGCCGGGCTGGCCGCGGCGGGCTGGGTCGGCGTTGCCGTCGCCTCGCCCACGACGATCACACGCAGCCAGGCGGCGGCCGTGGCGGCGGCAGTCAGCCTGCGCCACAGCGACCTGCCGGCGCTCAAGCAGGAGAGCAATCCGATCACGCCGCAGGACAAGCGCAACAGCGAGCAACTGAATGCCTGCCTCGGTGAGGTGCCCCTCAGCGAGGCGTTCGCCCTTGCCCAGTCACCACTGTTCGTCGGCGCAGGCACGACGTACGCACAGGTGAGCTCGAGCGTGTCGATCCTGCCGTCGGCCGCACTGGTGGCCAAGGACAGCAGGGCCGTCGCAGGCCCGCGGGCGCTGCCCTGCCTGCAGAGCTCCCTCACGAGCGCGCTGCGCCGTAGCCTTGGCAGCAGCGCAAGTGTGACCATCCATGGCGTTCGGATGTCTTGGACTGATCCCGGCGCCAACGTCGCCTTCGCGTTCCACTTCACGATCGCGGTGCGGGTCAAGCAGGGCACGGTCGAGGTCAGCGTCCCGATGACCCTGGATGACATCGGCTTCACGTACGGGCAGCTCGGGATCGACCTGTCCGACCTCGAGGTCCGTGGCACGCCGTCCAGCGCGCTCGAGCATCAGCTCGTAGGCGTGCTAGTCGCGCGGGCACAGGCCGCCGACCGTTAGCCCGCCAGCGCTCAGTTCGTGAAGAGCCGCGGGTGCGCGCCGCACAGACCGCACCGAAAAGACGACCGCGGAGCGCTAGCGGACGTCGAGTCGGCGGAACGCGAGGATCGCCGCGAGTCCCGCCAGGATCGCAACGGCGGTCAGCACCGCGAAGGCGGCGAGGCTCGCACCGTTGGCGATCTGGTTGTCGCCGACCGACCAGTAGAACAGCGAGGCGAAGCGCAGTGGCGCGATCGCGCTGACGACGCGGGCCAGCGAGCTGATCAGGTAGGAGACGCCGGCGAGCGCGCTGGCGACGGCGATCGCGGTGGTGCGGTTGGCGGTAGCGGCACCGACGGCCAGGGCAATCAGCCCGAAGTCGATGCCGAGCGCGAACACGGCGAGCGACGCGGTGGCGACGTTCGCGGCGTCGAGCGTCAGATCGAAACCGGCGCCGACGTACACGCAGGCGGCGACCGCGATCGTCACGACGAGCGCCTGCACCACCATCGCCACGATCTTCTGCGCGAGGATCCGGTCGCGCGCGAGCGGCAGGACGACGACCAGCCCGAGCGTGCCGTTCTCGTCCTGGCCGGCGATCGTCCCCGCCCCGTAGCCGATCGTCAGCGCGAGCATCGCCAGCGGCAGGAGGTTGGTGTAGGCGTTCGCGTTGACCCAGCCGGCCGGCGAGGTCAGCGAACCGATCACCCCGGCCAGCGCCCACAGCTTCCCCGAGACGAGGCTGTCGAGCCCGCTGGAGTGGCGGAACGTCGGATACAGCAGGACGATCGCGAGCATGTAGAGCGCCGCGTACACGACATAGATCGCCAGCAGCCTGCGCCGGTTGGCCAGCTCCAGTCGCGCGACTTCAGCTCGCATCGGCAGGGGTGTCGCGGTAGTAGGCCAGGAACAGCTCGTCGAGATCAGCGTGGCGGGTGACGAGGTCAAGCGGGTCGTGGTCGGCGATCACGCGCAGCAGCGGCGCCAGCTCGCCGGTCGCCTGCAGCGAGACCTTGTTGCCGTCGAGCGTCAGATGCGTCACGCCGTCGAGACCGTCGAACACGGCGGCGCCGACAGGCTGCTTGAAGGTCACCTCGAGCACCTGCGGCGCCTGGCGCCGGAGCGACGCCACCGAGTCGGTGACCACGAGCTGCCCTTCCTTGATGATCGCAACGCGATCGGCAATGCGCTGAATCTCGTCCAGCTCGTGAGACGACAGGAACACGGTGCGACCGTCGGCGGTCGTCTCGCGCAGCAGCCGGTGGAACTCGTCCTGCATCAGCGGGTCCAGCCCGGAGCTCGGTTCGTCGAGGATCAGCAGCGCCGGCCGGTGCATGAACGCGAGCACGAGGCCGATCTTCTGACGGTTGCCCTTCGACAGCTCGTGGATGCGCCGGTCCGTTGTGACGTCGAAGCGCTCGATGAGCTCGTCGCGGTAGACCCGATCGACGCCGCCGCGCGCACGGGCGAACCAGTCGAGGATGGTCCGCGCCGTCATTCGCGGGTGAAGCTCGAGATCGCCTGGCAGGTAGCCGGTCTGGGCGTGGATCGCGACGCTGTCATGCACGCTGTCGAGCCCGAGCACGCGCACGCTGCCGGCGCTCGGCCGGTGCAGGTTCAACAGCATGCGAATCGTCGTCGTCTTGCCGGCGCCGTTCGGGCCGAGGAAGCCCAGCACCTGACCGGGCTCGACAAGCAGGTCGAGCTGGTCGACGGCGACCGTGGCACCGAACGTCTTGGTCAAGGCGCTGGCTTCGATCGCGACGGGCACTACCAGGGATCCTACGACCGCGCCGCGCGCGCGGCTTGGCGAGCGGTCAGGCCACTGACTGGCGCTGCAATCGTCTGACCCGAGCGGCGCTGAGCGCCAGCACGATCGGCCCCGCCGCGAGCGCGATCGACAGCGGCGACATCACACGGCCGAGGACGAACGCCTGCTCGATGCCGATCCACGTCCACCACAGGGCTGTCGCGATGGCGAGCCGCGGAATGGCGGCAGGCACGCACAGACTCGCGAGCGACACAGCGATGGTTGCGACGGCAATCGCGCCGGTGCCGAGCGTGGCGCCGTACGCCAAGGCCGCGACCATGGCAAGCCACAGAAGCCTGCGGAGGCTGCGCGGCCGTCGCCGCGGTGCGATGAGCATCACGATCGCGAAGCTCCCGAGCGCTAGCAGTTGCGCCTCCTGCACGGCCACAAAGCTCCAGCCCAGGGTGTGGTCCTGGCCCCCAAAAGGCGTCACGGGGTTGACGAGCGCGATCCAGGCGAACACGACGAGCCCGGCGAGGCGGTCGCAGCCGGCGAGTGCGAGGGCGAGCGCTGCTGCAAGTAGCCAGAACTGCCAGCGCGTCGGCTGGAATCCGACCGGCTCGCTGATGCGCACGCCGATCCAGAGCGTGGCGCCGAGGCAGACGCCGTCGGCTGCGAGTCGCCTGAAACCAGCGTCTGCGGTCGCACACGCGCGTGATCGCACACCAGCCCGCAACAGAGCGAAGAGCTCCCTCGCGAACGCGCGCATCGAGCCGTCGCTCGCGTCGAGCAACGTATCGATCATCTCCGGACCGCGCGTTCGCCGCACGGCTTCGGGATAGGCGCGGAGCGCTGCTCGGGCGAGCTGCTCGCGCCTCATATGCTGCCAATCGCCGGCGAAGTCGCTCGCAGGCGGCCCTCGACGGTCCTTGCGGCGCGCGCGAGCCGAGCGGCCTCGGACTGAAGCGCGAGCCGGCCAGCCGGTGTGAGGGTGTAGTCGCGCCGCTGACGACCGTGCTCGACGTAGGGCTCGCCTGCGATCACGAGCTGCTCCGCGATCGCACGCTCGAGCAGGCCGTACAGGGTGCCCGTCGAAAGCCGCACACTGCCGCCGGACAGCTCAGCGGCGCGCCGGACGATCCCGTAGCCGTGGAGCGGACCGTCGATCAGCGCGGCAAGCGCGTAGTAGCTGGGCGGCCGTAGCTCCATCGATGCCGGAGCATATATCGCCTAACGACATGTTGTCAACCGACCGCCCCCGCGACTGCGCGTCCGCCGTGCGACCACTCAGCCGCCGTCTGCGACCTCGAGACGGTGGCTGACAGCCGGTCGCTGGTCGCCCAGACCAGGACGCAGACGAGCTGCAGCGCGGGTGATGCCGGGCGGCAGGCGTCCATCGGTCGAGATCCACGAGCCGGCGAGGATCAACAGCAGCCCTGCTATCGCGCTGGCACCGGGCTGCTCACCGAGGACGACGACGCCCAGGGCGACCGCGATGACGGGGTTGAGATAGGTGGTGACCGACGCGCGGCCCGCACCGACGTCGACGACCAGCACCGCCATCAGCGAGAAGGCGGTGGCCGTGCACAGCAGGCCGAGAATGGCAACACCGCCAAAGGCGGAGGCCGAAGGCAGGCGGCTGGGAAGATCGAGCAGCGCCACGGGGGTGAGCGCCAGCGCCGCGATCGCCAGGCTGGCGCTCATCGCCGCTCGCGGCTCGAGGTCGTAGAGATGCTTCTTGAGGATCATCGGCCCGGCCGAGTAGCCAACCGCGGCGAGCAGGATCGCCCCGGCGCCGAGCAGGGTCGACAGTCGCCCTGCCACGTCGACGCCTACCAGCGCGACGACGCCGAACATGCCGATCACCAGTCCCACCATCTGCCGTCCGTTGACACGCTCCGCACGGTCGAATCGCAACGCCAGCAGCGCAATGATCAGCGGCACGGCGGCGATGATGATCGCCGCCAGCGACGAGGGCAGGTGCTGCTCGCCGGCCGCGATCAGGGGGAAGGGAATCGCGATCTCGGCAATCGCGTAGGCCGCCAACCAGCGCCAGTGGGAGCGGAGCGCTCGCAGCGTCCCGGCCCGCAGGGCCCACGGCGACAGCACCAGCGCGCCGAGCACGACCCGCCCCCAGGCCAGCGTCCCCGGCGGCATGCCTCCGTCGACGGCGACCTTGATGAACAGGTACGGGATGCCCCACAGCACAGCGAGCGCAGCGAAGATCGCCCAGGCGCGCGCGCTCACGAGAGCCACCCCGTGGCGCTTGCGCGCAGCACGCATCCGCAGCGCGTGGCGCTGCACAAGGCGTGCATGCCAATGTTGCCGAGCTCGTTCAAGAAGCTCCTGCCACTCTGCTGATTGCCCCGCGGCTCACCCTGGGCCGAGCGCGCTTTTCATGGGGGCCGCGTGATGAACTGCCGACCCCTGGTCCTGCTAGCAAGAAGGATCGCACAAGCGGCGGCGCGACGGCGCAGCCAGCCTCCGGTTGGGACCTCCGCCACACCCGGCGGCCGGCGTCAGGTCAAGTATCGGCAGGACGCCGTCGACCCTGCGCACCTCTCAACGCGACCGACGATCCAGGCCTCCGGCACCGGCCCCCAGAAACGACTGTCGTAGGAGTTCCCGCGGTTGTCTCCGAGCAGGAAGACGTCACCCGGCGGGACTGTGATCGCGCGCCGATAGGTGCAGGTCGGATTCTTGACGCAGGAACTCAGCTGCGCAAATGGCTCGCGCTGCAGCCTGCCGTCGAGACTCACGCGCCCGTCGACCAGCGCGATGCGTTCACCGCCAACGGCTACCACTCGCTTGATCCAGAACGAGCTCTCCTCTCCACCGATCGGCTTTGCGCACATCTCATCCGCCGCGTGATGCACGCCAGCAGTACTTTCGACTACTACGCACCCCCGAGGTGAGCTGCACGTGGCAGCGGCAGAAACCAGACGGGGAGTGGCGCACCTATCACGGCACCCGAGTCTTCGAAGGGACCTATCGCTCCCGTGGCCTGCGCTGCGTCCCCAGCTGGAATGGCGGCATGTTCGAGGCACTCATGCCGACACTCTTCCTCCCCGAAGCACAGTGGGCTCCCCGGAGCTGGGGCGTCAACCACAGGCTATTCGTCCGTGCTCAGATCGAGCACGGACGCGCGACGGAGAAAGGCTGGTGGGGGTTCTCTCCCTGCGCCAACCCGGAGGGCGGGTACCGCGAGTACGGCGTCAAGTCGCTCGCGATAGGCCCCAACAGCCGCAGCTCGGACGGCGTCGTCACGCCGCATGCCTGCTTCCTTGCGCTCCCCTTCGCGCCGAGAGCAGTGCTCAAGACTCTCGCGGCACTCGAGAGGACCTTCGACGACGTCTACGACGACGAGTACGGCTTCCGCGACGCAGTCAACGTCGACACCGGGCTGGTCGCGCGCCGTGTGCTGATGCTCGATGAGGGGATGATCTTGATCGCGATCGCAAACGCCGTGTGCGACAAGCCACCGCTGCATTACGTCAGCGAAGTGCTCCAGCCGGCGATCCGGCCGCTCATCGAGTCCGAGGAGTTCACGGCGGGGCGCGTCTGGGCAGCTTCGTTGCGCCGCGGCTGGTCCCTGCGGCGACCTGGCTCACCCAGCCAGCCGCAGACAACCGTGTGACGAGGGCATCTCTGTTTGCTTCTCGGCGGTGGGATGCAAGCGCCGGGATGGAGTGACGTCCCGCGCCTGCCTACCGTTCTCGCCCAGGTCGACGGGCACATCGCCTCCCTGTTGATGCTGCTACGGGGGACCCAGGAGTCGAACCTGACGCTGCGGTTTTGGAGACCACCGTGTTACCGATACACCAGTCCCCCCCTTGCTCCGCGGCGCGGCGCCGCGGACCCGCCAGTGTAAACGTCGCGACCGCGCGACGGCACGGGCTAGTGCGCTGGCAGGGCGCGCGAGGCGCCCCTCGCGGCCGGCTCGGCGTCGGCGAGCAGTGCGGCGAGCGACAGCCGGCGAAGCGCTCGCGTGACACCGGCGCGGGCCACCTCGATCACTCGCTCGGCGCGGTCGCGCGCCATCGGGTTGGAACCCATTGCGGCGAGATCCTTGAGGTCCGGCTCCAGCACGATCACACGGGTGCCTTGACTGCGGAGCGGGCGCGCCTCGGTGATCAGCGCGGCGCTGGCGCGGCGCCGGCGGGCCGCAGCGATCCGCTCGAGCATGCTCGTTGCCGGAGCCTGCGCGCTCGAGGACATCGGGCTGAGACAGATCACCAGGTCGAGCCCCTCCCCCGCGATCAGATCGAGGTTCGAGTGCGAGTGGATGCCACCGTCGATGTAGCTTCGCTCGCCGATCCGCACCGGCTTGAAGAATCCGGGGATCGCGCACGATGCTGCAACCGCCTGACCGACGCTGGCCTGCGGCGCGCGCGGTGAGCCAAACGTCACGCGCTGCCCGCTCGCGTAGTCGCAGGCGACGACGCGCAGCGCGGGAGCCACAGGCCAGGCACCGCCAACCACCCGCTCGACGAGACGGCTGATCGGATCGGTGTGAAGGACGCCCCGCGGCAGCAGGCCCATCAGCAGGGCGCTGAGGCTGCGATCACGCTGCTCGCTCAACATCGCCACCGACATCCGCGGCGAGCCGAAGCCGAGTGGTGGCGGCCACAGCGAGCGGCGGTAGGGGCCGGCGATGCCTCCGTCCGCCGCTGCAGCGCCGCCGGTGGCGTGCTCGCTCATCTGTGCCGGCGATACACCGCCAGCGCCCGTCGCTCCGATCAGCGCGCCGGCGGAGGTGCCGAGCACCCGCGTCGCCTGGTCGGCTCGGAAGCCACTCTCGTCCTCGAGCGCCTGGAGCGCGCCGACCATCCACGAAGCCCCGACGACGCCTCCCCCGCCCAAGACGAGTCCAATGCGCATAAGTCCCATCCGTTCTCCCACCGACGGACACCGCCCGCCGGGCTGACCAAGCTCCAACAGCCTAACGCGCTCCTGGCTCGATCACGTCGAAGTGCCCATCCTCATAAACGACGAGACCGCCACCACGCAACCACTCGCCCGCCCGTTCCGGCCCGCTCAGCAGCGCCGCTTTCGCGGTCCACTCGGCCTCGACGCCGCTCGGGGCGATCGCCGTCACCTGGACGACACCGGTGTACGCGGGCCGGCCGGTGGCGGGGTCGAGCAGGTGGTGGGCAGGCCGCCCGTCACTGTCGAGCCAGCTGCGCCGACCAACGCCACTCGTCGCGGCGGCGCCGCGACTCAGCTCGAAGCTGTGGAGCATCGATAGGTCGAACGGGCTCGCGACCCGGACTGCTCGCGCGTGCTCACCGCGCCCGCCGAGGCGGAGGTCGCCGGCGCAGTCAACCACGTAGCTCGCGTGGCCCTCGAGCACATCCGCCAGGATGTCTCCGAACAGGCCCTTTGCGATGCCGCCGCTGTCAAGGCGCACGCCGGGCGGCCGCGTAACGGTGCCCCGGGCACGATCCACGCTGACCTCCTTCCAGCGCGCTGCCCGACTCGGCCCGCCGGCGGCGCGCGGCGGGGCCAGCTCTAGCGCGCGAGCGAGCGGCACCGAGGCGCCGTCGAAGTGCTCGCGATAGCCCGCCGCCTCGATCTCGCCGACCAGCGTCGGGTCGACGAGGCCCCCGGTCGCGCCGGCGGCCGCCAGCGCCGCCGCCACCAACCGCGCCATCATCGGGCTCACCGCCACCGTCTCGCGCGGATCGCCGTTCAGCGCCGAGAGCTCGCTCGCCGGCTCGAAGCGCGAGAACTGCGCGTGCCACTCGAGCAGCCGCCGCCGGACCATTGCAACCGCCGCGCCGGCCTGGCCGGCGGGTCCGACGCCGAGTACGATCACCGTCACGTTGCCGCCAAAGCAGGCGAACGTCTCGATCGCTTCCTCTTCGGCCACCCTCACATCATCGCGGCCGGCACGGCGCTCAACGGCTCCTCGCGGCGATCATGGCAAGAGCACGTACCAATTGATACGATCTTTTCCGTAGCCCTGCCTGCCCAGTCGAGAGGAGGTCACGATGACGGTGCGTGAGGCGATGGGGCCTGTGCGGGTGACGGTGGGGTTGTCCCACACGCTTGGCGAGGCGGCGCGGCGCATGACGAGCGCGCGAGTCGGCTCGGCGATCGTGCTTGACCCCAAGCTCCCGGGGCCCGGGATCCTTACCGAGCGCGACCTGTTGCGCTGCGCCGGTGAGCACGGCAACTTCGCGGTCGAGCGCGTCGCGGACTACGTGACTGAGCACGTCGTCTACGCAGCGCCCGAGTGGGCTCTCGACCAGGCTGCCGAGGTAATGATCACCGGCGGCTTCCGCCACTTGATCGTGATCAAGGACTCCGAGGCAGTCGGCGTGCTCTCGATGCGCGACATCGTGCGCTGCTGGATCACCAACCCGAAGACACGACCGTTGACGTCGATGCTCGTCACCGACTGAGCCGGCAGCCACTGGCAGCCAAGCCGGCAACGACCGCTCGGCCGAGCGCGGGCGACCGCCGCAATCGGTCGCCGCAGGCCCGGCGGCGTGTCGCTGATGCGCTACAGCACCTCTACGTTGCCCGGCTCGACGCGCACTTCGTGAGCCCGAGCCCGGTCGCTTCGCTCCTGAGGGACTGCTCGACGGTGTCGAAGTTCTGAGCGACCGTCTGGTACGCAGTGGCGTTGCCGGCCTTCAAGTCAACTGCGCTCTTTCCCAGGTCCGCGAAGAGCCACTTGACATTCGACACCATCTGCGCATACGCAATCTGCTTGCCGGCCGGCGCCTGCACCGCCTGAAGCTGCTTGAGCTCGTTCGCGCCAATGGTCTCGTACGTGGCCATCTCCTTGAGGATCGCCTGACGGTTGGTCGTGGCGGCGCCCGTCAGCGCTGCCGGCGCCTGCTTGTTCGCGCTCGCGCAGACCGCGTTGACCTGGGCGACGAAGCTCTGCTTGCCGCTCGAGCCGCAACCCGTGAGCACCAGGCCCAGGACCCCGACCGTACCTACCGTCACAAGAATTCGCATGCGCGTCATTTGGCCCCTCCCAGGGTCGCGGATGTCAGCTTCGGCCCGATCCCATCGCAGCCTGCCCGCGACCGCCCCGAGTGAGCCGCGGCGAGCCTACCATCGCGCCGCCGACGTCGTGCTGGCGCGCTCCGCCGAGCGCCGGCGACCGCATGACCGGTCGCCGGATGCCCGGAGGAGCCTCACTACCGCACTACTGCAGCCCTACTTTGCGCACTGCGAGAGCCCGAGCAATGACGCTTCGGTGTGAACCGAACTTTCAAAGCTCACGAGAGCGCTAGCTTCCATTTCGGCCGGGCCCGTGAAGTTGTTTTGGGCATCAGACGCGTAGTGGCGGCCAGCCGTAGCCATCCCCGCAAGCGCCGTTACGAGGTTCTTGTAGGCGGCCTGCTTGGCAGGCGGGGCCTTCAACTTCTCGAGCTTGCTGACCTCGCCCTGCAAGATCCCCACCACGGTGCTCATGTAGGCGCCGCGCCCTTTGAGCGTTGCCTTCTGCGCGGCCGTAGCCGGCGGTGGAGCCTGAGCGTTCCCGCTCGTGCAGATCGCGTTCGCCTGAGCCGTAAAGCTCACCTTGCCGCTTGAGCCACAGGCCATGAGCAGCAGTCCGAGGCCACCAACCACTACCAGAATGCGGGCACGCTTCATTCGGCCCTCCCAGGGTCGCAGATGTCAGTTAGGCCCGATCCGATCGCAGCCTGCCCCGCTGCCGCCTGAGTGAGCCGCGGCGAGCCTACCATGCGTCCAGCGCGCCGGCGCTCGCCGATAATCTCCACCTCGTGTTCCGGCGCCGTGCCGAGGACGTCTGCCAGTATTCGCCAACAATGATCCGCCGACAGTGGAGCTCGGGAGCGTCCTTCTGGGCCCGCCTGGCTATCGGCGGCATCCTCGTCTACGTCGCGATCGACATCGCGCTCGTATTCCTGCGCCCGCATCTCAGCGTCCTTCACGACGCCGAGAGCGACTATGGCAGCAAGGGTCGTTACGCGTGGCTGATGGACGTCAACTTCCTCCTGCGGGCCGCGCTCAGCCTCGCCGCGATCCGCGCGCTGTACCTTGCCGCCGGCGCGAAGGGACGGATGCTCGTCGCCCTCACATTGCTCGGGGTTTGGGCGGTCTGTTCAGGAGCACTCGCGTTCTTCGCGGACAATCCGGTTGGCACGCCGCTGCACGGCAGCGGTCGCGTGCACCTCGCGCTCGCGCTGGTCGCCTTCCTCGCCGTGCTCGTCGGCACGCTCGCGGCCTCGTTCGCGCTGCGCTGCATGCCGCCGTTCCAGGCCGCCGGCCGCTGGCTGCTCAAGACGGCGGTGCTGGCCATCGTTCCACTCCTGCTGCTCGGACATGCACACCTGCGGACGCACTCGCTCGGCGGGCTCTACGAGAAGCTGTTCCTCGCGATCGAGCTGGCCTGGCTCGGCCTCGCGGCGTGGCTCGCCGCGCGCGCCACGCCGGCGGGTCAGGACCCCGCGCCCCAGCCCGCCTGAGCCCGTCCGTCAGGCAACCGCCGGCGTGGACGCCAGCCAGTCGGTCAACAGACGGCGTCGGACGGGCCGCGGTCCTGCGGCGACTAAGGTGCGAGGTGGTGATGTCCACGAGCGCGATCCCAGCCGGCACGCCCGCGAGCGTCGTGGTGGTCGGAGGCGGCTACGGTGGGATCGCCGTCGCAAAGGCCCTCGACGACGAGGCGTCGGTCGTGCTCGTCGAGCCGAAGGATGCGTTCGAGCACAACGTCGCGGCGCTTCGCGCGCTGGTCGACCCATCATGGCGCGACCGGATCCACTTCCCTTACAGCGGGCTGCTCAAGCGCGGGAGTGTCCTGCGCGACCGCGCGGTGCACGTCGATTCGAACGGCGTTCGCCTCGCGTCCGGCAAGCAGCTCACCGCGGACTTCATCGTGCTCGCCAGCGGATCGAGCTACCCGTTCCCCGGCAAGAGCGGGACGGACGACGCTCGCGAGGCGACCACCCGCTTCCGCAAGGGCTTCGAGGCGCTCAGCGCGGCCGATCGCGTGCTGCTGGTTGGTGGCGGGCCGGTCGGGGTCGAGCTCGCCGGTGAGATCGCAGCCGCCTGGCCAGCGAAGCACGTGACGATCGTCGAGGGCGCCGATGACCTGCTTGGCGGGAAGTTCAAGGTCGAGCTGCGCGCGGAGCTGCGCCGCCAGCTGGCAGAACGCGGCGTCGAGCTCGTCCTCGGCAGTCCGCTGCGCGAGCTGCCACGCACCGCGCCAGGCGTGGTTGCTGCGTTCACGGTGCGCACCCAGGCCGGCGCCGAGATCTCCGCCGACCTGTGGTTTCGCTGCTACGGCGTCACGCCGAGCAGTGACTATCTCGGCGGCGACCTCGAAGCTGCACGAACACCTGACGGCTTCATCGAGGTCACGCCGACACTCCAGCTGCCCGGCCACCCGAACGTCTTCGCGCTCGGCGACGTCTCCACCCTGTACCCCAAGATGGCCGGGTTCGCCGGCCGTCAGGCGCAGCTCGTCGCCGGCAACATCCGCGCGTTGCTAGGCGGCGGAGAACTCGCGCAGTGCGAGTCGATGCCGGAGGTCATCCTCGTCACCGTCGGTCCTGACGGCGGCGCCGCCCAACTCCCGGGTCAGGACGACATCGCCGGCGCCGACGTCGCAGTGCAGCGCAAGAGCGCCGACCTGATGGTCGAGCGCTTCGCCGCGATGTTCGCCGGCGAGTAGCCGCGCGGCTCAGGCTCGCTCAGCGGGCGCCTGAGGCCCCCGCCGCGGGTCCGGAGGCCGTTCGCACTGCGCGCCGGAGCTCGACGTGGGGTATCAGCCACGATGCCAGGAACGCGACGGCGCCGATCGGTGCGGCGATGATGAACACCGTCTGGATCGACTGCGCGTAGGCCGAGGCGATGCCGTGGTGGGCGGCGTAGGGCAGCTGGTCGAGGATCTTTGGCGTCACGCTCGCCAGCCGCGGGGGCCTGTGCGCACCGAACTGACGCGTCAAGTTGCCGGCCAGCACGTTCGAGAAGATCGCGCCGAAGACCGCGGTGCCGAACGATCCCCCGATCGAGCGGAAGAAGCTCGCGCCCGAGGTGGCGACCCCCAGCTCCGAGTAGGGAACCGAGTTCTGGACGATCAGCACGAGCACCTGCATCACGCAGCCCAGCCCGACTCCGAGCACGAACATGTACAGCGCCGCGACGATCAGGCTCGTCGCGATCCCCACCTGCGCAAGCAGCACGAGCCCGATTGCGATCAGTGCGGTGCCGACGATCGGGAACACGCGGTAGCGGCCGGTGATCGAGATCACCATGCCCGAGCCGGTGGAGCAGACGATCATGCCGGCCAGCAGCGGCAACAGCTGCAGACCCGACTCGGTCGGCGACTCGCCGTGCACGATCTGGAAGAACAGCGGCAGGTAGGTGATCGCGCCGAACATCGCGAAGCCGACGATGAAGCCGACGAGACTGGTGACCCAGAACGCGCGGATCGAGAACAGATGCAGCGGCAGCACCGGCTCCGCGGCGCGCCGCTCGACGAAGACGAAGACGACAAGCAGTACCGCGCCGGCGACGGCGAAGCCGATCATCGTCGGCGAGCCCCACGGATAGCTCGTGCCACCGAGGCTCGTGAACAGAACGAGCAAGCTCGCCGACAACATCAGGACCGCCGTTCCGAGGTAGTCGATGATGTGGTGGACGCGGCGCAGGTTGCCCGGCACCTGTGCCGCCACGACGGCCAGTGCGATGGCGCCGATCGGGAGGTTGATGTAGAAGATCCAGTGCCAGGACAGCTGCTGCACGAAGACGCCGCCGAGCAGCGGACCGATGATGCTCGCGAGGCCGAACACCGCACCGAACAGCCCCTGGTAGCGACCGCGCTCGCGCGGCGACACGACATCGCCGACGATCGCCTGTGCGCCGACCATCAGTCCCCCGCCGCCCAGCCCCTGAAGGGCCCGGAAGGAGATCAACTGGGTCATGTTGTGGCTGAGTCCGGCGAGCGCCGATCCGCCGAGGAAGATGACGATCGCCGCCTGGAAGAAGAGCTTGCGCCCGTACTGATCGCCGAGCTTGCCCCACAGCGGCGTCGAGACAGTCGCCGCGAGCAGGTAGGCGACGACGATCCAAGCGAGATGGGACGCACCGTGGAGGTCGGCGACGATCGTCGGCAGGGCTGTCGAGACGATCGTCTGGTCGAGCGCCGCCAGGAACATCCCAAGCAGCAACGCGCTGATGATGATCAGCACGCGGCGGTGGCTGAGGTCGAGGATCGGCACCTCGCCCGCCCGCTTGATCGACTCGCTCTCGGTCATCATTGCTCGTTCGGAATAGTTCTAAACCGGGAAGCGATACTATCAGCACCGCGATGACCGTCCAGACGCCTCACTCGCCGCCCACGGCCGCCGTCGCCGAGGACGTCCCGCTGCTCGCGTCGTTGCTCACCGACACGCTGCGATCGCTGCGAACGCTGGCGGAAGCGAGCCCTCCGCCGATCGCCCTGCGTGCCGCCAAGCAGCGCGGCTCGCTAAGCAAGCGCCACCTTCCGGCGTTGCTGACCGTCACGCTCACCGGCCCGTTGAGCGTCAGCGAGCTGGCGGCACGACTCGGCCACGGCCTCTCGACGACCAGCACGCTGGTTGGGGAGCTCAGCCGCGCGGGACTGCTCGAGCGCTCCGAGGACGACAGCGACCGGCGCCGCACGATCGTGCGCCTGGACGACGAGCACCGCGACGCGATCACGGCATGGGCGCGCGAAGCACTCGCGCCACTGCGCCGCACGCTCGAGCGGCTCACGCCGGAGCAGCGCGAAGCGTTCATCGACGGCTTGCGGATCCTCCACGACGAGACCATGCTCGCCATCGAGCGCCAGCAGCCGCAGACGTGAGCGATCGCATCTTCTCAGCTCTCGGCCGCACCGTGGTCCGCTTCCGCTGGCTGGTGATCGCCGGCTGGATCGCGGTGATCGTGCTGACCTCGGCGACGCTGCCGAGCCTCAGCAGCGAGATCAACAACGACAACAGCCAGTTCCTTCCGGCGAGCACGCCGAGCTCGCAGGCGGCAACGCTGGCCGCGCCCATCTTCGGCTCCTACAACAACACGACACCGATCACGATCGTCGCCGCCCGCAGCAAGGGCTCGCTACAGCCCGCCGACGAGGCCGCCCTGCTCGGCGTCGCGGCCAAGGCGCGGTCCGTGCCGCGTGTCTTCTCGGTGCGCCTGCTGGCGATCTCCGCCGACGGCCAGGCCCTCCAGATCCTTGTCCGCGCGCACTTGAACGTCACCGATATCACCGACCAGAACACGCTGGTCAACAATCTCGACGCGGTGCTCGCGCACGCCCACACGCCGCCCGGTCTACGCCTCGGGCTCGCCGGCCAGGTCGCCACGAACATCGCCAACCAGTCCAACGCCCAACGCACCGGCAACGAGACGCAGCTGTTCTCGGTGATCTTCATCATCCTGCTGCTGTTCGTGATCTTCCGCTCGGCGCTGGCGCCCTTGATCACGCTGCTGCCCGCCGGGGTCTCGCTCGCGGTATCGACGCGCCTGATCGGGGAGCTCGGGGCGCACGGGCTGAAGATCTCCGAGATCACCGAGCTGCTGCTGATCATCCTGATCCTCGGCGCCGGAACTGACTACGGCTTGTTCCTGGTATTCCGCGTGCGCGAGGAGATCCGCCGCGGCCTCGATGGTCCAGCCGCGGTGGAGCGGGCGCTGGTGCGCGTTGGCGAGTCGATCACCGCGTCCGCAGCGACGGTGATCCTGGCGCTGCTGTCGCTGCTGTTGGCGAGCTTCGGCATCTACCACGATCTCGGCGTGCCGCTGGCAATCGGCATTGCCGTGATCCTTGCGGCCGGCCTGACGCTGCTGCCTGCGCTGCTGGCGATCTTCGGCCGGGCCGCGTTCTGGCCGACGCGTGTGGCGGCGGGCCAGGAGCGTGACGGCGCCTGGGGAACGATTGCCGCACGCCTGATCCGCCGCCCCGCGCTGACCCTCGTGATCGGCGTGCTGCTGTTCGGCGGGCTAGCGGTCGGCGCGCTCGGCTATCACTCGAGCGGCTTCGGCGGCGCCGCGAACGCGCCGAAGGGCAGCTCGGCGGCGACCGGCAATGCGCTGCTTGCGCACCACTTCCCGCAGTCAAACGCCAACCCGGCGAACCTGATCTTCCGCTACCCGACGGCGGTCTGGGATCGCCCGGCCGAAATCGCAAGCACCACCGCGGCGCTGCGATCGTCGGGCCAGTTCACGGAGCTGCTCGGACCACTGAGCGCCAACGGGACGACGCTGGCTCCGTCGGCGTATGCGCGGTTGCACGCGCTGCTCGGCAACCCGCTGAAGCTGCCGCCGCGGGCGGCCGCCGGCGCTGGTGCGATCTCCACCGCCGACTACAACGCCTATCGGGCGACCTCGGCGTTCGTTGCCGCCGACGGGCGCACGATCCAGTTCGAGGCGACGCTGCGTGCCGGCAACCAGCAGGGCACCGGGGCACTGAACGCGACGCCGCTGATCCGCCGCGTGGTCACACGGGCTGCCGCAGCGGGCAGCGCCAGCGCGTCCGGCCTCGCCGGAGAGGCCGCAGCGCTGTACGACATCAGCGACATCTCCAACAGCGACCTGCTGAACATCGTCCCGGTCGCGATCATCGCGATCGCGCTGCTGCTCGCCATCGTGCTGCGCAGTCTCGTCGCGCCGCTCTACCTGATCGTCAGCGTCGCCTTCTCCTATCTCGCCGCGCTCGGCGTCTCGACGCTGGTGTTCATCGACATCGCCGGCGACAACGGCCTGACGTTCATCCTGCCGTTCCTGATGTTCATCTTCCTGCTGGCGCTGGGCGAGGACTACAACATCCTCGTCATGACCCGGATCCGCGAGGAAGCGCGATCGCTCCCGCTCGGGCCGGCCGTCGTCCGTGCGGTCGGTCGCACCGGATCGACCGTCACCTCAGCCGGACTCGTGCTCGCCGGAACCTTCGGTGTGCTCGCGGTCGTCGCCGGGTCGAGCGCATCGGGCAGCCAGGTGCGAGCGATCGGCTTCGGTCTCGCGATCGGCATCCTGATGGACACCTTCGTCGTGCGGACGCTGCTCGTTCCCGCGACGGTGACGCTGCTCGGACGCTGGAACTGGTGGCCCGCCGCGATGAGCCGCGCGCGCGAGAGTGAACCGCCGGGGGGCCCGCGCCCCATCGCTACGTCTGACTGAGCGCGTCCTATTCGGCGGCGGCGCGGTGGCGGGTCAGCCGCTTGAGCTCGCTGAGCAGCTGTGAACCGCTCGGTGCGATGGTGGTGCGGATGAGGTTGCCATTGGTCACCGCCAAGCAGCCGCTGAGCCTGACGCCGACCGTGACGGCTTGCCCATCGGGGTAGGCAAAGAACACGACGATCTCGGCACCGCTGTCACTCGGGCAGGAGCTCGGGCCCGGCGGCGGCGATGGGAGACTGTCGAACGCAGCCCCGATCCCACTGACCAGGCTCGGCCTGGTTTCGAGTACCGAGCGTGCCAGGCGCAGCGGCGGGCGGGCGTTCAGTCCCAGATAGCGGCACAGCCGGAGCGAGCTTGCCCCCGCTGGCACCAGTTCGCTGCTCGTCGCCGACCAGCTGTTCGGGGCGATGCTCGACGGCGCGATCTTCGCGCAGCGCTGCGGCGGCACGAGGCTCGCCGCCGCCGTGGCGTGGAGCCCGCGGGCGTCGCCGGGACTCGCGCTCACGCAGCCGCTCGCGATGCAGGCGAGCAGGGTGATGGCGGCGACGCCGGCTTTGAGCACCCAGCCGTTATAGCGCGGCTGCGAGGTCTCCGTCGCTATGGCGATCGAGGCGAGAGCGCCGCTCAGCCAAAGGTGACGGGCCCGGTTTGCACGACCGGACACGCCCTGGTGCTGCCGATGTGCGTCGAGCAGGTGGCCGACGCGTTCGAGAAGTTGACCTCCGGCGAGAACAAGCCGAGCGCCAGCCTGTTGCTGGTCGGGTCGAAGGCCGTGGCGTTGACGCCGTACGCGCTGAGCGACGTGCCTGGCGTCCACGCTGCGGTGCTCGTCGCGAGGCCGGGAAGCGCGATCTGCTCCAGCTGCGAGGCGACGGGCGGGTAGACGCCTGGTTGGGAGTAGAGGAATGCGTAGACGTCGCTGCTCGTCAACGTCAGGCCGTCGAAGAACTGCGCCGAGTCGTCGCTCGGCGTGGTATCGGAGGTGACCTTGGCGATCAGCTCCGGTGCCGCGGCGCCGCTGTCGAGCCAGATCTCCGAGATGCCCATAGCCTGGTTCGCCACGGCCGGGGCCTCGCTGAACGCCACCGCGGTCCCCGTCGCGCTGATGTCGTCGATCGTCGCGCCGTCGGGCGTCGGCACCGTCAGCTCCTGGGCCGCGCCGGCACCACCCAGCTGCGCGGTCTCGATCTGGGCTGGCTGGCTGGTGTCGGCGGTGTTCGGCTGCACAGCGAAGAAGACGGTGCCGCCCACGGCAACCCCCATGCTCGTGTCCGCTGGCGCCGCACTGATCCGATGCGCGCTCCCACCGCTGGTTGGTGCCCACCACAGCCGGCAGCCATCGGTGCCGGCGTGCCCCGGCGTCCCGTTGGCGAACGGTGAGTGCGGGCAGTGCGAGTACACGACGAGCAGCTGGCCGGTGGCGTTGGTGCCGAGCTTGACGCCGTCGATCCAGCCGACGGCCGAGGTCGCGCTCAGCGCGTGCTTGTGACCGCCGCTTCGCACAACGACCTCGAAGCGGTGACCGCTGCCGGACGGAGCAGCCCAGGCGAGCGCGCCATTCACTACAGAGACCGGGCTGACGAACGCCGGTGTTGCAGCGACGGTGGCGGTGCCCAGCGACCCGGCGGCAGCCGCCGCGACAGGCACCGCGACCACCGCGGCGAAGAGCACGACGGCGGCCGTCAGGGAGCGACCAGCGATGCGGCGGCGCCGAGCGTCATGCCTCCCTACGCCGTTGCCTGTGTCTACAACAGTCACCGCGCCCCTTCCCAGTCGCGTCGAACTGCGAAGCCTACCGATCAGGAGGCGCCGGCGGGGCCATCATCTCGGGCCGTCACCGTGCGCCTGCGCTGGCAGCGTCAGCGATCGCTGCATCGCCGGCGATCCGCGACACTGTGCGCTCGATGCCTCGCCAGCGCTCGCCGGAAGCCGGGAGTTCGCGTCCAGGACCGCAGCCGCGCCGCCGGCTGATCGCGCGGCCCGCCGGTCTCGCCGCGCTCGTCGTCCTGCTCGCCACGGTCTCGGCGTGCGGCGGCTCGCAGCAGGCTGCAACGCGGGCCGTATGGCCCGGATCTGCCGCAACGCACCCCGGGATCGGTCCCAGCCACCTCAGCGTGGCCAAGGACACGTCGGCGCTGGCGCTGAACGTGCTCATAGCGGACGACGGCAACAACCGCCTCGTGTCGGTCTCGCCGCGCGGCCAGGTCGTCTGGCAGAAACGCCAGGCCGATCCGGGCGAGGCCTTCGTCAGCCGCACGGGACGCACCCTGCTGATCGCCGAGAACGCCCGCTCGGTGATGCTGATGCGCCGCGTGGACAACTACAGGATCAGCTACGTCTATGGGCTCGCCGGACACCCGGGCGCCGGCGAGGACCGCCTGAGCGATCCGCAGACCGCCCTGGAGACGGTGACCGGCGAGATCGTGATCGCCGACCACGACAACTGCCGCGTGCTGTTGTTGACAACGAGCTCCGTGCGCCCCGTCAAGGTGCTCGGTGCTCCCGGCCAGTGCGTCCACCACGTCACCTCCGCGCCGGTGAGCTTCGCCTATCCGGACGCCGCGTTCCCGACGCCCGATGGCGGCCTCGTGGTCACCGAGCAGCGCCCGGCGTGGGTTGACCTGCTGGGCCCGAGCGACGCCTTGCTCTCGGCGACGCCGCTGCCCACGTTCAGCGCGCCGTCTGACGCCAACGAGACCGCCTCCGGCGAGCTCATCGTCACCGACGCCACCGACCCGGGCAAAGTCGTCGAGCTGGACCCCACCACGGGCACCAGCGTCTGGACCTACGGACCGACCTCGGGCCCCGGCGAGCTGGACCGCCCGGCGATCGCGCGCGTGCTCGCGGGCGGGGATGTCCTCGTCGCCGACTCCGGCAACGACCGCGTGATCGTGATCGACCCCAAGACCGACGCGATCGTCTGGCAGTACGGGCACACGCACCTGGCCGGAACCGCGCCGGGCTACCTGCACGACCCCGGCAGCATCACGCTCGTGCCGATCGGCAAGTGAGCTAGCGGGCCAGCCTGATCGCGGCGATCTGTTCGATCGCCCGTAGCGGGCCCGCGAGCTCCGTGGACCAGATCCGCGCGGTGCCGTCATCGCCCGCGGTCACGACCTGCTTGCCGTCGGGGCTGAACGCCGCGCTCCACAGAGGAGTATTCCCTGGCTGGGTGAGCACCGTCAGCTGTTGATCGCTGCTCGCGCTCCAGATCCGCGCCGTGCCATCGTGGCTGGCGGTCACGATCTCGCTTCCATCGGGGCTGAACGCCGCGCTGTACAGGATGCCGAAGCCCGGCTCGCTCAGCACGCCCAGCTGCCGACCGCTGCTCGCACTCCAAATCCGCGCCGTGCCATCAGCGCTGGCGGTCACGATCTCGGCGCCATCGGGACTGAACGCCGCACTGTAAAGGCCGTAGAAGCCTGACTCAGCCAGCACGCCCAGCTGCTGATCGGAGCTGGCGCTCCAGATCCGCGCGGTGCCGTCATCGCTGGCGGTGACGATCTTCTTGCCGTCGGGACTGAACGCCGCGCTGTACAGGGGGTCATGACGCGGCTCGCTGAGCACGCCCAGCTGTTGGTCGCTGCTCGCGCTCCAGACCCGCGCCGTGCCGTCAGCGCTGGCGGTCACGATCTCCTTGCCATCGGGACTGAACGCCGCGCCGTACAGGCTGCCGTTGCCCGGCTCGCTCAGCACGCCCAGCTGCCGGCCGGAGCTGGCGCTCCAGATCCGCGCCGTGCCATCAACGCTGGCAGTCACGATCTCGGCGCCATCGGGGCTGAACGCCGCGCTCCACAGCGGGCCGTGGCCCGGCTCGCTCAGCATGCCCAGCTGCCGACCGGAGCTGGCGCTCCAGATCCGCGCCGTGCCGTCATGGCTGGCCGTGACGATCTCCTCGCCGTTGGGACTGAATGCCGCGCGGACCACAGCGCCGAGCGCTGGCTCGGTTAGCACGCCGAGCTGCTCGAGCGGTGCAGCGTTCCACACCTTCGCCGTCCCATCGGAGCTGGCAGTCACAATCCGCAGACCGTCCGGACTGAAAGCGGCGCTTCTCACGGGGCCGACATGACCCGCGAAGACGAGCAGCTGCCTGGTGTCGATGGCGCTCCAGATCCGCGCCGTGCCATCAACGCTGGCGGTCACGATCTCCTTGCCGTCAGGACTGAACGCCGCGCCGTAGAGGCCGTCGAAGCCCGGTTCGTTGAGCACGCCCAGCTGCCGATCCGTGCTCGCACTCCAGATCCGCGCCGTGCCGTCATCGCTGGCGGTCACGATCTCGTCGCCGGCGGGACTGAACGCCGCACTCAGCAGGCTCTCGAAGCCCGGCTCGGTGAGCGTGCCGAGCTGCCGATAGCTGCTCGCACTCCAGATCCGCGCCGTGCCGTCAGCGCTGGCGGTCACGATCTCCTTGCCATCGGGACTGAACGCCGCGCCGTACAGGCTGCTGTTTCCCGGCTCGCTGAGCACGCCGAGCTGCCGATCGGAGCTGGCGCTCCAGATCCGCGCCGTGCCGTCATGGCTGGCGGTCACGATCTCGCTGCCATCGGGACTGAACGCCGCGCTGTAGAGGCCGCCGCCACCCGGTTCGCTGAGCACGCCCAGCTGCTGATCGGAGCTGGCGCTCCAGATCCGCGCCGTGCCGTCAGCGCTGGCGGTCACGATCTCCTTGCCGTCGGGACTGAACGCCGCGCTGAGGACGCCATCGAAGCCCGGTTCGGTGAGCACGTGTAGCTGTTGATAGGACCGTGCGTTCCAAATCCGCGCGGTACCGTCATCGCCGGTGGTCACGATCTCCTTGCCATCCGGGCTGAACGCCGCACTCAGCTGGATGCCATTTGCTGGCTCGCTGAGCACACCCACCTGGTGGTCGCTGCTGGCACTCCAGATCCGCGCGCTGCCATCACCGCTTGCGGTAACGATCTCCGCGTCGTCCGGACTGAACGCCGCGCCGTCGAGATCGACAAGCCCTGGTTCGCTGAGCGCGCCCAGCTGCTTTTCGGAGCTCGCACTCCAGATCCGCGCCGTGCCATCAGCGCTGGCGGTGACGATCTCGCTGCCATCGGGACTGAACGCCGCGCCGTAGAGGATGCCGCCGCCCGGCTCGCTGATCACGCCGAGCGGACGATCGGAGCTCGCGCTCCAGATCCGCGCCGTGCCGTCATGGCTGGCGGTCACGATCTCCTTGCCGTCGGGACTGAACGCCGCGCCGTAGAGGAAGCCGCCGCCCGGTTCGCTGATCACGCCCAGCTGTCGATGTGAGCTCGAGCTCCAGATCCGCGCCGTGCCGTCGGCGCTGGCGGTGACGATCTCGCTGCCATCGGGACTGAACGCCGCCGTCAGCGGGACGCCGTTGCCCGGCTCGCTCAGCACGCCCAGCTGCCGATCGGAGCTTGCGCTCCAGATCCGCGCAGTGCCATCGGCGCTGCCGGTGACGATCTCCGTGCCGTCGGGACTGAACGCCGCGCTCAGCAGTTCGCCCTTGCCAGGCTCGCTGAGCACGCCCAGCTGCCGGCCGCTGCTGGCGCTCCAGATCCGCGCCGTGCCATCAGCGCTGGCCGTGACGATCTCGCTGCCGTCGGGACTGAACGCCGCGCTCCACAGGAATCCATTGCCTGGCTCGGTCTCCACGCCCAGCTGCCGATGCGAGCTAGCACTCCAGATCCGCGCCGTGCCGTCCTCGCTGGCCGTGACGATCTCGCTGCCGTCGGGACTGAACGCCGCGCTGGAAACCAGCTCACCGGGCCGCAGCGTGGCGAGGACGCGTAGCTGCGGCAGAGCGTCCCTGAGCGCCTGCACAGCCGGGACCGTGTCGCGGATGCGGAGCGCCTGGAGGGCGAGGCGTGTGCTCGACGCGGGGTCTTTGTCGAGGGTCGCCTCGGCGCTGGCGGCCAGCCCTTCCGACTGGGCAATGTGCTGGTTCGAGACCGCGATCTCCCGCTGCACGAGCGCCACGATCGCGAGCCCGATCGCGACGATCAGCGCGCCGGATACGAATCCCCGCGTGAGCCGCAGGCGGCGCGTGACCGCCTCGCGGCTGATGTCGATGAACTCGCCTTGCAGCAGTGTCGGCTCCGGCTGCTTGCCCGGCGCACCACGCCGCCATCGCTCGGCTGCCTCCAGCTCCCCACCGGCCAGCAGGAACCCGCGATCGTGCCCGTGGCGTTGCCATTCCAGCGCTCGGCGCCCCCAGTCGGTGTGCTGGTGAACCCACTCGGGATCGGAGTCGATCGCCGTGACGAGGAGCGTCAGCGATCGCTCGAAGTCCTCCTCGAAGGTGCTGCGCGCGGGGATCAGCTGGTGCTCGGACAGCGCCGGGGGCAACGCCGCGGGCTCGGTCGGCCGCGCGCGCACCGGCAGGATCCGCTTGTTCAGGCTGGCTGCGTGATCGAGCTCCTTGGCGCACTCCCTGGAAACCACGGACGCCGGGCTGACCAGGAACACGAACGCGTCCGAGGCTTCGATCGCGCGCTCCAGCTCAGCCCGCCACCTCGATCCGCCCGGAATGTCCTGCTCATCCATCCACACGGCCTTGCCGCGATCGGTGAGCCCCTCACGCAGCCGAGCGGCGAGCTCCCGGTCGCTGTGCGAGTAGGAGAGAAAGGCGTCGAAGCGACCTGCGTTCCCTTCGACCGCCAGCTCGGCGGTCGCTTCGCCCGGCTTCTCTTCGGCGCCTTCGCTCATCCGGTGCACCACTGGCGCCCGCGCCATCACAAGCAGTCAGCCCGCTCGCCTCGGCATCGCGCAGCCAACCTGGCACAGTAGCCGAAGGCTGCCGATGCGCTTGACGGGTCCACTCTTGAACCCAAGCGTCCTATCACGGATGGAAGCTGCTGCTCGCGCCCGTACCAGGATCGACCAAGCTCCCGGCAAGACGAAGCAAGACGAGAGGCCGGTCCTGCGGGCACGAATGGGGGCCATTCAGGGAGCTGTGCTGGAGATCATGGGCGCAGCAGCGGCTCCCATGAGCCCTCGCGAGATTCACGCCTCAGTCGAGCTACAGCTCAAGCGACGCGTGCCGCACGGCTCGGTCTGGAGTGCTCTATCAGTGTTGGCGCGTGATCCTCGCTCAGGCGTTGTCCGCCCCGTGCCGCACCGGTATCGCCTTACGCCCACGCTGCCGAACGGTCGCGGAGAAGCAAGCGCTAGGCAATGCTAGTTGCGGTGCCTTCGCCATCGGTGCCTCGGCTTTCTGCTGCGCGCGACCGAATCGCGTCGCGAACGCGCTCGACGTCGGTGGCCAGCCAGCCCTTGTCGCTCTGGATCATGAGCAAACCGCCGTTGAGCATCGATGGCACGAACGGGGCGTTGATGCTGGACCCGCGCAGCACGTAGACACTCTCGGCATCGTCCGACGTCGCGACCTTCACGAGGCGAGCCGCCCGGCCTTGGAGGTGGACAGCGATTATGCCCTCACCCGTCGATAGCGATGGAAACGGACACGCGATCAACTCGGCCGAGAGTTCACGTAGAACCGTGATGACAGCCAAAAGTGTCTTGCCAGGCCACTGCATTGGCATAGGCCCGGCCTCGCCAACGAGCTCGATTTGACCGTTGCCTTCGTTGTAGGCGAACGGGAAAGGGCCCATGACTTGTATCCGACTCCCTGGGAACAGCTGGTTGATCCTCCACAGCTTGAACTCGGCGCCGGCCCTCTCAATGTAAGCCCCCCTCGCAAAGGAGAGCTCCTCCTCAGTCGTTTCGACCCGATCCCAATGGCCGAACTCGAGCGGGCTGAATTCGACGAGCACCTTGTTCAGCGCGACCTCAATGTCTGCGGCGGATGCCGGATCGTGCGCAGTGGCCGTATTCGGCAGATCAGCGACGGCAACGCCGTGATGCCAACCTCCGCTCTCCAGCGGCGGGGTCATCGCGAACACAGGCAGGTCCAGAATGATTGGCGTTGCCCCGCTTGGGTCAAATCCCTCAGGCAGCCAGTCTGAGCGCGCTTCTAGCTGTTGGCAGAGATACGGCCAGAGGAGATCCGGTCCTACGACGATGAGTCTGTCGATGACGTCAGCCCTGATGCCGTCGTCACCGAGATAGAGAGTTGTCGGGATAGCCTGGCTAAGCTCAAGGCGGTTCGCGTTGGTGTTGAGCCGGTGCACGAGGGGAATCGAAAGCAGGCGCCGATACCAAACGTCGGCCTTCGGGCCGGGGAAGAGGTCTTCCGCTGTGATCGAGCCACAAGACGTGCCGCTCATTGGCCAATCAACCGCGATCGGCTCTGCCGCGAGCCTTGGCTTCAGGTCGCCATCTCCGTCCGTGGCCACCGTGTAGAGCAAGCACGCGCTCTGGGCCTGTAGCCTCGCACTCGAGGAGAAAACGTCTGGAGCCTGCGACAAATCGAGTAGCGAGCCGGTTTCAAGCTTTTTAGACCCATCCCAAACCGGAGCGTCGAAGACGTAGAGGAAGCCGCTGGCCTCGTGACGCTCGAAGCGGGTCCTGGGAAGGACCGCGAGAGCGTCGGTTGTAGCGTCGTAGGGGCCGGGCGGACCGAAAACGTGTCCGCTAGGTTCGGTTATCGCGCTATGCAGCGCGAACCACAGTGCGATGTTCAGCGATGTCGTGACATCGAGAAATTGAGTGCCCGGCCCGTAGTGTTGAGCGATCGCCTGTGACCAAAGCACCCAATCTTCAAGATCGTTCGGGGGAGCCCCCGCCTCTCGACGGAACCGATCTGCTGCGAGCGCTGTCCATGCTCTGAAGATGCCCGCGTCTTGACTTGGGCCGCCTCGCAACCCCGCCGGCTGCATTGTGGGGTAGTCGGCTGTCTGGCCGCGGAACACTCTGATGTGCCCCGGAGGTGTTGGGGGCAACGACGCAAGATGAGCCGCGACGGCGTCGAGTGTGGTCATTGGATCGCTCATAGGCAGTACTGAGCGCCACTATGCGCCAGTCGTCGCGGCGCGTCAACGACGGGCGGCTCCGTAGCGTGCCGTCCGGCGAGTTTGCTTACGTAACGCCAAACACCTAGCGACCGACGCAAGCGCGTCGAGGGCAGCACATGGCCAAGCGCAAACGTATCTTCGTGGCGTTCGCGATCGAAGACAAGCGGTATAGGGACCTCCTTCGCGGGCAGTCGAAGCTAGGCCATTGTCCGATCGACTACACGGACATGTCGGTGAAGCAGCCGTGGGACAGCGCGTGGAAGACAAAGTGCCGGCAGCGCGTCAGAGGCTGCGATGGAGTGATCGCTCTGCTAAGCCGCAACATGAAGGCCGCCGCTGGCGCTCGGTGGGAGATCAAATGTGCTGTCGACGAAGGCGTGCCTGTTCTCGGCGTGTACATCGTCCGGACCGACGTCTACAAACCCCCGGAGATTGTCGGTAGACGCGTCATATATTGGACCTGGGACGGCATCGGCAACTGGGTCGACAAGCGCTGAACAACATTGGTCCGGTTGTGCGAGGTTTGAAGATCGCTCGCTCGGGCGTATAATTTAGAGGTTAGAAGGAGACCGATATATGGCTCTGACACCCGTCTACATCAGTTACGATTACGACCACGATCAGGATTTATACATCCTGCTGCTTGGTCAGTCAAAAAAGGACGACTCGCCATTTGAGCTCGCTGACTGGTCGGTAAAGGATGAGTCGACAGCGTGGAAGGACGATGCGCGGAAGCGCATAAAGCGTGTTGATCAAGTTATTGTGATCTGCGGCGAGTACACCGGGTCCGCGACTGGGATAGATGCGGAGATCAAAATCGCGCGGGATGAGGACAAGCCGTACTTTCTGCTATCTGGCCGTGCCAGCGACAAGAACAAGAAGCCGTCCGCTGCACTCTCCACCGACAAGATTTACGATTGGACATGGCCTAATCTCAAGCTTCTCATAGGCGGTAGTCGCTAGGCCGCTATGGCAGGAGATTCAGATGCCATGCCCGACGACACCGCGGTCAGGCTCCAGCTTTACGGATCGGCAGTGGAGATGGCGGACAGGATGTCTGCGAGGCGTGCTGGAGCAAATACCTTCTTTTTCACGCTCCACGCCGGACTTGCTGCCATCGTAGGAATCGTCAGCTCGGCACGCAAAGGGTCTCCTCAAGGGAGCGTGCCGAGCTTCGACTCGTTTGGCCTTGTCGTGACTGCCGTCGCTGGCTTGACACTGTCACTTACGTGGTGGACATTAATCAGGTACTACCGCCGGCTCAGTCAGGCGAAATACACCGTGATAAACGAAATAGAGAAGGGGTTTCCTGTCCGGCCGTATACGGATGAGTGGAAGCTACTGCACCCGGATGAGACACTCAAGACGAACGCTCTTGAGCCAGACCGCAAGACTGCGTGGTGGAAGCCTCAAAAGCATCGGGAAGCGACGGCCGTTGAGCAGGTTGTGCCTCTAGTGTTTGCAGCTATTTACATCGTGCTCGGGCTGAGGGTGCTGACATGACTTATCTCGATGTAGTGGCGTCACAGATTCGAGACAAACTCCCGGGAGAGCTGATACCCGAATCTGGCGGTGACGATCTGTTCCGTGCTTATGCTGTGTTGGCGCTAGCGAAGGGTGAGGACGTCAGCCGCGCGGATGTTCACCACGCCTGGGTGGCGTGGATGTTGTCCCGCGGCGAGGAGCACGAGTCTATGGTTCCGTTCGCGGAATTGGATGCGGAAACGCAGAGCGAGGATTCGCCGTTTGTCGCGGCCATCCGCAGCGTCGCTAAGACCCATCGCGATTAGCCGACCTGCGTTTGGGCGAGCCGCCTCCCCGAGCGGCTCACGCGTTCACCGCCCCTTACCTGCCGGCGCGCCGCGTGTGGGCGTTGCGGCCCCGGCCTCATATGTGGCGTCGAACACGGTATCCGCGAGCCAGCGTTTGAACGATTCGTTGTCGCTGAATTGCTTGAAGAGCTCCGTGTCGTCCTTGAGCACGCTGGTCATAACTCGCGCCAGCGCCTTGTCGTGCTCGATGCGAGCGTTCTGCTTATCGTTGTTCTTTTGGGCGTTCTGGTAAGCCTTGTCCGCGGCGACCTGGGCTGGGATGTCTTCAGTGATGAGCCGCTGAACACGGTCGGCATCTTGCCAGTCGATGTTCCCGAACTGGTCGTTGAAGGCTTTGAGGATGTTCGACAGCCGATCGAGTTCGGCTTCGGGCGCATGGCCGCCACCTGCGGCAGGCACTGGTCCGATCTCTGCATCCTCGTCCGCGAGAGCGATCCTCATAGCGGCCTGCTTCTCGACTCGATAACTGTCCATGTCGATGGTTTCGAGTACGCCTCGCGAGAGGTCCTCTTCCTTGGGCGCGGGTAGCTTGGGAATGAGAAAATTGAGGAAGATCGAGAGGCGCTCCCAGTCGGCATTTGAGAACGGCAGGATCGACGCGAGGAAGCCGTAGGTTCGGACAAACGCCTTGGCCTTGCCTTTGAAGTCGACCTGGCCGTCCTCGTCCAGGTCGTCCTTGTAGGTTGCTACGCACGCATCGAGAATGGGATCAAGCTGATCGCGGTCGGCGTTGCTCAGGTAGCGCTCGACGAGAGTATCTACCTGGCTCCGGTCGTAGACCTCGTAGCTATCCAGGTCGCCTTGAAGGTCGTGCAGCTTGTTTGGATCGGTTTCCTCGCTCAGCACGGTTGTGCGGTAGTAGTCGCTGAAAGCTGCCTTGATCGTGTCGGCGTCGTTCATGAAGTCGAGTACGAACACGTCGTGCTTCTGCGGATGTGCGCGGTTGAGGCGAGACAGCGTCTGGACAGCCTTGATCCCTGACAGCGGCTTATCCACATACATCGTGTGCAGGAGCGGCTCGTCGTAGCCGGTCTGAAACTTGTCCGCGCAGACCAAGAAGCGGTACGGCTCCTCTTGGATGCGATCGGTAATAACGCTGCTCGGAAAGCCGTTTAGCGAAGCTTCGGTGACCTGCCTACCCTTGTAGTCGTGTTCGCCCGAGAAGGCCACGATTGCGGCATAGGGGCTCTTACGCTCAGCTAAATATGTCTTGATGGCGTGGTAGTACTGAACGGCGCGTTCGATGCTGCCGGTCACCACCATCGCCCGCGCTTGGCCGCCGATCTTGTTGAGTGCGATGACCTGGTCGTGAAAGTGATCGACGACGATCTCGGCCTTGAGCCGGATTGCGTGGTCGTTGCTCTCGACGTAGCGGCGTAGTTTCTTGTTTGCTCGCTTGACGTCAAACTCGGGGTCGGCTTCGACGGTCTTGACGAGCTTGTAGTAGCTATTGACTGGCGTGTAGCTCTTCAGCACGTCGAGGATGAATCCCTCTTCGATTGCCTGCTTCATCGTGTAGCTGTGGAAGGGTCGGTGCTTGGTTTGGCCGGCGTCAACGTATGGCTCGCCGAATATCTCGAGCGTCTTGTTCTTTGGCGTGGCCGTGAAGGCGAAGTAGCTGGCGTTGGGCAACATCTTCTTCGCCGTCATCAGACGGTTGATCTTGTCCTCTATGAGCTCGTCCTCGTCCGATGCGCCGCCCTCGGCCAAAGCTGAAGCCATAGCCGCCGAGGTACGACCGCCCTGGCTGGAATGCGCCTCATCGATCACGATCGCGAACTGACGCTGCCGGTGCTCTTTGCCGATGTCGTCAAGGATGAACGGGAACTTCTGGACCGTCGTGATGATGATCTTCTTTCCGCCAGCGATGAAGTCTCGGAGATCGCCTGAGCGCTCGGCGTGTCCGACAGTCGCGCCCACTTGCGCGAACTGCTTGATCGTGTCTCGGATTTGGCGGTCGAGGATGACCCGGTCGGTCACAACGATGATCGAGTCGAACGCCTCTTTGCCGTCGTGGACCAGACCGATGAGCTGGTGGGCAAGCCACGCGATCGAGTTCGATTTGCCGCTGCCGGCAGAGTGCTGAATGAGGTAGCGACGTCCAGCGCCGTTCTTCGCCGCGTCGGCAAGGAGACGCCTCACCACCTCCAGCTGGTGATAGCGCGGAAAGATTTGCGACGAGCGCTTCTTTCCAGTTCGGGGGTCCTTCTCGGTGACGAGTTGGGCATAGTTCTCAAGGATGTCAGTGAGCCCTGCTGGTGTGAGGATGCGCCGCCATAGATAGTCGGTCTTGAGGCCATTGGGATTCGGAGGATTGCCGGCGCCAAAGTTCCAGCCTTTGTCAAACGGCAGGAACCATGACTGCTTGGCGCGTAGCTGCGTGCAGAATCGGACCTCCTGGTCGTCCACGGCGAAGTGCGCGATGCAGCGTCCGAACTGGAAAATGAGCTCGCGCGGGTCCCGATCTCGCTTGTATTGCTCGACCGCATCCTCAACCGTCTGTTTCGTTAGGTTGTTCTTTAGTTCAAAGGTCGCGACGGGTAGGCCGTTGATGAAGATGCAAAGGTCGAGCGCCAGCTGTGTTTCGTCGCGGCTGTAGCGCAGTTGACGAGTGACCGTAAAACGGTTGGCGTCGTAGCGCTCCGCGGCCCTTGGGTTGCCTGGTGACGGTGTGCTGTAGAAGAGATCGATGTGATGGGGTCCGTGCTTAAGCCCGTCGCGCAGCACGGCAACTAAGCCGCGCTTGGTTATCTCGCCCTGAAGACGCGCGAGGAAGCTCCGACGGGTGGGACCGTCGCTACTGATGTCTACTGCTGCGGCCGCGTCTGGCTGCGTGTCGTCGAGAAAGCGTCCGAGCTGTGCGAGATCCACGGCGTACTCACGTTCGTAGTCTCGGGGATCTCCCTCTATCCAGCCGTCGGGCGACGACGTCATCTGCTGGACAATGAGAGCTTCGAGACCCAGCTCGCTCGTGTCGGTTGTCATGCCGCCTCCTCCACGTCCGCCTGGCCCGAGACGGTGATCGGACTCGGCGCGTCAGACATCGCGTCGCTGAGGTCGGGAAGCGTCTTCGCCACCGAGCGTACGTCCAGCTTGCCGGTCACCGCATCCGCCGCAAGGCGAGTCCAAAACTCACCGATGAGCGAAACCTCACGTCGCGCTCGATCGACGGCGTCGTCAATGGTTTGCGTCGCTTGCTGCATGGCGACAACGATTGCGCGCTGTTCGTCTAGAGGCGGCAAGGCGATCGGCAGCCGGCCATAGCGCGTCGGGTTGAGGTTCGATTGGTGCAGGCTCGGGATAGCTTCCCGACGAGCTGCAGCAAGCGCCCCGCGGTCATTCAGGACGAGGTTCAGATACGCCGGGTCGTGATCTTGTCTGGGCCGCATTCGCACTAGGTAGGATGCGAACGTAACAGGACCATCTGCTCCAGCGAATAGGCCAACCTTTCCCACGAGGGCAGCGCTGTTCGTTCGATTGAACAGAAGATCGTCACGGCGGAGTAGTAGCTCGGCTGGCACGTCCTCCACTCCCCCCGTGTCGGGCACCGTAACGCGACCATCGCGAATGTGACCCATCGTCAGCAAGCGGATTGCACCGTCATCCACCGCCGACTCGGAGATGCCATAGTCCATGCTCGCAAACGCCCTCTTGATCGGCATTACCCGCCAATGCTCAGGGACGTCAGGCTGCCAATCGATACCGGACGATTTACGCGGCACGGTCGGATCGAGCCCGCGCGTCACCGCTTGGTGGATCATGGTCTGCTTCTGCTCGTCGAGAAGCGCAATCATGCGCTGCTTCGACTTGGCAAAGCCGCGCAAGCGGAGTTCTGCGTAGCGCAGAAAGCGAACAATCGCGGCTTGCTCTGCGGCGGTCGGGACTAATACTTCGACGTCCAGGAGGTCAGATGCCGACAGGGTCGACCGAACGCCTGCGCCAAGCTGGTTGTATATGCCGCGCTGGTAAAGGTCGTAGTACTGATAATAGAAGTACCGCTGATCGCCGCCGTGCATCGGGGTCAGGCGCACGTACGCCGGACTCATAATGCCCTCCTCGTGGACGAGTCCGACCCGGCTAGTACGGAGGTTCTCGAGGTCGATTAGCTTGAAGACCAGGTCGCCCGCCTCGAAAACTTGATAGCTGGCGTAGTCCTTCGGCACAAGCCCCTCGGGGTTATCGGGGTCGTTGTTGACGACTCCCCGAAGCGTTAGCGACAGAATGTTGGTGTTCCGCCCGTCGGCATTGATCACCTTCCTCGACCGAAAGAGCCACTTGCCGCGGATGAGATCCCAGTGCTCCGGAACGTCCCCCAGCCATGGAACGCCTGTGGCCTTATAAGACGGATACGTTGGAGCTGACAAACTCATCCTGCGGCTCCGTCGGTGATCTCGGCGATGAGCCCGTCGGTCTCCTTCTCCAGCGCGACGAGGTCCGCTCGGATCTCGCCTAGGGAGCGGAGTGGCTGCGGCTTGAAGAAGTATCGGGCAAAGTTGATCTCGTAGCCGATCTGAGCGCTGTTTGGCACTATCCACGCGTCGGAGGCGTGCGGCAGGACCTCTCGTTCAAAGAACCCTTCAATTCCGCCGTCGGTCAGCAGCGGCACCTGCTCAGTGTCGCGTAGGTCGGGGTCGGGCTCGTACTCGACTGTGGCAATCGAAGGTCCGATCTTGGCCTCCCAGCGGCCGTAGAAGGAACTTGGCTCAACACCTCGCTTGTGGATCTTCCGAATGACCGGGCTTCCAGACTCGGATAACCCCTTCCGACTCCTCAGCGCCTTGATCTCGGCGGCCGAATAGGGACGAGTCGGATCAATGTTCGCCGCGCGAAGCGGACGCTCAACTGTCACCTTCCAGTAGCCAAACTCCTCGTTAGGAAAGATACGCGAATGTTCGTCGTTCGCGAATGCCATGTAGGTCTCACAGATCCGGTCGATGTCGACGTCTCCCAGCTCGCGGCTTTTGTCCCCAAGGTTCTTCCGAAGCGGTCGGTACCACTCAGTTGCATCAACAAGTTGAATATGGCCACGTCGGTGCTGGTCTTTGCGGTTGCTCAGCAGCCATATGTAGGTCGCTATACCTGTGTTGTAAAACATGTTCGACGGCAGAGCCACGATAGCCTCAAGCCAATCGTTCTCAATGATCCAGCGCCGAATGTTGCTTTCGCCCTGCCCGGCATCGCCGGTGAACAGGCTCGACCCGTTGTGCACCTCTGCGACACGACTGCCCAAGGTCGTGGCATCTTTCATCTTGCTAAGCAGATTTGCCAAGAAAAGCATCTGCCCATCGCTAGAACGAGTGAGCAGCGAGAAGTCACCATCGCCAGCATGCTCAATCACGAAGCGCGGGTCCTGGACACCCTTCTTGCCGCCCATGCGCTCCAGATCGCCTTTCCAACTCTTGCCGTAGGGCGGGTTGGAGAGCATGAAGTCGAACTCGCGAGAGGGGAAAGCGTCGTTGGATAGCGTCGAGTATTCGGGGCCACCGGCGATGTTGTCTGCGGCCTCGCCCTCGCCTTTGATGAGCAAGTCCGCCTTGCAGATGGCGTAGGTCTCGGCGTTGATTTCCTGACCATAGAGATGAGTCGCGACCTGCTTGCCTCGCTCGGATGCCAGCCGCTTCAATGTTTGTTCGGCCACGGTTAGCATGCCGCCGGTTCCACAGGCTCCGTCGTAGAGCAGATACGACCCCGATTCAATACGGTCGGCGATCGGCAGGAACACCAGCCTCGCCATTAGCGTGACCGCGTCGCGCGGCGTCCAGTGCTCACCAGCCTCTTCGTTGTTCTCCTCGTTGAAGCGGCGCACGAGCTCCTCAAAGATTGTCCCCATGGCGTGGTTATCAAGACCAGGATGCTTCTCTGATCCGTCCGGGTTCAAGACCGGATGCGGGCTAAGGTTGATCGAGGGGTCGAGAAAAGTCTCGATAATCGATCCGAGTGCGTCACCCTTGGACAGTCGCGGTAGTTGATTGCGGAACTCGAAGTTCTCGAGGATGTCCTGAACGCTGGGAGAGAAGCCGTCGAGGTAGGCTTCGAAGTCGGATCGGAGCTTCTGTTGGCCGGTGCGAGCCTTGAGGTCCCGCAGGGTGAATGGCGAGGTGTTATAAAAGGCTTGCTCTGATGCTTGCCGAAGCGCCGCGTCTTGGTTGGTAACGCCCGCCTTGTCGAGCGATGCCTTCATATCGAGCACAGCTTGCTTCGTGGGCTCTATCACCGCATCAAGACGACGTAGCACTGTCATTGGCAGTATCACGTCGCGGTACTTGCCGCGTACATATAGATCACGTAATACGTTGTCAGCAATCGCCCAGATGAAGCTGACAATGCGTGAGTGCTGCGCGTCGTTCATGCTGCCACGACTCCGCGGCCCGATAAGCCGCTGATGCTCGCGCGCCGTGGCGGCGCAGAATTGCCGATGTGCAGTTGTGTCATGTCACCTCAATAAGAATAGTATAAAGTCGTTTGCGGCCTGCCGCAAGACGATGTCGCTACGGCCTTTCCGCCAAGGTGATGAAACATGGATCGCTGACCCGCTCTCGCAGCGCTTATAGCCGGTTCGCGAAGCAGATGCCCCTTGCTCGGCGCATAGCCGCCGAATCCGTGGCCCACCGTGGCGAGCTTGACGCAGCTTGGCGTCAGCGACAAGAATCCGCCCAAAGGGATGGCGACAACCTAGGGGAGGCCAGATGCGACTCGTTATCAATCGCCGGCAGCAGGACGTAAAGGGGATGATGGGTGGACATAAGGGCGTCAGCTTCACGCTGGGGTACCGGCTCGAGCTGACGCCTGAGGAGTCCGAGCTGGTCCAACGCTACGCCCTCCAGTATTACCCGGTCACCTGGCACACCGACAATCGGGGGCAGCGGATGCCCGACGACATGATCGGGAACATGGTCGAGGGCCGCAGTCAGACGCTCACGGACGTCACGACGCTGATCCGGAACGAGAACATCGTCAAGGACGCGTGCGACGGCATCGTTGCTCTGTTCGACGTGTGCCGGAGCTTCGGTGGCGACGAGGTGATCGAGTATCCGCGCTAGCCGTCGGTTGCCGGCTCGGGGGGTGGCGTCTTGTCCGGTAGCTGTCCTCTGACGAGGACGAGCACGTCCAGGCCGAGTTGGTATCGATCTGGGAAGCAGAGCGCGCCGTCGCTATCGACCATCTTGAAGTAGGCGATGCTGGCGACGTCGTAGGTCGGTGCCTTGAGCGGCGCGCTGATCGCAGCGATGCTGCCCGGGTCGGTATCGGGCACGTCGTAATAGCGAACCGACGTGATGAGGCCCGGTCCGGTTAGCGGTCCTTGGCGCTCAAGTCTGCGGCTTCGCCAGGGCACTATGCCGCTGTTGCGGACGCGCCAGGTCTTGACGAACAGCTGGCCCGGCGTCATCAGCGTGCCGTGTGCGATTGTGTCGTCGACAAACGTCGATGCGTCGCCCGGGACGGCCAGCTTTATCTCAGGGCGGTGACCACCGGCTCGGCGCCGGTCTTGCTCAGCTGCGTGCTCGGTGACCTCGAGTAGCGAGAGCAATAGCCCGTCTCCTTGGAATGTCTCGTCGTAGAACAGGACGAGCGCTCGACTCGGCGTGCCTCCATGCTCGATCCGCGAGATATGACTCGGATGGCACCCGAACGCCTCGGCCGTCGCCTTGGCCGTCCAGCCGCTGACCATTCGTAGCTTCTGCATGCTCAAGCCGAGCTGCGTCTTCGGCTGGCGAGGCACGAGGTGCGGCAGCTTCTGGGGTCGGGGCATTGCCGAGGAATAGTTGCAAGTTCGTCACTTACCCCACTGGGCTGGACTCTGACGCTGTCACCCCGTCGTTTCGGCGGAACGGTCAACGAAAGGAGCCCAGTCTCGACATGTGCAACTCGGCAGACACCAGACGCCGGCAGCGGGGAGGCAGCTGATGCCTCACCCGTGCGCCGGTCATATGGCGACGTGCGACCACTGCTACCTGTGCGATGTCGTCGGCGTCTGCTGCGCCACCGTGCCCAGCAGCGTCCCGGTCTCGGCGTCCCCAGCTAGCTGCGAGCACGACGATCGCCTGTGCGAGGCCGTGGTTGCCGAGCGGCTGATGGCGGTCAACCTCGGGGCGCTTGTGCGCGCCGAGGCACTCAGAGACACCGCGATTCGGCTGGCGTTGCTCGCCGGTCCCGCGGGCCTGTTGCCGGACGTCAACACGAACTACAACCAGAAGGAGGGCCATGTCTATGTTGCCCGCTCGGAGCTTTGATTCCGGGCGCCCATCACGCGAGCTGGCACGGGCCGTTGATGCCCAGCGCCACACCGAGCTGGCGATCTTCCAGCACGGTCTGGAGGCTCGCTATCTCGCCGAGACCGACAGGATCGACAGCCAAGCGGTCTCGGACGTCATTAGAACGGCGCTCGAGGAGGAGCTGAGCGTCCTGGATTGGGGCCTTGAGCGCGCCAACGGCAGTGCGGCGAAGGCCGAGATGGTCGCGCGCAAGGTCACGATGCAGTCAAACATCAACTCAGCCCGGATCGCCCGGCGCTTCGGGGGGTGACCGCCATGCTCCTGACAGCGCTTGCTGTGGTGCTGGTCATCCTCCCCGGCGCGCTAGCCGGCGCGCTGGTGGCTGAGGTCATTGTCCACCGCGCCCTGCGCCAGCCTGACGAAGCCGCTGCTGGCGGCGAAGCCCCGATCGATGCTTCGGTCGACGACTTCATCGACAGCGCGGCCGCGAGCTGGGCACGGACCAACGACTGGCCCGAGGGCGAGGGCCTGATCGCCAACAAGATGCGCCTGGCGTACCGCCTGCGGCGTTCGCATCGCGCCGCAGATCCGGTGGATCGGGGGTGGTGGCAGTGACCGTTCTGCTCGTTGTGATCGTCGTGGTTGCTGTCGTTCTGCTCATCACGAAGGGCACGCATACGTCGCCCGCGCCGGACGTTGATCCGGAGCGCGCGGTTGAGGTGGCGGTGGAGCTGCACGCCATTCGCCGGCGTCTGGATGTGGCGTGGGCTCGGAGTGAGCTGCGCGACGCCACGTCGGCGCTGCGCCGGGAGCTCGACGAGGACCTGCGGGGCTTCGACGAGCGTGGATCGGATGGGCGCGGCGCATGAGCCACCCGGTCGGCTGGTTGGTTGGTTCGATCGTCGGGTTGGCGGTGCTGGTATCCGCTGGCCCGACGGTCGTCGCCCTGGTTCACGCAGTGGTGCCGCTGATCGTCGTGCTCGCGGCTGTCGTGGTTGTCCTGCGGCTGCTCTGGTACTTCACGAATCGGTATTAGGTCGTGTTGTTAATTCTACCGTTCACATTGTGAACAACCACGCGCATACTGGACATACGTTCACATTGTGAACAAAAAGAGTGATCCAAGTAAACGAAAGGAGGGAGGCAAATGGGAAAAAGTAAGCAAGCACCAGGGCCTGGCGGAACGCCGCCGGGCGTGTGGAATCGGGGGAGGCGCAGCGGGCCGGTGAATCCGATACGAGTGCGGACGAAGCGGTTGGACGAGATCGATTCCGACAAGATCGCCCTGGCCTACTGGCTACTGGCCAAGCAGATCGTCGCCGACGAGAGCGACACGCGCGATCTGAACGAGGCCGAGGTTCGCCGTGCTGCAGACAGCACGGGCGACAAGTCCGCTAAGCGTAAGCATGGTGAGGCCGAATCATGAACGACCTGGGTGCTGCCGTCGGCGTGCTGACTGTCTGCCTCGCCGGCTTCGCGCTGTGGCTTCTGTGCCTGCCGGGCGAGTCGCTGCAGTGGCGGGAGGTCGAGGTGCCCGATCGGCTGACGGCCGACCAGGTTGAGGCGGTGCTTCGTCACGTGGCTGGAGCACGACACGGACCGGTTGTGTTTGGCGTCCAAGCCACTACGGGCGATGTGCGACTCCGCGTCGGTGCGCCCGAGCGGGCACTCAGCTCGCTAATGGCAGCAGCGAGCGGACTGGCGCCTGAGCTGCGCTTCGAGGAACCGGCCGAGCCGGCCGGTGGTGGATCACGATCGTCGAAGCGTTTTAGCTTCGGTGCGCGGATCAGCTGGGCTGGACCGTGGCCGCTACTGCGTAGTGATACACCGGAGCTTTCGGTGGCAGGGCTGCTTGGTGCCCTCGCGAGTGTCGAGCCCGGTGAGCAGTTGCAGCTCATGGTGCGGCTGTGGCCGGTTGGCCGGGTGCATCGTCCGATGGCTGCAAGTGAGCGCTCGGAGGTGCCGCCCAATCCGTGGTTCATGCGTTTGTGGTGGCCAGCGCAGCCGCCGCGCGAGGACATCCACGCGATCCGAGCAAAGTTCAGTGACCTGCTGCTGCGAGCCGAGGTCATCGTCGGAGCGACAGCAGGGTCGCGGCTACGGACGCGAGCACTCACGCACCGCGTGATTGCGGCTGCGCGCGTTTCGTCTGGTAGTCGCGGCGTGCTCCGCTGGCGGCCAGTGCGCTCCGAGAAGCGGCTGTCCGAGGTGGTGGTGCGGCGGCGCTCTCCCTGGCCGTGGGAGCCGAGCACGCTGCTGTCAGCGCCAGAGCTGGTCGCTCTGGTCGGACTGCCGATCGAGGCCCCGTCGGTCGCCGGTATCACCTACGGCGTCGGGCCGCGGCTGATGCCACCGATGGCGCTGCCAACGACCGGCCGCGTGTTCGCGGTCTCGACGTGGCCATCAACGGCTGGCCGACCGTTGGCGCAGCCCGTGCTTGGTGGTCTCCAGCACTCGGCGATTGTCGGGCCGACCGGATCTGGCAAGAGCGTCCTGGTTAGCCGGCTGGTTGAGCAGGACATGGCCGTTGGGCGCGGCGCGCTGGTTATCGACATCAAGGGCGACTTGGTCAGCGACCTGCTTGCTCGGATACCGGCTAGGCGGCGCGACGACGTGATCGTCCTTGAGCCGGCGCGCGGCGGCGCACAGCCCGGTCTGCGGCTGTTCGCTCCCGGCGGTGACGCCGAGCTGACGGCGGACCTTCTGCTCGGGACGTTGCGTGAGCTGTTTGCGGACTCGTGGGGCGTGCGCAGCTCGCAGTACCTCGGCCTCGGCCTCCGCACACTCGCCGGCATGCCGGGCGCCACGCTGATGGATCTGCCGCGGCTGTTTCATGACCAACACTTCCGCGGACAGGCGCTGAGCGGGGTACGCGACGGCTGGCTGTTGGCGGCGTGGCAGCGGTTCGACGCGCTCTCACCAGGCGACCGCGCAGCGCAGCTGTCATCTCCGCTATCGAAGCTCGAAGAGCTGATTGGGCGCAAGCGCCTGCGGCTTGTGCTCGGACAGCGTGATTCTCGCCTGGACTTCGCCGAGGTACTCGCGCGGCGGCGGATCGTGCTAGTCAGTCTGCCGCCCGGATTGCTCGGCACGCCAGCCACCCGACTGCTGGCGGCGCTGACGCTGTGGCAGTTCTTTCAGGCCGTCGAGGCCCGTGCGGCGTTGCCGCCAGAACGGCGCTCGCCGTTTATGGCCTATATCGACGAGGTTGCAGTGCTGGCGTCCCTCCCCCTGCCGCTCGAGGGTCTGCTGGAGCGCGCGCGTGGCCACGGAGTCGGTGTAACGCTCTCGCCACAAGCTGTCAGCCAGCTCAGCCAGTCGCTCAGGGCAAGTCTGCTTGCCAATGTCGGTTCGCTCGTCGCGTTTCGTCAGAGCGGCGAGGAGGAGGCAAACGTCCTCGCCAAGGCGCTGCCCGGAGTCACACCGCCGCAGTTGCAGCATCTTGGAGCGTTCGAGGTTGCAATGCGCCTCAGCCTCGGCCCAGGACGCTCGACGCTGCCAATGACCGGGCAAACGCTGCCTCCAAGTGAGCCGCGTAGCGATGCGACCGAGATGCGTCGCTTCGCTGGGGAACGGTTCGGGCGGGCTGTCGAGGATGTCGATGGCGAACACGATGCTCGACAGCCGCGTGGCTCGGCTGGAGACGGTGGCACGAGGCTCGGTGTCTCCCGGAGGCGAAGGTGACCGGCTCGGCGGGAGTAACGGTCGGCGTAACGGTCGGATCGACCTCGGCGTCGCTGACACGGGGCAACTGTCGGGCGTTGCGGCCGAATCTGCCAATGCAACTGTTGGCGGCTGGGATCAGCTCATCTACAGGTGCGGCGAAGGCCCCTGCCAGGACCCGTGAGGGAGAGCTATGAGCGGCCAGGGCTATCTCACGGAGTCGCAGCTGTTCGACCTGGATCGTCGGCTCAGCGACCGCGACCGCCGCATCACCCAGCTGGTGGGCACGCTCTCCATCGTCTCTGGTTCCCAACTGAGAAGAGTGTTTTTTGCTGGAGTGGGCGGCGGTCGTCACGACGCTCAGCTCGCCCGCCGCGCTCTGCTGCGGCTGACCCGCCACGGGCTGCTGGAGCGGCTCGAGCGTCGCATCGGCGGCATGAAGGCTGGCTCCGACGGCTTCTGCTATCGGCTGGCGCCGGCCGGTCAGCGACTGATCGAGTTCTGGTCGGGCCAAGGATTGGCGCGCGGTCGCCGTCTGCCGGAACCGAGCCCGCGCTTCACGGCGCACCGCCTCGCGGTCAGCGAGGTCTACGTCCAGGCACACGAGGCCGCGACAGCCGGCCGACTGGAGCTTCTGGACTTCGAGGGTGAGCCGGCGTGCTGGCGTCGGTACATCGGGCCGACACTGGGGGCGCTGACCCTCAAGCCAGACGCCCTCGCGAGGGTTGGCGTCGGCGAATGGGAGCTGGCCTGGTTTGTTGAGGTCGACTTGGGAACGGTCGGACAGGCGACGCGAACCTTGCAGGCGGCTGCTTACCGGAGCTATTGGCGCAGCGGTGCGGCAGGCGAGGTCATGCCCCGCGTGCTGTGGCTCGGCAGCGATGAGCGAACCGTCAAACGGGCGACGATCGCGATCAAGCCCGAGCGCGAGCCCAAGGGGCTCTTCGTCATTGCCAGAACCGGCCAGACCATCGACGGGCTACTCGGCGAGCTGCGTCCAGTTAGCGAGGAGGCTGCATGAGCCGGCACGGCAACGAGCTGGCGCTCCGCCCCGAGCGGCGACCGCCGCTTTACGGCGACCTGCGCTCGTGGGCGCTTGTCGGTGCGGACAGTCTGGAGCTGCTCACGACCCTGCCAGCACGCAGCGTCGACGCGGTGATCACCGATCCGCCCTATGGCCTCGCATTCAAAGACGAGCACTGGGATGGCGGCGAGCTAGCTCGCCCCAGCGGCTTTCAGGCCTTCTCGACAGCCTGGGCAGAGGAAGCCAAGCGAGTGCTAAAGCCCGGGGGCTACCTCGCCTGCTTCGGTGCAACGCGCACCTTCCACCGCCTGACTGCCGGCGTCGAGGACGCTGGCATGGAGATCCGGGATGTGCTGCTCTGGCTGCACGCAGCCGGCGTCCCGAAGTCGCTGCGCCTCCCCGGCGGACTCGGCACAGCACTCAAGCCGGCGTACGAGCCGATCCTGCTGGCCCGCGCCCCGCTCGAGCCGCGCCAGACCGTACTCGCCAACGTCGACCGTCACGGCACCGGAACGCTCAACATCGACGCCACCCGCCTGGATCGCCCGACACCGACTAAAGGAGCGGCGAACGGTGAGGGCTACTGGCCGAGCCAACTCCTGCTCGAACACAAGCCCAACTGTGTCACCGGCAGCGCCGACACGACAAGCGCCGAAGGCGGATGTGCGCCCGGCTGCGCGGTCGCGTTGATCGACCAACTCGCGCCCGCCGGACGAGCACCGCTGTCACGAATGTTCTACGCAGCAAAGACGAGCCGCGCTGAGCGAGAGGCAGGCTTGGAGGGACTCGACACGACAACCGAGGCGATCTTCTCCGGTCGTCGCGGCGGAGTGCGAGCACGCGCAAACCTGCACCCCACAGTTAAGCCGCTGGACCTGATGCGCTGGCTCGTCCGGCTAACCACCCCGTCCGGTGGCATCGTCCTCGACCCGTTCACCGGCAGCGGATCGACCGGATGCGCCGCAGTGCTCGAGGGCCGGCAGTTCGTCGGCATCGAGCGCGAGCCCCGCTACCTCCCAATCGCCAGAGCGCGCCTCACGCATTGGGCTCAGATTGCTCGTGAGCAGCGCACACGGCCAGATGTGTAGTGGAATGCACAATGTTGGTTCACATTGTGAACATATAGGCGCATACTGGAAGTAACTAACGGAACTGGCTCGCAGAAAGGAGGAAGCCATGACAGAACGACAAGCCAAACAGCTCGGCACACTCATCCGCAAGGCCCGCGAAACCGCCGGGCTCAAGTACCGTCAGCTCGCAGAGTTGACCGGCCTACCGCTCACATGGCTGGCCTACCTAGAGGCTGGCCGCAGCCTCGAGCCGCTCGCCGACAGGCTCGCATTGCTCGCCGAGGTGCTGGAGATCGACCCGGCCGAAATCGACCGCGTAAGCGGCGACTACCTAGCCGAGTCACTGCCGACGGTCAGAACCTACTTCCGCTCTAAGGGCAAGGCGACCGAGGCCGAGCTCGACGAACTCGAACGCGTCGTAAGAGAGGTACAAGAGCGATACCGTGACGACGAGACGTCAGGCTCAGCGCGCAATTCAGCGGGAGCAAAGCCATGACCGCCCCGCTCGATGATCCGATCCAGACGACCTCGCGCGCCGAGCTTGGCGAGACCCTCGTCGGCGTACTCCGGAGCTTCAACCGCACTGCCGAGCAACTGATGCGCAGCCTCCAGCAGCACGCGCCGGCGCTTAACTCCACTGACGACACGCTCGCGGTGAGCGCTCGCGAGCAGCTGCGCGAGCTAAGAGCCGCGATGCCCAGGCGGTCCCTGCAGATCAACGACGCCAAGCGCATCGCTGAACGGCAAGCCGCCCTGCTGCGCTGGCAACTCGGCCAGGCAGCGACACCAGCACTACTTACCGAGACGCTTACCAGCTTGCCCTTCCTGACCGTGTTGTTCCGCGACCGACTCGCCAAGTCGGGTCTCGCCACAAAGACAGGCAGCGGCTGGGTGATTGTCCTGCGCGCCGACGAGCCGCAAGTACGGCAGCGCTTCTCGCTCGCCCACGAGATAAAGCACCTGCTCGACGACGAGCTGCTCACCGACGACCGCAGGCAGCTGTACGCGGCCAGCGCGATGCACTCCTCGGAGGAGCAAGCGGAGCGCGTGTGCGACCACTTCGCCGCATGTCTGTTGATGCCCAAGATGCTGCTACGACGCGACTGGACCAGCGGGATTCAAGAGCCCGTCCGGCTAGCACGTCGCTACCAAGTCAGCAAGACAGCCCTTGAAATACGGCTACGCGAACTCGGACTGATCGAGCCGACACCACGATGCGGCAGCGCGCTAGGCGCAAGGTCAGCTGACTAGCGACGCGAGTGCCACGACCAGCGTGGCCAGTGCCGTCAAGGCCGTGGCCGCCACGAGACCAAAAGTCAACACGCTCGACATCGGCTCGACGCGGAAATACTCCGCGATATCGAAGCCCGCAATTGGGCGACCGCCCCAAAGACCGCCCGGCAGCGGATCATCTCGTTCGAAGCGGAGACGCATGACGTACGTCCCGGGGCCAGACAGCGACGTGGACTCGAGCTTCATCCACAGCTTGCGTACGTCGCCGGACTCCCAGGGCTCTAAAGTCGTGATCCGATCGACCTCGACCCACCCCTCGGCATCTATCGACAGGCGCCCGAGTGGCCCGTCGTAGCGAGTGATCCAGAGCGATACGTTCCAGCCGGCGAGCGACTCGCCACCGTTTTTGACCGTGATATAGAGCTTGGGTCGAAACACCGTCATCGAGAAGAACGGTGGCCACCAGGCGGGCCGAAAGACGGCGATACCGAGGGCGTGTTCCATGGGGCCGCCTCCTCGCAGATGGCGGCGAGGAACGATCCCCCAGCGGCGAGACTTCTCAGGCATTTTGGCCGCCACTATGGCTTGAGCGAGCTCGTCGATCTGCGACGGATTCATCGGAAAGTTGAGTTCGTTTGCATTTCGCTGACCTCGGTTCCTGGCAGCAACGAAGCATGCCTCACGGGGCCGATGGAGCCCCCAGGTGGCGCTTGACTTCAAGCCGGACCAGAGCGACGATCGAAACAACCCGAAAGGAGGGAGCAATGGCAAGAATTGGGGGCCGCCGATGAGCGGCCGAGCACGCAGCGGGGTGCTGGCCAACGCGATAGCCAGTGCCACATCGGCGGCGAGCGAGCCGCCAAGCAAGAAGGCGCTCAGCTATCTGCGCGTGTCCTCAACGGCGCAGGCCGACAAGGACTATGACAGCGAGGGGTACTCGCTCCCCGCGCAGCGAGCGGCATGCGAGCGTAAAGCGGCGAGCCTCGGAGCCGAGGTGGTCGAGGTCTACGTCGAGCGGGGTGAGTCCGGCACGTCAACGCGCCGACGTGCTGCCCTCACCTCCATGCTCGCCCGGGTCGGCGAGGGCGACATCGACTACGTGATCGTGCACAAGGTCGACCGACTCGCACGCAAGCGCGCCGACGACTCAATCATCCTGGAGGCGATCCGCAGCTCCGGTGCGACGCTAGTGTCGGTCTCCGAGAACATCGACGAGACGCCATCGGGGATGTTGCTTCACGGCATCATGGCGTCAATCGCCGAGTTCTATTCAATGAACCTGGCGGCCGAGGTGATGAAGGGCACGACCGAGAAGGCCCGCCGTGGCGGCACGCCGCACCGGGCGCCAATCGGCTACCTCAACGTTCGCGAGATCGTCGACGGGCGCGAAATCCGCACGATCGCCGTCGACCCTGAACGCGGACCGCTCGTGACCTGCGCGTTTCGGCTGTACGCCACTGGCGACTATTCGCTATCGGAACTGTCCGGCATCCTCGAATCACGCGGCCTGCGCAACCGGCCGCGGCGCGGTCAGCCGCTGACCCCGCTCGGCGTCAACCGGCTGAGCAGCATGCTGCGAAGCGACTACTACCTCGGCATCGTGCGCTACGCGGGCAAAGCCAGCCAAGGGCGACACAGCCCCTTGGTCGACGAAGCCACGTTCCAGCAGGTTCAAGAGGTGCTTGCAGCGCAACGGAAGTCCGGCGAGCGCTGCTGGCGCCACCACAACTACCTTCGCGGCTCGGTGTACTGCGGCGAATGCGAAGGGCGGCTGATCTACACGCGCGTCAAAGGTCAGGCCGGCGGGACCTTCGAGTACTTCCTTTGCAGCGGCCGGCAAAAGCGCACCTGCTCGCAGCCCTACCACCGCATCGAAGCCGTCGAGCGTGCAGTCGAAGACGAGTATGCCCGCATCCAGCTCTCCGAGAGCCGACGCGAGCAAATCCGCACCGCCGTGCGCACCTATGTCGCGACCCTCGACGAACTCGCCGAACCTGAGCGCCAACAGGTCATCGAGAATCTCGCCAGGCTTGCTCGCCAAGAGAAAAAGCTGCTCCAGGCCCACTATGCCGACAACATCTCCGATGAGCTGTTCGCCGAAGAGCAGCAGCGCATACGGCGCGAGCGCGTGGCCGCTGAGCAACGTCAGGTCGAGCTCCAGGTCGATCACGGCCGGACCCTTGAGCGGCTCGATGTCGCGCTCGGCCTGACCGACCGCATCCAGGCGGCCTACATGATGGCGGCGCCACAGACACGACGGCTCTTCAATCAGGCCATCTTCGCCCGCATCTGGATAGACCGGGAAAGGGTGTCCGACATCGAGCTCGCCTCGCCGTTCGCCGAGCTGCTGACCGGGGACCTCGTCGATGACATGTCGGCCGGCAGGACGGCGGAGGTCGACCAGCCGGAAAGCGAAACCTCCACGGCCCTTGCGGACCGTGGAGGTTCGAACGTCCAACGTATGGTGCGGGCGGAGGGACTTGAACCCCCAAGGGCTTGCGCCCACCGGCTCCTAAGGCCGGCGTGTCTGCCAATTCCACCACGCCCGCAGATCGCCCGTGATACTACGATCTCGCCGCTCTTTCGCCCGCCCGTCAGCGTCCAGCGATCCCCATCCGCTGCGATTCGGCGGTGCTACAGTCAACATTCTTTCCCAACCAAGGGGGACGCTAATGAGCAACACAGACGCTTCACGCCCGACCACGATTACGCCCGCGACGCCGCTGCTGTGGGACCAGCGCCGGCCGCTCGCGCCCGCAATCGTGGAGCAGTACGCGGGCACAGATACAGAGCGCGACATCAAATAGCCGCCAGGCCGGAAGGCATCGGCACCGTCCTGGTCGTCACGCACGGCCGGGACGACCACGTTCCGCTCGTCATGAGCGAACTGCTGGCACGCGGCGTGCCAGCAGTTCGCTTTGACACGGAGCGTTATCCCGCTGACGCCTCACTGACGTTCGCTGCGTCTGAGGCCCGCGCGGGGGCGCAGCTGCGCCTCGGCGACGAGGTCGTTCGCTCAGAGGACATCACGGCGGTCCTGTACCGCCACCGCCGCCGGCCCCAGGCGCCTGCCGTCGCCGACCCGCGGGCCCGCGAGATGGCGGAATCGGAGCTGCTGGCCGCGCTCGACGGAGCCCTGCTCTCGCTTGACGCCTTCTGGATCAATCATCCGCATGCGAACCGCTTGGCCAGGCACAAGCCGCTGCAACTTGCGCTGGCTGTACGTGAGGGCTTCACGGTGCCCGAGACGCGGATCACCAGCGACCCGCAGGAGGTCAGGGACCTCTTCCGCGCGTGGAACGGCCAGATGGTCGCCAAGCTCGCCGGCGGCCAGATCGAGACCACCAACGGCGAAGAGCAGTACGCGATCTTCACCACGCTGCTCGACGAATCCGCCGTTGGGCGGGATGACGCGATCAGCGCCTGTCCCGCGATCTATCAGCGCCACCTCGACAAGGCGTTCGATCTGCGGGTGACGGTCGTCGGCGATCAGATCTTCGCCTGCCGGATCGAGTCGCAGGACAACGCGGATGCCCGGATCGACTGGCGCGCGGCAGGCCGTGAGGCGGTCGAGCACAAGCCCCATCAACTCGACCCCGTCGCCGCAAAGCGGTGCCGAGCTCTCACACGCCGGCTTGGGCTGGAGCTCGCCGGCCTGGACCTGATCGTCACACCGGACGGCGAGACGGTGTTCCTGGAGATCAACGCGGCCGGACAGTGGGCCTGGGTGCAGCAGACCACCGGCATGCCGATCGCGGCCGCGATAGCCGATCGGCTCGTCAGCGGCCCTCAGTCCCGCCGGGCCGGGGCTGGCCCCGGGACCGTCCGGAGATGACCGGTCGCCCGCCACTGCCGTGCAGCGCTTATCTGGTAGCGGGCCTCGGCCGCGCCGGGACCGCGGCGCTCGCGGCCCTCAGCCGGCATCCGGCAGCCGAGCGTGTCGTGGCATGGGATGAGGCGAGCACTCCGCTCACCCGTGCCGGAGCGCGCACCGCCCGCCGGACCGGCGTTGAAGTCGTGCTCGGAGGAGACGGCCTCGATGCGCTGAGCAAGGCAGGGCCCAACGTCACGATCATCAAGAGCCCTGGTATCTACCCTGACATCCCGCTGTTGCGAGCCGCACGGGTCAACGGCGTTCAGGTGCTCGACGAGCTGGAGCTCGGCTGGCGACTGTCGGACGCCCCGATGGTCGCCGTCACAGGCACCAACGGCAAGTCGACAACGTGCGCCCTTGTGCTCGAAGTTCTCCACGCGGCCGGCGAGCGCGCCAGCAGCGCGGGCAACACCGAGTTTGGTCCGCCCCTCTCCGGGATCGCCGCCGACGGCTGGGTGGTGTGCGAGGCCTCCAGCTTCCAGCTCGAGGCTTCGCCTTCGTTTCAACCCGACGTCGCCGTCTTCACAAACCTGACGCTCGAGCACCTGGCCCGCCACCGTACGATGGAGCGATACGGCGCCGCCAAGCGAGGCATGTTCATCGGCAGCGAGCGAACGGCCGGCACGTCGATCATCAACATTGACGACCCATTTGGACGCGGACTCGCAGGCGAGGTGGGCACCGCCGGTGGCGCCGTCGTGACCTATGGCTTCGCAGCCGACGCCGACATGCGCGTCGAAGCAGCGAGTTGGGACATACGCACGGCCGCGCTGCGCCTGTGCACGCCCCGAGGAGTCGTCGAGCTCGAGACCCAGCTACCGGGTGAGCACAACGCGCGCAACGTGGCGGCCGCCTTGGCCGTCGGCCACGCGCTTGGCTTCCCAGCGCGCGCGAGCGCCGACGCCCTCTCGCATGTCAAGGCGCCGCCCGGCAGGTGGGAGGTGATCGACAACGACCGGCCTTTCGATGTCGTCGTCGACTACGCCCACACTCCCGACGGGATCTACCAGGCGCTCTCCGCGGTTCGGTCGATCCTCGCCGCACGGGGAACGGGGGCACTGATCACCGTCTTTGGTGCCGTCGGCGTCCGCGATCCGGACAAGGCACGCGAGAGTGGAAGGCTGGTGCGCGCCCTGAGCGACCACCTCATCCTGACGACCGGCACAACAGCCGGAGATCCCCGCATTCCCCGCCTGCAGGAGCTGATCGCTGCCGCCGGCGAGGGCGGCACGCTGGAGATCATCCTCGACCGCGAGGCCGCGATCTGGCGGGCAGTGGCAGTGGCCTCTGCCGGAGACGTGGTGCTCGCGCTCGGGCTCGGTGCGTTGGGGAGGCTGATCCTCGACCGCACGGGAGCTGTGCGTCAGCTGGATGACCGCGAGGTTGCACGCGCTGCGCTGCGCGCGCTGCCCGTTTGAGCCGATGGAGCTGGTCGTAGCCACCCACAACCTTGCCAACCCGGGCGGTGCGCAGTCGTACGCGCTGACGATCGCTGAGCACCTGGCGCGGCTCGGTCACACAGTCACGCTGTATTCGCGCGAGATCGGCGCGCTGGCCGACGTAGCGCGAGAAAGCGGGCTGCCAGTGGCCCGCACAGCGCACGAGCTCCCGGAGATCGCCGATGGCGTGATCATCGGGATCGACCGTCCCCTGGCGCTGGAGCTGGCGCAGCGCTATCCGCGCGCCGTGCGGGTGTTCGTCGTTCACTGCACGGACGAGCTTTGCCTCCCACCTCCGCTCCCGGGCGTTGTAGCCGCGACTGTGACGTTGAACGACGTGCACTTCGCGCGTGCCTCGTCCTGCGTGGGTGCCGGCGAGGTGGTTCGTTTGCGACAGCCCGTGGACCTCCGTCGCTTTAGTTCGCGCGGTGCCCCTGCCGCCCGGCCGCGGCGCGTGCTGCTGCTTGGCAACTATCACTCGCGTATCGATGGCAGAGGCGAGCTGCTCCGCGAGGCGTGGTCGGATGCACACCTGAGCTGGCGGGAGGCGGGCGGCGAGCACGCAACGTTCGACGTGGCGAAGGCGATCGCGCAGGCCGACGTGGTCGTCGGCTACGGTCGCTCGGCGCTCGAGGGAATGGCGTGCGGTCGCCCCGTATTCGTGCACGATCACTCCGGAACGGAGGGCTGGGTCACCGCCGAGTCATACCCGCGTCTCGAGGCCGGCGGCTTCGCCGTCACGGGGAGCCGGATCGCTCCGGAGCTCGACCGGCTCCGCGCCGAGCTGGAGGGATACCGGCCGGAGCTCGGCCTGGAGGGACAGGACCTCACCCGCGCTAACCACGACGCACGCGATCACGTCAGCGAGCTCGTCGGCTTGATCAGCCGCTTGGCGCCGGGCCGGCCGCCCGACGACCCCTCAGCGATGCGTGCTCTAACGGTTCTGGCAGAGGCACAGCTGCGCGCTGAGTGGAGCGCGGAGCGCTACCGCGTGGAGAGCAAGGAGTGGGCAGCGCTGCTCCGCGACGAGCGCGAGCGCTGGCTCGCGGCGACGGAGGCGACCCAAACGCAGCTACGGGAGGCCGAGGCACAGCTGCAGGCACTCAAGCAAACCCGCCGCTTCCGGCTGGCAGCGACGCTGGCCAAGCCACTCGACATCATCAGAAGATCATCAGAGGCACGAAACGCGCCGTGTGAGCAGCCAGCGATACTACGATCTCCAAACCCTCGCCCGGGTGCCCAAATTGGTAAAGGGAGCGGTCTCAAGAACCGCCGCTGGTAACAGCTTGGGGGTTCGAATCCCCCCCCGGGTATCGGCCGGATCGGCGACCGGCCTGCACTCATCCCACCAGTGCCAGCAACGGCTCGAGCAGGGACGGCGGCGCGACGGCGATCCCGGACGGAAGGTGCCCGCGCGGCTCCAACTCGCGCGCTTGCAAGCCCGCTGATTGGCACAGCAGGACTCCCGCGGCGATGTCCCACGGCTTGACGCCGCGCTCGTAGAAGGCGTCGCAGCGTCGAGTGGCGGTCCAGGCGAGGTCGAGTGCCGCCGACCCGGCCCGACGGATGTCACGGACACTGCCGATCAGGCGCGCAAGCACCTCACCCTGAGCGGCGCGTACGCCAGCGTCGTAGGCGAAGCCGGTGGCGACGAGCGCCTCCGCCAGGGTCCCGCCGCGCCCGGCTGCGGTGTCGATCGCAACGCCATCCAGCTCGGACCGCTCGCCGCGCACCGCCGTGAACGTCTCGCCGGCAATCGGGTCATGGACGACACCGACGAGCGTGCCGCGCGGGTCATTGGCGGCGACGCTGACACACCAGTGAGGGATCCCGAAAAGGAAGTTGATCGTCCCGTCCAACGGATCGACAACCCATTGCAACCCGCTCGATCCGCGGACGTCGGCTCCGTCCTCCTCGCCGAGGAACCCGTCGTCGGGCCTGCGCGAGCCGATCAGCGCGCGGATTGCTCGCTGCGAAGCGAGATCGGCGTCGCTGACGAGATCGGTCGGTGTCGTCTTGGACACCACGTTGCGCTCCGGTCCCGCCTCGAAGCGCTCACGCAGTAGCTCGCCAGCCGCGACCGCCGCCTCGCTGGCGAGCGCGAGCAGCTCTTGCGGGTCTGTCTCCTCCATGCGCGCGCCCAGATTACCTTGCGCCCGTCGGTCTGGCCACGCGAGGCCGGGCGCGTGCGAGGCCCACGCCGCGGCTGCCGTGCGCGCCTGAGCAGACGCGACGCTCGGCCTATACTCCGCCCGCTTGCCGGCCCAGGACACATCGGTCACGATCATCGGCGCGAGCGGAGCGCTCGGGTTCGGCCTGGCACTGCGTCTCGGCGCAGCCGGCGTCGATGTGACGATCGGCTCGCGCGACGCGGGACGGGCCCGCGAGGCAGCCTATCGCGCACACGCCCTCGTCCCGGATGCGCGCTTCGCAGGACTCGAGAACGCTGTTGCCGGCGCCGCCAACGAGCTGGTCGTGCTCTGCGTGCCGTTCCGCAATCACTCGGAGACGCTGACGAACCTCAGAGGCGCGCTGCGCGCGGGCCAGCTCGTGATCGACACAACGGTGCCGCTGGCCGCCGCCGTGAGCGGCAAGGCAACCCGCATGCTGGGTGTCTGGCAGGGCTCCGCGGCCCAGCAGGCTCAGGAGATGGTGGACGACGGGGTGACCGTCATCGCAGCCCTACACACCGTCAGCGCAGCGACGCTCGGCAAGCTCGACCGCAAGCTGGACGAGGACGTGCTGATCTGCGGCGACCGCCGCCCCGACAAGCAGCGCGTCGCGACGCTGATCGACCGGATCGCCGGGCTGCGGAGCGTTGACTGCGGCCGCCTCGAGATGGCCCGGATCACCGAGTCGCTGACGGCGCTGCTGATCGCCGTCAACGCCCGCCACAAGACGCACGCCGGCATCCGCATCACCGCTCTGCCGGAGACGCTCTGGTGAGCGTCGTCCTACTGTCCGGCGGGACCGGCGGCGCGAAGCTCGCGCGCGGCCTCTACGAGATCCTCGGCGAGGAGCTCGTGGTGGTCGCCAACACCGGCGACGACGTGGAGATCTACGGCGCTCACGTGTCCCCTGACCCGGACCTGATCACCTACTGGCTCTGCGACCGAATCGACGAGCGCGGTTGGGGCCTCGCCGGCGACAGCTTCGCCGCGATGGAGATGCTGCGAGAGCTTGGCGTGGACGTCTGGTTCAACCTCGGTGATCGCGACCTCGCGCTGTGCCTCGAACGCCGACGGCTGCTCGATCAGGGCCTCAGCCTGACCGACGCTCACGGCCGCCTGGTGAGCGCGCTCGGGGTGAATGCGCGGGTGCTGCCGATGAGTGACGACCCGGTGGCTACGCGGATCCGCACCGGCGACCGCTGGATCGGCCTGCAGGAGTTCATGATTCGCCTACGCGGCAACGCACCAATCGAGGCGGTCGAGCTCGCCGGAGCGAGCGAGGCGACGCCCACGCCCGCCGTGCTGGAGGCGCTGGCGGATGCTCGCGCGATCATCGTCGGACCATCCAACCCGGTCATCTCGATCGGCCCGATCCTCGCGCTGCGCGGGATGCGCGAGGCACTGGCTGCCGCCGCGGCACCCGTCGTCGCCGTCAGCCCGATCGTCGGTGGCGAGGTGCTGAAGGGCCCGACGGCGGCATGCCTGCACTGGGCGGGGCAGCCGGCCGACGCCGGCGGCGTGGTCAGCTACTACGACGGCCTGCTCGACGGTCTGTTGAGCGACGAAGCCGTTGACGGCCTCCCGTCGCTGCGCGCCCCCACGCTGATGTCGAATGCCGATCAGCGACGCGCGGTCGCGCAGAGCGCGCTCGAGTTGACTGATTCGCTCGGTGCCGCCGCCTAGTGTGATGCGCACGCTGGCGATCGTTCCGGTCAAGCGGTTCGCCCTCGCCAAGCAACGGCTGAGCGAGCGGTTCCCTCCGGCTCAGCGCGCGACGGTCGCCCGAGCGATGGTCGAGGACGTGCTCGGCGCGCTCGTTGCCGCTCCGGGCCTCAGCGAGGTGCTGGTCGTAACCAACGAGCCGCTGATCGCCAAGCTGGCCGGTCAGCTTGGGGCGCAGGTGCGCACAGACGTCCACGAGGCCGGCCAAAGCACGGCGGCGGGCGCCGGCATCTCCTATGCGCTGGATGGGGGCGTTGAGCGGGTGCTGCTCGTGCCCGGCGACTGCCCGGCGCTCGACATCGACGAGCTGTCGGCGCTGCTGCAAGCGCCGTCCGACCCGACTCCAAGCGTGGTGATCGTTCCGGACCGTCATGGCACCGGCACCAACGCGCTGCTGCTGACGCCACCCGACGTCATCGACCCGGCATTCGGGCCCGGCAGCTTCGAACGCCATCGCGCGCTCGCCGCCCAGGCCGGGGTGCGCTGCGATGTCGCCCGGCCGGCGACGCTGCTGCTCGACATCGACACGCCGGAGGACCTCGCGGCACTGCTCGCGGGACCAAGCGAGCGCGCACCGCACACGCGCGCGGCTCTCGCTGGCCTCGCAGGGGAATGCTGATGGGCGCGCTCGCCGCCCGGGCGGTCAGCGGGCTCGGGGAGATCACCGCCGGGACCGACATCGCCGAGCTGGTCCTCGCCGCAGGCGAGCAGCCGACCGACGAGGAGGTCGTCGTCGTAGCACACAAGGCGATCTCGAAGGCCGAGGGCCGGGTCCGCGCGCTCGCCTCGATCGAACCGAGCCCACGCGCGATCGAGCTGGCCGCCGCACACGGCAAGGACGCCCGCCACATGCAGGCGATCCTCGACGAGGCGGTCGAGCTCGTACGCACCGAGCGCGGCGTCCTGATCGTGCGCACCCGTCACGGCTTCGTTTGCGCCAACGCCGGCATCGATGCGTCAAACGCGCCCGATGACGGCACGCTCGTGCTGCTGCCGCGCGACCCCGACGGCTCGGCGCGAGCGCTGCGAGCAGCGCTGCGCGAGCGCTCGGGCCAGTCGCCGGCGGTGCTGATCACCGACAGCTTCGGGCGCGCGTGGCGTCTCGGACAGCTCGACACGGCGATCGGCTGCGCCGGTCTCGCCCCGCTCGACGACTGGCGCGGCCGCCACGACCGGCGCGGCCGCGAGCTCCACGCCAGCGTGATCGCGATCGCCGACGCGATCGCCGCGGCGGCCGACCTCGCACGCGCCAAGGACTCGGGCGAGCCGGTCGTGATCGTCAGCGGGCTTGGTCATCACGTGCGGCGCGAGGACGGGCCGGGGGCCACGGCATTGATCCGCCGGCGCGAAGACGACCTCTTCACCTAGCAGCCGCCGGCGCAACGCGCGGGTCTGCGCAACCTCGCAGGCACCTCACCGTTAATCTGACAACGAAGCGCTTGCGCCAGGAGGCGGAGGTGAGACGACTGGGAGTGATGGCGTGCCTGGCCGCGGTCGTGCTGGCGGCACCCGTTTCACTGGCCGCCGGCGACAACGCGTCCACCGACACGCTCACGATCACGCCGCCCGCCACGCCGAGCATGCCGTTCGCGCTGGCGCTCACCGGCACGATCGCCGACGCGGGCCCGGACTCGATCACGGTGTACGCGATCCCGGGCGCGTCGACGTGCGACGCCTCGCTCTCCCAAGCGCAGACCGACTACTCGCTCGACGGGCAAGGCACAGCATCGGTCTCCGGTCCAGGCGCGTTCGCCACGACCGTCCCGATCACGATCAACGACGCCGGAACCTACCTGCTGTGCGGCTACCTCGCGACGAGTGACGGCACCGTGATCACAGCGCCCGCAACCACGACAACCGTGCCCGCGGCCTGCTTCGTAAGCTCGCCCTTCTCGGTCAGCGGGCCGTCGCAGCTGCTTGCCGTGCGCACTGGCCTGGTCGTCGTGAGTGGGCCGTACAGCCCGAGTGCCGCCGGCGGCATCGCTCCCGCCGCCACCCTCACCAATTCTTCGGGGACGCTGTCGCTGCCGGTATCGCTGTCCCCCAACCCGTACACCCAAGCCACAGCGGAGGGCACGTTTGCTGCGCCGCCGGTGGCTGGCAGCCCGTACTTCATCACGCTGCCGGTGACGCTCAACGCCCCCGACGGGTCGACCTGCACGCAAACCATCACCTCGAACCCGATCACGGTCACGAACAGCGGCGTCCGCGCCGGCGTGCGCATGGATGCGAGCGAGTTGCGGGAGGACGAGGCGACGCTCGAGTTCACCGGGAACTGCGAGGACATCACGCCGAGCGCCGCCACCGTGACGCTCAGCGGTCCCGGGCTCGCCGTGCGGCTGTTCATTCCCGACGTGTGCAAGCAGTGGCGCGATCCGGGAACCACATCGTCATTGCTCGCCGATCTTCAGGTGACCACCCATCGCGGGTGGGTCAGAGGCCGCAACACGTCCCTCGAGAGGGCGGCGACGCTCGAGCTGTGGGGAGGTGGCGGTCTAGTGGGCAGCTACGCCTATGCCGTTACCGTGAAGTACGACGGGAAGACGCACGTCTTCACGGTGATGACGACGCAATTCGCGCCGGGAGCGGCCATCTGGCAGGGCACCAAGCCCTACGCCTGGTGGTGCGTCGACGAGCTCCAACCGCTCCACATCGAAGGTGGCCGTCGCTACTGCCTAACCCCCCCGGATGTCGGGTTCATCACGTCGGTCACCGGCTAGCCCGCAGGCTGGCGGCGCCCGGCGCCAATCGCCGCTAGCCTCGGACCGGTGCGCGAACCCAAGCCACCGAGCGAGCGGGACTGGAAACGCGCGCCCGTGCTCGAGCCGCGCGCCGCGCCACGCCTGCCCGCGCTCGTCAGCGACGGCGCCGGCCTGCCGTTCCCACCGGCTGCGCTGACTGCCGATCCGGTCGCGCTCGACGCGGCGGATCCCGCGGTGGCTGCGCTGATGTCGCTGCTGAGCGGGCGGTCGATCCCGATCGCCGGCTGGCGCGAGCTAGCGCGGACCGCCGACGAGGCGCTGTTCGGCCGTGGCCGTCCGCCCCAGCTCGTGACGGTGGCGACCAAGCGCGACACGCGCCGCGACACGTGGACCTGCCTCGCAGCAAGCACCGCCGGGGAGCTGCGCGCAACGCGCGACGGCATCCGCGCGTCGTCGTGGCGCCCCGACCCGACGCACGAGCCCCAGCCCGGCGACACGGAGCTGCGGATACTCGTGACCGAGCGCACGTTCGCGAGTGGTCAGAGCGCCAGCCGTCGCGTCCTGGAACCAGACCTGTACATCGACGAGAACGAGCTCGTGCTGACGATCTACATCAAGCCGCGACCCGGCTTCCAGATGGGCGCACGCAACCCCGAGACGCCGGTGCGCATCGCCCTCGCGGAGTCGCTGCTCACACGGGCGCTGATCGACGGAGCAGTCGCAGAACAGCTGGCGTAGAGACATCCACGCGGGCCTATCGTTAACGCTCACGTGGATTCTTGGAACAATCGGCAAGCACGCTCTGGCACGCTCGTAGGCCTGCTGCGTTGCTGCATCCTCGTGGGTGGTGCCGCTTTGGCGCTCGCCGCGCCGCTTGCCTTCGCGGACGCGAGCAGCTCCGCTGACACGCTGACGATCGTGCCACCGTCGGCGATCGAAACCAACAGCGAGATCCCCCTGGTGCTCATCGGCACGACGAACGACGCCGGCACGGTGCTGATCTACGTGTTCGCCGTGCCGGGCGATGTCAGCTGCGACGCCACCTTCCTGCAGGCGAGAATCGACTACGCATCGGATACGGGAGCAGTCGCCGACGTATCGGGTCCGGGGTCCTACAGCGTCACCGCGTACCTGGCGCTGGCCAGCGCCGGGACCTACACGCTGTGCGGCTATGTCAACGGCCTCGCGCCCGACGCCGCCAGCGCCTCCGCCTCGGTGACCGCCCTCGCCACGCTTCCCTGCGACGGCTACGCCTTCTCGCTCGACACGCCGCCCGAGCTGGTCGGTGGACGGCGGGCGCTGGCCGTCGTGACGGGAGGTCCAGTCGCGCACGACGCGACCTTCACGGCGACCGCGACTACCACCGACTCCGCGGGTGTGACCGGCGCATCGGTGCCGCTCGCCTTGAACCGCCACTCCCACACCAACGAGGTTGCACAGGCCGGCGTTCCAGTGCCGGCGTCAGGCGGATCGGCAACAGTCACGGTCCAGTGGCAGCTCGATAGCGGGACAACCTGCCGAGGCATCCTCACCTCGACCCCGATCACGATTCTCAGCAACGGCGTGCCCCCCGGCGTGCAGATGGTCACGAGTCCTCCGCGAGAGGGCATGGCGATACTGAAGTTCACTGGCGACTGCGAAACGATCGCGCCAACTCCGGCGACGGTCAGCTTGAGCGGCGCCGGCATTGTGCGCCGGTACTACATCGCCGACGTGTGCGGACATTGGACCAGCGTCCACGGACCCCCGCCAACCGACCTCTCGTTCAGCACGAGACAGGCATCGATCACAGGCCCGGCCAAGGTCGAGATCTCCGTATACGGCGACGGAACGGCGAGCCGCAACACCTACACGCTGAGCGTCAAGTGCGCCGGCAGCACGCACGCATACACGGTCGTGGCATGGAACGGTGCACACCACCTTGGCGAGAATGGCTGGCCCTCGAGCCTCACAGTCACTCGCGATGGCTGACCGCCGGCCCGGCTGAGATGCGTAGGTCCCGGCTGGGCGTGCCAGCCGGGACCTACGGGCAGTGGCGTCAGGCGCGCGTGGCCTTCGCTGCCGCGCCGCCACCGTTGGTCGCAACGCCGCTGAGGCCGAGGCCCGCGGCGAGCTGACCGCCCAGCTCGGCGTCGACCTTGTACCAATGCTCGACCGCGCGGACCTGCACGTCGTGGTCAACGCCGTCGCCGATGTGCCCGATCAGGTTCGAGGCGAGGTTGGCGCGATCGCGCTCTGAGAGCACGTCGCGGTACAGCCCGCCTGCCTGGCCGTAGTCGTCGTCGTCGCGATGGAGCTCCTGCGCGGTGCGGACGATCTCCCCGGTCGCATCCCAGGAGGGCTCGATGTAGCGCAGCGGATCGGCCGCCGGCCCGCCGTAGCTGTTCGGCGCGTAGACCGGCGCTCCGCCGCTGTGCTCGTAGCGCATCGCGCCGTCCTTGTTGTAGCTGTGCACCTCGTTGCGCGGGCGATTGATCGGCAGCTGCTGGTAGTTCGGCCCGATCCGGTGGCGGTGCGTGTCGGGGTAGCTGAACAGCCGTCCGAGCAGCATCCGGTCCGGGCTCGGACCGATGCCCGGAACCATGTTCGACGGCTCGAACGCAGCCTGCTCGACTTCGGCGAAGAAGTTCTCCGGGTTGCGGTTCAGCACGAGCCGCCCGACGGTGATCGGCGGGTAGTCCGAATGCGGCCAGACCTTCGTCAGATCGAACGGGTTGAAACGGTAGCTCGCGGCATCCTCGAAGGGCATGATCTGCATCTCCAGACGCCAGGCTGCCTCCTCGCCGCGGGCGAGCGTCTCGAACAGGTCGCGGCGATGGAAGTCGGCGTCCTGGGCGACCATCGCGGCGGCCTCGTCGGCGGTGAAGCACTCGATGCCCTGCTCGGTCTTGAAGTGGTACTTGACCCAGACCCGCTCGCCGCCCTTGTTGATCCACATGAAGGTGTGGCTGCCATAGCCGTTCATGTTGCGCAGCGTGCGTGGCGTGCCGCGATCGGAGAACAGGAAGGAGACCTGGTGGTAGGACTCCGGCGAGAGCGACCAGAAGTCCCACTGGGCGTTGTTGGAGCGCAGGCCGGTGTCGCCCATTCGCTTCTGTGAGTGGATGAAGTCGGAGAACTTCGAGGGGTCGCGGATGAAGAAGATCGGCGTGTTGTTGCCGACGAGGTCGTAGTTGCCCTCCTCGGTGTAGAACTTCAACGCGAAGCCGCGCGGGTCGCGCACGGTGTCGGGGGATCCAAGCTCGCCGGCGACGGTCGAGAAGCGCGCGAACACGTCGGTGCGCTTGCCGACCTTGGAGAGGAACGCGGCGCTCGTCCACTGGGTGACGTCCTCGGTCACCTCGAAGAAGCCGTGGGCCCCGTAGCCGCGCGCGTGCACGACGCGCTCGGGGACGCGCTCGCGATTGAACTGCGCCATCTTCTGGACCAGGTAGTGGTCCTGCAGCAGCAGGGGACCGTTGGGACCCGCGCTCAGCGAATGCTCGTCGCTCGGCGCGGGGATGCCGGCGTCAGTGGTCGTGTGGGGCGGGCGCTTGTCGCTCACTGCTCACTCCTTGGCGGTGTGGTTGGCGCGCGTCGGCTGACGTGCGCGACTGACAATCGGGGCAGACGCCCCAGAAGGTGACTTCGGCCTCGTCGAGCGTGAAGCCGTGGCTGGCGGCCGGCTCCAGGCACGGGGCGGCGCCGACAGCGCAGTCGACGTCGACTGCGACACCACAGGAGCGGCAGACGATGTGGTGGTGGTTGTCGCCGACGCGGGTCTCGAAGCGTGCCGGGCTGCCGGCCGGCTCGAGCCGGCGTACCAGCCCGGCACGCGCAAACGCTGCGAGCACGTCGTACACGGCCTGGGTTGAGATCGAGCCGAGCTGCGCCCGGGCGCCCTCGGCGATCAGCTCGACCGTGGCGTGGTCGCCGGCGCGCGCCGCGGCCAGCACGGCAAGCCGCTGATCGGTCACGCGCAGTCCCGCGGCACGGAGCTCGTCCTCCCCGGTCTGAACCTCGGGCACGCCCAGAACCTAGCACTATTCTGGAATGACTCCAGTCTCGTGTCCGCCTCGTATTCTCTCCCGGCAGTGGCGCACGTTCATCTTCTCACCGACGACCTCTTGTTCGGCTCGCGGCTGGCGGCCGATCTCGCGTCCGCGGGCCACACCGTGACGCTCGGCCCGACCGCCGATCTGGCGGCCGACGCGCTCGTCGCCGACCTCACGCACGAGCCCGACGCGCGGATCGCGCTGCTCGCCGCCGGCCATCCGCCGACGCTCGCGTTCTTCTCGCACGTCGAGCCGGGCGTCCGCGAGCGGGCGCTCTCCGCCGGCATCGAGGTTGTCGTGCCGCGCTCGCGGATCGCCCGCGAGGGCCCGGCGCTGCTGGCCGCGTTGCTCGCTACTGCGCGTTGATCTGGCGCAGCTCGTCGCGCAGCGAGCGCGGACGGTCCCACGTCGGCTCGATCGGGACGCGACCCTCGCGCACCTCGCGCACGACGATCTCGCCGGCGATCTCGGCGTCGTCGAGCAGCGACAGCGACGTGCGCACCGCCGAAACCGCGGCGGCGTGGCCGAAGCGATGAGCCACAATCAGGCGCCAGTGCCAGTCGTGCTCGGAGTAGGGCTGGGCGTTGCAAACGACCAGCGCGACGGCGGCCTCGACGTAGCGCTTCTCGTCGGCGATCCGCAGGTCGAGCTCGAGGTCGGTCCAGTCGTCCGGCAGCGAGTCGACGATCTCCTGGAAGGCTTCCGTGAGCGCCATGGCCGCACAGCTTAGGGGAGCGCCGGGCCGCCGCGCCAGTGGTTGACATGAATCGCCCAAACGACACCTACAACCACTTCGCGCGCGTCTATGACGCGGCGATGGATGACCCGCGGCCGAAGAGCGCGCGGGTGATATCGCTCGTGCAGCGGTATCACCCTGGCGCCAGCTCCCTGCTCGAGTTGGGCTGCGGGACCGGCGCGATGCTCGTTGGGCTTGGCGGGATCGGCCGGCTGACCGGCATCGATCGCTCGCCCCAGATGCTGGAGATCGCTGCAGCGAAGGCGCCGGCGGCACGGCTGATCGAGGGCGACATCAGCGCCTTCGATCTCGGCGAGCGCTTCGACGTCGTGATCTGCGTGTTCGACACGCTCAACCACCTGACGCGCTTCGAGCAGTGGCAGGCGCTGTTCGCGTGCACCCGCGCCCACCTGCACGACGGCGGCCTGTTCGTCTTCGACGTCAACACGGTCGAGAAGCTGCGCGACATCGCGCAGTTCGCGCCGTGGAGCACTCAGATCGGCGCCACCACCGTGATCCAGAACGTCGAGCCGCCGCTCGACGGGCTGTCGATCTGGAACGTCTGGATCGTCGAGCAGGACGCCGACGGCAGCTACATCGGCCACCACGAGCGGATCGGCGAGCTGGGCGTCGAGCTGCCACAGATAGAGGCGGCACTCGACACCGCCGGCTTCACCGTGCTCGAGCGGCGCGACGAAACCGGGGCTCCACCGACCGAGGGATCAGACCGCGTCCACTTCGCGGCGCGCAGACGCGCCCCCGCGTGAAGCCCGCTCAGCCGCCGAACGTCTGGAAGATCAAGACCAGGTTGAGCGCGGTGATCAAGCCGGCGACAAGCCAGGCGACGCGCGCGGTCAGCGCGCGGTTGACGTGGATGCCCATCACCTCGCGGTCGCCGGTGAGCATCACGAGCGGCACCAGCGCGAGCGGGATGCCGAACGACAGGACGACCTGGCTGAGGATCAGCACGCTCGTCGCGTTGAGGCCGACCCCCAGGACGATCAGCGCGGGGATCATCGTCACCGCGCGGCGCACCACCAGTGGGATGTTGACGTCGATGAAGCCGGCCATCACGACCTGGCCGGCGTAGGTACCGACCCCAGAGGACGACGCGCCACTTGCCAGCAGCGCGACCGCGAAGGCGAGCGCCGCGAAGCCGCTGACCTGCGTGGAGATGTGGTGATAGGCCGCCTGGAACGTGCGCAGGCCGTCGAGTGCAGGCGTGTGGAACAGCTTCGCGGCCACGGCGAGCATCGCCATGTTGACGAGACCGGCGAGGCTCAGCGCGATGATCACATCGAGGCGCTCGAAGCGCAGCACCCGCGAGCGCTCACGATCGTTGCGCAACCTCACACGGTTCTTGGTCAGCGCCGAGTGCAGGTAGATCACGTGCGGCATCACCGTCGCGCCCATGATGCCGACCGCGAGGTACAGCGAGGTCGACCCGTGCAGGCTCGGCAGCAGTCCGCGCAGCGAGCCGTGCACCGACGGGCCGATCCGCAGCGTCTCATAGAGGAAGCCCGCCAGGATGATGCCCAGCAGCGCGGTGATCGCCAGCTCGAAGCGGCGGAAGCCGTGCGTCTGCAGCCCGAGGATCGCGAACGCGATGACGCAGGTCATCAGGCCGGCGGCGAACAGTGGCACGCCGAACAGCAGGTTCAGCGCGATCGCGGCGCCGAGGAACTCGGCGATATCGGTCGCCATCGCCATCAGCTCGGCCTGCACCCACAACCCCCAGGTGACGAAGCGCGGGAAGCGCTCACGGCAGACCTCCGGCAGCGACTGGTCGGTGACGATGCCGAGCTTCGCCGAGAGGTACTGGACCAGCATCGCCATCAAGTTGGCGACCAGCACGACCCACAGCAGGAGGTAGCCGAACTGCGCGCCGCCACGGATGTTGGTCGCGAAGTTCCCCGGGTCGACATAGGCGATCGAGGCGACGAACGCGGGTCCGAGCATCCACAGCGTCGAGCGCAGCCGGCCACGAGCGAGGAGTTGCTCGAGCTGGCTGGGGCCGGCGCTCACGTCGTGAAGAGCCGCGCCTTGCCCCTCAGCGACCGCCCCCCCAACCTCGGCGAGCTCCTCGTCCGGGAGTGCTTTCACGGCGCCGGCGCTTCCAGCTCGACGCGCATCGCGCGGGCGAGATCGCCACCGATCGTCTGGTCGCGCTCGCCGAAGCGCAGGAACAGCGGGCCGGCGAACGGCTGGCGGGAGAGAACCTCGAAGCGCGCGCCCGGGGCGATGCCGCAGCTCGCGAGGTAGCGGAGCATCTCGGGGTCGGAGTCGGACACGCGCACGAAGCGCCCGCGGTCACCCGGCTCGAGGGCCTCCAGGCTGCGCGTCGGCGGCTCGTCGAGCTGGAGCTCGGCGGACGGGATCGGGTCACCGTGGGGGTCGAGCGTCGGGTTGCCGAGCTTGGCCGCGATCAGCGCCTCGAGGTCCTCGGAGAGGACGTGCTCGAGCACCTCCGCCTCGGCGTGGACACGGTCCCAGGACATCTCGAGGGTCTCGGCAAGGAACAGCTCGAGCAGCCGGTGATGACGGACGATCTCGAGCGCGAGGCGGCGACCGGCGTCGGTGAGCCGCACGCCGCGGTAGGGCTCGTGCGTGATCAGGCCGAGCTCGTCGAGCTTGTGCAGCATCGCCGAGACGGAGCCCGGGGTGATCGCCAGACGCTCCGCGAGCGCGGTCGTGCTCACCGGCTCCTCGCTGCGGCCCTCGAGCGCGAAGACCGCCTTGACGTAGTCCTCGACCGCCGCTGAGCGGACCGTTTCTTTGGAGGACATGGAGCGCAGAGTTTATGGCACGCCAAATACGGCTCGCCGGCGGCCATCGTGCAGGCACTATCCTCGGAGCCGGTGGCAACGCCGCAGGACATGCTGATTCCCGACGGCGCCGAGTACGTCGCGGCGACCGAGCGGGTCGGGGAGATCGACCGCTCGGAGCGCGGCAAGCTCGCCGTGAGCGGCCTCGACCGCGCGGCGTTTCTCGACTCGGTGCTGTCCAACGACATCGCCGGGATCGCCGTCGGCGCGGGGGCCGACGCCACGCTGCTGACGCCCAAGGGCCGGATGCTCGCGGAGGTGCGCGTCCTGCGGACCGACGACGAGCTGGCGCTCGACACCGAACGCGTCTGCCTGCAGGCGCTGTTCGAGGCGCTGATGGCGTTCCGGATCGGCTACCAGGTGGAGCTGCACAAGCGGACGCTGGAGTGCGGGCTCACCTCGCTGGTCGGACCGGGCAGCGATCGGCTGATGGCGCCGGCTCCGCCGGCCGGTGAGCACGCCCACGTCGCCAGCGCGGTCGGCGATGCGCAAGTTCGCGCGATCCGCACGCGGCTCGGCATCGACCTGCGCTACGCGGCTGGCGAGCATCAGCGCGTGCGCGCTGCGCTGCAGGCCGCGGGCGCGGTGCCGATCGGCGCCGCCACGTTCGAGTGCGTGCGGATCGAGCACGGGATCGCGCGGTTCGGAGCCGAGCTGGACAAGACGACGATGCCCCAGGAGGCCGGCATCCACGAACGCGCGGTGTCATACACCAAGGGCTGTTACATAGGCCAGGAGACCGTGGCGCGGCTCTACTGGAAGGGCAAGCCGAACCGGCATCTGCGCGGGCTGTTGCTGACCGGTCCGGCGCCGGCGGGTGCGAAGCTTCGTCAGGGCGAGGTTGAGGTGGGAGTGCTGCCTGCGGTCGCGATCTCGCCGCGGCTCGGTGTGGTCGCGCTTGCGCTGGTGCGCCGCGAGGTCGAGCCGGGCGCCGTGCTGGCGGTGGGCGGGACGCAGGCCAGCGCCACGGTCGTCGAGCTGCCGTTCGCAGCCGTTGACGGGGCACGGTAGGCTGCGCTACCGTTGCCCGTCGCGCGACGCTCGCCGGGGCAGGCAGCTGACGATGAACAGTTCACGCGGAGGTGGTATCTGGTGGCAGGAGTCGTGCACATCCCGTGGTACGCAACGGGCTTCCGCGGCGATCAGCTGGAGGCGGAGCTGGTCCGCGTATCTGCGCTAGCGACGCGCTACGGCGCAACCGGCTTCGCCGTCCACCGCAGTCGCGACGACCGTTACAAGCTGCTGCAGATGCTCGAGTTCTCCTCGCACGACGACTGGGAGCGGTTCTGGTACGGCCCCGAGATGATCGACATGCGAACCCACTGCCAGGGTTGGTTTCAGATTCCACTGCTCTACAGCTGGAACGACGTGGTGACGGCGGGCACGCGCCCGGCGCGCGCGGGACAGCCGGTTGGGGTGCTCAGCGGCGAGGCCGCGAGCGCGGGTGACGAGGAGGAGGCGGAGTAGTCATGGCGATCAGGAAGCGGTTGGCTGTGGTCGGTATCGCGCTTGGGCTGGCCGGCGCTGCGGTGCTGGCGGGCGCCGCGGGAGCGGGCGCGACCGGCAGCACGAGCTCGACCGGGACCACCGGCGCGAGCGGGAACACGGGCACCAGCGGCAACACCGGCACCAGCGGCAACACCGGCGCCAGCGGAAACACCGGCTCGACGGGGAGCAACGTGGTGCACGGCAGCTCCAAGTGCCCGGCGAGCGTGGCAAGCGTGGCCGGCCCCGTTCAGTGGGTGTTCAGCGCCTTGGGCGCACCGTCGGTCGCGAACCCGGCCGTCAACTGGTCCTGGACGCGCGGGAACGGCAGCTGGTCGGGCGGCCAGGCACACGGCACGATCTGCATCGAGGATCGCAAGGGCGGCGTGCCGCACGCGAACATGGTGCTGAAGGTGGCGGGCAAGTCCAAGCTGTCGCCGGAGGTTGTGCGGCTGGGTCTCAAGGGCGTCGCACTGACGCTGCCGGTGACGGTGACCGGCAGCAGCGCCAAGACCTGCCAGGACGGCACGACAGGGACGGTATCGCTGTTCGCGAGCTACTACTCGGTGCACAGCGACAAGGCCGTGCTGAGCTTCGGTGCGGGCTGTGCGACCCACGACGACACCTTCACCGGGTCGATCCTGCACGTGGAGATCTCGCGCGAGGGGCATGAGGTGACGAGCACGACCGGCTGAGCGCGCCGGTCGGGCTGCGGTGCCGTCGTCGGCTGCGTGTGGTCGGGGGGTCGGACCTACGTTGCGTGCGTGCGCGGCGCGTAGCGGTGGTGCAGCATCAGCGCGTTGCCGTCGGGGTCGGCGAAGAACGCCATGTGGCACACGCCCGTGTCGAACGTGTCGCCGGCGAACTGCACGCCGCGGCTCTCCAGCTGCTCGCGCGCCGACGCGACATCATCCACGTGGAGGGCGATCGCCTGGCGCAATGGGTGGTGCTCCAGGCCCATCGCCTCCGCGTTGATCACGCTGAGCGTCAGGTTGCCGGTCTCGAACTCGGCGTGGTGGCGCTCCGGCATGTGCACCGACTGGTGGAGCCCGAGCGTCACGCCGTAGAACTCCTCGGCGCCGGCCAGGTCGCGTGTTGGCAGCGCCACGAAGTCAACGCCGGTGACGAGCTGCGGCGGTGGTGGGCTGGTCGAGGAGGGGGCGTCGGCGCTGGCGATGATGAAACTGTATTGCTATTGGCGCCAGGAGCGGCAGCTAGTAGGATGGGCCGCAGGCGTCATCGGGGGCAATCCGGCATCGCCACCCGGGAGAGGAGCGCATGAGGGGCCGTCGCCGGCTCGCTGGACTGTTGGGGGTGCTCGTCCTGCTCGGGGCCGCGGGCACAGCTCTGGCTACGGCGGTCAGCCCGCCGCCCGGCACACCGAACCTTGCGCTGATGGTGATCCAGCCGTCTGACCTCCCGTCCGGCGCCGACTGCCAAGGCTTCGGCGACGTCGGCTACGTCACGCCGCAGACCGGGTTCAGCGCCGCGTACCAGGGCGACTGCAGGACCCGCAAGACGGTCGACGGGGTGCACGGGATACGGCTGGAGGACTACGTGGCAATCGCACCTGGCACGACCAGCACGGGCAACTACGTTGCGGGCGTGGCCGAGGAGCTCGGCACTCGCCAGGGCCGCGACGACCTGATCCTCCAGGACATCACCAACGCGCCGGCCAGCGAGCACCTCAAGCCCAAGGACTTCAAGTTCACCGGCGCCGGGAGTGCGGACATCGGCAGCAGCTCGTTCGTCGAAACGCTCACGATCACGACCACCTCCAAGCACCGCAAGCGTGAGAACCAGGCGGTCATCGTCGCTTTCGCCGACGGCGCGACGGTGGGGACCGTCGACTTGACCGGCGCGTCCGAAGGTGAGCCTGTCCCGCAGAGCGGCGCCATCGCGCTGGCGAAGGTGATTGACACGCACATCGACACGGTCCTCGCCTCCCCTTCAAGCGGGTAAGCCCCACCAAGGGCGCAGCGGGCTAGCCGCTGCGCCGCGGCCGTGATCCTACGAAGGGCCGGAGGCGGAGCCTGCAAGCTCAGCGACGTCGCTCGTGCCCGGCCGCAGGCTCAAGCGGAAGGTCGCACCAGGCGAGTCGTCGGTCAGCTCCAGTCGTCCGCCCATCCGCGTGGCCAGCTCGGATCCGATCGCCAGGCCGAGCCCGAAGCCACTTCCCTCGCCGCTGTTGCGCCCGCGCCGGAAGCGTTCGAAGATCAGCTCCCGTTCATCGCCCGGCACGCCGGGTCCCTCGTCGGTCACCTCGATTGCCGGCCGGTCGCGCGCAACGCCGATGCGGACGCTGATCGTCGTGTGCGGCGGTGCGAAGCGCAGGGCGTTGTCGAGCAGGATGCGCACAACGCGCGCGACACTGCCGGGGTCGGCCTGCGCCCATGACGGTCCGCCGACCTCGTCGAGCACCACGGCGACATCGCGCTCTCGGGCGCTCTGGTCGAACTCGGCGGCGACTGCGCGTGCGGTCTCGCCCAGCTCGACCGGCTCGTTGCGCAACTCGAGCTGCGCGTCGATCCGGCTGAGGTCGAGCAGGTCCTTCGCGAGCGAGCTGAGCCGCCGCGCCTGCCGCCGAGCCGATGCGACGCGCTGGCTCGCGTCGGTGAGATCGACCGATTCGAGCTCGAGGTCTTCCTCAAGCAGCTCGAGCGTGCCTTCCAGCGACGTGAGCGGCGTGCGCAACTCATGCGATGCGGTTGCCACGAACACGCGTCTGGCGTGCTCCTGCTGGCGCAGCCGCTCGTGCATCGTCGTGAAGCCGCGGGCGAGCTCGCCGATCTCATCGGGGACCTCGTCCTGGCGGACGCGAAGCGCGCTCAGGTCGCTCTCGTCGAGCGACCGGCTCGCGTCGCGCAGCAGGCGCAGGCGGCGCAACAGGCGCGAGGAGAGCGCGATCCCGAACATCATCGCGACGGCGAGGCCGACCAGCGCGGCGTAGAGGAATGCGTTTCGCACGACGCCGTCGGCGACCGTGACAGCGTTGACGCGCTGGATCATCTCGAGCACGAAGTGGCGACCGTCGTTCCGTGTGGAGTCGAATAGCTGCCCCCGATAGCGGATCGCTACGACGAGCACGTCGCTGCGGAGCGTGTCCGGGGTCGTGACGTGCGGCGGCGGATGAAGCGCCTTGCGCACGATGGCCGGGGCGATCTTGTCCTGGGGGTTGTTGTCGCCCCTGTCCGTGTCGTCGACCCGCTTGAGGCGGTTGTCCCAGACGACGTAGACCGCGCCGTTGCTGCGGAAGAACTGCTCCAGCTTGGCGTCGAGCGCAGCGTCAACCGGCTCCCCGTCGCGGTACACGGGGAGGTTCGAGAGCCGTGCCGCATCGACCGTGACGGTGCCCTTGCCGATCTTCGTGCTGTCGTTCTTGAGCGCCGACTCCAGCGGCGCCAGCAACGCCAGCGCTGCGGTCGCGAGCGTCACCAGCGCGGTCAGCACGAGCGCGCCGAACATTCGCGACCGCATGCCAAACCACAGTCGTCGAAGCGCTGCGCGCGGATCGCCAATCGTCAGCAACGCGGTCTCCCGCGTACGCCGCGCGGCGCGGACGGGAGCGGCGCACGCGAGGCGGCCCCGCTTGTGGGACCACGCTGGCGGAAGCCGAGCATGGCTTGACGGTACCGCGTGTCACGGTTGGCGCGCCGTGCAAGCGCGAGGCTGCCGCGCCGGCCGCGCTAGCCCTGCTCGAGCGGGGCCATCGTGAGGCCGGCGGCGCGCAGCTCGGTCCAGTAGTGCTCCGCCAGCTCGCGGTGCCCACTCCAGACGATCGCCAGACCGCTGCTGTGGATCCGGTTGGCGAACGCGTAGCCGCGCTCGAGGCTGACCGACGGCAGCACCCGAGCGAGCGTCGCCGCGACATGTTCGAAGGTGTTGTGGTTGTCGTTGCGGACAATCACCTTCCAGGCGCCGCCGAGACCGCTGCCGGGCACGCCCGTTCGGGGGAGCTCAACGGTCTCCGTCACGCCGTGGCCTGCGCGTCGCGCTTGGACCAGTAACGGGCGAGCCCGTCGTAGATGTAGTCGAGCGCCGCACCCAGGTGGTAGAGCGTGGCCCCCGCCTTGCCGCAGTGCTGCTCGATGTCTGCGAGCAGCTCACTACCGAACTGCTCGCGCTCGAGCTCGCGCGCACGAGCGGCCCAGCGGTCGAGCTGCATGTCGAGTGTGTCGAGGTGAGCGTCGGGATCAGCAGCGACACCGAAGTGCGTGAGCGCGAGCCGCTCGGGGCGCCAGGCACGGATCACGTCGATTGAGGCGTGCCAGCGCTCGATGTCGATGTCGGGCGGCACCGTCGGCGCCAGGATGTAGTGCAGCGGCTCGATCCGCACACCGGCGACATCGCCGACGAACGCCGTGCGCGTATCGGCGTGCCAGTAGCTCACGTGATGCGACGCGTGCCCAGGCGTGTAGGCAACCTCAAACGGACCGATCTGCTCGCCACCGTGCAGGGCGTGGATGTTCGCCTCGGGCACCGGCAGGACCTCGCCCCAGAGTCGCTCCATCTCGTCGCCGTAGAGGCGCGTCGCGCTCGCCAGCAGCCGCTCCGGGTCGACCAGGTGCGGCGCGCCGCGCTCGTGAACCCACACCTCCAGCTCCGGCCACCGCGCGACCAGCGTGCCTGCGCCACCAGCGTGGTCGAGGTGGATGTGGGTCAGCGCGAGTGCCCGTGGACGGACGCCGGCGAGACCCTCGAGCAGCGCTGGCAGGCTCGAGGACGGTCCTGGATCGACGAGCACGTCCCCGACGAGCCACGCGCAGATCACGCGCGCATGCCCGAGATGGCGGACATCAAGCGGACGCAGCAAGTCGCGGGACATCGTTGATCGAACCCTACAATTCGGCCGCTCCGGGGCGAGGCGCGCCGCTCGCTAGAGAATCGCCTTTGGATACGCCCGCGTCGCCGCGATCGCCATCAGCGCGAAGAAGCCGATCACGACGCCGAAGTCGAGCAGCAGCTCGTGTGGCGCTCCGACCCCGACCATCAGCTGTCGCAGCGCCTGCACCTCGTAGGTCAGCGGGTTGATCCGCGCGACGACGTGCAGCCAGCCAGGCAGGATCTTGAGCGGATACAGCGCGCTCGACGCGAAGAACAGCGGCATCATCACGAGCTGCCCGATCCCCATGAAGCGCTCACGCTTCTTCACGATCGAGGCGAGCACGAGCGACGCCGCCGTGAACGCAGCGGTGGCGAGCATCAGCATCACGATCGCGGCGCCCAGATCGATCGCGTTCCAGCGGATAGCGATGCCCGTGATCGCCAGCACCACGAGCAGCAGCGTCGCCTGCGCGAGCGCGCGTACACAAGCCCCCGCGGCCTTGCCGAGAACGATCGCCGAGCGCGGGAGCGGTGTCGCCAGCAGCCGCTGGAGCTGGCCGACGTCGCGCTCCCAGATCACCGCCAGACCGAAGAAGATCGCAATGAACAGCGCCGCCTGCGCCATCACGCCCGGTGCAAGATAGGCGCGGTAATCAACTCCCGGCAGGCTCAACGAGCGTGCATGGCGGAGCGCCGTGCCGTACACGAACAGCCACAGCAGCGGCTGCACCGAGCGGGTGAAGATGTCGATGTGGTCGTGGCGGAGCTTGCGAACCTCGGCCTGCGCCATCGCCAAGGTGCCGGCGATGATGCGCGCGAGTGGCGAGGAGGCCAGCGCCGCCGGACGCTCAACCCAACCGGCGCGCAACGCGGCGCTGGGAGCGGACACCCGCGAGACCTCCTTCCTGGGCTTCATCCAGGGACCGGCCGGTGACCGCGCTGAACACATCCTCCAGCGTGTCAACCCCATGTTCGCCGGCAAGCTCAGCGGCCGTGCCGCTGGCGACGATCCGGCCGCGATCCATGATCGCGAGCCGATCGCAGTGACGCTCGGCCTCCTCCATCATGTGCGTCGTCACGACGATCGTCGTCCCGTGCTGCGCGCGCAGGGCGTCGAGGCGCTCCCAGACGAGCCGGCGAGCGGTCGGATCGAGCCCCACGGTCGGCTCATCGAGAAACAGCACAACGGGACGCGCGAGCAGCGCGGTGGCGATCTCTAAGCGCCGCAGCATCCCGCCAGACAGGCTGCTGGCGAGCAGATCGAGCATCGCCTCCAGCTCCATCGCCTCGATCGCCTCATCGATCCGCGCCCGCCGATCGCGGCGCGGCACACCCGTCACGCGCGCGTAGAAGTCGAGGTTCTCGCGCGCCGTGAGCGCCGCATCGACCGAGATCGCCTGCGGCACGTAGCCGATCGACGCGCGCACGGCGAGGCTGTCCCGCCGGACGTCGAAGCCGGCCACCGTGGCGTCGCCCCCACTCGGCGCGAGCAGTGAGGTGAGCACGCGAAGCGTCGTCGTCTTGCCCGCGCCGTTCGGTCCGAGCAGCCCGAAGACCTCTTGCTCGGTGACGCTCAGCGAGATCGCATCGACCGCGACAAAGCTGCCATAGCAAACCGTCAGACCGTCGACGAGCACCGCGGCACGCGCTGCGCCCGAGACCGGCGCGTCGATCGTCGCAGCTGGCCCAGCCACGACACGGATGATACCGGGGCATGAAAGCTCACGTAAACGTTAGCTTCACCGACGCGCGAAGGGGTCGGCGGCACTTGACACGCGATACGATGCGATATATCGTGATGCAACTAAGTTACTACGCAAACCGAAAGGACTGAAATGACTGCTGAATACGCAGAAAGCCGCCTGTGCGGCGTATCGGGTGAGACCTCGCCGTTGTCTGCAAATGTCGGGGCGGCGCGTGAGCGCCTCCGCGGAGTGCTGATGATGCGGAGTGGTGGGCCAGCCGGCGGCGGTCCGGGCGGTCACCACGGCGATGCGGGCTTCGGCTTTGGCTTCGGCCCGCGCGGTTTCGGCGGACCACGCGGATTCCGCGGCCGCGGCGGCAGAGCGCGCCGCGGCGACATCCGCACCGCGGTTCTGCTGCTCCTGGCAGAGGAGCCCCGTAACGGCTACGCGATCATGCGCGAGATCGAGGAGCGCAGCAACGGTGTCTGGGCGCCGAGCGCCGGCTCGGTCTACCCGGCGCTCTCGCAGCTCGAAGACGAAGGCCTGATTCGCCTCGACGACAGCGGCGGGCACGAACGGACCGATGGCGGCAAGCTGTTTGCGCTCACCGACGCAGGCCGCGCTTACCTGGCCAAGCGCCCGGCCGACGCAGCGGCACCATGGGATACCCTGGCCGATGGCGCATCGGGCGACGTGCGCGAGCTTCACGGACTGATACGCCAAGTCGCCGTGGCCAGCGCGCAGCTGGCTCAAACGGCAAGCGAACAGCAGCTCGCGGAGGGAAAGAAGGTGCTCACCGACGCACGACGCGCGCTCTACCGGATCCTGGCTGACGGCGAGGACCAGGCGTGAGCGAACGCGCCGACGGGGCCGGCCCGGGGAGTCGCGCGGGCGCGCCCGGTGCCGACGGCGCGACGATCGTCGTCCGCGGCCTCGCGAAGCGCTTCGGTGATGTGCAGGCCGTGTGCGGCGTCGACTTCGACGTCGCACACGGCGAGATCTTTGGCTTCCTCGGTCCGAACGGCGCCGGCAAGTCGACGACGATCTCGATGCTCTGCACGCTCGTCCGCCCGACCGGCGGCTTGGCGCGCGTCGCCGGCTACGACGTGGTGGCGGAACGCGAGGCGGTGCGGCAGAACATCGGGCTCGTATTCCAGGACTCGACGCTCGACGGCTACCTCAGCGCGCAGCAGAACATGCGCCTGCACGCGGAGCTCTATGGCGTGCCCCGCGAGGTGGTCGCTCCGCGAATGGAGCAGGTCATGGAGATGGTCGGCCTGTGGGAGCGACGCAAGAGCGCTGTCAACACGTTCTCCGGCGGGATGAAGCGACGCTTGGAGATCGCCCGCGGCCTGATGCACTCGCCGCGCGTGCTGTTCCTCGACGAGCCGACGGTCGGCCTCGATCCGCAGACGCGCAACTCGATCTGGAGCTACATCAACGAGCTCAAGGCTGCCGAGGACATCACGATCTTCCTCACCACGCACTACATGGACGAGGCGGAGCACTGCTACCGGATCGCGATCATCGACAAGGGCAAGATCGTCGTGCTCGACACGCCCGAAGCGCTGAAGGCGGCTGTCGGCCACGACCGCATCCAGATCCAGACCGACGACGACAGCACCGCGATCGCCGCTCTGAAGCGGCACTTCGACATCACGGCCAAGATCGCCGAAGGTGCCGTGACATTCGGCGTCCCCCACGGGGAGCAGTTCGTGCCGCGCCTGTTCGCGGAGCTCGGCGTGCCGATCCGCTCGGTGAGCGTCTCGCGACCATCGCTCGACGACGTCTTCATGTCCCACACCGGCTCGACGATCCGCGACGCCGAGGCCGGCGCCGTCGATCAGCTGCGCAGCCACGCAAGAGCATTTGCGAGAAGACACTGATGGCGAGCACGACAGCCGCAACCGCCCCGCTGACACCCTCCCCCCCGGGGCACGCGATCGCGGCGGTGCGCGTGACCAGCAGCAGCGTCCGCGGTGAGCTGCGAGCGATCAAGATCGTCTGGCAGCGTGAGCTGATCCGCTTCAGCAAGGACCGCCTGCGGATCGTCAGCTCGCTCGTTCAGCCGTTCCTCTTCCTGTTCGTGCTCGGCACCGGCCTGTCTCGTCTCGCCGGAGCCGGGACGCACGGCGTGAACCTGCGGACGTTCGTCTACCCCGGCGTGCTGTGCATGTCGGTGATGTTCATCGCGCTCTTCTCAGCCGGCTCGATCGTCTGGGATCGCGAGTTCGGCTTCCTGCGCGAGATGATGGTCGCGCCGGTCAGACGCAGCTCGCTGGTGCTCGGGAAATGCTTTGGCGGGGCGACCGTGGCGACGCTCCAGGGGGTGATCCTGATCGCCCTCGCCGGCCTCGTCGGCGTGCCGTACGCGCCGGTGCTGTTGATCGAGATCTTCGGCCTGCAGCTGCTCGTCGCGTTCTCGATCACCGCGTTTGGCGTGATGGCGGCGGCGCGCGTCAAGCAGATGCAGTCCTTCTTCGCGCTGACGCAGATGCTGATGATGCCGATGTTCTTCCTCTCGGGCGCCTTGTTCCCGGTGTCCGGACTGCCGCAGTGGCTGGAGATCCTCAATCGCATCGATCCGATCACCTACGCCGTCGACCCGATGCGACGAGCCGTGTTCGCGCACCTGCACATCAGCCCGATAGCGCGTCGCGTCCTCGACCCGGGGGTAACGTGGTGGGGCTGGCACGTGCCCGGCCTGCTCGAGGCAGGCGTCGTCGCAGCGCTCGGCGTGGTGATGCTCGCGATCGCGATCTTCGAGTTCAGCCGCCCAGAATGAGTTGAGCGCCGCCTGGCCGGCGTGCGCAGCAGGTGCCTCGCCGGACCCCGGCGTACGGCAATATGTAGCGCAGTGGTGATCCTGATGCTCTTCGCCGTGCTCGTCGGGGCGGGCACAGCGGTTTCGCCGTGCGTGCTGCCGGTGCTGCCCGCGCTGCTCTCGGCAAGCGGCGCCGGTGGTCGGCGGCGTCCGCTCGGGATCGTCCTCGGCCTCACCACGACGTTCGCGATCACGATCATCGGACTCGCCAAGGTCGTCGGCGGCGTTGGACTCGGCTCGAACGTGCTGCGCGACGTGGCGGTCGTCGTGCTGGTGGTTGCCGGCCTGGCGCTGCTGATACCGACCGTCGGTGCGCGCCTCGAACGCCCGCTCGCCGCGTTGTCTCGCCTTGGCCCGCGCACGCGCGGCGACGGCTTCGCGTCGGGGCTGCTCGTCGGCGGCGCCCTCGGCTTCGTCTACACGCCGTGCGCCGGCCCGATCCTCGGCACCGTCATATCAGTGGGCGCCGCGACCGGTCGCGCGGTCGCCGTCGGACTCGCCTACGCGGTGGGGACCGGGCTGATGCTGCTCGCGCTCGCATTGGGCGGGCGCCGCATCCTCGACCGCGTCCGCGGCGCCGGGCGCGCCATCGCGGTCCAGCGGGCGCTCGGCGTCATCCTGGTCGCAACGGCGATCGTGATCGCGACGATGCTCGACGTCAAGGTCGACCAGCTGATCGCCGAGCACATCCCGAACTTCAACCTGACGGCAACGATCGACAACTCCTCCACCGTCTCCAAGCGCCTGAACGAGATACGCGCGCACAAGCCGACGTTCACGCCGGTCGCGCAGGGCGGCCTGCCGGGCGTCGCCACGCCGACGCTCCCCGTCGGCCCGATCGCGCCGAATTTCGTCGGCACCGAGGACTGGTTCAACACGCCTGGCGATCGCCCGCTCACGCTGGCGGGCCTGCGCGGGCACGTCGTCCTGATCGACTTCTGGACCTACACCTGCATCAACTGCATCCGCACCCTGCCCTATCTCGAAGCCTGGGATCGCAAGTACCGTGCCAAGGGCCTGGTGATCATCGGCGTCGAGTCACCCGAGTTCCCGTTCGAGCGCGACGCGAGCAACGTCAAGGACGCGATCTCGCAGTTCGGCATTCGCTACCCGGTCGTCCAAGACAACAACCTCGCCACCTGGAACGCGTGGGGCAACGAGTACTGGCCGGCCGACTATCTGATCGACGCCACGGGGCACGTGCGCTATGCGGCATTCGGCGAGGGCGACTACGCGACAACCGAGTCGGCGATCCGCGTGCTGCTGGTTGCGGCCGGCGCGAAGGGCCTCGGCGGCGGCGCCCATCCGCGGCACGTCACCGTGCCAGCGCTGGAGACGACGCAGGAGACCTACCTTGGCACCGCCCGCGCCGCGCGCTGGATCAGCGGCCCGGTGGCTGGCACGCACAGCTACAGCGCGCCCGCTGGCGTGCTGGCGCTCAGCAGCTTCGCCTACGGTGGCAGGTGGACGATCGGCCCGCAGCAGGCGCTCGCCGGAGCCGGCGCGACGATCACGGCGAACGTTCAGGCCAAGCACGTCTACATCGTGCTCAGCCCGCCCGCGCATGGGGTCGGCAAGGTCCGCGTCACGATCAACGGCGAGCCCGCAGGCGCCCAGGACGCCGGCAACGACGTCCATCACGGCATCGTCACCGTCGACGCGCAGCGGCTCTACAACATCGTGTCCGTGCCGCGCGACGAGGATGAGACGGTCAAGCTGAGCTTCTCGCCGGGAACGAGCGGGTACTCGTTCACGTTCGGCTAGGAACCCCGTCAACCGGCTGCGGCTGCGGCGATCATCGCCTCGGTGATGGCCGCCACTTCGTCGTCGCTCGTGATGTACGGCGGCATGGCGTAGATCAGGTTGCGAAACGGTCGCAGCCAGACGCCGGCCGCGACCGCTGCCTTGGTGGCCGCGGCGATGTCAGCGAGGTGGTCGAGCTCCAGCACGCCAATCGCCCCGAGCGTCCTGACGTCGCTGACGCCCGCCGTCGCCGCGGCCGGCGCGAGCCCTTTCGACAGGCCCTGTTCGATGCGCTCGACGTTGTTCCGCCAGCCCGACGTGTCGAGCAGCTCGATGCTCGCCAGCGCCACCGCGCAGGCCAGCGGGTTGGCCATGTAGGTCGGGCCGTGCATCAGCGCACCGCCTTCGCCGCGCGTGATCGCCTCGGCGACCGACGGGCTGCAGAGCGTGGCCGACAGCGTCAGGTAGCCACCCGTGAGCGCCTTGCCGACGCACATCACATCCGGCGCGACGGCGGCGCGCTCGCAGGCGAAGTACGTGCCGCTGCGCCCGAAGCCGGTCGCGATCTCGTCGAACACGAGCAGCACGTCATGCGCATCACAGAGCTCGCGTAGCAGCTTGAGGTAGCGCGGCGAGTAGAACCACATGCCGCCGGCGCCCTGCACGACCGGCTCGACGATCGCCGCGGCGAGCTCGCCGGCGTGGCGCTCGAACAGCTCTACGAGCTCCGCGGCGTATTCGCCGTCGAGCTCGGCGTCGACGCCTCCAGGGGGCCGTGACGCGAACAGCTGCGCCGGCAGGACATCCGCGAACAGACGGTGCATCCCGTCAAGCGGGTCACAGACCGACATCGCCCCGAGCGTGTCGCCGTGATAGCCGCCGCGCAGGCTCAGCATCCGCGTCTTGCCGTCCGAGCCGCGCGAGCGAGCGTGCTGCAGGCACATCTTGATCGCCACTTCGACAGCGACTGAGCCGGAGTCGGCAAAGAACACGTGAGCGAGCTCGTCTGGCACTCGCTCAAGCAGCGCGGCAGCGAGCGTGACGGCGGGCTCGTGGGTCAGCCCGCCGAACATCACGTGCGCCATCTGCTCGAGTTGCACCCGCGCCGCTTCGTCGAGCGCCGGATGCCGGTAACCGTGAACCGCGCACCACCATGAGGCCATACCGTCGATCAGCTCGCGACCATCGGCTAGTCGCAGCCGCACGCCGCTCGCCGACGCCACCAGCAACGGCTCGATCGTTGCCGGCATCGGGCCGTAGGGATGCCACACGTGCGCTCCGTCGAGGTCGAGCAACTCGCGCTCATGCCGGGCGCCGGACATCCGCGGAGCATAGAATCCAGCTGTGAATGCCGACGCGCGCAGCTGGCTGCGCTGCTACCGCTGCTGGTCGCAGGATCTCGAGGTCCAGGTCCACTACGAGGGGATCCACAAGATCGACCCCGTGACCGGTGAGCGCGCCGAAGTCGTGGACGAGATCCAGGAGGCCGTCGTGCAATGCCTGGAGTGCATGCACGACCAGCCGCACCTCGCCTTCGTCGATGGCCGCGTCGAGCCGGTCGAAGACCGCTGGGAGCGGATGGTGACGGGGACACCGTGGGTCGCCTCCTGCACCGTCACGGTCGATGCCGCCGATGTCGAGACGTGCTCGGGCCCGGAGGCCGGCGATTCGCTCTCCTACGCAGCGTTCGGCGATCACGGCGTGCGCGAGTTCTTCACCCACGTCCGCTTCCACAAGCACGACGACGACAACCGGATCACCGTGCACCTGCTCGTCGAGCTCTACGCACGATCGCTCGACGAAGCGACTGAGGTACTCGAGAGCGCCGCGCAGGGAGCGCTGGCGATCACCTCACTCGCCGAGGAATCGCGCCCACCCGCCGCAACAGACGGGGAGCGGCACTAGGCTCATGGCGCCTCGCCACGCACTGACGAGCGCTGGGAGCGTCCTCGTGGGCGTTCTCGCCGTCTCGCTGCTGGGCGTCGCGGCGCCGGCGGCCAGCATTGGCGCGTCCGCCGCGCGCCTGCCGGTGCTCGGCTCGAAGGCCTACTCACTCCCCGGCAGCACCGGCTTCGGAACGTACAAGCCGAGTGAGATCTTCAACGGCGGCGACCCGTCAGGGCGTGTGCAGGGAATCACCTGGACTGGCTGGGGCACGGCACAGAGCTACGGCTACGGCAAGAGCTCGATCTTCATGCCCAATGGTGGCTACTACCCAGGTCTCGTCCGCGTCGAGCTGCGCGCATCGAACCTAGGACACTGCACCACGGGCGGGCCGCTCGCCTACGAGCGTCTCGCGGCCCGCGAGCCGTCCCATCCCGGCGGCCCGCTCGGCGCGTGGTTCGCATGGGCCGGCTCGAAGACCATCTGCCGCTCCCTCAGCTAAACGCCGTCCTGTCGCGCTAGGCGCCGAGGCGCTCGGCGAGCGCTTCGAGCTGCGCGGCGAGCTCCGCGGGCAGGCGGTGGCCGAAGGTCGCGAAATGCTCGTGGAGCGAGCCAAGCTCGTCATGCCACTCGTGCAGGTCGACCCGCAGCAGCTCCTCTAGATCGTCGGCGCTGATGTCCAGACCATCGGTGTCGAGAGCCTCGGTAGTCGGCAGCCAGCCGATCGGCGTGTAGAGGGCGTCGGCAGCGTCCTCGCAGCGGCGGAACACCCACTTCAGGACGCGGGAGTTGTCGCCGAAGCCGGGCCACAGCGAGTGGCCGTCATCACCCTTGCGGAACCAGTTGACGTAGAAGATGCGGGGGAGCTTGGCGACATCGCGCTCGCTCGCGATACGCAGCCAGTAGGCGAAGTAGTCGCCCATGTTGTAGCCGCAGAACGGCAGCATCGCGAACGGGTCGCGACGCAGCCTGCCAACCGTGCCGATCGCCGCAGCCGTCATCTCCGATGCCACCGTGGCGCCGAGGAACACCCCGTGACGCCAGTCGAACGCCTCACGGATCAGCGGCTCCAGCGTCGAGCGCCGCCCACCGAAGAGGATCGCGTCGATCGGCACGCCGGCAGGGTCCTCCCACTCCGACGCGATCGCCGGGTCCTGCCGGGCAGCCACCGTGAAACGAGCGTTGGGATGGGCGGCAGGCGTCTTGGAGCTCGGCGTCCAGTCCTTGCCGCGCCAGTCGATCAGGTGGTCGGGCACCTCAGCCGTCATCCCCTCCCACCAGACGTCGCCCGCATCGGTCCTCGCGCAGTTGGTGAAGATCGCGTGAGAGCGGATCGCTGCCATCGCATTGGAGTTCGTCAGCTCGCTCGTGCCAGGGCAGACGCCAAAGAACCCGGCCTCCGGATTGATCGCGTAAAGACGTCCGTCGTCGCCAAACTGCATCCAGGCGATGTCGTCGCCGATCGTCTCGACGCGCCAGCCCGGCACCGTGGGCACCAACATCGCGAGGTTGGTCTTGCCGCATGCAGAGGGGAACGCCGCGGCGATATGTTTGACGACGCCCTCCGGCGAGGTGAGCCTCAGCAGCAGCATGTGCTCGGCCAGCCACCCCTCGTCGCGCGCGATAACCGACGCGATTCGCAGCGCGAAGGACTTCTTGCCAAGCATCGCGTTGCCGCCGTAGCCAGAGCCATAGGACCAGATCTCGCGCGTCTCGGGGAAGTGCGCAATGTGAACGCTCGCCGGGTGACAGGGCCACGGCGTGTCCTTGACCCCATCGACGAGCGGAACACCGACGGAATGCACGCACGGCACGAACTCCCCGTCGGTGCCGAGCGCATCGAGCGCTCCGCGGCCAACCCGCGTCATGATCGCCATGCTCACGGCGACGTAGGCGGAGTCGGTGATCTCAACGCCGACGCGCGCGTGTGGCGAGCCAAGCGGGCCCATCGAGAACGGGATGACGTACATCGTTCGACCGCGCATCGACCCGTCAAACAGCGTGCGCAGCGCCTCGCGCATCTCATCGGGCTCGCGCCAGTTGTTCGTTGGCCCCGCATCGTCCTCGAATTGCGAACAGATGAACGTGCGATCCTCGAGGCGCGCGACGTCCGCCGGATCCGATCGCACGAGGTAGGACTGAGGACGCAGCTCGGGGTTGAGCGGCTCGCACGTCCCGGCATCGACGAGCAGTTCGAGCAGCTCCTCAAACTCCTCCGCCGAGCCTTCACACCAGCGGATCTGTTCCGGCTGCGCGAGCGCGGCCACTTCCATCACCCAGTCGCGAAGGCGGGTGTGCAACGTCGGTGGCGCTACGTCTAGCACTGTGCTGCGGCCTCCTATTTTTGTGAGCACCTACGAGCGATAGTTGGCGGCACTCTACCGACCGTCAACGGCGCTCTCTGCGTGGAAAAACCGCTGACTCTGCGCGAAAACCCCTATTGTTCGCAAGCCGATGGGCCACCGCCTAACCACCGCCGTTGCCGTCCTCGTGGCGGGCTTGGCGGTCGGCACCTCGTGCGCCGATGCCCTCGCGCGAGCGACGCGCGAAACCGACCACGTCGCCAGCGGAAACGTCTCGGCAACGTTGACCTACGTTCGCAATCTGGACAACATCGTCGCGCCGTACGCCGACCTCCACCTGACGATCGCGCGCGGCGGCAAGACGCTGTACAACGCCGCCGTCGATGTGCCGCTGTGCGGCACGATGTGCTGGCCTGGCGGCCTGAAGGCCCTGAGCATGCGCGACCTCGAGGGCAACGGCCAGCCCGACGTGCTGCTCAACACCTACAGCGGTGGCGAGCACTGCTGCAACGGAGTCGAGATCTTCCTCTACGCGCCATCAAAGCGCACATACGTCAGCGTCTTTCACGTCTGGGGTGACCCCGACTACAAGCTCGAGCACCTCGACGGCAGCCGGCAGCTCGAATTCGTCTCCGCCGACGACCGCTTTGCCTACGCCTTCGCGGCCTACGCCTACTCGGGCCTGCCGCTGCAGATCTGGCGGCTGGCGGGCACCCGCCTGATCGACGTGACGCGTGACTATCCGGCGCTGATCAGAGCCGATGCGCGCAACTGGTGGAGCGGCTACTGGCCGGCCCGCAAGACAAGGTTCGCGCTCGGCGGGCTCGCCGCCTGGGCCGCCGACGAGTACAACCTCGGCGAGGGCGCGACCGTGACGGCGCAGCTGGAATCGCTGGAGAAGGCGCACGAGCTGCGCAGCAGCGCCGGTTTTGGCCCGGGCGGTTCGGGCTTCATCGCGCAGCTGCACTCGTTCCTGCGGCAGACCGGCTACATCCACTGATGCGGATCGACCTGCAATCGCACTCCCTGCACTCCGATGGAGAGCTGACGCCGACCGATGTCGTCGCGCGCGCCGGGCAAGCCGGTGTCGAGCTGCTCGCGCTGACCGACCACGACACCGTCGATGGAGTCGATGAGGCGCTCGCAGCGGCGAGCGAGCAGCACCTGACGTTGATCAGCGCCACGGAGATCTCGGCCGTCGATGCCGGCTATGAGGACCTTCACGTGCTCGGCTTCGCCATCGACCAGCACGGCGAGGAGCTGCTCGGGCGACTCGCGGATGCACGGGCTGATCGTGAGCGACGCGCCGAGCGGATGGCGGAGACGCTGGTCGAGCTTGGCTACGCCGTGGACGATGCGCCGCTCGCCGCACGACGCGCAGCCGGCAAGTCGATCGGACGCCCGCATCTGGCGCGCGCGGTGCTCACGCACCCGGACAACGCGACGCGCCTACGCCAGGAGGGCCACCAGGACGTCACCTCGCTGATTCGCGCCTACCTGATTCCCGGTGCGCCCGCCTACGCCGGCCGCACCCGCCCGACGGTCACGGAGGCGATCGGCTGGATCCACGATGCCGGCGGCCTCGCAGTGTGGGCCCACCCGTTCTGGGACATCCCGGAGGACGCGGCGGTGCTCGACGCGATCGACCGCTACCGCGAGGCTGGGCTCGACGGCGTCGAGTGCTTCTACGTCACGCACGACGAGCGGCAGACGCGCCTGCTGGCCGATCGCTGCGCGGCGCTTGGCCTGCTGACGACCGCTTCGTCCGACTTCCACGGCCCGGACCACCGCCTCTTCAGTCGTTTTCTCGCCTACGGTCTCCACGACCGCGAGCCGCAACTGGGTGCGCTCCTCGCGCGAGCTGCCTGACGCCGTCGGTCGCGCTCGCGACCAATCCACGCCTGCCGCGCCGGCTCACGTGACCTCGGCACGACCTAGCCCAAGCACGACGATGCGGACGTGTGCATCATGGCTCCGCCCGGTCGATTAGGATACTTCATAAGATCTTAACCTAGGCCAACATGATGTCCTGTCTCCGCAACCTGTGAGGACCTGTGGTGTCGCAATGAGCGTGAACACCGTCACCAAGAGCCATGAGCGCAGCGAGCACGACCAGATACGCCGCGTGAGCGCGCATGGTGACCACCTCCGCGTGGTCAGCGACGGGGATCTCGCGAGTGGCGAACGCGACGCGCCGCCGCTACTGCAAGCGCCAGCCGTCCGACCGTCCCATCTTCGTGCGTTGGAGTCTGAGGCGGTGCATGTGATGCGGGAGGTGGCGGCGTGTTTTGAGCGGCCGGTGTTGTTGTTTAGTGGGGGGAAGGATTCGATTGTGTTGTTGCGGTTGGCGG
>Ga0181536_10000096_pt1 | contig 94078 bp, 86 predicted proteins | sample PEATcosm2014_Bin_41_FD_121105 | JGI IMG/M metagenome (GOLD analysis project Ga0181536, IMG submission 121105) | Peatland microbial communities from MTU Mesocosm Facility, Houghton, MI, USA - PEATcosm2014_Bin17_60_metaG | ecosystem: Environmental > Terrestrial > Soil > Wetlands > Peat | place... | reverse complement strand
CCAGCACGAGGTGCGCAAGCTCATCGCCGGGCCGACGGTCTTCATTTGCGATGAGTGCGTCAATCTGTGCATGGATATCATCGGCGAGGACAACAAGTTCACAGCGACGATATCACGCGACGGCATCCCGACCCCGAAAGAGATCTGCAAAGTCCTCGACGATTACGTCATCGGCCAGGCGCAGGCCAAGCGCGTGCTCTCGGTCGCCGTGCACAATCACTATAAGCGGCTGAACCACTCGACGAAGCACAATGACGTCGAATTGGCGAAGTCGAACATTCTGCTGATCGGCCCCACGGGATCGGGCAAGACGCTGCTCGCGCAGACGCTTGCCCGCATTCTCGACGTGCCCTTCACCATGGCGGATGCGACGACGCTGACCGAAGCCGGCTACGTCGGTGAGGACGTCGAGAACATCATCCTGAAGCTGCTGCAGGCCTCCGACTATAATGTCGAGCGGGCGCAGCGCGGCATCGTCTATATCGACGAAATCGACAAGATTTCGCGCAAGTCGGACAACCCCTCGATCACCCGCGACGTGTCGGGCGAGGGCGTCCAGCAGGCGCTGTTGAAGATCATGGAGGGCACGGTCGCTTCCGTGCCGCCGCAGGGCGGTCGCAAGCATCCGCAGCAGGAATTCCTGCAGGTGGACACGACCAACATCCTGTTCATCTGCGGTGGCGCCTTCGCTGGGCTTGAGAAGATCATATCGATGCGCGGCAAGACGACGTCGATTGGCTTTGGCGCAACCGTGACGGCCCCGGATGAGCGCCGCACCGGCGAAATCCTGCGCCGGGTCGAGCCGGAAGATCTTCTGAAATTCGGTCTGATTCCGGAATTCGTCGGCCGTCTGCCGGTCATTGCGACGCTTGAGGACCTCGATGAGGACGCGCTGAAGCGCATCTTGACCGAGCCGAAGAACGCGCTGGTCAAGCAATACCAGCGCTTGTTCGAGATGGAGAACACCGAGCTGACGTTCCAGGACGAGGCGCTGAACGTCGTCGCCAAAAAGGCGATTGACCGGCGCACGGGAGCGCGCGGGCTGCGCTCCATCATGGAAGGAATCTTGCTCGATACGATGTTCGATCTGCCGAGCCTCGACGGGGTCGAGCAGGTTGTCATTGGGCCTGACGTCGTCGAGGGCAAATCGCGGCCGCTCTACATCTACGCGGAGCGTAACGAGAAGAGCGGCACGAGCGCCTGAGCCGGGCGCTCGCCTTTGTCCGGCTTTGCAGAGCGGCGGGTCACCGGCCCGTGTGAGCGTTCGTCAGCGTACGCGTTCTGAGGCAGGCGGCAGTACACCGCGGCCTGCTCCTTCCCACATGCTTGAAAGCGCCGGCAAGAAACGCCATCTTACGAGAGAGTGAAGAGCCGGTCGGCGCAACGCCGCGCCGGTTTCTAGAGTTCGAACGTCCTGCATGGAAAGGCCTGTCACGCAAAGCTTCGGGACACTTTGGAGCGAAACGGCAGCGTTGATCCAGCTCAGAAGCACGCTTCGGGCTTCAACTAAATTCAAGAACGCGTTGCAAGAATAGGAAATAAAATGACCAGCCAGAAACGTGAGCCGGTTCCTCCCGGAACGATCCAGAGCTACCCGGTTCTGCCGCTCCGCGATATTGTCGTTTTTCCGCACATGATCGTGCCGCTTTTCGTCGGCCGCGAGAAGTCCATTCGCGCCCTCGAAGAGGTCATGAAAAGCGACAAGCTGATCCTGCTTGCCACCCAGATTAATGCCTCCGATGACGACCCGAGCCCGGATTCGATTTTCAAGACGGGTACGCTCGCATCGGTGCTGCAGCTTTTGAAACTGCCCGACGGCACGGTGAAGGTGCTCGTCGAAGGGCAGATGCGGGCGCGCGTCCATCGCTATACGCGGACGGACGATTTCTATGAGGCCGATGCCGACGCCATCGCCGACGAGGCGGCCGATAAGGTCGAGGTCGAGGCTTTGGCGCGCTCCGTCGTGTCCGAATTTGAGAGTTATGTGAAGCTCAACAAGAAGGTCTCGCCCGAGGTCGTGGCCGCGGTCAATCAGATCGAGGACTATGCAAAGCTCGCCGATACGGTGGCTTCGCATCTCGCCGTCAAGATTCTCGACAAGCAGTCGATCTTGGAGACGAACTCCGTCGGCAAGCGGCTGGAGAAATGTCTCTCCTTGATGGAAAGCGAAATCTCCGTCTTGCAGGTGGAGAAGCGCATCCGCACGCGCGTCAAGCGCCAGATGGAGAAGACCCAGCGCGAGTACTACCTCAACGAGCAGATGAAGGCGATCCAGAAGGAACTCGGCGACGAGGACGGCAAGGACGACCTTTCCGAACTCGAGGAGCGCATCAAGAAGACCAAGCTCTCGAAGGAGGCGCGCGACAAAGCGACGGCCGAACTCAAGAAGTTGCGGCAGATGTCGCCGATGTCGGCCGAAGCCACCGTCGTGCGCAACTATCTCGACTGGATCTTGTCCATTCCGTGGAACAAGAAGAGCAAGGTCAAGAAGGATCTGACTGTCGCCGAGGAGATTCTCGATGGCGAGCACTTTGGCTTGGACAGGGTCAAAGAGCGGATCGTCGAATATCTCGCGGTGCAGAGCCGTGCCAACAAGCTGACCGGCCCGATCCTCTGCCTCGTCGGCCCGCCCGGCGTCGGCAAGACCTCGCTCGGCAAGTCGATCGCCAAGGCGACCGGACGCGAATTCGTCCGCATGTCGCTCGGCGGCGTGCGCGACGAAGCGGAGATCCGCGGCCATCGGCGCACCTACATCGGCTCCATGCCCGGCAAGATCATTCAGTCGATGCGCAAGGCGAAGACCACCAATCCGCTCTTCCTGCTCGATGAGATCGACAAGATGGGCATGGATTTCCGCGGCGATCCGTCATCGGCGCTGCTTGAGGTCTTGGACCCTGAGCAGAACCACTCGTTCAACGATCACTATCTCGAAGTCGATTACGATCTGTCCAATGTGATGTTCGTGACGACCGCGAATACGTTGAACATCCCTGCGCCTTTGATGGATCGTATGGAGATCATTCGCATCGCCGGTTACACGGAGGATGAGAAGATCGAGATCGCGCGGCGCCACCTCATTCCGGCGGCGTTGAAGAAGCATGGCCTCGATCCCTCCGAATGGTCGATCGACGATTCGGGGCTGACCATGATCATCCGGCGCTACACGCGCGAGGCGGGTGTCCGTAACCTCGAGCGCGAGATTTCCAATCTTGCGCGCAAGGCGGTCAAGCAGATCCTCACGGATAAGGCGAAGACCATTACGGTCACTGCGGAGAACATCTCCGACTTTCTCGGCGTGCCGCGCTTCCGGTATGGCGAGGCGGAGGCGGAAGATCAGGTCGGTGTCGTGACCGGCCTCGCGTGGACAGAAGTCGGCGGCGAGCTGCTCACGATCGAAGGCGTGATGATGCCCGGCAAAGGGCGGATGACCGTCACGGGTAATCTGCGCGATGTGATGAAGGAGTCGATTTCGGCGGCCGCCTCTTATGTGCGCTCGCGGGCGGTCGATTTCGGCATCGAGCCGCCGCTGTTCGACAAGCGCGACATCCATGTGCACGTGCCGGAAGGTGCGACCCCCAAGGATGGTCCGTCGGCCGGTGTCGCCATGGCGACGGCGATCGTCTCGACGCTCACCGGCATTCCGGTTCGCCGGGATGTGGCGATGACGGGCGAGATCACGCTGCGCGGACGCGTGCTGCCAATCGGCGGATTGAAAGAGAAACTGCTGGCCGCTTTGCGCGGCGGCATGAAGAAAGTGCTGATCCCGGAAGAGAACGCGAAAGATCTCGCTGACATTCCGAACAGTGTGAAGAATGCTCTGGAGATCGTGCCGGTGTCGCGCATGGACGAAGTGCTGAAACATGCGCTGATCCGGCAGCCCGTGCCGATCGTGTGGGAAGAGGAAAAAGCACCACTTCCCGCCGCCGCGTTGCCAACGGATGACGAAGGCTCCGGCGTCGTCGCGCATTGATCATAATCGCTTGTCAACAACAGAAGGCCGCGGCGAAAGCAGCGGCCTTTTTGCTGTCTGATCCCTTGCATTGGCGATGATTTGAGGCCACGAAATGACCTCGCTCCCCGAGCTGATTCGAGGCCGCTGCGGCCGACAAAATCCCTGCGTCAAAAAATGCGCGGTTCAAGGCCGGCGCGGCGCTCAAGGCGTCAATCAACAAGCGCTAGAAGGAAAAGCCTGACAGGCCAATCGTTTTGCCGACACATTGCAAGGGATGATGCAGGGCGGTCCGGTCCGCGCTATAAGCGTCCGGCGCGGGCGGTTAGCTCAGTTGGTAGAGCATCTCGTTTACACCGAGAGGGTCGGCGGTTCGAGCCCGTCACCGCCCACCAGCGCTAATCCGAAAATCCGAGATTTCGGGTTTTGAACTGCGCGCAGAAGAGTTTAAGTTTACTTTTCCTCTCCTTGCTTTAGGGCTGTGCCGTGGCGTTGCTCGATCTCCTCCAAGTTTTTTCCGCGTCAGCCGAACGGGGAGATCGGCCATGCCGAGCCGGATGGGTTGCGCCCATGAATGAGTTTGGCGATTCCGCTTTCACGCGCGCGGTGCGGGGCGCCGTCATACGCCCCATGCTCGCGGCATGCATTCTGGTTTGCGCGGTAGCGACACTTTTCTTTGCCATCGAGCCCAGCGCGCGTGCCGACGACATGAGCTTTCAGCTCGTCTCGGTCGGCAATTCGGCGCGTTGCAGCGGCCATTGCCCCGCGGTGATTACGGCGCAAGGCGAAATCACGGATCAGACGCCCGCCGAGTTTCTGACTTTTATCCAAGACAATGTCGGCCGTGCCGATCTGCATGCGGTGATTTTTCTCGACTCGCCCGGCGGCAAAGTGGTTGCGTCGATGGATCTGGGACGAATTTGGCGCCGGCTCGGAGTCGCGGCCGTTGTCGGCCGGTCGGATCCCGGCGCGACCAGCGCAAGCCAATTTCTCGCGGGTCGTTGCCTCTCGGCCTGCGTCTATGCGCTGATCGGCGCGCAGAAGCGCGTCGTTCCCGCTGGCAGCATCGTCGGTATCCACCGGATGTTTTTTTATGATGGCGAAGCCGGTCCCTTGGGCGATGGAAATGCGGGCCTCCGCCACTACGACAATGGCGGGATGAAGGCCCTGCTATCGCACTATACGAGCCGGATGGGCGTCAGTCCGGAGCTGATCTCATTTGCGGAGCGGATCTCGTCAGACAACATCCATGTCCTCAGCCGCGCCGAGATCGCCCGCTATCATTTGGCGAGCGCGCGATTCTGACGGGCCTTCGTCGCCGGCCGACCAGTTGGCTCGAAAGGCTTCTTGCTTGACTTAGACGACCGCCTATCTTATCGGGCGGGTCTTCCCATGATCGCCGGCGCCCCAAATTATGGTCTTGCCGCGGTCCGCGAGGACGTGGGGGAGTAGCTCAGTTGGTTAGAGCGCCGGCCTGTCACGCCGGAGGTCGCGGGTTCGAGCCCCGTCTCTCTCGCCACCCATCGAAGGCCTACGCATAAAGCGCGGGCCTTTTCATCGGGATGGTTCTCCCACGTTCATCTTCCAGCAAAAGCTTAACGCGCACGGGCGTACATTGAAGAGCCCGTCGGCAGCGATGGCTGAGCGCATAGGGTTGAGCTCACACGGTGGCATGGCCGATCAGTGTGCAGCCGAGCTTTTCGAGTTCTGCGCGTGATGCCGCAACCGAGCCGTCGATATCGAGGCCGCGGCAGGCATCTTCAATGACGACGACCGTAAAGCCCGCGGCGATCGCATCTTCCGCCGAGTAGCGCACACAGAAATCATAGGCGAGACCGGCGATGAAGACGCGGCCGAGCCCGCGTTCGCGCAAATAGCCGGCAAGCCCCGTCTTGGTCTTGCGATCGTTCTCGCGAAAGGCGGAATAGGAATCGATTAAGGGATGAAACCCCTTGCGGATCACCAGAGCGGCATGGGGGATATGGAGATCGGCGTGAAACTTCGCGCCGTCGCTGTCTTGGACGCAATGGTCCGGCCAAAGCGTTTGCGGCCCGGAGGGAAGATCGATCGTGTCAAAGGGCTTATGGCCGGGATGGCTTGAGGCAAAAGAGATGTGACCGCGCGGATGCCAATCCTGCGTCAAGACGACATTGGCAAAGCGCTGCGCCACGCGATTGATGATCGGCACAATCGCATCGGCGTTTGGAACCGCCAGAGCGCCGCCGGCGCAGAAATCTTTTTGCATATCGACCACAAGCAGGACATCGCCGCTCTCGGTCACGAAGTTCTGGCTCATAACGCCACCATATCCCCCTCCGCGAAGGAAGTTAACGGCAGGCGAGATCGGCGATGAGCCCCTCGGCAAACCAGCGCGCCAGGAAATGCGCCGCATGTGCTGCCGCAACATTGGGGTCATGACGCAGAGCCAGGAGGTCGCACATTTCGTCGAGCGTTGCACCTTGTATGGCAGCGTCCAAGATCGTGGCTTCGTCTTCCGCAAGCAGACGATAGAGCGGCTCCAGTGAAGGATCGCGCCAGATCAGAACCGTCTCTTCGCCGGTGGACTCGTGCAGCGCGATCTCCGTTTCTTCGCTCACGGCCTCATAAAGCGCCAAGGTCCCCTCGGCGAGCCGGAGAAGCCTCAGGCTGGGCACAAAGCGGAAGGCGAGCTGCGGCTGGTCTTCGGGGGCGATACTGGTCAGCACGCCGGCCTGACACGCCTCGGCCTTGGGTGCATCGAAGGCATCCGCCAGACCACTCTCGAAGGCCGCAAGATCGGCCAGCAGCCGGGTTTCTTTCCACGGCTCTTCCTGCCGCAGGAAATCCGGAAGCTTTCCCCCATACCAGCGTGCATTGGGGTGCGCCGACGGCGTCGCCGCGATATAGGCCGAGGCGAGGGACGCGAATTCTTCTTCGCCCATCGCGCCCCGCAACACCGGATAGTCGTTGCCGAGAAATTCCATCAAGCGGGCTGGATAGGCTTCCTGATAGACGCCGAGGCGGCCGGCGCTGTCGAGCCGCTTTGACGGCAGGATGATGCCGAGTACTTTTGTGTCGCCGTCAAGAACGGCGTCTTGAAAGGCGTTCTGGATCGCGGCGAGATCGGCATTGGTCTTCATGCGACAGCCTTGCTCTCGGCGCCCACCTCGTTCGCGATCGCGCGCGCGCGATCGAGTTCGTCCATCAATTCGGCGAAGGGCGGAAAATTATCGTCGCGCTCGATCATTGTCGAGACATTCCCGAAATGGCGGCAGGCGTCGGCATAAAGCGCGAAGACATCCTCGCAGATCGGCTGATCGTGCGTATCGATTTTATGCGTCACGCATTCGGAATGGCCGGCGAGATGCATCTGCACCACGCGTTCGGGCTTGATCGAATGCAAAAAATCGCGTGACGAGAAATCGTGATTGAAGCCCGAGACGAAGATGTTGTTGACATCGATCAGAAGCCAGCAATCGGCCCGTTCCGCCAGCTCCTGCACGAAGGTCCATTCGTCCATTTCCGAAGTCGCGAAGGTCACATAGCTCGAAACATTCTCGATGGCGATGCGGCGGCCGAGAAAGTCCTGCACGCGGCCGATGCGGCAGGCGACATGGCGCAGCGATTCCTCCGTGTAAGGCAGAGGCATCAGATCATGCAGATTGACGCCGTGCACGCCCGTCCAGCAGAGATGGTCGGAAATCCAGGCCGGCTCGACGCGCTCCGCCAAAGCCTTGAGACCCGCGAGGTATTCCATATTGAGCGGCGCCGTCGAGCCGATCGACATCGACACGCCATGCATGACGATCGGATAATCGGCCCTGATCCTGTCGAGCATGGCGAGTGGGCGCCCGCCGGGAATCATGAAATTTTCCGAGATGATCTCGAACCAGTCGACATTCGGCTTCTTGTCGAGAATGTCGGGGTAATAGATCGGCCGCAGGCCGAGCCCCATGCCGAGAGACGAAGGTTTTTGCATCGGCTGCTCCGAACGAGATCAATCCCAACAGAATTTAGATCGAGTCTTTCAATGGGTCGACGCTCCCGCGACCATCATCGCGGAAGCGTCCTCGGCGCTCAAGATCGACAAAAAGATCGGTCGATCGGCTGCGTTTAGCCGACCGTGCCGCCCTTGGCCTTACAAACCTTGGCGGATTTCGTCAGAAGGAAGCCTTGACCCTTGCAGGAATTCTGACCCTTGCAAGCGTTGTTGACAGTCTTGCAGGCGGACTTGCCTTTGCAGCTGTTGATGCCCATGCAATGCACGCTTCCGGCGGCTTTGGCAGGCGTCGTGGTGAGGGACACGCCACTGAGCGTGAGGGCGACCGCGGCAGCCGCAATGCTGGCGCCGGACATGACATTCATCTTCATCATTCTCTCCCTGAGACGGGGCGCCCGCGTATGCGAGCGCTCATGGGCAACGCTTGCCCGATCGCTCTACGTTGGGGAGAGCCGAAAAGTTACGCGATCACGGAGCCGTGATCGAAATTTATTCTTGTTCGATGATGACAGAATAACTACAGGACCGGGCGTTTCGGCAGCGTTTTCAATTGGCCGACGCGCCGTGCCTGATGTCGCGATGCCAAGCGCGTCGCTGAGATGTTTGACAAATCCAGACTGAGGCGCACGTCTCGTAGTCTTGCGGCCATTCGCGCTTGCGCTTTTGAATGATCGCATTTTTCTCGCGCCGAAATCGCAACGATTGTCTCCACGAGGTCTTCATCGACCGCAGCAAACCGTCGAATGTTTTTGCCTTGCTTCAACTGCGTGCCAGCGCCGCGCACCAAACATTTTTAAACGCGCGCGCCGCCGCGATCGGCGCGCGATTTTCAATCGGCATCGCCTTCTTCCAGTCTAGTGTTGAGCATTTGGGCAGAGTGTTCGAGCCTACCGGCAAGGGCATCGATGCCCATCAGCCCCGCTTGGTGCGGCGTTTCAGCGCGTAAGACAGTCTGGCGTGTGATGCGGCGCAAGGGCATAGCGACGCGCCTTCAAGAAAATTGAGGCTCGGCTCAATTTCTCTGCGTGACGCTCCCGCGCGGTCGTTATGGAGCCTTGGGTGCAGCGCTGCAAAAGGCGCGTGCAATGCAATAGACGTTCATTACGTTCGAATTTGCCATGTGCGGGAGAGGCTTAGAGCAGGGCAGGGATGCGAGAATTTATATTGAGCGGGCCTCAATTCCCCATTATTCATGAGGCCAACTCGGAGATCGGTTGTTGCGGTCGATCGCGCCGACGGATGATCGGTGGCATGCCACTCTGATCGGTCAAAGCGCCGGACAGTGGGCTCGCTGGGCAGGATGTCGCGCGGCCAGGCATTTTCGGCCGCCGCACTTGGCCAGCGCCGAAAAACCGGGTTAAAGGACGGCATCACGGATCTGCCCGAGACTGGTCGCGGCGCATCCAAGCAGGAATGGGCCCTAAGGGCCATTGGGACTTTTGGAGGGTTGGATCGATGAGCAATAGGCCTCGGAGCGCTGGGCGTCACTTTCTGCAGATTCCTGGTCCCACTCCGATTCCCGATCGCGTCTTGCGCGCCATCGACATGCCGATCATCGATCACCGCGGGCCGGAGTTCCAAAAACTCTCCCAGCGCGTGCTCGAAAAGGTCAAGAGCATCTTCAAGACGCGTGGTCATGTGCTGATCTTCCCGGCCTCGGGCACGGGCGGCTGGGAAGCAGCGCTGGTCAACACGCTGTCGCCAGGCGACCGCGTGCTGATGTTCGAAACAGGCCAGTTCGCGACGCTGTGGAAGGTCATGGCGCAGCGGCTCGGCCTCGTGCCGGAATTCATTGAATCCGATTGGCGCATCGGCGCCGATCCGGCCCAGATCGAAGCGCGGCTGAAGGAAGACAAGAAGCACGAGATCAAGGCCGTCTGCGTCGTCCATAACGAGACCGCGAGCGGCACGACCGCGCCCTTGCAGGAAATCCGCCAGGTGCTCGACAAGCTCAAGCACCCCGCGCTGTTCTTTGTCGATGCGGTGTCGTCGCTCGGCTCGATCGATCTGCGTCAAGACGAGTGGGGCATCGATGTCACCATCGCCGGCTCGCAGAAGGGCCTGATGCTGCCGCCGGGCCTCGCCTTCAACGCGATCAGCCAGAAGGCGCTCGAAGCGTCGAAAGTGTCGAAGTTCCCGAAGTCCTATTGGGCTTGGGACGATATGATTGCCAACAATGCGACGGGCTTCTTTCCCTATACGCCGGCGACCAATCTCCTTTATGGGCTCGATGTGGCGCTCGATATGCTGGCGGAGGAAGGGTACGACAACATCTTCGCCCGCCATATGCGGCACGCCGAAGCCACGCGCCGCGCGGTCGTCGCCTGGGGCCTCGAAGTCCTCTGCCGCGATCCGAAATATTACTCGCCGGTTGTCACCTCGGTGCTGTTGCCCGCGGGCCATGACGCCAATGCCTTCCGTGCGATCGTGCTCGAGACGTTCAACATGTCGCTCGGCACCGGCCTCGGCAAAGTCGCGGGCAAAGTCTTCCGCATCGGCCATGTTGGCGACACCAACGATCTGACGATCATGGGCGCGCTCACCGGTGTTGAAATGGGCCTCGAACTCGCCGGCATTCCGCATAAGAAGGGCGGCGTCCTGGTAGCGATGGACTATCTGACGCAACAGGCGCGCAATCCGACCCACAAATTGGTCGCTGCGGAATAAGCCAAGCCTAACAGGCTTAATTCATAAGAACCCCCGCGTCTCGTAAGAGCGCGGGGGTTTTCTTTTGCGACAACAGCCTCGCCTCGGCCGTGGAAACGACCCGTCGCGTCAGCGCCAATTTCGGTTGATTTAAATCAGCGAGACTTGCGGCCCCTCATGCATTGTGGCGGCAACAGGCGCCGCAGCTCAAGCCGCATGACGCCAGTCTGGTCTAGCCGGAGGATGACGACGATGGACGACAAGCTCTTGCGCAAAAATATTCTGGCCGAACTCGAATGGGAGCCGAGCCTCAATGCCGCCAGCATTGGCGTTTCCGTCGAGAGCGGAATCGCGACCCTGACCGGCCATGTTCAGACCTATGCCGAAAAACTGAAGGCGGAGCAGGTGGTGAAGCGCGTGCGCGGCGTTCGCGCTATCGCCGAAGAAATCGAGGTGCGCCCAGTTCACGGCCACACCCATGCCGACGACGAGATCGCCAAGCGCGCGCTCAACATGCTGAATTGGGATGTGATGGTGCCGACCGAAGACGTCCAGGTGAAGGTGCAGCAGGGATGGCTGACGCTTTCGGGTGCCGTCGAATGGCAATATCAGCGCACGGCCGCGGAAGACGATGTCCGCAAGCTTTCAGGCGTGCTCGGCGTCACCAATCTCATCACCATCAAGCCGCGCGCCCAGGGCGACGATCTCAAAGAGCGCATCGAGGACGCGCTGAAACGCAACGCTTTGATCGAGGCCCATAACATCAAGATCGACATCAACAACGGCAATGTGACGCTCGAAGGCCGGGTGCATGGCTGGCACGAGCGCGAAGTGCTCGAGACCGCCGTCTGGGCCGCTCCGGGCGTCAAATCCGTCGACGACCGCGTGACCGTCGGCTAGGGCCGGCCTCGGTAAAGCTCGCAACAAGGCGCTCGCGCCTGTAGTCTGGAAAGGCGCAATCGCGCCTTTCTTGCGTCAGGGCTTGCGAGCATGGCTGAGCCGGATTCTCAGGACATCATTCGCCAGGGCGAGGTCCAGGCCGAGGTCTTCGCCTTCCTTGCCGGCGCAAACGCCTCGCCGGCGACGCGCATCGACACGCATGGCGCCGTCGTCTTCTTGACCGGCGATGACGTCTATAAGGTCAAGCGCGCCGTCCGCTTTCCCTTCATGGATTTCTCGAGCCTCGAAAAGCGCCGCATCGCCTGCGAGCATGAGATCGCGGTCAACCGGCGAAATGCGCCCGAAATCTATCTCGGCACGGTGCCGATCAGACGCGACGGCAAGGAACTTCATCTCGGCGGCGCGCATGGCGAAATCGTCGAATGGGCGGTGCATCTCGTCCGCTTCGACGAGACTCAGACCTTCGACAAATTGGCTGAGAGGGGGGCGCTCGATCTCGCTCTGATGGAACCGCTTGCGGAGACGATTGCCAGTGCACATGCTCTTGCCCCGCGCGACGGAGCCGAGGCGATCCCGATATTCCGCCGCCGGCTCGAAGACACGCTCGATGGGCTTGCCGCCGCCCGCGACATTTTTCCTGGAGCAGACCTCCGCGCCTTCAGCGACGAGCTTCGCCGTCAATTCGATTTGGTCGAACCACTTCTACGGCAGCGAGCGGAGGCGGGCTACGTACGGCTCGTTCACGGCGATCTGCATTTGCGCAACATCGCACTGCATCAGGGCCGGCCTTTGCTCTTCGATGCCATCGAATTCGACGATTCGATTGCGACCTGCGACATCCTCTATGATTTCGCCTTTCTGCTGATGGATCTGACGCAGAGAGGGCTGAAGATCCACGCCAACCGCGTCTTCAATCTCTATCTCTGGAAAATTCGCGAGATCGACGAAACGATCGACGGCCTCGCCGCGCTGCCGTTGTTTCTGGCTCTGCGCGCGGCGATCCGCGCGCGGGTGACGGTCGCTCTGTCGCGGATTGAGCCGAAAGCGCGGGAGGCGCGCATTGCCGAAGCCGGCCGCTTCTTCGCCGCCGCACAAGTCTTTCTCGTGCCAAATCCCGCGCGGCTTATCGCAATCGGCGGACTTTCCGGCAGCGGCAAGAGCACGCTGGCGAAGGGCCTCGCGGCCTTCATCGGCCGGGCGCCGGGCGCGGTGCATTTGCGCAGCGACATCGAGCGCAAGCGTCTCTTCAACGTGAATGCGCATGAGCCTTTGCCGCACGACGCCTATCAACTGGAGGTGACGGAAAAAGTCTATGCGCGGCTCCGCAGCCTCGCGGAGCACGCACTGAAAGCGGGGCAGAGCGTTGTCGTCGATGCTGTTCATGCGAGACCGGACGAGCGCGATGCGCTCGAAGCTGTCGCAAATAGGCTTGGCGTGCCTTTCTGGAGCTTCTGGCTGGATGCGCCGGCGGAGATTTTGATCGAGCGCGTCAAGGCGCGGACAAACGATGCGTCGGATGCCGACACCTCTGTCGTCGAAGCGCAAATCGGCTTCGACAGGGGCGCCATGCGCTGGCATGTGCTCGATGCGCGCCAGCCGCTGGATAAACTTAAATCGTCGGCGCTGAGCGCAATCACTCCTGCGGTGGAATAAGCACAGCCGCGCCATGCAGACGGCCATGGCGCAAATCCGCCAGCGCCTCATTGGCGCGCTCCAGCGGATAGGCCGTGGTTTCGGTGATGACCTTGGTTTCCTTGGCGACACGAAGAAAATCGAGCCCGTCCTGCCGCGTCAGATTGGCGACCGAGACGAGCCGGCGCTCCTCCCACAGAAGATCGTAAGGAAAGCTCGGAATGTCGCTCATGTGAATGCCGGCGCAGACGACAGTGCCGCCTTTCTTGACCGCGGCCAGCGCCAGCGGCACGAGCGGGCCGACCGGCGCATAGATGATCGCGGCGTCGAGTTCTTCTGGCGGCTTTTCATAGGAGCCGCCGGCCCAGACGGCGCCGAGACGGCGGGCAAAATCTTGCGCGTCCTTGTCGCCCGGCGTGGTGAAAGCGTAAATGCGGCGGCCTTGCGCCTCGGCAACTTGCGCAATGATATGCGCCGCCGCGCCGAAGCCGTAGAGCCCCAAGACCTTGCCCTCGCCGGCCATCACCAGCGAACGCCAGCCGATCAGCCCTGCACAGAGGAGCGGCGCCAAATCCTGATTGCGGCCCGTCTCACCAAGCGGAAAGACATAATGCGCATCGGCGATCGTCCGCGTGGCATAGCCGCCATCGCGCGTGTAGCCGGTGAACAGCGGAAAGTTGCAGAGATTTTCGTGGCCGGAGAGGCAATAGGGACAGTGGCCGCAAGTGTGGCCGAGCCACGGAATCCCGACCCGCATGCCGATCTCCAGCCCTTCGACATCGGGCCCAATCGCGTCGATGCGGCCGACGATTTCATGGCCGGGGATGATCGGCAGTTTCGGGTGCGGAAGTTCGCCGTCGACCACATGAAGATCGGTGCGGCAGACGCCGCAGGCCAAGACCACGACGCGGATTTGGTGAGGACCGGGGATTGGGTCGGGCAATTCTTGCCATTGGAGCGGCTCACGCAGCCGCGTCAGGACCATTGCATGCATGGCGCTGCCGTCTCCACACTCGGTCACGCTCCTGAGCGCTGCTTTACGCTCTTACGTCAGATATGTTCGACAGAGGCCACTTGGAACGTGTGGGAGCCGTGTTCTTCCTGGATCGCCACATAGTCGCCGGTGACGAAACGATCGTTCTCAAGCCTATGGCCGGCCTCATCGTCGATGTTGCCCTCGAGATCGTAATGGAAAGCCCAGCTGCCGCCTGGCCGACGAATGAGATGGCCGATGTCATCCGGCTCCTCGGGACGAAAACGGATGACGCGGCAAAGGCCGCGATGTTCGCGCCAAGCCGCGGCATCGAGATGAGAGGTCGAGTCGATTGGCGCGACCAGCACATAGCCGCTGGCGGAGGAGCCGACGGGATGGCCCTTCTCGCGCGCCAATTCGAGCCGGATGCGGCGGAAGCTTGGCGGGAAGTCGCGTTGCGTATGCGCCGCCTGAGCTTGGCTTTGTGCTTTTTTCATTGGTTTTCCTCCTCGAGAGTGTCGCGGTGTATCGGTCAGGTCGCTAATGGGCAAGCAGGAAACAGCGGGGCATGCGCATGATGAAATCGCGTGTCGTGCCGCCCAACACCCATTCGCGGAACCGGCTGTGTCCATAAGCGCCGGCGACGATGAGGTCCGCGCCTTCTTCCCAGGCGAGCGAGTCGAGCTGCTGCGCGGCGGATTCGAGGAGCGGCAGAACAAGGCCGCGTCCTTTGATGCCATGGCGCGAGAGCCAGACGACGACATCGTTAACCGACGTCTCGGCCCGCGTCGGATCGCCGGTCTCGTCGATGGCGGCGACGATCACACTTTCACTTAAGGATAAGAGTGGCAGCGCATCCAAGACGGCGCGTCTCGCTTCGCGCGTGTCCTTCCAGGCGACCACGATCTTTTTGAGGGTGAGCTGCTCGACTTCATGCGGCACAAGGAGAACAGGGCGCCCAGCCTCGGCGAGAAAGCCGGTTGGATCAAGTTCGCGCACCGGATCGAAGGACTCCTCACGATAGGCTGCACCGAGAACGATGAGATCGGCGGCACGGGCCTGTTGCAGAACATATTCGGTCGGTTCGTCGATGGCGGAGCGCCATTCCACGAATTTCGCATGGCCATCGAGGCAGCTGCGAAACCGCGCCTCCGCGGCCTTCATGCGGCCTAGGATCGCTTGGCGTTCTTCTTCGATGAGTTGGTTTGCGGCATAGCCGTCGGAATAGGCAAAAGGGACTTCGCGGCAGGACGCAATCCCAATGACGCCGGCACCGAATTTCTCGGCAAGCGAGCCGGCAATCTTGATTCTTGTGTCGTTGGGGCGGTCCAGTTCGATGTGAACCATTAGATTTTTGAACCCCATCAAACTCTCCCAAAATCGAATCCCGCCCGGGGATCTAAGAGCCCAAATATTGAGGCCATTCCTAGGGTCGCGATGGCGGCCTGACTTTGATCCCTATCAAGTGAGCGTGGCCGTATCGCTAGTTTGGACCCGATCAAGAATAATTCAATCGCATGGCCGTCTCCGAAGGGGGAAACTCCCAGCTAACTTTGGGCCGGTCTCGACTTGATCACGATCAACGCTCAAGGGTTGTGGCTCGATAGATAACGCGCTCAGTCATCCGCTCAGGAATAGGGGCGTTTATGCTGCCCGTTAACGCTCCTTCGAGTCGATCAGGACCTAGAGATGAACGAGCCCGAAAAGACCTCTGCGCCGTCCCTTGAAGATCAGCCTGTGGCCGGCACGGAAAGCGGCGCACTTGCGACCGTCAAGCCGCAGGTCACCCCGCTCAAGGAAAAGGCCGCCGGCGCTCTGACGGTCGTCACCAAGAAGCGCCGTTCGCGGCGCTGGCTTTTGTTGGGCCTCGCGCTGGGCCTCGCGGCTGCCGGCGGCGGCGGCATTTACTGGTGGCATCTGCAGCAGTTTCACCTGCCACCGGGATTTGCCTTCGGCAACGGCCGTCTCGAAGCCGATCCCATCGACATCGATACCAAATTCGCCGGCCGTATCGCACAGATCATGGTCGATGAAGGCGATCGCGTGAAACCGCAGCAGATTGTGGCGCGCATCGACACGCGCGATCTCGAAGCGACGCGCGACAGCTATATCGCCCAAAAACGCCAGGCCGAGCATTCGTTGCAAGAGGCGCATGACTTGCAAGTGCAACAGCAAACGCAGGTTGATCTCGCCCAAAAAGAGATCGACCGGACCAGCGCTCTTGTCGTCAAAGGCTATGCAACGCAGGAATTGCTGGACGAACGCCGGCAGACGCTTGACGGTGCGATCGCAGGGCTGCAAGCCGCCAATCAGCGCGTCGATGAAGCCGAACATGCGGTCGCAGTCATCACCCACGACATCGAGCTTTACAACGTCAATATCGGCGACGACACGCTCGTGGCGCCGAAGGACGGCCGCATCGAATATCGCGTCTCCAACATCGGCGAAGTTCTGCCGGCGGGCGGCAAAGTCTTCACCATGCTCGATCTCTCCTATGTCTACATGGATGTCTATCTGCCGACCATGGATGCGGGCCGCGCCGCGATCGGCGATGATGCGCGGATCGTCCTCGACGCCTTTCCCAAGATATCCATTCCGGCACATGTCACCTATATCGCGACCGAGGCTCAATTCACGCCGAAAGCGGTCGAGACGCAGTATGAGCGCGACCGCCTGATGTTCCGCATTCGCGTCCGCATCGATGCCGCTCTGCTGAAAGGCGCGGAAAGCAGAATACGCACGGGCCTCCCCGGCGTCGCTTATGTGCGTCTCGATCCAACGGTCCAATGGCCTAAGCAATTGGCCAATGAGGGCATGCCGTGAATGAGGGTCGAGCGACCGTTGCCGCGCTCTCCGGGGTTACGCTCACCTATGGCAAGACGATCGCACTCGATGGCATTGACCTTGCGATCCCGTCGAGCTGCATGGCCGGGTTCATTGGCGCGGATGGCGTCGGCAAATCTTCGCTGCTGAGCTTGGTGACCGGCGTGCGCCGCATCCAATCTGGTCAGGTGAGTGTTCTAGGCGGCGACATGGCCGATGCGAACCATCGTCGCGCGGTCTGTCCCAAGATCGCCTATATGCCGCAAGGTCTCGGCCGCAACCTCTATGCCGATCTGAGCGTCGCGGAGAATATCGAATTCTTCGGCCGGCTTTTCGGCCAGGATGCCGCCGAACGCCAATCGAAGATGCACCTGCTTCTGGAGAGCACCGGTCTCGCGCCTTTCGCCGACAGGCCGGCGAAAAAGCTTTCGGGCGGCATGCGGCAAAAGCTCGGTCTCTGCTGCTCGCTCATTCACGATCCAGATCTTCTCGTTCTCGACGAGCCGACGACGGGCGTCGATCCGCTCTCGCGGCGCCAGTTCTGGGATTTGATCGCCGGCATGCGCGCGCAGAACCCGGACCTCAGTATTCTTGTCGCGACCGCCTATATGGAAGAGGCCGAGCGCTTCGATTGGCTCGTTGCCATGGATGCAGGCCGTGTGCTGGCAACGGGGACGCCGGGCGAATTGAAGGCGGCGACGCAGACGTCGAACCTCGAGGACTGTTTCGTCGCTCTCATGCCGAGCAAGGATGGCAGCCAACGCAGCTTTGTCGCGCCGCCGCCGCTGAAGATCGAAGGCGAGCCGATCATCGTGGCGCATGATCTGACGCGTTCCTTCGGTGACTTCGTCGCTGTCGATCATGTCAATTTTTCGATCTCGCGCGGCGAGATCTTCGGCTTCGTTGGCTCGAATGGCTGCGGCAAGACGACGACGATGAAAATGCTCACTGGTCTTCTGCCGCCGACCAGTGGCGAGGCCTTCCTATTCGGCGAGGAGATCGACGGCGGCAGCGCGGCAAGCCGCTCGCGCGTCGGCTATATGTCGCAGAGCTTTTCGCTCTATACGGAACTGACCGTTAAACAGAATCTCGAACTTCACGCGCATCTGTTTCATCTGCCGCGCGCACTTGCCACGGCGCGCATCGAAAAGCTTGTGGCCGATTTTGGGCTTGCGGAGCATCTCGATCAACGGGCCGGCGAATTGCCGCTCGGCATTCGTCAACGCCTGTCGCTTGCCGTCGCCATCGTCCACGATCCCGAGCTGTTAATCCTAGACGAGCCGACGTCCGGCGTCGATCCGATCGCTCGCGACAAATTCTGGGAACATCTCATCGATCTGTCGCGCCGGCAGGGCGTCACCATTTTCGTCTCGACCCATTTCATGAATGAGGCGGCCCGATGCGACCGCCTGGCCCTGATGGATGCGGGCCGCGTGCTGGCGTCGGGGACGCCGGAAGCGATCGTCCAATCCAAGGGCGCCGCCAATCTGGAAGAGGCCTTCATCGCCTGTCTCGAAGAGGCGAATGGACGGCAGAAACTCGATGTCGCCGGTCTCGTGCGTGCCTCCGAGACGGAGCGCCCGCGCAAGGCCGACATCGTCGCGTCGATGCTGCGTCGATTGACGGCCTGCACGATCAAGGAGAGTCTCGAACTGCTGCGCGATCCGATCCGCATGGGCTTTGCTCTTTTGGGTACCAGCTTTTTGATGTTGATTTTCGGAACTGGCATCTCTTTCGACGTCGACAATCTAGCGTTTGCGGTTCTCGATCGCGACAACAGTCACGAGAGCCGTACCTACCTTGAGGAATTGAGAGGGTCTCGTTACTTTACCGAAAAAGCACCGATTGCGAGCGAAGAGGAAATGCAGCGGCGTCTGCAATCGGGCGATATCAGCGCCGCGATCGAAATTCCGCCAGGCTACGGGCGCGATCTCCGGCGTGGACGCCCGACATCCATTGGCGCCTGGGTCGACGGCGCCATGCCCTTCCGCGCGCAGACGATCGAGGGCTATCTCATCGCCGTTCAGCAGCAATATTTGGGCACGATCGCGCAGGAAAACGGCCAGGACCCCAATGCCTCGACGCTGGCGACGATCGAGACGCGCTTTCGCTACAATCAGAACTTTGAGAGCATCTTTGCGATCGTCCCGGGCGATATCGCGATGCTTCTGGCACTCATCCCCGCCGTGCTGATGGCGCTTGCCGTCGTTCGCGAGAAAGAACTGGGATCGATCACCAACCTCTATGTGACGCCGCTCACACGGCTCGAATTCCTTGTCGGCAAGCAGGTCCCCTATGTCGCCCTCGGCCTCATCAATTTTCTGCTGCTTTGCCTGATGGCCTATCTCATTTTCGGCGTGCCGGTGAAAGGAAGTTTCATCGCGCTCTTTGTCGGGGTCACGATCTATCTCTTCGCCACGACCGCCTTTGGCATGTTGGTCTCGTCCTTCTGCAGCACGCAGATCGCGGCACTCTTCGGAACCGCGATTCTGACGGTTCTGCCCGCGACCCAGTTCTCCGGCATGATGGTGCCGGTGTCGTCCTTGACCGGTGTGCCGGCGCTCTTGGGACGCCTTTTCCCGATGAGCTATTTTCTGCCTATCAGCGTCGGCGTGTTCACGAAAGGGCTCGGCTTCGTTGAACTGAGTTCCTATTTCGTGGCGCTGTTGATTTTTGCGCCGGCCCTAATCGGGATCAGTCTTCTTCTGTTGCACAAGCAAGAGAGCTGACGTGCTGAACAAACTGTCGAACATTTATTGGCTGGGCACCAAGGAAATTCGGAGCTTCTTTCGCGACTTCGTTTTGCTTGGCTTGGTGATTTATGCCTTTTCGCTCGCCGTCTTTGCGCAGGCGCAGAGCAATTCGCAGGAAGTCCACAATGCCTCGGTTGCCTATCTCGATCAGGATCATTCGGTGCTGTCGCGGCGCATGATCGGTGCGCTTCTGCTGCCTTATTTCCAAAGGCCGCAGCCGATCGCCGAAGCCGACATCAATCACGCGCTCGACACGGGCCGCTATACTTTCGTGATCGTCATTCCTTCGCATTTCGAACGCGATGTTCTCGCCGGACGGATGCGTGAACCGGACAAGGCCTGGGCCACGACGCAAGTGAATGTCGATGCGACCGCCATGGTGCAGGCGGGGCTGGGCTCGCAATATGTGCAGCAGATCCTGACCACCGAAGTCCAGAACTTTGTGTCTCACAATGAAGGCGACTTTCTCGCCCAAGGCGAGGGAGTTCCCATGTCGCCGGTCACCCTCGCGGTCCGCATTCTGTTTAATCCGAATGCCGAGTCGTCATGGTTCGTGAGCGTGATGGGCATCATCAACAATGTCACCATGCTGGCGATCATTCTCGCCGGTGCGGCCGTCGTGCGCGAGCGCGAGCACGGCACGATGGATCATTTGCTCGTCATGCCCGTGACGCCTTTCGAAATTGCCATGGCGAAGATATGGGCCAATGGCCTGATCATCACGGTCGCCGTCGGCCTTTCGCTCGCGATTGTGGTCCGCGGGCTGCTTCACATTCCGATTATCGGGTCCGTGCCGCTGTTTCTGGCCGGCGCCGCGCTCTATCTGTTTTTCTCGACCTCGGTCGGGATTTTTCTGGCGACGATCGCCCGCACAATGCCTCAGCTCGGGCTGCTCTATATGCTGGTGGCAATGCCGCTCAACATGCTGTCTGGCTCCTATACGCCGATCGAGAGCATGCCCGTTTGGCTGCGCACGATCATGCAGGCCTCGCCCTCCACCTATTTCGTCTCATACGCCCAGTCCATTCTCTTCCGTGGCGCGGGATTTGACGTGGTCTGGCCGAAATATCTGGCTGTTGCCGTGATCGCCAGCCTGTTTCTCTGGCTTGCGCTCCTCCGGTTTCGTAAACTGACAGCGCAAACGATGTGACGGGGCCTGGCCGGTCTCCCCCGGATGATAAAGCAAATGGGTCTTGACGCGGCGCCCCGCGATCATCGACACATAGCTTCTGCGTCCGGCACGGACGCCCCGCGGATCAAATCCAATGAGCGAACAGGCCCCTTCCGTTTTCGATCGCGATGCGGTCGCCGAGCGGCATTTGCGCGCGGCGGTGATCGGTGGAGGGTCCGGCACATTTGAATGGGATTTTGCGTCAAAATTGATCCGTTGGGTCGATCCCGCCGAATGGTCCGCGTCCGTACCGCAGTTTGAAACGATCGATGTCCCGAATTTTATCCGATCGATCGACCCCGCCGACCGCGCGGGTCTACGCGACGGCTTCCGCCGTGCACTGAAGACCGGGAGTTTCGATGTTCGATTCCGGCTGAAGCTGCGCGATCGCGACGCGCAATGGCTCCGGGCGAAAGGCCATCTCACATACAAGCCCGACGGACGACCCGACAAGATCGTCGGCATAGTTCTCGACATCGCCGAACACAAGCAGACAGAAGACGTTCTGCGGGCGCGCGAAGAACATCTCCGCCTCATTCTCGAGACAGTTCCCGATGCGATGATCATCATCGACGAGAAAGGAACGATTCAGTCCTTCAGCTCCGCCGCCGAACGACTCTTTGGCTGGCGCGCGAGTGAGATCATCGGCGCCAACGTCCATAGGCTGATGCCGGAGCCCGATCACAGCCGCCATGACGGCTATATGGAGCGCTATCAGCGCACCGGCGAGCGCAAGATCATCGGGATCGGCCGCGTCGTCACCGGCCAGCGAAAGGACGGCTCGACATTCCCGATGCATCTGTCCGTCGGCGAGATGAATGCCAACGGGCGGCGCAGCTTTACCGGCTTCGTGCGCGATCTTACCGAGCGGCAGGAAAATGTCGTCAAGCTGCAGGAGCTGCAGTCGGAGCTTTTGCATGTCTCGCGTCTGCTGGCGATGGGCGAGATGGCCTCGGGCCTCGCGCATGAGCTCAATCAGCCGCTGACCGCCATCGCCAATTACATGAAGGGATGCCGACGGCTTCTGGAAGGGGTCGATCATCCGCAGATGCGCCTTATCCAGGACGCCATGGATAAGGCTTCCGAACAGGCGATCAGGGCGGGCCAGATCATCCGCCGGCTGCGCGATTTCGCCGCCCGGGGCGAGACGGAAAAAAAGGCGGAACGGGTCGTCAAGATCGTCGAAGAGGCGAGCGCCTTGGCCCTTGTCGGCGCGCGCGAGCAGGGTGTAAGGGTACTCCAAGAAGTGCACCCCGGCGTCGATGTCGTGCTTGCCGACAGGGTCCAGGTTCAGCAGGTCTTGGTCAACCTGTTCCGCAATGCGTTAGAAGCCATGCAGGAGACCGAGCGGCGCGAGCTTGTCGTCAGCATCAGCCCTGCGGCCGATAACATGGTTGAGATTGCCGTCGCCGATACCGGTCATGGTATAAGGCCCGAAATCCTGCCGAAGCTCTTCGAACCCTTTGTCACCTCAAAGGACAACGGCATGGGCGTGGGCCTCTCGATCTGCAAAACCATCGTTGAATCCCATGGCGGCAAGATGTGGGTCGAGCCCAACCCGGTAGGCGGGACCGTCTTTCGTTTCAGTCTGATGGCTGCGGAGGAGGAGAAGGACGAGGACAATGGCTGAAGAAATTGTCCATGTCATCGACGACGATGCGGCGATGCGCGATTCGCTCGCCTTTCTTCTGGCTGCCGCCGGACTGATGGTCCGCACGTTTGAATCGGCGCAAGGTTTTCTGCAAGACCTCGCCAGCGTCAGGGGCGGCTGCGTTGTCACGGATATCCGAATGCCCGGGATCGATGGGCTCGAACTGCTGCGCCTGATCCAGGAGATGAACAGAGGGCTGCCGGTGATCGTCATGACAGGCCACGGCGATGTCCCGCTCGCCGTCAAAGCCATGCGGCTCGGCGCTGCGGATTTTGTCGAGAAGCCATTCGACGACGAGGTGATGATCGACGCCGTCCGCTCCGCGCTCTCGGCGATCGTGCCGCTCCAGGCGGCGGGCGTAAGCGACGAGATGAGCGCGCGTCTCGCCTTGCTCAGCCGGCGCGAGAAGCAGGTGCTCGCCGGTCTCGTCGAGGGACAGACGAATAAGGAGATCGCCCGGAAATTCGATCTCAGCCCGCGGACGGTGGAGGTTTATCGGGCGAAGCTGATGACGAAAATGCAGGCCAACAATATTTCGGAGCTGGTCCGTTTCGCGGTGAGAGCGGGCGTCACGGGTGCATGATTTAGATCAATGGGTTTTCTAGCGTTTCGCATCATAATACAGTGACCCCGATTGGCTTCATCGGGGCAGATCTGTCCCGGTGCAAGATGCAAAAACACCTTCGATCGACCATCATCATTATCGACGATGACGTCCAAGTCCTTCGCTCGCTGTGCTTCCTTTTGGAGACCGAGGGCTACCAGGTGCTGACCTTCAGCTCCGCGATCGACCTCCTGGACCACTCCGAACTGCCGGAGAGTTCGTGTCTTGTCGTCGACTATCGCATGCCGGGGATGAATGGCATCGATCTCATGAAACGCATGCGGGAGAAATATCCCGATGTCCCGGCGCTCATCATCACCGGCTATCCCGACGACACGATCGAAGGCCGCGCCGGAGAGCTGGGCATTAATGTGATTCGCAAGCCGCACCTCGACGACGCGCTGCTTCACGGCATCCGCGACATGCTTCCCCCTGCGGAAAAGGGCACCTAGCCGCCCCGCTGCTCCGATTGCGCTCTGCCGCCCGCCAATCGTAGATTGAGGAATCGGCCCGCTCGGGCTGGTCTCCCTGTCTGCGCGGAAAATGCTTCAAACGATCGAAACGCTGATCTTTCTGATGGCGGTGCTGGCCGCAGTCTCAGTCGCGGCGCAGCGGTTGAAGATCCCGCCGGCCATTCTTCTCGTTCTGACCGGCGTCTTGCTGGCGCTGATCCCGGGCCTGCCGACGGTGGTCTTGGCGCCGGAATTCGTGCTGCTGCTCATTCTGCCGCCGTTGATCTATGCCGCCGCCGTGGCGATGAGCTGGAGCGAATTCAGGCGGCATTTGCGCAATATCTCTCTGCTTGCCGTCGGCTGCGTCGTGTTCACGACGATCTCCGTCGCCGTCGTGAGCCATTTTATGTTGGGCCTGCCGTGGGCCGTCGGCTTTGTCCTCGGCGCCATTGTGTCGCCGCCGGATGCGGTGGCGCCGCTCGCGATCGTCAGACGGTTTGAGATTCCGCGAAAGCTGATCGTCGTACTCGAAGGCGAGGGGCTCGCCAATGACGCGACGGCACTGATCCTCTATCGCTTTGCCGTCGTCGCCGTGAGCATCGGAACATTCTCTCTGCAGGGCGCGGTCGGAACATTCCTCGCCATCGTCATTGGCGAAATCCTCTGGGGCATCGGCGTCGGCTGGGTCATCTTGCGTCTGCGACGCTGGGTCGATGGACCCCGGACCGAGATTCTTCTCTCCATCCTCACGCCGTTTGTCGCGTTTTGGCCGCCGCAATATCTTGGCGGCTCGGGCGTGCTCGCGACCGTCGCGACGGGCCTTTATTTCAGCTGGAACGGCCTTCGCCTGATCAGCGCCGCGACGCGTCTGCAAGGCATTTTCTTCTGGGATTTCTTCGTTTTTGTCATCGAAGGCATGGTGTTTCTCATCACCGGCTTGCAGGCGCGCGCGCTCATCGCGGAGATCTCGCAGAACTCACTCCACGATCTGGCCGTCTCGGCCGGGGTGATCACCGCGGTCGTGATCGTCGCCCGTTTTTTCTGGGTCTATCCGGTCACCTACGGGCAGTGGTTTTTGGCGGGTCTTTTCGGGCGGGCGAGACCGCAGATCAAATGGCAGTGGTCATTTGTGATCGCCTTTACCGGCATCCGTGGCATTGTCTCTCTCGCCGCGGCGCTGGCGCTGCCCTTGACGACGCAAAATGGCCAGCCTTTTCCCGAGCGCGATCTCATTCTTTTTCTGACCTTCGCCGTCATTCTCGTGACGCTGATCGGCCAGGGGCTGCTGCTGCCTTCTGTCGTTCGCGTCCTCGGGCTGGAGAACGCCGGCCGGCGTGAGCGTCATGACGATGCGCTCGAAGAACTTCGGGCGCGCCATCTCGGCGTTGAAGCGGCGCTCGCCCATCTCGATCGGCTCGCGGAAGAGCGACAGATCCCCGACGAGATCCTCAAGCCGTTGCGCGCGCGTCATCGCGAGCGGCTCAAATCCGTGGACGGCCGCGACGGCGATGCGCACCAAAGAAAGCTTGTGGCGCTCGCCGACGACGTTGAATTTCGCCTCATTGACGCGGAGAGAGCTTCGATCAACCGGCTCTATCGCGACGGCAAACTGAAAGACGAGGCGCGCCGCCGCATCGAGCGCGAACTCGATTTGCGCTACGCGCGTCTTGCCAATCAGCAGGGCGAGATCTGAATGTCCCTTCCGGTCGGTGCGTCGCGGCAATGCGGCCTTATGTTCTGTTAGTCATTGAATTGAAAGACTTATTCCTACGCGGCGGGCAGGCAAATGCCTCACTCCGTAATCATACGTAAGGGACCGACCGAAATTTTCGCCGCTGAAACAGCGAGCTAAACCATCTCCATCAACCCAGGAGATGGTCCGATGCTTTCGATCCAGCAGCAAGGTTTCCGCAATAGCAGCGAAAGCCGCGTTATTCCCCCGGTCGTTCTCGACACGGAGCTCCTGGCGGGGCATCCGCAGACAGCGGGCGCACAGTTCACCTATCATGCCGAAGAGGAAATCTACGGCGAAGACGAGCCGGCAGAGTTCATCTACAAGGTCGTTTCCGGCGCGGTTCGCTCCTACAAGCTTCTCGCCGATGGCCGCCGGCAAATTGGCGCCTTCCATCTTCCCGGCGATCTCTTCGGTCTCGAAGCTTCGGGCTGTCATCAGCTGACCGCGGAAGCCGTCGTCGAAACCAAGGTCGTGCTGCTGAAGCGCCGCGTGCTTGAAGGGCTCGCCGCCCAGAATGTGCAGATCGCTTACAAGCTCTGGACCGCGGCCGCCGAAAACCTTCGCTCCGCCGAAACCCGCATGCTTCTTCTCGGTCGCAAGACCGCGCAGGAGCGCGTCGCAAGCTTTCTCGTCGAAATGGACGATCGCTGCGGCGGCAAGGGCATGATCGACCTGCCGATGTCGCGCCGCGATGTCGCCGACTATCTCGGCCTGACGTTGGAGACAGTTTCCCGTGCGATTTCGCAGATGCGCAGCACCGGCATGCTGAGCCTCGCCAATGCACGCCACCTGCAACTCAATCGCACCAGGCTACAAAACGCCATGGATGCGTGACCCCCCAATTCCCTGGCGGAACTTTTCTAATCCGCAAGGATTGTCCTGCGTACCCGCATTCCTCCCCCAAGACTAAGTATCAAGACTAAGTAAAAGCCCTTACGGAGATCCCGAATCCGTGAGGGCTTTTTCTTTTGCGGCTCACTCTTCCGTCGTCATCAGGGTCGCATTGCCGCCGGCCGCCGCCGTGTTGATGGTGAGTGTCTGTTCGCGCATGAATCGGGAAAGATAATGCGGGCCGCCCGCCTTGGGGCCTGTCCCTGAGAGGCCGAAGCCGCCGAAAGGCTGCGTGCCAACGACGGCGCCGATCATCGAGCGATTAACATAATAATTGCCCGCAAGATGCCGCGCAGCGATCTTGGCGATAGTCGAATCGATGCGGGAATGAATGCCGAGCGTTAGGCCGTAACCCATTCGTTCGATGTCATCGAGTAGCGCATCAAGATGCTCCGCCCTGAAGCGGACGACATGAAGAACCGGCCCAAAGATCTCGCGATCGAGATCTGACACTTTATCGATCTCGAAAATATGCGGCGCGACGTAAAGGCCCTGGCGGAGCGCTTTCGGGACTTCGCCTGCGTAAATGAGCCGCGCCGAACTTTTGGCTTTCGTGATAGCCGAATCGAGCGCCTCTTTTGCGGCGGTGTCGATCGCCGGACCGATATGGGTCGAAAGATCGCGCGGATCGCCGATCGCTAATTCGCGCGCGGCGCCAGAGATCATCGCCAGCATCCCGTCGGCTACATCCTCCTGCAGACACAAAAGCCGCAACGCAGAACAGCGCTGGCCGGCGGAGCGAAACGCCGAGCTGATGACGTCGTCGGTCACTTGCTCAGGCAGCGCCGTCGCATCGACGATCATGGCATTGATGCCGCCCGTCTCGGCGATGAGCGGAACGATGGGGCCGGCTTTGGCCGCCAGCGCGCGATTGATGTGCCAAGCGACCTCGGTCGAGCCGGTGAAGACAACGCCGGCGACGCGCGCATCTTCGACGAGCGCCGCGCCGATGCTGCCGTCGCCCAGGATCAGATGCAGAACGGAGGCGGGGACGCCCGCGCGATGGAATGCGCGTATGGCTTCCGCGGCGATCAGCGGGGTCTGCTCGGCGGGTTTGGCAATGACGCTGTTGCCGCAAACAAGCGCGGCGGCGATCTGGCCGAGAAAGATCGCGAGCGGAAAATTCCATGGGCTGATGCAGAGAAAGACGCTGCGCCCCAAGGCATCGAGACGATTGCTCTCACCCGTCGGGCCGGGCAACGCCTCCGGAACAGCGAAGAGCCTCCGCGCCAACGCTGCATAATAGCGGCAGTAATCGACGGCTTCGCGGAGTTCGGCGACGGCATCGTCGAGGGTCTTGCCACCTTCACTTTGGAGCAGGCTGAGAAAACGCGGCGCGTCGCGCTCAAGAGAATCGGCCATCCGGTCGAGACAGGCGGCGCGGGCTTCGAGTTTTGTCTGCGACCAGGCGCGAAAGCTTGCGCTGGCGGCTTCCATCGCGAGCGCGACGCTGTCGACATTGGCTTCAACCACCGTGCCGATGACTGCGCCATCGATCGGCGAGAGGGCCGGGCGCTTTGTGCCGCTCTGCTCCTTGCCGTCGACCAGAGATGCCGCGTTGATGGGTTTCGTCGCTGCCGCGATTGCCGCGACGCTGCCTTCAACCGCGATTTCGTCGCCGCATTCCAAACCCGATGCAAGCTTGCGCTCCGGCATATGAAGATCGAGCGGCAGAGGCAGACGCGATGAGCGCGCCGCGCTCGGCATTCCGATCAGCGCCTGAGGCCGGCGGAGCAGCGTCTCGACGGGAACGCTTGTGTCGCGCGCCTTGGCGACGAAGGATGAGTTCGCGCCATTCTCCAAAAGCCGCCGCACGAGATAGGCGAGGAGATCGCGATAGGTGCCGACGGGCGCGTAGACACGGCAGGGGATTTCCGGATGGTTTTCGCGCAGGCCACGATAAAGTTCCGCGCCCATGCCGTGCAAGCGTTGGAATTCATAGCCGCCAGCGCCGCCAGCACGCGCAACGATGCTCGCCACCGTCAGCGCATTATGCGTCGCAAATTGCGGAAAGATGCGCTCGCGCGCATCGAGCAGTTTCTGCGCGCAGACAATATAATTGAGGTCCGTCATCGCCTTGCGGCTGAAGACCGGATAATCGATGAGCCCGCGTTCCTGCGCGCGCTTGATTTCCGTATCCCAATAAGCGCCTTTGACGAGCCTAACCGCGAAGCGGCGATCGTAGTGGCGCGCCAAATCGAAGATAAAATCGAGAACGGCTTCCGCCCGCTTTTGATAGGCCTGCACCGCGAGACCGAATCCTCCCCAGCCGGCAAAGTCGGGTTCCTGACAGAGCGCTTCGAACACATCGAGCGAGAGTTCGAGCCGGTCCGCTTCTTCCGCGTCGATCATCACCGCGATATTTTTTGCCCGCGCGCTGGCGACCAATTGAATAAGCCGCGGCACGAGTTCGGTCATCACCCGCAGGCGCGAGATCGCTTCAAAACGCGGATGCAGCGCCGAGAGCTTGATCGAAATGCCGGGCCGGCCGGCAAGTCGCGCCGCATTGGGGCCGAGTACATCGATGGCGTGAGCATAGGCGGCGAAATAGCTGTCCGCGTCCTTCGCCGTCCGCGCGCCTTCGCCGAGCATGTCGAAGGAATAGAGACCGCGCTCATGTTCGGCGCGTTGAACCCCATCTTCGATTGTGCGGCCGAGAATGAAATGCGCGCCGAGAATATGCATCGCCTGGCGCGCGGCCTGTCGAACGGCGCCCATGCCGATCCGACGGGCGAGGTTTTGCACGGTGCTCGAAGCATCATCGGGCCTTGCGATCGCGCGGGCGGTCAATCCCAGCGCCCAGGCGGAGGCCTGGACGAGCAGCGCTTCCGATGCCGTCGCATGCGAAGACCAGGCGGGCTGTGCGAGCTTGTCTTCGATCAACCGGTCTGCCGTCGCATCGTCGGGCACGCGCAACAGCGCCTCGGCGAGCACCATCAGCGCTAGGCCCTCTTCCGTCGAGAGCGAATATTCGTGGAGAAAATCTTCGATTGCGCCGAGCCGGTGCGGAACGGCGCGAATGCGTTCGAGAAGGAAGCGCGCGACGCTATCGATCTCTGCTTCCGTATCCGGCGGCAGCTTCGCTTCGGCGAAAAGGCGCGCGGCGAAATCCTCGTCCGCTCCGGCATAGGGCGCTGAAAAGGCGGGCGGGGAGCGTTCGATCATCGGAGGCCTGCGGACGGTCGGACTGTGATCCCTAATTTTTTGCCGCGCAAGCAGGCCCAGAGTCACATGGCCGCTTCGATGAGGGCGGCGCCCTTGCCGCTCTTTGTCCGCGAACAATCTTCAAGCGCGGCCGCGAAGACGGCGACGCCCGCGAGCACATCCGCCTCCTCGATGACCAGCGGCGGCGCAAAGCGGATCACGGTCTCATGCGTTTCTTTGCTGAGAACGCCGCGCCGAGCCATCGCGAGGCAAACCGCCTTGGCGGAGATTTGCTTCGGATGGAGATCGACGCCGACCCAGAGCCCTTTGCCGCGCACGGCGCGAATCGCAGGATGTACGACTTGCGCCAGCGCCTCGCGCAGAACGACGCCGAGGCGCGCGCTGCGCTCGACAAGCTCTTCGTCGTCGAGCACCTGCAAAGCCTCGATGCCGACGGCGGCGGCCAGCGGATTGCCGCCAAAGGTCGAGCCATGGCTGCCCGGCTCGAAGACGTCCATCAATTCGCGCGTGGCGACAAAGGCAGAGGAGGGGAGTAATCCGCCGCCGAGGGCCTTGCCAAGAATGAGGCCATCGGGGCGTGCGTTTTCATGTTCGAAAGCGAATAGGCGGCCCGTCCGGCCAAGGCCCGACTGCACCTCGTCGAAAATGAGCACGATCCCCGCGTCATCGCAGATACGCCGCAGATCGGCGAGATGGCCTACGGGCGGGACGATGATCCCGGCTTCGCCCTGGATCGGTTCGATGAGAACAGCAGCCGTGTTCTCGTTGATCGCGGATTCTAAAGCCACGGCATCACCGAAAGGAACCCTGACGAATCCCGGCGCAAAGGGGCCGAAGCCACGCCGATAGGCGGCCTCGCTCGAAAAGCCGATGATCGCCGTCGTCCGGCCATGGAAATTATTGTCAGCGACGATGATTTCGGCCTTATCCGGCGCGATCCCGAGCCTGTCATAGCCATAGCGGCGCGCGGCCTTGATTGCCGTTTCGACCGCTTCGGCGCCCGTGTTCATTGGCAGGCAGGCGTCAAGGCCGGCGGCCGTGGCCACCGCTTCGCAAAAGGCGCCGAGATTGTCGCTGTGATAGGCGCGCGAGACCAGGTCGAGCCGGTCAAGCTGACGCTTCAAAGCGGCCACAAGACGGGTGTGACGGTGGCCGAAGCTCGCGGCGGAATAGGCGCTCATCATATCGAGATAGCGCTTGCCTTCGACATCGAAGAGATGGACGCCGTGGCCATGCGACAGCACCACGGGCAGCGGCGCGTAATTGCCGGCGCCGAACCGCGCTTCGCGTGCGATGAAATCCTTTGTTGCCATTAAGAGCTCCCGGCCGAATAAGCGACGAATATAAATCTCATATAAGGTGTCGGACGCCGCATGTTCGGCGAAAATCATGCAATTGCGCCGCAGAAGCTGCGCCCCGACAGCGCGTTAACAATCGATTTTGCAGGTGAGGGCCAGCGCGCCCCAATCGGACGTCGAACGGACCCAAAATGCCGAAAAGAAGAAAGATCGACGAGACGGATCTGAGGATCCTCAAACGGCTGCAGCTCGATGCGCGGGTGAGCAATGTGAAGCTCGCCGAAGACGTCCATCTTTCACCGAGCGCCTGTCTCGATCGCACGCGTTCGCTTGAGGCCGACGGCGTGATTGCGCGCTATGTCACGGAATTCGATCTTTCGAAGATCGCAAGTTTTGTCACGCTGCTTGTCGAGGTCGTGCTCAAGAACCACCGCGAGGCGGATTTCCATAAATTTCTGGTGGCAATCCGCAAGCGCCCCGAAGTGCTCGAATGTTTCAAGATCGGCGGCCGGATCGACTATCTTCTCTATGTCATCTGCCGCGACATCGCTCATTACAATGAACTCTCGGACTTCATGAGCCGCGGCGAAATCGGCATCGAGAAATTCCACGGCCATGTCGTGCTCGGCATCGACAAAGCCTTTGTCGGCTATCCGCTCGATCTGCTCGTTGACCATAGCCAGAAAGAACGGAGCTGAGCCGGCCGCAAAGCCTGCAAATTCCGCCGGTTAACGGATAACAATTTCGCGAGATCGCTGATCGTTGATAGAATGGCGGGGCGGCGCCCATAGGAACGGTCCGCGCTCTCCTTTAGGGTCGGCCGCATTCGAAGGGCTGAGCGCCAAGAGAACGCCAAGAACCCCGGGAGAAGGATGAAAAACGCCAGTCGAGTCATCGTCGCTATCGGCGTCTGTGGCGCTGCAGCAATTGCGGCTGTGCTCTGGAGCCATAGCGCCAAGACGAGCGTGTCCGCGGATGTGGCGACGCCTCCGGTTCCCGTCGTCGTCGGCAATGTCACGAGCGAAGATTTCCCCGTGACCTATGACGGAATCGGCACCGTTCAGGCCTTCAACACGGTGATCATCCGCGCCCGCGTCGATGGCACCTTGCAAGAGGTCCGCTTCAAGGAAGGCCAGGACGTGAAGGCCGGCGACGTTCTGGCCGTCATCGATCCGCGTCCCTTCCAGGCCGCGCTCGATCAGGCCGTCGCCAATAAGGCGAAGGACGAAGCGCAGCTCGCCAATGCCAAACTTGATCTGAAACGCTTCGTCGATCTGCGCGACTTTGCCTCGAAGCAGAGCGTCGATACGCAGGGCACGATGGTTGCGCAATTGCAGGCGGCGGTGAAGAGCGACGAAGCGATGATCGAAAACGCCACCGTGCAGCTCGGCTACACCACGATCACTTCGCCGATCAACGGACGCACCGGCGTGCGCCTCGTTGATGCCGGCAATATGATCCATGCGGCCGAGGGCGCGGCGCTTCTCGTCGTTACGCAGGTCGAGCCGATCTTTGTGACATTCACGCTGCCGCAGGATACGCTCGACGCGATTGCCGCGGCGCAGGCGAAGGGGTCTGTCTTTGTCGAAGCCCATGAGCGCGACGCGGAGACGCTGCTGGCCACGGGGCAATTGTCGGTCATCGACAATCAGATCGACACCACGACAGGCACGATTCGCTTGAAAGCGACTTTTGCCAACAAGGATCGGCGGCTATGGCCGGGTGCTTTCGTCAATGTCCGCGTTGTCACCCAAGTCATCCACGACGCGACGGTCGTGCCGTCGCAGGCGGTGCAACGCGGGCCGACCGATCTTTTCGTCTATGTGGTGAAACCGGATCGCAGCGTCGAAATGCGGCCGATCACGGCTGCTGGCACCGAGGCCGGCATGACCCATATCGAAAAGGGGCTGGCGGCGGGCGAAACGATCGTCCTCGATGGCCAATATAAACTACAGCCCGGAACGAAAGTTGAGCCGATTATCTCAATCGCGAAGGCGACGCGCAATGGGTAACCGGGCGCAGCACGACGCATGAGCATTTCCACCCCCTTCATCGAGCGGCCGATCGCGACCTCGCTCTTGATGGTAGCGATCGCGCTGGTCGGCCTCATCGCCTATCCGCTGCTGCCGAAGGCGCCGTTGCCGCAAGTCGATTTTCCGACGATTTCGGTTTCCGCTTCGCTGCCCGGGGCCTCGCCTGAGACCATGGCCTCATCGGTCGCGACGCCGCTTGAGACGCAATTCGCGCAAATTCCCGGGTTGACTCAGCTCACTTCGGTGAGCGGCCTCGGGACGACCGCGATCACCGCGCAATTCGATCTTGACCGCAACATCGATGGCGCGGCGCAAGACATTCTCGCGGCGATCAACGCGGCAAGCGGGCAGCTGCCGAAAAACCTGCCGACGCCGCCGACCTACAGGAAGGTCAATCCTTCCGATGCGCCGGTGCTCATGCTTGCCACCAAATCGACGACGCTGCCGGTCACGGTTGTGGACGACTATGCCGAAACCGTGGTCGCGCAGCAGATCAGTCAGCTCAGCGGCGTCGGCCAGGTTCTTGTCGTCGGCCAGCAAAAGCCGGCAGTGCGCGTTCAAGTCGATCCCGCCAAACTCGCCTCATTGGGCCTGAGCCTGGAAGATGTACGCACGGTGATCGCCAACGCGACGACTGATTCGCCCAAGGGCATGTTTGATGGGCCGCACCAGGGCTTCACGGTCTATACCAACGATCAGATTCTCAAAGCGGCGCCGTGGAACAATATCATCATCGCCTATCGCCACGGCGCACCGATCCGCATCAAGGACATCGGCGTTGCGGTCGACGCGGCCGAAAACACGCATATAGGTGCCTGGGCAAACGGCACCCCCGGCATTCAGCTTTTCGTCTTCAAACAAGCGGGCGCCAATGTCATCGATACGGTCGATAATGTCATGGCGGCATTGCCGGTCCTGAAGGCGGCTATTCCGAAGGCGATCGATCTCTATGTCGTGCAAGACCGCACGCAGACGATCCGCGCATCCGTCGAAGATGTCCAGTTCACCATGCTTCTGACGATCTCGCTCGTCGTCATGGTCATCTTTCTTTTCCTGCGCAACGTCTGGGCGACGATCATCCCCGGCATCACGATCCCGATGTCGATTCTCGGCACCTTCGCGCTGATGCATTACATGCATTACAGCCTCGACAATCTTTCGCTGATGGCTTTGACGATTGCCGTCGGCTTCGTCGTCGACGACGCGATTGTGATGCTGGAGAACATCTATAGGCACATCGAAAAAGGGATGAACCCGCTCCAGGCAGCCTACAAAGGCGCCGCCGAAATCGGCTTTACCATCATTTCGATGAGCGTTTCGCTCGTCGCGGTGTTCATTCCCTTGCTGTTCATGGGCGGCATCGTCGGCCGTCTTTTCCGCGAATTCGCGGTGACGGTGACTTTGACGATCTTTGTCTCCGCCGTCGTCTCGCTGACGCTCAGTCCGATGATGTGTTCGCGCTGGCTGAAGTCGCCGAGCGAGGAGAAGCATGGCCGGCTCTATCGTTGGATCGAGTCGGGCTTCGATTGGATGGCGGATTTCTACGCCAAGGGGCTGCGCTTCGTCCTCGCGCATCAATTTCTCACATTGATGAGCGTCTTGGCGACCATCGCGCTCAATGTCTATCTCTATACCGTCATTCCGAAGGGCTTCTTTCCGCAGCAAGACACCGGTCAAATCCAGGGCTTCACCGAGGGCGCTCAAGACATGTCCTTGGACGCCATGAAAGCGCGCCAAAAGCAGCTCGCAGAGATTATCGCCAAAGATCCGGACGTGGTTGCGGTCAACTATTCCGTTGGCCCCATCGCCGGATCGCAAACTGAAAATGTCGGCCGTTTTTGGCTTGGCCTCAAACCGCGTTCGCAGCGGACGGGTTCCGCCGATCAGATCATCAATCGGTTACGGCCACAGCTCGCCAAAGTCGAAGGCGTCACTTTGTTCCTGCAAGTGCCGCAGGATCTCAACGTCGGCGGGCGTCTGTCGCGCACGCAATATCAATATACATTGCAGGACGCCAATCTCGATGAGTTGAACCAATGGGCGCCGCGCATGTTTGCAAAGCTGAAGGCTCTGTCGCTGCTGCAAGATGTTGCGAGCGATCAGCAGACGAGCGCGCCGATCGTTTCAATCACAATCGACCGCGACACGGCGGCGCGCTTTGGCATTCAGCCGCAGCTCATCGACGACACTCTCTATGATGCAGTCGGGCAGCGACAGGTGACGCAATATTTCACGCAAGCGAGTCAGTATCACGTGATCTTGGAGATCACGCCGGCGCTGCAGGCGGATTCCGCGATCCTCTCCAAGATTTACGTCAAGTCGCCGCTCAACGGGCAGATGGTGCCGCTCTCGGCTTTCGCAAAAATTGATTCCAACCATACGACCTATTTGTCGATCAGCCATCAGGGGCAGTTCCCGGCTGTGACTTTGAGCTTTAATCTGAGGCCGGGCGTCGCGCTTGGCCAAGCGGTCGATGCGATCAAAGAGATCGAGTCACAGCTCGGCAAGCCGGTGGCGCTGATCACTACCTTCCAGGGGACCGCGCAAGCCTTCCAGGATTCGTTGAAGAGCCAGCCGCTGCTCATCCTGCTCGCCATCGTCGCGGTCTATATCGTCCTCGGCATGCTCTATGAGAGCTACATTCATCCGATCACGATTCTCTCGACCTTGCCATCGGCCGGCGTCGGCGCGCTCTTGATCCTTATGGCTTTTGGTTACGATCTTAGCGTCATCGCGCTCATCGGGATCATTCTCTTGATCGGCATTGTGAAGAAGAATGCGATCATGATGATCGATTTCGCTTTGCACGGCATCCGCAACGAAGGCCTGGCGGCGCGCGACGCGATCTATTCCGCCTCGATCGTGCGTTTCCGGCCGATCATGATGACGACGATGGCGGCGATTCTCGGCGGCTTGCCTTTGATGCTCGGGACGGGGACAGGGTCAGAGCTTCGCCGGCCTTTGGGCTTCGCGATTGTCGGCGGCCTCGTCGTGAGCCAAATTCTGACGCTCTACACCGTGCCCGTGATCTTCCTTTACATGGACCGGCTGAACGATGCGCTGAGCGGCCGGCGCAAGAAGAGCAAAAAGCCTCCTGCGCCGGCGCTCGCCGTCGACGCGGATCACCGCGCCGCGGCGGAATAATCTACTTCACGTTTGACGGCAGCGCGGGTCCCGCGCCGGCGCCGGTCTTTTCGATCGCCTTGGCGATTGTCCGCATGTCATCAGCCGTGAGTTCGATGCGGCCCGCGTCGAGCCAGCCATCAACCTGCTGCGGCGCGCGCGCACCGACGATCGCGCCGGTGACACCAGGCCAAGCCAGCGTCCAGGCGATCGCGACGCTCGCGACCGACGTTCCGTGCTTCTCCGCGATCGGCTTCATCGCATCGACCAGCGCGAGATTGTGGCGCAGTTTTTCGCCCGTATATTCCGCATCGCGCGAGCGCCAATCGTTCTTCGGCAACGCTTTCACGCGTTTCTCGTCGAACGCGCCCGTCAGCAGGCCCGATTGCATCGGGCTATAGACAATGACGCCCGTCTGATGCGCGACGCACCACGGGAGAATATCCGTCGCGACTTCGCGGCGGATCGCGGAGAAGGGTGGCTGCAACGTATCGACATGGCCAATCTGCTCGGCCGATTCGAGCTGCGCGGCGGAGTGGTTCGACAGACCGACGGCGCGCACTTTGCCTTCCTTCTTGAGATCGAGAAGCGTCTGCCAATAGGTTTCGATCGGCGTACCGTCCGTCGCCGGCCAATGCATCTGATAAAGATCGATGCGCTCGACGCCGAGCCGACGCAGTGAGGCTTCGAGTTCGTGGCGGATGCTGGCCGACGCGCCGACGCGGCGGGGCATGGCCTTGCGGTCCTTCTCGTCCCAGACGAGGCCGCATTTTGTAAAAACGTAAGGGCGTTCGCTCTTGCCGAAGACAGAGAGCGCTTCTTTCACCACCTCCTCCGAATGGCCGAGGCCATAGACGGCGGCGGTGTCGACCCAATTGATGCCGGATTGGACGGCGTGGCGGATCGCGGCGATCGATTCGCGATCGTCCTGTGCGCCCCAGCCGACGGCCCAATCGCCGCCGCCAATAGCCCAAGCGCCGAAACCGACGCGGGTGATGGCCATATCGGTACGGCCGAAGGGTCGCGTGGGCAGCGCGGCCGTTGAACGGGGTTTGTCGAGCATTGGCGGACCTTTCTGATAAAATTGAAAATAGAGAGGGAGAGTTCTTCCGCGGGGGCGGCGCCTGGGGCGTCATCGCGAGGCGGGTCGACGCTCGGCATATGGGGCGCGCGCCGACGCTTTCCAGCCGCCTATCAAAGATGTGAAGAGAACAAGCCGCGCTATTTTGCCTGCAGCGCTTCGGCCAGTTCGTGAAAGGCGTCGCGGCTCATCGGCGCGGTCGGCGCCTGGACGACGGCGTCGTAAAGCTTCGGCACGAGCGCGACAGCCTGGTCGAGGTCGGCATCCTGGCCGGGCTGATAGCCGCCCATGAGGCGGAGATCGCGCGTCTCTTCATAGCGGGCGATCATCGCCTTCAGCTTTAAGATCAAGACTTGCTGCTCTTTGGTCCAGACATGCTGGGCAAGGCGGGAGATCGAGATCAAAATATTGACGGCGGGAAAGCGCCCCTGATCGGCAATCGCGCGATCGAGCACGATATGACCGTCAAGCGTGCCGCGGATGTTGTCGGCGACGGGATCGTTGTGATCGTCGCCATCGACGAGCACGGAGAAGATTCCCGTGATCGATCCCGAGCCCTGCGTACCCGGGCCGGCGCGCTCCAAGAGTTTCGGCAGATCGCTGAAGACGCTCGGCGCATAGCCGCGCGCCACGGCGGGCTCGCCCGCCGCGAGCGCCACGTCGCGCGCCGCATGCGCAAAGCGCGTCACCGAATCTATGATCAGCAGAACCTTTTCGCCGCGGTCGCGGAAGAATTCGGCAATGGTCAGCGCCGTCTTCGGCGCAAGCCTGCGCATCATCGGGCTTTCGTCGCCGGTCGCGACGACCGTGACGGCCACAGCGCAATTGGCGCCGAGACTATCGTCGATGAATTCGCGCACCTCACGCCCGCGCTCGCCGACGAGCGCGATGACCACGCTGTCGAAGCCTTTCGAGCCGGCGATCATGCCGAGAAGAGTGGATTTGCCGACGCCCGATCCCGCGAAGATACCGATTCTCTGGCCGGCGCAGATCGGCATGAAGAGATCGATCACCCGCACCCCGGTCTTGACCGGAGATTTGACGCGGGCGCGCTGCAAGGCGGACGGCGGGGGCGATTCGATAGGGAGCGCATGTTCGCCGCGCCGGAGAGGCCCGTTGGAATCGATCGGCCGGCTCAGCGCATCGATGACGCGGCCTTTCCAGCTGACATCGGGTGCCACGTGCAGCGGCCCGATTCGAAAGGCGCAATCGCCGAGGCCCGCTGCGACTTGCGCCTCGAAGGTTTTGACCGTCGCGCCATCGGCGTCGATCCGGACGACTTCCGAGAGTTGCGTGGTGCCGCCATGTTTGATGCCGACGCATTCGCCCAGTTTGAGGAAAGGCGAGAGTCCGGCGAGGCGATAATAGGAGGGCGTGACCTCGGTGACGACGCCGCTGATTCGGAGCCTGGTCAATTCCTCGAGGCCGAAATTGACGGCCTGATCGAGTTGGGCGAGCGCATTCACCAGGACAACTCCTCGGACAATTCCTCAACCCTCGAAGATAAGCCGCGCCTCAAGGCGTCATGTCGCCAAGCGTCTTCACCGCATCGCGGAGCGTGCTTTCCGAACTCTGCGACGCATTGGAGATGCTCTCGACCGCGCGCGAAATGGTCATGAGTTTTGCCAGCTCAAGCACCGGATTGACGTTCGAGCCTTCGACATGGCCTTGGATCACACCATTGTTGTCGAAGCTGAGCACCGGAGTCGCCGCCTGATCCGGGATCACGGCGGAATTGTCGTAGCGCGTGAAATTTGCATTGCTTGGAATGAGGAAGAGCCCGACAGCGCCCAATTCTCTGCCGCTCTGGTGGATCATGCCGTCACGCGTGATTTCGATCGGTCCGGCGTTCGGATCGAGCTGAATTGGCGCGCCGCCGGCATCGAGAACCGCATAGCCGTTCAGCGTCTCGAGCGAGCCGTTGGGCTGCATGCGCATGCGGCCGTCGCGCGTATAGGCCGTGCCCGCCGGCGTGTCGATCGCGAACCAGCCCTCGCCTTGGACAGCCATGTCGAGAGGATTGCCGGTCTCGATTAGCGGACCCTGCGCCTGGGAAATATATTCGCTGCCCGGGCTCGCATAGGAGACGAAATCATCGCCGCTCGGCGCGACCATCGTATGGAAGGTGACGGCCGCCGCCCGGTAGCCGACCGTATTCATATTGGCGACGTTGAGGGCGACCGAATTCATGCGCTTCTCAAGCGTCATTTGGCCGGACATGGAGACATAGGGCTGGACTTGCACGAGCTTACGATCCTCCGAGTTTCAAATTCGCCAGGCTGACAAGAAGGTCCGAACTGATCCCCGTCTGCGTGACGAGCAGCGCATTGGTCGGGTTGGCGGAAACGGTGCTCGTCGGGTTTTGCGCGTCGTACATGGCGGTAAAGCGCTGCAAAAACTGGTTCTGATAGGTAGGATCGCTCTGCAATTTGCTGATGTTCAGCAGTTGCGAGACGGTGTTTGCCTGGACGTCGATATTTTCTTCCGAGAACGATGTCGGCAGATTGTAGGCCGTCTCGAAGACAGTGAGCAGCGTCTTATCGGCGAGGATGCTGTAGGGATTGGTGATTTCCGGGACCATGCGGGCGAAATAAAGCGCCATTTGCGCGCCCTGGTTCTCTTGGCCGGTCTGAGTCTCGAGCGTCTGCTGGTAATAATTGTTCACCGTGGTCGCCGCGGACTTCGAACTTGAGCTGCTGGTCGTTGCCGCGCCATTTGTGGCAAAATCAAAAGCCGTGACAAGGGCCGTATAGCGCGGGTCGTTCAGGCTCGCGGCAAAGCCGGAGGAGTCGGCGCCGCCGTTGAGGACTTTGGTGATCAGCGCCTTGGCATAGGCCATGTCCTGAAGGCCGAAGGCCGTCATAACATAATTATAGAGCTGCGAATTGTTGACCAGCTGGCTGGCAGAAGTGATCTTGCCGATGTTGGCGAGGAAATTCTGCGTCGCGCGCGCCACTTGCGGCTCGCTGGCCGTAGACGACAGCGATTTCGTATAATTCTGCGCGATCGCGTTATAGAGGATAGTCGCGGTGAGCACGATGCCACCTCCGAAGTGCCGACTCCGCAGCGCCAAGTGTCTATACCAAGTCTCTTTTTCTAGCCGCTGCTCACTTGCCCGAGCCTGACGCGGCAGCTTTGTCCCGCCAAACCTCTCCGCTGCGATTTAGCGGCGGATTAGAAGTGATTTCGCCGGATAAATTTAAGCTTCACGCAAGTCTCGCCGCTTACGAGTGATCTGTCGTAGTGGAAGGGGTGACGGATTTGGGCTTCCTGATCGGCACTATCATCGCAGTCGGAGCCATCATCGGCGGATACGCGGCCGAAGGTGGCAATCTGTCCGTCATTTGGCAGCCGTTTGAATATCTGATCATCGCGGGCGCGGCGATCGGAACCTTCGTCTGCGCCAACTCGCTCGACACGATTAAGGACACCGGACGCGCGGTCCTCGACGGGGTCACCGGCCGCATGCCGAACCAGCGCGACTATCTCGACATTTTGGGCGTGCTCTACTCACTCATGCGCGAGTTGCGCGGCAAAGCCCGCAACGAAGTCGAGACGCATGTGGATAATCCCGATGAGTCGGAGATTTTCAGGAGCTTCCCCAATGTGTTGAGGGACCGGGAGCTCACCCATTTCATCTGCGATTATGTGCGTCTTCTCATCGTCGGCAATGCCAAGACTCACGAGATCGAAGCCCTGATGGACGAGGAGATCGAGACGATCACCTACGACCGGTTGAAACCCTACCACTCGCTGATGACGACGAGCGATGCAATGCCGGCGCTGGGCATCGTCGCGGCGGTTCTCGGCGTCATCAAGGCCATGGGCTCTTTGGATCAGTCGCCCGAACTCCTCGGCGGGCTCATCGGCTCGGCGCTCGTCGGCACATTCGGCGGCATTCTTCTCTCCTATGGATTCACCTCGCCGCTGGCCCACAAAATCAAACTGAGCCGCGAAAAGCAGCTGCGTGCCTATTTCATCGTCAAGCAGACCTTGCTTGCCTTCATGAACGGGGCCATGCCGCAGATCGCTCTCGAGCATGGCCGTAAGACCATCTCTTCGAATGACAGGCCGTCGATCGATATGGTCGAAAACGAAACGATTTCCGGTAATACGGTGACTCGGGCCGCGGCATGATCGGATCCAGCGCACAGGCCGAGGTGAGACGAGACGGGCCCGAGGCGCTGCTCGACTCGGCCGGCGTCTCGGTCGAGCGCATGCCAATGCTGCATGTGATCTTCGATCGCATGGCGACGCAATGTTCGGAAAGTCTGCGCCAGCTCTCGACCGCTCCTGGCTATGTCACCGTGAATTCGATGAAAACCGAGCGGATCGGGAACATCCTCGAATCCTACGAAGGCCGGGCCGTCGTCGCCGTGCTCCAAGCGCAGGCGTGGGACGCGCGAATCATGTTCGGCCTCGACAACAAGCTCGTGTTTACGCTTGTCGAGGCGCTGTTCGGCGGCGATGGCAGCGAGCTTCCTTATTCCGAAAACCGACCGCTCTCGAATATCGAACTCAAGATCGCGCAAAAGATCTTCGATATCGTTTCGCGTACGCTGCAGGCGAGCTTTTCGTCCGTTGTCGAGACAAGGTTCAAGATGGAGCGGCTCGAGTCCCGCATGGACTTTGCTATCATCGCTCCGCGCAACAATTTTGCCGTCATCACGAAAATCAATCTCAAGATGCTCGGCCGCTCGGGCGAGCTTTTCATCGTTATTCCGCAAACCGCGCTGACGCCGCTACGGCAGAGCCTGTCGCGCGACATGAGTAACGAGGTATCGCGGCCCGACCCCTCATGGAGCAAGCACATCCACACCGAGGTCGGCCGCGCGGAAGTGACGGTGCGCGCGGTCATCGAAGAGCATGGCTTTAGCCTCGGCGACATCGCCGATCTGAAGGTCGGCAATATTCTTCAGCTGCAGGTGACACCGCGCAGCCGCGTGAAGCTCGAAGGCAATGCGGAGCCTTTGTTCTGGTGTCAGCTCGGGCAAGCAGAAGGCAAATATACGCTGCGCGTGGAAGACGCGGTCGATGCGCAACAGGAATTCATGGACGATCTGCTCGGCCGTTGATTTGAAAGGTCAAAGTCATGGTTGACGATGTTGAGGAACTCGCGAGCGACGGCATAGACGGCGGCGAGACCGATCACGCGCCGATGGGCAACGCACGCAACATTGAAACGATTCTGCGCATTCCGGTTACGGTCCAAGTCGTGCTCGGCTCGACGACCATGCCGGTCTCCAATCTGTTGAAGCTCGCGCGCGGCGCCGTGGTGCCGCTCGACCATCGGGTCGGCGAGCCGGTTGATGTTGTGGTGAATGGACGGGTCGTGGCGCGGGGCGAGGTTGTCGTGGTGGAAGACGACACAACGCGGTTCGGCGTCTCCTTGACCGAGGTGGTCGGCCCGAATTCCATCGTGGAGTAGTCGATGCCGTTGTTGTCCGACCCGGCCCCGCCGGAAATGGCACGCAAGCAATTGAACGGCTCTGAAAAAGTCGCGGCGCTTCTGCTCGCCATGGGCAGGCCGCTCGCAAGTCGTCTCCTCAAACATTTCGATCAGGACGAATTGAGAACAGTCACTCGCTCCGTTGCCGATCTTGGCCTTGTCCCGATGCCGGTGCTCGAGGACATGATCGAGGAATTCGCCGGCCAATTCGTCAATGGCAGCGGCTTGATGACCTCTGCCAACGACGCGGAGAACCTGCTGTCCGGCATTCTCTCGCCGGAAGAGATTTCCGACATTATGTCGGACGTCACCGGCAATTCGAATCAGTCGATCTGGCAACGCCTCTCAAGCGTCTCGGAGAATCTCTTTGCCGGCTATTTGATCAAGGAACATCCGCAGGCGGCGGCGGCGATCCTCTCGAAGGTGACGCCCGCCTGCGCCGCAAAGGTGATGGCGCAATTGCCGCGCGATCTTCGGAATGAGCTGATGCGGCGCATGGTCGGCATCGCGATCGTCAGCGAGCCGATCATGCGCATCCTCGAGAGCACGCTGCAGGACGATCTGCTCGTCAACGTCTCGCGTAACAATCGCGCTGTCCACAATTCGCGGATGGCCGACATCATCAACAAGATGGAACGCGAGCAGATGGAGGATGTTCTGCAAAGCCTGGCGGAAGTTAGGCCGAAGGCGGCGGAAACGCTGCGCAGCCTCCTCTTCACCTTCGACGACATCATCAAGCTGCAGCCGCGCGCGCGCATGATCCTCTTCGATCAGGTTCCGACCGAGCGCGTGGTGCTCGCCTTGAAGGGGACGGACCCCGGATTCCGCGATTCGATCCTGTCGACTCTGTCCACTCGGGCGCGGCGCATGGTCGAATCGGAACTGATGGGCGGCGGGCCGGCCGCGCATCGTGATGTGGTCAAGGCGCGCCGCCAGATCGCCGAACTGGCGCTCGAAATGTCGGAGCGCGGCGAGATCGAGCTCAACTCCGCCGACGACGAAGACGACATGGTGTGATGGGGTAATGGGCAGTCATGGCGGAGCGGCCCGACAGAGACAGTAAAACCGAACAGGCGACGGAGAAAAAGCTTCGCGACGAGATGGAGCGCGGCAATGTGCCGATCTCGCGCGAAGCGACGATTTTCGCCTTCATGCTCGCTTTGCTCTTGATTCTCGCCTTCTTTCTGAAGGATGGCGCGTACAAGACAACCTATGCTTTGGCCGGTCTTCTCGACCATGCGAGTGGCATCAGGCTCGATAACGGCAATGATTTCGTGGTTCTGTCCCAGGCGTTGCTGTCGGCGCTGGCGCCATTGTTTTTGCCGATCTTCGTCATTCTAATGGGATCAGGCATCGCGGCTTCAATTAGCCAGAACGCGCCGCGCCTGGTGTTTCAAAGACTGGTGCCGGACCCCTCGCGCATTTCGCCGATGGAAGGCTGGCACCGGATTTTCGGCACGCGGGGCCGAATCGAATTCCTCAAGAACTTTGCCAAATTCGTCGGCGTCAGCCTGGTCATCATGGCGATGCTGCGGTCGGATCGCGATATTTTCACCGGCTCAATGTTCATCGAGCCGGAGGCGCTGCCCGGGCTCATCGTCGAAATCGCCGTCCGATTGGTGTCCGGGCTCGCCATCGCGACCCTGCTTCTCGTGACGGCGGACCTCGTCTGGTCGCGCATCTATTGGCGCCAGGAACTCCAGATGACCCGTGAGGAGGTGAAGGAAGAGCTGAAGCAGCTCGAAGGCGATCCGCTGATGAAATCGCGGATGCGCTCACTCGCCCTCGATCGCAGGCGGCGCAGCATGATCGCGGCCGTGGCCAAGGCGACACTGGTCGTCGCCAACCCGACCCATTATGCCATCGCGTTGCGCTATGTGAGGGAAGAGGGGGGTGCGCCCAAGGTTCTCGCCAAGGGGCAGGACCTCATCGCTCTCAGAATCCGCCAGGTCGCCGAGGAGCACGATATTCCAGTCGTCGAGGACAAGGCTCTGGCAAGGTCCATGTACGATAGTGTGGAGGTCGATCAAATGATCCCTCCCGAGTTCTATCGCGCCGTCGCAGAGCTGATCCATTTCCTGCACAAGCATGAGCCTCGGCGCAGCAAAATCAATTGAGAGCCTTGCCGATGACGGCCGACTCCTGTGATGAGCATTCCGTAACGCGTGCCAAGGCGATCGCCGAGGGCATCAAGGAAGTCGCCGCCGAGCTGCGGATGATCGACGTCGCCGATTTCATCTCCTTCATTCACTGCGAGCAGTTCGGCAACATCAAGGACATCATCAATTCCTCGATGGAGCTCTATTTCAAGCACGGAACGTTGGCCTATGGCTGCGCCGCCGATTATGAAATCGAATGGGACCGGCCGCCAGCGATCGGCATCGATATGGATTTCCACCATCACCAGGTCGCGGTCTCGTTCAATCTGCTGCTCTGCGCGGATCATGCCGCGGTGACGATCAGGTCGATCAATTTCGCCGAGCCGGCGCACAGTCCGGAAGAGGACACATTGCAGCTCATCGCCGCCATCGCCGACGCGAAACTTGTCGCGGCCTGTTAGCCGGTAAAAACGTTTCACCTTACCGATTCGCATCATGACCGCGGCGCGTGCTGCCGCGCGTCCGCGCGCGCAAGAAAGCAACAGCGGCTGAGAAGTTCTCGCGCAGGCTCGCCGATTCGCAAAATCGCCAGCCTGGGGCAAGATTCCGATCTTAGAAATTGAATACCGTTTCAACTCATGAGCGTGATCGTGGAACCTCTTTATCTATTCGATCTCGCCTCGGCGCAGTCCCGCTGGTTGACAATTCGCCAGGCGGCTGTGGCGCAGAATGTCGCCAATGCCAACACGCCTGGCTACAAGGCGCTGGAAATCGCGCCCTTCGCGGATGTCTACGATGCGGCCGGCGTGCAAATGTCGGTGACGCAACCCGATCATCTTTCGCCCGATCCTTACGATCTCGCCTCGATGGCGGAAAAGGACGACACGCCTTGGGAAGTGACCTATTCGGGCAACTCCGTCAGCCTTGAGCAGGAAATGCTCAACGCCAATGAGGTCAACCGCGATTATTCCCTCAACATGGCGATCGTCAAAGGCTTCCATCAAATGCTCGCCATGAGCTTGAAAGGACAGCAATGAGCGACGCGATCCAAGCCGCCATTCAAGTCGCGACATCCGGCCTTGAGGCCCAGTCGGCGCGTCTTCGTGTCGTCGCCGAAAATATGGCCAATGCGAATTCGACCGCAGCGGTCGCGGGCGGCGATCCCTATTCGCGCAAGACGATTACCTTCGAGGACGAAATGGATCGAAACGCCGGCGTCGATCTCGTCAAGATCAAGGACATCGGCACCGACGCCGCGCCATTCAAAGTGGAATACGATCCGAGCAATCCGGCAGCCGACGCGCGCGGGTTTGTCAAGATGCCCAATGTCAACATCATGACTGAAATGGCGGACATGCGCGAAGCCAATCGGAGCTATACGGCCAATCTCGAAGTCATCAAGCAAAGTCGGCAGCTTTACACGATGACCGTCGATCTCTTGAGGAATTCGGCATGATCCCGGCTCTTTCGTTTCTTGCGCCATTGACTACGGATGCCGTCGGTGACGTCACCGGCAATTTCGTCGCCTCGCTGCCAAATACGCCCGCACCGACGGAATCGACGGATTTCGGCTCGGTCCTTGCGCAAGTTGCAGGCGATGCGATGGACAAGCTCAACACGGGCGAGGCTACCGCCATTTCGGGCATAGAGGGAAAAGCGTCGGTGCAGCAGGTCGTGTCGTCGGTCATGGACGCGCAGACCTCGCTGCAGACGGCGCTCGCCATCCGCGACAAGATCGTGTCGGCCTACCAAGAGGTCAGCCGAATGGCGATCTGATCCAGTACCAATGCTGTGTTGACTGAGAAAAAAGAAGATCGGAAAGGCGAGATATGAGCGGGGTACTCTCCATCGCGGCGACCGGCATGGCAGCGCAGCAGCTGAATGTCGAAGTGATCGCCAACAACATCGCGAATATGAACACGACCGGATTCAAACAGTCGCGCGCGGAGTTCACTGATCTGATGTATCAGGCCGAGCGGCTGCCCGGCGTCTCAAGCCGCGGCGCGAACAATCCCATTCCTGAAGGCGCGTTGATCGGCCTCGGCGTGCGCACCGCTGCAGTGCGTAATCTGCAGATCCAGGGCGCATTGACGAACACCGGGAACAGTCTCGATCTTGCGCTCAACGGCAACGGCTATTTTCAGATTACCGGACCCGACGGCAACACGCTTTATACGCGCGCCGGATCGTTTTCGACCAATGCCACCGGGCAGGTCGTCACCCAGGATGGCTATATCGTCAGTCCGGCGATGACCATCCCGACCAATGCAACCAACATTATGGTCAATCAGTCGGGCGTCGTTTCCGTCACCGTGGCGGGCCAGACCAACGCCCAGCAGATTGGCCAGCTGACGATCGCCACTTTTCCGAATCCGGGCGGTCTTGCGCCTCTCGGCGGCAATCTGTTTCAGCAGACGGAGGCCTCCGGCCAACCTGTCGCGGGCGTGCCGGGCGATCCGGGTTTTGCCACCATTCAGCAAGGCTATCTCGAATCGTCAAATGTCGATCCTGTCGCGCAAATCACGGATCTGATCACCGCGCAGCGCGCCTACGAGATGAATTCCAAGGTTATGCAGGCGGCTGATCAGATGTCGCAGACTGTCACCAAGAACATGGGATCATGACGATGATGCTGGATTTGTTCGCCTCGCTGCGCAGTCTGCTCTTAGGCCCAGTGGTGGTCTTAGCGAGCGTCGCGCCGCTCGCTGCCGCGTCGAGCATGGTCCTGCCTGTGCCCGTCGTGACGATTTATCCGGGCGATATGATCAAGGACAATTATGTGGTCGATCACGATTTTGCCGGCGATCCCACTGCTCCGCAGGGTGGTGTGATCGATTCGCGCAGCGCTCTCGTCGGCAAAGTGGCGCGGCAGACGCTGCTTCCCGGCGTTCCCGTTCCGCTCAATGGCGTTTCCGAACCCAATGCCATCACCAACGGCGCGCGGGTGCGAGTGGTTTTCGAACAGGACGGGCTTGAAATTGACACCTATGCCGTCGCTCTGCAGGCGGGCAGCGTCGGTGCGGTGATTTCAGTTCGTAATCCTGACAGCGGAACCACCATTTCCGGGGTCATACAATCGGATGGGTCGGTCCGGGTAGGCGGCTGATGCTGCGTCTTGCTCTCATTTTCGTATTCTGCCTTTTGAGCTGCGGCGCCAACGCCGTCGTCCGCATCAAGGATATCGCGGCGCTGCAGGGCATCCGCGACAATCAGCTCGTCGGCTATGGGCTTGTCGTTGGGCTGCAAAATACCGGCGACACGCTGCGTAATTCGACCTTCACCCAGCAAGCTTTGCAATCGATGCTCGATCGCCTCGGCATCAATGTCCGTGGTGACAGCAATATGCGGACGCTGAATGTCGCCGCAGTTCTCGTGACCGCCGATCTGCCGCCCTTTGTGACGCCGGGCACGCGCATCGATGTGAATGTTTCGTCCCTGGGCGATGCGACCTCGCTGATGGGCGGCACGTTGATTCTCACATCGCTGACCGGTGTCGATGGTCAAACCTATGCCATTGCGCAGGGACAAGTGAATGTCTCGGGCTTTTCGGCCGCAGGCCAAGCCGAGAGCGTCACGCAGAATGTTCCGACAGCGGGACGCATTCCCAATGGCGCTCTGGTCGAGCGCGAAGTTCCGGGCCAATTTCGGGACATCGGCCCCTTGACGCTCGAATTGAAGAATCCGGATTTCAACACCGTCATCCGTGTCGTCGATGCGATCAACGCTTATACGCGCTCAAATTACGGATTGATTGTCGCGCGCGAAGAAGATCAGCGCTCGATCGCCATCGCAAAGCCCGACAGTGTGGATGCCGCGCGCTTCATGGCCGAGATCGGCGAATTGCTGGTCGAACCTGATGCGCCGGCACGCGTCGTCGTCGATGCGCGCAGCGGTACGGTGGTGATCGGCCAGGATGTCCAGATATCCACCGTCGCCGTGACCTACGGCAATATCACCGTGCGCATTACCGAGACACCCAATGTGTCTCAGCCGGCGCCCTTCTCGCAAGGCAAGACGGTTGTGACGCCGGAAACGCAGGTCGATGTCACGCAGCAGGGCGGAGCGATGGCTATCGTGCATGGCGCCAATCTGCGCACACTCGTTGCCGGCCTCAATCAGATCGGACTGCGGCCATCGGGAATCATCGCCATTCTGCAGGCCATCAAGACCGCTGGCGCGCTGCAGGCCGAGCTTATCGTGCAGTGATTGTTTGGGCGACCATCAGGCCGGCGCAAGTTTCCGCGGGCAAGTTGTCCGACAACGGGAATTAGGGGTGCATGAACCAGGTCTGCTGCGGCGGCCCGGGCACCCGAGGACACGGAACATGTGGAAAGTTCTGTTCATACCGTTGGCGTTCGCCTGCGTTGGTATCGTTGCCTGCGCCCCAATGGCTTGGGCGAGCGACACGGATGGCTCGGGCGATATCCTTCCTATGCCCGAAGTCCAGCATCATTCGCAGCGCGTCGCCAAACACGCGCGCTACGAGATTCACAGGCGCGTTGCGGAGGCGACGCAAATCGCGCCAGCGCCGGCCGCGCAGCCTTCTCCCAACCCGTTCCCGCAATTTCCAAACCCGCTTGCAGCGCTGCAGCAGAAATTCGCCGCGCAAGGGGTCTTGCCGGCGCCAGCGCCTCCGCCGCCTCCACCTCAAACGCACCCAGACCAAAGGACGGCCGCACAGCCGCAACCGCAGCCTTCAGCCGCTCCGAAGCTTGCCGCCGATCCCAAAGAAAACCAACACGCCGTCGATGCGAAGCCGAAGCCGCTGCCGCGCGAGGTGCAGCAATATTGCGCCAATACGGCCAATGCCGCGGTCGATGCGCGTGTTGCCTGGGAAGCTGCGAAATTGACGGAGCTCGAAGCGAAACTGAAGCAGCGCATCGCGGAGTTTGAGGCCAAGCGCGCCGAATATGAGGATTGGCTGCATCGTCACGATGAAGCGATGAAGCAGGCGAAGGAAGATGTCGTCTCCATCTATTCCCATATGGCGCCCGAAGCCGCCGCCTCGCAGCTCGCCGTCATGGACGATGTGACGGCGGCGTCTGTCCTAACCAAACTCAGCTCGCGGAGTGCCAGCGCGATCCTTGCCGAAATGGATCCCGGGCGCGCCGCGCGCATCGCCAACGCGATGGTCGGACCAATCGGCGCGACTGACGGAAAGAAGTCGTGACATGAAACTCTGGTTTGCGCTTCCGACGGTTCTTCTGCTCACGGGTTGCGCCGACATGGAAATCATGAAGGAGCCCGGGATGAGCGCGGTCGGAACGGGCTTGGCGGTGGACGTGCGGCCGACCGCGACGGCTCTGTTCGTGCCGCAAGGCGAAACGCACAGCCAATCTCTGTGGAACGGGAGCCGTTCGGATCTCTTCAGCGATCAGCGCGCGGCGAAAATCGGTGATGTCATCACCGTGCTCATCGCGATCGACGACAAGGCGACGTTCGGCAACAACACCGATCGCGCTATGAATTCCGAAATCAAGGGCGGCATCAATTTCACCAATCAGCAGTCGAGCTCGCAAACTCAGTGGAATCCGCAAACCGATCTCACTTCGTCGTCCTCGGCGCAAGGTCAGGGATCGATCGACCGCTCCGAAAAGATCAATCTTTCGGTTGCCGCGGTGGTGACGGACGTGTTGCCAAATGGCAATCTGGTTGTCAGCGGCTCGCAAGAGGTACGCGTCAATTACGAACTGCGCGTTCTGAATGTCGCCGGCATCATCAGGCCACTCGACATTTCGCGCGCCAATACGATTTCATATGACAAGATCGCCGAGGCGCGGATTTCCTATGGCGGCCGTGGCCGAATCATGGAAGTCCAGCAACCAGGCTTCGGCCAACAATTGTGGGATCGATTTAAACCGATGTAGCGCGTGCATCCGCGGCCCGATGGCGACGTGTTTTGGGCGGCAAGAGAGACGCGTTTTTATTGATGGCCTTTGGCCGGCGACGAGGCGCAAGGCGGCATGGCTGCTACCGCGGAGGGGAAAGGTCAATCGCTCGGGGGCTTTCTCGGCATGATGGCCCTGATGACGGTCATCGCCGTCAGCGTGGGCGGCAGCCTCGGAATCCTGCTCGTGGGACAAACGACAAGCGCAGTGGAACAACTGCAGCACCCACCGCCAGCCGACTTCTCGCCCAAATATGGATCGGACATGAGCCTGCTCGACCTGCCGCCGATCATCACCAATCTCGCTGATCCGGCATCGGCCTGGATCAGATTGCAGGCGGCGATCGTCTACGACAACAAAGCGGTCGCAAAACCGGACATGCTCGCGGCGCAGATAGGCGAAGACGTCTTGGCCTATATGAAGACGGTGACGCTTGCCCAGATCGGCGGCGCAAGCGGCCTCGACCATTTGCGCGAAGATCTCAACGAACGCGCCGCCATCCGCTCCGAGGGCCATGTCCGTGAACTCATCATTCAGACCGTGGTGGTGCAGTGAAACGTCTGGCTCTTGCCGCAGTGTTCTTGATCCTTTTGACGGGCGGCGCGCTCGCGCAGACGACGCCTGATCTCAACGCGTTGATCCCGCAGGGCACCGGCAGCGCGGCCGGACGCATCATCCAGCTCGTCGCTTTATTGACGGTGTTGTCGGTTGCGCCAGGTCTCTTGATCATGGTCACAAGCTTCACCCGCTTCGTCGTGGCCCTGTCGTTTCTGCGTTCGGGTCTTGGATTGCAGAGCACGCCGGCCAATCTCATTCTCATCTCGCTTGCCTTGTTCATGACCTTTTACGTCATGGGCCCGACGTTCGATCAGGCCTGGCAGGACGGGGTGAAACCGCTGCTCGACAATAAAACGACGGAGCAGGAGGCCTTTCCGAAGATTATCGAGCCCTTCCGCGTTTTTATGCTGAAACAGGTGCGCGATAAGGATCTGAAGCTTTTCGCCAATCTTGCGCCCGGGCCGGAGAAAGCAAAGCCCGGCGAGGAGGTCGATATGCGCATCCTCGTTCCCGCCTTCATGATCTCCGAACTGCGGCGCGGCTTCGAGATGGGATTTCTGATCGCTCTGCCGTTTCTTGTCATCGACATGATCGTCTCGACGATCACCATGTCGATGGGCATGATGATGCTGCCGCCGACGGTCATCTCCATGCCGATTAAAGTGTTATTCTTTATCCTGATCGACGGCTGGAACATGCTGATCGGCAGTCTCGTCCGATCTTACAGTTGATGCCGTCTGTCTAGACGAGCTTCAAACAGGTGCGCCGCGAAACGATCCGCTTTTCTTCGGGCGTGAGCTGCTTCAGCCATTCGAGCAGGGGGCCTTGATCGACATTGGGCTTGGCGCCCAAGGGCGGCGTCTCCGCAACCGCCTGATAGATCGATGCCCACATGCAATGATAATTGACGGTTTTTTGCGCAACCACCGCCGTTCGTAGCGGTTGCTGGCTGAGTTCCCTGTAAAACAGCCGGTCGCCGATGATCGACAGCGCTCGCGGGATGGTCGCAAAACGCTGGATCATGTGGAAGGCGCCGGGCAGAAAGAAAAAACAATTGGTATCGACATGTTCGCTGATCGGCTCATCGAGCACCGCAATGGTCGTCTCGTCTGGGCGTTTCAGATTGCGCTGCGCGATCACATAGTCGCAGCCGTCGCCAGCTATGGCGGACGCAGCCGCCAAACATTGCTCGATGTGGGTCGGCCCCAGCCAATTGTCGGCGTCGAGAAAGCCGATGCCATCATAATCCTCGGCAACGGCGAGCAGCGCGCCGACGCCGCGCGCTGTGTTGCCATAATCCGCGTGCGCGCGATCCAATTTGATATGCCGCACCGGCTGCGTGTCGAGCCAGTCCTGCGGCACGCCGTCGGCCACGACGATATGCTCGGCGCCGGCCGTCTGCTCGCGAACGCTGCGCAGACAACGCTCGAGGAGCGGGCGCTCCTCTTTATAATAAGCGGTGACGATCGCGAATTTCGCAGGCGCTGGGCGCTCGGCGGAAGACATGGCGGTCCTTGAGGCTTCGGCGGAAGGTTGCGGCAAGCCTAAAAGGGCAGTCTTGCGCCGGCCTTGAATTTCGGGCCGTGCGCGAATCAGTCTAGGCTGATCGCCGCAATTGCACAGATCGAGGGAACTCAAATGTCCTTTGCGAGCGACGATCCCATGGCCATGGCACAATGGTTTGCCGGCAAGGAGTTCTCCTCGGACTGGACGTCGCTGCATTTCCCGACCTGGAGCCTCGTTCTCACGCATCTGCGCGAACGGCCGAGCGAGATCCTCGAAATCGGCTCTTGGGAGGGCCGATCGGCGATCTTCTTTCTGGAATTCCTGCCGCAAAGCCGGTTAACTTGCGTCGACACATTTGGCGGCGGCATGGAGAACCATGCGAGCCCGGCCGAGAGCCGCGAAATTCCGCTCATCGAGAAGCGTTTCGACGCCAATCTCAGATCCTATGGAGAACGGGTCGAAAAGATCAAGGCGCGCTCTGTTGCGGCGCTCGATCGTCTGACAGAAGCGCGCGCGACCTTCGACGTCACCTATATCGACGGCAGTCATCTGCGCGACGATGTGATGGTCGATTCTCTTCTCGCATGGCCGCTGCTGCGCCCGGGTGGCATTTTGATCTGGGATGATTATGGCGGCGGCCAGGATAAAGCGTCGGGTGAGCGCGTCGCTCCCGCGGTCGAGGCGTTTCTCGCCTGGCACTTCGGCGAATATAGCGAGATCAGCCGCGGTTATCAGGTCATCGTTCAAAAGAAACCCGCGGGCTACGGCTGGGCGCCGCCGCTTGAGGATGCGTTCGGGGCGAGCGCGCTTTTGACGGATTCGAGCGGTCAGACGATCCGCTTCATGGGAGGGCAAGCATGAACGCTGGGCTCTTCTCTTTATATTGGGACAATATCGACGAGAGGATCGTCCGCCACCAGAAGCTCGTCTTCGACCATTTCGGTCTTCCGGTGAAACAGCACCGGATCGATGGGCTCGACCATGGCGAATGGATGGATTGGGTCCTCACCTTCTACGATCTCGATGCGGTGCTCTTTGCCGATATCGACTGCATTCCACTCAATAGCCAGATTGTGACGCGCAGTCTGGAAAAGGCGGGGCATGGCGCTCTGTTTGGCGCGATGGGCTGCGCCAACCATCTCGACCCGAACCGGGTTTTCGCAGCGCCTTTCTGGTGCGCGATCAATCGGCATCAATGGATTGGCCTCAACCGGCCTTCGGCCAAGGCAAGCCGCGTCTGCGACGTCGGCCAGAATTGGACGGATGTTTTCGGTGCGAGGGGGCAGAAAGTCGAACTTCTGCCGGTCTCGGACTGTGAGCAGCCGCGGTGGAATTTCCCAGGCGTGCCCCTGGGCTTTGGCATCGGCACGACCTATGGCGACGCCGTTTATCATTTGTTTGAAAGCCGCGCCCTGCGCAACATCGACAGATTTGAGCGCAAATGCAGCACGGTCCTTGGCGGGCCCGGAGATTCAAGCTTGCGTGAAGCGGGGTAGAATCGCCGCCCCATTCGCCGTACAAGGGATATGAGGCACTGATTCGCCCCTCGCTTAAGGGATTCCGGCAACTTAAGTCGGAGCCGTTAAGGTTCGGGTAAGCAATTCTCAGTAGCCTCCGTTACACGGTAGATTGGGGCTTTGCCGGCGCCCAAAGGCATTATGCCGTCCTGCCGTACCGGCGAAAATCCGGTATGTCCCCCGAAAAAACGCAGCCAACCCAGGGACATATCATGTCTAGCAGCCTCCTTACCAACAATGCCGCGATGACCGCGCTGCTTGCGTTGAATACGACGCAGCAGAGCCTCGCCAAATACGAGAACCAGGTCTCGACCGGCTTGAAAATCGCCAATGCGTCGGACAATTCCTCTTATTGGTCCATCGCAACCTCCATGAATTCGCAGGTCGGCGCTCTCGGTGCCGTGTCCAGCGCACTTTCCGAAAGCGGCTCGATGCTCAGCACCATGAGTGCGGCATTGGAATCGACCGTTTCGATCATGAACAACATCAAGAACGATCTGCTGACTGCAGAGGAGCCCAGCACGGACCTTTCCAAGGTCCAGACGGACATTGCCACCCAGCAATCGCAGCTCATCAGCATCGGCTCTTCGTCCTCGTTCAACGGCGAGAACTTCCTCTCGACGAGCGGCGGCACGGTCAATCTCGTCGCCTCCTATGATGCGACGAACGGCGTCAGCTTCATCAGCGTCAACACCAGCAACACGGCGCTCTTCGCTCCGGGCTCAAACACGTCTTCGGCCGCCGGCGCGGGCATTCTCGACAAGGCTGGCACAGCATATCCAACCGCTTCGATCCTGACCCTCAATGTCAGCACCGCGACGCAGGGCGACCTGTCGAACATGCTGACCGACGTTGAGACAGCACTAAGTTCGATCGAAACGGCTGCCAGCACCATCGGTGCAACGCAGACGAACATCACCGACCAGCAGAACTTCGTGTCCAATCTTTCGGCCTCGCTGACCTCCGGTGTCGGCGCGCTCGTCGATGCTGACATGAACCAGGCTTCGACCAAGATCTCTGCTCTGCAGGTTCAGCAGCAGCTTGGCGTGCAGGCATTGTCGATTGCCAATTCGAACACTCAGATGATCCTGAAGCTGTTCCAGTAAGCATCAGCGTATTCTTGGTTGGCGGCGCCGGCAGGCGCGGCTTTCTGGGTCGCGCCCTTCATCCTTCTCGCAAGTCGGCGTAAGCCGACTTGCAGACCTTCTCCCCCGGGATTGCAAAAGGGGGCGAGGTTCGGGGAGGAAGGCAAGCAAGGCCCGCGGCTCGGCCGAATCGCCCAGTCCAACGGGTTCGGCCATCCAATAGCGGTCGTTCTTCGACGGTGATTTTCGTGCTTCAGTAGGGTTTAGGTGTTTTTCAGCCACCAGGCCGCATCGGTCTGGGGGCCTGTTCCGTTTGGTCACCCCACAGCAACGTCCAGGCAAGCTTCGCCCCTCACATTGGCCGCAACCTTGGGGGCGAGGACAAAATGACGGCGCTTGAACAGGCCGAGCGCTTGTGGGCCAATCTCATCAAGCTTGGGACAAAGCGGCTCATCGCGCTTGGCGTGACGGGAGCGGTGGTGTTCGCCATTACGGCGCTTGCCGGCTATTACCTCAGCCGCCCCTCCTATGAGGTTCTCTATACCGGCCTCGATCGGCAAGATACGACTCAGATCGCAGCCGTTCTTCGCGACGAGAACATCGGCTTCGATCTCAGCCCCGACGGCACGACCGTGATGGTCCGCTATGGCGACACCGCAAAGGCGCGTGTCGTGCTGGCGGAAAAAGGCCTTCCCAACAATCCCAATACCGGCGACGAGCTTTATGACAAGCTCGGCTCCTTGGGCCTCACCTCCTTCATGCAGGAAGTCACGCGCGTGCGCGCGCTCGAGGGCGAATTGGCGCGCTCGATCCAATTGATGAACGGGGTCAAGGCGGCGCGCGTGCATCTCGTGATGCCGGATGAAGGCTCGTTCCGCCGCCAGGGCGAACCGCCGTCGGCGTCCGTGATCGTGCGCGCCGACGCGAATGATTCGATCGCCATGGCGAAGGCGATCCGGCATCTCGTCGCCGCCGCTGTCCCGGGCATGACGCCTCAGGAAGTCACCGTCCTTGACACCAACGGCCATCTCCTGGCCTCAGGCGATGACCTCGCCGATGCCGAGCCGGGGCAGATGCTGACCCTTGAGGATTCCGTCTCGCAGGAAATCCAGGACAATATTCGCCGGACGCTGACGCCCTATCTCGGCCTCAGAAACTTCCAGATCAGCGTCGCCACGCGGCTCAACACCGACAAGAAGCAGACGAAAGAGACGATCTACAATCCCGATTCCCGCGTCGAGCGCTCGGTCCGCGTCGTCAGGCAAAATCAAGTCTCGCAGAACTCGACCAATCAACAGCCAACGAGCGTGGCGCAGAATGTGCCGCCACCGACGCCCAACAATGCCAACGGGAAACAATCGAACGACGAAAGCCAGAAACGCGAAGAGCTCACCAATTACGAGATTTCGTCGAAGGAAATCACGACATTGAGTTCCGGCTTCACAGTCGACAACATCTCCGTCGCTGTGCTCGTCAATCGATCGAGCCTGCTGGCGGCCTTGGGCGGCAAAGCGACTCCGACCATGATGGACAAACAGCTTGCCGATTTGCAGCAGCTTGTGGCGTCCGCAGCCGGCGTCAGCGCCGAGCGGGGCGATACGATCAAGATTTCCGCGGTGGATTTCGCTGACAACGACAGTCTGCTTGAGCCTGTTCCCGGTCCTGGTGTGGCGGAGATCATGCTGCGCCAGACGGGCACCATGATCAACGGCGGCGTCATTCTTCTCGTCGCCTTCCTGATGATCTGGTTCGGCATCCGCCCCGCAATTCGCGCCGCTTTCGGAACGGGTGAGGCGCCCGGCTTCGCCCAACCTCTGCTGTCGGCGGAAGGCTTCGATGCGCCGATGACGGTTCCGCTCGTCGAGGGGCTGCCCACCTTCGCCGGCCTTCGAAACGAACCAAATCTGATCGAAGACATCGAAGACAGCTCGAAACGCACGCCGTTGAAACGGCTCGAGCAGATCGTCGAATTCGATGAGGAACAGGCCGCCGCGATCATGAAGCTCTGGATGCGTCAAAAGGAAAAGGCATGATGGCGCATCCTGCCGCTCTCTATCTGACGCATTTCGATACGCCCCCCGTCACCACGCCCGCGTTGGACCTCGCGCCCGCCTCCGACGTCGCACTGCTCTGGGAACCGCCGGAGCCGGCGGAAGACCGCGGAGCACTTCTGACGGCGGCGCGTGAAGAAGGGCGCGTTGAAGGCATCGAGACTGGTCGCGCGGAAGCAGCGCTGCAAGCCGAGGCGATGCGCAAAGCCTTTGACGAACAGCTCGCGGCGGAGCGGCAGAAGTGGCTTGACGCCGAGTCCGAGCTTTTGAAAACGCAGGTGGCGAACGGCCTGGAGCAAATGAAAGGGTCGCTCGCCGATTGCGTCGGACAAATTTTGCGGCCCTTCGTCATTGAATCGCTTCGTCGGCAGATGCTCGACGAACTCTTGGAGCATGTCGCGACACTGGCGGCGGCACATGAGGCGATCGACATGGTGATTACCGCGCCAGCCGACCTCATCGGGGTTCTCCGCAACAAGCTCGCCGATCTTCCGCTTGCCATCCGCTATGAGCCGAGCGAATCGGTCGATGTTTCCGTCACTGCGGGCCAGACCACAATCGAGACCAGGCTGAAGGCTTGGATCGATCTCATCGGCGCGAAATTGGAGTAGGCCTTTTGGCGGAAGACAAACCCCACGAACTGCTGATCATCAGGCGCGTGCGCGACCACGGCGACGGCGGTCACGGCGGCGCCTGGAAAATCGCCTTCGCGGATTTCATGACCGCCATGATGGCTCTCTTCCTCGTGCTCTGGCTGATCAGCGCGACGAACGAAAAGACCAAGGCTTCGCTCGCCCGCTATTTCAATCCCGTGAAGCTCGTCGACATGACGATTCAGAAACGCGGCCTGCACGATCCCCAGGAACGTGCCCCGGAGGATGTGATTCCCGATCAGCCTGAGAGTGCGAAGCACCCGGGAAAACCCGTCTCCAATGAGAATGGTCCGAAGCACGACAAAGTGCAGGGCAGCGGGGGCCCCGCGGAATTTCAGCCGACGCACTCAGAGGCCGCTCTGTTCCGCGATCCTTATGCCGTGCTCGCGGAAATCGTGGGGACCGGTTCGTCGATCAATCCGTCGAATAAGATCGAGCATCCGAATGTCGGCGCAGCGGCGAATTTTCAAGATCCATTCCAGGCCGGCGCTCCCGTGCTGCCGCAGCAGACGCCGTCTCCCTCGTCGCAGCCCCAGCAGGGCGGCAGCGATCAGCTCGGCCTCGGCGCGGGCTCCGATACGGGCGCGGCCAATTCGTCCGCGACGGATCAAGATGCGGCGAACCTTTCCACTACGGATCAAAATCCGGCGAAGCCCGCGGACCAGTATGGCGCGGCTCCATCCGGAGCGGCACAAAATCAAGCCGCGCTCATCGCCGCTCGGAACCCGGCAAAGAGCGACGCAAATCCCACTCTGGCCAAAAACCAAGCGGCGAGCAGCGATGCCGCGAAACAAAATCCGGCGACGAGCGCCACCGTGCAACCCAATGTCAGCGACGCCACGAAAAGCGAAATGGTCAACGCCGATTCGACGAAGAGCGATACAACCAAGGCCAATGCAGCCGATAACGCCGCGGTAAAAGCCGACGCCACAAAGACTGAAGCCAACCAGCAGAAGATGGCGCAGACCACTGCCGATTCGACGAAGCAGCCTTCCGCGGAAGAGATCAAACTGGCGCGCCTGCAAAACGAACTCAAGGGAATGCTCGGCGATGCCGCGCCCGCGCCCGGCATTCAGGTCAAGCCCACCGCGCAAGGGATCGTCATCAGTCTCACGGACGGATTCAATTATGCGATGTTCGCGATCGGCTCGGCGGAGCCCGCGCCGCGCACCGTGCAGATCATGGGAAAGGTCGCGCAATTTCTCGAAAAGGAAAAGGGCGACATCGTCATCTCCGGCCATACGGACGGACGCCGTTACAAATCGCGCAATTACGACAATTGGCGTCTTTCGGAAGCCCGCGCGCAAATGGCGCTTTACATGCTCGTGCGCGGCGGCCTCGAAGAAAATCGCGTCATCAAAATCGAAGGCGCCGCCGACCATGAGCTGAAGGTTCCGAACGATCCGATGGCAGCGGAAAATCGGCGCATCGAAATTCTCTTGCGGGAGGGCCACACATGAGAAGGCCATGGGCTCTCGCAGCGGGTTTGATCATCGCCGGTCTCGCGGGCACGAGCGCTCTCGCGCTGGCGAAGCAGCCCTATGAGATCGTGCGCTCGCTCGAAGCTTTGCACGATCAAATGGTGCTCGGCAGTAAGGCGTCGCAAGCGGAGATGCCCGTCGTGTTGCGCCAGCTCGGCGCGCGGCTGATGGCGGAAGATCCGATGGTTTGGCGCGATCCGCGTAACGCCCATGCCGTCGTCGTTTATATTTTGAGCGGGGGCGAGATCAAGGTGGCTCGCGCCGTTTTAGAAAGCGGCAAGATCAGCGCGGCCGACCGGCAGCTCATTGAAGGCGCGCTCGCTTATCTTGAAGGCGACAAAGAGCAGGCCAAGAGCCTTCTCAACCCGATCGATCCGCGCACGCTCGAACCAGGCGTCGGCAGCCATGTGGCGCTTGCGCAGGCCGCTCTTCTGGCCGATGACAATTCGGCCAAGGCGATGAACCTGTTGGACATGGCACGCGTCTTCGCGCCGGGCACGCTGGTCGAAGACGCAGCTTTGCGCCGCGAGGTGTTTCTCGCCGAAGAAGCGGGTGACTTCGACAAATTTATCGCCATGTCGGATCAATATTTCCGCCGCTTCCGAAGTTCAGTCTACGCCGACAGCTTTCATCGCAGTTTCGCCGTCTCCTTGACGCGGATCAGCCAGAACGGCGACGACCAGCAGCTTGCCGCGCTCGGCGATCTGCTGAACAGCCTCAGCACGCATGAACAACTGCATCTTTATCTCGAGGTCGCGCAATATTCCCTCTTCAGCGGCAAAGTGGCGGTCGCGAAATGGGCCGGCGAAAAGGCGGCGCTCTTCGCAGAGAAAAACAGCGCCGAGATGCATCGCGCCGCCCTCTATGATGGCGCGGCGGCCGTTCTCACCACCGACTATGAGCGCGGGGTGAGCCAACTCAAGGCGGTCCCGACCGATCATGTCGGCCGCGACGAGGCCGTTCTCGTCGAGGCGGCGCTCGATCTCGCCGGAAAGATACGGCAATGGCCGCAAGGGCCGGCGGACAAGAACGCGCCGCCTCCCGATGGCCCCGTTGATCTCACGCTGCCGCCAAACGCATCGAAGGATCTTCCGCCGGCGTTGAACGACACCGTCAATTCCAGCGAGGCGGCGATGGCGCAGGCGCAAAAGGCGCTCTCAGACAGCGACGCACTCTTGCAGGGCGACGCGCAATGAACATCATCGCCAACTTTTTGAAGAGTTTTTCGCCGCTGCCGTCGCCGACGAGCTTTCACCCGCAGGACGGCTCAGAACCGTCCGCCAAAGCGCCGTCGGGCAAGGAGGCGAGATTCGAAAACGTTCTTTCGGGCCTTGCGCAAAATTCTCTTGCACAGAATTCCGCTGCGACAAACCAAGGTACGAGCCCCGCGCCACAGCCGCGTGCGGCGATCAGAGGCGCCAAGGGCGACGACGGCGCTGGAGGCCAGACGCAAGACGGAGGCGGCGCCAATCCCGATCCGAATGCGAAGGCCGATCCAATCCTCGTGAAAAATGCTCTGACGGCCCTGCAAGGCGCGAATGGAGCTGCGTCGGACGGCGACTCCGTTGCGAATGCGAATGGAAGCGTTTTGCCTCTTTCGCTTTTGTCTTCCGCCCTGCTTGGGGGCGCGGCGAGCGCAGGGCAGGGCGAAGATGCTCTCTTTTCCGTCCTCGACCAACAAACGCGGCCCAACCCCAATGCGGCTTCCTCGCCGAAGCAGAGTATTGCGCCGCAAGCGTTTTCCGCGCAGCAGACGGCAGGCCAGCCTTTAGGGACGTCGAACGGTTCGAAGATGCCGAACGGCGCGCCAACGGGATTCGCGCAAGCGGCGACAGGGACAACGCAATCTTTTTCAAACAGTCCGTCCGTTCCGTCGGGCTCCAATCCGCCGGTGCCGGCACCGAACGGCGCAAGGTTCAGGATCGCTCTGGCGTCCGGCACTAATCCCAACGCAGGGTCAGATCCGTCTGTTGGCGGCGTGAATAGCAATGGGGCGCCCTCGTCTTTTGTGGGCAAAGCGCAGGGGCAGTTTGACCGTCAGAGCGCTCACGCGACAATCGATGCAGATCCATCCGCGTCTGCGTCGAACAACCAGCCGCAATTCCTCACCGCACCGGATGTCGCGGCAATCGCTGCCAATGCCGGCGTTGCGGCGGGAGCCATCATCCCCGCCAATCTTCAGACCAATGCACCGATCGCTCCATCTTCTGCCTCCAATGGACAAAATAGCGCCCGCACCGGATGGACGGACCGCGCGGGAGCGAGCGCGAAACAGCCGAAAGCTGTGGATCAATCCGCGACGGTTGGCGATGGCGGTGGATCGAACGAAACCGCCGACCCAATGACCCAGGTTATTCTTGTCGCGCAGTCTGGGCCGCTCGGCTTCGATATGGGTGCGGGCGGTCAACAACAACCTCCTTCCGGGGCGTCGCAAACAGCGCCTCTTTCACAGTCGCTGAGTCCGCAGCCACAAATCTTCAATCCCGTCTTCCCCGCGGGAAGCACGAATGAGTCGGCAGCGCCGCTCGGCGTAGACGCTGCCTCCGACATCAAAGTGACGGTGCTCTCGACTGAGACGCATTTCGCCCCGCCGCAAAGGCTCTCGCCCGTTCAGCAGATCGTCAATGCGGTCGCTGTCGCCCTGCCGCCGTCCGGCAATCTTGTCGCCGGCGCGGCGGATTCGACGGACCAGTCACCGGCCGGTTCGACGAGCGCGACGACCTCCTTCATTGGGAGTCTCGATACAAGCGGGCAGGCGCCCGGGCCCGTTAAAGTTCTCAATCTGGAACTCGAGCCACCGAGTCTCGGCAGCGTGACGATCTCGCTCAATTTATCATCGGGCGGCCTCAGCGTGCAGATGGCCGCGAGCCAGGCTTCGACCGTCAGCCTCATCGAGCGCGACAAGAACAGCCTCTCCGACCAGCTTCGCGATTCGGGTTATTCGATCGCCGGAGTCGCGGTGACTCTCGGCCCGCATCAAGGGGCGGCGATCGCCAATGATGGGTCGGCTGCGCAAGGGCAGGCCGGACAGAATCTTTCTCAAAACAATGGTCAAGCAATGTCGTCAGATGGTGGATCATCCAATGCGAACGGCAATGGCCAAAACGGGGGGAATCGCTCCCTCTCAGATCCGACCGGAGGGACGCCGGACTCTTTCACGGGCGCTGTCGGTGGCGGCGCTTCTTCTGGCGACCTTTACATATAGTCGGAGCTGGGCGGAGGATTCAGACGACTCGATGATCTGCGAGCGTGAAATGACGCGCGCAGCAAAGAAGTTCGACGTGCCGCTCGGCGTGCTCTATGCCGTCGCGCTCACCGAGACGGGGCGGCGCGGGTCGCTGCATCCCTTCGCGCTCAACATTGCCGGGCCGTCCTATTTTCCAACTTCGCTCGAAGACGCGCTGGAGCGCTTTGATGCCGCCCACAGGGCGGGGATCAAATTGATCGACATCGGCTGCATGCAGATCAATCAATATTATCACGGCAGCCATTTCCGCTCCGTGGCGGATATGTTCGATCCCCATGCGAATGTCGAATACGCGGCGCAATATCTCAAGGATTTGCGGGTTAGGGAGGGGAGCTGGACTCTGGCGGCGGCCCGCTACCATGCGGGCCCGGACAACAACCCCGCGCAGAAGCAATATGTCTGCGCGGTGATCGCCAATATGGTCGCCAGCGGCTTCGGGAAATGGACCGCGTCGGCGCGCGACTTCTGTCAGTGAGGCTTCCCATACGCATTCAACCAACGAAGCCCTCTGCGCCCCTGTTTGAGTCAAAACAAGCGCTTAGATCTCCCCACCTAACATGACAGATGACAACGTCTAACTTCGCCTTCGCAGTGTTTGACGAGCCTTAATTGTTAGTTAACAGTTTAGCTTGCCTAAACAACTGATTCGGGGGGCGATTCAGTGCTGGTAATCGTGGACGAAAGGGAAATGGTTACGGCCGGATACGCATGCCGCTTTGGCAACGAAGGCGTATCCGCTGCCCGGTTTAGTACGGACGAGTTTCGGGAGTGGGTCGCGACAGTGTCCGATGCGGACCTCTACGCCGTGGAAGCCTTTCTTCTCGGCGATTGCCGCGACCGCGAAGTCCTGCCCAAGATGATTCGGGAGCGCTCGCGTGCCCCCGTCATCGCCATGAACGAAGCGCCGTCATTGGAGCAGACGCTCGACCTGTTTGCTGCGGGCGTTGACGACGTGGTGCGCAAGCCGATTCACGTCCGCGAGATTCTGGCCCGCGTTGGCGCCATCAGGCGACGGCTCGAGGCGCAGGAAGATCACGCCGTCATTGGCGAAATGCGCGTCTATTTCGATGGCCGCGATCCTGAAATCAAAGGGACTGTGGTTCCGCTGCCGCGCCGCGAACGCAGGATCTTGGAATATCTCGTTGCCAATCGCGGCCGGCGCGTGAGCAAGGCGCAGATCTTCAATTCCATCTATGGAATCTTCGACGAAAACGTCGAGGAAAATGTGGTCGAAAGCCACATCAGCAAACTGCGCAAGAAACTGCGCCGCCATCTCGGCCGCGATCCGATCAGCTCGGTGCGTTATCTTGGCTATCGGCTCGCCGATCCGGTCTGACCCGGAAGACGCTTTGACAAGCCGGACAGCGGGCGCTTCGTCGCCCGCTCCGGTCTTGCCGCTCTCTTGATGTTAGCGGCGCGCGACTCACTTTCGCCTTCGAGAAAAATCCTCCTGCCGGTCGCTTTTGCACGGGCTCACCATTCGCAAGCCCCGCACAAGTCTATCGCCCTCTAATCCGGGTCGATAAGTCAGGAGAATCAAAGATGAGTCTCTTCAGCGCCATGATGGCGAGCGTTTCCGGCATGCAGGGCCAGGCGACTTTGCTCTCGACCATCTCCGACAACATCGCGAATTCCAGCACGACCGGCTATAAGCAAGCCGATGCCGCCTTCGAGGATATGCTGAGTCAAGTCAGCAAGACCTCCTATACCGCAGGCGGCGTCGGCACGACGATCGGCTACGGCATATCGACTCAGGGCGATCTTCAATCGGCAGCGTCGGCCACTGATTTGGGGATCAGCGGCAACGGATTTTTCGTTGTCCAGGACGCGAGCGGCAACACTTATCTGACGCGCGCCGGCGATTTCAGCCCCAATGTCAATGGTAACCTCGTGAACTCCGAGGGCTACACGCTGATGGGCTATCCGGATACGACGGGCAATGCCGCGCTGCCGGGCTCCGTAGGTCAGCTCGTGCCCATCACAATTACGACAGCCGGCCTCAGTGCAACGCCGTCGACAACGGGGACCTTGACGGCGAATTTGGATTCGTCTGCGCCGGTCGTTGCGGCAGCGAACCTGCCTTCCGCGGGGGGCACTGGCTATACGAGCACGACCACGGTCACCGCTTATGACAATCTTGGCACGCCGGTGACGCTGAACGTCTATTTTTCCAACATGGGTGGAAATCAATGGGAAGTCGACGTCTATAACAATGCGACTCCCAGCACCGCCACCGCCGGCAACACATTACTCAGCACCGATTTGACCTTCTCGGCGGCGAACGGCGATCTCACAGGCGGTTCGCCGCTCTCGGTCGCAATTCCTGGCGGCCAGACGCTCAACCTCAATGTGTCGGCCATGACGCAGCTCGACAGCACCTTCGGGGTCACGGCCAATACCGTCAACGGCAATGCGCCGGCGTCCTACAGCAGCCTCGCGATTGGCACGGATGGTACGGTCTCGGAGGTCTTTTCCAACGGCTCGACGAGCCCGATCGCGAAAATTCCTTTGGCGACCGTGGCGAGCGTCGACAATCTCACGCCGCATGCCGGCCAGACCTATTCCGCCAATCCTGATTCAGGCGACATTATCCTCGGCAACGCCAGTTCGGCGGGTTACGGCACCATCAATTCCAACCAACTCGAAGCTTCGACCGTCGATCTCGCGACCCAGCTTACCAACATGGTCGTTGCGCAAAATGCTTATTCCTCGAATTCCAAGGCGTTTCAGACGGGATCCGACATGTTGAGCACGCTGATCAATATGCTGAAATGAGCCTCATCGATCGCAATAACAAGAGTTTCGCTCCATGAGTGGCCTTAGCAGCGCAACGAATGTTACGCAGTCCGCGATCGCGACAGTCGCGGCGCAGGTCGGTGTCGTGTCGCAAAACATCGCCGGCGCGAATACGACCGGCTATTCGGAGCAGACCGCCAATGTCGCTTCGACGCTCAATGGCGGCGTCCAGCTAACGTCGGTCACCAATTCGCAGAACAAGGCACTGTTCGAGAGCGTTCTCGGAGCGACCTCGTCATCGGCGGCGCAGCAGGCCATTTCCAACGGCTTGAGTACCCTGCAGCAGACGATCGGCGACACGAGCAGCACGACGTCACCGTCGGCGGAGATCACCGCTCTTATCGACGCTCTGCAGCAATATGAGTCGCAGCCAAGCGACAGCAGTCTCGCGACATCGACGATCACCGCCGCAAGTTCTTTGGCGACGACACTAAACAATGCAACGAATTCGGTCCAGCAATTGCGCGAGCAGACGGATGGCCAAATGGCGGCCTCCGTCACCTCCATCAATTCGCTGCTTACGCAATTCACCAGCGTCAACGCCCAGATCGTCTCTGGCACGGCGTCGGGTCAAAATGTCAACACGCTGCTCGATCAGCGCAATTCGATCCTGACGCAGCTCTCGCAGCAGGTCGGCATTTCGACTGTCACAGGCGCGAACAACGACATGTCCATTTATACGGACAGTGGTGTCACCCTGTTCCAGGGCGGCCAAGCGAGTTCGGTGACCTTTCAACCGACGGGAACCTATACGGCGTCCGTCACTGGCAACGCGGTCTATATCGACGGCATCCCCGTGACCGGCGCTTCGGCCGTGATGCCCATCCAGTCCGGCGCTTTGGCTGGCCTCGCCAATCTGCGCGACAACGTCGCGGTCACCTATCAGACCCAGCTCGACCAAACTGCACAGGGTTTGATCGATTCCTTTGCCGAGACGGATCCTTCCGGCTCCGGCACGACGCTCGCCGGTCTCTTCACCAATGGCGGCAGCACAAGCATTCCTTCGCCGACCTCGGACACGGGCCTCGCTGGGACGATTTCCGTCAACGCCGCCGTCGATCCGAACCAGGGTGGCAATCCGCAGCTCTTGGGCAATGGCATCAACTACAATTACAATACGGGCAATGACGCGAGCTATTCCACCCAGTTGCAGCAGTTGCTGACCAATCTCTCGACCAACCAGACGTATAATTCGGCTGGGCAGATCGGCACGAGCGCCACCGTCTCTAACTATGCGGACGCCTCGGCGAGCTGGCTCGACGCGCAAATTCAGAATGCGAATTCGGAAGGCAGCTATCAAAGCACATTGCTTTCCAACTCAACGACCGCGCTTTCGAATGCCACAGGGGTCAATCTCGACAACGAAATGTCGAAGATGCTCGATCTCGAAAATGCCTACTCCGCGACCGCCAAGCTGCTGACGACGATCAACAACATGTTCTCCTCGCTCACAGCCGCCATCAACCCGGTTGCTACCTCATGAGCTCTTATATTTCGACCTATTCGATGTCGTCGGCTCTACTGCAGTCGGTGCTCAACACGCAGCAGAACCTCGCGACTGTGGAGCAGGAAGTCTCGACCGGCACTTATGTCAATGTCGGAGAGCAGCTCGGCGAAGCCACGAGCCAAGATCTGACGCTGCGCAACCAGCAATCTCTGCTGCAGACGATCGAAACGACCAACAACACAGCCGCGACGCGCATGTCGTCCGCGCAGACCGTCATGAGCAATCTACAGACGACAGCGCAGAATTTTCTTAACACGCTGATTGACTCGACGAGTCAATCGACGTCCGGCAATACGCTGCAGGGTTCGGCGCAAGATGCGCTGCAATCCCTGATCACCGAGCTCAACTCCTCCGTCAACGGCGAATATATTTTCGGCGGAATCAATTCGGGCGTGGCGCCGATGACGGATTATTACGGCAGTTCGTCTTCGGCCAATCAGACGGCGGATAACAACGCGTTCTCGTCGACCTTCGGCTTTTCGCAGAGCTCGTCGAGCGTGTCGTCGATCACCGGCGCGCAGATGCAAAGCTTCCTCACCAGTCAATTCGCGCCGCTATACCAAGGCGCGAATTGGACCAGCGACTGGTCTTCGGCGTCAGACACGACGATCATGAGCCAGATCTCGAACACGGAAACGTTGTCAACATCCGTCAGCGCCGATCAGCCGGCCTTCCAGGATCTGGCGCAAGCCTATTCGATGGTTGCTAATCTCGGCACGCAGAATTTGAGCGCCGATGCGCTCAACACTTTGATCAGCAACGCGACAAAGCTGGTGCAACAGGGCATCTCGGGCCTCACCAATCTGCAGACGAATTTGGGCCTCGTCCAGAATGACGTGACGACCGCCAACGATCAGATGTCGACCCAGCTGACGGTTCTGTCGACGCAGATCAGCAATCTCGAGTCGGTCGATACTTACCAGGCCTCGACTCAGGTCAGCGAGCTACAGACGCAGCTTGAGACGGCCTATTCGCTGACATCGCAAATCCAGAAGTTGAGTCTGGTGAATTACATATGAATCCGTTCGATCGCGAGGGGTGAAAGCGGCGATGTACCAATTCTCATACGCCGAAATTTTGGAGGACAATGCCCAAGACGCCCGCGCACGCGAGCGCCAGGCGATGCAGCGCGCCATCGATCTCCTCGAAGTGGGGATGAAGAAGGGCGTTCGCTCCATGGAAGGGGCAGAGGCCCTAACCTACGTCAATCAGCTTTGGCGGATCTTCATCGAAGACCTCGCCAAGCCGGAAAACGATTTGCCGGAGGGGCTGCGCGCCGACCTGATCTCGATTGGTCTTTGGATCACCAATGAGGTGCATCGCATCCGGGTCGGCAAATCAGAGAATTTCGACGGCTTGATCGAAATCTGTTCGATCATCCGCGACGGACTGAAGTGAGGCGGCGAGATGCACATCTCCTTGCGGGCCGGTGAGAAATTCTACATCAACGGCGCGGTTCTGCGCGTCGACCGCAAGGTATCGATCGAGCTGCTCAATGATGCGACGTTTCTGCTCGAGGCGCATGTCATGAGCGTCGAGGACGTGACGACGCCGCTGCGCCAGCTCTACTTCATCGTCCAGATCATGCTGATGAATCCGGCCGACACGCCCGCCGCCTGTCAGATGCTCGCGCAAGCGATTGCCTCCAATCGGCAGAACAATGCGGCGCAAGAACAAATTCTCGCGGGGCTCGCCAATGTCGAGCGGCTTGTCGGCGAAAACCGCAAATTCGAAGCTTTGAAGGCGATCCGCGCTCTCCTGCCGATCGAGGCAGAGATCATCGCCAAGACGAAGGCGCTCGCGCCGGAAGAGGCGGCCTAACGGCCAGGGAGACAGGCTATGACAGTTCCTCCGACACAATCGGCAACGTCCGGGCAGAATAATTCTGCTAATAATGCAGCGAGCGCCGCGAAGGCAGCGACCGTCAATTACAACCAGTTCCTGCAGTTGCTCGTGACAGAGCTGCAAAATCAGGATCCCACATCGCCGACCGATCCGACTCAATATATGAGTCAATTGGCGTCGTTCTCATCGGTCGAGCAGCAGATTCAGACGAATTCGAAGCTCGATACGATGCTGACGTCATCGGCTTTGGGCCAAGCCGAGAAGCTCATCGGCAAGACGATCACGTCGCCGGACGGCACAACCACGGGAACGGTGACCGCCGTTACTTTGAATGCCTCGGGCGGCGTCACCGCGACCATGAGCGACGGCAGCACCGTTTCGTTGAATACGGGAAGCAGCGCCGCCACGACCGCGCCCTTGAGCGACGGCTCGACTTTCACTCTGCCGGCTGGCCTGACGGTCGATTAGAGATGAACGAGGCGGATGCTCTCGAACTCATGCGTTCGGCGATGTGGACGATTCTTGTCGTCGCCGGGCCGGCGATCGGCGCCGCCATGATCGTCGGGATCATCGTCGCGCTCTTCCAGGCTCTGACGCAGATCCAGGAGATGACGCTGACGTTTGTGCCGAAGATCGTGGTGGTGCTCGCCACATTAACTATCACCGCCTCCTTCATCGGCAGTCAGATCTATCTGTTCACGGAACAGGCCTATTCGCGCATCGAAAAGGGCTACAAATAGGCGGCGCGGCTTGAGTTCGCGCCGCTGAATTTTTCGCTCTTTTACAATAGCGTGTGGCGATGGCGCGACCTTCGCGAGCCCATCCTCTCCCTTGAGGCAAATCAACCAGTCAACAGGCGGGTTCATTAGCGTGCGCGTTGAGCCACGCGGGCATGGCTGAGGCTTTGCCGCGTCGCGCCCCACCCGTCATGATTGGAGAAGAGCCATGAAAGCTCTTGTGTATGGAGGCCCTGGAAAAAAGGCCTTGGAAGATCGGCCGAAGCCCGAGATCGTCGCGCCGACCGATGCGATCGTCAAAGTGACAAAGACGACGATTTGCGGCACCGATCTGCATATTCTCAAAGGCGATGTGCCGGAAACCACCGCCGGTCGCATTCTCGGCCATGAGGGCGTCGGTGTCATCGAAAAAGTCGGCGCTGCGGTCACGAGCTTCAAACCCGGCGATCACGTGCTGATCTCCTGCATCTCGTCATGCGGGAAATGCGAATATTGCCGAAAGGGCATGTATTCGCATTGCACGACCGGCGGCTGGATTCTCGGCCACCTCATTGATGGCACGCAGGCGGAATATGTCCGCATTCCGCATGCCGATACGAGCCTTTATCCCATCCCGCCGGGAAGCGACGAAGAAGCGCTCGTCATGCTGAGCGACATTCTGCCGACCGGCTTCGAATGCGGCGTTCTCAACGGCCGCGTGCAGCCCGGCGCCAGCGTGGCGATCGTGGGGTCCGGCCCGATCGGCCTTGCGGCTTTGCTGACGGCGCAGTTCTATTCGCCCGCGCAAATCATCATGATCGATCTCGACGACAACCGCCTGCAAATTGCCAAGCGTTTCGGTGCCACGGCGACGATCAACAGCTCCGATGGCAAGGCGATCGAAAAGGTAAAGAAATTGACGGATGACCGCGGCGTCGACACGGCGATCGAGGCTGTCGGCGTCCCGGCGTCTTTCCTTCTCTGCGAGGAAATCATTTCGCCGGGCGGTGTCATCGCCAATATTGGCGTGCATGGTGTCAAGGTGCCCCTGCATTTGGAGCGGCTCTGGGACCGCAATATCAGCATCACCACGCGGCTGGTCGATACGGTAACGACGCCGATGCTGCTCAAGACCGTCCGGTCCAAGAAAGTCGATCCGACGCAGCTCATCACCCATCATTTCAAACTCGACCAGATTCTCGAGGCTTATGAGACCTTCGGCCATGCGGCCTCGACTCATGCGCTCAAAGTGATCATCGAGGCATAAGACGCCGCAACCCCTGGGGCAGGCGAGATCAACGTCACCCTGGCGCAAGCTTCCATCGCCATTTTGGACCCGGACAGGTGCCGTCGCGAGAGCGGCGGTGCCTTCCACCCGTGTCGCGGATATCTGATCCTTCGTGCGCTGATCGCGCTTTCTTTATGATCGGAATCCGGACGCCAGAGGCGGAGAGGGTCGTCAATGGCGGGAGTCGCAGCCAGCGCTCCGGCGTTGAAGGAGCGTAGTGGAGCGAAAGATATCGGCTTTGCCGCCGGTATCATCGCGATCCTCGCTGTCTTCTTTCTGCCGATCCCGGCCTTTGCGATCGATATCGGCCTTGCCTTTTCGATCGCGCTCGCAGTCGTCATCCTGATGGTGTCGCTGTGGATTCAGCGCCCGCTCGATTTTTCGTCCTTCCCGACCGTGCTGCTCGTTGCGACTTTGCTGCGGCTGTCGCTCAACATCGCGACGACGCGGCTCATCCTGTCGAACGGGCCGGAGGGGACGAATGCAGCGGGCTATATCATCGGCGGCTTCGCCAGCCTGGTGATGAGCGGCGATTTCGTCATCGGTCTCATCGTCTTCACGATCCTCATCACCGTCAATTTCGTTGTCATCACCAAAGGCGCGACGCGCATCGCTGAAGTGGGCGCGCGCTTCACCCTCGATGCCATTCCCGGCAAGCAGATGGCGATCGACGCCGATCTTCATGCCGGCGTGATCGACGAGAAGCAGGCGCAGGCTCGCCGCCGCGAACTGGAAGAAGAGAGCGCTTTTTTCGGCTCGATGGACGGCGCCTCGAAATTCGTGCGCGGCGATGCCATCGCAGGCCTCATCATTCTCGCCGTCAATATCTTCGGCGGCATCGTCATCGGCGCGACGCGACACAATATGCCGCTGTCGGAAGCAGCCGATGTCTTCACTAAACTTTCGGTCGGCGACGGCCTTGTTACGCAAATCCCCTCGCTCATCGTTTCGCTGGCGGCCGGCCTCCTCGTTTCCAAGGGCGGCACCCGCGGTTCGGCCGAACAGGCAATTTTCGGCCAGCTCGTCAAATATCCGAAGGCGCTGTTCGTCGCCGCGTTGCTGATGTTTCTCCTGGCCCTCGTTCCAGGGCTTCCTTTCTTCCCCTTTGCTTTCTTCGGCTCGCTCTTGGCCTTTATCGGTTATGCCGTGCCGGCAAAAATCGCACGCGAGCTGGCGGAAGAAACGGCGCGCACCACTGCAAACGATATGCAAGCGCAAAAGGAAGCGAAGGAATCGGTCAAGGAATCGCTGAGGTCCGTCGAGGTCGAACTCTGTCTCGGCAAGCAACTCGCGGCGAAATTGCTTCTTGCGCAAGGGGAACTCGCGCATCGCGTCACAAAGATGCGGCGCAAGTTCGCGCAGCAATATGGTTTCGTCGTCCCCGACATTAAAGTATCGGACAGCCTTTCAATTCCCCCGAAAAACTATCAGATCAAAATTCACGGCGCCATTGTCGCCTCGCATGAATTGCGATTGGGAAGTTTTCTCGTTGTCGTCGGCGATGGACCGAAGCCAGATTTGCCGAGCGAAGACGCGCGCGAGCCCGCTTTCGGCATGAAGGCCGTCTGGGTTTCGGAATCCTACGCCAATGAGCTGAAACGCCAAGGCTTCCGCGCCATCGACGCAATGTCCGTGCTGCTCACGCATCTGAGCGAAGTCATCCGCAATAATCTCTCGCAGCTTCTCTCTTATAAAGACATGCGGACGCTGCTCGATCGGTTGGGGCCGGAATATAAGCGCTTGCTCGATGATATTTGTCCCTCGCAGATTTCCTATTCGGGTCTCCAGGCCGTCTTGAAACTGCTCTTGGCCGAGCGCGTCTCGATCCGCAATCTGCAGCTGATCCTGGAAGCGATCGCCGAGATCGCGCCCCATGTGCGCCGCGCCGAGCAGGTCACCGAACATGTCCGCATGCGCATCGCGCAGCAAATCTGCGGCGATCTGGCCGACGGCCAAGTGCTGAAGGTGTTGCGCCTCGGCAGCCGCTGGGATCTCGCCTTCCATCAGGCGCTGAAGCGCGACGCCAAAGGCGACATTGTCGAATTCGATCTCGATCCCGCCATGGTCGAGCAATTCGGCGCGGAAGCTTCGACCGCGATTCGCGAGAGGATGGACAAAGGACATTCCTTCGTCCTCGTCACCACGCCGGAAGCGCGTCCCTATGTCAGAATGGTCGTTGAGCGGCTCTTCGCGACGCTGCCGGTGTTGTCGCATCTCGAAATCGCCCGCGGCGTCGAAATTCAATCCCTGGGCACGATTTCCTGATGCCGATCACCGCCAACACAATCCTGGCGGCCTTCATTCTGTTCTGCCGGATCGGTGCCTGCCTGATGTTGATGCCAGGGTTCTCCAGCCCGCGCGTGCCGGTTGTCGTCAGGCTCTTTCTTGCCATCGCGATCACGCTCGCCTTCGTGCCTCTGCTTGGCCCCGAAGTCGAAAAGCAGGTTGGCAAAGATTCGCCGCTCGATCTCTTTCGCCTGATTTTATCGGAAACGCTGATCGGCGGGATGATCGGCTTTATTGGACGGATTTTCTTTGCCGCGCTGGAAACGCTCGGCACGGCAATAGCCCAGGAAGTCGGGCTTTCTAACGCGCTCGGTGCGCCGATCGATGAGAGCGAGCCTATTCCCACGATCGCGTCGCTCCTGACCTTCCTCGCCACCACGCTGCTGTTTGTGACCGATCTGCATTGGGAGGTGTTGCGTGGCATTGTCGATTCCTACCGCGCTCTGCCGATGAGCGCTGGCTTTCCCGCGCAATTCGGGCTGGTGCAGATCGCCGACGGGCTGAATACAGCGTTCCTCCTGTCGCTTCGCATCGCGAGCCCTTTCATCGTCTTTGCGCTGATCGTCAATCTGGGCATCGGCCTCGCCAATCGGCTGACGCCGCAGATCCACATTTACTTCATGGCGGCGCCGATCGTTGTGTTCGCGGGTTTGGTGCTGTTCTATTTCACCTTCCGGCAGCTTATCGAGCTGTTCATGGCCGGGTTCGCCGGCTGGCTCAGGAACGGCGGCTGATATGCGCCAGCGCCTCAAATCGCTCAAACGCGTGCTCTCCGTCCAAAAGGATATGCATCGTTTGGCGGAGTGGCGATTCGCCAAGCTCGAACGCCAGCTCCAGATGTTGCAAGCCGAACGCCGACGCCTGCTGTCCCACCTCGATGATGAACGCTTTTTTGGCACCCCTTTCGCCAAGCCGATTCTGGAGCGTTTGCGGGCGCTGGACGAGGCAGAGGCGCGACTTACCCGCGAGCGGGACGAGCAGCGCCAAATTCTCCTGGAAGATGCGCGACGTATCGGCCAGGTGACGCATGCGACCGAGGCGGTCGAGGAGCATTGCCAGCGCGATGACGAAAAACGCGAGCTGGAGGCCGCCATCGAGGCGGCGCTCGGCCGCGCCCGCGCAAGCTTCCGGTAAGCTCGCTCCCCCATCCTATCTTGGCTCGGAAAGCTGTTTTCCGACTCTGCGGTGCGCCTAAAGGGAAAGACGACCGTGTCGATCAAGCCGCCCTCCGATATTGTGCTGGACGTCGCCAAAGCGGCCGATCCCGTGAGTTCGGCCGCTGCGACCGAACGGCTCGCCAAGGCGGCCGGCGACAGCGGAAAATCGGACCCGGCCTTCGCCGATGTCATGTCCGAAGTCGAGACGGCGCCGCCCGTTGCCATGGCGGCGAATGCCGGGGCGCCGATCCCGGTTCATGCCAGTTCCGAGCCTCTGCTCAGGCAGCCACAGCTCTCCGATGCTCCGGTCAATCCGGAGACGAAGGTCTATCAGGGCTTCCAGGCCGTCCTTCTGCAGAACGTGCTCTCGATGATGCTGCCGGAAAGCAGCGATTTCTTCGGTGAAGGAAGTGCGGGCGAAATCTGGCGCTCGATGCTCGCCGAGCAATTGGGCAACGCGCTCTCCAAGAGAATGGATCTCGGCATCGCCCCCCGCTACCTGCATGACGCCCATCATCATGACACGAAGCACGATCCGGCCATGATGCCAGCGGTTGCGGCCAGCGATCCCGTCATGATCCCTGAGCTTTCGGCCGCCATGAACGACAGTCTCGATCTTACTCCAGACCAAAGCTGAGACGCACGAGCCTAGCCCATGAATGCGACTGCTTCAAAACCTGAATTGAACTTGGTGGCGGAGACGGCCGAGGCGCCGCAGCTCTCGATCGTCCGCGACGGCATGGTGAAAACCATCGAACGGATCATCGCGATGATCGATCTCGAAACGGACTCGTTGCGCCGTTACAGGCCGATCGATCTCGCCGCCTTCAATCATCAAAAGAGCCACGCTCTTCTTGAACTCACACGCGCCTTGCGCGCAATGCCGCGCGACTCGCTCGATCGGGAGATTGTCGCCGCGATCGTGCGCCTCAGAGAGAAGTTGGAATCAAATCTGCAAGCGCTCGACGTTCACCTCAAGGCCGTGCGCCAAGTGTCGACGCTGATCGCGCGGGCGATTGAAGACGATGATTCGGATGGAACTTATTCCCACTCGATCAATCCTTATGTGCGGCACTTATGATCAAACTTTTTGCCGGCTGCATGTGGGTTTGCCTCGTCACCGCGGGTGCGGGTTACGGTGCCGCGACGTGGAAGCTGCATACTGCAGCGGTGATGGCCGCGGTGCCGCCGATCGAGAAGCTGCAATATCATAAGACCAAGACGTTGAATGTTCCGATGATCGCGAATGGCGCGGTGCAAGGCTATGTCGTAGTGCAATTCGGCTTTACCCAATCCGACAAGAGTGCATCGCTCGCGATGCCTCCGGATGCGTTTCTGCTCGATGAGGCGTTTCGAATTATCTACACGGACCCGAAGCTCGATTTCCACCACCTTGAACGATACGACGTCGGCAATCTGACGCACACGCTCGTCTCGCGCGTGAACAGCAGGCTGGGCGCGGATGTGATCAAGGAAGTTCTCGTCGAGGAGATCAACTTCGTCTCCAACAGCGATATTTCGCGATGAAGGATTGCAATCGCGCGCTTTGCGGCGAAGCAATCAGGCGCCGCTTGCACAAGGGCTTTTCGATCGTCACGGACTTTGGAGGTTGACTATGGCATTCGATCGATTGAGTTGGATAGGTCTCATGGTTGTGGCGCTCGGCTGGGCGCTGCTGCTTTCCGGCGCATCGGCATTCGAAGCGCTCGCCCATCTGTTCGGCCAGCAGGCGGCGCCGTCCGTCGATTTCGCGTCGCTCTCGCAAGCGACGATCTTGACGGGTTTCGGCTTCGCCATTCTCGGCGCGTTGCAGACGGGCTTCGGCGCGTTGAAGCGCTTCTTCGACATGATCCTGGAGCGGACTTCGCGTACCGCGCCGAAGATGTCGGTCGACATGCCGCGCACAGAGAAGACCAGCATTGTCGAGCGCGGCCTGCTCAGGGACCGTCCCTATATTCTGTTCGGCGACGGGTCGATCGAGGTCGAGACGCTGCTTGGGATGCGGCGCTTCACCTCACTGGCGGACGCCTATGAATTCATCGGCAATTGACGGCAGCCGATTGAGACGGGGATAAGATGGCTGGAGCGAAGACGTCACCTCCCAGGCTGCGGGTCGAGCCGCGCCTGAAGCAGGGCGCCGCGTCTTCGCCGCGGACCCAGCCGCTCAATCCGAGGCTCAATACAAAGTTCACGATGAACGTGACTCGGGCCGGACAGGCGGACCGGTTTTTTCCGAACGTGCCCCGACCCCGTCTGCCTCGTCTGCCTCGTCTCAATCTCGGTCGCGGTTTCAACTTCAATTTCGATCTCAGCGGCTTTTCGGTCTCCGACCGCGCGGTCATCACGGGCGGAGTCATGATGGCGGTCGCGTCCGCCAGTTTCGCGACCTATATGGTTTCGACCGATCATTCGAATCCGCAATTCAACGGCGTCGATCATCTAATGATCTTCGCGCAGCAGGGGCGGAGCCCGACTGAGCCGCTCATCGCGCGCGTTCCGGGCGCGCCCGACAGTGACGATCAAGGCATCGATTATTCGCCGACGGGCGCCATTCCCGGCGGCTCCGATGTGCCGCCACCTCCTCTCTATAAGCTCCCGTCGGTGAACGCGCCCGAAGAGGTGATCCTCAAGGATTTCACGCTGCGTGGCGTCAGCGGCAATGTCGCCATGGTCGACGGACCCGACGGACTCTATCGGCTTGAGACCGGCTCGGCCTTGCCCGGTGGGGGCGAAGTCCTCGCCATCGAATGGCGGAAAGGGACCTTCGTCGTGGTGACGACGCGGGGCATCATTGAAGAAGCACAGCCCTAAACCTTAGGGAGTGGCCGCATCCGGCGCCGCCGCGAGCTGCTGATTTCTGCGGATCCCAAGCCTGAAAAGCTCGGCGCGCGACAGGCCGCTCGGGTCGATTTCCCGGAGAAATTTGATCCCGATATCGCGGCCGCGCTGCCAGGCGACGGCTGCTTCATAAAGTGTTGTGCCGATTTCATCGAAGAAGCGAATGCGTGGGGGCAGGCTGACGTGGCCTGAAAGGCGCAGCCGTGCGCCGCCAGCCGAGCGATCGCGAACCTGGCTTTCAACCAGAATGCAGGTCCGTCCGTCGGCGATCTTTCCAGAACGGAGGTGGGTGCGCCAGCGCCTTTCGCCACGCTTATCCGAAGGCTCCGCCGGCGGCGGGGCGAGGACGACATAAGTGACATCGGCGCCCGGCTTGGCGAGGCGCATCACCTTGGTCGCCTCAAGCTGGTGGCGCGGCGTTTCCGGCAGCGACGGTGAAGGGGGCATGGCCAGCGCTCGGGAGGAAAAGTCCTGGAAATCATAGCGCTATCGGCCAAAGCCCGCATGCCACATCCGCCATTGTGGTAAATAGCTGATGTCGGAGCTGTATACTAGGCTATATAGGCTGATCGCCCGGGCTTGGCGGGCTTCCTGTGAACTGGAGCAGAGAAATGATCGACTGGCGGCGCCGTTATTGGGTCTTTGCCCTGACATTTGCATTGAGCTTTGCTGGGCTTTGCGGCGAAAGCCATGCGCAACAGCCCGCGCCCATGCCAGGGCCCGTCGTCTTCGCGGCGGCCAGCATGAAGACGGCGCTCGATGCGATCGCGGCGGATTTCGCTAACAGCACGGGCGCAACGCCGAAGATCTCCTATGCTTCTTCCGGCGTCCTCGCCAAACAGATCGAGCAGGGCGCACCCGCCGATATCTTCATCTCCGCCGATATCAAATGGATCGACTATCTCGATAAAGTAAAACTGTTAAAGCCCAACACGAGGCGCAATCTTCTCGGCAATGCGCTGGTTCTGATCGCGCCGGCCGACTCGAACGCGACGCTGAAGATCGCACCCGGATTCGGGCTCGCCGCCGCCATTGGCGATGGCAAGCTCGCGGTCTGCACCGTCGATTCCTGCCCCGCGGGCATCTATGGCAAAGAGGCTTTGCAAAAGCTCGGCGTCTGGACGGATGTGCAGCCCAAACTCGCGCAAGAGGATAATGTGCGTGCCGCCTTGATCCTCGTGGCGCGCGGGGAAGCGAAATTCGGCATTGTCTATCGCTCGGACGCCAAGGCTGAGCCAAAGGTCAAAGTCGTCGACACATTTCCTGAATCGAGTCACGCGCCGATCGTCTATCCGATCGCTTTGATCGCCAGTTCGACGAATCCCCAAGCTGCAGCTTTCGCGGCGTTTCTCACGTCCCAGGCGGCGGTCAAGATTCTCACGGATCAGGGGTTCACCGTTCTCGATCGGTAAGTTCGCTCCGCCCGGCGGCGACATCGGTCTTGCGACAGCTTTGACGCCATCTGGCCCTCGGTATATCCGGGGCAGGCGCCATTGCTGATGCCGCCTGTCAGGCATCTCCCCAAGCATCCATGCGACGATGGCGCGCGTTTCGGCACGCGCCCGGCGGAGCGCGCGCGGAAGGACAATCGATCCGCGGTGGGCGCATAGATATGAAGAGACACATTGCGGTGCTGATGGGAGGACTTTCCGCCGAACGGGACGTCTCTTTGCGTTCGGGCGAAGCCTGCGCGAAGGCGCTCGAAGCCGTCGGCTTTCGCGTCAGCCGTGTCGATGTCGATCACGACGTGGCTGAGGTTCTCAAATCACTCGCGCCGGATGTCGCCTTCAATGCGCTGCATGGACGCTTCGGCGAAGATGGCATCGTCCAGGGCGTCCTTGAGATGCTCCAGATTCCTTATACGCATTCCGGCGTGCTTGCTTCCGCGCTCGCGATGCGCAAGGACCGCGCCAAGGATGTGCTCAGCGCCGCCGGAATTCCGGTGCCGCAAAGCGTCACCGTGGACCGAAAGACCGCGGCCAGGGCGCATGTCCTGCCGCCGCCTTATGTCGTGAAACCAATTGCCGAAGGCTCATCTTTCGGCGTTCTCATCGTCAACAAAGATCACGCGCATCCGCCACAGGAGTTAACGCGCGAGGACTGGTCCTATGGCGAGACGGTGCTTGTTGAACATTATATTGGAGGGCGCGAACTCACCTGCGCCGTGATCGGCGACAAGGCCTTCGCCGTCATAGAGATCAAGGCCGCGGACGGCGGCTGGTATGATTACCACGCCAAATACGCCAAGGGCGGCTCCGTCCATGTGCTTCCGGCGAATCTTAAAGAAAATATTTACCAAAATGTCCAACAGTGGGCGCTCGGAGCGCACAAGGCGCTAGGATGCAGAGGGGTTAGTCGTACCGACTTCCGTTACGACGATCGCCCGGATGGTACGGGGGAGCTTGTCGTATTGGAGGTCAATACGCAGCCAGGAATGACCGAAACCTCCCTCGTTCCTGAAATCGCGGCGCATGCCGGCATATCGTTCGGTGAGCTTGTCAAATGGATGGTGGAAGACGCCTCCTGCGACCGATGAGGGAGGTCTTTACAGCGCTTGAGCCCTCCTTTCCGGCCTATGTAGGACCCACAAACGACCTCGCCTTGCGGCGCAGTCGCCCGTTCGTGCGTTCGACGCTGCGCGATCGTGCCCCGCTTCTCACTTTTCTTCTCGCGCTTGCCACGGCCCGCAGCACCGGCCTGATTCTCTCTTTGGCTTTTTTCGCCGCGGTCGGCATCTATGGCTGCATGCTCAACGGCCAATACCAGGCCTTCACCGCGGCCAATGGCACTTTGCCCGATTTTGTCGCGCGCTCGCTGGGCTTCCGCATCAAGACGGTGACGATCCTCGGCGCGCATGAACTCTCGCAACAGGAGCTGCTGGAAACGGGCGGCATCCGGCGCACGAATTCGCTTCTGTTTCTCGACGTCGTGAGCTTGCGGAACAAACTCAAGATGCTGCCCTTCGTCAAAGAAGCGAGCGTCACCAAACTCTATCCCGATCATCTCGTGATCGACATTCAGGAACGCCAGCCGATCGCGCTCTGGCAAAAGGACGGGCAGGTGAAAGTCATTGCCGCTGACGGCACGGCGATCGACGATCTTCGCGGCCCGCGCTATTTATCCTTGCCGCGCACCGTTGGCGATGGCGCCAATGCGCATGTCGGCGATTATCTCGCGCTTCTCGATGCCGCCGGCGAACTGCGTGCCCGCATCGAAGCCGGAATTTTCATCGCGCAGCGGCGCTGGACGCTGAAATTCAAGAACGGCGTGGAAGTTGCACTGCCGGAATTGGAGCCCGCCAAGGCCGTGGCTAGACTTGTCGCCTTCGAACGCGACTTCCACGTGCTTGAGAAAGATATTGTCGCGCTCGATTTGCGCATTCCGGGCCGCATGATCGTCACGCTGCCCGATGATGTGGCGCGCGCCCGCATGGATATGCTCGCCCGTCCGCAAGGACAGAAGGCGGGGCAGACATGAGCGTTCTTTCGCCCCGCACGCGCACCATCTCCACCCGCAAAAGCGTGCTTCTGTCGGCGCTCGACATCGGCACGTCGAAAATCGTCTGCCTCATCGCGCGGCTCGATCCGATGGACCCGTCGGACTCGCTGCGCGGCCGCACGCATCGCTGCCGCATTCTTGGCATCGGCCATCAGCGCGCCGCCGGCATTAAAGGCGGCGTCATCGCCAATCTCGAACAGGCGGAAGACGCGATCCGCCGCGCCGTCGATGCTGCGGAGCGCATGGCCGGCGTCCATGTCGAAAGCGTTTTCGTCAATATCACCGGTGGGGGTATCGGATCGCAAACCTTCAACGCGTCGGTGCCAGTCGCCGGCCGCACGGTCGCCGAATCCGACATCCAACGCGTGCTCGATGCCTGCGCCGGACGGACGCAGGAAGAGGGTAGGGCTGTTCTGCATTCGCTGCCGACGGGCTACGGCCTGGGCGACACGCGCAATGTGCGCGATCCCAAAGGCATGGTCGGCGACATGTTGCGCGTCGATATGCATGTCATCGGTTGCGAAGTCACCGCCGCGCGTAATCTCATGCTCGCGGTCGAGCGCTGTCATCTGTCGATCGAATCCATCGTGGCGACGCCCTATGTCTCGGGTCTTGCGGCGCTCGTCGACGACGAAGCCGAACTCGGCACCGCGCTGATCGACATGGGCGGCGGCACAACGTCCTTTGGAGTCTTCTGCGGCGGCAATCTGGTCCATGTCGACGCCGTCGCGCTTGGCGGCAACCACATCACCATGGATATTGCGCGCGGTCTGACGACCGGGCTCACCGACGCCGAGCGGCTGAAGACTCTTTATGGCGCCTGCATCGCTTCGCCTTCCGACGAGCGCGAGACCGTTTCCGTTCCGATTGCGGGCGAGGACGGCGAGCATCCGATTCACATTCCAAAGTCGCAGCTTGTGCGCATCATCGGCCCGCGGCTGGAAGAAATCCTCGAACTCGTTCGCGACCGGCTCAAAGCGGCCGGGTTCACGCCCAATGCCGCCTCGCGCCTTGTCCTCACTGGGGGCGCCTGCCAGCTCACAGGCGTGACCGAGGCCGCAAAGCGTATTTTGGCCGGGCAGATCAGGATCGGCCGGCCGCTCGGAATCCACGGACTGCCCGAGTCAGCGAAAAGCCCGAGTTTCTCCGCGGCCGTCGGCCTCCTGGTTTATCCACAGGTCGCCCCGGTCCAACAGTTTCGGCCGGCCCGGCGTGAGTTCGAGGCGGCAACCGGCACGCACGGCTATATGGCGCGGGTCGGACAGTGGTTGAGGGATAGTTTTTAATTGATATGAGTAGAGACGAGTGAGCGCGGCGGCTGATTCGTTTTTTCTCGCGGTAATAGGAAACATAAAACGGGCGACCGGCGGCGGTGCGCCCTAACGTCGAGAGGCCAGACGATGACCATTAATCTAAAAGCTCCCGAATTGCGGGAACTCAAGCCGCGCATCATGGTTTGCGGCGTTGGCGGCGCAGGGGGAAATGCCGTCAATAATATGATCGTCTCCGGCCTGATCGGCGTCGACTTCGTTGTCGCCAACACGGACGCGCAGGCGCTGGCGTCTTCGCGCGCCGACCGTGTCATTCAGATGGGCCTGCAAGTCACCGAGGGCCTGGGCGCGGGATCGCAGCCGGAAGTTGGGCGCGCCGCGGCCGAAGAGGTGCTCGAAGAAATCCGCGATCATCTTTCCGGCGCACATATGATCTTTGTCACCGCCGGCATGGGCGGCGGCACAGGCACGGGTGCCGCTCCCGTCATCGCCGGCATCGCGCGCGATTTGGGCATTCTGACGGTTGGCGTCGTCACCAAGCCTTTCCAGTTCGAAGGCGCCAAACGCATGCGCATCGCCGAGGCGGGCATCATTGAGCTGCAAGAGGCAGTCGATACGCTGATCGTGATCCCCAATCAGAATCTGTTCCGCGTCGCCAATGAAAAGACCACCTTCGCCGATGCTTTCGCGATGGCGGATCAGGTGCTTTATTCAGGCGTTGCCTGCATCACCGATCTCATGGTGAAGGAAGGCCTCATCAATCTCGATTTCGCCGACGTTCGCGCCATCATGCGCGAAATGGGCAAGGCGATGATGGGAACCGGCGAAGCGACCGGCGAGAAGCGCGCGATCATGGCGGCCGAAGCGGCCATCGCCAACCCCTTGCTCGACGAAGTCTCGATGAAAGGCGCCCGCGGCCTGTTGATCTCGATCACCGGCGGCAATGATCTCACGCTTTACGAAGTCGATGAAGCGGCAAGCCGCATCCGCCAAGAGGTCGATGAAGAAGCCAACATCATTCTCGGCGCGACCTTCGACGAAAATCTCGATGGCATCGTTCGCGTCTCGGTCGTTGCGACCGGCATCGACCAGCCGGCCGAGCTGCGCGATCATGCGAGCGAAGCGCGAATTTTGGATGCGTCGAATCGGTTGCGGCACGCTGCCGTCCGTTCGGACCACTCGCCGCGCTACACGGCCCTTCAATCGACGCCGCGTCCGGCGCTTCAGGCTGGCCCGTCAGAGATGCATGCCGACATGTCGAGCTACGGCCAGATGCCGTCGGGGCGCGGCGTTCAGCTGCAACCCGCCGCGCCGCAGAGCCATCACTTTGTCGAGGCGCCGGTCGCGCCTGACGACGAGGACGACGGCTATGCGGAGGGCCCTTTCATTCCGCCGATTCCGGAGACGCCGAAGATCAGGTCGCAGCGCATGCCGCAGATCGACGATCTTCCGCTGCCCGCGCAAAAGCAGATTCGCGCCCAGCGCGGCGAAGCGCCCGCCGAAGCTGCGCATGAGGTCAAGCGTCGGACATTGCTCGAGAGGCTGGCCGCATTCGGCAATCGGCACGACGACCACTCCGATCACGATCCGATGGACGACCGCCCGAGCCACGCGGCGCAGCCGGCGCGGTCAGGCCAGCCCAATTCCATCCATGCGGAATACAGCAAGCGCAATGCTCACGTCGGCCGTGGGATACAGCAGCCGCTTGACCCGCAAGGACGCGTGATGCATTCGCCGCGCTCCGCCGAAGACGATCAGCTGGAAATCCCGGCTTTCCTTCGCCGGCAATCGAGCTGAGTCTCGACTCACCCTCGGCTTGTGTTTACCAGCCTAGGGGAGTGTAACAGCGCGTTAAGAAAGCTTGATTTGGCCCCCTCTAGGCCCCGGCGTAGGGTCCGCAACCGTTGAAGCCCGCGACGAGAGTCGCGAATTTCGACGGGGGCTCGGTCGCATTCCGACGTTAGATTCGGTTGCGGCGGCAGGGATTAGCGGACCACATCATAATGCATTTCGGGCGACAGACGACGCTCAGAAATCTGGCGGTTTTGTCCGGATTTGGCGTCCATTCCAACGCTGCCGTCACCATTATTCTGCATCCCGCGGAAGCCGACACTGGCATCCAATTTCTTCGCACAGGCGTTCCGGGCGAGCCGCCGCGCACGATTGCGGCGCATTGGTCCTGCGTGAGCATGACCGAGCTCTGCACCGTCGTCAGCGATCAGGCGCGAATCAGCGTCGCGACGATCGAACATCTGCTCGCCGCCTTTCTTGGGCTTGGCATCGACAATGCGCTCGTCGAAATCGACGGGCCCGAGGTGCCGATCATGGACGGGTCGGCCGCGCAATTCGTCGATCTCATCGATGAAGCGGGAACGGAAACGCTCTCCGCGCCGCGCCGCTACATCAAGGTTGTCAAATCGATCCGCGTCGGAAGCGGCCGCAGCTTCTGCGAGCTGCGCCCCACTGAGAGCAAGGACCAGACGGGACTGCAGCTCGATGTCGAGATCGACTTCGATTGCGCCGTTATTGGCCGTCAGAAAAAATCTCTCGATCTCGCGCCGTCGCTCTTCCGCAAAGAACTCGCGCGCGCTCGTACCTTCGGCTTCCTCGCCGATGTCGAGCGGCTTTGGAAAGCGGGCTTTGCGCTCGGTGCGTCGCTCGAGAACACGGTCGCGTTGCAAAGCGATCGCGTTCTCAACCCGGAAGGCCTGCGCTACGCCGACGAATTCGTCCGCCACAAGATGCTCGATGCCGTGGGCGATCTGGCTTTGGCGGGCCGTCGCATCATGGGCGTTTTCCGTTCCCATTGCGGCGGCCACCGCATGAATGTGGCAGTGCTCAGGGCACTTTTTGCCGACCCATCGGCCTTCGAATTTGTCGATGCGATGCCGAAACGGCCGCAGCCCGTCTATGCCGAGCCGGCGCTCGCCACGCTTTCGGCTTAAGCTCACTTTCAGAGGCACATTGTTGCAAGCTGGTGCAGCCAAAGCACAATGTGCATCGTCTGTTCACGCCGCCACAGAATCGCCGATTATGAGGGCGAGGACAAGCTGGCGCTGGGGGCATGCGTGCTCTAAGGATGGCGCCGATTTCGGCTGGCACGGGTGGCTTGATCGCATGAATTTTGTTTCTGTCGATTTGCGAAATGTCTTGGGCCGCGCCACCAGCCTGCGCTTGGGCCGTCTCATCTGTTTTGTCGCGGTGATCGGCGTGACTCTGCCGCTGGCGGGCTGCCTGTCGATGGATTCGATGGATCCGACGTCATGGTTTGCGGAGAAATATAAGCCGGAGGTCATTCCGGATCAGCCGCCAGAGCGCTTGTACGATCAAGGTCTCGCCAAGATGCAGACCCGCGATTTTGAGGACGCTTCGAAAAAATTCAGCGACCTTGAAAAGCAGCAGCCATATTCGCAATGGCAGCGCAAGGCGCTGCTGATGACCGCCTTCAGCCAATATAAGGCCGGCAAATATAATGACGCGATAGGATCGGCGCAGCGCTACATCTCGCTCTTCTCGAAGGCCCCCGACCTCGACTATGCCTATTACATTCAAGGCATGTGCTACTATAACCAGGTTCCGGATGTGACGAGGGATCAGGACAGCGCCCAGAAGGCCGCGCAGGTCTTCGCCAGCCTCGTCCAGAATTTCCCGAAATCCGAATATGCCGACGACGCCCGCTATAAGCTGCAGGTTATGCAAGACCAGCTCGCCGGGCAGGAGATGATGATCGGCCGCTATTACCTCAAACAACGCAACTTCCCCGGCGCCATCAACCGATTCCGCGACGTGTTGGCGAAATATCAGACGACTCGCCATGCGGAGGAGGCGCTTGAGCGCCTCACCGAGGCCTATATGGCTCTCGGCATCACCAACGAGGCGCAGACCGCCGCCGCCGTCCTTGGCCACAACTTCCCCGATTCGCCCTGGTACAAGGACGCCTACAACCTGCTCAAGCAGGGCGGCCTTGAACCCCACGAAGACACGAGCTCCTGGATTTCCAAGGCTTTCCACGTGATGGGTTAGCCGGGCAGGGGTCAGAAGGCCTGAATCAACCCTTTCGGCTTTCGCTCTGCCTAAATTTGTTCTATATTTACCCCCATTCCGTAGCGTGATTCCGGCCCTGGCCTCCAGGACGGAAATCCGACGCGCGATCTGGCCTGCCGTCGCGGGTGAGGGACAATCATGCTCGTTCAGCTCGCTATCCGCGACATCGTGTTGATCGACAAGCTCGATCTCGAATTTGGCTCTGGCCTCACTGTGCTCACGGGCGAGACGGGCGCGGGCAAATCGATCCTGCTCGATGCCTTCTCGCTGAGCCTTGGGGCCCGCGGCGATGGCACGCTCGTCCGCCATGGCGAAGCCCAAGGCCAAGTGACGGCCGTGTTTGAGCTTCCCGTCGATCATCCCGCCCTTGTCGCGGCTCGCGCCCAGGACATCGAATCCGACGGGGAGCTGATCCTTCGCCGCATCCAGATGGCCGATGGGCGCACCCGCGCCTTCGTCAACGACCAACCGGTGAGCGCCCAGGCGCTGCGTGCCGTCGCCCGCGGCCTGGTCGAGATTCACGGTCAGCATGACGACCGTGCCCTGGTCGATCCTGCCATCCACCGCCAGCTCATCGACGCCTATGGCGGTCTTTCGGCGGAATGCGCCGCCGTCCGCGAGGCTCATGCGGCGTTGAAGGCCATCGAGACCGAGCATTGGCAGGAACAGGCCCGGCTCGAAAAGGTCCGAGGCGAAGCCGACTATCTGCGCAACGCCCATGCAGAGCTGACCGAACTGGCCCCGGCGCCCGGCGAGGAGAATGCGCTCGCCACGCGCCGCACGTCCATGATGCAGGCCGAAAAGGTGAGCACGGAGCTGCGCGATGCCTATGAGGGCGTCGCGGGCGACAGCGCCCCCATTGCCGCGCTCTCCTCGGTTCTGCGCCGCCTGGAGCGCCGCCAGGCCCAGGCTCCGGAGCTGATCGCTCCCGCAGTGCAGACGCTCGACGCCGCCGTCAATGCCTTCGAGACGGCGAGCCAAACCTTGGAGCAGGCGCTCCGCTTGGCCGACTATGATCAGGCCGAACTCGAACGCGTGGAGGAGCGGCTCTTCGCGCTTCGCGCCGCCGGCCGCAAATATGCCGTTGCCATCGATTCGCTGGCGGCGCTCGCCGAAAAGATCGCCGCCGATCTCGCCACGCTTGACGCAGGCGAGGCGCGGTTCATGGAGTTGCAGAAGGCCGTCGCGGCCGCCGAGAAAGCCTATGACAAGGCCGCGCGCATTCTCTCGGATCGCCGCAAGGCCGCGGCGCAATCGCTTGAAAAGGCGGTGAATGCCGAATTGGCTCCATTGAAACTTGAAGGCGCGAGTTTCCATGTCCAGTTCCGCGCTGAGCCCGCGGCGCCGGGACCCGCCGGGATCGATCAGCTCGAATTTTGGGTCAAGACCAATCCCGGCACGCGGCCCGGACCTTTGATGAAAGTCGCCTCGGGAGGCGAACTCGCGCGATTCATGTTGGCGCTGAAAGTCGTATTGGCCGATCGCGGCTCGGCGCCGACGCTCGTCTTTGACGAGATCGACACCGGCGTTGGCGGCGCAGTGGCCGAGGCGATCGGCCAGAGGCTCGCACGCCTTGCAAGCGGCGTCCAAGTTCTGGCCGTCACCCACGCGCCGCAGGTGGCGGCGCAGGCCGAGGGCCATTTCCGAATCGCCAAGGACCCGCAGGACAAGGGAACGCGCGTTGCGACGCGGGTCACGCATCTCTGCAAGGATGCGCGGCGCGAGGAGATCGCCCGTATGCTGGCTGGCGCGAAAATCACGAACGAAGCGCGCGCCGCCGCGGGACGCCTTATGGAACGCGCCAGCTGAAGACCAATCGCAAAATTTATCCAGAGTCTAAATGTGCTGCATAAACAGCGCACATTGATCTTTTTTCGCCTTTGGGATTGAATCGTCGGATGGAGAACTTTGCGCAGAGTCATAGCCTTGCGCGGGCGCTTTTGGCAGATTCGATCCAATCAGATTTGTTGTGGCAATTATTCAACTAGGGGTGGGAATTCTTCAAGGCGCGTCTATTTTGGCTTGCCGAATACTGCGAAAATTGGCTATCGAGGTTATGGGCTCCCGGCTCGGGGCTCACCATAAGACATCATATATTTCATTTTAGGGCATTACATTGGACGTCCAGAAGCCCCGTCTTAGACAAGCCGCGAAGGCCTCGCCACAAGACAAAGCGCTTCTTTTTGGCTTCGCTTTACTGGCTTCATTTGTCGTCGGCGACGGGTCGGGCAATGCGACCGAATTTGCGAACCCTCTGGAAACATCCGCTCCAGCATACAGCTGGACCGGATTTTATGCTGGCGTCAATGCGGGCTATGCCACCGATCACTTCGCGTTCCACCAATATTACGACTCTGAAACATCGGAAAGTGGAATCACCTCGCATGGGGCCGTGGCAGGCGCTCAGATCGGATATAATTACGAGTTTACAAATCTGCCGTTCATCGACCATGCGGTCGCGGGCGTTGAACTGGATACGGATTGGGCCGGCGTCGGGGGATCGGTCACGGTCAATAGCACGCCCGGTCCTGTGAGCTTCGGTACGAAATTCGAAAACTTCGGCACTCTGCGCTTAAGAGCCGGCTATAATTTCGATCGCTTGCTTCTCTATTTCACTGGCGGCCAGACCTTCAGTACGGTCGAGGCCAGTTATAGTGCGCCTGGCATTGCCGGTTCGGTTACGGCCACTCGGACCGGAGTCATTTCCCAAACCGGCGTCGTGGGTTGCGGGCTGGAATATGCCCTGTCCAACAATATTTCGGTCAAGGCCGAATATTTATACGATTTCACGGGTGCCCGGTTCGAGCAGTTTTCGGCGGGGGGGCACGCGATCGGCTTCGGCAATCGCAGCATGTATCACATCGCCCGCTTCGGCCTGAACTATAAGTTTGACTGGTTTTCGCCTTCGACGCCGGTGGCTGAGAGATAATGAAGTCTGCTCAGCTGCGGGCACGGACCAGGTAGGTCGCGGAGTGGGCGGCCTTCAAAACCCATAATCATTGAGACCATTCTGCCGCATGTCGAGGCCCTTCGCGAGAGCCCGGACGACAGCGATGAAATCCGCCCGCAAATTCGTCCCCTCGCGGTTTGGCAGATCACCTCATTCAACGCCAATAACAATCGTGTAAATTTTAATGGGGGTGGACGCAATCCAACCTTTTCTATTTTCTTTCAATGTGCCCATCCCGAGCGGAACTTTGCATGGTCCCCGATCTCGCCACGCGCGTCTACAACCATTCCTTCCGCATCGATCCGATCATCAGGACTCTTCTCGACACGGATTTCTACAAGCTCTTGATGCTCCAGATGATCTGGAAACATAAGCGGAGCGTGAATGTCACTTTTGCGCTGATCAACCGCACGCCGTCGATCAAGCTCGCCGATGTCATCGACGAAGGCGAATTGCGGGCGCAGCTCGATCATGCGCGTTCGCGGCGTTTTCAGAAGAATGAGCTGATCTGGCTCGCCGGTAATACGTTTTACGGCAAAGCGCAGATTTTCGAACCTGGATTTCTGGAATTTCTCGCGGGATTTTCTCTGCCGCCTTACGATCTCAGGAAGAAAGACGGCGACTATGAATTGCATTTCGCCGGCCCCTGGACCGGCACGACAATGTGGGAAGTGCCGGCGCTCGCCATCGTCAACGAACTTTGGGCGCGCAAAGGGATGGCGGGCATGCGCCGCTTCACGCTCGATGTCCTCTATGCGCGCGCGAAGGCGAAACTCTGGGCGAAGGTGGAGCGGTTGCGCGCGCTTGCCGCCGAAGGCCCCCTGAAGCTCGCCGATTTTGGCACACGCCGAAGGCATGGATTTTTGTGGCAGCGCTGGTGCCTCGAAGCACTGCAAGAGGGTCTTGGTCCGTCTTTCTTCGGCACGTCGAATGTGAAACATGCGATGGACCTTGGGCTGGAGGCGATCGGCACCAATGCGCATGAGCTGCCGATGGTCTATGCCGCGCTCGCCAACACTGACGACGAGCTGGCGCAGGCGCCCTATGCCGTGCTCGCCGATTGGGCGAAGCTCTATCAGGGCAATCTGCTCGTGCTGCTGCCTGACACATTCGGCACGACGAATTTTCTGAACGCGGCGCCCGATTGGGTCGCTGATTGGACGGGCGCACGGCCGGATTCGAAGCCGCCGATCGAGGGCGCGGAGCAATTGATAGACTGGTGGGAAAAGCGCGGGCGCGATCCGAAGACGAAGCTCATCATTCTCTCGGATTCGATGACGACGGAATCGATCGAGGCCTCGGTCCGCCATTTGCGCGGGCGCGCGCAGGTCTCGATCGGTTGGGGCACCAATCTCACCAATGATTTCGAAGGCTGCGCTCCGCAGGGCGGCTCAGTGAGGCTCAAGCCGCCCTCACTCGTCTGCAAAGTCGCGGAGGCCGAAGGGCGCCCGGCGGTCAAACTCTCCGACAATCCGGCGAAGTTTTCGGGTCCGCCCGAGGAGATCGCGCGTTATGAACGCGTCTTCTCCTATGAAAAAGGCACATGGCGGCCGGCATGACGCCGCAAATCTCCCATGCTAATTGTCGCGCATGAAAGGCAAGCCCGCTCCCATCGATACGCTCACCTTTGCTGAGGCGAAGGCGGAGCACGCGCATCTCGCGAAAGAGATCGCCAAGAACGATAAGCTCTATTATCAAGAAGACGCGCCGAAAATTGCGGATGCGGACTATGATGCGCTCCGCCAGCGGTATGAGGCGCTGGAGGCGAGCTTTCCGGAACTCGTCAGCGCCGAGTCGCTCACCCAGAAAGTCGGCGCCGCGCCGTCGGAGAAATTCGCCAAAGTCCGCCACCAAGTGCCGATGCTGTCGCTCGGCAATGTGTTCAGCGAGGACGAGGTCGAGGACTTCGTCGCGCGCGTTCGCCGCTTTCTCGGCCTCAAGCCGGACGCGTCGCTCGAATTCACGGCGGAGCCGAAGATCGACGGCCTCTCATGTTCCCTTCGCTATGAACACAAGAAGCTCGTGCAGGCGGCGACGCGCGGCGACGGTTTTGAAGGCGAGGACGTCACGGCGAATGTGCTGACGGTCAAGGAGATCCCGCATCTTCTCAAAGGCCGCGCACCGGACATTCTCGAAGTGCGCGGCGAGATTTATATGACGCACAAGGATTTTGCCGCGCTCAATGAGCGCCAAGAGAAGGCGGCCAAGACGCTTTTCGCCAATCCGCGCAACGCGGCGGCGGGCTCATTGCGCCAGCTCGATCCCGCGATCACCGCATCGCGGCCATTGCATTTCTTTGCCTATGCCTGGGGCGAGGTGAGCGACATGCCGGCCGATACGCAGATCGGCATGATCCGCGCCTTCGAACATTATGGACTGCCGGTCAATCCGCTCACGCACCTTGATCATTCGGCAGAGGGCCTACTCAAATTCTATCACGAGATGGAAGATCGCCGCGCCCATCTCGGCTACGACATCGACGGCGTCGTCTATAAGGTCAACAGCCTCGCGCTGCAGGAACGCCTCGGCTTTGTGTCGCGCGCGCCACGCTGGGCGGCGGCGCATAAATTCGCGGCGCAGCGCGCGACGACTGTGCTGCGCGATATCGACATTCAAGTTGGGCGCACCGGCGCGCTGACGCCAGTCGCTAGGCTCGATCCGATCACCGTCGGCGGCGTCGTGGTCTCCAACGCGACGCTGCACAATGAGGATGAGATTGCGCGCAAGGACATTCGCATCGGCGATACGGTGATTGTCCAGCGTGCAGGCGATGTGATTCCGCAGATTGTCGGTGTCATCCCCGAGAAACGGCCGCGCGGTGCTAAGCCTTACAAATTCCCGACTGTCTGCCCTGTCTGCGGTTCGGCGGCGATCCGCGAGATCGATTCGAAGACAGGCGAGGCCGATGTTGTGCGCCGTTGTACCGGCCGGCTTATCTGCCCGGCGCAGGCGGTCGAAGGTCTGAAACATTTCGTCTCGCGCAACGCCCTCGACATCGAAGGGTTCGGCGAAAAACAGATCGAACAATTCTATGCCGACGGGCTGATCATGAACGCGGCCGATATTTTTACGCTCGAAGAGCGCGACAAAAGGGCGAGCCGTAAGCTGAAGGACCGCGAGGGCTATGGCGAAGTCTCGGTGCGCAATCTCTTCGCCGCGATTGAGGCCCGCCGCAAAGTGCCGCTCAATCGTTTCATCTATGCGCTCGGCATCCGTCACATCGGCGAGACGAATGCGCGGCGGCTCGCGCGCCATTTTGGTACGTTCGAGAAGCTGCGCGAGACAGCGCGGCGCGCGAAAGAGGGCTCGGAAGAGCGCGAAGAGATCAATAATATCGAAGGGATCGGCGATGTCGTCGCCGAAGCCGTCGCCGACTTCTTTCAGGAAAAGCACAATGAACAGGTGCTCGACGCGCTTTTGAAGGAGGTCACGCCTGTGCCGATGGAGGCGCAGGTGACAACGAGCGCCGTTGCCGGAAAGACGGTGGTCTTCACCGGCTCGCTGGAACGCATGACACGCGAAGAGGCGAAAGCGCAGGCCGAGCGGCTCGGCGCGAAAGTTGCGGGCTCCGTTTCGAAGAACACGGATCTCGTCGTCGCAGGTCCCGGCGCGGGCTCGAAGCTCGATAAGGCGCGCGAATTCGGCATCGAGACGATTGACGAAGAGGAATGGCTGAAGCGGGCAGGGGCATTGGGGGGCTGAGGCCGCTCATTTTTGGTGCGCACGCGCCGATCTGGATCGCGCCGACATTTCCATGTTACAAATCGAAGGCAAAACAAGCCAATCAATGGGGGGAATGAACATGGCAATGCACACGCCGTCCGCTTGGACGTTCTGGGTTTCCGTCGTGCTGGTGCTGCTCGCGGTGATCTCGTGGTTTGTCGAGATTCGTTACATCAGCGACTATGCGCTGTGGGTCGCGGTCATCGGCTACATCGTTCTCGTCATCGGCTGCCGCGTGAAGACAACGGAGCGTCGGCGCTAACGGTACGCGCCTTTACCTAACGAGCGTCATCGTCGCGTTCCTCAGCCACTTTTTCGCATCACCTTCGACGTGCGGCAACAGCGTTTGCCGCACGCGCGCGTGATAGGCGTTGAACCATTTGAGTTCATCGTCCGTTAGAAGCTTCGGCTCGATGAGACGCGTATCGATCGGCACGAGCGTGATCGTCTCGAAGCCGAGCATCTCGCGCTCCGCGCCCTTGATGGTAAGCTTTTCGACGACGACTAGATTTTCGATACGGATGCCGTATTCGCCGGCTTTGTAATAGCCAGGCTCATTTGACAAGATCATGCCCGGCTCGAGCGATGTCGTGCCAATCTTGGCGATTCGTTGCGGCCCCTCATGCACGGAAAGGTAGGCGCCGACGCCATGGCCCGTGCCGTGATCGAAATCAAGACCCGCATCCCAAAGCGCCTTGCGGGCGAAGGAATCGAGCTGCGCGCCCGACGTGCCCTTGGGAAAGACAGCGCGGCTGATTGCGATATTGCCCTTCAGCACGCGGGTGAAACGATCGCGCATTTCTGCTGAGGGCCGCCCGACGCTAAGCGTGCGAGTGATATCGGTCGTTCCATCCTCATATTGGCCGCCGCTGTCGATCAGAAAGATGCCTTTGCCGATCTTGCGGTTCGAGGATGTGGTGACGCGATAATGCGGGATCGCCGAATTGGAGCCGGCGGCGGAAATCGTCGGGAAGGAGACATCCTTCAATTTACGTGATTGACGACGGAACGTTTCGAGCGCTTCGGCGGCATCGATCTCGGTGAGTTTTCCTCTCGGCGCCTCCCGATCAAACCAGTGCAGAAAATGCACCATGGCGACGGCATCGCGCAGTTGCGCCTGGCGCGCGCCATCGAGCTCCGCCTTATTCTTCGCCGCCTTCATCAGCGCGATCGGATCGATACCGATCTCGGCGTTGCCACCTGCGTCCTTCAGCGCCTTGGTGAGCTTGACGGGGACGGTTGCCGAATCAAAAAGAATGCGTGCCTTGGCGCGGCCGCGCTCGGCGAGATCGGCCTTGATCTGCTGCGGATCAGCGATCGTCGCGAGAGGTTTCAGCGCAGCGCGCGTCGTCTCGTCGAGCTTCGCTTCTTCAATATAGAGTCGCGGCAAGCCTTGTTTCGGAATGAGCGCGAAGGCGAGTGGCAGCGGCGTATGAGAGACATCCTTGCCGCGGATATTGAACGCCCAGGCAACCGCATGCGGATCGCTGACTAAGAGCACATCGGCGGTTCCGAGTGCCTTGACGATGCGCGCGCGTTTTTTCTCCGCCGCCTCGCCGGCAAGGCGTAGCGGGTGGAGGCTCACTTTGCCATGCGGCGGCTTCGGCCGATCGGTCCAGATCGCATCGATGGGATTGTGATCCACCGCGACGAGCGTGGCGCCGGCGGTTGCGGCTGCTTTCTCAAAACGTTCGATCTGCCCAGGCGTGTGCAGCCAGGGATCGTAGCCGAGTTTCTGGCCGGATTTCAGATTTTGTTCCAGCCAT
>Ga0181536_10000094_pt1 | contig 94190 bp, 84 predicted proteins | sample PEATcosm2014_Bin_41_FD_121105 | JGI IMG/M metagenome (GOLD analysis project Ga0181536, IMG submission 121105) | Peatland microbial communities from MTU Mesocosm Facility, Houghton, MI, USA - PEATcosm2014_Bin17_60_metaG | ecosystem: Environmental > Terrestrial > Soil > Wetlands > Peat | place... | reverse complement strand
CGCGACCTCGGCGACACCACGACCCTGGCCGACGCACGCGTGGTGGAGGAGATCCGCCGCCTGTCGGCGGCGGGCTCGGACCCGGGCGACGAGTGAGCCCGGCGCCCACCGACCCGCAACGAACACCGAGCCCGCGTCACCACGCCGAGACGGACCGATACGTGGTGCCACCCAACTGGTCATGGCGCGCCGGGCCGGTCGAGGCGGGCCCCACGGTGGTGTTCGACATCGACGGGGTGCTGTCGGACGCGGCCGGTCGTCAACACTTCATCGAGCGGGGCCGGCGCGACTGGGATGCGTTCTTCGAGGCGTGCGGGGAAGACCCGTTGGTGGCCGAGGTGGCCCGCCTCCTCGAGCTGCTCGACCCGACGCTCGGAGTGGTCCTGCTCACCGGGCGGCCCCTGCGGGTGCGGCCCCAGACCTTGGCCTGGTTGGCGCGCTATCGCCTCCGTTGGGACCTGCTGGTCATGCGGGACCGCGGCGACTACTCGCAGGTGAGCGAGTTCAAGCGCCGCACCGTGCACGACCTGCGCGCCAACGGCTTCGACCTGCGCCTGGCGTTCGAGGACGACCCGCGCAACCGGGACATGTTCCACGACGAGGGCATCCCCTGTATCTACATCCACTCGGGGTACTACGAGTGAGCGCCGACCCCCTCGGTGGCAGGCGCCGAGGGGGTGGAGCGAGCCGCCCGTGCGGCGCGCTCGCGCCGGCCCGTCACGGCCCGTTCGTCCACGGTGGTGCAGTGCGCGATCCATCCGCCGATGACACCCGCCAGGGCCAGGGCGACAGCCAACAGGTCGCCGACGCGCGCATACAGGGTCAGTCCTCGACGTAACGCCACGTCGCGTTGGAGGACCTCACGCCGGCCCAGCACCGACAGGGCGCGGACCGTCCCGTGGTTGTCGATGACGGCGCTGTAGCCGGCCGGCGCCGCCTGCACCAGGTCGCGACCCTCCTCGATGGCCCGCAGGCGCGACGCGGCGATCTCTTGGGCCGGCACCTGCGTGGTCGCGTACGACGACGTGTTGGTGGGGACGACCAGCAGCTGCGCGCCGGCACGCACCGGGACGCGGGCCCGAGCGGGGAAGAAGACCTCGTAGGACACCATGGCCCCGATCGCCGCGGCCGGCGTGTGCAGCACGCCGTCGCTGTGTCCGGGAACAGCGTCGAGGGGGACCTCGGAGAGATTGGCCAGGTGCGCGAAGAAGCCCCGGTCCGGGACGTACTCGCCGAAGGGCACGCGGTGGACCTTCTCGTAGTGCGCCACGATCGAACCGTCGGGGGCGAAGGCGACGATCTCGTTCAGGAAGTGCGGCCCGGGCGCGGGCTCGGTGACACCCACCAGCAGCGTGGCGTCGAGGCGGCGGGCCAGCGCGGCGAGCTGTTCCTGCTCGGCCGAACCGGCCAGTGCCGTGTCGAGGGCGACCACGTCCTCGGGCCACAGCACCAGGCGAGCCACGGTGGGGTTCGATCCCGCCGGTGGCGCCACGAGGGCACTGGCCGCCACTTGTGCGGCGTAGACCGTGGCCGGGTTCACCTGTTCCTTGTCGAGGCCGCGTCGGCCACCGCCTTGGACGGCCGCCGCGGAGACGATGGCGACGGGGTTCCCGCCGTCGGGGGCGACGGCGGCCACGACCCACACCGCCGCCACCGAGCAGACGGCGATCAGGCCCGCTACGAGTGCGCCGGCCACCTTGGGCGGCCGGCGCGCTGACCCCGTCCAGCGCGCCGGCCGCGTCGTGTCGTCAGGGGCCCCGGTACCGGTCGTGGCCGCGTGGTCGGCCAGGGCGCGCCATTGCCGGGTCTGGCGGTCGCCGTCGAGGCGGTAGCGCAGGACCCGGACGGCCGACAGGACCAGGGCGCCGATGCCGGCGCCGAGCACCCACACCAATCCCAGGACGAGGAATTGCCCCCCGACCCGGGCTGTCCCGGCCAGGGGGCCGGCGGCCTGGCCGAGGACGACGCCGCCGAGGGGCATGCCCCCGAACGGCCAGGTGTCGCGCACGACTTCGAAGAGCACCATGGCACCGGCCAGCGCCGGTGTGCGACCCCGACCCGGTGGCGTGACGGCGCAGGCCAGCGCCGGCCCGATGCCCGAGAGGAGCATCAAGACGATGCCGCCGTAGACGTTGAAGGGGACGGCCCACCACAAACTGGGAACGAAGAGCCCCAGGCCGGCCACGTATCCGGCCAGCAGCCGGGTGCGTACCGGCTGGTCGGCGATGCGCCACCACAGCAGGCCCGCTGCCGGGAAGGCCAGGGCCCAGATCCCCCAGGGTGGTATCGACAGTGTGAGTCCCACGCCGGCGAGCGCGGCGGGACCGACGACCCCGAACCGGCGGGGCCGGCGGCCGGCCGGGGTGGTGGTGCTCACGCGGCGGGCTCCGGGGCCGCGCCGCGGTGCGCCGGCGCGTCGACCCCGAGCACCCGTCGAGCGGCGCGTCGACCGCTCGCGATGCACGCCGGTATTCCCACCCCCCGATAGGCCGCGCCGGCCACGGCGACGGCACCGAGCGCGTCGACGCCCGCTTCGATGGCCTCGACGCGGGCGAGGTGGCCGGGCGCGTACTGGGGGAAGGCGTCGGGCCATCTCGTCACCAGGGTGGCCGACGGGGCACCCTGCAGCCCGAGGACCGGGCGCAGCTCTTCGAGGACAGCTTCGGCGAGCTCGCCGTCGGCCATGGCGATGGCGCGCTCGTCACCGAAGCGGCCCACCGAGGCGCGCACCACCACTTCGTCCGGACCGGCGAGCTGCGGCCACTTGGTCGACATCCAGGTGCACCCGGTGGTGAGCCGGCCCTCGACGGCCGGGACGAGGAACCCGGTGCCGTCGAGGTGGTGCGAGGGCGACGAGGACGGGAACACGAAGGTGAGGACCGTCACCGTGGCGTACCCGATCTCCGCCAGGAGCGCACCCACGGTCTGGTCGAGGGGGGCGAGGAGTTCGGCCGCGGGCCCGGCGGGCACGGCCACGATCACGCCGTCGGCCGCGAGGGTGCCGTCTCCGACGCGCACGGTCCAGGCGCCGGCCCGGTCGCCGGCCCGCTCGATGGCGGTCACCGGTGTCGACGGCCGCAGCTCCACGCCTCGCTCCTCGAGCTCGGTGACCAGCGAGTCCACGAGCCGGCGAACTCCTCGGCGCGGCGCGAGGAACACCGGGGCGGCGTGAGCCGGTGCGGGCGGCGGGGCGACGGCCCGCAGGGCCCGAAAGAGGCTGCCGCCTCGGGCCCAGGCCTCGAGCAACAGCGGAAACACGGCGGCGGCGCTCATGGCCGAGACGGGACCGGCATGGATGCCGCCGACGAGCGGGTCGACGAGCCGGTCCACCACCTCGCGCCCGAGCCGGTCGGCCACGATGTCGCCGATGGACCGGTCGTCGCCGGCACCGGTCGCTGTCGCCCCTCCGCCCGGCGCCCGGCGTCGGGGCAGGCCGAGCAGGTCCACCCCGGCACGGACCAGTCCGGCGGGGGAGAGGATCCCCGACCGGACGACCGGACCGAGGCGCGTGGGGATGCCCAGGGCCAGACCGTCGGGAAGCGCCCGGAGCCGACCACGCGACCACACGTACGCCCGGCGGCTGCCGGGAGGGACGAGCTCGTCGGCGATCCCGATCTCGCCGCACAGCGCCACGGCCTCGGGCCGACGGGCCAAGAAGGCATCGGGCCCGGTGTCGACCGTGACCCCCGCGACCGTCGCCGCCTGGATCTTGCCCCCGAGGCGCTCGGAGCCCTCGAGGACGACCACCCGCGCCGGCTCGGCGCTCTGGACCAGCTCCCAGGCGGCGGCCATCCCGGCGATGCCACCGCCGACGACGGCGATCACCGGGTCGCCCGGGTCGCCCGGAGGGCCCGGTGATCGTTCCCGGTCCCGGTTCACGTTAGTGCGTGCCCCGGAGCCCCGGTGCACCGGCGGCGGACAACACGACGCGCGCCAGCACCTCGCAAAAGCGGGGGTCGGCGTTGAGCGATGCCGTGCGGGCCAATCGCAGGCCGAGCTTGGCGGCCAGCGCGTGCGCCTCGACGTCGACGTCGTAGAGCACCTCCAAGTGGTCCGACACGAATCCCGCGGGACACACCACCACCGCCGTCTCGCCCGCGTCGGCCAGGGTGGCGATGACGGTGAGCAGATCGGGACCGAGCCAGACATCGTCGGTCCGGCCGGCACTCTGCCAGCAGACCTCCCACCGTTCGAGCATCGCTTCCTCGGCCACCTGTTGCGCCGTCTGCTGGACTTGGGCGGCGTAGGGGTCTCCGGCATCGATGGCGCGCATGGGCACGCTGTGGGCGGTGAAGAGCACGACCGCCCCCCGGCGCACGTCGGGCGGCAGCGCATCCAGCGCGTCGCGCACGCGTCGGGCCAGGAGCTCGGTGAAGCCGGGGGCGAGGTGCCAATGGTCGACGATGTCGATCGGCAGGGGCCCGTCCTCGACCGCCGCGGCCGCCGCCCGGGCCCGGCGGGCATACTCGCCCACACTCACCTCGGCCGAGTGCGGTGCCAGCACGATGCCCACGGCGCGTTCGACGCCGGCTCGCCCGAGCTCGGCCACCGCGTCCTCGATGCGGGGGTCGGCGAACTTGGCCCCACCGGCCACGACGAATCGGCCGGGCGCCATGACCTCCAGGGCGCGGCCGAGCCCCAGCACCTGCTCGTTGGTCCGGTCGTTGAGCGGTGACGCACCGCCGATGGCGCGATAGCGACGCTCGAGGTCGGCCAGCTGCTCGGGTGAGGGCGGGCTGCCCCGGCGGATCTCGGTGTAGAAGGGGAGAAGCTGGTCGAGCGCCCTCGGGGTGCCGTGCGACATCACCACGACGCCGACGCGTCCCGCGGTGTCGCTCACTGCTCGGCCTCCTCGGGGCTGCACCCGTCGGGGCCCGGCCCGTCGGCGGGTGGCCCCTCGGCGGTGGGTGGCCCCTCGGCGGTGGGTGGCCCCTCGGCGGTGGGCGCTCCGTGGACGAGCTCCACCAGTCGCTCCAACGTGGCCGGGTCGGTCTCGGGAAGCACCCCGTGCCCGAGGTTGAAGATGTGGCCGAGCCCACCGCCGCGCGCCAGAGCCTCCCGGGCTTCGGCCTCGACCACCTCCCAGGGGGCCAGGCAGGTCACCGGGTCGAGGTTTCCCTGCACGGCACAGCTCGGGCCGATCCGCCGCCGCGCCTCGTCGAGCGGGACCCGCCAGTCCACGCCGACCACTTCCGCCCCGGCCGAGGCCATGAGCCCGAGCAGCTCGCCGGTCCCGACGCCGAAGTGGATTCGGGGTACGTCGAGGTCCGCCAGTCCCTCGAGCACCTTGCGGGTGGCGGGGAGCACGAAACGCTCGTAATCGCCGGCCGAGAGCGTCCCGACCCAGCTGTCGAAGAGTTGGACGGCGGACGCTCCCGCGCCGACCTGGGACCGCAGGGAGGCGAGCGCCATGTCGGCGAGCGCGTCGAGCAGCCGGGCCCACAGTCCGGGGTCGGCACGCATCAGCGTCTTCGTGTGGATGTAGTTCCGAGACGGCCCGCCCTCGACGAGATAGCTGGCGACCGTGAACGGGCCGCCGGCGAACCCGATGAGCGGGATGCCTTGCGATCCCAACTCTTCCGCCAGGATCCGCACCGTCTCGAGGACATAGGGGGTGTCGGCCTCCGGGTCGAAGCGCCGTAGGCGTCGTAGGTCCTCGGCCCCGCGGAAGGGGTCGGCGATGACCGGGCCGCGTCCTTGTTCGACGTCGACGCCGAAGCCGATGGCGGCGGCCGGTACCACGATGTCGGAGAAGAGGATGGCGGCGTCCACCCCGAGACGCCGCACGGGTTGCAAGGTGAGCTCGGCGGCCAACTCGGGACTGCGGATCACGTCGAGAATGCTCCCCTGGCCGCGGGCGGCCCGGTACTCGGGCAGGGAGCGTCCGGCCTGGCGCATGAACCAGACGGGCACCCGGTCCGTCGGGAGGCGCCGGCACGCACCCAGGAACGGCGAGTCGGCCACGACCACGGGACGACGCTACCTGACCCCCCGCTTCGGACGATTGTGCGGGGGGTAAGATCGATGGTTTCACCGCTGACGGTGGCGGAGAGGGAGCGGCCGTGGCAGCCCACGCGGATCTCGAGGCGGAGCAGGCACACGTCGACCGGGCCTACCAGCGGCTCGACCAGCTCCGATCCGACACCCAGGCCATGTTGCGCTCGGTCCTCGATCAGGGACGGGGGGGCACGCACCAGTTCCGGGAAGAGCGTGACGTCATCGTCCGGACGAGCTTGGCCCGCCTCGACCAGCTCGACATCGGCGACCAGGCCCTGTGTTTCGGCCGCATCGACCGCCGCTACGACGACGGTGCCGTGGAGGCCTTCCACATCGGCCGGCTCGGCATCTCGGGCGAGGAGCTCGAACCCCTGGTGGTGGACTGGCGGGCCCCGGTGGCCGAGCCCTTCTACCGGGCGACCGGGCGGGAGCCCATGGGGCTCGTGCTCCGTCGCCATCTCGCCGCGCAGGGTCGCCGGATCGTCGGCCTCGAGGACGAGCGCTTCGGGCGTTCCGACCTGACGGAGGCTCCGCCGGCTTCCGGCTCGCCGGGTGACGTCGACACCGAGCTCGAACTGGGCGGTCCCGGCGCCTTGCTGGCCGCCTTGGAGGGGGCGCGCAGCGGTTACATGCGCGACATCGTCTCGACCATCCAGCGCGAGCAGGACGAGATCATCCGCTCACCGCTGCTCGGCGTTTTCGTGGTCCAAGGTGGCCCCGGGACGGGGAAGACGGCGGTCGCACTGCATCGCGCCGCGTATCTCTTGTACACGCACCGCTTTCCCCTCGAGCGCCAAGGCGTGCTCGTCATCGGGCCCAACCCGCTCTTCTTGCGCTACATCGAGCATGTCCTCCCGTCGCTCGGTGAGAGCGGTGTGACCTTGTCCACCGTCACCGGGCTGGTCCATGGTGCCCAGGTGCGCGGTGAGGACGAGCCGTCGGTCGCCCGCCTGAAGGGTGAAGCCCGTATGACCACGTTCGTGGCACAGGCCGTGCGGACGCGTCAGCGGGCCCTGCGTCGCGACGCTGCCTTGCCGTTCGGCGCCGCCGTGCTGCGATTCAGCGTCGAGGATTCCGCGCAGGTGATCTCCGCCGCCCGCCGCCGGCCGGGGACGCACAACTCCCGGCGCCGGTTCGTCGAGCAGATGGTGGTGCGGCGACTGGCCGACGACTACCTGCGGACCCTGTCGATGCACGGTGCGTCCGCGCCGGCGGCCGCTCATGGCGGCGACAACGGCGGGGCCGGCGACAACGGCGGGGCCGGCGACAACGGACACAGCACCGGGCCTCTCCGGGCCCGCGGAGGCCACGACCGGAACGGGGTGACCGGCAACGGCGTGCACGGTCACCGGGCGCGGGGCCACGGCGACGCCCCGACGGGCCACGACGACGACCCGGAGATGGCGGATGAGGCGTCGTTCGACCTGACCGAGTTCTCGCGCCAGGTCCGCCGCCTACCCGAGTTCACCGAGGCCCTGGACCGAATGTGGCCGCGCCTCAGCGCCGAGGAGCTCCTCCACGACCTGTTCGGCGCGCCGCCGTTGCTCGCCTTGGCCGGCAAGAAGGGGCTCTCGAGCACGGAGCAGTCCACCTTGTACCGGCCCCGAAGCGAGTTCCTCGCCGACGTGCCGTGGACGGCGGCCGATCTGGCGTTGCTGGACGAGGCGCGGGTGCTCCTCGGCCCGCGCCGGGGACGGCCGGGTGCCGGGGAGCACGAGGGCACGCCCCGGACCTACGGTCACATCGTGGTGGACGAGGCCCAGGATCTGTCCCCGATGCAGCTGCGGATGGTGGCGCGGCGCTCGCTCTCGGGCTCGATCACCGTGGTCGGCGACATCGGTCAGGCCACCGGCCCCTGGGCCCCGTCGAACTGGGACGAGGTGACCGCCCACCTCCCGGGTCACCGGCCTCCGCGCCTCGTCGAGCTCACGGTGAGCTATCGCACCCCGGCGGAGGTGGTCGAAGTGGCCGGCCGGGTCCTGGCCGAGGCTGCGCCTGACCTCCGCCCGCCCACGCCCATCCGCCACACGGGCGTCGCACCCCTGTTCCTCCAGGCACAGCCGCAGTACTTGGCCGACGCCGTGGTCCACGTCGCCCGCGACTTGGTGGCGGAGGTTTCCCCCGGCACGGTGGCCGTCCTGGCGCCGGCCTCCCTGGTGGCGATCGTCGCCCTCGCCCTGGACGCGGCCGGCCTGGAGGCGAGTGATCCTCGCATCGACGGCCTCGGGGCGCCCTTGAGCCTGTTGCCGGTCGACCTGGCCAACGGCCTCGAATTCGACGCCGTGGTCGTCGTCGAGCCCAGGGTTGTGGTCGAGGAGTCGCCGCAGGGCCTGCGGTCGCTGTACGTGGCCCTCACCCGGCCGACCCGGCGGCTCGCCGTGGTCCACGCCGCCCCTCTGCCGGCCGCCCTGGCACCCGCGCCGCCGCGCTGACGCGTCGCCACCGCCGCGCTGACGCGTCGCCACCGCCGCGCTGACGCGTCGCCCCCGCCGCGCCCGGTCCGGGCGTCGACGCGGGTACGGGTCCGGGCGTCGACGCGGGTACGGGTCCGGGCCTGTGACCGGCTCCGGCACCCGAGGCGAGGGTTCTGGCGCGAAGGGTCTGCCGTCAACTAGGAAAGACGCCGTGACGCAGGCTCCCCCGGTCGAGACCGAGCTGCACGGGCATGTAGCCAGGTATCACCAGGAGCGCCCGTCGCTCCTGGCCGTCGGCGTCATGATCTGGCTCGGCTCCGAGCTGATGTTCTTCAGCGGCCTCTTCGCGGCCTACTTCACCATCCGGGCCGGACACCAGGTGTGGCCGCCGCCGGGCACCCATCTCGACTACATCCAGGCCGGCATCTTCTCGGTCATCCTCCTGGCCTCGAGCCCCACGTTCCAGTTCGGCGTGTGGAGCCAGGAGCGCGGTGAGCGCAACAAGGCCAAGGCCTGGATCGTCGTGAGCTTCGTCATGGGTTTGGCGTTCCTGTGCAACACCCTCTACGAGTGGCACGACTTCGCGGGGCACGGCCATGGGCCCCACTCCAATGCCTATTGGTCCCTTTTCTTCATCATGACCGGCATCCACGGGCTCCATGTGCTGCTGGGCTTGGTGGCGATGATCTTCTTGATGGGCCGGCTCAAGGGACAAAAGGGCGACCCGGGTGAGACGACCGTCTTCCAGTCGGTCGGGTACTACTGGCACTTCGTCGACTTCATGTGGATCGGCATCTTCAGCTGCCTGTTCCTACTGAAGTCGGGCTGAGGGTCGAGGACGTCCGCCCGATGCGCACCAAGCTTCGCGTCCGCTACCTGTTGCCGGCCCTGGTCGTGGTCGGCGTCGGCCTGGTGGGGCTGGCCGAGTCGGGTGCCTGGGCGGGCGCCCCGGCCACGACGGCGTCGGCCACACCCACGGTGGGCCAGGTGTCGACCTCGGGCGCGGCGGCGGGCCTCGATGCGCTCACCCCGGCCATCACCTACCACCTGCCCCCGGCCTCGTTCGCCCCGGCCGGCGACGTGCTGTTCCAGGAGAACTGTGCCAGCTGTCACGGCTCGGACGCCCTGGGCACGGACCGGGCACCCAACCTCGTCGCCCTCGGCGGGGCGACGGTCGACTTCTGGGTCTCGACCGGGCGCATGCCCCTGGCCAACACCGCCCAGCAGGCGACCCGCAAGCCGGTGCGCTTCTCGCACCGCGAGATCCAGGAGATCGTTGCCTTCGTGACGTCGTTGGCACCCCGTGCCGTGTCGGGGCCGGCCATCCCGATCGTCAACCTGGCGACCACGAACATCTCGACAGGCAACTCGCTGTTCGTCCTCAATTGCGCGTCGTGCCACACCATCACCGGTGCCGGAGACGCGCTGGCCGACGGGTTCTACGCGCCGTCGCTGCACCGGGCCACCGCCACGCAGATCGCCGAGGCGGTGCGCACGGGGCCGGGCAACATGCCCCGGTTCTCGACCGGTGCCCTGTCGGACCAACAGGTGGCCGACATCGTTTCGTATGTGAAGGGATCCGTCCAACGCCCCGACGACGCCGGCGGTCTGGGCCTCGGGGGGATCGGGCCCGTGGCCGAGGGGTTCATCGCCTTGTTGATCGGCGTGGGCCTGTGCATGTTGATGGCGTTCTGGATCGGAGACCGCGCATGACCGACACCACGGTCCGGCCCGAGGGCGGCCACGACGGTGGGCACGAGGCGATCCCGACGGTCGCTTCCTTCGACGACCCACACCTCCAGCCCTATGCCAAGAATCCCCGCCGCGCCGAGATGATCGTCGGGGTCTTCCTCGCCCTCGGCATCGTCGGGTTCGCGGGGTTCGGCGCCGTGTACTGGGTCAACGGGTCCACGCAATGGCAGGCGGTGTTCTGCGGCGTGGGGCTGTTCGCCTTCGGCTTCGGCCTGTCGGCGTGGGGGAAGTACCTGCTCCCCCAGGGCCCGTTCTCGGAGGAGCGTCACCACGTCGAGGTGGTCGACGAGGACGTGGCCGCCCTGCGTGCCGCCGTGGTCGACCGCGGCACGATGATGTTTCGCCGCCGGGGCTTTCTCGGTGGCCTGCTGGCCGCCGGCGCCGGCGTGATGGGCGTGGTGCTCGCCTTCCCGCTGATCCGTTCCCTCGGCCCCAAGCCCGGCGACTCGCTGCAGACCACCGACTGGAGGGCGGGGATGCGCGTCGTCGACGTCACCGGCCGCCCGATGCACCAGGCCGACCTCCAGCTGGGTTCGGCCATCACCTGCTTCCCCGAGGGGTTCGTGGGCGCGTCCCAGGACCAGATCATGCTCATCCGGGCCGCCTCCACCGACATCGTCACCAAACCCGGCCGCCAGACGTGGGCGCCGCAGGGCTATATCGCGTACTCCAAGTTGTGCACCCACGCGGGCTGCCCGGTCGGCCTCTACCAGGAGTCGACGCAGCAGCTGCTGTGCCCGTGCCACCAGTCCCTGTTCGACGTGCTCGACGGCGGCCAGCCCGTGTTCGGCCCCGCCCCGCGTCCGTTGCCGCAGCTGCCCCTGTTCATCGACGGCGCCGGGTTCATCCGGGCCCAGAGCGGCTTTGATCAGCCCGTCGGCCCCGGATTCTGGGAGCGCGTTCCCACATGAGCCCTCCGTTGCGCCAGCGCCTCCGCCCCGGGTCGAAGACCGAGTCAACGTCGCGGCCCGACCCCGTCACCGGGGGTATCAAGTGGCTCGACGAACGTCTCGGCGTGGCCAAGAGCAGCAGGACCCTGCTCGACAAGATCTTCCCCGACCACTGGTCGTTCCTACTCGGGGAGATCGCGCTGTACTCGTTCATCATCCTGATCGCCACGGGCATCTTCCTCTCCCTGTACTACGTGCCCTCGGCGACCGACGTCATCTACCACGGCTCGTACCTGCCGCTGCGGGGCCAGCACATGTCCGCCGCCTATGCATCGTCGGTGAACCTGTCGCTGAACGTGCGGACGGGCCTGCTCATGCGCCAGATGCACCACTGGGCGGCGGACGTGTTCGTCGGGTCGATCGCCGTGCACATGGCGCGGGTGTTCTTCACCGGCGCGTTCCGCAAGCCCCGCGAGCTCAATTGGATCGTCGGCGTCACGCTGCTCACGCTGGCCATCGTGAACGGGTTCCTCGGCTACTCCCTGCCCGACGACCTGGTGTCGGGCACCGGGATCCGCCTGGCCTACTCGTTCGTCTTGTCCATGCCCATCGTCGGGAGCTATCTGGCCACGTTCCTCTTCGGCGGGAACTTCCCGGGGAACGGGATCATCATCCCCCGCTTCTACCTCCTGCACATCCTCATCATCCCGCTCCTGCTCTTCGCCCTGATCGGCGCGCACCTGGCCCTCCTGGTGAAGCAGAAGCACACCCAGTTCGCGGGCGAGGGCCGGACGGAGAGGAACGTGGTGGGCTCGCCCATGTACCCCACGTTCATCGCCAAGACGACGGGCTTCTTGTTCATGATCGCCGGCGTCTTGTGGGCCCTCGGCGGCCTGGTGCAGATCAACCCGATCTGGCTGTTCGGTCCCTATGAGCCGTACAAGATCAGTTACGCCGTGCAACCCGACTGGTACATGGGGTGGCTCGACGGAGCCCTGCGAATCATGCCGTCGTGGGAGTTCGCCAGCTTCGGGCACACCATCCCCTTCGAGGTGTTCCTGCCGACGATCCTCTTCCCAGGCCTGACGTTCACGTTGTTCTACGCGTGGCCCTTCATCGAACAGGCCATCACCGGCGACCGACGGGAGCACCAACTCCTCGACCGGCCCCGCGATCGGCCCAAGCGCACGGCGCTGGGTGCGGGCTTCCTGGCCTTCTATTTCTTGTTGTTCTGTGCCAGCTCGACCGATGTCCTGGCCAACTTCTTCGAGGTCTCGCTCAACGAGGTGTTGTGGACGTTCCGTATCGTCGTGCTGACAGTGCCCTGGGTCGTCGGCTTCGTCACGTACCGCATCTGTCTCGACATGGCCGGTGTGCCCGGCATCGGCAAGCGCAAGCGCGCCGTCGTCGTCACCCGCTCGGTCGCGGGGGAGTACGCCACCCACGCCTCGGAGGTGCGCCCGGGCGACGAGCACGTGGAGCTGGAGCCGGAGCCGGTTCCCACCTACATCGAGGCCGAAGGGGACCGGGAGCCGGTGGGGGTCACCGAGGGCACCGAGGGCGTGCGGCGGGTGGAGCGCTAGGTCGCAGTCCCGATCGGTCGGCCTCCGGCGTTGGTCGGCTTCGAGCGCGCCCGGGAAGCAGGTGGTGACGCAGCCTTCCGGGGCCGGGGATCGCTCCCGGCGGTGGTTCCGTCGCTCAGCCCGAGCACCTCGTCGAATCCCTGGCGAAGGCAATCGATCATCACCGCGGGGTCGTCGACGGCGTCGGTGTCGATGTTCACGCCCACGCAGCACTCACCGTCGTAGGAGATCAACGTGGCGTTCAGCGCGGCGCCGATGGTCGGGCTGAAGGCGAAGTACCCCGACGCGCGCGCGCCGGCCAGGTAGACCGGAAAGGGCATGCCGGGCACGTTGCTGGCCAGGAAGTCGACGCACTTCAACATGGAGCCGACCGTCGACGGTGGGAGGAGGTTGAGGAAGCCGGCGATGACGTTCGTGTAGGGGATGGCGCGCTCGGCGCGTGCCTCCCGGCACCGCTCCCCGGTGGCGCGGATCCGATCGGCGGGATCGGCGATGCTCACCGGAACGGCGAAGCGCATCAACGTGACGCGGTCGCCGGCGATGGGGTCGTCGCTCTTTCGGATGCTGATGGGCAACGTCAGCCGCAGTTCTTCGACCGAGCTGGCGTGCAGCGCATGGTAGCGGCGCAGCCCACCGGTCAGCGCGGCGACGAAGGCGTCGTTCAGGGTGCCTCCGGCGACGACGGCCGCATGGTGGAGATCGTCGAGACCGACCCTGATCATGTCGAGATGGCGACCGAGACCACGCCGGACCATCACCGGCGACATGGTGGAGCGAACCGGGGCGACCATCCGCATGGTCGAGCCGAGGGTCCCGAGCGCGTCGCCGGCGACCGTGGTCGGATGGCGCGCCGATTGCCCGAGCGCGGGGAGGAGGCCCGTCGCCTGTCGTCTGGCCGCGTCCACGACGAGTCGCCCACTGTGGATCAGCGCGCTGGCGGCCAACGCCCGTCGGTCGCTTCCGTCGCCGTCGGGGTACTCGGGGGTCGATCCGGGGTCGAACGTGGGATCGGCGAGCGAGGCCTCGGGGGAGAGGTCGAAGAGGGCCATGGCCAGTTGCATTCCCCCGATGCCGTCGGTCAGCGAGTGATGGACCTTCATGACCAGGGCGGCCCGGTCGCCGGCCAGACCCTCGACCAGGGTGAACTCCCACAGGGGGTGGACCGGGTCGAATCCGGTGGTGGCGGCCTTGCGGGCCATGTCGATGACGGTGTCGGGGCTGCCCGGTGGTGGGGCGGCCACCCGTCGGAGGTGCCAGGAGAGGTCGAAATCGGGGTCGAGCGTCCATCTCGGCGTGGACAGTCGCATCGGCGGGACGAGCGGGCGGGCGCGAAACGACGGGATCAGCTCGACGGCGCGCCCCATCCGTCGCTGCAGGGCGTCCCAGTCAGGGCCGGTATCGAGCCAGGCCACGGCCACGATGGTCGAACGCAGGACGGGGTCGCGCTCCATGTACCAGGAGAAGGCATCGCTGGCGCGCATGAACGCGGTCTCGGGTGGGGCCATCGACCAAACCTCCGTGATCGTGCCATGGTGGATCGACCATGGTGGCCGGGCCAGAGCAGAATGTCCCAACCGTGGCCGACGCATCGACCTCCAAGCGGCCGGGTGCCGGGTACTCGGGGACCCCATTGGCCGTGAAGCTCGGGCTGCGCCCCGGCCAGGTGCTCGCGCTGGTGGGCGCCCCGGCGGGCTGGTCCGTCGAGCCCGTGCCCGACGGCGTCCGGGTGCGCCGTGGGCTTCGCGGCCCCGCCGATGTCGTCATCGCCTTCGTCCGACGCGCCGTCGAGCTCGACACGGTGCGCTCGGTCGTGCTCCCGAAGCTCGGACCCGATGGCGCCGTATGGGTGGCGTGGCCCCGGCGCGCCGGCGGGCACGACAGCGACGTGACCGACAACCTCCTGCGCGAGGTGTTGTTGCCCACCGGCGTGGTCGACGTCAAGGTGGCCGCGCTCGACGAGGACTGGTCGGGGCTGCGCTTCGTGTGGCGCCGGGAGCAGCCAACGCAGGCGCGGACCCGCTGACGCACCGCCGGGCCGCTTCCTCCACGGCTCCCCGAACGAGACCCGGCGTCGTACTAGATGGGGACGACCTGCGCTTCGGGCTCGGGCGAGGTCGCGGTTCCCGGCGTGGGGGTGTCCTCCACGGTGTCGGGGTCGATGCTCAGGCGCGGCAGGATCCGGTCGACGCTCTTCGGGAACCACCAGTTGGACCGGCCGAGCAGGAACATCACCGCCGGGACGATGGCCATGCGGATGATGACGGCATCCACCAGGATCCCGGCTGCCAGCCCCAGGCCGAACTCCTGGATCACCCGTTGCGCGCCGAGCATGAACGACCCGAACACCAGGATCATGATCAGCGCGGCGGCGGTGATGGTCTTGCCCGTGGCGGCCAGGCCGCGGCGCACCGCCGTCCGGTTGTCGCCCGACTTGAGCCACTCCTCGTGGATCCGGCTGATGAGGAAGACCTCGTAGTCCATGGATAGGCCGAACAAGATGGCGAACATCATCACCGGCAGGAATGCCTCGATCGGCCCGGGCCGGTTCACGCCGAAGAGCCCTCCCAAGGTGCCGTGCTGGAACACGGCCACCAGGATGCCGAAGGCGGCACCGATCGACAGCAGGTTCATGACCGCGGCGGTGACCGGGATGACCAGGCTGCGGAACACCACGGCTAGGAGCAGGCAGGACAAGACGACCACGAGGCCGATGAACAGCGGGAGCTTCTGGCCGAGCACGTGGGCGAAGTCCACGAAGATGGCCGTCGTCCCGCCGACGTCGACCGTCACCCCCGTGCCGGCCACGGCCGCCGGGATCGTCGTGGTGCGGAGGTGGTCGATGAGATCGGTGGTGGCCAGGGCCTGGGGCGCGGACTTCGGGTAGACGTTGATGAGCGTGACGGTGGTGTCGGCCTTGGCCGGCGGCGTGCGGGGCGGTGTCACGGCGGCCACGTCGGGTTGGGCCGTCACCGACGAGACGAGCCGGTCGAGGGCCGCCGTGTCGTAGGCGCCGTGTTCGACGGCGACGAGCAGCAGGGGGCCGTTGAACCCGGGGCCGAAGCCCTGCGCCAACATGTCGTAGGCCGTGCGAGTCGTCGACCCGACGGGGTCGTTGCCCTGGTCGGTCGTCCCGAGCCGCAAGGAGAAGAACGGCGCGGCGAGGAGGGCGATGAGGGCCAGGGCCACGAGGGCGGGGATCACGGGACGCCGCGACACGAAGCCGGCCCAGCGGGCCCAGAACCCCCGTCCGCCGGCGCCCACCACCCGCGGGCCGTCGGCGGCCAGCTTGCGCTTCTGCCGCCGACTCAGGACCCGGGGGCCGATGAAGCCGAGCAGCGCCGGGAGCAAGGTGAGCGCCGCCGTCATGGTGAAGGCGACGCCGATGGCGGCCGCCACGGCCAGGCCGTAGAGGAAGCTCACCCCCAGGGCGAACATCCCCAACAAGGCGATGCACACGATGATCCCGGCGAACAGCACGGCGCGTCCCGAGGTGTTGACCGCGTTGACGATGGAGTCTTCGGGGTCGTGGCCGGCGATGAGCCCCTGGCGATGGCGGGTGACGATGAACAGCGCGTAGTCGACGCCGACCCCGAGGCCGATGAGGGCCACGAGGATCGGGGAGAACTGCGGCATCTTGAGCACGTGGCTGAGCAGCCCGATGAGTGCGATGGCCGTACCGAGCGACGCCAGCGCCGACACGAGCGGCAGGGCCATGGCGAAGACCGAACCGAACACGAGGAGGAGCACGACACCAGCCAGCAGGGCGCCGAGCCCGGTGCCGCCGAACGATGGCTTGTTGGCCGCCTCGGCCAGCTGGCCCGAGACCGCCACCTGTAGACCGGGTGCGTCGGCAGACTGGGCGCTTTGCACCAGCTTGGTCGCTTCCGAGGTGGACACGTCCTGGAATTGCTCGTCGAAGGTGACGGTGGCGAAGGCGATGTCCCCGCTCGCGGAGACCTGGTGGGCGCCGGCGGGCTCATAGGGCGAGACGACGGTGCTCACACCCGGCAGCGTGCTCACCTTGGCCAGCATGGCCTCGATGCGTGACTGGACGGCCGGATCGGCGACCTTCGACCCCCCGGTGGTCTCGAAGACGACGCTCTCGGTGTCGCCCGAGACCTTCGGCGACACGCTCTCGAGCAGGGTGATGGCCCGCGCCGACTCGGTGTTGGGCAGGGAGAAGCTGTCGGAGTACGACGTCCCGACGACGTGCGAGGCGAGGCTCGTGGTGACGAGGACGAGGGCCCAGAACAAGACGACGAGGCGGCGGTGGTGGACGCACCAGGTGGCGATTCGGCGCATGGCGAGGGGGTCTCCGAGTCGGATCGGCGGCGGGTGGAGCGAGACAACGGTAGCTCATTTTAAACAGAAGACGTCGCAGAACGAGTCAGCCCCAGTCTAGACTGGGGCTGTGGCGCATTCCTCGTCGCTCCGGGACCGTACCTCGACCGCCATCCTCGACGCCGCCGCCGTGGTCTTCTTTCGCCACGGGACGGGGAGTTCCATGGATGACGTGGCCGACGCCGCCGGGGTGGGCCGGGCCACCGTCTACCGGTACTTCCCCAGTCGAGACGCCCTGGTCAGCGCCTTGGCCGCCCATGCGCTCGAGGAGACGGCCGCTCGCTTCGACGAAGCCGAGATCGACGTGGTGCCGGTGGCCGAGGGTGTGGCCCGGGCGGCCCGAGCCCTGGTGGCGGCGTGGAGCAAGTACGCCTTCCTGGTCGAGGAGGCCGAGCACGTCGAGCACGGTCCGGTCGACGTGCGCCTCGGGAACCCCTTGCGGTCCCTGTTCCGCCGGGGCATCGCCGACGGGACTCTGCGCAGGGACTGGAGCGAGGAGGAGATGGGCCGGCTCTTCGCTGGTCTCCTCCTCGCCGCGGCCAAGATGACGGCCGACGACCACGTCGGTGTGGAGCGGGCTGCCGCCATGGTGAGCAGCCTCTTTCTCGACGGGGCCTCCGCCCGGGTTTCCACGTCACCGCGGCTACCGTGAGTGGTGGCAGGGCCCGGCACGGAGCGGGGAGCGGGAGACGAGGCCATGGCGGACGTCGGTGACACCGGGCGCATCGACCGGTCACGGGTCGAGGTGGTGGCCAAGCTCATGGCCAAGGCGGTGAGTACCGAGCACGACGCGGAGACGGCGGCGCTCGTCGAGCGCTCCTACGGCCTGCTGGCCCGGGTCCTCTCGGACTACGAGCTCAACGGCGGTGGGGCGGCCGGAGCCCGTCGCCGAGAGCGGCGGCTCATCCGGGACCGGCGTCGGGCCCAGCGCGACCGGCTCTACGGGACAGGATCCTCCGGGTCACCCGTCGTCTCGGCGACCGACGGGACGGAGCGGTACCGGGAGATCGCGCAGGACACCGACAGGCGACACGACGGTGACGGCGACGACGGCCGGGGGAAACCGCTGTCGCTGTAGGGCGGGGTCCGGTCAGACGGCGCCGCCGCGGCGGCTCTCGACCGTGACGCCGACCGCGGCGGAGACGACCAGGGCGAACCCCGGAGGCAGGAGCCAGAGGCCGAAGATCAGCGACAGCACGACGAGGAACAGTCCCATGCCGAGGACGAAGGGCCAGACGCTCGAGCTCGGGAAGGAGCCGACCACGCCCGCTCCCTCCTCGATGGAGGCGTCGTCACGGTCCTCGGGACGCGGCTTCATCCGCAGCGACCACCAGAGGTAGTACCCGCCGGGCAGGAGCCCGAGGAGCGTGGTGCCGACGAGCATGGTCGTGCCGCCCTGCTCGTAGCCCCAGAACCAGTAGACGGCTCCGACGACGCCGAAGAACACGGCCACGCCGATCAAGATGAGCGCTTCCACCCGCATCGTGCGATCTGCTCCTCGTCTACCCGGGGGTGTCGCCGTCGCCGGCGGGGTCGCCGGCACTCGAGTTGCCCACATCGACGGCGACCGTGTCGCCTCCGCTCATCCCACCCACGAGGGTCACGAGGCCGCCTTGGTGGTGATCGAGGTCGGGACGGCCGGGGAGGGGCCGAGGTTCGAGTCGCTGCCGGCCGAGAAGTTGCCGCCCGCCGCCTGCTCGGTGGCCACCCAGGCCTTGTACTGGGCCATGGGTAGGGCGACCACGTGGAAGTACATCAGCGAGTGGTAGAGGCCACAGAGTTGCGTGCACTGGGCCCGGTAGACGCCCGCCTTGGTCGGCGTCAGGTCGAAGTAGTTGTTGACGCCGGGCTGGGCGTAGCGGCTGAAGTTGAACTCGGGCACGTAGAACCCGTGGATCACGTCGTTCGACGTCAGGTGGATCTGGGTGGACACGCCGACCGGGATCACGAGGCCGGGCCCGAAGCAGTCCTCCACCGGAGCACAGCTGTTCGGCCCGTTGAGGCCGACGGGGTCGGGATCACCGTAGGTCTCGCCGGTCATGATCAGGTGCTCGTTGGCGTAGGCGAACGTCCAGCCCCACTGGAAGGCAATGACGTGGACTTTCACGGCCGGCGTGGGGCTCACGGCGTCGACCTTGTTCTCGGTGATCACGGTGAAGACGAACAGCACCAGCACGATGACGATCGGGATGATCGTGTAGGTGATCTCCAGGGCGATGTGGTACTGGAACTGGCGCGGCATCTCGTCACTGCGCCGGCGGTAGGCGATGATCGACCACAGGATCAACGCGGCCACGATCACGCCCACCACGATGGCGGCGATGAAGGTGCCCTGGTAGAGCTTGAAGGTGTCCTGGGCCTGGGTGGTCTTGCCGCGAAAGCCCCAGAACGTCGGCAAGGTGCAACCGCCGAGGACGAAGGGGAGCACGACCGCCGCCATGAGGGCGAGTTTCCGTCGGGCGCGCCTGGGGCGAGCGTGGGCCTCGGTGCCTGGGGCGGTCACGGCGCAGACCTTAGCCAACCCCGATACCAGAGGAGTAGTTCGTGCTTCGCTGCTAATCAGCCGGTACCGTGGCCCCCTCCGAGGTCCGAGCGGCCCAGGTGAACACCCCTTTGGCCATGGTCGATGTGGCGGTGCGCGCGCACTGGGCGAACACCTGGGCTCGGGCCCGGTGGACGCCGGGGTCCGTCGGTGCCGCCAAGGCGGCCATCTCGGCGAGGTGGGCGGCCACGCGCAGCGCATCGGGGTACACCACGGCCGAGGGGAGCGGACCGCCGCCTCCGGGCGCGCCGCTGACGTCGGGGTCGGCGGCGGCCGTGGCGGCCAGGGCCAGGGCGCGGTCGGCCAGGGCCCCGGCCCCCCCGGCCAGCGCGGCCAGCTCTTCGGCCAGCGCCTGCTCAGGGGCGGGCTTCAAGGTGGCCGGGTTCCCGTCCCACCACCCTCCGTACTGGCGCCAGATGTTGCGCACGATGAACTCGGGCTCGTCGTAGACGGGCTGGAGGTACGGGCGATCCAGGAGATCGACCGGCACCCGAACGCTGTGGAGGATGTCGTCGAGGCGGGCACCCTCGTTCATCAGGGCGATGGTCTGGTCGACGAGGGAGTCGAGTAGCGCCGCGGTGTCGGTGAGGGCCTGGCGGACCCGTTCGGCCCCCACGACGGGGAAGCCGTGTCCCGGGAGGAGCACCTGAGGGGAGAGCGCCAGCATCTGACGCAGGGCGTCCGCCCACTCGCGCGGGTAGCGCTGGACCTTCTGCGGGTTGCCGGCGTTGGGCGAGGCCCAGATGAACAGGTCGCCGCAGCACAGGACCCCGTGCGAGGGCACCCACGTCCAGGTGTGGTCGTCGGTCTCCCCCCGGGCGTGGTGGAGCTCGAAGGCGACGCCCCCGACCTCGAGGTCCAGGCGGTCGCCATAGGTCCGGTCCGGGTAGCGGTACTCCGTGGGCCACCGCAGCCCGGGCACGTTGAACTGGCGTTGGTTGATCACCGCGTTGTAGCCGGCGGTGGCGATGTAGCGGTCGAACCGATGGGGAAGCGCGTCGTGGGCCACCACCGTCGGGGCCGGCCAGCCCTGGTCGGCGGCCTCGGCCTCCCAGACGGGGACGCCGAACACGTGGTCGATGTGCCCGTGGGAGTACACGGCCGTGTTGAGGCGCGACGGCGACCACGTCCGCAGGGTGTCGTGGACGGCCTGGGCCACGAACACCGACCCGGTGTCGACCAGGACCAGGCCGTCCACGGTGGAGAAGGCCGACACGTTGGCGAACGAGGGCACGAAGGCGATGTCGCGGTCGACCTCGGCGATCCCTCCGAGGTACCCGCCCACGGGATGCAGGGACGCGATGTCGATCTCGCCGCGCCAGAGCTTGTCGGCGATGTCGAGGACGTCGTCGGGCATCGCCCGAGCCTACATTCGGCGGCCCAATTGCTCACCGGCCCAATTGCTCACCGGCCCAATTGCTCACCGGCGGCCCAGCGGCATTCAGTCGACGTGATCGGCCGATCGCTTCCAGGCCCGTCGGGCCCGACCCGCCTCGCGACCGAGGCGTCGGGCCCCGCCGAGCAGAGCCGACCGGGACGCGGCCCCGAGCGCCGGTGCCGTGGTCGTGTCGGCCCGCTCACGCGCCGGCGCGCGCGATGTCTTCGCCCCCGACACCTCCCGGGGCGCGTCCGGGGCGCGACGCGTGAAGGAGGTCAAAGTGGTGAGCCGGATCCATCCGACGGCGGCGAACTCGATGACGAGGATCCCGCTGATGTCCGGGCGAAGCGACGGGAGGACGGGAGCGATGGCCAGGCCCAGGGCCACCACGACGTCGAGCGTGGCGTGCAGCCGCGGCGGGCACACCCGCACGATTCCCGTCGGGCCGCGTCCCGTCGCGGCCAGCAGCCCGAAGGCGATCCCACCGACGACGAGCAGACCGCCCCCGGCCACGTGGACCGAAGTCAGGACCAAGGCGACCGCGATCGCGTACTCGCAGACCTGATGGATGCCGAAGGGGATCGGGCGTCGAAAAGCCCGGCCCCGCCCACCGCCGGGCGAGGTGGGCGTCACCTCGGCGATGCCGGCCTACCCCTTGGAGTTGGCCGTGCCGTCGCCGTCGGCCTTGGCGCCCTGATCGGCCTTGGCGCTGCCGTCGGCCTTGGCGCTGCCGTCGGCCTTGGCCTCGCTCTCGGCGTCGTCCTTGTTGCCTTCTTCGAGCCCCTTCTTGAACTCGTGGGACGCCGAACCGAGCGATCGGGCGAGCTGGGGGAGCTTGGTGCCACCGAACACGAGCAGGAGGACGACGAGGACGATGATGAGGTCGTAGGCGCTGAAGATTTCGGCAAGCATGCCTGTGTCTCTCGTTTCCGGCCCCGTTGGTCGAGGGCCTTGCCTCCAGGTTAGACCCGTGCCGTTCCCGGGGCGCTATCGCCCCCGGCGCGCGTGGCCCGGGGCGGCCCCGGGCTCGTCATGGGCCCGCCAGGAACACCCCCATGACGAGGGCGGCGATCGACGACAGGGCCGTGATCGCGCCCCACGCGGCCAGGCCGGACTTGGTCTTGGCTCGTCCGTGGAGGAAGGCGGCCACGCCGGCGAGGAGGACCACGGCGATCTTGACGCCGAGGACGATCTTCCAGGCCGTGGGTTGCCCGGAGCTCACGGCCGAGACGTTCCAGAACCCGGTGACCACGACGAGCGCGTAGGCGGGCCACTGCACCTTGGCGAAGGCCTGGGCCAAGGTGCGCGTCGCTCCCTCGCCCAGGCCGCGGGCCGCCGGGACGAGCGCGCCCAAGGTGATCTGGCCGCCGACCCAGACCGCGGCGCCCAGGACGTGGAGCGAAAGGCGGAGGGCGTCGAGCGTGGAGTCCAGACCCGTGCCCGAGGCGGCCGTCACTTCCCCTGCCAGTTGGGCTTGCGCTTCTCGGCGAAGGCGACCGGCCCCTCCATGGCGTCGGCCGAGGAGAAGACGACGGCGACGGCCTCGGCATTGAGCTTCCAGGCCTCGTCCTCGGAGAGGTCACCGGCCTCGATCATCATGCGCTTGGTCCAGCGGACGGCCAACGGAGCGTTCTCGGCGATCTCGCCGGCCAGCGCCAGGGCCTCGTCGATGAGCCGGTCCGCGGGGACGACCCGGTTGACGAGGCCGATCTGGGCGGCGCGCTGGGCGTCGATCGGGTTGCCGGTCAGCCCGAGCTCCAAGGCGATGGCGCGCGGCAAGCGCTTGGGCAGCCGGAAGAGGCCGCCGGCCCCGGCCACCAGTCCGCGCTTGACCTCGGGGATGCCGAAGGTGGCGTGCTCGGCGGCGACCACGAGGTCGCAGGCCAGCATGATCTCGCACCCGCCGGCCAGGCAGGTCCCGTTGACGGCCGCGATGATGGGCTTGGGAAAGGTCCGTTGGGTGATGCCGGCGAATCCGCCCGACAGTCCCATGATCGACGCACCCTCACCGGCGGCGAAGGCCTTGAGATCCATCCCGGCCGAGAAGGACTTTTCCCCCGCTCCGGTCAGGATCACGACCCAGCACCCCGCGTCGACGGCCAATTCGTCGAGGGCCTTCGACATCTCCTGGCTCACCTCGCCGTTGATGGCGTTGCGGGCCTCGGGCCGGTTGATCGTCAGGATCTCCACGTGTCCCCGGCGCTCACGCGCGACTGCCGACATCGGTGCCTCCGTTCGCTGGTTCGTCGTCGGCCTCGAGTCTGGCGCGCCAGTCGGTGTCGGAGCGAGTCGGTGTCGGGGCGAGTCGGTGTCGGGGCGAGTCGGTGTCGGGGCGAGTCGGTGCTCAGCCCTCGAGCCGGTACCGAGGCGGTGTGCCGTGCACGCGGACCGTCGTCCCCACGAGGTTGCGCCCTTGGATCGAAGACAGCGCATCCGCCTCGGCCACGGCGGCCACATGGCGCCCGTCGCCGAGGCGGGCGATCACCGGGGCACTGAAGGGAGCGGCGTCGGGGCCATGGGCGACGGTGGCGCCGACGACGACCGCCGACCCGGACGCGTCGTCGACGACGCCGTCGGCTACCGCCACGGCGTCGTCGTCGATCGCCTGCTGCGCTGCGCTGGTGTCCGCCACCCGGTACCCCGATGGCGGCGGCTCCGTCCCATAGATGCTGACCGCGTGCTTCGTGGCGTACCAGCCGAGACCGGTGACCAGCGCGACGCCGCCGTCGGCGCGCAGCCGGTCCACGACCGTGGCGATGGCATGGAGCGTGTAGTTGTTGCCGGGTCCACCGAAATACGGGAGCCCGCCGGTGACCGTCAGGCCGCGGTGGTCGTCGAGGCGGATGCCCATGGCATCGGCCGCCAGTTCGACCGCGCACGGGAAACAGGAATAGAGGTCCAACACGTCGACGTCGTCGATGCCGATGCCGGAGGCGCCGAGGGCGCCGGCGGCGGCAACGGCGATCCCTGGCGCGCGACCCAGATCCGGTCGGGCGGTGGGGAACCAGATGTCGCAGGCTTCGGCGCTCGACCAGCAGAACACCGCCTGCGCCTCGATGCCTGCGGCGCGTGCCGCGCCGAGAGAGGTGAGTACGAGTGCGGCTCCCTGGTTGACGCCCATGACCGCACAGAGCCGCTTGGTGAATGGCTCGCTCACCAGTCGGTTGTCGGCCGAGACGGTGGAGAGCTCGCCGGGATGGCGTGCCTGGGGGAACCAGGCGAACGGGTGGGAAGCGGCCACACGGGTGAACGGCGTCATGAGCTCGCCGAGCGCGACACGGTGCTCGGCGAAGGTGCGCCCGGCGCGCGCCGCCAGGGCGCTCTCGAAAAGGGCATAGATGTTGACCGGGGCCAGGAGCCCGGCCGCCAGTTCGTGGCGGCCGACGCCGGCGCGCTCGTCACCCACCACGGTGTCGGGTGCGCGGTCGAGCTCAGGTTCGACCGGCCCCGGGGCGCCCGACGCGTCCGGGGATCGCAGGGCCTCGGCCCCGGCGACGAGGACGACCTCGGCCTCGCCGGCGGCGATGGCGGTCGCCGCCCGCGCCACGAGCATCGGCGGCGAGTTCCCTCCGACGGTGGACACTTCGGTCACCGTCGGCGCCAGCCCCAGTCGTCGGGCCAGTGCCGTCGCCGGCGCCGGCCCGACCGGCGATACCATGTTCACCACCGAGACGCGGCTCACGGCGTGGCGAAGCCCGGAGGCGTCCTCCAGGGCGGCGCGCGCCGCCGCGGCGGCCAAGTCCAGGGCGGAGACCGCCGCCACTCGCTCGATCGATTGACCCGTCCCGACCACCACCGGGAGTCGGTCGTCGAGTGCCATGGTCGGTCGGTGGGGGGACCACCGTGCGAGTCGGTGTGTCAGGGCCGGGCGCCGTACTCGGCATGGACGCACCGGCGGAGGCGCCAGTGCCCGGCGGTCTCCCAGCGCCCCCGGCGCCGCTCGAGGAGGATGTCGGCGTCGGCCAGGACGCTGTTCGTACAGGTGACCGTCTCGGTGTCCGGGTCGCCGTATTGCACGGCGACGGCGTGCGCGGCGGGGATGGTGACTTCGACCCGCAGGCGCCAGTGCCCAATGGTGCCGCGCACGGTCCACGTCGGCAAGCCGAGCTCGGCCCGGAACAGCGCGGACGCGAGCAGCGGGTCCCGTGGCCAGTCGCGTCCGCCGAGACGCAGCTGGACCATCGACAGGGGCGGCAGGCGGTTGAAGCCCGGCGAGCGTCCGACCGCACTCACGATCTCCAAGACGTCGCCGCCACCGAGATCGGCGTGCAGCCAGACCCAACGTTGCGCGTTGCCGTGCCCGTAGATGTGCGCCAGGTTGCCGCGCGCCTCGCCGGTGAGTTCGAGGGGCTCTCCGTCGACGGCGATCGAGCCGGTACACGGTGCGTTGGCGATGGGCACGATCTGTGCGGCCGGGAGGACCTCGCGTTCCCACGCCCAGGCCGGGAACGTGAACAACGCGGGCATCCCCGGGTCGTCGAGGCGCAGGTCCCATTCGACCGGTCCGGCTCGCCCGCGCAGGGCCGGAGGGTCGAGGACGACGCCACCGGCGGCCGGGAGCGGTCCCACCGGCCGCGCCGGTGGAAGCGGGTCGGGCCCGTAGCGCGCCACCACCGGCGCGCCATCGGCGGGGAACGCGGTGGCGATGCCGTGGACGAACGCGCCGCCGCTGAGCGGGGAGACCAATTCCTGGTGCAGCCAGAACCCGTTGTGCGTGACCGGGTCCGAAGCGGTCACGTACCAGACTTCGAGCCGGCCTGGTTGGCCGCGCCAGCGCGGGGAGATCGTGTCCGTCGACGCGCCGCTTCGGGAGCGAGACGCCGCATCGGTGCCGGCATCCTGGCTGCGTGCACTGTGCGACACGGCCCTCCCCTCCGCCGGCGCCAGTGTACGGCGACCCCCCGGGTCGTGCCATGCTGAGCGCCGTGCCCGGATCGGAGACGCAGGTGGCGACCGGTCCGCTCCCCACCGGATTCCGCTTCGGGGTGGCCACCGCCGGCTTTCAGATCGAAGGCGGCTTCAACGGTCCCGGCGAGCCCGCCAACAACTGGGTGGGTTGGGAGCGGGCCGGACGGGTCGAGCCCTCCGGGATGGCCATCGACTTCTGGAACCGTTACGAGGACCATCTCGACCGTGCGGCCGCCACGGGTTGCGACGCGTTCCGGCTCAGCGTCGAATGGGCCCGGGTCGAGCCGGTCGAGGGCGAGGTCGACGATTCCGCGCTCGACCGTTACGCGGCAATCCTCGACGCGTGCCACGAACGGGGGCTCGAGCCGCTGGTCACGATGCTCCATTTCACGCACCCGGCGTGGTTGGGCGAGGACTTCTGGTTGTCGTCCGAGTCCCCCGAGCGCTTCGCCGGTTGGGTCGACCTGGCAGCGGGACGCCTGGCGTCGCGCTGCCGACACTGGGTGACGCTCAACGAGCTCAACGTCATCGGCCTCGGTTCGTACCTGTTGGGCCTCTTTCCCCCGGGCCGGTTGTTCGCCGCGGCCGACATGTGGAGCGCGTTCGACCATCTGATCGCCGCCCATGTCCGCGGGTACGAGGTGCTCCACCGGGTCCAGCCCGATGCGGTGGTCACCACCAACAACGCCTCGATCAGCCTGTACGAGCTCGACCGTCTCGCCATCGACCTCCTGGTGTCGCGTGGCGAAGGAGCGGCACGCCAGGACATCGGCCGATGGCTGGGCGAACGGCGCCGGCGGTGGTACGCGCAACTGCCGGCTCCGGGCCCCACCGAGCGGGCCCTTCGTCGCCTCTCGGCGGCCCTCTTCACCCGTGGTGGCACCGACCACGACACCGTCGCGTTGCCGCGTGCCGTCGAAGCCGTGTGGTCGAGCCCGTACGAGCGCACCCTCGATGTGGTCGGCATCGACTACTACGACCCCCTCACCGCCAACCACGTGCGCCGGCCCGGCCGGATCACGGCGGGGGGTCGGTCGTGGGCGCCGAGTGGCGACCTGTGGGACGACGTGGTGGACCCTGATGCCCTGGCGACCTATCTCGGGGCCAATCGCGTGCCCGGTCTGGGCCTGTGGGTCGTGGAGAACGGACTGTGCAACCGGGTACGGCGCGGTCGCAGCTACCCTCGCCTCGACGGGTGGAACCGCGCCCGGTACATCGAGCGGAACCTGGCCGCGATCGTCGACGCCCTCGACGCCGGGCTCCCGATCGGCGCGTATTTCCACTGGACCTTGGCCGATAATTACGAATGGGGCAGCTACGAGCCGCGATTCGGGATCTTCGGTGTCGACCGCGAGCGTGGCATACGCGTCTCGGACACCGACGCCATGGGGGTCGATGCCGCCGGCACCTACCGTCGGATCATCGAGGGTCTGAGGGCCGGGGACCGTTCCGTGGTCGCGGGCTGAACGAGCGCGAGCCGCCTGACCGTCGACGGTCACCGATTCTCGGGGACCGCAGCACTAGGTTCTTGGGTCGATGGTTCGGCTGACGGCACCTCTCGCGCGCCGTCGCCCGGGGGGTGCCGACGGTCGAGGGGACGGATGGCTCTAGGGGTGGAGATCGGCTCTGACGACGCGCCCGCCCGACGCGACGCGAGCCTGGTCGGGGCCCGGGTGCGTGCCCTGCTCCGCCGTCGCTATCCCCTCGCGCTCGCCCTGGTCGGACTGGTCGCGCTCCTCCTCATCGTCCCCGAGCGTTCCGCCACGGTGGCGGCGGTACCCACACCCAAGGGTATGACGGTGCCCACGGCGCCCGGTAGCCGGGGAACGAGCGTCGCCGGCGTGGCCTGCGGTCCCGGGGTGCGCCAGATCCCGTGGTCGTCCTACGCGCCGATCTGCCAGCCCGCCTGGCACGGCGACAACGGCGGCGCCACCGCTCCCGGGGTCACCGCCACGACCATCACCTTGACCTATCGGTTGGCCTCCACCGACGAGCTCCAAGAGCTCTACGCGCTCGTGCCGCCGTCGGTCGTCGGGACCAACGACGAGGCCGTGCACACCATGCAGGCGTACATCAACACCTTCAACAAGTACTTCGAGCTCTACGGCCGCAAGGTGGTGCTCAAGCCCTATACGGGGGAGGGCAACTTCATCGACGAGGTCACCGGGTCCGGGCTGGCCGAAGCGCAGTCCGACGCCCTCACCGTGACCTCGAACCTTCACGGATTCGCCGACATGTCGCTCATCGACTCGACGGTGACCTACACCCAGTCCCTGCAGGACCACGGCGTCGCCGCCTTCGGCTCGTATCTCCAAGACGCCGACTGGTACCGCACACTCGCTCCGTACGAGGAGACCGTCGGGCCCAATTGCACGAAGGGAGCGGCGGCGATCGGCGCCGTCTTGGGCAACGGGTTGTCGGGTACCCGGGCCGTCTACGCGGGCGACCCGACGCTTCGTTCCGAGAACCGGGTCTACGGGATCATCTATCCCGACAACTCGACGGCCACCACCTGCGCCCGCCTCATCGAATCGGCTTTGGCCGCGCACCACCACGCCTCGGCCGTCAACGTGTCGTTCACGTTCGACCCGGCCACGCTCATCCAGAGCTCGGCCAACGCCGTCGCCCAGATGCGCTCCCACCGCGTGACCACCGTGATCTGCGCTTCCTGTGACCCGGTCACCCCCATCTTCTTGTTCATCGCCGCCCATGCCGACGGGTACCGGCCCGAGTGGTTCCTCCAGTCGTACTTCGCCGGGGGCACATCCAACCTCGACAACTTCGTGGCCAACGAATTGGCCGAGGCGGGCACGCCCGACGAGGCGGAAGGGATCTTGACGCTCGGCAACGCTCCGGTGGCGCGGTCGCGCCAGGAGGCGGTGGAGGCCTATCACCTCGGCAACGGCGGCTCGACGGCCAACCTGCTCCCGACGTACCTGCTCGCCTACGAGCCGCTCCTCGACTTCTTCAACCTGCTCCAGGCGGCCGGTCCGGATCTCACGGCGCACACGTTGCACGCCGCCATGGCCAACACGACCTCGCTCGCCCCCTCGGCCGCCGGCGGCGAGTTCGGCGGATGGGCCTACGGCGCCGGCGTCGTCGACCCGTCGGCCACCTACAGCCTCCTGCACTGGAGCCCGGACGCGGTCTCGACGCTCGACGGGAAGAAGGGCGCGATGGTCGCGTGCTACGGCGGGCGGGTCTTCACCTACGCCGACGGCGCCGCGCCGGTGCCCGCCCACAGCGAGCCGGGGTGCCCGCCGTGATGCGGCCGAGCGAGCAGGTGCGCCGGCTGTGGACCCTGGCCGGTGGCGCCACGGTCGTCCTGGTCGCCTACGCGCTGGCCGACCGCTTTCTCCCCGGCCACCTCCCGGCGGGCATCATGCTGCGGGGCGTGGTCCTCGGCGGGCTGCAGTCCCTTGTGGCCATGGGCCTCGTCTTGTTGTACCGCTCGGCGCGCATCATCAACTTCGCCCAGGCGGCCATCGGGGCGCTGGCCGCGTCGATCGCCATCATCCTCGTCACCGGCGAGCATTGGTCGTACTACCTCGCCGTTCCTCTGGGACTGGTCGGTGCGGTGGCGACGGGCTGGGCCATCGACAAGGTGGTGGCCCGACGGATGACCAACGCGCCCCGGATGATCTTCACCATCGCCACCATCGGGTTGGGTCAGCTCGTCGGCGCAGCGGTGCTCGAGCTGCCGCGGAGCTTCGGTCACCTGTCGTCGACGACGACCTTCACCACCCCGTTCTCGTTCCATTTCCGGGTCAGCCCCCTGCCGTTCACGGGCGACGACCTCGTCGCCCTGGCGGTGGTCCCGGTCGCTTTCGGCGCACTGTTCTGGTTCTTCCAGCGCACCGACACAGGAACGTCCATCCGCGCTTCGGCCGATTCGATCGAGCGCGCCCAGCTCCTGGGCATCCCCGTCCGCCGCTTGAGCACCATCACCTGGATGGTGGCGGCCGGCCTCTCGGGCGTCGGCGCCATCCTGTCCGCCCCGATCGTGGGCCAGAACGTGGGTGTGGTCTCGGGACCCTCGACGCTGCTCATCCCGTTGGCGGCGGCCGTGCTCGCCGGCATGGAGTCGCTGCCGCTGACCGTCGTGTGGTCGGTCATCTTGTCGGTGGTCGCCCAGGCCAGCTTCTGGAGCTACCACCAGGCCCCCTACAGCGACGTCTTGGACTTCGTGCTGATCCTGGTGGCGCTCCTCGTCCAACGCCGGTCGTCGGGGCGCGCTGACGCCGCGCTCGACGACTTCGGGGCCCGCCGGGAGTTCCGCCCGATCCCCGCGGTCGTCGCCCACCTGCCGGTGGTGCGTGTGACCAGGGTGGTGGGCACGCTGGTCCTGCTCGCCACCGCGGCGATCCTGCCGCTGCACCTTGCCGAGCCGCGCCTGGTCACCATGGCCTATGTGGCCATCTACGGCATCATCGCCGTCTCGCTGGTGGTGCTCACCGGCTGGGGCGGCCAGATCTCGTTGGGCCAGTACGCGTTGGTGGGCATGGGGGCGGCCATGACGGGGGCCCTGCTCGTGCACGCGCACTCGCATTTGTTCCTCGCCATGGCCGGGGCCATGGTCGTGGGGGCGCTGGTGGCGAGCTTCGTGGGGCTCCCCGCACTGCGCATCCAGGGCCTGTACCTGGCGGTGACGACGTTGGCATTCGCCGTGGCCGTGTCGTCGTTCGTCTTGTCGTCGGCGTACATCCCCTGGCTCAATCCCTCTCAGGTCACGCCGCCCGTCTTGTTCAAGCGGTTCGATCTGTCCTCGCCGTACTCGCTCTACGAGTTCTCGCTCCTGGTGCTCGTGGTGGCGCTCGTGTGCGTCCGCAACCTGCGCCGCAGCTGGGGTGGGCGCACCATCGTGGCCGTGCGGGACAATCCGCGGGCTGCGGCGTCCTATGGCATCAGCCCGTTGAAGACGCGGTTGCTGGCCTTTTGCATCTCGGGTGCGCTTGCCGGCTTGGCGGGGTCGCTCATCGTCCTGGCCCAGCACGGGATCCCGCAGCCGCCGACGGGCTTCCCCCCCGACGAGTCGGTGAACGTATTCGTGATGGCCGTCATCGGTGGGATCGGCACGCTCACCGGCGGTGTGCTCGGCGCCGTCTTCGTGCGTGGCGCGTACTTCCTTCCCGACGTGTGGCAGCTGGTCGTGACCGGAGGCGGCCTCGTGGTGTTGCTGCTCGTCTTCCCCGACGGCCTGGCCGGGATCGTCTTCCGCATCCGGGACCGGGTCGTGGTGTGGGTGGCGAGGCGCCGAGGGATCGAGGACCCGTGGGCCGCAGAGGACCAGCGTCCCCCGGCCCAGACCAAGCTCGGGTTGGCGTCGCCGACCGCGGCTCGCGCCGCGGTCGAGACGATCGGACTCTTGCACGAGCACGCCACCGCGTCGACCGCCGCGTTGCGCCTCGCCGCCTTGGAGGACCTCGAGGTGAGCCGCGGCGCGGCCGCCTCCGATGCGGCCCCGCCGGATGCCGGCCCCCCGGGCGGGCGGGTGCCCCTGCTGTCGGTGAGCGATCTCCAGGTCGGCTACGGCCAGGTGCATGTGCTCAACGGCGTATCGCTCGGGGTGGCCCAAGGCGAGGTCGTGGCCCTGCTGGGGGCGAACGGTGCGGGCAAGACGACGACGCTTCGCGTCGCCGCCGGGCTGTTGCGCCCCGAGGGCGGCTCCGTGCAATTCCTCGGCACCGACATCACCGACTGGACCCCGGCCCAACGGGTCGCCGCCGGCCTCGTGACGGTGCTCGGCGGGCGGGGCGTGTTCTCCTCGCTCACCGTGGCGGAGAACCTGCAGATGGGCGCGTGGGTGGCACGCCACACCCACATCGACAGCGGCTTCGCCGAAGACGCCACCGGTCGGGTCCTGGAGCTGTTCCCACCGCTGGCCAAACGGCTCCACCAGCGGGCCGGATCGCTCTCGGGTGGCGAGCAGCAGATGCTCGCCGTGGCCCAGGCGTTGCTGTGCCGGCCCAAGGTGCTCATGATCGACGAGCTCTCGCTGGGCCTTGCCCCCATGGTAGTGCGCTCGCTGATCGACGTGGTGCGCTCGCTGGCGGCGAGCGGCATGACCGTCGTCGTCGTCGAGCAGTCGGTCAACATCGCCACGTCGGTGTCGGATCGGGCGGTGTTCATCGAGCGCGGCCGGGTGCGCTTCAGCGGGCCGACCCCGGACCTGTCGCGCCGACCCGACCTGCTGCGCTCGGTGTTCCTGAGCGCCGCCACCAAGGCCAAGCGCCGACGCGAGGGCCGCCCCTCGGACGCCCAGACCAACGCGGTGGCAGCCCTCCTGGCCGGCGCGCCCATGGCAGCGACGGCGGGCGCCGCGTTCGGGATCGGTCCGGGGGCCACGTCCACGGCGAAGCCCGCCACCGGCGACGGTGGGGGTGCAGCCCCCGAAGCGCCGCGCCCGGTGACGTCGGTTCGGGCCATCGGCGCGATCGTCCCGGAGGGCGATGCCGTGCCGGCGCTGTCGGTGATCGGCGTGTCGAAGCACTTCGGCGGGGTGGCGGCGCTCACCGACGTCTCGTTCCAGGTGAAGCCCGGAGAGATCCTCGGTGTGATCGGGTCGAACGGCGCCGGCAAGACGACGCTCATCGACATCTGCTCGGGATTCGTGTCCCCGGACTCGGGCCGCGTGCAGATGTTCGGCCGGGACGTCACCTCGGTCCCACCAGCCCGACGGGCCGGCCTCGGGCTCGGACGCGTGTTCCAGAACGCGCGGTTGTTCCCGGCGATGACCGTGGCCGAGGTGCTGGCCACCGCGCTTGACCGTCGCGTGCCGGTGCGTGACGCCCTGGCCGGGGCCCTGTCGGTCGCCGCGGTCGTCGAGTCGGAGGTCGCCGTCGAGATGCGCGTGGAACAACTGCTGGCCGAGTTCAACCTCGGTCGGTTCCGCGACCGCTCGATCACCGAGCTCTCGGCCGGCACCCGCCGCATCGTCGAGCTGGCCTGTGCCGTCGCCCACGAGCCGACGGTCCTGCTCCTCGACGAGCCGAGTGACGGAATCGCCCAGCGCGAGACGGACGCGCTGGGGGAGATGCTCTTGGGACTGCGCGAGCAGACCGGGGCGGCCATGGTCATGATCGAGCACGATGTCCCCCTCGTGTCGTCGGTCGCCGATCGTCTCGTCTGCCTCCACGTGGGCGCGGTCGTGGCCGAGGGACCGACCGCCCTGGTGCTCGACGACCCGGTGGTGGTGGGGGCGTACCTCGGTGCCGACGAGGTGGTCCGCCCGGCGGCCGTGTCATGACGGCACCGGCGGGGGCGGGCCGGCCGACGGGCCTGGCTCGGGTGTGGTCGGTGGTCCGGCGCTATGTCGTGGTCGTCGCCGTCATCACGCTGGTGATCGTGGTGTTGAACCTCCTTCCCGCACTCGGCTCGGGCAAGGGCCGGGGCGCCGGGGTGCGGCCGTCGCTCACCCGTCCGGCGCCGAGCTCGGCCCCGGCCGAAGCGCCCGGTACCCGGGCCACTTGAACGGCGACTTGGTCAAGTCCTCCCTGGCCAGAGCTCATTTCGAGAAATCGCTCAAGTCGCCGGCCGGCCGTGCCGATGGTGGAGTTGGCACCGAATCCTCCCGCACCCGTGACCCACCCTGCCGACAAGGAAGTCAGCGCATGAGCACGGTCAACCTCCTGGTGGGCCGCCAGCCGATCTTCGACCGTGCATCGAGGGTGGCCGGCTACGAACTGTTGTTCGCCCGCAGCACCGGCGACCGGGAGTTCGACACTCCCCAAGACGAGGACCTGGCCTGGGCCGAGGTCCTCCTGGGGTCGGTGGGTATCGGTCTCGAACACCTGGTCGGCTCCAAGCCCGCCCATTGCGACGCGACGAGTGCCGTGCTCGTGAGCGATGCGGCGTTCGTCCTCCCTTCGACCCAGACCGTCATCGAGGTGCACGAATCCTGCGCGCGCGATCCCGAGGCGCTGGCGGGGTGCCGCCGGCTCGCGTACGAAGGCTTCGTCATCGCCGTCGACCACTACACGGGGGCGCCCGAGGCCGACCGGCTGCTCGAGGTGGCATCACTCGTGAAGGTCGACGCCTCGCTGCCCGACGAAGTCCTCTACGAGATCGCCACGCGCTGCTACAACCGCTGTCTGCGCCTCGGGGCCACGGGCATCACCGACGTCGAGCAGCTCGACCGGTGCCGGGGCCTCGGGATGCACCTGTACCAAGGCGATTTCCTCTCCGAGCCCCGTATCGTGCAGGGCAAGGTGCTCAGCGCCGGGCAGGTGAACAAGCTCCGCCTGGCGGCCAAGGTGATGGACCCCGACTATGAGTTGTCCGACCTCGAGTCGATCATCCGGCGGGATGCGGCACTGAGCCACCAACTGCTCAAGTTGGCGGGCCTCGAGGCCGCCTCCGGCATGTACCGGACGGTGCGATCGATCCAAGAGGCCCTGGTGCTGGTGGGCTGGCGCCGACTGAAGAGCTGGGTGGCACTGTTGTTGGTCGCCGACCGCGGGTGCTCCTCCGAGGAGCAGATCGTCAACGTCATGGTGCGGGCCAGGATGACCGAGCTGTTGGCCGAAGCCATCGTCCCGGGCCAGACCGACGTGGCGTTCACGGTCGGCCTGCTCTCGAGCCTCGACGTGTTGCTGGGCATACCCCTGGAATCCGCCCTGGCCGATCTCCCCCTGGCCCAGGAGGTGCGCGACATCGTGTTGCGTCGTTCGGGCCCCGTCGGTGACCTGCTGAGCGACGTCATGGACTTCCAGCGCGGGTGCCCCAAGCGAGCGAGCCGGTCCGGGGCCAGTCCCGGGATCCTGCAGTTCGCCCACCTGAAGGCCCTGGCCTGGGGCGTGGAGATCGCGTCGGGCATGGAGGCGTTCGCCGCCTGAACGACACGGCCGATCGCCGTGTGCCGGCGCCGTCGACGGCTCCGGTTCCACGCCGATGACCGGTCCTGTGCCCCGGCGACGAGGCCGGTATCAGTTCCTGTTGGTCTCGGCCCAGGTCAGAGCCTTGTCACCAGCGGGGTCTCGGGGCAAGCCCAGGATGCGCTCGGCCATCTGGTTGCGCAGCACTTCGGACGTCCCGCCCTCGATGGTGTTGGCCCGTGCCCGGAGGAACGTGGTGGCCCTGGATTGCGCCTGGTCGTCGCCGGTCAGCCAGGCGACCGCATGCATGCCGTGGGCGTCCATGGCCAGTTCGGAACGGCGTTGGTTGTACTCGGCGTTGAACACCTTGTTCACTCCCCCCTCGGGGCCGGGTTGCATGCCCCGACGGCGCGCCGAGTTGGCCCGGAACGCGGTGATCTCCTTCACCTCGGACTCGATGTAGATCTGGGCCAGCCGCTGCCGGGTGCGGGGGTCGGCGCGGTCGGGAATCGATTCGACGAAGCTGCGCCAGGGGTCTCGCCGGGTGCCGCCCAGGAACGATACGGGGTCGAGCGAGACCCCGGCCAGCGTCGTGCGCTCGTTCATGAGCGTCGTGCGCGCGCAGCGCCAGCCGTCGCCCACGTCGCCGACGCGATTGGCCTCCGGGACGCGGACGTCGGTCAGGAAGACCTCGTTGAATTCCGACGACCCGGTCATCTGGCGCAGTGGCCGGACTTCGATCCCCGGGGAGTGCATGTCGACGATGAAGTAGGTGAGCCCCTCGTGCTTGGGCACGTCGGGGTCGGTACGGGCCAGGAGCATGCCGAAATGCGCCATCTGGGCCAGCGTGGTCCAGACCTTCTGGCCGTTGACCACCCACTCGTCGCCGTCGCGCACGGCGCGGGTCCCGAGCGATGCCAGGTCGGAGCCCGACCCTGGCTCGCTGAACAGCTGGCACCAGATCTCCTCGCCCGTGAGGATCTTGCGCAGGTACCGGACCTTCTGGTCCTCGGACCCGTGCTCGATGATGGTGGGCCCGGCCAGTCCGACACCGAGGAGGTTGACCGAGACCGTGGGCAGGCGGTACCGGACCAACTCGGAGCGGATGACCTGCTGCATCCAGCTCTCGCCGGAGAGGCCGCCGTACTCCTTGGGCCACAAGGGCGCGGCGTAGGGGCTGTTGCCGATCGTCGCCGTCCACGCCAGCGGGTTGAACGAGGCGTCCGCTTTGACGCGCTCGACCGCCGCGTCGTCACCGGCTTCGACCGCCTCCATCCACCCGTTCGGCAACGTTTCCGTCAGCCAGGCGCGGAATGCCTCGCGCAACGCGTGTTGCTCCGGCGTGTCCTCGATCTCCCAGCGCATGTGCGGCTCCTTGGTCGGCCCACGGCCGAACGCGCTCGGTACACCGATTCGTCGATCGACCAGGTCCGGTCGTCGATCAGCCAGGTCCGGGCCAGTGTAGGGGAGATGACGGCCACCGACGCCGACGGGGCGGTGGCCGCCCATGGTCTGCTTACCTACCGCACCGTGTGAACGTCAGCGGACGAGACGGATCGACGGGGGGTCGGCTGCACCCGCCGAGCTGAGCAGAAGACGACGTCGGGCCTCGACCTCGGCCACGAAGTCCCGTCCACGTTCGAGGTGGAGAAGCGCGTCAGCCTGGCCCTGGGGCCGGGGCAGCATCCACGAGTGCCCACCCGGCAACCACTGGATGCTGCGCCCGGTCAACGCGCTGAACTCGACGGCAGTGGCCAGGTTCACGATGCGGTCGAAGCACCCCCACACCGGCAGGAGGGGGATGGCGTGCTCGGCGAGTCGTTCGACTTCGGGGCGCAGGTCCAGTGACATGAGCATGGAGCCGACGGGCAAGGTGCGCCCGAGGGTGCGCAGGTTCCGCCGCGCGTCCGGCCACAACCCGCGCAGGGTAGAGCGGAACCTCCGGCCGATCACCAGGTCGGGGCTGTCGAGGGCAGTGGCGAGCAGGAGATCGAGTACGCCGGCAACGTCGGGGAACAACGGCGCCAGCAGCGTCACGAGGAGCCCATGGCGCTCCCTCCACTCCGGGGTGGCGGCACCGTCGCGGTAGACGATGCCCAAGGTCCGTTCCGGGTGCGTGTCGGCGAACTGCACCGCGACGGCGCCACCCATCGAATGGCCGAGCAGGAGCACGCGCTCCACGCCGAGATGGTCGATGAGCCGTACCACCTGGTCCGTGATCTCCCGGATGTTGACGTGCTCCCACGGGAGCGGGTCGCTGCCGGCGAACCCCGGGAGACTCGGGTTGATGACCCGCCATCCGAGGCGGTGGGCCAGATTGGCGCTCTCGCGCCAGTACATGCCGCCGCCGGCGAAGTACCCGTGGATGTTGACGGCCCAGATGGGCTCGGAACCGGGGCCCTCGGGCCCCGTCGCCTCGACGTTGTCGGACACGGCGTAGCGCAGACGACGATCGTCGAAGACGACCCGGCTCGGGACCATCCGCACCTTGTCACGTGGGACGCGACCACCGCCGGGCGGGTCTTGGGGGACAGGCTCGTCGACGGCGCGGTCGCCTCGAGACGACGGCTTGTGGGCGTTGTCAAAGTCCGGTCCTGCCGCGGGTCGCGGCACCGGTATCGAAGGTCGGCCAGCGATGCCACGACCATACCCTGCGTGCTCGCGCCAGTGCGCGTTCCTGCGGCCTTGCTCCGTCGCCCCCGATGTCAGGCCGGCGCGCTGACGGCCACGGCGCGGCCGAGGGCTGCCTCGGCCTCGGCCACGAATCGGCGGACGAGCTCGCCGGCGGGGACGAGCTCGTCGATGGCGCCGACCCCCTGGCCGGCGGGGTAGCACTCCCTGGCCGGGTCGACCTCCACCGTGTCGAGGTCGCCCCCGAGGTGGAAGGCCTTGTCACCGATGGAACGGCCGAGCTGGCCGGGGAACCGCTCGAGCTCGGCCGCGTGGTCCTCGTAGTAGGCGGTGTACTCGTTGCGGACCACGCGCATGGTCTTGCCCGAATAGGCCCGGCTGATGACCGTGGCGTCCTCGGCGCTGCGCAAGAGTGCATCTTTGTAACCGACGACCGATCGCGCTTCGGGGGTGGCGATGAAGCGAGTACCGACCCAAACGCCGTCCGCGCCCAGGGCCAGCGCCGCGGCGAGCCCGCGCCCGTCGAAGATCCCGCCCGCGGCCACGACCGGGACGTCGGCGCCCACGGCGTCGACGACCTGGGGGACGAGCGGCATGGTCGCCACCTGGCCGGTGTGCCCGCCGGCTTCGGTGCCCTGCGCCACGACGATGTCGCAACCGGCGTCGACGGCGCGTCGGGCATGGTCGACCTTGCCGCACATGTTGATGACCAGGAGCCCGTTGCGGTGGCACTGTTCGACCACCTCGACAGGCACGCCCAGTCCGGCCACGAACACGGTCGCCCCGCCGGCGATGATCTGGTCCACCTGCTCCGCCATCCCGCCGGGCATGGCGGTCAGGAGGTCGACGCCGAAGGGCTTGTCGGTGGCGCTTCGGGTCTTGGTCATCTCGTCGACCAGCTGCGCCGTCGACATGGTGGACGCGCCCAGGCACCCGAAGCCCCCCGCGTCGGACACGGCCGCCACCAGCTGGTGGTAGGAGACGCCACCCATCCCGGCCAGCATCACCGGGTGCTCGATGTCGAGGATCTGGGTGAGTCGCGTCCGCATGCGCCGAGGCCTCCTCCGGGCCGCGTCGGCCCGGTCGTGTCGATCGACCGTCATCCTAAGGATGGTTCCCCCCGCCTGCCACCGACGCATAGCCTCGGGCCATGCCGGGGCGAGCGTCGAAGTCCGAGCGATGGGCGCTGATCCGCACCGGTGCCATCGTCGTGTCCAAGCTGGGACTGCCCACTGTGGGGCACGCGCTGGCGGCATCCGTACGCGCCGAGCGGGTCGGGCGCCGCGAACGGGCCGCGGCGAGTGTTCTCTCTCCCGGCATCACCCCGGGCGCGCTCTCACGCGTCGAGACGTTCGACACCGGCGCCCGGTTCGCTTTCGAGCGCGCCGAGCTCGAGGTGGCATTGCTCGCTGACGAGGTGGTCCGCCTCACCTGGCGCCCGGGCCGGATCCTGCCGCCGTACGGGCTGGCCGACGACGCCGGGCTGAACGCCCCGAGCGTCGACGTGCGCCAGGGGGACGACACCTGGACCGTCGAGGGGGGGGTGTTGGTGGTCGAGGTCGCGCTCGACGGAGCCGTGACCGTCGGGCGCGCCGACGGTTCGGTGCTCCGGCGCCAGCCCCCACCCGAGCAATCGGCCGGTGGCTGGCGCACCACCTTCGCCATGCGCGAGGGGGAGTCCTTCCACGGGCTCGGCGTGCGCGCCGCCCGCCTCGACCTGCGCGGCGGGCGCTATCACCTGTGGAACCGCGACCCCGGTGGCGGGTGGGGGCCGGGCCGGGACCCCCTGAACCTGTCGATCCCGGTGTTCATCGCCCGCCACCAAGACGGCGACGTGCTCACCTTCTTCGAGAACACGACCCGAGGCACCGTTCGCCTCATCGGCGAGACGGCCGAGGTCGTCTTCACCGGTGGAGCCTTGCGCGCCTATGTGGCTACCGGCGACGTCGCCCATCTCGTCGATCGCTACACGGCGCTCACCGGCCGACCGGCTCTCCCCCCGCGCTGGGCTCTCGGCTACCACCAGAGCCGCTGGGGCTATCGAGACGCGGCCGAGATCCGGGAGGTCGTCGACGGGTTCGCGCGCAGCGCCATACCCCTCAGCGTCGTCCACCTCGACATCGATTACATGGACGGTTTCCGCGTGTTCACGGTCGACCGCCGGCGCTTCCCCGACCTCGGCGGGCTGGCCGCCCACGGCGAGCACCATGCGGCGCGGGTGGTCACCATCATCGACCCGGGCGTGAAAGTGGACGAGGGCTTCGACCTCTACCGCGAGGGTCGGCGTGCCGGGTACTTTTGCGCCGACGAGTCCGGGCGCGAAGCGGTCGGCGTCGTCTGGCCCGGGCGGTCCGTCTTCCCCGACTTCACCGACCCGGCGGCGCGCCAGTGGTGGGCGTCGAAATACCGCGGCCTGCTCGATCAGGGCGTGGCCGGGATCTGGCACGACATGAACGAGCCGGCCACCATCGCGGTCATGGGGGACCCGACGTTGCCGGCCGGCACGCGTCACCGCCTCGAGGGCATGGGCGGAGACCATCGCGAGGGCCACAACGTCTACGGATTGCTCATGAACCGCGCCGGCTACGACGGCCAACGGACCGCTCGACCCGAGCGCCGGCCGTTCATCGTGTCGCGTTCAGGATGGGCCGGCACGCAGCGCTACGCGTGGAACTGGACGGGGGACGTGGAGAGCGGATGGGACGGCTTGCGCCAGCAGGTGGCCACGTTGGTCGGCCTCGGCCTGTCCGGTGTGCCGTTCTCGGGATCGGACATCGGCGGTTTCAGCGGCGTGGCGCCCGACGACGAGCTCTACCTCCGGTGGCTGCAGTTCGCCGTGTTCACGCCTTTCTGCCGCACCCACAGTGTCGCGGGAAGTCCGCCGCGTGAGCCTTGGACCTTCGCCCCGGACGTGCACGACGCCGTCGGGGCGTGGATCCGGTTCCGCTATCGACTGCTTCCGTACCTCTACACCCTGGCCCACGAGGCTGCGCACAACGGCGCGCCGCTGATGCGCCCGTTGTGGTGGCCGATCGGGGACGACGCCGAGCCGTCGACGGGTCTCCACGACACGGCGGCTGCTCGCGACACGACGGCTGCACGTGACACGGTGGATTCCGACGACGACTCGTTCCTCCTGGGCAACGCGCTGTTGGTCGCACCGGTCACCCGCGCCGGTGCCACGTCGCGTTCGGTGACCCCGCCGACGGGGGAATGGGCCGACCTGTGGTCGGCCTCGGATCTCCGGCCGACGGACGTCGTTCGCCTGCCGGCCCCCGTCGAGCTCGTGCCGGTCCTGGTGCGACGCGGGGCGATCGTCCCACTCGACGACGGATGGGCCGCGGCATCGGGTCCGTGTCGCGTGGCCGACGACCCGCCGACCGGCGCCGATGCCTCGCTCCCGGGGGGCGTGCGCCTGGACATGGACCATGCGCCCAAGCTGCTTGCCTATCACTGCTGGGCGAGCGCGGACGGGTCGGCCGCCGGCTCGTGCGTCGATGATGCCGGCGACGGCGACGGGCCTCGCCGACGAGACGACCTGCGCCTGCAAGGCGCCCGGCCGGGGGGTGAGGCCGTGGTGACGTGGGAGCGCCGAGGCGACTACGACGCGCCCAGACAAGTGCGCGTCGTCGTCCACGGGCTGGCGGCCGAGCGAGCCCTGGCCGACGGGGTCGAGGTCGAGGTACGCGGTGGTGCCGTCGAGTGCGCGCCGTTCGACGAGCTGCGCCTGGTCGGCATCTCGCAGCCAGAATCGGGAACGAGCTGACCCAGCCACAAGCGCTGAGCACGGTGCTTGACAGGGAATTGCATCGCCGATTGGATCAGTAGCTCCCCGTTTCGAAGGGTGGTCGAATTGTCTGGGCTCGATCGCAAGTGGTGGACGCTCATTGCCGTCTGCACGGCGACATTCATGCTCCTCCTCGATATCACGGTGGTCAATGTCGCCCTGCCCGATATCCAGCGCTCCCTGCACTCGAGCTTCAGCGACTTGCAGTGGGTGATCGACGCCTATTCCCTGACCCTGGCCGCCTTTCTCCTGACTGCCGGCGTCGTCGGTGACATGTTCGGGCGACGCGGCGTCTTCGCCGTCGGTCTCGGTGTCTTCACCTTGTCGTCGCTGCTCTGTGGGTTTTCCTCCTCGTCGTTGATGCTGAACCTGGCCCGGGGGGTCCAAGGCGTCGGCGGTGCCATCATGTTCGCCACGTCGCTGGCGCTGATCGCGTCAGCTTTCGCCGGACGCGAACGAGGAACCGCCTTCGGAATCTACGGCGCCGTCGTCGGCGCGGCGGTGGCCGTCGGGCCGCTCATCGGCGGGGCACTCACCAGCGGGCTGAGCTGGCGGTGGATCTTCTTCGTGAACGGGCCCGTCGGCATCGTGGCCGTTGCCATCACCCTAGCCAAGGTGCAGGAATCGAGGGACACCAACGAGCGGCGGATCGACTGGATCGGCTTCGTCTCGTTCTCGGTCGCCTTGTTCATGCTCGTCTTCGCACTCGTCCGGGGGAACGCGCAGGGTTGGGGGAGCACGCTGATCGTGGGCTTGTTGGTCGGCTCGGCCGTCCTCCTGGTCGTGTTCCTGGCGGCGGAGTGGCGCCAGGCCGACCCGATGCTCGACCTCACGCTCTTCCGACGGCCGGCCATGGTCGGCACCTCCATCGTCGCCTTCACCCTGGCCGCGTCGATCTTCTCGCTGTTCTTGTACATCACGTTGTTCATCCAGGACGACCTCGGGTACGGACCGCTTGCCGCTGGTGTGCGCTTCCTCCCGATCACCATGCTGTCGTTCATCACGGCCCCGGTCGCCGGGAAGTTGAGCGTGCGGATCAAGTCCCGTTACCTGCTCGGCACCGGGCTCTTGTTGGTGGCCGTGGGCCTCGCGCTCATGTCCACCATCCACGCCTCATCGGGTTGGATGGCGCTCCTGCCGGGGTTCGTCGTCACCGGCATCGGCATCGGCACGGTGAACCCTGTGCTCGCCTCGTCGGCCATCAGCGTCGTCCCGCCACAGCGCAGCGGTATGGCCTCGGGGTCGAACAACACCTTTCGCCAGGTGGGCATCGCCACCGGCATCGCCGCCCTCGGCGTGGTGTTTCAACGCCAGATCCTGAGCTCGACGGCCACTGCGCTCGGAACCAGCAAGATCGGTCACGAGGTGCTGGTCCGCGGCGGCGCCCAATTGAGCGCCGCCTTGACCGGTGGCGGGGTACGCGAGGCCGCCGCCGCGATCCCGTCGGCGTCGGTTCGCAACGAGTTGCTGGCCGCCTACCGGACCGGGTTCTCGAGCACGCTCGACCACCTGATGATCATCGGGTCGGTGGTGGCCGCCGTCGGTTCGGTCTGCGGCTATGCCCTGGTTCGGCAGCGTGACTTCGTGCCCAGCTATGCCCCTCCCTCCGGCGAGCGGTCCTCGGCGCACTCCTGACCGCGGTCAACGACCGTCGTCCTCCGACCGGTGGCCGTTTCTGCGTCCGGGACCGAGGGTGCGCACGGCATCGTCGACGGTGTGGAATAGGTGGTCGCGGCCGATGCGATCGAGGAGACCGCTGCGGGCCAGGTTGGTGGGGACGTTACCGACGACTCGGGCCAGGGCGAACGTGACATGGTCCCGGTCCAGGTCGTCGAGGAGGTGGCGCAGGGCACGGGCGCCGGTGTAGTCGATGTCGCCCATCCCGACCGCGTCGAGCACGAAGAGTTGGACGGGCGCCTCGGAGGCCGCCAGCGCCCGATGCATCTCCGTACGGAAGTGATCGGCGTTGACGTAATAGAGGGGCGCGGGGAAGAACGAGACCACGACGCCCGGCACTTGGGCCGGATGCTCGTGATGGCCGATCGGCTCCCAGCTCGTTGATCCCGGGATCCGGCCCAGGATGTACGAGCGCGGACGGGCCGTGACGCGGGCCCGGTCGACGATGGCCAGCGACACGGCGACGACGATGCCGATCTCCACGCCGACGAGCGCAACCGTGATCAGGGTCACCACGGCGAGGCCGAACTCGAACCGGTCGAACCGGGCGATGGAGCGCAGGTCCCTGGCCCTGATGATTCGGCCGGCCACGTAGAACAGCACGGCAGCGAGCGTGGCGAGGGGCAGGTTCGCCAACAGACCGGCCGTCGGGACCAGGAGCACGACCGCCGCCGCGGCCAGGAGCCCGCTCGCCTGGGTGCGCCCGCCCGCCGCGACCACCGCCGCCGTGCGTGGCGGGCTGGCGTTCACCGGAAAGGTGCCGAGCAGGCCGGCCAGCAGGTTGGCCGACCCGACGCCGATGAAGTCGCGGTCGACATTCGCATGGTGGTCCTCGGTTCCCGGGAAGGCCACGGTGGTCGCCGCGCTCTGGCTCACGATGACGAGGGAGACGACGGCGGCCAAGGGCAGGACGTCGCCGAGCGCCGCCCACGACAGGCCGGCCACCCCGAAGTGCGGCGCCGAGTGGGCAACCGGTCCGAGCACGGCTACGCCGTGCGCCGCAAGGCCTGCCCCATAGACGAGCACGGTCGACGCCACCACGGCGATCAGCGGTCCTGGCAGCCGCCAGTGCGAACGCTCGCACCCGATGATGACCAGGAGCCCGGCGGTGCCGATGATTGTCGACCACCCGTTGGCGTCGGCCAGGTGGTGTACGACGTATGCGAGGCGATGGACGGTCGACCCGTTCGTCGGGGGCAGGCCGAGGAAGTTGGGGAGCTGGTCGACGACGATGATCACGGCCACGCCGCAGAGAAATCCGGTGACGATCGGGGCCCACCGGAAATCGGCGATCCAGCCGAGACGCAGCAGGCCGATCAAGGCGACGATGACGCCGATGGTCACCGCCAGCAGGACCACGAGCTCGACATAGCGATGGGAGCCGCTGGCCGCGAATCGGGCGATCCCGACGGCGAACAGAGGAGCGATCGTCGAGTCCGCGCCCACGGACATGCGGGCGTTCGAGCCGACCATCGCGAAGGCGACGGTTGCTGCCGCGAAGGCGTACAGGGCGGTGACGGGAGGCATGCCGGCCAGCCTCGAGGTGGCGATCTGCTCGGGGACGGCGATGACCAGGAGCGTGACGCCGGCCAGGATATCGGGCGTTATCCACCGGCGTCGGTAGCCTCGGAGCGACGTGAAGACCGGCAACCGCATTGCTGTACCTTCCCCGCCGATCAGTCGTCTTGGTCGAGCCAGTGTCGCGCGCCGGAGAGCACGGTGACCTCTGGGTGCGACCACACGAACCGCTCGACCTTGTCCAGGATCTCCTCGACTCGACCGGCGGTGGGAGCCACCACGCAGAACCCGAGACCGGCGCGCTGCCACTTGTCCTGGAAATCGACTTCTGAGGCCGAGACGCCGTAACGGCGACGCGCCACCTCCAGGATGTGGCGCACCACGGACCGCTTGGCCTTCAAGGATCCGCTGTCGGGGATCTGCACCTCGATGCGCAGCGCGCCGACGAACATCGGATCAGCGCCCGGCCCCGAAGGCTGACATCGGCCCGGTCCCGGGCGCGGTCGTGTCACCGAGTCGCATGGCCGACGAGGCTAGGTCGCCGCCGGCGGCCGGTGTCGCCGCATCCCCTGCTACCGTCGCTTGGCGGATCGGAGACGGGGGATCCCATGCCGGTGTGGTTCACAGCCAGCGAGTACGCGGTGGTGTCGGCCGCTTCGGCGCGCCTCATTCCCCCCGACGAGACGGTGGGTGCCGTCGAGGCGGGCGTGCCCGACTACATCGACCGACTCCTCGGCGCCTTTCGATTCGACCCGCCGCGCATCTGGGCCGGTGGACCGACGTCGGGCCGATTCGGCGGTGAGCCCGCGTTCGCCTCCTTCCACCGGCTCGGCCCACTCGACGAACTGGCGTGGAGGATCCGCATCGAGGGCTCGCAGGGCATCCCGGCACGCGAGTTCAACGGCCCGGTGGTCGGTTGGCAGGAGCGTTATCGCATCGGGATCGCCGCGTTGGGGGAGGATTTCTGCGAGCTTGAGGCCGAAGCGCAGGACGAGCGTCTGCGCGCCCAACCGGACTTCGTGAAGCTGCTCTACGGGCACTGTTGCGAAGGGATGTACGGGGCCCCCGAGTACGGGGGCAATCGCCACGCTTCGGCCTGGTCGGCCATCGGCTTTCCCGGAGACGTTCAGCCGCGCGGCTGGAGCGACGAGGAAGTGGCGAACCCGTGACCTACGACGCCGTGATCGTGGGGTCTGGTCCCGGGGGCGCCACGGTGGCCGACTCGCTCAGCGCCGCGGGGTGGTCGGTCCTGCTCGTCGATAAGGGGCGCAACCATCTCCTCGACCCCGACGACCTGACCACACTGGCCTCGGACTACTCCAACGACGAGATCAAATTCCTGTGCCGGCACTTCCTCGGGCCCGACCCATTGATCGAGCCCCGGACGTTCCGCACCGGCGCAGAGGAAGGCGACCACTCCCACGTGGGCGAGGTGAACTCGATCCCCACCACGGTCGGTGGCGGCGGGACCCACGCCGACGGCAAGGTGCCACGCTTTCGGGAAGAGGACTTCGCATTACGCGAGACCTATGGGCCGATCGACGGTGCCGCGGTCGAGGACTGGCCCATCGGCTACGGCGACCTCGAGCCCTTCTATGCCGAAGTGGAGCGGGCCATCGGCGTGGCCGGCGACACCGGGGCAAATCCGTTCGCGGCCTGGCGGTCGAGCCCCTACCCCATGGCACCGGGGGCACCGATGTACGGGGCGCTGCGGTCGTCGGCTGCCGCCGAGCGCCTCGGTTTCCATCCCTACGCGGCGCCCACTGCGGCCAATTCCGTCCCCTACGACGGCCGGCCGGCGTGCAACAACTGCGGGTTCTGTGCCTTCTTCGGCTGCCCGATCCATGCCAAGGGCGACCCCGTCGCCCTGCTGCGACGGGCCTTTGCCACGGGCAACGTGGCGTTGGCCGCGGAGACCTTCTGTGCGCGGGTGGTGACCGACGGCTCCCGGGCCACCGGGGTCGAGCTCGTCGACCCCGACGGGGCCAGGCGAATCGTCGGAGCTCGCCACGTCGTGGTGGCGGCTGGGGCGATCGAGACACCGCGCCTGTTGTTGCTGTCCGGTTTCGAGCACCCGTTCGTCGGCCGCCACCTGATGGTGCACTTCCAGACGATTGCCATCGGATCGTTCGATGAGCGGTTCCATACCCATCGGGGGCGCGCCGTGACCCACGTCCACGACGACGCCATCATCGTCGACGACGACGCCCGGAACGCGGCACGCGGCGCGGGCTTGCCCTGGATCCGCGGGGGCATGGTGGAGCACGGCGGGCCCTCGCTGCCGATCATGGAGGCCAAGCTCTACCCCTGGGGCGAGACCCACAAGCAGCTCATGCGCTCGTCGTTCATGCGCGACAAGCTCTGGGCCTTCACCATGCAGGGCGAGGACCTCGCCCAGGTGACCAACCGGGTCGACCTCGACCCGACGATCCGCGACGTCCGGGGCTATCCGGTCGCCCGCGTGACCTATCGGCCTCACCGTCACGAGGTCGTGGCCTCGTCCCATCACGGACCGCGCCTGGTGGGCGTGCTCGAAGCGATGGGGGCCACGTGGACCATGGTGGCCACGTCGCCGGGTCTGGAAGGGTCGAGGATGTCGCCGATCCCCATCAGTCGCCACGTCATGGGCACGACGCGTATGGGCTACGAGCCCTCGACCTCGGTGGTCGATCCGCACGGACGGGTCCACGGGTTCGAGAACCTGGTCGTGGCGGACTCGTCGGTGTTCGTCACCTCCGCCGGGTACGGGCCGACGCTCACGCTCGTGGCGCTGGCCGCGCGGGCGGCGGCGGCCATGATCGGATCGACCCGACCGATCTGACCCGTGGGTCCGCTCGGCATCGCCGGGTGGTCGGTATCGTCGGGCGGCCGAAGCTCAGGCAGCCGGGCCCAGGTGGTGGGCGAGGAAGCGCTCGGTGTCGTCGTATTCCTCCCGAGAGAGCGCGGAGTGGCCCCCTGGGCCGGCGTGCAGCCGCTTGTTCGAGGTGCCCAGCGCATCGAACAGGGCGAACGCCGCGTCCCGGGCGAAGAGTTCGTCGTCCCACTGCGCCAAGAACAAGACCGGGATGGTGACCTTGGCGGCGTCGGACGCGTGGCGCTGCTTGGTGGGCCCGGCGATGCCCATGAGACCGAGCACGGCTGCCTTGATGCGAGGTTCGGCCGCCACCAGTGGCAACCCGAGGATGGTTCCCATGGACAGGCCCCAGTACCCCACCGGCCCGGCGCCGACGTCGGGGAGCGCGGCCAGCGCGTCCAGCGCGGCGGTCCACTCCGCCACGGACTCGTCGATCAGGTCCGGCTCGTTGGCCCACGCTTGACCGAACTCGACGAACGAAATGGCGAACCCGCCGCCGTCGTCGCGCCGATCCCCGTGCAACGGCCCGTCGACGGCGGCGGCCGCGTAGCCATGATGGCGGACGAACCGGCGCGCCAACGACACCACATAGGGCTCGCTCTTGCTCGTCCCGGCCCCGTGGCCGATGAGCACCAGCGGTCTCGGACTCCGGCCGCCGTCGCCGTCGCCGTTGTCGTCGCCGTCGTCGGTCGGCGTCCACAGGTTCCCCGGCACGATCCGCCCGTCGCAATCGACATCGAAACGGCGCTGGCGCACTCGGCGCGAGACGACGTCCTCGCCCAGGAAGCGCAGGGACATGTCAGCTGCGGGGGACGTCAGCCCAGGCGATGTCCTTGTCGAGGCGCGGCTCGCCCGGCAACCCGAGGACGCGCTCGCCGAGGATGTTGCGCATGATCTCGGAGGTTCCCCCCTCGATCGAGTTCGCCCGCGCTCGCAGGAACGAGTGGCGCACGTCCTCGTCCGCGAACCCGGCCCGCTCGGGCCTGCGCATCTGGTAGTCGGACGCATAGAGGGTGCCCTCCATGCCGAGGAGGTCGATGCACAGCTCGTAGATCTGCTGATTGATCTCGGCTCCGGCCAGCTTGGCCACCGACCCCTCCGGTCCGGGGGTCCCGGCCCGGCGCATCTCCCGGGCGCGCATGTTGGTCAGGCGCGCCACCTCGGTGGCCACCCACAACGCCATGACGCGATCGCGACGGGCCGGCGACCGCTCGCCCTCGGGCTTGGCTCGCCAGATGTCGAGCGCCTGCGCGATGGGACCGGCACTGCGCCGGGGCACGCCCCCGCCGATGGCCACGCGCTCGTTCATGAGCGTCGTCATGGCCACTCGCCACCCCGCCCCCACCGCGTCGAGGCGCTGGGCGTCGGGGACGCGCACATCGGTCATGAACACCTCGTTGAACTCGGCGTCCCCCGTCATCTGGCGCAGCGGCCGGACCTCGACGCCGGGCGCGTGCATGTCTAACAGGAAGTACGTCATCCCCCGGTGCTTGGGCACGTTGGGGTCGGTGCGGGCCACGAGCATCCCCCACTTGGCCGTGTGGGCCAGGGTGGTCCACACTTTCTGGCCGTTGACCACCCACTCGTCGCCGTCACGTTCGGCGCGGGTGGCGAGTCCGGCGACATCGGATCCCGCGCTCGGCTCGCTGAAGAGCTGGCACCAGATCTCCTCACAGGTGAACAGCGGCCGCAGGTAGCGTCGGCGCTGCTCCTCGGTGCCGTGCGCCAACACGGTGGGCGCCCCCATGCCATACCCGATCACGTTGCGGTCGTACTCGCTGGGCGCGCCGGCCCGGGCCAGGTCCCGCTCGACCACGCCCTGGGCTTCGGGGCTCAGCCCCAGCCCACCGTGGCCTTCGGGGAACCACACCCAGGCCAGGCCGGCGTCGAAGCGCGCCCCGAGGAACTCGGCGGGCGCCGTCGTCGCGGGGTCGTAGGCGTCGAGCAGCGTGGCTACCCGCTCCCGCAGCCCCTGGTGCTGGTCCTGGGGCCCGGTCCTCGTGTCAGTGATCGCCATGGGCACACGATATCGGGGCGTCCGCCGTAGCATCGGGCCGTCCGGCCGGCACCGATCGGGGGCCCGACGTCGGGAGGGAGTCGTCGAAGCGCGGGCGCCGAAGAGCAGTCGTCGATCCGACCGACAGGGCGACGGGACCAGGGAGGACAACGTGGAGCGGGTCGAATTCCAGACCATCGTGTACGAGAAGGACGGTGCCGTGGCGCGCATCGTCCTCAACGTGCCGGAGAAGGCGAACATCCAGACCGCACAGCAGGTGTGGGACATGGACGAGGCTCTCGTCCTCGCCGACGACGACGACGAGGTCAAAGTGCTCGTGTTGAAGGCCAACGGCGAGGGGTTCTGTGCCGGGCATGCCATCGTGGGCGTCGACGAGATGCCCGAGGTGTACCCGACCACCGGTCCCACCCCCGAGCGAACGTGGCGGCGACACCACCAAGGGCTCTTCCTGTGGCCGCCGCTCCGACTGTGGGAGTTCCCGAAGGCGACGATCGCGCAGGTCCACGGGTACTGCGTCGGCGGCGGCACCGTGTACGGGCTCCTGACCGACCTCACCGTCGCCTCGGACGACGCCTATTTCCAGATGCCGCTCCCGCAGGGTTTCGGGCTCCCGGGGGCACAGACGATGATCGAGCCGTGGGTGCTCATGAATTACAAGCGGGCGGCCGAGTACCTCTTCCTGGCCCCGACCATCGACGCGGCCCAAGCGCTCGAGTGGGGCATGGTCAACCGCGTCGTGGCGCGTGCCGAGCTCGACGACACCGTGGAGCAGATCGCCCGCACCATTGCCCAGATGCCGCTCACCACGATCCTCACCACCAAGGCCGGCTTGACCCGGGCGTGGGAGATGATGGGGATGCGGATGCACCTCCAGCAGTCCACCGACATGGTCGCCCTGGCCACCGGGGCCAGCGATGTCCGATCGTTCATGGCCGGTCTGAAGGGTCGCCGACCGCGTCAACAGGCGGCCGAACACGCCGGCGAGCGGCTCGATGACGAAGTCTCGTAGCGACCCGCCGCTCACCGCGGCGACCGCCTGTCGACCATGACGGGGCCGGGAGGTCGCACCGTGATCCACCAAGGTCGGAGTGCGGCAGACCAGAATACGGGTGCCCGAATATCCGATCCCTTCCCGGGAGCGTGTGCGATGCCTCGCCTATTGGTGCGACCGGAAGAAGCCGACGAAGAATCGTCGGAGCCGATGGCGCAGATCCTGTGGCTCCATCGGGGCAGGTTGGTCGACGCACCGCCGCCGTCCCCGGTGCCGCTGCTCAGGACACCACCTCCCGGCTGGTACGGGGACCGGTTGCGGTTCTTCGACGGACAGGCCTGGGCCGACGAGGTTCGTCCTATCCGCCGCCCCTCCTCGTTGATGCGCGTCGCCTACGAAGAGGCTCCGTCCGCCGAGTCGGAGACGGGACCCGGCACGCCCTCCCCGCCCCCCGCCCCGACGGAGGTCGGCCTTCTCGGCCTGCCGCCTCCGCTGGCATCCGAGCCTGCGACGCAAGCCCGCCCGGTCGACGCGGCGGCCTCCGTCCCCACCGAGGTTGGTCTCATCGCACTGCCGCCGGCGTTGTCGCCGCCGGCGACCCGACAGGTGCCGGTCAGGTCCGACCTTCGCCTCGGCCTGGTCGCAGGGCTGAAGACCTCGCGCTTCGTACTCTTGTGGGCCGTCGCGGCGGTGGCGCTGGTGGTGGTGGTCGGGTTCCTTTCCAGCACCTGAGGACCCCACGGCCCTCTCGCCGCACGGCCCTCTCGCCGCACGGGTGTGGCTCTGTCTGGGTCAGGCCCGGTCGGGGTGGTGGCCGAGGCGTTCGAGTACCCAGGCCGGCGGGCGCGCCGTGAACCCCTCGTCGGGCCAGTCCATCCACCCCGAACCGGCCAGCGCTCCGCCGTCGGGGTGCAGTGTCGTCCCCGTGACGTAGGCGGCGAGTTCCGAGGCCAGGAACAAGACGCACCCGCCGACGTCCTCGGGCCGGCCTTTGCGTCCGAGCGGGATGGTGAGACGGTCTCCGAGGTCGACCGCGTCGCCGGCGGCCACGGCGACCTCGCCGGCCGAGCCGGCGGCGCCGGCTACGGCGGCCAGGCCCTCGGTGGGGACGAAGTCCGGGGCCACACAGTTGACCCGGATCCCGGCGGGGCCCAGCTCCACGGCCAGGGTCCGCGTCAGGTGGGTGATGGCCGCCTTCATCGCCGCGTACAGCGCGTATCCGGGGGCGGCCCGGTGGGCCTCGATCGACGTCAGGGTGATGATGCTCCCGCCCCGGCCTCCGGCGATCATGCGCCGCGCCGCGTGTTGGGTGGCATCGACCACCCAGGTGAAATTGGTGCGCACCAGGGTGTCACGGCCCTTGGTGTCGACCTCGGTGAACGGGGCGCGAAAGGTCCCGCCGACCACGTTGACCAGCACGTCGAGGCGCTCGAAGCCCGTGTCGACAGCGGCGAAGAAGCGCTCGAGCGCCCCCTCGTCGCGCACGTCGAGCGTTTCGGCCAGGACCTCGACGCCCAGGGCGCGGGCGTCGGTCGCGGTGCGGCCCAGTGCGTCGGCGTCCCGATCACAGACGGCCAGGGCCACGCCCGCCCCGGCCAGGTCCAGCGACACGGTCCGCCCGAGGCCCCCGCCGCCGCCGGCCACCACGGCCACCTTGTCGGCCAGCGCTGCCCGTTGCTCGAGGAGTCCCATGTCGCCTCCGGCCCGGCCGCGGTTTGTGCGGCGGCGTCAGCCGGGCTCGGTGCCGACGACCGAAACGAACGAGACCATCTCCCCGGGATAGCCACCGAGGTTGTGGGTGAGCGCCAGGCGCCGACCGTTGTCGATCTGGCGTTCGGGCGTCGCCTCGCCACGCAACTGCAGCCAGCACTCGAAGAACATGCGCAGGCCGGACGCGCCCACCGGGTGGCCAAAGCTCTTCAGGCCGCCGTCGGGATTGACCGGGAGCTCGCCGTCGAGGTGGAAGGTGCCGGCCAGGACCTCCTTCCAGGCGGTTCCCCTCGGCGCGAAGCCCAGGTCCTCCATGAGCACCAGCTCGGTGGGGGTGAAGCAGTCGTGGACCTCGGCGAAGGCGAGCTGGCGACGCGGGTCGGTGATCCCGGCCTGGGCGTAGGCATCCGCCGCCGCCGCCGCGCACTCGGGGAAGTACGTGTAGTCGTAGTCGGGGTCGATCAGCCCCGAGCCGCTGCCGGCCGCGAAGGCCAGCGCCTTCACGTACAGGGGCCGGTCGGTATAGCGGTGCGCGTCCTCGGCCCGGACGACCACGGCGGCCGCAGCACCGTCGGCCACCCCGGCGCAGTCGAACACGCCGAGGCGTCCGGCCACCCGGGGCGACGCGCAGATCGTTGCTTTGGAGACCTCGCGCCGGAACTGGGCGCGGGGATTGCGCGCCCCATTGAAGTGGTTCTTCGACGAGATGGTGGCCAGCACGTCGGTCAGCGTGTCCTCGTCCACCCCGTACTTGGCGCCGTAGGCCGGGGCGACCATCGAGAACATGGCGGCGGCGGTGAGCGTTCGGGCCGTGCCGTCTCCAGGCGGTCCGGCCGCGTTCAGGCCTTGGTAGCCACCGTCCTTCACCTTTTCGGCGCCGACCGCCATGGCGATGTCATAGGCACCGGAGGCGACCGCGTAGGCCGCCGCCCGCAAGGCTTCGGACCCGGTCGTGCAGTAGTTCTCCACCCGGGTGACGGGCTTGTTCTTGAGTTGGAGGGGTCGGGCCAAGGTGATGCCGCTCATGCCCGACTGGGCGGTGCCGAACCAGAAGGCGTCGACCTCGTCCTTGGTGACGCCGGCGGAGCCGAGTGCCTCGGTCGAGGCGTCGACGATCAGGTCGTCGAGCCCCTTGTCCCAGTGTTCGCCGAAGGGGGTGCACCCCATGCCGACGATCGCCACGCGGTCGTGGATCCCGTGCGATGCCATGGTCGACCTCCTACCGGTCCCCGCTCGGCGTGACGGATGGGGTGGGTGTGGCGGGCGCGGCGTGGCGCACGGGCCGCGCCTTCCAGAAGTAGTCGTGGATGCCGTCCGCGCTGAACAAGCGCCGGAACGTCATCTCGACCCGATCGCCGATGGCCAGCGAGTCCGCGTCGACGTCAGTCAGCTCGACCGGGAACCGGCCGCCCCCGTCGAAGTCCACCACGGCGAACACGATGGGCGGGCTCGGGGAGTAGGCGAGGCGGTCGACGGTGAAGGTGACGACCGTACCGAGCGTGTCGGCCATGGCCAGCGGTTCCATGTCGTCGACGGCGCCACCTTGCATCGAGATGCGCGCCGGAGGCATGTGAATGGCGCCCGACGAGCGATCCCGCGACCCGACGAACCCGAATTTCCATTCCGTGGCGCGCCAGGCGGCGGGAGTGGACACACGCTGGGGCTCCGGCCGGCGGGGCGGCTCGGGGGTGAGCTGGCCCCTCCAGGCCAGGAACTTGCCGTAGGGGAGCGGGGAGCCGGCGGCGATCTGGTCCCTCAGCGTCGGCGCCGCCGGGCGGCTGCCCACGGCGCCGGTCGTTCGGAGCACCACGGCGTCGGCCCCGTCGGCGAGGTGGACGAGGGCGATGACCTCGCCCGGTCCGGCCTGCTCGAGCATGGCGACCAGGACCAGCCCAGGGTGGGCTGCGCCGGTCTGGCCCACGGTGGAGGCCATGTCGTCGGCCAGCGCGTCGGGCACGGTGGCCAGCTTGCCCGCCAACGCTTTGGCGGCGCGGCCGTGCATCGACGTGACCGCCACACGGTTCACGTCCTCGACGCTGACGCCGGCGGCCTTCAATGCCCGCTCGAAGGCGTCGCGCCCGAGGGGGACGTAGCGCGTCTCGCCGAATCGTTCCTCCCAGGTTCGAGAGCGTGGGTCCCCCGGTGCTCGCCAGCGGTCGACGAACTCCTCGGTGGCACTGGCGCCGCCGAGGTACTCGGCGATGACCGGCGTCCCCGGTCCGTCCTCGCCAACCAGGAATGCAGCCGCTGCGTCGCCACCCGCCGACTCGTCCGTCCCACCGGGCAGGCCGTCACGCTGGTCGGCGAGCACCACCAAGGTCGAGGCGGCGTTGCCCGGGCCTGGGCCGCCTGTGCCGCCCGCGCCGGTGAGCGCGACCTGGAGGGCACCGATCCCCGAGCGAAGCCCACCGCCGAAGTCGACGGCCATGGCCTCGCCCGGCAGGCGCAAGGCGGCGTGGATGGTCGTGGCGTTCGTCTTGTCGAGATAGGCGGGTGTGGCGGTAGCGAACCACACCGTGCCGGGGGTGGCGCCCGTGGTGGTGGCGCGCAGGGCGAGGCGGGCGGCCTCGACGCCCATGGTCGTGGTGTCCTCGTCGTGGGAGGCGACCGAACGGGTGCCGGCGGCCCCGCCGGCGCCGAGGAAGCGCCCGATCTCGGAGCGCTCCAGTCGCCGGTAGGGGATGTATCCCGCTGCCCCCAGGATCCCTCGCATGGCCGAGGATGCTACCCGGGTTCTGACTGGTCGTCAGATGTTGCGTCAGGGGGCCAGGCTGGCCCTCCCGACGTCGTGCCCCTATTATTGCCGTCAAATCTGACGGTCAGTCAGAAAATCGCAAACGAGTGCACGGAGGCAATGGACGTGGACTTCGAGTTCTCCGCCGAGCAGCTCGCCTTCGTCGAGGAGGTCGAGCGGTACCTCGACGAGCACGACGATCCCGAGGTGTTCGACGTCACCCGCGAGAACATGGCCCAGATCGTCGACACGCCCAAGCGCCGGGCCTTCATGGCCGGCCTCGGGGCCAAAGGCTGGCTTGGCATCACCTGGCCCAAGGAATACGGCGGCCAGGAGGGTGACGGCGTCTACGAGTACCTGCTGAACGAGTCGCTGGCCCGTCGCGGCGGCCCCCAGATCGGCAAGGGCGTGGGCATCATCGGCAAGACCCTCATCAGCCACGGGTCGGAGCGCCTCAAGGCCGAGTTCCTGCCCAAGATCCTGCGCAACGAGGTCGAGTTCGCGGTGGGCTATTCGGAGCCCAATGCCGGCTCGGACGCGGCATCGATGCAACTGAAGGCCACCCGCGACGGAGACGGCTGGCGGCTGAACGGTCAGAAGACCTGGACCACGTCCGCCCACTTCGCCGAGTGGTACTGGGTCGGCGCGCGTACCGACCCCGAGGCACCCAAGCACTTCGGCATCACGTTGTTCCTGGTGCCGCTCGACCACCCCGGTATCACCGTGAAGCCGATCTGGACGATGGGGGACGAGCGCACCAATGAGGTGTACCTCGACGAGGTTTGGGTCTCCGACGACTACGTGGTGGGCGAGGTCAACCGGGGGTTCCAGTACATCTCCGAGGCGCTCGACCTCGAGCGGTTCACGCTGTTCGCCATGTCGCCCATGCTCCAGCGCCTCGAGCTGCTGACCGAGTACGTCCGCACCGCGACGCGCGACGGCAAGGCATTGGCCGACGATCCTGTCGTCCGGCAACGCATCGCCCATCTGCACACCGAAGCCGAGGTGGCCCGGGTCCTCGGGCTCAAGTTTGTCAACCGATCAGCCAAAGGCGGCGCGCCGCCCACGTCCGAGGCATCGGAGTACAAGCTGTTCGCCACCGAGTACTCCAAGCGCCTGGCCGACGCGTCCATGGACCTGTCCGGGCCCGGGAGCCAGCTCCGGGTGCGGACCGAGGACGCGCCGATGGCCGGCCGGTCCGAGTCGACGTACCGCTACACGGTCATCGACACCATCGGTGGTGGTTCGTCGGAGATCCAGAAGAACATCATCGCCAGGCGCAAGCTCGGGCTGCCCAAGAACTTCTGATGCCGCGCCCCGATGGTCCGCTCGCCGGCGTCACCGTGCTCGACCTGTCCACGGTCGGACCGGCGGCGCGATGTACGCGGTTGCTCGCCGACTATGGCGCCACCGTGGTGAAGGTGGGGGCCGTGCCCGGCCGGGGCCCGGGCCGGATCGACCCACCCTTCTTCGCCTACGCCGGCCACCGGGGAATGCGCCGGTGTCGCCTCGACCTCCGCGACCCCGACGGACGCGCCTGCTTCCTGGCGCTGGCCGAGGGGGCCGACGTGGTCGTCGAGAGCTTTCGCCCCGGGGTCGCCGACAGGCTCGGCATCGGATACGAAGCCGTGCGCGGCGCGAACCCGGCCATCGTCTACTGCTCGACGAGCGGCTACGGCCAGAGCGGCCCCCGCTCGGGGTGGGCCGGACACGATCTCGACTACCTGGCGGTCGGGGGCTATCTGGCTTCGACCGGCCCGCGCGCCGACGGCGGTCCGCCGGTGCCCGGCGCCACCGTGGCCGATGCGGCCGCGGGTGGGATGCACGCTGCCTTGGCCGTGGTGGCCGCGCTCCACGGCCGGACGAGCACCGGCGAGGGTGCCTACCTCGATGTGTCGGTGACGGACGGGGTCCTGTGGCTCATGTCGCTGGCCGTCGACGAGCATCTGGCCACCGGGTCCAGGCCCGGCCACGGCCACGACGTGTTGACCGGGCGATACGCTTGTTACGACACGTACCGGGCGTCCGACGGTCGCTGGCTGGCCGTCGGCGCCATCGAAGCCAAGTTCTTCGCCAACTTGTGCCGGGCCCTGGGCTGCGAACAGTGGGTCGGCCACCAGTACGACGACGACGCGCAGGACGCGATCCGTGCCGAGCTCGCCGCCGCCTTCGCCCGGCGCGACCGCGACAGTTGGGTGGCCGAGCTCGCCGCCGCCGACACCTGCGTGGCGCCCGTCCAAAGCGTCGCCGAATTGGCCGAGGATCCCCAATTGGCCCATCGCCGCGCCCTGGTGGAGGCCAAGCACGACGAGCACGGGTCGTTCCGCCAGGTGGGTGCGGTCCTCGCCGGGATGGCGCCGGTACGGGAACCCGTGCACCTGCGCACGGGGAACGACACCGACACGGCCGCCCTGCTCGCCGCCGCCGGCGTCGACCGAGCGCGCATCGCCCAGCTCTTGGAGACGGGGGTGGCCCAGTGACCGATGCCGACCTGCCGGCCGAGATCGTCGCCCTCATCGACGTCCGCCGGTACGAGGAGGTGGGGGAGTTCCCCGTCGAGCGCGGTTACATCTGGACGAGCTGCGCCTCGGTGGAGAACGGCAACCCGCTGTATTGGGACGACGACGTCGCCGCCGAGGTCACCGAGGGTCCGGTCGCCCCACCGTCGATGATCTCGGTGTGGTTCCGTCCACACCACTGGTCACCGGGTCGGACCGAGCAGGCCCTGCCGTTGCAAGTGCATTTCGACCTGAAGGACCGCCTCGGGCTGCCCGAGGCGGTCATGACCGACAACACCATCGTCTTCTACGAACCGGTACGACCCGGTGACGTGCTGCGCACGCGCCAGGTGCTGCGCTCCGTGAGCGCTCCGAAGCAGACCAAGCTCGGTACGGGCCGCTTCTGGGTGATCGACGTCGAGTACTCGAACCAGCGCGGCGATCTCGTCGGGGTCGAGAGCTACACCGGCTTCGGCTACCGGCGAGCCGAGGAGGTGTCGTGACCGCCCCCGCCCCGGCCGTGCTCCTCGGCGACGTCGCCGGGGGCGACCGCTTGCCCGAGCTTCGCTACGACGTCACGGCCACGACCATCGTTCTCGGCGCCCTGGCCAGCCGGGACTGGCGGCCCATGCACCACGACAAGGACTTCGCCGTCCACCGCAACGGCACGAAGGACATCTTCTTGAACACGCCGAACCAGGCGGCGTGGTTCGAGCGCTACATCACCGACTGGACGGGCCCCTACGGCCGCCTGGGCCGGGTCACGTTCAAGATGCGCGGCTCGGTGTTCCCCGGCGACACCATGGTGCTCGCCGGCACGGTCGACGACGTGGGCGTGGACGAGGTGGGGTGCGGATGGGTCACGCTCTCCATCTCGCTCGACGTCGACGGCGACGTGAAGACGACATGCACGGCCCGCGTGGCAGTGCCGGTGGCCGCGGGCGACAATCCGTGGAGCCGGCGCGCCGACCAGTGGCGCCCGTGACCATCGAGAGGAGCTGAGCGTGTTGGACCTGGACTTCGCCCCCGAGCAGGAGATGCTGCGCGACACCGTGCGTGGCGTGCTCGCGTCCACGTGCCCCCTGCGCACGGTGCGCGAGCTCGAGGACGACCCGGTCGGGTATTCCCCCGAGCTCTGGGCGCAGCTGGCCAAGCTCGACCTCATCGGGCTCCTGCTCCCCGAGGAACACGGTGGCTCGGGGATGACATTGCTCGAGGGCGTCGTCGTCTACGAGGAGTTCGGTCGCGCCCTGGCCCCAACGCCGCATTTCACCAGTGCGGTGCTCTGCGGCGGAGCCGTGGCCCGTGCCGGCACGGTCGAGCAGCGCCAGCGGGTGCTGCCTGGGGTCGTGTCGGGAGCATCGGTGCTCACGCCGGCATGGCTCGAAGCGGGTAACGGATTCGGCCCCGCCGGGGTCCAGATGCGCGCCGAGCCCGATGGGAAGGGCGCATACCGCCTGAGTGGGACCAAGCGCCATGTGGCCTTCGCCGGGGCGGCGACGGGCCTCGTGGTCCTGGCCCGCACCGGCGACGACCCCGGAGCGGTCGACCTGTTCGTGGTGGACCCGGGGTCACCGGGCGTGACGCGTAGCCAGACGATGTCCATCGCCTCCGACACGCAGTTCGATGTGGCCTTCGACCATGTCCGGGTCACCGACGACGACCGGATCGGGGCTGCCGGCTCGGGCTGGGCCACGTGGGACGCGGTCATGCACGACGGGATCATCCTGTTGGCTGCCCAGGCCATGGGCGGTGCCCATCAGGCGCTCGAGATCACGGTGCAGTACGCCAAGGACCGGCGACAATTCGACAAGCCGCTCGGCGCCTTCCAGGCGCTGGCCCACTATCTGGCCGACGCGCAAACGGCGGTCGACGGCGGCACCACGCTCGTGCACGAGGCGGCATGGGCGAGCTCGGTCGGTCGGTCGGTCGACAAGCTCGCCCCGATGGCCAAGCTCTTTGCCGGCAAGACCTACCGCGACGTGACGGCCATGGCCCAACAGGTCTTCGGGGGCATCGGATTCACGCTGGAGTTCGACATCCAGATGTATTTCCGCCGGGCCAAGGCGCTCCAGCTCTCGTGGTGGGACGACCGCTACCTCGAGGACCTGGTCGCCTCGGCCGTCTTCGCCTGAGGTGTCAGACGTTGGCGCCGGCCAATGCCGGGAGTACTTTGTCGACGAACAATTCCAGCGAGCTCCATCCCACCGCCGGGTCCAAACCGGCGACCAGCGGCTTGAGATTGAGATTGGCCGTGGGACCGAGCGCTCGAACCAGGGCGACGCACTCTTCGGGCGTGACCACGGCATACATTCCGCTCTCGCGGACGGCGGCGACGTCGCGCAGGGGCGTCCAAGGGTTCGCCTTGCTTCCTGTCGTCGCCGCCGACCAGGCACCGTAGGCATTGGTCTCGTGCAGTGCATGGGGTCCGACCTGATCCCAGGCGCGGTCGGGGTCGTCGGACACGAACACCCACATCGGACCGGCAGGCGACAGGAGCAAGCCGTCGCCTTTCCCCAGCCGCCGACATTCGGCGCGGTAGGCGGATCCGAGCGCCGGGTCGACGGAGGGGGGGAGGAACGCGTCGCCCAGGCGGGCGGCGCGCTTGGGTGCCGAACCTCCGAGTGCCACGAAAGGACGCGGCCGTTGCAGCGGTCTGGGCGTGACGCGGACCTCGCGCCCGCGGTAGGTGAAGGGCTCGCCGGTGAGCGCTTGGATGAATGCGGCCGCCTTCTCTTCGAAGATCGCCCCACGCTGGGCGAAAGGCACGCCGAACATCTCGCACTCCCCGGGCACGTACCCCGGCACCAAGGTAAGCTCGAGGCGCCCACCGCTCACAATGTCGAGCACGGCGGCGTCCTCGGCCGCCGACAGCGGGTCGTGCAAGGTGAGGACGAGGGCCGACACCATGATCCGGGCGTTGCTCGTGCGTGACGCCACTGCCGCTCCGAAGACGAACGGCGACGGCAGGTAGCCGTCGGGTGACCCGTGGTGCTCCGAGACGACGACCCGCGGACATCCCCGGGTATCCGCCCAGGCGCACATCTCGATGGCTTCGTGGTACAAGACGTCGCGCCGGGCCCCGAAGTCGGGGGCGCGGAGGTCGTGCTGGAGAGCCCAGAGCATGTGATCCTCCCGACGCCGTGAGCCGGGTCAGCGCCCGGACTCGGCGCCGAGGGTGAACCCGGCCAGGAAGGTGTCGGCTTCGTCCTGGCGCGGGAACCGGCCTGCCAGGCGGCGGAACCGGGCGTTGTGCGACGGTTCGAGGAGGTGGGTCAGCTCGTGGACGATCACGGCATCGAGAACCCAGTCCGGGACCACCCGGAGTCGGTCGGAGATGCGGATTTCCCGGGTCCCGGAGGTGCACGACCCCCAACGGCGCTGCTGGTTGGAGACCCAGCGGATCGAGTGCGGGCGCACCCCCTGGAGATAGAGGTCGGCCAATTCCGCGGCCCGGGCCTCGAGGTCGTCGTCCGAGGTGGCGACGTGGGGACGCTGGGCCAGGACCCGCCGTACCAGGCCGTCGACGAGCTCCACGCGGTCAGCGCGCGGCAGGCGTTCGGGCAGGACGACGACGACACGACCGTCCTGCCAGAAGGCGCTGGCCGTCTTGCGCCGTCGTGCGCTGGTACGGATCTCGACGGGAGGCTTGCCCCCTTGGGCGGCAGGCCGAGTCCAGGAATCCCTCATACCCAGATTCTGGCGTGATCATGTCGCGGCGGGAAGCACGGGCGTGTGAATTCTTCGTTTCGTCTTCCCGGGCCCTGCTGGTCGCCTGGCAGGTGGCGGGGCCCGGGGACGGGTCCGTGAAGTGTCCGGGCGTCAGGTCGACGACGGGCCCGTTTCGTTCTTCGCCTCGAGGCTCGCTCCGGCCCCGGCCCCGACCGTTGCGCCGGACGCTGGCTTCACGGCCAGCGCGCGAACCACGATCACCAGGACCCCGGTGGCGATGACGATGACCAACGCGCCCCCGATGCCCGGCGTGACCCAGATGAGCAGGAGTACGGCCAGCCCGACCAGTACGCCCTGCACAGCTCCCTTGTTGGCCACCACCCACTGGCCCGCAGGCCCGAACTCCCAGCCCCGGTCGCGGATGCCGCGCTCGACCCACCGATAAGCGTCGACGATCCCGTGGCGAAGGGCCACCACCGGCCTCGCCGGTCCACACAGCCAGGCCACCAGCGCCACCAGCACGCCGACGGCGAAGGCGATCCGCAAGCCGTCCTTCAAGTAGCGCAGCAACGTATCGAACAGCGCGGTGGCCGCCTCCGGGGTCAATTGATGCCCGGCGGACGCCGAGATGAGATACGAGCGCGCCAGTCCCAAGATGATGGCCAGCACGGCCATCGACGTGGCCAGCCCGACCCCGGACCACATGACCGCCCGACGCCGTCGGGGCGACAGCGCAATGGCGCCGGCGAAACACAGCAGGCTGAGAGCGGGCAGGAACAGGGCCAGGTGGTCGAGCGCCTTGGTCAGTTGCTGAGCCTTCACCAGGCCGGCGGACTGGAGGAGGACGATCTGGAGGTTGAGCTTGGAAATCGGGAGCTTGTCGAAGACGGTGATGCCCCGGGCGTTCAGCTGCTGAATGGTGTTGACCGCCAGCGTATGGAGGTTGAGGGTCACCTGCCCGTTCCGATCGGCCGTGACCGAGCCGCCGCCGGTCCCGGTGAGCACGCCGACAAGGTTCTTGTGCACGGCCCGGTTCATGGCGATCCAGATCGAGTTGAAGCGGTCGGACAAGATCACTTTGTCCGTGACGTTGTAGACCTGGGACTTCACGGCGTTGGTGAGCGGGGACGCCAGGAATGCGGCCTTCGCCGGGAGGACGCTCTTGATCTCGTTCTCCACGTTGAGATGGGCGAAGAGCTGGTTTTCGACTTGGGTGGCCATGACCGCGGCGATGGCCGGGTTCTTGGAAAGCGGAGCGATGTTCGACACGTAGCGATCGGTGTTGAGCACCTGGTTCCGGATGAACACGGTGATGCCGGCCACCGGGGCCAGCACGCTGCCGAGCACGATCAGAATGACCGCGCCCAGCGAGCGCAGCCGGCGCCGGCCCCGTTCTTTGACCGGTCCCGCGGCTCTTTCTACTTCGGCCTCGGCAAGTTGCTTGCGGAGCTCGTCGACCTCGTGGCGGAGGACCTCCACGTCCTCAGCCGGCGGTGCAGCCTCCCCGGCCGGGGCCTCGTCGTCGCCGCTTGTCCCGGGCTGGCTCATTTTGTCGTTCACCGGCTTCGCCCCTGTCGTGTTGTGGTCCGTCCGGCGTCGGATGGCCGACGTCACGCCCAGGCCGCAGACGCTAACAGCGTCGCGGCCCGGACCCCAGGGTCCAAGGTCGAAGCCGCTACTCTCGGTGGCCTGAAGCAGACCCAGACGGCCGCGCCGGGCGCAGCACCGTCCTGTTGACACTGGCCTCCGGCCAATTCCTCCTGGCGCTCGACCGCTCGGTCATGAACGTGTCGATCGCCGTCGTCGCTCGCGCCCTCGGCCCCACGGTCCACGGTCACCGGGATCCAAAGCGCGCTCACCCTCTCTACGCTCGTGATGGCCATGTTCATGATCATTCGGGGCGAGATCGGTGGGCCATCGGACGACGCCGGGCCTTCTCCATCGGGTGCGTTATCTCTGCCTGCGGCTCGTTCACGACGTCGTTGACCCCGAACCTTGGCGTGTTGATACTCGGGTGTCGTTCTTCGAAGGCCTCGGCGCCGTGCTCATCATGCCGGCCATCGTCGCTCTGGTCGCGTCCAACTTCGGTCCGAGCGGCAACGCTGTGCCGACCTTCCGTATGCCGGTCACGTGTTCGTTCGCCTTGTCCCGGGGGCGACCCGTGCAAAGCATGGGTCGGATGACCCCGGACCTTTCGGGCCAGCAAGGTTTCCTGCCCAACCCCGTGATCTCGACGACGGCGATCGGCTACTTCGTCACTGTTGCAGCGTCCATGCACATGTTTGGGACGTGAGTCATGGGCCGAGGATCTCTTGCTCTGACCGACCTGGATTCAAGGAGCCGCGTTCGTCGTTCTCGGTAGCCCTCGACGCAACGACGCTTACGTCAAGATTCCTTGAGCACGCTGACGACGCTTTCCTTCGGAAAGGCCGCCACCACCGTGTGTGCAGGCGCGTTTGGTTCCTTTCCTTCGTGAAACAAGATCCAATCGGCATTCGCGAAAAGGCTTTCGGCTTCGACTGAGACCTCGATCACACCGAGCTCGTCGTTGGCCTCGAACAACAGCGTTACATTATATATGGTCATGGTGCGAGCCTAATCCTGTTCGGGCAAGAGCAAGCGGGCGATCGTCTGGTGTCTCAAAGCGCTCCGTGGCCCGTGAGAACGGCATCAGCGGTCGGGTCATTCTCGACCCTGGTGGTGGTCCGTCACCAGTCCGTATTCGTCGTCGCCATCGTCGCCTTTCTCCTCTTCACGCTCGCTTCGACAGCCACACGCGCGGATCTCATGGTCGATGGCGCCGTCGCGCGTGCAAGATCGTGAGCCAGACGACAAACGGGCATGAGGTCTACGCTGTCAAAATGAACAAGAGACAACTCACCACGATCGGAGCAGTCGCCACGATTGGTGGCGGGATCGTGACGCTCCACGGCATCACGAGTCGGCGCTGGCAAAAGGCCCACACGGCATTCACGGTGTTGGCCGTCGCCGTCGGGGTTCTCTCATTCGTACAGAGCCGTCATCGGCACGATGTCGCACCCATCGGACCAACAGGGACCGTCTGATCCCGCATTTCGACTGCCAGGGCCGGCGGGCTCCGAGACAAACCGTTCGGTCATGTGCTCGGTGGATCCACTCGCCAGTTCCACGCCAGGTCCCGGTCGGATGCGTCGTCTCGCCGATCCCGGTGGCTCGGCGTAGATTGGTCGGTCGGTGACCCTCGACCTCGTTCTCATCGGCTTGGCCATCACACTCGAGCCGATTCCACTCACTGCATTCATTCTCGTACTTGCGTCAAAGGGCGGCGTCAGAAAGGGAGCAGCCTTCATCTTCGGCTGGCTCCTGTCACTGGCGATCGTGATCGCGGGGACAAGTCTCATCACTGGGAACAAGCCACCGGCACCCAGTACTGAACCATCGCTCGCGGCGTTGGCGGCGAAGATCGCCATCGGCGTTGGGTTGGTGTTGATCGCCATCCGACAGCGTCGCAGGATGGGTCGACCGAAGAGGCCGAAGAAGCCGCCCAAGTGGCAGACGGGCATTGACAACATGTCGCCGTTGTACGCCATTGGTCTTGCCCCCTTGGTCCAGCCCTGGGGATTGGTCGCAGCAGGCGTTGCCACGATCGTCGAGGCGAAGCTTTCGTCGGTGGAGACCTACGTCGCGCTGTTCCTCTTCTGCATCATCGCGACAGGCACGTACTTGGCGATGGAGATCTACGCCGGGTTCAGACCCGAGAAGAGCCAAGCGTTCCTTGCCAATGTCCGGACATGGGTCGACACCCATACCGACCAGGTCATCATCATCGTGTCGCTGGTACTGGGCTTCTGGCTGATCGGGAAGAGCATCTACCTGATCGTCACCTGATTGGGCTCATCAACGGACGTGGGGATGCCATGCACTCGTCGGCGCGTCGAGAACACAACCCGCAGGCGTTGGGTCCCGACCGTGACCATCGCTCGTGGGTCAAGGGGGTCCGGGGCCTCCGGCGGGGAGAGAAGGGCGCACACTCGAGCTGCTTTGGCCGGCGTGCGCGATCCATGTGAGCGCCCGTTCGCTCTCGTCGAGTGCGTTTCGGACCAAGTTGCCCGTCTGGGTGGCAGTGAAGTCGACGAGTCGACGGGTATTGATGAGCACCCGGTAGCCCGGTCCACGGTAGTGCCGGGCGAAGATGCCGATCGGCAGGGTCGGGATCCGAAGCGTCCAGGCGACACAGCCTCCGGCAACCTCGGGCACCGACGGACGGCGGCTGGCAATGTGCGAATAGCGCCCGGTGACGACATCGACGATGTTCTCGAGAGCCTCGGACCCAGGAACGAAGTAGTGGGCATGCGCCGTCACCTCCACGTGGCCTGGTGCGTTGGTGCGCATCCGCGTGCCCCCGAAGGTTGGTGAGGTCGGCGCTTCCCCGAAGATGCCAAGCTCGGCGACGGCGTCGCCGGGCGCCTCCTCGGAGAAGAAGTGCGATTGCTTCAGATGCAGCTGGCGGAGGTCATCGACGCTCATGCCAGGGCTCCCCGCCACGACGACGTCGGTGCAGTGCAGATCACAATCGGCCAGCGCGGCACCCGTCACGAGTGACCCGAAGCTGTGGGCCACCAGGGTGAGGGTCTGGTCAGGGCGAAGCGGGAGGGTCCGGACGAACCCGGTCAACTCGCTCCCGGCGGCCATCAGGTGCTCGTCGCACTCCACCGACTCGAGGGCCGCCTTCACCAGATCCCTCGGGTTGTCGTACCCCTTCCACAAGATGACGGCCGTGGACGGCGCCGCCTCGAACAGGTTCTTTGCCGCGGGAAGCCAGTCCTGGCGGAGGTTCTTCTCATCGCCCACACCCGGGACCACGACGGCCACGTGGCGGGCGTGCTCGAGGTCACCGAAGAGGACGCCGTAGTGCTGACGTTCCGGTCGGTAGATGAGAAGCGACCCGCCGCAACCGATGAGTGCATCGAGTAGTGCAGCCTGCTCTTCATCACCCGCAACCCTCGCCACGGCCAACTCCGCCCTGGCTACTTCGAGGTTGTTCTCGGGCATGTCGGTCACGTTAGGCAGCATCTTGTCGTTCGCTCTTTCCTCCACCGAACGCGGCCGTGTTGGAAACGGTCCGCTCGTGGCGCCTTTCGGCGTACAGCCGATACCGATCAGGCCGATGGCCAGTCATCGGTTCTTCCAGCAGCCGCAGGACTGGCAACACCACGCGCAACGCCAGCCGCGCCAGGAGGAGGATGCCAAGAACCCCTATCAACCGGAGATAGCCATACTCGCTCAACGGTTCTCACCTCCGAACCCATCGCGCCACGTCCAGCACGCTCGGTGCAGGGGCGAAGGTCCTGAACCCCCGCTGTCCGCAAGGGTACCGAGCGTCCCGGTCCAGGACTCCAGCGGCGGCGCCGGCTCTCGAAGCGGGCGGGATCACCACGCACGTCTCAACCCACTCGCTGCGCCACAGCTTCATCACGGCCACCTTCGACGCCGGGGTTGAGCGGTAGCCTTCCAGGGCGGGACCATGGATCGGTCCAAGCGCATCGACGAGTCTGCCTAGTCTGAGCCTCATGGTCGAGGACGAGAGAACTGTGGAGCAACCATCGTTTGCGGCGCCATCGGGTGAAGAAGACGCGGTGTCGGTCGAGACAGCCGGCACTCGACGCGAAGCGGGGAGGGTACGCCGGCGCATCGCGCAAGGCAGCAGGTGGGCGAAGGCCCAGCGGAGCCGAGGCGAAGGGGCGCTTCGAGCGGGCCGTCAGCGGTCCTCCCTCATCGATGCAGGGTTCGAGATCCAAGAGCTCGACGCGCATGTCGGCGGTGGCATCCTCGCTGGAGCGATCGCCTTTCGGATGTTCCTCTTCCTGGTGCCCTTTGTCTACGTGGTGTTCATGGTCTTCGGCTTGGCCGCCAAGACGGCCAACGAGGATCCGGGCCAACTGGCCAAGACCATCGGGATCACTGGCGTGCTGGCCAGCGCGGTGGTCAACACGTCGGACCTGAGTGCCTGGAGCCAGCTGTTACTGGTGTCGGGAGCGACGGTGGCCCTAGTGCTCACCGACAACAGCCTGATCAAGGCGCTGTACGTGGTCCACTGGCTGGTATGGCGAACCTCACAGACCAAGTCGCGTGGGTTTGTCCCGATTCTGGCCGTGATCGGGATCGGACTCGGTCTCACGGGGTTCATCATCTTTGCCAACGACGTACGGAGGGCTGCCAGTGGCGTCGCCGGGGTCCTCCTCGCCATTCTGGTCGTTACCGCCGTCTCGTTCGCCGTGTGGTGGTGGATATCGTGGAAGTTGCCCCACGCTCAGGTGCCAGCTAGCGCCCTTGTGCCCGGTGCGCTGCTCATGGCGCTCGGCGTCGAGGTCCTCCATGCGCTCACGACCTACTGGATCGGACACCTGGTGGCCAGGAAAGCCAACACCTATGGAGCTGTGGGCATCGCTCTCGCCGTGCTCTTTTGGGTTTACGTTCTCGGCAGAATCATCGTCGGATCCGCCGGACTCAACGCGACACTGTGGCACCGTCGTCAGGGACTCCAGAGCGCCTCGGGCAGTGCCGAGCCTCCTCCGTGATCGTCGGGGATCGGTACCCGGTGGGCGATCGCAAGTGCTTGCTGCGTTCTGCTCGGGCCGGAGTGAGGTCCGGCCAGGACCAATCGACCGGCAACCCTCGGGAGGGGCCGCGGCACGAATCGGTTCGAGCGCTGAGCGAACGCACGTTGGTCCACCAGGTTGCCGGCTGCGCCTCCGAATCGGCTCGACATGACGGAAATGGCATCCACAACTGACCGTTGTTCGACCGGAATGGAATCGCGCGACAGCTTGGGACCGGCAGGGATGGGCCTCGACGCGCAACGACCCCCGCTGGGGGGAACGGGGGTCGTTGCGGTTGGGATGAGCAGGAGGGAGGTCCTGCGACATCGAGCGTATCGACGCGGGACCGAGGCTCCCCCCGGTTTCGATGAACAGAAGATGAACGGCGATGACCTCGGCCCGGAATTCACCGTCCCGTCAAGCGGAGTTCACCAACAGATCACGCGAGACGCGCCTGGGTCATGACTCCGCCATCGGGCGTCCTCGTCCGCACTTCTGGTCTGGCAGTCATCGGTGATCCACGAGCACGGTGGAGGACGTCGCGCAGTTGATAGGTTCTATGACCCCCTAGTGAGACTTGGAGTACACACTGCCAAACGGGAAGCCCAACGTCCTCGTGATCTGGGGGGACGACATCGGGATCAGCAACCTGAGCTGCTACAGCGACGGCCTGATGGGGTATCGGACCCCCAACATCGACCGTATAGCGAGCGAAGGTATCTGATTCACCGACTACTACGGTGAGCAGAGTTGTACGGCTGGACGTGCGGCCTTCATCTGTGGGCAGAATCCGATTCGTACCGGCCTCACGAAGGTCGGAATGCTTGGAGCCTCGGTCGGGTACAGGAAGACGATCCGATGATCGCCACGGCCCTCAAGGCACACGGCTATGCAACCGGTCAGTTCGCCAAGAACCACCTCGGCGACCTCGACGAACACCTACCGACGAATCACGGCTTCGATGAGTTCTTCGGAAACCTCTACCGCCTGAACGCCGAAGAGGAACCCGAGCTCGATGACTATCCCAACCCGGAGGACTTCCCCAATTTCCGTGAGCGCTTCGGCCCCCGGGGGTGATCCATTCGTGGGCCAATTCTGACGGGAGCCAGCGCATCGAGGACACCGGCCCGCTCACGAAGAAGCGGATGGAGACAGTCGACGAGGAGTTCCGTGACGCTGCCGCTGAGTTCATCAAACGCCAGGTCGAAGCTGAGAACCCGTTCTTCGTATGGTTTAACCCGACCCACATGCACTTTCGCACCCATGTGAAGCCCGAGAGCAAAGGACGAGCCGGGCGCTGGCAGTCCGACTACCACGACACCATGCTCGACCACGACGACCTGGTTGGTGAGTTTCTCACGCTCCTGGACGACCTCGGCCTGGCAGAGGACAGCATTGTCATCTACTCCACGGACAACGGGCCCTACATGAACTCGTGGCCCGACGCCGGGATGACACCGTTTCGAGGAGAGAAGAACTCCAACTGGGAGGGGACCTACCGAGCTCCCTGTGTCGTCCGATGGCCCGCCAAGATCGTGGGCGGCCAGGTTCTCAATGGCCTCATGAGCCACAACGACTGGGTCCCCACTTTGCTGGCGGCGGCTGGCGCCCCGACGATCGCCGACGAGCTAAGGGTCGGCACTGATTTGAGCGGCGTCACCTACAAGGTCCATCTCGATGGCCACAACCAGCTTCCGTACCTCACCGAGGAGAGCGAGGGAAGCCCTCGGAACTTCTTCTTCTACGTGTCCGACGATGGAGATCTGACGGCGGTCCGCTTTGATAACTGGAAGTTGGTCTTCCTCGAGCAGCGCGCCACCGGGACGCTCCGGGTCTGGGCAGAACCGTATACGCCGCTGCGCGTGCCCAAGATCTTCAACCTGCGCACTGATCCCTTCGAGCGGGCTGATGTCACCTCGAACACGTACTACGACTGGATCGTGGATCATGCTTGGACCGCGGTACCGGCCCAAGCATTCGTATTGCAGATGATTCAGAGCTTGGCGGAGTTCCCGCCACGCCAGAAGCTGGGGAGTTTCACGCTTGAGCAGGTGCGTAGCGGAGGCGTCCCGTCTGCTTCGTGGTCCGGTTCTTCTGTGTTCGGCCATGGTGAACGCGCGCCGGATCCCGCTGCGACGCCTGGCCGGCGTCCGGATCGCCGAGACGTCCCGACGGTGATCAGGATTGTTCGTAGATAACCGGCACGTCGAACGCCGCTCGGCGGGTTGCCCGGCGGAGCGCAGCCAGCACGGGACGACCGAGAAGCAACACGAGGACAGTGTTCGTGACCGCTCGCGGGATGTCGAACCCAAGTGAGGTGGTGAGGTCGAAGAGGAAAAAGCGGTGCAAGTTCTGCAACACACCGGCCCCCGGGGAAAACGAGAAACTCGTTGTCGTACCGGCCCCGAATGGCCAGAACCAGAGGTTGAGCAGTGCCCCGTAGACCAAGGAAGACCCTGCCGCATACCCGGCGAGCACGAAAAGTTCTGCCTTGCCTTTCACCGGGGGCAGACAGCCCGCCCCGAACCCCATCCAGGCGGCACCGAGCATCTGGAACGGCAGCCACGGGCCGACGCCACCCGTGATCAGGGCCGATGCGACGATGGTCATCGCGCCCAGCACGAAGCCGAAGCCACGCCCGAGCACGCGGCCGGAAGGGATCAGCAGGAAGAAGACGGGCTCGAATCCCGCCACTCCCGGGCTCGGAACGCGGAGTGCGGCCCCACAGGCAGCCAAGATGCCCAGCAGGGCGACAGCCTTGGCATCGAGCGCGCCGTCGGCTATCTCGCCGAGCACGACCGCCAGTAACAAGGGAAGAAGCGCCACGAAAACCCAGGGTGCATCGGCCGAGTGGGCCAGATTGGCGTTTGCGTGGCTCTGGATGAGCAAGGGCCAACCGAACGCGACCACGCCGATCAGAGATGTGAGACCCAGCAGGACTGAAGCCCGGGGCCGGAGTCGAACAACGGTGGAACGCCCGAAAGATCTACTCATGGACTGGCTCTACCAACGCGCTTCTGACCTCGTCGACAGTCAGCCATGGCTCTGGAGCCAGCACCTTCGCCACCTGAGGGGCGAACACGGGGGAACCACACACCACGTCCCTGGCGGGCCCGTCCGAGACGATCTCGCCGGAGGCCAGGACCACGGCTCGGGTCGCGACCTGAGCCACGAGCTCCACGTCGTGCGTGGCCAACACCACGCACGTGCCGCCCGCAGCCCGCTTTCGCAGCACCTGCACCAGGCGGTCCTTGCTCGGATAGTCGAGGCCTCGCGTCGGCTCATCGAGGAGCAACAGCGGTGGTGCATGCGCCAGGACGACAGCCAGGGCCAGAGCGAGACGCTGGCCTTCTGAGAGGTCGCGAGGGTGGCGGTCGCGAGGCGTCCCCGGAAGGACGTCGTCGAGCACCGCGGCGGTCGTACCCGACTCCAGGGTCGTCTCGCGATCGGCAGCAGCGCATTCCTCCGCGACCGTCTCGCTGTAGAGCAACACGCCGGCGTCCTGGGGCACCAGGCCGACGAGCTTGATCAACTTCCGAGGGGCCAGGCCGGCAGGGGCTTCTCCGAGCACATGGACTCGACCCTTGCTCGGGGCCCGCAAGCCGGCCAGCTGGGCCAAGAGCGTTGACTTCCCCGATCCGTTTCGACCCATGACAGCCACCACTTCACCGGTGAAGAAATCGAGATCGACTCGGTCGAGCGCCAGGATGTCCCCGTACGTGACGGACAGGTGATCGACGACGACAACCGGCGATTGATCGGTACCGCATGGCGCGGTCAACTGCGGTGTCGGCACGCTCGCCAGTCGTTCACGAAGGGGGGCAGCTACCCGCCGAGCATCACGAACAGACAGTGGGATCGGCTCCCAGCCGGCCACGCCGGCCAGCTGGACGATGGGAGGTGCCACCGGTGAGGTGGCCATAACCTCGGCCGTCGACCCGACGACGAGGTGTTGTCCCTGGCCAGGAACCAACACCACCCGATCGGCAAACGGGATCACACGCTCGAGCCGATGTTCAGCCAGGACGACGGTGAGGCCCACGTCGTGGACGAGGCGGGTCAGGGCGGCCAGCACCTCTTCGGCCGCCGCTGGATCGAGTGCCGATGTCGGTTCGTCGAGGACGAGTGCCCGCGGAGACGCACTGAGCACGGCCCCGATGGCCACCCGCTGCTGTTGGCCACCGGAGAGCGACGACAGCGGTCGGTCCCGAAGTTCGTGAAGTCCGAGGAGATCGAGCGTGTCTTCCACCCTGCGGCGCATCACCTCCGGCGGCATGCCGAGATTCTCCATGGTGTACGCCAGCTCGTCCTCGACCACATCGGTGACGAAGCTGGCCGCCGGGTTCTGTCCGACGACACCTACGACGTCGGCCAACTCCCGCGGGGGGTAGTCCCGTGTCGACCGACCATCGACGCTCACCTCGCCGGAGAACTGTCCGCCCGTGAAGTGTGGAACAAGGCCGTTGATGGCTCGGAGAAGCGTCGACTTTCCCGAACCGGTCTGCCCGACAACGAGACAGAGCTCTCCCTCGTCGATTCTCAAGTCGACCCGTCGCAACGTGGGATGATCGGCGTCCGCATAGGCGAACGTCACATCGGAAAACCGGATCATGCCAACCTGCCCTTGGCCCGTTCGGCGACAGGCTGCAGCGGTGCCACCGACGGCGTCGGCGAGCCACTGGACGCGGTGCTCGGTGGCGCCGGAGCCACCACCGCCGGCAGCAAGCCGATGAGTATTCCCACCGCTGGGATCACCGGGAGCAGCGGCACGTGGAGCGGGTAGACGTCCAATTGCAGCCCCACCACGCCGCCGGCGCCGGCGCCGATCATGCTCATGAGCACGGCGATCCCCGACCCTGCGACTCCCCACTCTCGTGCCCGCCAGACGTCGGGACGATAACGCGTGCGGTTCGTTCGTCGTCCGCCGGCGGCCAAGGCGGCGCCGAGGAGTACGGCGCCGAGGACCAAGAACGGGATCCCGCCGGCGGGAAGGGACCCGGGGTCCAGTGCGCCATAGACGCCCACGATCACCAGGAGCAATCCAACCGCCGTGGCGACGGTACTGAGGTGTCGAGTCCGGCGCGCCATGGCCACCCGGCGGCCATAGCCCCGAGCATCCATCGAGGACGCCAGCTCCACGGAGCGTTCGAGTGCGCCTTCGAGGACGGGGATGGCCATTCCCCGTAAGCCGGCTATGCCTTTGGTGGGACGGCCTCGGAGTCGGCGGGTGTCCCGGACGCTGGCGATCGTCATGACCAACTCGGGAGCAAAGGCCAGGGCAACGGTGATGGCCACCCCGGCCTCGTAGAGCACCGTGGGTAGACAACGCAACAGCCGGTACGGGCTGGCCAATGAGTTCGCCGCGCCGAAGCAGACCAAGACGACCGCCAATCGCAGGCCGTCGACCGCGGCCTGGAGCACGGACTCGACTGTCACCGGACCGCCGATGCTCACCCCGGCGGCCCACGAGGGCAAGGGCACGTGCGGCAACGTGAACATGACATGACCCGGGAGGCGATCCCCGAAGACGATCTCGACCACGACGCGCACGACGATGACGATGATGCCGAGCCGGAAGAAGACGGCGAGCGAACGGGACCACGGCGCGGAGGTCCGCCGGGCCGAGACGACGAACGCGGCCACTGCGGCGATGAGCATCAGCAGCAGCGGATTGGTGGTCCTGAAGGCGGCGCCGGCCATGCAGGCGGCCCACAACCACCACGCCGCCGGGTGCAGGCCTCGGCGACTCGGGAGGCGAGACGGTCGCGGCATCATGGCATGCGCGGTCGCCGACGCCGTCGGAAGGTGGCCACGCCGGCCAGCGTGGCCAAGATGGCGCCGGTGACCACCAATGGGGTCGCATGGTTCCCACCCCCGCCGTGGGTCTTGCTCGGCGAAGCCCCCGCGGCCTCGCCATGTCGTCTCGCCGTCGGCACCGACGACGCCAACGGCGGCGTCGTACGGCCGTCACTACCGGCAGACGCGCGTGTTGCGCCCGTCGGGGTCTCAGGCGCGCTGCCCCCGGCCGACGGCTGCTCGCCCGACGAGCTTGCCACCGAGGAAGGTGTGCCCGACGATACCGGTGACGATGTCGCGACCGGAGACGTGGTGACTGGACTCGTTGTCGGGGTCGTGGGACCGCAGATGGCGGCATAGTCCGGCGCCGCCCGAGGCGCCGGATCGTTCGGTTTCCCCGTGCCCGGGTCCTCGAATCGCCACCCCTCGACATCCCCGTCGGTCACCGTGCCGCTGGCACCCGTGTCGGCATAGACCCATGTGCCCGTGCTCCCGTGCCAGTACGACCAGTAGTCGTAGCCACCGGGGCCCTGCTGGCCGCAGACGGGGCTCGGACTCTGATTCGGGACGTTGTTGATCGAGCACAGCAGACCACTGCTGTTGTACGTCGGCAGTGCCTCGTTCTCCTGCTGGGTGAATGCCGCCAAAGCGTCGTAGCCGTCGTCGCCGGCGGGGACTTTGACGCACCCCGTGACCACCCCGGCCGTTCCGAAGTCGACGACGAGCGCCACGCTGACATCCACGGCGCCAACGACCATGTCCTTGAACGGCAAAAGGGCGGCCGGGCCGGCGGACACCAGGGCCGTTGCCGCTACTGCTCCGACGACCAACCCGGTCGGGACGTTTCCCCTCATGACGATGGTTGCGTCACGCCCTTCCCCGAGCCAACCGTGTTCGCCGGCGCTTCAACGTGCCCAGGGCCACGAGCGCGAAGCCGACACTGGCTAGGAGCACCACGTAGGGCTTCGAGCCGGCGAAGGGTTCGCCGGTGTGGACGGTCGTGGCCCCCACCACCGCGCTCATGCCGGTGCTGGCGGCCGTCGGCGGGCCGGCCGACGTCACTGCGCTCACGCTCAACAGTGCCGCCCCGCTCGAGAGGCCGAGGTCGGGCGTACCCGTATAGGTGGCGGTGACTGTTTGCCCGCGGGCGACCGGAGCATTCGTCGCCGTGCACGACCCGACTCCGGCGGCCAGGGCCGGAATCGTGCACAAGGCGGTCGAACCAGTGGCGAACACCACTTTGCCGGTTGGGGTTGTGCCCGGAGAGGTCACCGTCGCCTTGTAGGTGACCGTCGCCCCGTCGATGACCGAACTCGGGTTGATCGAAGCCGTCGTCGTCGTGGCCGCGAACGGGAAGGTCACGTCCGCGGCTGCCGGCACCGCTTGGTAGGTGGCCAACAGGTCGGGGTCGCTTGTACCCGGGTAGAAGAACGCACCACTGCCCGAGCCAGAGGTCAACTGGAAAGAGAGGAGCGCGGACGCGGGGTCATTGCTTCCCTGTTGGAAGACGCTTGCTGACGGGGACTGGCCGAGGGCCAGGACGGCCTGGACCACGAGTGCGGTGGAATCGGGGTCGGTCGACCCCGGCGCGCTCGACGAGTTGGGCTCGTAGCCCCATCCACCGTCGCTGTCCTGAGCGCCGGTGATGAAGCGCAGTGCGTTGGCGGCCGCTGTCGGAGCAAGGGCACCTTGTGCCTCCAGGCCCTCGACGGCCAGGGCAGTGGAATTGGTGTCGGGACCCTCGTAGCCCGCGGGATCACCGTCACAGGGGTTGGCGGCCGCAATGTAGCTGGTCCACCCGCCGTCCGGGCACTGCTGCGCCTCGAGCCAGCGCTCGGCGGGCCCCACCTGGCTCGGGTCGGTGACACCCACCGCGGCCAGCGCGGCGAGGGAGAGCCCTTGACGATAAGCCCCGTTGTAGGTCGGGTCCTGCGCCCCGAAGAGGCCGGCATCCGCGCCCGACGTCTGCTCGGTGGCGAGCAATCGGGACACAAGATCAGTTCCGCCGAATGACCGTGGGTCGACGCCCAACGCATGGGCATCGAGGATGAGCAGGGCCAGCTGGCCGGGGCCGTCGCTGCCAGCGACGGTCACGTACGAACCCAGTTGCGACTCGAGATAGTCGAGCGCGTTCAGCGCCCCGGTCGGATCGATCCCTGCGCTGGCAAGAGCCAGAACCGCATTTGCTGTCGAAGCCAGATCGGGCGTGCCGGGCGTGGTCGTCGAGGGGATGTAGCCGCCCGAGGTGAGCTGTGTGGCCAACCACGTCGCTCCCTCTTGGGCCGACGAGACTTGAGGGAGTGTCGGGAGCGTGGTCGATGACGGGGCGGCGGCGACGGTTGCTATCGCTGGTCCCGCAGCAACAGCGCCCATCAGACAAGCCCCGAAGGCCGCTGACGCCAGAAGGCGTTTGGTGGACATGGGTCCGTACCTCGCTTCCAGGGCAACGACCCGGAAGTCCCATGACACCCTGACTGGGCTGATGGCCGACCGAGCCCTTGCCGTTGTTCTCGACGGATATGGGCTCAACCAAGCGGTACGGCGGTATCCCGGCTCGTGACGACCCTCTGTTGTCGTCACCTACGGTTGCGGACCAGCGCCGGAATTCGACCGGCTTCCCCTACGTACTGCCTCTGTTGTAGGCACGGACGATATCACGATGGCCCTGCTGAGGTTCGCTGAGCTCTACGGCGCAACCCGCAACACCTCCGAGGGTGGGAACACCCACCACAAGGACACGTATCCCCACAAGCGCTGCCAGGCAAGTGGCCGAATCCGAGTGTTGCTGGACGCCAACCTGTACTACCTGCGCCGGCTGGCTCTCCCCTTGACCCGGGGTACTGGCTGGCCTGGGTCCCCGACGGCTCCTGTAGTTTGGGGTCGCACCGGGCACGCGTCCGGTGGCAACGTGCAATCCAAGTTGCCATGTGTCGCCCCCGTAGCTCAGGGGATAGAGCGTCGGTTTCCTAAACCGTGCGTCGCAGGTTCGAATCCTGCCGGGGGCGCCGTGTGGTGTCGCGAGACATCGGAGACCGATGTATCAAGACATCGTAGACCCGGGCTGGATCAGGTTCTGCCTGGTTACGCCTGCGGTTGGTAGTCCCGGGTCGGATCGAGCACGAGCCGTCATCGTCTGGTGGAAGCGCTCGACCTTGCCGCAGGTCTGGGGATGGTAGGGACGCGAGTGCTTGGCCGTGATGCCGAGTGAGAAGAGCTCTTGTTCGAAGGCGCCGGCCAAGCCGTGGATCTTCTGGGCGGTGAAGACGAGACCATTGTCGGTGAGAAACGAGGCCGGATAGCCCCAGTTCTCGGCCGCTTTGTGCAACACGCGAACCACATCCGGACCCTTCACCCGCACCATGGCCCGAGCGGCCACACACAGCCTCGAGTGGTCGTCGATGCCACGACCAGGGGGACAACCCGATCGCAAAGTGAGCCGTCTTCAGAAGGGTGGGCGAGCGCACGCCTTGGGTCGCCAAGCCCGGAGGAATTTGCGGGCGGTTCTGTCCGACGATGCCGGTTGTTGACCCTGCGCGGCAGCCGGCAGTACCGCTCGGTCAGCGGTCACCCTTCGGCGCTCCGATATCTAGTGATGCGCTATCAGGACGTCGCGTATGACCCCGTCGATGGAGGCGAGATTCAACCGGGGTAGTGATCAACTGACCTGCCCCTGATGGACGCCGAGCCGTTGCCCCGCCGGGATTACGCGGCCGCCCGTAGAGTCCTGCGTCGGCGTGTGACCATGAAGCTGCCACCAGCGATGAGCGTGGCCGCGGCCGGGAGCAGGAGCACCGAGGGAGCCTCGGGAGTGGCGGCGGGAGGGGTGGAGTTGCACTCCACTGCCCCAATGGTGCAGGCGGTTTCACCCGTACCGGGTCGAGAGGCACCCCGCTGGTCCGTGCCCGGGCAGAACTCCCACCGGGCCGCACTGACGTCCCAGATCCAACCCGGAAGCGCTTCGAGGCGCTGTGCCCCGTCGCGGTCGAGTGTCCCGTCTCGATGTCGTTGACGCTGTCTGATCACCCACGAACCGAGTCGATGGCCGTCCAGGACTTCGTTTCCAGGTACGCGGGCGTGGCCCTCGCTCTCGACGAAACGATTCAGGCGTTCAAAACTTCCTGCCTACGAGTTTTCTTGCAAAAGAGGAATTTCGTGACCGTTGGGATGGTCACCATACCCCTCATACGATTGACGTGGAGTCTCACTAGTGGCACTCCCCGTAGGAAATCAAGGATTCAGCCACGTAAAATGGCCGTTGAGCAGCAACAAGAGTTTGCTGAAGTCACGCAGGGCGATGGCTGGCACACACTTTTTGGTTGCAAGGGTGGGCGCTGTGTCGTATCTTTCGCCGTGGCTTACCGCCGCGGCCAACTCGCCAGGGGAAATTGCCGGGCGGTGGGTGGGTGACCGAACAGGAAGGCGGAGCTATGAGGAGCAGATTCAGTTCTATTGCGGCGGTGATGCGGCTCGGGGGCGTGGGGGCCCTTGTCGTTGCGGGAACGCTCGCGCTCTCGGCTGGACCGGCAATGGCTTCCCCGTCCGGCGCGGCGCCGATGGCGTACACGTGCACCGGTGGTGAATTCAACGCCGCCAACCCCGCCATGTCTACCTTCGTGACTATCCCGCAAGGGACCTACGCCAGCATCACGATTGCGGGCGTGTGCAACGTCGCCCCCGGTGCGATGATCAACGTTCTCGGCAACATCAACGTCGCCGCCGGTGCCGTGTTCGACGCGCAAAGCGCGCCGTCGACGATCACCGTCGGAGGAAACGTCATCGCTTCTTCGGGCTCGTTTCTTGGCCTGGGCTGCCTGCCTGGTCCACCAGCGCCAAGCACGCTAGGGCATCCGTGCGCCGTCGATCCGGGCGGAAGCTCCACCATCACCGTCAACGGGAACGTCATCGCCACGAACGCGGACCTTGTTCTGCTGAACGGAATCACGGTCAAGGGGAGCGTCAGCCTGGTCGGATCAGAAGGTACATCCTCCGTCACCGCCCGGGCGACGGCTATTCCCTGGTCGATCAAGACCAACACGATCGGCGGCAACCTCACTGTGAGCGACGTGACACCGATCTGGGTCGGCTTGCTCGTCAACAAGGTTGGTGGCAGCGTTTTCCTGACCAACGTCCAGATCACCGACGGGCTCCCCCCGAACAACGACCCGACCCCGACCATCTTCGTCGTTTTCAACACGATCGGGGGGAACCTCGTCTGTTCGGGACTCGGCCCATACCTGGTCGTAGGTCCCCCTGGCGAGGTCAACGTCATCGGCGGCCGTGCGCTCGGTCAGTGCGCACCATGACCGACGAATGACCGCCGCCGCTTAGCTGAGCCGAGCGGCGCAGGAGCTACCGGTCGGGTCGTGCTGATGTGCGGCCCGAACGGGTAGTGCCGGTGAAAGGCGGGTCCTAGCCCTGAGCCGACGCGGCTTGGGGCATCCGGTACTCGGTGTGGTTCCCGGTCGCACGGAGACCTAGACAGCGGGCGAATCAATCATGAGCCACTCGGTGAACGAGGGCAGGCTCCTATCAGGCCAAGCGTCGATGCTCTCCGAACGGTGGTTCCGAGCGGCGGATCGGCATGTCGGACGAAGGTCAACCCGGCAGGGCGACAGATATTGCTTGAGCCAGATCCGCCACTCGGAGATCTATCCGCGAGGAAGGTGCTTGAAGACCTCGCGGGCGACGTAGCGCTTCAGGACCCGGATGACCTCGCGCTTGGAGCGCCCCTCCTTGGTCCGACGCTCCATGTACTCACGAGTGCGTGAGTCCGTGGCGAGGCGGGTCATGACGATGCGCCACAGGGCCTGGTTGGCGTTGCGGTCCCCGCCGCGGTCGAGGCGGTGACGGGTGATCTTGCCCGAGGAGGCTTCGATGGGCGCCACCCCGCACATGTGAGCCCAGGCGGCCTCCGATCGCAGGTGTTCGGGGTTGTCGCCGGCGGCGACGAGGAGGACAGCGGCGGTGTCGATCCCCACGCCGAAGAGCTCGAGCATCCCCGGGGCCGTCGCCGTCACGAGCTCGGCTAGGGAGTCGTCGAGGTGCGAAGCCTCTTCGTCGAGTGCGTGCACCCGACGCCCGAGGCTGGCGAGCGCCGTCTTGGTGGCCAGGAGGACCGGATCGCCCCCGACCCGACGGCGCATGGCGGCTGCCTCGTCGACCAGGTCCTTGGTCGAAAGGCCTTTGAGCCGACATCGCAGCTGGTCGGGCCCGGTGTAGCTCAGTTGGCGCATCTGGTGGACGGCACGCAGACGCCCCTCTCGGGCCGAGCGCTTGGCCACGAGCAGCGCCCGGATGGCCTCCACGTTGCCGTCACGGGACTTGGGTGCGCCGGTGCACCGACCGCTCAATACGGCCCGGGCCGCCTCGACGGCGTCGGCGGGGTCCGACTTGCCCTGTGTCCGCCGGACCTGGCGGTTGGGGCGGTCGACCTCGATGACCTCGATGCCCGCTTGCCCGAGGAACCGCCCGAGGCCCGCTCCATAGGCGCCGGTGCCCTCGACGCCCACCTTGCTTACTGGTCCGAAGGCGCTCATCCACTCGAGCATCGCCTTGTAGCCCCGGGGCGTGGCGGCGAACGATTCCACCCCGAGCACGCCGCCGATCGGGTCCAAGGCGGCGGCCACATGGACGTCGAGGTGGGTGTCGACACCACCGACGACGACACGGCCAGGTTTATGCCATCCCTGTTCTCCTTTAGTCAAGGGGTGGCGCGGCCGTCCCGTGAAGGAGTGACGGTGATCTCCGCCCTGCTCCAACAGGACGGTCCATCACCCCTCTGGAATGGGGCGCGCCGTTTCTATGGTCCGAGATCCGGCCGACACGACAACGTGATCCCGCTGCGAGAAAGTCAGACCGAAATCTCGGTGTGCTTGGCGGCCGCCGACGTAGACATTCCGGTCGCCTTGGCGATGGCGGGCAGGGTGATGGCGGCCAGGCCGGGCGCCACCAACTCGGCGAAGATCGTTGGGCCGTACACCTCACCGACGTGCTCGGCCTCCCGCGCCGCCTGCTCGGCTCGACGGACACTGTTCGCCTCCCGGCGCTTGGCGGTTGCCTCGGGCGTGTGAGTCGGTCGTACGCCGGTGCGGCGAGTGAAGTGCTCGGCAGTGACCGGCGATCGGTCGTGGATGGCGGCGTCGATTTCAGACCGGCGTTCGGCCAGGCAGGTCGCGCAGTAGGTGCTTCGGGGCCTGGCGCGATCCGGTTCAATGGCGAGGACGGACCCGCAGCCGGGCAGATCGGCAGAGGCAGGGCTGGCTCCAATGCGGGCTTCGGTTTCTGGCGACGCTTGCCCCGGGGAGCAAGGCCGACGGTGCCTGGCCCGGCACCGAGGGCGTCGCCACGTCATACGGGCTCGCTGCCGCGAGAACAAAGGGCGTGAGGCGGACACTCGGAGTTTCGCGAGGGCGCGAAGCAAACCAAAACGACTGCGCTCAGACGGCGTCTTGCCACTAAGAGCGTTCTGCCTTGGTTCCGCCGGAATGCGCAGGTCCTCGGACGGCTCACCGCTCCTTCGAGGTGAGCTTCCCCTGGTCATCCGTGCTCGGCCGTGCTCGGTAACGGCGCGGTCCGACCGGGGCAACGTGGACGAGGAGGTTGTAGGTGATCAGCGCGATAGCGAGGTGCATGGTCATAAGCACCCCAACGGCCTTCGGCGGCTGACCTTTGGTCAGGATCCACAGATCTGGCAGAAGCAGGACCACCGTTACGGCGATCGCCAGTCGAAAGAACAACCACCTCGGAGAGGAACTGATACGAACAATGATCGGCCAGGCTGCGCACGCAATGATCACACCGATGACCGTCAGCTTGGCGTAGTCCGGGAATTGGAAATGGCCATACCCTCTGATCTCTGGGAACACGGTTGTGCCGATCGAGACCAACGCCGCATCGGCAAGCAGTGATCCGGCGATGGACAATGCGGTGGCCAGGGCAACCCGGAGAGCTGACGGTGGACGACCGGTCGGTGCGAAATCCACGCGCGCCAAGTTCAAGCACCGGTCGATGATGGTCGGCTGTGGCATGGGGCTCCTTGAATAGGTGAGGAAATAAGTCGAGAGCCAGTTCGATTGGGACGTTCACCCCCGGTGAGCTTTGGTCGCTCTGATGCAACCTCGGGCGTTTGCTTGGTTTTGGCATCGATAGTGTCGATGGAATCGCATACCGGTAGGTTGGCGCGAGAATTCTCCAGCAGGGTGCTTCGAACACGTTCGCGGGCCATCGAGGCGCGTCACCTGGATCAAGACGTCGGGGCTTCCTCGACTCGCAATTTCCCAATCACCCGAACATCGCCAACGTCGTCAACGACGATACCCGCGTAGCCGGCGGCAACCACGAAGGTGCTGCCCTCGGCACCGGCAGCGGTGAGCGCAGTGGCCAGACCATCGGCTATGGCCAAGTCGGTCCCGACCACGGTGGCCGATCGCCAGCGGACTCGAGGCAACCCGCTGAACGGGTCGATGATATGGGCGCCGCGCTCGTAGGTCCCAGAGGTGGCAACCGCCCCCGGCGAGGAGACAACGCACAGAAGGCGGGTGCGATCACCAGGATCGGTGACGCCGATCCGCCACCGTTCGCCCGGGCGCGGCTCACCGGCGGTGGCAATGTCACCACCGGCGTTCACCATGGCTCCCGCCACCCCGGCCTCCACGAGCACGTCGAGCGCCCGGGAGGCGGCCCACCCCTTCACGAGGCCGGTCGGATCCAGGCCGCCGGGCAACGACCACGGGTCGAACCACCCCTCGGTCAGGGCACGGACCTCGAGACAACGGTCGATCACTTCGGCCATCTCGGCCGGGGCGCCGCAGAGCTCGATCTCGCCTCGCCGGAGTCGGTTCATCGGGCTCTCGGACTTCCACAGGCTGAAAACGGCGTCGGCTCGCGCCAGATCTACGCACGCCCGGCGAAGTGCCTGTCGGGCTTCCCTCATGGGAACGACGCCAGGGCGAACATCGAAGGACACGACCGTCCCCATCACGCGTTCGTCATGGTGCAGGGCTGAGAACTCGCCGGTCTCCGTGCCATCGGCACGATCAGCACCGGCCGTCAATGCACTCATCCGTTGAATCCCAAGGTTCGCAATGCACTCTGCAGTGAGTTGGCAAAGGCCTGGCTCGTATAGGTGGCGCCCGACACTCCTTGGATGTTGGCACTCTGGGCCGAGAGCGCCTGGCTGCGCAGCATCGGGAGGGACTCGTTGTCGATCTGCTGCGACCGCGGATCATTGCTCTGGACTTGGGTCGAGATGTTGGTGATGCGACCGCCCGACACTGTGGCTGTCACTTGCAATTCGCCGTAGGGGTACTGCGTCACGCTCCCGCTCACTGTTCCGCTGGTCCCGGTGGGCGCGGGAGCCGTCGTCGTCGGGGTGGGAGCGGTCGGCGTGGGGGTGGGCTGCGTGCTCGGTGTCGTCATGCCGGGATCGGGAACCGCGCCGCCGGCGGCGGTGGTGGTGGTGCTTTCCGGCGCCGATCCGGCCGCGGGCGGACCCCCCGAAAGGGCCCCTCCGGCCTTGGTCGATGTCCCGCCCACGGCCCTGGTTCCCGGAGCGTTGAAGGTCACCGAACTGGCCGACGAATGCGGATGGAAGACGATGATCCCGGCGACACCGGCGATGGTCGCCCCGAGGACCCATGGCGCCCGCATCAGTGCTTCCTCATGTCGCGAAGGCCTCGGTGTGGATCCGATCGGCATCGACTCGCAGGGCCTGGGCGGCGCGGACGACCTGGCGGGTGAAACCGTGAGGACCACAGACGTAGAGGTCCCGATGGGCGATATCCGGGACCAGTTGTGCCAGCACACCCGAATCGAACCGTACCGCCGATCGCGGTCCGACAAGGGCATGGAAGGAGCCGCCGCGCTGCTCGATGAACGACCGCATTTCCTCGGCCAGGACAGCTTCGTGGGGGTTCGAGGCGCGCAGCAGTGCCATCACGTGCACGCCGTCGGGGAGGTCTTCGAGCAGCGCGCGCAAGGGAGTGACCCCCACCCCCGCCCCGACGAGCACGACCCGGTCACCCGAACGCGCATGCTTGGTGAAGGTCCCGTACGGACCCTCGATGGCCACACGCGTCCCCGGGCGGATGCGCGCCAAGCGGGCACTGTGGTCGCCCAGCACCTTGACCGTGATCCGCAGGTGCGGGGGGCGGGGCATGGCCGACAGCGAATACGGATGGGCCTGCCACCACAGTCCTCGGCGCAAGAACCGCCACTGCAGGAATTGACCGCCCTCGACCGGAAGCCGGTCGAGATGCTTGCCCTCGACCACGACGGAGACCACACCGGGTCCTTCGTCGTAGACGGCGACGACGCGCAAGCGGTGGTAGAGGCTGCGCCAGAGAGGAACGAGGACGCGATAGACGACGACGACCCCGGCCGTGGCCACCCAGAGGGCAGTCCACCACCACCGGGCCCAGGGGTGACCGATAAAGGCGGCTCCCGTGGTTACCTGGTGAGCGAAGGACAACGTCAACCCCAAGTAGAAGTAGAGGTGCACCGCCCACCATGTCTCGTATTCCAGGCGACGGCGAGCCACTCGCCACGAGGTGATCGCGGCCACGATCACCAAGGTGAACCCGGCGACCGCGGCAAGCATGTTCGGCACTCCGGACACGAGCAGCCACAGTTCTCGCAGTTCACCCGCCTTGGCCGCTTGCGCATACCCCAGAGTGATCGTCACCACGTGCACGGTGATGAGCGACAGGGGCCAGGGAGCGAGCCAACGATGCCAGCGGACCAGCCGGTCTTGGCCGATAGCTCGCTCGATCGGTGCAAACCGCGACACCAGCAGCACCATGACGAGCATCAGGTAGGCGCCGAGCAGTCCGCTCACCCGCCCGATGGCGATGAGCTTGCCTCCGGGCTGGCTCAGTGTCCGCCCCACATCGGACAGCGCCATGACGGCGGTGACGGCGAATCCGATGCCCACCCCGAACAAGATTCGGTTGGCGACTATCTTCCGGTCCCGACGAATCCGTTGCGCGGTCCTGGCACCGTGGTGGCGTGGTGTAGCGATCACGGGCACCGGTCGATTGTCGACGGGCCACCTTGGAGCCCGCTGTGAAGCGGCCCGGCGCGACCTGGCAATGCCCCCGGAGGGCGCTCGAGTCTTCATGGGTTCGGCGTCAACGGTTCACCGGGGTGGCGTTTGCCCGCTCGTCGTCTCCGTGCCCCTCGTCCGTCATCGAGCGTCGCGGCGCCGGGTCCCGGAATCCCGAGCGGTGCCAGGAGACCTCCATGTGGGTGCCACCCAGAGCGCCGTCGCCGATGTGCCAACGACCGCCGGTCGATCGCACCACGGAGTCGGCGATGGCCAGGCCCAGTCCCGCACCCCTACCCTCCTCGGTCGCCCGGTAAAAGCGGTCGAAGAGCAGGGGGCGTCGTTCGACGGGAATCCCGGGGCCACTGTCGTCCACGGCAAGGCTGACCCGGCTGCCCTGCGCTCCGACGACGATCTCCACGGCACCGCTTACTCCGGCGTAGCGGCAGGCGTTGTCCACCAGGACGCCGATGAGCCGGTCGACCCATTCGGCCGGCGCCGAGATCCAGGCCCGGTTGTCGCCCTCGGAGCGTACGGACATGTTGATCCCACGCGACTGCGCCACGGCGTCGAACCGCTCGACGCAGCTCTGCGCCAAGGTGAGGAGGTCGACCGGTTCGTCGCCGGGAGGGGGAGGCTCGGCGTCGAACCGCGCCAACCAGAGAAGATCCTCGACGATCCGGCGCAGTCGCTTGCTCTCCCCCCCGACCCGTTCGAGAGCCTCGCGATAGGCGCCGGCATCGCGTTGGGCGGCGAGAGACAGCGCGACTTCCGCCTCGATCACACTCAGCGGCGTGCGCAATTCGTGGGATGCGTCGGCGGTGAATTCGAGCTGGCGCCGGCGCGCTGCTTCGACCGGACCCGCGGCCTTGAGCCCAATGACCAACGTGCCGAGGAAGACGGCGGCGAGCACGAAGGGCGCGGCGATGGCTTCGGCGGCGAGGAGCACCCGCTCGACGTGCGCCGTGTCGGAGAGGCTCTCCCCAGCCACCAGCCATCCGCCAGTTTCGTGCCGGGCCTCGAGACGAAACGATGTCGATCCCAGCCTGACGGTGGCGGGAAGGCCTGTGTGCAACCAGGCGTCGGCCGGGAGCGACGGAATGGGTGCGGTCGACGAGATCACGCGTCCATGAGCGTCGGTCCGCCACAGCACGACGGGCACGTCGTCGAGGTCGCCGTCGTTGTCGACGACACCGGGTGTCGACAGCAGGCTCCGCTGTCGAGCCGCGGAGCCGACCTCGCCGTTCAGGCGGGCGTCCACCTGGGCAACGAGGTGGTCGGCGTCGATGACGTCGAAGATCACCATGACCGCCACATACAGGACGCCGACGAGCAAGGTCACGACAGCGGCCACGCGCACGGCATGGGCCGCGTACCCCCGCCGCCCCCGGCTCGGCGGGCTCATGCCCCCACCATTCGGTATCCGACGCCACGCACGGTCTCGATGCGTACCCGCCCCGGAGCCAGTTTGGCCCGCAGCCGGGCCAGATGGACGTCGATGGTGTTGGACCCCAAGGCGTCGGCTTCCTCGGCCCAGACGTGGACGGCGATCGAGCGCCGGGCCACCACCGCCGGGGACCGGCGCATCAGGATCTCCAAGATCGACAGTTCGATCCCGGTGAGCCCGAGCGGGGTCGATCCGACGCGCACCTCGCGAGTGGACGGATCGAATTCGAGGTCACCGACGGTAATCACGGTCGTCTGGAGCGCTGGAGATCGACGTTGCAGAGCCCGCAGGCGCGCCAACAGTTCACCCAGGTCGAATGGCTTGACCAAGTAGTCGTCGGCACCCTCGTCGAGCCCGGCGACCCGGTCCGCGGCGGTGTCGCGGGCGGTCAGCATCAAGATGGGGAGCGGCGATCCGCGCCGGCGGATCTCGTGCACGACATCGAGCCCCGAAGTCCCCGGCATGCGCCAGTCGAGGATTGCCACTTCGTACTCGTAGGTTCGCAAGAAAGCCACGGCGCTCTCGCCGTCGGCCACGGCATCGACCACATAGCCGTTCTCCCGCAGGGCCCGCTCGAGCACAGACCGCAGCCCGGCGTCGTCCTCGGCGACGAGAACCCTCACGACTACTGGTTTACACGCCCAACCTGACGAAGGGATGACGCCCAGCCCAAAGATCGCCGGCGGCGGGATCACCCTCCCCATCGGCGACGGTGCCTTCACGTTGGCGTAAGGCTTGACCCATAGCGTCGCTCATGTGCCGACGAGTACCCTTGACCTCATTTCCGAATAGTCAACCGGAATCCCCATGCGCAAGTGTGGAGGTGTTGTCGTCCGGCAACATGACGAGTGTTCGCCGAACCCCGGGATACGACTGAGCGGCCTAAGGGTTCCCCTCCTCGGGATTCGCCTGTTGGCTGTCTTCCAGCACGGCTTGCTCCGCGGCGGTGAAGACCTTGGAACGAATGGTGAAGTGCCGATCCTCGCCGGCGGCAAGCGAGAACCCCTCGGGGTCGCCGATTCCGACGTCCAAGATGAGTTGGGTGTGTTTCCACACCTGGAACTGCCGTGCATCGATGTAGAACGGGCAACCCCCCACTTCACCCAACCGCACATCGTGGCTGCCGATAACGAATTCGCCATCGGCAAAGCACATGGGCAGGCTTCCGTCACAGCATCCGCCGGACTGGAAGAACATGATCGGGCCGCGTTCGGCCACCAGCTGCGCGATGGCCTCCAGCGCCGCCGGCGTGGCGACGACCCGAGCCACCGTGTCGCGCTGGCCGGCACCGGACTCGCCCATACCGACTCTCCGCAGTCCCGCCCGGCGACTTAGAAGAACCCGAGTGGCTTGGTGCTGTAGCTCACCAGGAGATTCTTGGTTTGCGAGTAGTGCTCCAACATCATCTGGTGATTCTCCCGGCCGACGCCCGAGATCTTGTAACCGCCGAACGCGGCGCCGGCAGGGTAGAGGTGGTAGCAGTTGGTCCACACACGGCCGGCCTTGATGGCTCGGCCCATGTGGTAGGCGAGATTCCCGTTTCGGGTCCAGACGCCGGCACCGAGCCCGTACAGGGTGTCGTTGGCGATGCGCTCGGCGTCTGCTTCGTCAGTGAAGGTGGTCACGGCCAGCACGGGTCCGAAGATCTCCTCCTGGAAGACCCGCATGTTGTTGTGGCCCTTGAGCACGGTCGGCTCGTAGTAGTACCCGTCCTTGAGCTCCCCGTCCAGGCTGGTCCGTTCGCCGCCGATCAGCACCTCTGCACCCTCCTGGCGGCCGATGTCGACGTAGCCGGCGATCTTCTCCAGTTGCTGGGCCGAGTTCTGGGCACCGATCATGACGGTCGGATCGAGCGGGTTGCCTTGGGTGATCCTGCGGATGCGGTCGAGACAACGTTCCATGAACTTGTCGTAGATCGACTCCTGGATGAGCGCCCGCGAGGGACAGGTGCACACCTCGCCCTTGTTGAAGGCGTAGAGCACCAGTCCTTCGATGGCCTTGTCCAGGAACTCGTCGTCCGCGTCCATCACGTCGGCGAAGAAAATGTTGGGCGACTTGCCTCCGAGTTCCACTGTCGAGGGGATGAGATTTTCTGCCGCGTACTGCATGATGAGCCGTCCGGTGGTGGTCTCACCGGTGAAGCCGATCTTGGCGATGCGGGGGCTCGAGGCCAAGGCTTTGCCGATCTCACCACCCGGGCCGGTCACGATGTTGACCACGCCGGGGGGCACGATGCCCTGGATCACCTCGGCAAGCTTCAGGATCGACCAAGGAGTGGGCGAGGCCGGTTTGACCACGGTGCAGTTGCCGGCAGCCAGGGCGGGGGCGATCTTCCACGCCGCCATGAGCAGGGGGAAGTTGAACGGGATGATTTGACCCACTACGCCCAGCGGCTCGTGGAAGTGATAGGCGACGGTGTCCTTGTCGATCTCGGTGGAACGGCCCTCGAGCGACCGGGTGGCACCGGCGAAGTATCGGAAGTGGTCGACAGCCAGTGGGATGTCCGCGGCCAGGGTCTCGCGCACCGGCTTTCCGTTCTCCCAGCTCTCGGCCACCGCCAGCATGGTCATGTTGGCCTCGACGGCGTCGGCGATGGCGTTGAGCACGGCAGCCCGCTCGGGCAACGAGGTCTCGCCCCAGGCGTCTTTCGCGGCATGCGCGGCGTCGAGCGCGAGCTCCACGTCCTCCGGCGTGGACTTGGCCACCTCGGTAAAGGGGTGACCGGTGACGGGGGTGATGTTCTTCATGTACTGGCCCTTGACCGGGGCGACCCAGTGTCCACCGATGAAGTTCTCGTAGCGGGGCTTCACATCCACCACGCTGTGGGGCTGCCCCGGGGCCACGTAGGTCCCATTGGCCGTGGTTCCTGCGGTCACGTTTTCATCGGTAACGGTCATTGTTGTCTCCATGCTCGGGGCAAGCCGATCTGGAGCGGCGACGATGTGGCGCTCCGCCCCGAGGTTATGGACGGGGATCCTTCCGCAGTAGGGCCGAAGGTCCGTACGCGGACCACGACTTGGGCTCTGGATCGATTTGGGTCTCCGTGGTCCCTGAGCACCAACCGGCAGGGATGATCGGGAGGCCCGGGCGATCACCGTGCACCGCCCGGTGGCATGGTTGACATCGCCGGCCCGAACGAGAGCCCCGACTACCCGCTTGGCGACGGCGGGAGCACGCTCCTCGATTGGCGGTCCGCTAGCACCGAGCGTATCGGCCCCGACGACGGTTTCGAGCCACCGACACGTGGCCGGCTCGTGGCCGAGGAGTGGTTCGCGTGTGGGGCGTTCATCACCGGAAGGCGCACCTTCGACATCGCCAACGGCTTGTCAGGATGACTCGAACTTGATCACCTCTTGATCACAGAACTCTTTCCCTAGGCACTGATCGTCGGTCGGCGCATAGCCCACGGCTCGGCCTCTTCCAGTTGGGCGGCAAGCCTGATGAGCACGTCCTCACGCCCGTATGGAGCGACGAGTTGAACACCGATGGGCAGGCCTTCGGCGTTCCAGTGCAGGGGTAGCGAGATCGCAGGCTGGCCGGTCACGTTGAAGGCTGGGGTGAAGGGGACGAGAGCGGCTGCTCGGAAGATCCCGTGCAGCGGGTCATCGGGAGGCGAGTCGAACTCGCCCAGACAGGGCGGGGGCTCTGCGATCGTCGGCGTGAGTAGGAGATCGAATCCGGTCTCGTACCATGCGGCCACATTGCGGGCCATGTCCTGGAGCCAATCCCGAGCCGCCAGATACTCTCCCGGGTTCGCGGCGCGCGCCACGTCCGCCAGGGCCCATGACAGAGGTTCGACCTCTTCCCGAAGGATGGGTCGACCGATCCTGGCCGGCCAGTAGTGGTCGATGTCGTAGGCCGTGTTGGCGGCCCATGTCAGGAGGAACGTCTCGACGAACCTCGGACTGTCGAGCGCCACGACCCGCGTCGCCTCGACATGGTGACCGACGGATTCGAGGAGCGTCATCGCGGTTTCGACGGCAGCGACGCAGTCGGGATGCGTTTCCACGGCCCCACCGAAGGCCGCCGTCTGCATGCCGATGCGGAGTCGACCCGGGTCGCGGCCCACTTCTTCCGCATAGGGGCGGGCCGGGGCGGGAGCCGCGTAGGGGTCTCCCGGTGCCGGACCGGCCACGGCGTCGAGCACCGCCGCCGTGTCGCGGACGGAGCGGGTCACGGCCAGCTCGCACACCAAGCCACCCATGAGGTCGCCCCACTCGGGTGCCAGGCTCACCCGGGCGCGTGAGGGCTTCAGCCCGACCAGGCCACACTCACTGGCCGGAATGCGAATCGAGCCGCCGCCGTCATTGGCATGGCCGAGGGGAACCATGCCGGAGGCCACCGCAGTCGCGGAGCCACCGCTCGACCCTCCGGGGGAGCGGCTCACGTCCCAGGGGTTGTGCGTCGGTCCATAGGCGAGGGGTTCGGTCGTGGGTACGATGCCGAGTTCCGGTGTGTTCGTCCGCCCGACGACCACGAACCCGGCCGCCCGGAAGCGTCGGGCCAACTCTTGGTCGCGTGGGGCGACGTAGCCCAACTCTTTGAGTAGTTGCATCCCCTCGTGCACCTGTTCACCCGCGGCATAGCAGATGAGATCCTTGAGCACCATGGGCACGCCACGAAAGGGACCATCGGGTAGCGGGCTGGACGCCTCGCGCCGAGCTTCCTCGAAACGCGTGCGGATTACTGCGTTCAAGCCAGGGTTGAGCTTCTGGATCCGACCGATGGCGTCATCGACGAGTTCCCCGGGAGAGGCGGTGCCTTGACGCACCAGCTGAGCCTGAGCACAGGCGTCGAGGAATGGTTCGGGCATGCCGAAACGCTAGTTGCGAACGCCATGCTTTGCCGTGCACATCCTGGCCCCGTTGTCCATCGCAGGCCGAAGAGGGGCGACACCGGTTCCCGCCGAACGTCGGCGCTCGTCCTTCTCCCCCTGGGTCCGATACGTTCGTCGTCAATCACGGCGCACGGTCGCCTCCGATGTCTCTGGGCTCGGCAATCGGGACTAAGTACCCTGCCCCGAGCTGGCGGCCGACTGTTTCGATGGGGGGGCGCCGCCTTTTGCAGCGATCGAGGACGGGTTCTGCAGCCGCAAGAGGACCGGGACTGACGGGGTGTTGTGGTCGGTCCCATGAAGGGGAAGACCCGGAAGCGGGAGTGCGTGAGCACAGGTACCGACGACAACGAGGAGTTGACGGGCGAGACGCCCGCCGAGTTGGCCGTGGCCGAGACCTCCGGCATTTCCAGCCCCATGGGCGAACCGCAGACCACGGGATCGGCCCCACCCCCACCCCCACCCGCGCCCCCACACGCAAATCCCGACGGGTATTGGGCAGCCGGCCCACTACCCATGAATCGACCGCCGCACTACCCGAACTACTGGGCACCGCCGTCGCGCTCGAACCGTGTCGTCCTCGTCGCCACGGCCGCCGTGGTTGTCGCCCTGATCGTCGCCGCTGTCGCAGGGGCCGGCGTCGAGTATGCGCTGATCCACAGCGCGTCATCGGGCGGATCGAGCACGACCAGCGTGCCTTCGAACGTGAACGTCTCGGCCGTGACCGCCAGAGTGGGCCCCGCCCTCCTGGACATCGACACCACCGTGGCCCAGGGCGGGGCGGCGGCGGGGACGGGCATGGTCCTCACCTCGTCGGGCCTCGTGCTCACCAACAACCACGTCATCGAGGACGCAACGACGATCAAGGCCACGAACATCGGCACGGGGAGGACCTATTCGGCCACGGTGCTCGGCTACTCGGTCGCCGACGACGTGGCCCTCCTCCAGCTGAAAGGTGCCTCGGGTCTGAAGGTCATCCCCGCCGGAAACTCCGCCAACCTGAGGGTGGGCCAGTCAGTGGTGGCCATCGGCAACGCCGGCGGTGTCGGCGGAACTCCCAGCGCGACGGCCGGGACCATCACCGCCCTCGACCAGACCATCACGGCCGGCGAACCCGGCGCACTGTCGGAGACGTTGAACGGGATGATCGAGACCGACGCGGGAATCCAGCCGGGTGACTCAGGCGGTTCTCTCGCCAACGCCTCGGGCCGTGTCGTCGGCATGCTCACGGCGGCACAGGAAGCGGTCGGCGGAGGGGCCACGGGGTACGCCATCCCCATCGACCAGGCGCTGGCCCTCGCCGCTCAAATCGAAGCAGGCCAGGCCAGCTCTACCGTCCACCTCGGGCCTCGGGCACTGCTCGGTGTTGAAGCGTCCGACGGTGTCTCGATCGCTGGAGCACAGATTGAGGCCGTAGAGTCTGGGAGCCCGGCCGACAAGGCCGGCATCGTCACCGGCGACACGATCGTGTCGGTGAACAATACGATCATCGCCTCGGCCCAGGCCCTGAGCAGCGCCTTGCTCAACGACAAGCCCGGTGACACCGTGATCATCGGATGGGTGGACACCCAGGACACCCGACACACCGCCTCGGTCCAACTCACCGCCGGTCCACCGGCCTGACGCGCTGCCGCATGCGGACGACAGCGGTGCGATGGGTTCGCAAGGCGTGGAGCCAGGGCGTCGGATGACCACCCCCTCCCCGTTTGGCGGCGAGCTCACGTCCTCCCGTCGCCAGGTACGCGACGCACACCGGGGACCCTCGACTACGAGGCGACCTCGCCGTGGGTCGTCCAGTACCGCCGAAGGGCGATGACCGTCCAAAGCGCCTCGACCACCCCGAACGGCCACGCTCCCGACAAGAAACCGTACATGCTCGACAGCCCGCAGCCGAGGGCGAACGCCAAGACGAAGATGGTGCCTCGTTGCTCCAGCGCGTACATAGCCATCATGAAGGTCAACGCGGTGATCCCGAAGATCGTCAGAGCCATGGATGCACGCTATGGGTTGGAAGCGGAGCTCGCCCCAAACCTCCTACGATCAATGCTGACGCGGAAGGAGGCGGACTATGGGGTTCGTGCAGATCATGGCGTACAGCACATCCAAGCCCAATGAGATACAGGCCATCTCCGACGAGTGGGAGAAGGCCACCAAAGGCAAGCGCACGGTAATCCGGAGGGTCCTGTGCGAGGACCGGGACAATTGGGGGAGGGGCGCTGGCGGCCAAGATGACGGGTCTCGTCGATGGGCGGCCGACCTTCTACAACCTTGACGTGGTCGACGACCGGCAGTGATCGACGGCCAGGTGACACCCGTGGGCTTGCGGCCGATCCATGGCGGGAGCGGCCGACGCGCGAAGCGCCTTCCCTGGGTTCCCTTATTCGGCGGCGATCCAGCTGACGCCGATCATGTGGGCTCCACCGTGAGCGCCGATGACCGCGCCCATCTTGCCGACCCGGAGTTGCGCTCGGGGAAAGTGGGGAGCGATGAGGTCGAGGAATTCGTCGATGTCGGGTGCCTCGCTGTGCATGACCGCCACATGCTCGATCGCCCCGGCACCCATCATGCGTTCATAGAGCCATTGCATCGCCCGTTTCCGGGTACGGGCCCGGCCGGCCTCCTGGACGGCTCCACCGCTGATGTCGATCAGCGGCTTGATCGATAGGATCGATCCCACCATCGCCTTGGCCCCGCCAATCCGCCCGCCCTTCTTGAGGTTCTCCAGCGTGTCCAGCGCGGCGAGCACGTGCGTGCGGGGAATAAGGTCGTTGATTCGGTCCTGCACGGAGTCGGTATCGGCACCATCTTCCGCGGCCTTGGCTGCTTCAAGGACCATGGTGCCGAGACCGCTCGACACCGACCTGCTGTCGATGACGCGAACCGGGATATGGCCCTCGTAGGCTGCAGCCGCGGTTTGGGCCGACTGGAACGTGTTTGACAACTCACTCGAGATATTGAGACAGATGATTGCGTCAGCACCAGCGTCGATCGCATTGCGGAATGCCTGTTCGAATGCACCAGGTGACGGACATGCGGTCTGGGGAAGAGCATCGGTATTCGCCATTCTCTTGTAGAAGTCGTCGACGCTCAGGTCTTGGCGGTCGGTGAACTCCTCACTTCCGAACCGGATGCTCAGAGGCACGATCTCGATGTTGGCCAGGCCGGTCTCATCTTGTTCGAGATCGCACGAGCTGTCGCTGACGATGTAGACACCGGGCATGAGAGCCTCTCTTTGCTGTTGTCAGCCGCCGGATCCTTGTCCCCGGCGCTCGGATCGGATCTCGCGATACTGGCACCGCCGTAGGGCGTTTGTCCCGCACCGCCTGGTCGGGGCCTACTGGTCGGGTCTCCGGGCAGGTCGAGCACAGCGTGAACCTGGGTGAGCGCGCAAGACCAGCTTCTCGACGACCCGGTACCCCGACGGACGAAGTCGCCCAACTCTGGGACGGCCGCCGCTACCTGCAGATCGGCGCGCACGGCTATCCGTCGTACCTGGCGAACCAGGGGGCTCGGTTCGAGGCGCCGGCCCCGTGTTCGGCGACAACGGGGCAATCGGCCCGGATCCGCAAGATCTTGCTCGGTGCCGGCACGGTCGCTTGCGCCTCAGGAGCGCGCGCTCAGGCTCCATGCGCAGTCTTGCGCATATGCGACCGGAAGTGGGTCAAGGGGAGGCCCGTGACGACGCTCGGCCCGGTGGCCCGTGCCGTCGCCGACCGCGGGAGCCCGAACATCGGAGCAAGCTCGCCGAAATACCCCCCCGGGGTGACCTCGCTGAGGACTTCCTCGG